>SDBU01000014.1_pt1 | contig 255781 bp, 198 predicted proteins | sample 2277071 | NCBI WGS metagenome assembly SDBU01 (sample SAMN10397929, study PRJNA504765) | marine sediment metagenome | isolation source: marine sediment core GS08_GC12, 126 cmbsf | place: Arctic Ocean: Gakkel Ridge, Loki's castle | collected 2008
CTCCTCAGGCAGGACTCGAACCTGTCCGGCAGTAGCCGGATCAGGTGAAAACTGACGACCCAGTGGTTAATCAAACTCCTCAGGCAGGACTCGAACCTGCGACCCAGTGGTTAACAGCCACTTGCTCTACCAGCTGAGCTACTGAGGATTGTATTCTCTTTTCAAATATCCCGCGACCCAATGGTTAATTAAATTGAAAACGGCGACATTACCAACTGGGTCATGTTTACCCAACTTTTCTCGGCGGGTTAAGATAAATACTTAACCCCTTTTGTCAAGAGAAATATGCTTTAAAACTCCCCCGACCTTTTGTAGATTGTTCATTCCATCCAATCCTCGGGATCGATCCCCAGGCCGTCAGCCACCCTGTTGATGTAGTTAAAATAGCCGATTACTTCGACAACATCAGTTATCCCGCGATCGTCCAACCCCTCGCTTCTAAGATTCTCGATGTCCTTTTGTTTAATGGAGTATGGTTTAAGGGTCAGTTTCTCGGCAAATTCGCATATTTCCTTGTCTAATTTCGAAAGATCAGCTGATCGCCAATCGACCTTGATGGCCCTGTAAAGTTCATCGTTATCGCATACCGACCGAAACTCGGCCGCGTGAGAATTCACTCAATAATGACATTCGTTGGCCTTAGAAACCACGACCGCCAGCATCTCCCTCTGAGCCCTGGAAAGAGGCGACGGTCCGTACATGACATCGCGATAAAACTCGATGGACGATCTCAACACCCTCTGATTATGCCCCTGTATAGAAACGATATTCGATACCCTGCCAGCACGCCTGGTGGCGGAATCATATTCCTGTTTTAGGGCTCCGTCCGCTTCTTCCGGCCCTAATATCTTGATAAATGCCATTTCCGTCTCCCCGAATGTAAGTTACCCCAGATGTTCCTAATTGATTCTCATGGGAAATAAACCGATGACGGTCGATTTGTCAATTACCTAATTCGTTACGGGTAGTCATCGAATTACTCGTAATTATAAATCGTCTCATTCGATAAAATTCCCTATTTTCCTCTTTTACGGCGCCTTTATCGATCTTATATTAACCGATGTGAGCGCGATAATGTTCGTAATTATCTTATCTAACGCCCTGAATTACACAAGCGGCTTCCAGGAGGGTGATTGGGTTAATTATACCAATTTCAGATATGTCACATCGGCGGCAACCGATCAATCCATAATTTATTTCGGCACCACCGGTGGAATCATCCGCTACGACCGTTACGCTAAACGATGGCTCGATCCGCTGACCGTGACCGACGGTATCCCGCACGAGAGAATCGAGGATATAGCGTATGACCCGTCAAACGGCAGAATCTGGGTCAGGACTCCCGGCGGCAACGCTTATTATCAGCCGACATTCCGTCAGTGGTACTCCGGCGGCGAATTCCCTTATGAGTTGGCCCAAAATGATTTTTCGCGCCGGGATTTCACAGTTCTTACCACGGAATTCGGCTATAGCTACATAGACGGTGTTTTAAGCGATATTAATATGCGGGAGTTCCCGCTGACAAAAGGCGTAAATGATGATTACTATAATCTGTACGTCGGAACCTGGGGTTTGGGGCCGGTGATTATCAATACCCGATACGGCGATCTTAACATGCTTCCTTTCGGACCTTACAACGATGACATATCGACAATAGCCAATATAGGCGATAAGCTCTGGCTGGGCGATAACCGTTTCTCAGGAGGCGCGCTGACTCTCTATGATCGGGCAAAAGAGGAGTGGGACTGGTTTTTGACCCGCTATACAGACGGTCTGGCCTCGTCACAGTTAACTTCCGGTATATCCGGCTCATCCGATATCTGGCTGGGGACCGGATACGGCCTTGTGCGTTACCAGGCAAATGGCAATGATTTCACCGCTTTTGCCGATTTCGCGTCGCTTCCATCGACTCTTGTTCTATCGGTTGCCGCCAACAGTATCGGCGTGTTCGTCGGCACTGATAACGGCCTCGGTTTTATTCCGATGACCGATAAATCGAAAGATGACGATTCCAATTCTACCGGTATCGATAAAACCGGAAAAAACGAGAATCGGCCTTTTCGGTTTCCTGTTAAATCCCTGATCGGTTTTCGAATAAACTGCCTCGAGATTATCGAGGATCAACTTTATGTCGGCACCAGCAGAGGAGTATTGCGCGTTCGATATGAGAATAATAACGAGTTTGAATATGTCAACACGCCTGGTGGAATGCTATCGACCGAAATTTACGATATCGAACCATCGGGCGATAGCCTCTTTTTTCTGACCAATCGCGATATCCAGATAATCAATTTGAAATCGGAAGAGTCATCATCATTAACGGATTATCGTTATTTCGACCGATGGCGGTTAAGATACTTAGAAATTGACGGCGAGAATATCTGGGCGGCCACGGATATAGGGTTATGGAAATACCGTATCAGCGACGGTTACTCCCGGTTATTTACTGTCGGCGATGGCATGATCTCCGATGATATCAGGGGGATGGTTCTCGATGGCGACTATATCTGGCTGGCCACACCCCGAGGCTTAATTCGATTTTACTGGAACGATCCGGGGAGAATCGATTGAACAAGACAACCTTCCGGGCTTATAATATTGAATAATATCCCTGCCCGGTGGTATTGGTGGCTGGAGGGTCTTGAATTGTCAGGGGGAACAGAATCTCAATATCCGCGATATTATCCGCGTGATACACGTGGGGCAGTAAGAAAGATGTTATCATTACGTGAATTGTAGGTCGGCAGCTTGTCTGCCGACAGCCCGTAGCCGGGGTCTTGAAGAGACCCCGGTCTATGCTAAGGAGGAAATTTTATGAAAAAATGGTTTATTTTAATCGGACTCCTCGCGTCATGTGGGATTTCTAACGGACAAACCATACACATCAACGATTTCGATTATTTTGTAGGATGTTTCGAGCGAACGGACCCCCTGGATAGGGAGAGTATCGACTGCTCCGAATTCGTCGAATGGCATATTATTAATCCTGAAGCCGATGGTATAAGAAGGGATCTCAGTTCGATTGAATACTCTAAGAATAAACACTGGGTATATGATTGGGAACCTCTTTCCAACCAGCATAGGAGTTTTGCCGGTAGAAGATATCGACAAAGTTCCCGGGGGTTCCAATTTTATATCCTGATGGATTTCTTTGGTCATGAGAGAAAAATAAACGTGCTCACAGCGTGGGAGCGCATCGGCCGGGACAGTCTTCGATACCATTGTGGTCAGGTCGGCGGTGTTGATTCCTTCATCGGTTCTTCGAGGATCGAAAGTGTCAAGACCTTCCCGGATAACTCTATATTACTTGTGGTTAAAAGCGGAGGCGAGGGATATAAGGGATATAGTTTTTTCCGCGGATCACCGGATTGCGATTTTGAGAGTTTTTACGAAAAGCGATGGGGCATACCGTATAGCGAGAGCGGCGGTGGAAGCTATACAAACATTCATTACAATTTCGAACACATGAGAAGATCAGCTTATAATGCGACGGAAGTTAGCGAGTTTATAACTATCCAATACGATGATCTTGATTATGGCGGGTTTCAGATATCGGTCGATTCAGCAAACGTCAAGATAATAGATCTCTGGGAAATGGCCAAAAAGCACTTCAGGTTAGATTCGGAATAGAATGGTCGCGGGAAGACAAGCTCCCACGCCCGCGAACCATGAAATAATTCTCATTTCAAAATAACGCTTTTTGATATATTTTGCCCGGGGAATAAAAGGGGCGGCAGAGTGTAATATTATAGGCGCCCTCGAGTCGATTTACGCAGGTAAAGTCGAATTTACCATCGATAGCGATTTGGGCTTTACCGATAACATCGAGATTCAGAGGTACAATATGTCTAACACCGTTTGCTATCCCGGTAATTCATTCCTTTCGTTCGGGGCAAACGTGCGTATCGATATTAACGGATGGCCATATCCTTGCGGGACATTCAATACGGCCATTAAAGGATTTAAGAGGAGCGAGCAAATCATAACCACTTCCGGGGAGGCGGTTGCCGGCGGGTTCACAACCGAACCGGCGCAAAGCACTTACGAGATCGTACCGTTCAGAATCGAGACGTTCAACTTGAATTGGAAGGCCAGCGTAAACGGCGGCCCGGACCGGGACGCCAGGCCCCTTTCAACGACGATTCGAGTGTACCACGGATTCAGGGCGGATGATATAATTATTCCCAACCCGCCGTCCGGCGATACGATGTATTGCGGCGATCAACTTGTTTTGAAAGCCGATCCGACGCCGTTTTTGGCCTTCCAAAATAGAATCGAATACTGCTGGGAGATAATCCCGCCCGATCCACCTCCTCCATTTGACAACGGCGTTTTCCTAAACGGCGACTGTGCCCAAACAAGGGAAAACACGTTCCGCGCCGATTATCCGGGAGATATCGAGATACGATACCGCATTAAGGACGTTCCAACGGGATATTATTCGGAATGGTCGAGTACGATTACGCTTCATTTGGTGCCGAAGATAGAAATTACCACCCCGAATCCTGCAGATGATACGGCTACATTTAACGGCTCTAATCCAGGGGTGTTAGTAGTGGGGGCTGGAGCTATAGTTACGCCACCGGCCTTAGCCGCAAACCTGGTCTGGAATATCACGACTATGAACGGCTCCACTTTGCAGATTATTCCTGAACAGTCACCGGATACGGTGAATTTTGAATTCACAACATTGCCTGCGGATCATGCGGAATTCGCGAAGAAAAAGTGGGTTTATGCTTCACTGCCTGCCTGGAATGTGAAGGATTCTGCTCGAGTTAAGGTCTTTTTCTCAAAATACGCTCTTAACCACTCCGGGCCGACTTACTCTCAGCATGAACCTAACTGGTATTATTATTGGAAGCAAACGAACGCCGCCGTCCTTCTTCCGCAGCATTATGGACATCCTCGTTGTACTCCGAGAACGGCCGGATTATATCCTCCCGGTGATATTAGATTTTATATCTGTGATGCCGCAGCAGGTTCTGCTCCTGACAATTGCGGATCACCCGACCCGGTTGATGGTATAGACCTCTTTGCGGTAACTGAACGTCACGAAGGTCAGCATCGTACCGATTGGTGGAATTTTTGGCCTGCTCCCATCGGTTATATTCAATCGGCTGATATGGATCCACCAGACCCTAATGCGGGTCCTGACTGGCCCCCGGTCGGTGATTGGGTTCCGGATTATTTGGAGGGAACACTACAATATCCACTTTTCAGATCTACAGCCCAGGATTCAAATGGAGACGGACATTTTGATTTTGATGATCTGGGTTACGACGCTGAATGTCCTTGGATAATTGGGCATGCCGATACTGCTGACTGGAGCAATCCGGGCCACCAATATTAATAGGAAGGAAATAGAGATGAGAGCAAAAAAAACTAAAAGGGAAGAGCCAAAACTGACAAAATCGAATTATTATAGCTCATGGAAAATTGCCGCTATTGCCTCCATATTAGTGTGCTATTTATTAATATCTCAAATTTCTTTTGCTGATGAAGGGAAATTGGATACGGCATTGACAAGGGCTGAAATAGAGCAATTGGTAGCCGCTCCCCAATCCGACCAAAGACAAAAGGGAGTTGAATCAATCTTAGACACTGTTGACTTCGACACGACCTGGGCTTTTGAGACTATAATTAAAGGGATAAAGATAGAGCAGGATTACCTGGAGCATTCTAAGGAGATCAATTCAACTTACGTTTGGGCTTCATGGCATAATATACAGAAATACGTTCGGGATCTCGCTCTTCTGGGTTCGTATTCTCCCGCTTCACTAAAAAACTTCGGTGAAAATCTGCCCGCCGACCAGAAAACATGGGTTACAATTGCCCGAGGTTATCAAAAAGACGAGATGATTCACGATAAATTAAGAAAGATCATTGCCGAAAAAGGTAATCCCCTGCAAAAGGCCATGGCGGTGGAGGCCATTTCTCAATATAAGGATACTTCGGACATTTCCATTTTGGTCGATGCCGAAATGGCTCTCGATAATACAATAGATTGGGCAGGAGACAGCGATTTGCCAGGATTCAATCCTGTCGTTCTGCCATGCAGAAATGCACTACGGGAGATGGGGTATATTCTGGAATGGGACAGCAAAGAATTTAAATTTGTATTGAAAAGACTGGAAGAAGTGGAGAATAAATATCCGAGACCTGAATAGGAGATATTTATGTATAAATCAATATTGGCTTTTGTCATAGGGGCAATAATCGCCGTGAGTACAACGGCGAACATCCTCCCCCCCGGTACCCTGCCCCAGCCGGAATTCGAGAAGAAGAATTTTCTGTTGACGCCGGATATCAAGGAAATGAACGTCGATTTCGCCATCGCCTGGACCGATTCGGCGGCCAGCTTCTTTCTTTACCCTTTTGACGCGGTTGTCCTGCACGTCAACGTAGAAGGAGTGATGAAAGATATTTTCGTAATATCCGATATGGCCTGCAACCGGCTGATGATGTGGACATGCACCGAGCCTGACGGTTTGGGATACAGGGAATTGCTGATTATCAGCGAATTTGATGGCGAGCCGGGCGACGAATTCAAAGCGCCGTCCGGGCTGGCTACCAACGCTATTAACAGGGAATTCAATCCTAATCAGGACGTCATCTATGTAGCCGATCGGGGGAATGACCGGATAGTAGAGCTACGGTATCAGCCCGACAGCCTGGGCGGGACTTTCACTTATAACCGAATTCTGGGTGAAGGGTATCTCGAATGGCCGGTGGACGTGGCCATCAGCGCCTATGGCGATCAGCAACTCAGCAACGCCGATCTTTATGTTGTCGATTGGGGACATCTGCCGGGTGACGGCGAACTTGTGAGGATTGATGTCTCGAGCGGGCTGGTGGAGGGTTCCTGGCATGATATTCTTTATCCCGAATCGGATATTGTCATCGCGGAATTGAAGAAACCTATCTCGGTCGCCTGTTTTCCTTATGCCCTCGATACTCTCAATTCAAGCACCGCCGTTTATATTACCGAGGAAAAAAACGGCACCATTTTTCTATTCGAGTCCGGGACCGGAGCCGATCCCGTCTGGAAAGATTTGAATATGCTCAAATCGGGAGATTATAGACGGTTGCCGGGCGGGATAGCGTTCGATGATTTCGGCCGCGTTTATATCGCCAATTCCGCCGCCGAAACTATCGAAATGTATGGTCCCAATATGAACTATGTCTATACGCCTTTCGATACCCTCGTGCCGCCGGAAGGTCAGTTAATCTACCCGACAAACTTGATCCTGGATACCTATCATAACCGCTGCGAGGCGTTGGTATTTGAGATGTACCACCGTGAAAGCGGTCTCCAGACTTACGAAATCCCGGAAGGCTGGTCGTCGGTTAAGCCGCCTCTCGGTTTCAACGGCTTCGGATTGCCCAAAATATCCGATGGTATACAGGGCATATTACCGGCAAAATACGCGTTATACGACGCTTATCCGAATCCGTTTAACGATAGATGTGTAATTTCTTTTTTCATACCCGAACAAACCCAGGTTCAAATCGAAATATTCGATATTCTCGGCCGCAAAGTCGCTACCATTTTGAACCAGACAAAAGAGGCAGGCGAACATTCGGTAATATTCGATGCCGGAGACACGGGCTCCGGCGTATATTTCTACCGCCTTAAAACCGACATCTTTAGCAAGACTAAATCAATGGTGTTATTGAAATAATTATCTTGCCGGTATTAAAACGCGCGGGGGCGAATCGACATTCGCCCTTTTTTTATAATCCCCCCCCTCCCATCACTGTCCTTGCAATCCCGATCCAAAAACCACATATTGAGCGAACATTGAATCCCCCGGCGCGTGATGCCCGGGTTTCGCTTGATCTTTTGTAAGGAGATATTATGACCGTTCAAATAGACGGACAAACGCTAACGATCGAAAAAGTAGAACAGATAGCCCGTCATAACGTCGAGGTTGCCTACCCCCCCGACGCCAAAACCAAAATCGACATATGCCGCGATGTGGTGCAGAAGATGGTCGATTCCGGCGAGGCGATCTACGGGGTCACTACCGGGATCGGCGAGTTCGCCCGGATCAGGGTCAGCCCGGAGCAGGGCGCCGAACTTCAACGCAACATCATCTATAGCCACGCCGCCGGCACAGGCGATCCCCAGCAGGAGGACGTGGTTCGGGCGGCCATGGCCCTGCGCGCCAACGTGCTGGCACGAGGCAATTCCGGCGTTCGTTACAAAACCGCCATGATTTTTATCGAGATGCTCAATAAAGGCGTGGTGCCGATGGTTTTCGAAAAAGGCTCGCTGGGCACTTCCGGCGATCTCTCCCCGCTCTCGCAAGTGGCCGAGGTCTGCCTGGGCGAGGGAAAAGCGTATTATAAAGGCAAGCTAATCGACGGTGGCGAGGCGCTAAAACGCGCCGGGATAAAGCCGATCGATCTTTCGTTCAAGGAGGGGTTGGGGTTAATCAACGGTTCTCAGATGGTCACCGGCGGAGCGACGTTGCTTTTGCAGGACGCTCGCCGTCTGCTCAAGAACGCTTATATCGCCTACGCTATGTCAATCGACGCTTTAAAGGGTGTGGCGAAGGCCTATCACGAGGCTCTTCACGCCGCTCGTCCTTATAAAGGACAAATCGCAACGGCTTATAATCTTCGCATGCTCATGGCAGATTCCGAAATCATGGCCGAGAAATCGGGCAAGGTGCAGGACGGTTACTCCATGCGCTGCACTCCGCAAGTATTAGGGCCGTCGCTGGACTGCTGGCATTACGTGCGCGAACAGGTGGAGACCGAGATAAACTCATCAGCGGATAACCCGCTTTTCTTCCCCGACGAGAACCTCTACCTTGCCGGGGGCAATTTCCACGGCCAGCCGGTCGGGATGGCCATCGATTTCCTTTGTATCGCCATGTCGGAGGTGGCCAATCTGTCGGAACGGCATACCAATCGCCTTTTAAACCCCGTCCTTTCCGGATTGCCAGACTTCCTGGTCGAGGGCAAGGGATTGAATTCCGGTTTAATGGTCGCTCAATACACGGCCGCCGCGCTGGTTTCCGAGAATAAAATCCTTTCTCATCCCGCTACCGTAGATTCCATTTCCGTTTCCGCCGATCAGGAAGACCATGTGGCCATGGCGCCGATAGCGATCCGTAAATGCACGGAGATTTTGAAAAATGTCGGGGCGGTTCTGGCGATAGAGATGTATTGCGCGGCCCAGGCGTTCGACTTCAGGAAACCGTTGAAACCCGGCAAGGGGACGAAGATAGCGTACGAGGTCATTCGCGATCACGTAACGTTTCTGGAGAAGGATCGGGTGCTCTATCCCGACATCAACAAAATCGCCGACCTGGTGCGGGATAATTCGATTCTCGATGCCGTGGAAAAAGAGCTGGGCGAACTGCCGCTGAGATTGGGTTAATGCTCTGTATGGGTCAGGCATGCTTGACCCATACTATAATAGTTCTTTATGTAATATAATGAATAACGACAATATACATTCCGAATACCCGATTGACGGAACGCTGGATCTGCATACTTTCCGCCCCGAGGAAATTAAAGAGCTTGTACCTGATTATATAGAAGCCTGCCGCGATAAGGGAATATTTAAAATCAGGATTATCCATGGCAAAGGAACCGGTACCTTAAGGATGATCGTACGATCTATCCTCCAAAAACATCCGGCCGTCCTGAATTTCCATCACGAGGGCGGCTCCGGGGGCGCTTGGGGAGCGACCGTCGCCGATCTGAAAAAGCCCTGATAATCAGGACAACGACCGGCGAATCGTTTTCGTTAAAACCTGGTAAAAACCCAACATCCTTTTCAATATATATGGGGGAAACCCCATAGTTTTATAATCCTCAGGTTTTCGCGATTGCCATCCGCCGAACTCGGCGTTGTGGGCAAAGGCGAAGGTATACAATAAGTTACAAGGGCGGTAAAACTTAAAAAATCATTCCTGCCGAAAGGTATGGCAATTGCTTAAATATTCACCCGGTTAATGAAAAAGAAGAGGTGAGATGATGAAAAAATTATCGAACAGGCAAAAAGGATTCACGCTGATAGAAGTCATGGCCGGTATGGTGATTCTTTCCTTAGGATTGCTTCTGCTATTGCCCATGATGGTCACATCCATGCAGGCCAACGATATGGCGCGAGGCTCCACCGAAGCGTCGATGTATATCAAGGATAAGATGGAGGAACTCAAGAATATGGATCCTCCCACGTCCGGCACCGATTCGGTGGGCACGGCGCAAAGAGCATGGAACGTAGCCAGTATAAACCAGCATCTCTGGCAACTTGACGTTTCGGTTACCTGGACAGATCGTAACGACAGACCGCATAGTAATACTGTAACCTCATATATGTCTACAAGGTAGGTGAAAAATGATAGGCGAAAAAAATCAAATGAAATCAAATCTTAGTCAGGCGGGATTTACCCTGCTCGAGCTTTTGATCTCTGCCTTCTTGGCGGTAATAGTGACATCAGCCGCTATGGGGATCTATATAACCCAGCACAAACAGATGCTTGTTCAGGACGAGATTTCCGATATGCAGGCCAATATCAGGGCCGCCACGGTGGAACTTGCCACCAATATCCGTATGGCCGGTTACAATGTCCCCCAGGGAATCTCCAAGTTGGAAGCTTACAACACCAACCCGGATACAATCGTTATCACTTTCGACGCCGGTAACGTGGAAGGTTTACAACTCGAACACGATATGCCGCAAACATCCGCGGAACTTCGATGCGACGGCCACGATTTAAGCGGATTATATGATGGTGACTGGATATTCATCTATGATCCAATCCAAGATACGGGAGAGTGGTTCGAGATTACGCAAGTTCAATACGGCTCGAGCCATATTCAGCATAATACCATGCCTCTTGATCATGAGTATCCCGCCGGAAGTCTGGTAATAAAGATGAATCGTTTCAAATACTATGTCGATAACTCCGATCCCGAGCATCCGAACCTCATAATCGACGCGCCTGGGATGGGTCCGCAGATTTACGCGGAAAACATTACCGATCTGAATTTCCGATATGTGCTCTCGTCGGGGGAGGTTGTCGACATTCCGCCCGATGAGGAGATGGTCAGGGAGATAATAATCAATATCGGCGCCAGAACGGACAGCGGCGATGATGAATTCGCGGCCGATTACAGAACCAGGAATCTGGAAACCAGGGTAAAGGTCCGAAATCTCGGTTTAAATTAATAGTTTCTAATTCAGATGCTTAGGGGGGGAATATGAAAAATAGAAAATCCGAATCGGGAATTGTCCTGATCGTCTGTATGATACTTCTTCTTATGCTGGCGATAATCGGGGCCGCGTCGTTGACGACATCGAATACGGAAATGGATATCTCCGGAAATGAAAAATATACGACCGCGGCGTTTTACCTTGCCGACGCCGGCATAGAGAGAGCGTTAGCCGTTCTGCAGGATGACCTGACATGGCGGGACGGTTTCACCGCCGAGTCCCTCGGAATCGGCGAATATGACGTCGAGGTGTTAGACAGCCTTTCATTGCCGTATCTGGACAATACGCTTCTCGTCCGGTCAACCGCGAGAGTCCAGGGTTCGGTTAGAACAATCGAAGCTATAATGGCTCGAGGCCGTAGAACTATATTCCAATACGCCGCCTACGGACGAAGCGGTTTCAACATGAACGGCGGCGGTATGATCGATTCCTACGACAGCCGGTTGGGGAGCTATGCCTCCCAGGCGGTTAACGGCCCCGACGGCAACGGATACATGTTCGCCAATGAAAACGGGAATATAAGAAGCGAGGGGACTATCACCCTGGGCGGTAACGCTCAGTTGCACGGTGACGCCCAGGTCGATTCGAGCGGCGGATTTTCGTTCGGCGGAGGAACGGGCATGTACGGCGATACGTTGAGAAGTACAGAAAGTATAGCCGTAGACAGCATCCCGGCGGCGGAAATAGCTAACGCTCAAGCCAACAACGATGCCGCAACCAATCTTATACTAACCGGATCCGCCAGTTTCGATTCAGTTACCGAGGCTTTGACCGCGGGAAACGGAGACACCGTAATCGTCAACTCCGGCACTTACTATTTTTCCTCCGTTGACTTCGGCAGCGGCGCGATACTCATGCTGGCACCCGGCGCCGAGGCGGTTGTATATGTAACCGGCCTTTGGGATACCAGCGGAGGGGCGATCATAAATTCAAACGGGGTGGCCGCCAATTTACATATCTATTCCACCGGGTCCCAGTTCGATTTTTCGGGCGGTTCCCAGCTCTGCGCTGCTATATTCGCTCCGAACGCTGACATGGTTGTTACCGGGGGAAGCGGCTTCTACGGCTCGGTTATCGCGAACAGTTTTACGAATGGCGGCGGCACTACGTTACATTTCGACGAGGCTCTGCTCAGTTTGCCGGAAGATTATTTGATCGATGATTATGAAATAATCAGCTGGAACGAATTCTAAAGGCTATGAAGCCGCGTTATTTCTAAATTGAATACTCCCATTTAATAAGGATAAGAGTAAAGCAGCTAACGGCTCCGCGAACGCGGGCCGTTTTGCTATTAACGGTTACAAACCGGCGCGATTCACTCGTTTTATTCCGCGAAGCATGGGAAATGTTTCATCCTGCAACAAATTTTCGATAAATACTCCGTTAGTTTCACGGCCGGTAATCGTTTGGTATAAAAATAGCCGATCTGACAATTAGACACCATAAGACAATTTAAAATGATACGGGTGTAATCATAACCGGCGCGCCTTTAAAGACGAGAAAGACAGGATGAAAGATACAAGCAACCAGCGCGGTTTTACCATGATAGAGCTATTGGTCGGTACCCTCGCCGCCGCCATACTTACTTATGCCGCTCTTTCCCTTTATACCACGCAGCATAAGCAAATGCTGGTACAGGACGAGATCGCGGATATGCAGGGTAATCTCCGCTCGTCAGCGGAGGTTTTAGCCTCTACGATCCGTATGGCCGGATACAACGCGCCCAAAAGCACGGCCATCGAAACCCACGACTCCAACCCCGATACAATCGTTGTTAACTTCGATTCAGGGGCTTTGCAAAACATACGGTTAAGCGTAGACATGCCCGACCCCACCTCGGAAGTTAAATGCGATGGATCGGATCTAAGCGGCATTAACGATAACGACTGGATCTATATATACGATCCCGATTCCGATACGGGAGAATTCTTTATAGTTACGGATCTGCATGGTTCATATCACATCCGACATATCACTATGCCATTATCAAGAGAATATTCCGCCGGCTGCAGGGTTCTAAAAATGAATCGCATAAGATTCTATATCGATCAATCGGATTCGAACCATCCGAATCTGATGATACAAACCTACGGATCACAGCCGGAATTATTCGCCGAGAATATTGTCAATATGAACTTCAGATATTTCATGGCTAACGGAGCGATCGTTTCGGCGCCGGCTAATCCGAACGAAATCAGGCTTGTGGAGATCGATCTCGAAGGTAGAACGGAATCACGGGATCCCGCGCATTTCAATCAGTATAGAACCAGGAATTTCAGCCTGAGAGTAAATGTCAGGAATCTCGGATTACAACAGCCTTAAGACCCCGACATCCTATTTAAATTTACATCTAAAAACACACCTGATATCCGACTTCTATTGTGTATATGGGATCTACCCCATACTATTGAGTAAGCAGACAATACTTTTCCATAGGTTTGCTTTACAATCAATTAAAGATCTCCGTATCTCATTGCCCGCCAACAGGATATTATATTCCCCGGCGGGCATTCGGTTTGCTGATATGTAGGGGCGGGATAACAATAAATGTAAATACAAGCGAGGTTTAAAATGGCTGAAAACAAAATTAAATTAAGCGATCGGGAAAGGCAGAGCGGTATAGTTCTTATCGTATGTCTTATCATGTTGCTTATGCTTTCGCTCATAGGTATCGCCTCTATTACGACATCGAACAGCGATCTGACTATCGCCGGCAACGAGCTGAACCAGACCGGGTCTTTTTACGCGGCTGAATCCGGGCTGGAACGGGCGGCATCGGAGATGAAGGCCAGTTATGAAAGCAGCGGCGTTCCCCCGAACCCGTTACCCCATGGCGAAGTCACGTTAAACACTTTTCACTTCACTTACAATGTTGCCGACGACGGCCCCGCGGCCATGGACACTCTCAGTATCGGATCTTACAACGGTCTGCTTGCCCTGGTAAAGGAATTTACAATCGGCGCTGTCGGATTCGATCCCGATTTCGCCATAGCGGTTGAATTGGAAATGGGTTACATGGATGCCCTTGTCCCTCTCTATCAATTTGCCGTATTCTACGAAAACGATCTTGAAATCGCTCCCGGACCGGACATGAATATCGGAGGAAGAGTCCATTCCAACGGAAGTATCTATGTACAGTCCGATAACAATGTCTATTTCGATTCATATGTCACGGCAGGCGGAGACATCATCCACGGCCGCAAACCGGGCGGCGGAAGCGTCAATAACTCCGGCAACGTGTATATGATGGACAATCTCGGCAATCAAGTAAATATGCGCAACGGCAACGGTACTTACCTCGATTCTTATGATCCGAATTGGGTGAATAATTCGCTCGCTCGATGGGGCGGATTGGTGGAAGACGACAACCATGGTATAACAGCGCTCGATCTGCCGGTGGTCAGGGATGGCCCCTCGACCAACCTGATAGACAGGGGCGCGGGAAACCCTGACAGCTATGAAAACCAGGCCGGCTTGAAATTCGTCGATGGGCAGGCTTTTTATCGCCAGTTGGACGGCAGCTGGCTGAATGTTTCGGCAGCGTTAACGGGGGTCGTTACCTACGACGTAATATTTAAGGACCTTCGCGAAGGGATGGATGTCAACTCGATGGATATCAATATAGCCGAACTGTCGTTATCGGGATATTTCCCGTCAAACGGCATATTGTACGTGTCGCGGCCGGCGGGCGTGGGAGAGATCAATGGAGTCAGACTGACCGACGGCTCGCTATTACAGTCGGGATTGACAGTGGCAACCAGTAATCCCCTTTATACTCTCGGTAATTACAATACGACCGCCAAAAAGCCGGCGTCTCTCATCGCTGACGCCATAACCGTGTTATCGAACAACTGGGAAGACGGCAACAGTTCTCTTGGATTGGGTACCAGGCCGGCTACGCCGACCGAGGTTAACGCCAGCTACATTACCGGCAACACAGAAACCGGGGTCGACGGAAACGGTTACAACGGAGGATATGAGAACCTGGCCAGATTCCTGGAGGATTGGGCCGGCGTGACATATACCTGGAGCGGATCGGCCTCGGCCTTGTGGCATTCGCGTCAGGCGACCGGCGCCTGGGCGAGTAACTATTACAGAGCGCCGAATCTCGACTGGACATTCGACACCGATCTCCTCGATCCGGCAAACCTTCCTCCCGGCACGCCCCGGATCAACATTATTCAAAGAACCAGTTGGAGCCATTCGATAATAAACGAATACCACAGCCCCTATTCGAATCTCATCGACGGCGGAGCTGTTCAATAGTGAAACAGGATGTAGAATAAAAAGATCATCGGGCGGCCTAAAAAAAGGCCGCCTTTTTTTATTATCTTAATTCGGCAATTTTGGATTTTTGCGAATATCCATGTAAGCTCAGACGCTGTTCGTGATTACCCGGCATTCGTTAAGCGCTAATCGCTTGCCTGATAGCTAATTGAAATAATGTGGGGTTTAGGCATCGAAATTGCCCTTTATCAATGACAGCAAGCGAAGAACTCTTGGCGGAGGTATTAGAATGAAAAATCACGAAAGAGTAAATAAAACCGATCAAAGCGGCGTTGTTCTTATCGTTTGCATGATTATTCTACTGATGCTCTCTTTAATCGGTATCGCCTCGATCTCGAATTCCAACAGCGATCTGACCATAGCCGGCAACGAGCTGAACCAGACCGGATCTTTCTACGCGGCCGAATCGGGGCTTGAACAAGCCGCTTCGGAGATGAAAGCGAGTTACGAAAGCAGCGGCGTTCCCCCTGATCCGTTACCCCACGGTGAGGTGGTGTTGAACAATCATCATTTCACCTACAATGTAACTGACGACGGTCCGGCGGTAATAGATACTCTTGATTTCGGCTCATACAGCGGGCTTCTCGCGCTGACAAAGGAATTCAATATCGATGCCGTAGGATACGACCCTGAATTCGCCATAGCGATTCAACTGGAAATGGGATATATGGACGCCCTGGTTCCGATATTTCAATTTGCGGCGTTTTATGAAAACGACCTTGAGATCGCCAACCTTCCCCCGATGTTACTCAACGGTCGCGTTCACACCAATAGCGATTTGTATGTTTCGAGCTGGTCCGGCTTGACGCTGGATTCCTATTTGACATCGGCGGGAAATCTCCTTCATGGAGTCAAGGATGGCTCCGGATTGAGCACTCCGAATGGCGATGTTCTCATTATGGACGGCAACGGCGTGTACCAGAATATGAGAAACCTGGACGGTACTTTCCTCGATTCAAGAGATCCCGGTTGGGTGAACGAATCCTTAGCGAGATGGGGAGGAAATGTCGAGGACGGAAATCACGGCATAACGGAACTCAATATGCCTATCGTAATGGATGGTCCACCTACGGATATAATAGATAGAGGCGACGGTAATCCTGATAGTTTCGAGCATGACGCGGGGTTGAAGTTTGTCGATGATCAGGCCCTGTATCTTCAGGGCGACGGTACCTGGCTCGATGTAATGACGGGGTTAGTTGCCAGCGGCGCAATAACTTATGCCGACTTTCGGGATTCCAGAGAAGGCAGAAACGTCCAGGCGATGGATCTTGACCTCGGTCTTTTAGCCAACTCGGGATATTATCCCACAAACGGTATTATCTACTCGTCCACTCCCGATTTAGGCGGAGATCTACCGGCCATACGATTGATAAATGGTCAACAAATTCAGGGGCCTCTGACAGTGGCGACTGATAATCCGCTATATACTGTGGGGGACTTCAATACCATAAATAAACAACCGGCCTCATTTCTCGCGGATGCTGTCACCGTGCTTTCCAGTAACTGGGATGATACCAGAAGCGGACAGAGTCTGAACAACAGGCAGCCTGTCGCAACCCGGGTAAACGCATCATTCATAACCGGCAACACCGAAACCGGCGCCCCCGGTCACGACTTTAATGGCGGCTTCAATAACCTTCTCAGGTTTCTTGAGGATTGGAATGAAAATATCGAATTCACATGGCGCGGGTCGGCTTCCTGCCTATGGTACTCTCGTCAGGCTGACTCCCCGTGGTCGTATAATAGGTATTATACCGCGCCTCTTCGTAACTGGGCTTTCGACACCGATCTCCTCGATCCTAACAACCTGCCGCCCGGCACACCCCGGATTAACCTGATTCAAAGAACCAGCTGGAGCCATAGGATTATCAATGAATACCACAGTCCGTATTAGAATTTCATCGACAGCGGAACTGCTAAATAAAACTAAATGTCGGATAAAAACGGGTAAAGGACGGCCTTTGAGCGGGCCGTCCTTTTTTATAAAATAATCTCTTTTCCATAGCCGTAAAAAATTGTAGAATTAGAGGGAAAGGAGAGAATATGATTTTTGGTTATTTTCTCATCTGCCTCGGTGGATTGTTTCTTTTACAAAACCTGGGGATTCTTCACGGTGGAATCTGGCAATTTATTATAGCGTTGGTATTGATTTTTCTGGGGGGATCCATGATTTCAAACTCGGTATCTAAAAAAAGTCGTTCTCACGGAGGATCTTAAAAAGGTTTTCTAAATAAAATACCGTCGTGAATTCTCAATTTTTTCAAAATAGCGAAACTTCATCGCGGCTAATTATTGTTTAATAAGAGTGCATTTGTATTTGACAGTTTTAAATCGTCGAAATATGATTAACCGGAAGGGTAGCCTGTTATGATGAGAACGATAAGCGTGATTTTTTCATTTGCTGTTCTATTAGTTATCAACTCATGCGACAATAGAAGCTCGGTGAATCCTCGGATCAGGGAACTGCCGTCATTTACCGTGGAAATGACGCTGATAAAAAATCTGGCTACCGGCGCCAACCTTGTCGAAGCTTACCTGGAGCGAGATGGTTACCCGTTTTCGGACGCCGTGATAACTGTCGGCAATTCGGCGGTGCCGGTTCAGGGCGGCGGTCTTTATTATATTGAAAGTAGCGAATTTCCCCTGCGGGCGGGCACGAATATCATCAAATTCGACAGCCCCGATGACGGGTACGTTAAAAGCGTAACCATAGAGATGCCTGATGATTTCGGTATAACACAGGTGAGTCCGAGATATAATCCCAACGCCGACATTGTATTCGTGGAGTGGTCCGCGTCAGCCGGAGCGTCGAATTATATTCTGGTCGTAGCCACTCTCGATCATGGAACGGACGGCACCCAGGCGCTAAAGACAGTATTGCCATCGACAACAACCGGCTATTTCATCCCGGACACGACATTCGAGGACTATGCGGGAGATCCCGTTCCGGGTACTTACTATATCTACTTGATATCTTTTAATGAGGGTTTCGGACCCTATTCCGGTATCCGTTTTGCAGTCCCCGAAGGTTTGCCCGAAAAAGTTATCTCAGATCCCGTGGGGGTCTTACGATTCGGAACGGTAGCGGCGCTGGATTCCATAACGGTTCCGTTTTGAGGCCAAAAAAACCTCTAAAAAAATTCCGCCGGGCGCCCGCGGGACGCGACGTTTTCGAGGAGCTTCTGGAATTGGAAACTGAGAAAACCAACCCCGCCTCAAAAAACCTGCATCGTCTTTCCACAACCGGCATACTTCGCGTAATTAATCGTCAGGACTCCATTATTCACCTGGCAGTCGCCAGGGAGATAAAATATATCGCCAAAGCGGTTGATATGGCTGTTGATAAGCTGAGGAACAAAGGCAGGATATTTTACATGGGGGCGGGAACATCGGGACGACTCGGTGTTCTGGACGCTTCCGAATGTCCTCCCACTTTCGGCACCGATCCTGGTCTATTCCGGGGAATAATCGCCGGCGGACGAGAATCGTTGATTTTATCGAAGGAAGGGGCCGAGGATGATATAGACGCCGCGATTGATGATATCGTAAAGTTCGGCGTCAAAAAAGGGGACCTGGTTATCGGCCTGACCGCGTCACAAAGGACACCTTACGTATTGGAGGGTCTGAGGGAAGCCGCGAGGAAAGGGGCGGCTACGGTTTTTATAACATGCAACCCGAGAAAAAGCGCCCCGAAAGATTTTGATCTCGCGATCTGTCCGGTGGTCGGCCCGGAGATCATCGCCGGGTCGTCGAGAATGAAAGCCGGAACCGCTCAGAAGATGATCCTGAATATGATCTCAACCGGGGCTATGGTAAAAAGCGGAAAAGTCTTCGGAAACAGGATGGTCGACCTCAAGGCCGCGTCGGAAAAGCTAAAGGAAAGATCCAAGAGAGTTATTATGGAAACCTGCGAGGTCAACTATGAAGAAGCGGAAAAGACCCTGAGACTTTCCGGTGGTTCGGTAAAAACAGCCATAGTCATGCTTAAAACCGGACTTTCCAAAGGAAGGGCCGAAGCCCGCTTGAAAAAAGTCGATGGATTTACCCACAAAGCGATCGGGAGATCATCGCTGAAGTTACCATAAAAAAATCAACTCACGTATTATTACTGTCAAATTGTTTCAAAATACGGGAATTCGGTTACATTTTGAAATATGATTATAGCTCCCATAAAACAAATATTATCGGGTAATCTTCTATAGCCGAAGTTATTTATAGGAAAAGGTTAATAGTATTAAAAATAGCTATTTACCGTCGGAATTTTATGGAAAAATACATTGAAATTACAGACGAGGATATTGCCGAGGTTTCAAGGGCATCATCAAAGGGAATTACCGATGTTTTTAACCAATTATTAAAAGCCGTAAAAGCGAAGCTTGTTTACCCGGTATCCTCAAAACTTCCTCAGCAGTTTAAAAACCAGCTTTTTAGCGATTTGACCGCTCTTCTGGATAAAAAGGACGAGCTTGTTTTTAAGGTGGAAGCCGATTCTATCTCCAATGGTGAGACCTGTGTGTATAAGGCCAGGACTAAAGCCGATAATTTCGCTCACCCGTTTTTCCGCGACGGAATTTTAGAATTCAGATTCAAGAACGGGCTTACATTAGAGGAACTCGCGCAGTTTGTCGATATCGCCTCTCAAATGACCAGATCGGCTATTTTTGACGATGACGCCGCCACGCTTCTATGGGAAGCGGGATTTGAACATATTTCCTACGAGCTTATGGACGATTTTTTGGATATCGAGACGTTCGAATACGGCACGGACATGTTAAAAACCGGAAAATCGCCGTCAGAAAACGATTTCAAAGGGATTTTCGAAAACGAAATCGATTTGAACCTGACCGATGAGGATTTCGATCTTGATTCCGAGAAGAACAGACCGCCGGGCACACCTTCCGCATACCGCGATATCGAGGATAATATCGCTAAATTTTTAGGCGCTATAACCGAATTCAGCGATTCGGAAAAAGAAAAGGTCGCCGAGATACACAAAGCTGACGCCGAATTCAATCATGTGAAATACGCCGTTGATATCCTCTTTGAGATACTCGGGATAGAATCAGACAACGCAAGTTACAATGAGACATTGGAATTAATATCGAAGGTGGGCACCGACTTTCTAAAGCTCGGGGATTTCGATTCCATCAAAATGATAATCGAGAGAGCTATCGAAATGGGTCGCGTATTCGAGAATCTCGATGATCCCAAGCATGAGAAGATGGCTACCCTGGTAGAAAAATTCGCGGCCTCGGAAAAAATCAGGGTTTTAGTTGAATATTTAAACAATGCCAAAGATGTTAATTTTGAAAATGTAACCGACTACCTCAAAATGCTTCCCTGGCAGGCGGTTGATCCCCTGGTTTGGGCGCTCGGCGAGCTGGATCATTATCCGGCCCGACGAGCTGTTTGCAGGGCTCTCGAGGTGCAGGCGGTAGATCATCCGGATATTCTCGGTAAGGGTATGGAAAGCCCTCGCTGGTATGTAGTCAGAAACGTGGTCTCCATACTGGGCCGAATAGGCGATATACGAGCGTTCCCTTATTTTAAGCGCGCGATTCAGCATCCCGATATCAGAGTGCGCAAAGAAACGGTGATCGCGGCGGCCAGGATAGAATCCAACGAGGCGGCGGAATTCCTGATAACCGCGTTAAACGATCAGGACGAAAAAATACAGACGTTAGCCTTACGGGAGATTGTCGAAAAGAAAATCTATATTGCCTTCGAGCGAATACGCGTCCTGATTACAAATAGGGAATTTAAAAATCGTCCGGGAGAGCAAATCCGTGAGTTTTTAGCCGGGTTCGCCATTCTGGGCGGCGGCGACGCTTTCGAGCATTTGAGCAAAATAATCTCAAATAAATTCCAGTTACCGTCGGAAAAAAACGAAAGATTTAAGATTAACGCGATTCGGGCGCTTGGATATTTGGATATCCCCGAATCGACGGCGCTATTGAACAAAATATCATCCGCGAGAAATAGGAAACTGGCGGATATGGCCCGGCGTATTTCGAACAAGATGAAGAAAGGGGATCGTCTTGTTTAGCAAATCCTTAAAAGAGATCCAGGAAAATCAAAAAAATCAGGAAATTACCCTCGATAAACTCGGGCGTGAACTGGTTAATGTTCTTTTCGCGACCTTGAAAATAGCTTCGATGTACGAGCCGAATAACAATCGATATATCGAACAGGGAAATCAACTTCGCTCGATCATGAATAAGATCTTCAACCAGGAATCGGATTTTACCCTGAACTCTAAAGGCGGGTATATTTACCTTTCCGAAATTCGTTTGAAATCGAATCGTGAAAGCGATGATGCCATGACCTATTTCCTCGAAAAATGGAGAAAATCAGGCATATCGGGGTTTTCTTTCATGGAATCTTTAGATCCCCGTGAACTTGATAAATTCATCTTCTTTATAAGCGGATTCGAGCCTGACGAAGATAGCGAGGCAAATTACCGGGCGATAGCCTCGCGGTTAAACGACCTTCGCATCGAGAAAATCTCGCCAATTAAATATTCTTTCGAGGAAGACAAATCCATAGACGAAGATGAGACAAAAAAGATTCGAGTAAAAGCCAGAAAGATCTTTTTTTCAGCCCTGGCGGTTGTACAGAATAACAGTCAGCAGGTGAGAAACCAGAACGCGGTCAATATAGCTAAAACCAAGAGGGCGGTGCAGGGTTTGGTCGACATTATACTCAAAGACGAGTCCGCTATGGTCGAGCTTACCACACTTCGCAATTTCGATGATTATACTTACGTGCATTCGGTCAATGTCTGTGTGCTTTCGCTCGTTCTTGGATACCACCTGGGGATGGATCGTAAACGGTTATCTCAACTGGGTGTCGGGGCTTTACTGCACGATATCGGAAAAATGAAGCTCCCCGTGGAACTGATTAACAAACCCGACGCGTATGATGATAACGATTGGCAGTTGATGCGCAAGCATCCTATTTTCGGAGTTAAATTCCTGTATAAAACCAGGGCGCTGGAGGAAACCACGGCCCGGGCCTCTACCGCCATTTTCGAGCATCATGTAAGCTATAACGGCACCGGCTACCCGGAGCTGTTAAGCAGAAGAACGCCGGCGCTGTACGCTCGAATAGTCAGTATTGCCGATACCTATAACGCGATGACGTCGGGAAGGGCATATCATCGAAAAACCACTATGCCGGACGAGGTTATAACCAACATGGTCAATCGTGTGGGCAAAGATTTCGATCCCCTTCTGTTGAAAATATTCATAAACGCTATAGGAGTCTATCCGGTCGGTACTGTGGTTACCATGTCCACCAACGAAATAGGAATTGTTTCTAAAAATAATCCGTCAAATCCCGAGAATCCCGAGGTCAAAGTAATCGGCAATGAAAACGGATTGTTCAATAAGGGTGACGTCAAAGTGATCGATCTTTCCAAAGAGGCCGGCGTCTCAATAACCCGGATGATCGATGGCGAGGAATTCAATATAGACAACGCCGATTATCTCGATATCGGGTAGGTACCATTATTCGCGAATTTCATAGGTAAGCTCGATTTTCTTCTTATTTAAAAGAAGTGAATTGACAAACCGGCTATTTCCTCAAATATCTATCGGGCAATGAGCGTTCGTGATCATATCGTCGATTATCCGAAGCGGATAATGGAGAAAGTTAAATTCTCCGAAAACTCGTCGCTGATCGCCCTCTCTTTTATCGTTGGTATATCTACCGGGCTCGGCGCCGTGCTTTTCCGGTGGTTAATCCTGAATTTTCGCGATTTGTTTTTTGGCCACGGTATGAATTGGCTGATCCCACTCGTTCCCATGCTTGGGGGCCTGCTCGTCGGTCCCATAGTCTATTTCTTCGCTACCGAGGCGAAGGGGCATGGTGTGCCTGAGGTTATGGCGGCGGTAGCGTTGAAATCGGGAGTTATCAGACCGCGCGTGGCAGTAGCCAAAGCTATTGCCTCGGCCATCTGTATCGGCTCAGGCGGTTCGGCGGGCAGAGAAGGCCCCATCGTCCAGATCGGGGCGGCCGTCGGTTCGACAATCGGCCAGGTTTTCAAGCTATCCGGCGACAGGGTTAAGATTCTGGTGGGATGCGGCGCGGCCGCCGGGATCTCGGCAGTATTCAACGCTCCGATAGCCGGTGTGATTTTCGCCCTGGAAATTATTTTGGGCGATTTCACTATAAAAACATTCTCACCGGTTATTTTATCGTCGGTTTTATCATCGGTAGTAGCGCGGGCGATATTGCGCGATACCCCGGCCTTTATCGTTCCGCCTTACGAAATCGTATCCGCGTACGAAATACCGCTTTATATTCTGCTCGGCGGGTTTGCCGGAATAGTAGCGGTACTATTTACCCGCACCCTTTATTTAACCGAAGATTTCTTCGATCAAAAACTGAAAATTCCCGGATATCTAAAACCCGCCCTGGGGGGATTGCTCCTCGGATTTATCGGACTTCTGGCTGTAAAGCTTAATTACGCCGGTTTCGCCCATATGTCGGCTCCCTCCATTTTCGCCGACGGTTACGAAGCGGTAGGTTCCGTTCTCGGCGGCGGAGGCCTGTGGTTTACGCTGCTGGCGCTAATAGTGCTGAAAATGATCGCCACAAACCTAACCCTCGGTTCCGGCAACTCAGGCGGCATTTTCGCGCCATCGCTATTTATGGGAGCCATGGCCGGCGGGCTTTTCGGGACGATTGTCCATTCGCTTTTCCCCACAGTCACCGCCAGCCCCGGCGCCTACGCTCTAGTGGGGATGGCCGCGGTCGTCGCCGGCACGACCCACGCGACTATAACATCGATTCTAATTGTTTTCGAGATGACCAAGGATTACAGGATCATGCTGGCGCTTATGGTTGCCTGCGTTTTCTCCACTCTCGTTGCCCGACGGCTTCTGCCTTCGTCGATATACACCTTGAAGCTGATCCGCAGGGGAATCAATTTAAGCGGCGGCCGCGATGTCAACCTGTTAGAGGTAGTTAAGATTAAAGAAATTATGTTAACGGAGTATAAGACAATTCCCATGCATACAAGTTTGGCTAGTCTTTTGCGTTACCTGGAGGAATCGACAGAGACCACGTTGCCGGTGGTCACTCCCGACGGGAGACTCTACGGGATGATATCGTTTCAGGATTTAAGGCAGATTCTGACCAAACATGAGGTGGACGCCCTGGTAATAGCCTCCGATATCGCCACCACGGAGATTATATCCGTAACGGAGGATGAGAACCTCAAGCAGGCGCTGGAGAAATTCGGGCTTCGCGATTTCGATCTATTGCCGGTGGTGGATAAAGAAGATCCAACCAGAATCAAGGGCATAATACACAAATCATACCTATTGAGTTACTATAATAAGCGCCTTATGGAGCGGATGGTAAAAGAAGAAAAATAATTAGACTATCCGCTCTAAATTAAAAAACCGTTCAATGCCGTATTAAACTCCTCGGGCGCCTCGAGATTGACCATATGCCCCGCGCCTTTGATTATCTCGAGTTTTGAGTCCGGGATATTCCGATTCAGGTAGTGAGCGCTATCTATAAAACCCGAGTCCTGCGCTCCGGCGATAATCAACGTCGGTAAGGAGATCTCCCCCAGCCTCGAACGGTAATTTACACGCGATGGCGTTTCGTCGCGGGCGTTCATCATACATAGAAGATAGTCGGGGTTGTGACGAGCGATCATTTTCTCCCAGACAGGACGGGCGTCGGGATTGCGTTTGAAAATGTTATCCACCAACGGCCCTTTCCATAATCCCATCCCCTCGGCCCAAGCCTCCGGCCCCCTCAAGCGCAGGATATCGCGCTCTTTGCGTTGAAACTCCGCCTCCTTTTTCGCCTTCCTCCGTCCCGATGATGGCAATATGGACGAGACCATAATCAACTTTGTAACAACTCCGGGCATTTCCAAAGCGACTCTGAAAGCTACCGGCCCGCTCATGGAAAAGCCGAGTATGGCAGCGTTATCGATATTCAACGATTTTATCATCCCCTTGATATCCTCGGCCATGATCGAGCCCGACCAGTTTTTTCCGCACGACGATTTCCCGAAACCGCGAAGGTCAACCGTTATAATAGTATTGTTTTTAGCCAGTTCGGGACGTTGCGGCTCCCACATGATACCGTTCAAAGCGTAGCCGTGCAGTAAAACCAGGGGACTACCCTCCCCCTCGATTTCATAGTATATAGCGGCATCGTCGGCATCGTAAAACGGCATCAGGAATAATCCTCTTCTTCGCTCATGGTTTCATCAACCGCTTTTTTGATAACATCCCATGAAAACCCCTTGCCGCGAAGGAAATTGATCAGGCGGGAGCGGGCTTTATCCGACGGCAAATTTTTAAGCGATCGGTATTTTTTCCGAGTAAGTTCGGTTACCGCCGAAGTTTCGTCGAATTCGGAGAGTTCGGCGGCCATCGCCTGCTTGGCAATCTCCTCCCCGATTCCTTTTTCCCAGAGTTTCTTTTTGAGGAAGAGTTTCGATTTCACGCCCCGGGCCATCTGCGAGCGAACAATAGCGGCGGCGTATATAGAATCGTCGTAAAACCCATAGCGTTTCAAGAGCGTCATGGCATCATCGAGCAGGGCGGGCGATTTACGTTCGGCCGAGAGTTTACGCCGCAAATCCCGCGCGGAAATCATACGGCGGGAAAGTATCTGTGTTCCTCGATATTTCAGCCAGGCAAAATCGGCCTCGTCCTTGATCCGTTTCCATTTCGCCTCGGATATAAGTTCGCCGACAACGAGACTGTTTTTGATGATCGTTTCTTCGTCAATAAGAAAAGGCGGTTTGCCTCTTGTATCAAGTTCAAACCACCCCTTCTTCCGTTTGACCGGTACAATGCCGGCTACAACAAATTCAGCCAAGTGAAATCCGTTACTTCTTTACCTTTTCCTTTTCCTTTTCCTTTTCCTTCTTTGCCTCTTCAGGCTTGCTTTGCGGTGTTGACGAGTTTATCCCTAGCTTCGCCCGAATCTTGCCGTAAATATCCTTGGCCACTTCACGGTTTTCGGTGAGATAGTCAATAGAATTATCCCGCCCCTGGCCGAGCCGTTCATCGCCGTAAGAGTACCAGGTACCCGATCTCTCCACAATGTTGAATTTCGTACCGATATCGATCAACTCGCCCATCCTCGATATCCCTTTACCGTAGATGATATCGAATTCGGCCTCGCGAAACGGCGGGGCAACCTTGTTCTTGACCACCCGCACTCTCGTTCTCGAGCCCTTAACCTCGCCAGCGTCCTTGATCGTGGCGATCTTGCGGATATCCATCCTGATCGACGAGTAGAACTTAAGCGCGTTACCGCCGGGAGTCGTTTCCGGGTTGCCGAACATCACGCCGATCTTTATGCGGATCTGGTTGATAAATATTACGCAGGTTTTCGATTTGGAAATGCTGCCGGTTAGCTTGCGCATAGCCTGCGACATCAATCGCGCCTGCAAGCCCATATGCGAATCGCCCATCTCCCCCTCGATCTCGGCCTTTGGCACTAACGCCGCCACCGAATCGATGACCACGATATCGACCGCCGCGGATCGCACCAGGGTCTCGGTGATATCAAGCGCTTGTTCGCCGGTATCGGGCTGGCTGATCAGCAGATTCTCGATATCGACTCCCAACGCCCGGGCGTAATTCGGGTCCATGGCATGCTCGGCGTCGATAAATGCGGCAATCCCGCCCAGTCTCTGCGCTTCCGCCAGAATATGCAGAGCGAGAGTTGTCTTACCCGATGATTCCGGGCCGAAAATCTCCATAACACGTCCGCGGGGAACCCCCCCGATGCCCAGCGCCACGTCGAGCCCCAATGAGCCGGTTGGTATGGATGGCATCGAAATGTTAGCGGCATCGTCCCCAAGCCGCATGATCGCCCCTTTACCGAACTGCTTCTCGATAGAGGCCACGGCGGCCTCGAGGGCTCTTTCCTTTTTTGGATCATTATTATTCATCTATCGCCTCGTTGTTTAAATTTTTCTCGTCTCTGAATCGATTCTACAATATACTGCTCAATTGTGCAAGCTTTTTTTCACTTCCAATATCAAATTCCACTGACCTGATCTGTCAGTAAAGTTTGGTTGACGTATTATTTTTATTTCAATATATATCAATCGCTTACAGCGATACAGCCTCGAGCTTCGTATATTTAGGCCCTGCCGGTGACAGATCGGATTTCACTACAAAGATCTCGTTGACCGTAAATTTCGATGATTCAAAATCGGTTTTCTCTATTTTATCGAGAAGCGGGTCCAATCCTTTCGGGAACTTAACCCGTCCTATGGTCATATGCGACGAGAATTTCTTGTCGCCTCTACCGAATCCTGACTTTATACAGCCGGTCTCGACCTTTCCGGCAAGATCGATCAGCCTGTCGGTACCGTCGCTGGCGCCGATCCATATCACCCTCGGTTTTCGCAGGTTGGGGAAACCGCCCATGCCCGATAGAACCAGATCGAACGGGCCGAAACCGCTGAGATTATCCTTAAGCGATTCGGCCAGGCTCGGAACCGATTGTTCCGGGATATCCCCTAAAAAGCGCAATGTAAGATGCAGGTTGGCCGCTTTCACCCAGCGGATACCGGAGTTGTCGCGGCGCAGGCCGGCGATCATCCTGTCAATATCCATCTTGATTTCTTGCGGAAGATCAACCGCGATAAATGTACGGATATCGGCCATGCGGGTAATATATAAAGGGCAATTCGAGATTCAAGGGGAAAAGAAAGATTACATGGGATGCAGGGGTTTGATTAATCAAACCCCTGCCAATAATATTCAATACAATCTACCCCAGCTGAATCAACCCCACTACCGCGCCGGTGGGGTCCTGGATTACGCAGAATCGGCCGACCTTGGGAATATCCTGCGGGCCATGCATAACCTTGCCGCCCAACTCGGCGACCTTGGCCGAGGTTGATTCGATATCGTCAACAGTTATATAGGCCATCCAGTGCGACGGTACCTCCGCGGGAATGTCAGACGGCATAGGCATCATACCGCCGGCGTCCGTATCGCCGGTTTTGAAAAGGGTGTATTGCATACCTGGCATATTGCCGTCGACAGTTTTCCAGCCGATAAGCTCGGAATAGAATTTCCCGGCGGCGGCGGTGTCGCGAGTCATAAGCTCGTTCCAGCAAAATTCGCCGTGTGCGGGTTTGTTGTCTGCCATGAATTCTCCTTTCGGATTGTGTGATATCTTATTAGTAGGTCGAAAGGTTTACCCTTTCGACACGATTTTACATTGTCGAAACCGTGAAGGTTTCGACCTACGACAATCTCAGTTTTCAAATCTTCGGCGGCTTGATGCCGAGTATCCGCAAGTAATGATTGATCTGGCTTCGATGATGTATATCATGCTCGAGCAGATGCAGGAAAATCCAGTAGCCGGTGACCTTTTTATCCCGGCCGTATTTGCTCATATCGTATGAGCCTTCCGATACCTCCGGCGCGCGGGCGAAGAAATCCTCAAGCCGTTTCCAGTGGTTATCGAGCATGACGGCGATCTTAGCTTTCGGAACGCTGGGGCAGGGGGTAAAATCGGTGAACCCCTTGCCGGCGATTATCTCGTTGATCCACCAGTCGGAAGCCTCGGCGATATGCATGAAAATGTTCCCGAGCGTGATCATATTATCGGCGGGCGCCCAATCGAGCTTGTCATCGGGTGTCGCCTCCAGCGCCTTGCCGATAGGCGGCCTTATCTCGCCGATCCAGAATTCGGTCATGGTCTCGAATGGGAAGCTATGTTTGTCCGGCATTATTCCCCCTTTGTTCGTGTCTAATGTAGGTCAAATCCCCTGGGATTTGACGTTAAAATTGTCAAGACCGCGGGGGTCTTGACCTACGACTAGTTCGGGTCGATCTGAGATCGACCTCTACGGAAATGTATTTAATTTGGTAGTTCGAAAGGCTTGCCCTTTCGACACAATCTCGCATTGTCGAAACCATAAATTCGTGGTGTCAAGTCTCCGCACTTGACACCGTCGCCGTCAGGTTCGGAGACCTGACGGCACGTGGTTGGTTTGTTGTAATATGACGAGGTTCGCTTTTACGTAATACGGGAAATCCGTCATAGTATTTTCCGTCCAATTGACGGCCGTTTTTCTTCTTTTGAACGCCGCCCCACTGTTTAAAGAAGAAAGGAATATCATGTCCGAAACATCGATTCCTGATCTCTATGACCCAGCTTTTACTCATAGGCCTCGCTTTAGGGCCGGATTCCCCGCCAACTATAATCCAATCCATGTTATTCGTTGGAAAATCAGAAATCGAACTTAACAACGGTTCCATTGACAAAAATTTTACGGCTGCCTGAAGCCGTTGAAGGTCTTTTATGCGATAAATCTCTCTTTCGCTTTCGACAGTCACACCCATCCAAACATTATCCGGCCAGGGAAGTTCCGGAGCAAGCTCGAGCATTCTCGATGATCTTTTCGTGAGAATTTGAAACGTATGCCAATGCGCCAGACGCATTGTCTCAAACACCGCTTTAATAAAATCATCGGGGATTTTCTCATGAAACAGGTCGCTCATGGAATTCACGAATATTAAACGCGGTTTTTTCCATTTGAAGGGCGCTTCGATCAGATCGGGATGAAGAGTAACCTCGAAACCGTTCCGATACCGCTTTTGCCCCATCATTTGAAGGCGATGAGCCAGCCGTTCAGCATAGCAGTGTTTACACCCGGCGCTGATCTTGGTGCAACCGGTCACCGGATTCCAGGACGCTTCGGTCCATTCTATTTTAGAGGTTTGAGCCATCTAAGGAAAGTTAAAACCAGAAAGCCATATTTCACGGTCAATTAAGTAAGCGAAAAGCAACATTAAATCTATATGATCTTAGTCTTGTGGATAATCCGGAACAATAAAATCGTTCGATACAATACCGTCCATAATTAGATGGCGAAGAGAGGAAATTGTTATTTTTAATTCTTTTTTTAAATATTTTTGTAGTCGGCCATTTCTTTTATTCTTTATTTTCTCTTTTGTTTTATGATTTGCCATTTTCTTCTTCGGATCATAGAAATGCATATCTTCTGTTAAAATATATTTTAGAGCGGTAACATTAGCTACCTTAATATATTCGATATCCCTCTCGGTCTTATCCAACCCATATTCATTAAATATTTTTCTTTCAACGTCTCTTTTTAAGGAACTCTCAACCATATTGATACGATTTATTTTCAATTGATCAGTAATCCATTCCCTTGCCATAATGAAATTTGATCTTTCACACCACTCTTGTTTGATTTTGTTTTCACTATCAATTATTAGTTTATATTCCTCAAGAAAGAAATTAATCAAATCGAAATATTCACCCTTTTCTACAACTAATTGTGGGAAAAAATTATGCATTATGCAAGCATCTACGGTTATTCCGTCTATCAAGTGAAAATTACCTTTTACTAGCAGCCTTCGCTAACTTTCTTGCCTCTTCAAAGCGCTCAGGGAAAAATCCTTCCGGCCATTCTTCTATGAAAAAGCCACTTTCATTCAGATTCAATTCCTTTATCTTTTTAATGCCTTCATTGTCAGGATAAACATAATGGACTTTTACGTCCTTGTGGTCGAGTTTGCCCATTGCCACCAATGCTTGCAGCCGGATAAGCAAATGTTCGCTGTGCGTCTCAATAAAAATCTGTTCTCTAATTCTTGAAATATCGGCTATGAAATCCCCAAGTTCGCTTTGGGCTCTTGGATGGAGGTGTAATTCAGGTTGTTCAATTATTAATATTGAGTTTGGTTTTTCGATTAGACCTGTTAGTAATATTGGAAGCACTTGAGAGCACCCATAACCTGCGTCAGCCAAATTTACAATTTCCTCGGTAATAGGGTGTTTAATTAGAATTTCGAAGAGCATATCTGAAATTTCATCCACATATAGAGGGTAAGCGATGCCCATTTCTTTGAGGTATTTATTTAATTGCAAAAGAAGGCTTTTGCTCCTTTTTCCTTTATATAAGTAATGCCTTATTAATAAATCAGCTGCATATTCCCCATGCGGACCTACGCTTGATGGTTTTTCGCCTGAATACCTATGAAATCTCAGAGGTTCCATTCTGAAAGGCCCTAGATATTCTATCGATTCCAGTAAGCCCATTAATTGTCTTGTCAAATTATGAAAGGCCATTATATTCTTACTTGTTAACAGTTGAATGATTTCTATGCCTGGATAAGGGACAAAATGGGTTACCGCAAAATATTTATCCAAATATAATGGTTTCCTCTTTGTACTGCGTAAAAAAGTCGTTTCAAACATCAATCGATTGGACTTCTTTGCTCTCTTTGCCTTAAAAATGATCCGTTTTGCTTGTTTATATTCTATACTCCATAATAACAGTTCTCGTAATTTTGCTCTATACTTAAAGCTGAAATTAGCGTGAAATACTTCAGATGCTTTTTTGGCAATCGGTGGGAAGTCAAATGAAAAGCCTATCTCGATATTTCGTCTTAAGTCGTTATTAAACACAACATCATGATAAGTACCGAATTCTTTATTGGGTCCGTTAAACGATAAAGGTAAATCGAAATCGGGGCTTTTTAGCGTTTGAGAAAGTAGATTCAAGCTGCTTAGAAGGGCGGACTTACCAGAATTGTTTGGCCCAAAAAAGAGATTGATCTTAGATAGGTTGATATCCAGTTGCTCAAAAGCCCTGAAATTTTTAAGATGTAATCGCCTTAACATATGATATTTTATAACTAATAAGGCTTCTATTGTAAAGAGAATTTTTTTCATCCCCCCAACTCCCCCTTCAAAAACTGCCCCGTGTAGCTCCCCTCGACCTTGGCCACTTTCTCCGGGGTGCCGACCGCCAGTACTTGTCCGCCGTCGTCGCCGCCCTCCGGGCCGAGATCGATAATCCAGTCGGCGGTTTTGATAACGTCGAGATTGTGTTCGATCACCACCACCGTGTTGCCGAGATCAACTAACGTGTTGAGGACGTTAAGCAGCATCTTGATATCCTCGAAATGCAAACCGGTGGTCGGCTCGTCGAGGATATAGAAGGTGTTCCCGGTCGCCACCTTGGAAAGCTCGGTGGAGAGCTTGACCCTTTGCGCCTCGCCGCCCGATAACGTTGTCGCCTGCTGGCCGAGATGGATATACCCCAAACCGACTCCCATCAACGTCTCCAGCTTGCGTTTGACCTTGGGTATCTTGGCGAAAAACTCCAGAGCTTCCTCTACGGTCATATCGAGTACGCCGGCGATCGATTTTCCTTTATATTTTATCTCCAGCGTGTCGCGGTTGTAACGGGCGCCCTTGCAGGACTCGCATTGCACGTAAACGTCGGGAAGAAAATGCATCTCTATCTTGATAATGCCGTCCCCTTCGCAATTCTCGCATCGCCCTCCCTTGACATTAAACGAGAACCGTCCTGGGCCGTAACCGCGCACTTTCGAATCTGAAAGTTGGGCGAAAATATCCCTGATCGTCGTGAACAGGCCTGTGTATGTCGCCGGGTTGCTTCGGGGCGTACGGCCGATAGGCGATTGATCGATATCGATCACCTTATCGACCCTGTCGACGCCTATGATCTCATCGTAGGGCAGCGCTGTCTTTTTCGATTGATAGAATTCGCGGGAGAGTATCGGGTATAATGTCTCGTTGACCAATGTCGATTTGCCCGAGCCTGATACGCCCGTGACACAAACGAATTTTCCCAATGGAAACTCCACTTTGATCTTTTTTAGATTGTTCCCGCGCGCTCCTTTTAAAATAATCCTGTCGCCGTTGCCCTTGCGGCGTTTTTTCGGGATGGATATCTCCAGTTTACCGGAGAGATATTTGCCCGTAAGCGATTTTGTCGAGCGTTTGATTTTCGCGGGAGTTCCCTCGGCCACGATAGTCCCGCCGTGCTTACCCGCGCCGGGTCCTAAATCGATGACATGATCCGCGCTTTCGATAGTCTGCCTGTCGTGCTCCACCACCAGCACCGTGTTGCCGATATCCCGCAGCGATGTCAGCGTATCGAGAAGACGTTTGTTGTCCCTTTGATGCAGACCTATCGACGGTTCATCGAGGATATATAACACCCCGGTCAATCTCGATCCGATCTGGGTGGCCAGCCTGATACGCTGGGCCTCGCCGCCGGAGAGTGTCTGCGCCGAGCGATCGAGGGTGAGATAATCCAGCCCGACATTTATCAAAAACGACAAGCGTTCGTTGATCTCCTTGAAGATCTGACGTGCGATTATTCTCTGCTTCTGATTAAGTTTGAGCTTGCCGAAATATTCGGCGGTCTTTTTTACAGAATATGATGTAACATCGGAGATCGATTTGCCGCCGATTTTAACTGCCAGCGATTCCCTGCGCAATCGAGCCCCCTGACAGCCCTCGCATTGTTTGATCGACATGAATTTCTCGATCCACTCTCGGATAGCGGCCGATTGCGTCTGACGATACCGTCGTTTGAGATTGCCGATAACACCCTCGAACCGATTAGTATGCTCCCAAAGCCCTCTTCCGTTGCTATGCTCCCAGGAGAATTTGATCTCCTCGCGGCCGGAACCGTAGAGGATTATATTCTGATGTTTCGCCGAGAGCTTGACAAACGGTTTCCTCAACGAAAAATCGAAATGTTTCGAGACCGCCCGCAACATGCCGAAATAGTACGATCCGCGCGGTATCCCCCAGGGCATTATCGCCCCCAGCGCTATTGATAGATTCTTATCCGGTACTACCAGGTCGGGATCGATCTCCATATTATACCCCAGACCGGAACAGGCGGGACAGGCCCCGAACGGCGAATTAAACGAGAACATCCGCGGTGTCAGCTCCTCGTATGATATCCCGCAATCCTTACAGGCGAATTTTTCGGAAAATATCTGATCTTCTTTGCCGATTCGCTCGACAATGACCATACCGCCGCCGAGCTTCAACGCGGTTTCCAGAGAATCGGTGAGCCTTTTAATAATGCCGTTTTTGATTATCAGCCGATCTACAACCACCTCGATGGAATGTTTTTTCTTCTTATCAAGTTTGATCTCGTCCTCTATCTCATGCACCTCGCCGTCAACACGCACCCGCACGAACCCCTCGCGTTTGACCTCCTCGAACAGATCGCGGTATTCGCCTTTTCTGCCCCGCACCAACGGCCCGAGAATCTGGATACGGCTGTTTGTCGGGATCTCCATGACCGAATCGGCGATTTGCTGGACTGTCTGCTGGGCGATAGGCTTGCCGCATTTGTAGCAATGCGGAGTACCGACCCTGGCGAATAGCAAACGAAGATAATCGTAGATTTCCGTGACAGTCCCTACCGTGGAACGGGGATTTTTCGCCGATGATCTCTGCTCGATCGATATCGCCGGCGAGAGACCGTCGATAAAATCGACGTCGGGCTTCTCCATCAATCCCAAAAACTGACGGGCGTAAGCGGAGAGCGATTCCACGTAGCGGCGTTGCCCCTCGGCGTAGATGGTATCGAAGGCCAGCGACGATTTCCCCGAGCCGGAAATCCCGGTAATAACCACCAGCTTGGAACGGGGGATCGTGATATCGATATTCTTTAGGTTGTGTTCCCTGGCCCCTTTTATGATGATATTCGATGGTGTCATAATCTATTGTCCTGTCAAAAGTTTCCTGCCCAAAAAAAACAATTTCCGCATGTTCGGTTGGGTCGTAGTCCCGATAGTCGATCGGGACGTGACCCAACCGTCAGATCACGTCCTAAGGGACTACGATCTGACGGAACACGGAGTTGTGTCATAATCTATTATCCTATCTACTCTTAACTGTTTTCAAATCGGCCAACCTGCTCATTTGTGCATTATTTTAATAATATTCCGCGATCCTGTCAAGAGATTCTTTTTCTACGGTATTCCTATCGAAAAAGCGTAAACCGATCGCGCTCACGAAAAGTTTTCCTCACTCTAAAAGCCAATCTATCAATATAGGTTTTTGAAGTATATGGCGCAAGGGTTACTGACCGAGTAGGGTTCTATGCGGTATTTCAGGAACAATGATTCCCGAAGTTTCCGGTTTCATTGTCGAGTATCATGCTTATCCTCCAAGCATGGGTCGGAGTAAAAGCATATCAACCCGGGCGTTGGGGTCAAGCAGCATGCCTGACCCCTGCGATAATTATAAAAAACGGTCAAAGTTTATATCAATAGGGCACCGCCTGCCGAGCCCCCATACCGGGGCCTAACAGGATAGCGTTAATCAGTAATCGTTTGGAGCCGTAAAAGAACGATCTCATGTACGGGTGCGATGAAAATAAAATTATCTGTCCCTTTCCCTTACCTTCGCGGGTCAGGTAGGCGGAATTAGCCCATCGTTTTCTCGCCTCCGGCCAGGCCAATCCCGAGAGCCTGATCTTATCTTCGCTCTCGAATCTGGCCGCCGCCCGTATCGGCGGCTTGGTTAGGAAAACATCGTCGGTGTAAACAAGGACGGGCAATTTTTCTCCGAGACCGTAGGTAAGCCACTGGGTAGTATCGATTCTGCATTCGAAAATCACGCCTTGCGGTGAGAATTTACGGGCGAATTGGTCGAGCCTTTTCAAATCTTCTTTACCCGGCTTCTTTTTCTCTTCTTTTTTCTCCTTTTTCTCATCTTTCTTTTTCGGCTCGACATTATCCCAGATCCGCATGCTGTCAATCGTGACATTATCGGCGGCAAATTCTCTTTCCAACGCGTATTCGTACTCGTCGAGCTTTTCCAGGGATTGTCTTCTCAAGGCGACTTTCGATATACCCATGGTGGAATCGGCGCAGAATGTTGCCCCGCTTCCGAACGCCACCAGCGTGCCGCCGTCCTCGACCCAATCCTTCAGCTTCGAGATACCACCTTTACCGATAACGGATTTCAGAAGCCCTGGACCGCCCCATATGGAGGGCAAAATCAAGACGTTATAACGCGAAAGATCGGTACGTTTCAATCTATTGATATCGACGGAGGCAAATCTCAATCCGAAATCATAATCGAGCATATGCCACAAAGAGCCGTAGTTGGAAAGACTGATCGGCGGGGAGGTCAGCATAGCGATCCTGGGTTCGGCCAGCAGGCGGTAATTACTGCCGCCCAGGTCGGAACCGTCAGCGGCTAAAGCTGTATTAACCGCCACAATCTCCAAACCGTATTTCTGCCCCAACTTTGAAAGGATCTCCTCTAAGTTTTTCGGATTCTCTTTTTTGACAAATAACAGACTTCCGCGCTTGAAATTACTACCGTCGATCCTCGACGGTTTCGTGGCGATTCGTACTTTCAATTCACGCTCGAACGCGTCGGCCAATAGATATGTCGCGGCATCGTCGGTATAGCCGACCATATATCCGTACAGAGGATCGTTACCCTTAACCTTACCGATACGGGACGGGATCGCGGTTATCGTCTCCGATGAGACCGAGACACTTTTATTCGATATATAACTTTCCAGGCCGTAAGCGAGGGGAAGACACCAGGCGGAAACCTCGTACATCCTCGAACCCCAGTTTTTCTCAATAGACCGACGTTCCTCGAAAAGCGCCTTGTTGGTCATTCTGATATCGTAGTCGAGCAAAACCTGAAGCAGTTGCCTCGACGGCTGCGCGAAATCGATTATGTAAGTTCCCGCTTTGAATTTTTTCGACGATGCTTTGCCATGCTCGTTGTAAAGCCCGGAGACATTGAAATCGGATTTCGCCTGCTTTATCTCGATCCCCTGTAGCAACAGAGATTCTATGAAGCGGCCTGTCTTATGCGGGTTCTGAGATGGATCGACAATAAACGATCCGCCTATGGAATTTATTTTATTTTCCGCGGCGACCTTTCGGGCGTCATGGTAATCTCTCAATAGCTCTTTCCGTTTTTTCGCGGCGGTTGTCAGATTGGCAATGGAGCTTACGAAATGATGATGCACCGTTTCGGAGTAGATTAGAAGCTGGCCGTTTTTTTGCTTCACCAGCGAACCATCCACACCGGCCTGCTCGTAGAGGATACCGACCATTCCGAGGAAAATCCCCCATGACGATGTATAACCGGGAAACCATTCCTCGTTCCACTCCCGGGTGAAATAGCTCCAGCCGTATTTATCGAACGCTTTCGCCTGGTCGGCGGCGAATATATCCCACCATTTCCGGGTATCTTTCGGCCAGTACGGGTTGTACGGTTCTCTCGGCGGCGAAAAGAGGTAGGTGCTCAACGCTCCCATCTCATGCGAATCGATCATCAATTGCGGGTTCCATTCGAGGCATACCGCTACTTTACCGCGCGTTTCGGGATGAACTAACGTGAACATATCGCGGTTTAAATCGATGAAATAATGATTGCCTCGTCCCCAGGGCCAGACACCGGTATGCTGAACACTTTGCAGATCGGGATTAGGGACTTTTCCGGAAAATTGACGAATCTGCGTCAGGAATCGCTCCCGGCCGTCGGGATTCTGCATCGGGTCTATCACAATCACCAGGTTATCAAGAAGATATTTTGTGTTATCATCGATACCCGCGATCAACTGGTAGGCTGTGGCAATGGCGGCGTCGGTGGAGGAGAGTTCATCGCCATGGATACCGTACCCGGCCCAGACCACCGCGGGAAGATCGTTGATAAGGCTTTCGGCCTCTTTTTTCGATTTCAGTTTCCTCGGATCGGAGAGCCGCGAATGGCCGTCTTTGATGGATGAAATATCCGCCATATTAGCTTCGGAGGTGACCAGCAGGTAATAGAGGGTATGCCCCTCGTAAGTCTCACCGTATTCAAACAGTTGAGCTTTGTCCGACGATTCAGCGAGCTTTGTCAAATAGCCCGACATCTGAGCGTGGCTGGCCGGTTTCGAACCGAGGGAGAAACCGAGGAATTCGGACGGTTTGGGGATAGCCGAATCGTAGTAATCCGACGGGAAATAAGGACCCGAAGGCGACGACGCCGGATCGGGACCTGATACCGCGTCGCTCGCGTACGCGAATGTCATTACCAAGGCGATAATTGATAAACCGATGATAGAGCTTGATTTCATAATCGTCCTCCCGAGACTATTTTTAGTTGACCCAAAATATAGATTCTGTGCCCGTTATTCAACCGGAAAATCTCTGAAATTCCATTATCAACGATTTTTCGCCTTTATCCCTTTTCGTTCGCGGTATAGCTGGGCAATCTGCGCCCCTATCAAGAAAATCACCGACGTGTAGTAGATCCAGACGATGACTACCACGAAAAGCATGTAAGTGCCGTAAATTCGTTTCATGGTCGCGACATGAGCTAAATAATAACCGAAAACTTCCTTAGCCACAACCCACATCAAGGCCGCCCATAACGCTCCCACCGCCGGCACCCTCAACCCAGGTTTTTTATAGGGGATGAGATTATACAGGGCGAAAAACAGAAAGAAAATTGTCAGAAAAGAGCCTACCGAATAAAGGGTCCCCTGCGCACCGCTCAACTCGAAGAAACTCAAGAATTCGACATCGCGGGCGGATTTCTTAGCCGCCTCGATTAGCGGCAGGATAGCGGTAGAGAGCAGGAAAAATATAACCACCAGCAAGACCATACCGAGATCGTGCAATTTCCCCACGTAAACACGTTTGGCCCCGCTCGATTTGAAAATAACATTGAGGCTGGTGCGCATACTGGAAAAAAGACCGCTGGCCGCGAAAAGAAGACCCAACACACCTACATACCCGGCGATTTTTTTATAAGCGATTACCTCGTCGGCGCGGGAGAAGATAATCCCCTTAACATAAGCGGCGTATTCGGTATAAGGAATTATCGTATCGATAAAGAGATCGATCTGCTGGTTGACCGACGGCGATTCGAGGACATGGCCGAGAATGTAAATGACTATCAAAACGAACGGGATTATACACATTATCAGCGAAAAGGCCAGCCCGCTGCCGAACAGGAAGATATGATTCTCTCCTACGCGATGATAAAGGCCGCCAAAATAATGCCTGTTAAAGTCGATTACCCTTGTTTTCAATGAATTCATAATCTTAGCGGTATTATAAGATATTTATGACGCTAAAAACAGCCGTTTCCAGCGTAAAATAATTGAAACTGATAATATTTATTAATAGTTATTAGTGATTATGAGGTTGGATTAAAGCTGAATTAAATTATTCGCGGTTCCGGATAATTTTCAAAAAGGGAGGATATGTTGGAAACTGTAAAGATCGAGGATCTCAAGAGTCGTATAAGCGTACTGGAAAACGAGATATTGACAGCCAGGAAAGAGCTTTCCGGCTTGAAGCGAGATCTGCCCAAAGAGGAAGTTCACGAGTATACATTCGCCGGCCGGGACGGATCTGAGATAAAGCTATCTGATCTGTTCGGGAGGCATAACGAATTAATCGTCATCCATAATATGGGTAAAGGATGCGCATACTGCACCCTGTGGGCCGACGATTTTAACGGGGTTTTGGATCATCTCGAAAATCGCGCGGGATTCGTGGTGATTTCGCCCGACGATCCCGCAACGCAAAAGTCCTTTGCCGAAAACAGAGGATGGAAATTCAGAATGGTCTCGGGCAAGGGTGTGTCGTTTACAAAAGACATGGGTTATGAAAGTGAGGACAAGAAATATATGCCCGGTTTTTCTACCTTTCATAAAAACAGCGACGGGAAAATATATCGAACCGGCAGCGACTATTTCGGTCCCGGCGACGCCTATTGCGGCATTTGGCATCTGTTCGAACTTTTACCCAAGGGAATCAACGACTGGCAGCCGAAATTCGCCTATTAAAAAAATTGTGATTAGCTTTTGGAATCGACAACTTTTTCCAAAAAATCTCATGGCTCGATCATTTTGCTGAACGTGAATCAAATTTCGATATAGCGTAAATTTTGTTGCGTTAATTACGAAGTTGGCTTATACAGGCATGGAGAGATTTGTCAAGACCGCAAGGGTCTTGACCTACGGCTACCGACAAATCAACCGTTGGAGACCAAAATGGATAAAGCCTTAAGCTGGGAAGAATATTTCATGACTTTGGCGCTGGTAGCCTCGCTCAAATCGAAAGATCCCAGCACCCAGGTCGGCGCGGTGATTATCGACAATAAGACCCGTAAGCTGGTCAGCTCCGGCTACAACGGTTTCCCGCGGTATATCGACGATACCCAGATCCCGCAAACCCGGCCGGAGAAATACCTTTATGTCGTCCACGCCGAGCTTAACGCTATCCTGCACGCCCAGCGCGATCTTGCCGGATGCAGTCTTTACGCTACCGTTTTTCCCTGCTCGGATTGCATGAAGACGATTGTGCAGACCGGCATAAAACGGATCGTCTATTTAAGCGATCTTAACGGTTCCGATTGGGAGGAATCGAAAAAAGCGACCATGAAGATGGCCGACCTGGCCGGTATCGAGGTCGAGAAATTCCCCGCCGCGGCGGGGGACAACGAGATTATAGAATTTTTGCGCTCGAAGGTGAAGACGCGTAAGGATGGGTAAACCCGGCCAATTTTCTACTCCAGCAATTTCCCCATGCTTACATGATCATCTACGTTATAGCCGAGCTTTTTGTAAAACTCCACGATACCCTTATTAGGCGCTCTCACCTGCAGGTTGAGCTTGTGGCATCCGAGCTTCTTAAGCTCGCTTTCGACATGTTTCATCAACGCTTCGCCGATACCTTTGCGCTGATGTTTCGGGCTGACTGTCACGTAATAGACCCACCCGCGATGACCGTCGTAACCGGCCATGGCCGTGCCGACGATAATGGAGTCGATCTCCGTCACGAAGAACAGTTCCCGCTGGGTTTTGAGTTTCCTCTCGATATCCCGTTCGGGGATATTCCAGGGCGGGTTATCGGGGAAAACCTCGCGCCAGATGGCCGCGACGGCTTCGGTGTCGGATTCTTCGAATAGTCTGATTTTCATATTTAACTTCAGATTATCCTATGATCAATCCCAAACAAGTTTGGGATTGCCACCCGGTCGCAAACATCATAAAGTCGCCTCCGTCATCCTGAGTCCCGACCGAAGGGAGGGACGTAAGGATCTATACGTAGGCCCAAAAGATTATTACGTCGCCCCGTCCCCGTCCTTTAAGACGGGGGACGGGACTCCTCATAATGACGGCTTTATCATGGGTCAGGATGGAAATCCCGTCGTTGACGAGATAACATCCTGACGCCATAATCCAAGCCCTACCTCGCGCTCTTCAAATACCTGAAGAAATCGGAATCGGTGGTTAAGATCAGCCACGATTCCTTGCCGATAGCGTCCGGGTAACTCTCCAGCGCCTTCGTAAAGGAGTAGAAATCGGGGTCTTTCTTATATGCCCGGGCGTAGATCTTGGTCGATTTACCATCGGCCTTACCCTTGATCTCCTCGGCGATTCTGTACGCTTCCGACGTTATCTTCTTCAAATCTTTTTCCATATCTCCGAGAATCCGCGAGCGTTCACCCTGCCCCTCGGAACGGTACTGCTCGGCGATACGCTCCCTTTCGGCTATCATCCGCCCGAAAACCTTCTCGCGTACGCTCTGCACGTAATTGATATGCTTGACCTCGACGTCGATCAACTCTATTCCGTACGCGGCTGTCATCTCGGATGCTTTTGCCAGAATACCCCTGGTGAGTTTCTCACGTCCCATCTTAATGACGACATCGACACGCTCAATCTCCTCGCCCTCCGATTGAACCAGCGGCTGGTTGGAATTGCGAACGACTTCGATCAATAAATTCTCGGTGATGAAATCGCGCACGGTAGCCTCGATCACGTTATCGAGCCTCGTCTGCGCTCCCAACTCGTCGCTTACCGATTGATAGAATTTCAATGGATCGATTATCCGCCAACGGGCATAGGTATTGACCAGGATGAATTTCTTATCCTTTGTGGGAATCTGCGTCGCTCGTCCGTCCCACTCCAAAATCCGTTTTTCGAAAAACCGTATCTCCTGGACAAACGGCAACTTCACATGCAAGCCGGGATCGGTAACCACCCTGACAGGATTTCCGAATTGAGTAATGACCGCCTGTTCCCGTTGATCCACCGTATAGAAGGCGCTGAATATTACAAAAAGGGCTATAAGCCCCACAACCGCTATTATTATCTGTTTTATGTTGCCCATTACCTGCCCCCTCCCTTCAGCGGCGATTTCCCGCCAAGATCATCGAGGGACAGTACCCGGAGAATACCGCTTTCGTCCTCATCGATTATGTACTTTTTCTCAACCTGGGACAGGACTTTCGCCATGGTTTCCATGTACAGCCTCCGCCTGGTAACGTCTTTAGCGACCGAATAGCTCTTCCAGAGGGAGAGGAATCGCGCCGCGTCGCCCTCCGCGCGGTTAACCCGGTCGATAGCGTAACCCTCGGCCTCTTTAATCATTTTCTCGGCGTCGCCGCTGGCCCTGGGGATTACAGTGTTGTATGCCTTCATAGCCTCGTTGATCATCGTTTCTTTTTCCTGTTTGGCCTCGTTGACAGCGTTGAAAGCAGGCTTCACCTGGTCGGGCGGAGTAACATTCTGAAGCTTGACTGTCACAATATGGATCCCTGTGCCGTAGCTATCGAGAATCTCCTGCATCTTCAATGTCGCGTCCTCGCCGATCTGCTCACGCTCTACGGTCAGGACACCATCCACGCTTCTATCGCCGACAACCAGCCGCATGGCCGCCTCGGAAACGTCGCGGATAGTCTCCTCCACTCGATTGACATTGAACAGGAACGCCCGCGGATCGCTGATTTTATACTGCACTATCCACTCCACCACGACCACGTTGAGATCGCCGGTCAACATCAACGATTCACCGAGATAAGCCTGGGGCCTGCGGACAGTCCGGACACCGGGCGTCTGGGTCCTGAACCCGAACTCCTGGCTCATGATCCTGGTCACCGGAACCTTTGTGACCGTCTCCACACCAAGCGGAATCATAAAATGAAGTCCCGGTTGAGTGGTCCGGCTGTATTTACCGAAGAACTGCACGACACCAACAGACTGGGCGTCAACCGTGTAGAAAGTCGTTCGGAAAAAAATTAGGGCTACAACGACTATAACCGCTGTTATGATGATTTTTCTTTTTCGACGGCGAGGTATTCGTCGCAAAAATTCCTCGATACCGTCCTTTTCAAAATCCATATCGGCCTCCTTTACGTTTGGATATTATCTTTGCCATATCATTGGCAATAGTAAGTAATGAGAAACCTGTTTACAAGCTAAAACGGGATTATTCGTCCGCTAATCGCATTATCAAAATCCGACCCCCGGCCCATCTTTGGTATTTCGGGAACAGCGATGCCAGCGACTACCTTGAAACATGGAATTATGTCCTCCATGCAACAGGATGTGATGTGTCAGGATGGAGTGAAGCGACATTCTGACACTCCATGCAACAGGATGTCTTCTCGGCAACAGCAAGGCATCCATCCTGCCGCTACCGGGAAAACGGGATTATTTATCAGTTGATAAAACCATCAAAAACCAATAGCCAAACCGTCTTTGCGATGATCCGAGCCAGCGATATAGCCATCAGCCGCCTTGTAAATCAACTGCGCTCCGCCGAACATCGATTCGTCGAGATCGGTTATAACGGCATGACCGCGGGAGGCAAGTTCGCTCAACGTTTCCGCTGAAAATCCCGATTCTACCGCTATTTTCGAATCCTCGGTAATATACCAGCGTGGAAAATCGGACGCCGCCTGCGGATTTTGCCGGTAATCGAATATCCGGGTCAGCATCTGGATATGCCCCTGGGCTTGCATATGCCCGCCCATCACCCCGAAACTCAAGACCGGGTTGCCGTCTTTGGTGACGAAACCGGGTATGATCGTGTGATACGGGCGTTTACCGCCGTCAATCTGATTGGGATGCCCTTTCTCCAGGGTGAACCCGCATCCTCTATTCTGCATGCTGATTCCGGTGCCGGGTATGACAATCCCCGAACCGAATCCCATGTAGTTCGATTGAATGAATGAAACCATCATACCGCCGGAATCGGCGACGGTGAGGTAAACCGTGCCGCCGTCGTAGGAGATACCGCTTTTGGGGAATCGGGCTTTTTTTAGATTGATTAGTTTCGCCCTCGAATCCAAATAGTCGGATTTTAAAAACTCGTTCGGATCGACTTTCATGTGATCGGGATCAGCCAGATGCGTTGTGATATCGGCGAAGGCGAGCTTCATCGCCTCTATCTGGAGATGGACGCTATCAGCCGAATCGACCGGGTATTTCGATAAATCGAATCTGTTGAGAATCCCAACCGCTATCAACGACGCCAACCCCTGGCCGTTGGGGGGAAGTTCATATAGAGCAACATCCCGGTAGTTTTGAGACAGGGGGGTTACCCACTCAGGTTTATGCGACGCCAGATCGTCGAGGCTCATCGCGCCCCCCTCTTTTTGCGAGCAGGCGGTAATCTTCTCGGCCAGTTCGCCTCTGTAGAACGATTCCCCTTTTGTCCTCGCGATCAGTTCGAGAGTCTCCGCTTGATCCTGGCAACTAAATGTCTCCCCGATTTTCGGCGCCCGGCCGCGCGGGAGAAACGTCTTTTTAAATTCCGAAAAATCGTCCAATATCGCCGCGGCGGATTTCCAGGCCCGGGCAGTTTTATAGGTGACCGGGAAACCGTCTGTGGCGTAACGGATGGCCGGTTCGAATAACCGATCGAACGGCAACCGTCCGAATTTTTCGGATAAAGCGATCCATACCGAGACCGCCCCGGGCACAGTGATCGTATCCCAGCCCCGTAACGGTAATTTATCAAGATGAGAGAATCGTTCGCAGCTCCATGCTTCAGGAGATCGTCCCGAACCGTTGATTCCATGCAAACTTTCGCCGTCCCGGACGATAGCGAACGCGTCGCCGCCAATACCGTTGCTGGTCGGCTCGACTACCGTAAGGGCTATGGCCGTGGCGATAGCGGCATCGACAGCGTTACCGCCTTTTTTCAGCATGGTGATGCCCGCCTGCGCCGCCAACGGTTGGGAAGTTGCCACGATGTTTCGGGCGGTTATCGGCGTACGATGGGAGTAGCGGGGGAATTTCGAATCAAGCATATCATTATGTTAAAGTAATTCGGGATGGGTGTCAAATACGATTCGATTTTGATTTTCCTGGTTGCTAAGCTCCCGCTTAGTAACCGCTATCGCGATAACTTATTGTATCACAATAGGTAATGACAATAAGATTAAGGCGATCCAATTATTTTATAGTGTTCAATGCTATTGAACGCCATGACATAATGAACAGAATCGCGAAAAGAACTTGCCCTAATGTTAATATTATCGCATGTTCAATACTAGTGAACGGTCGATAATAATGAACGAGGCTGACGATATGAATAGCAAAGAACATGAAATCTTGGAGCAGGCAATCGATGCCTTAAAGATAGCCGTTAAGGCTGAGATAGACATTGATCCTATCGAATGGGAAATACCTCCCGAGCCTCCCTTACGAAAAGCCGACGCGCGATTGACGATAAAAGTAGCGGGAAAGGAACTACGATATGTGGCTGAGGTAAAAGCCACGATTACCCCGGCAGTCCTGGGAATTATTATAAATCAACTACGCGCGCAACAACTAAAATGGCTTTTAATCGCGCGGTACATCCCGACGAAAATCGCGAAAATACTGAGAGAAATGGAGATTCCATTTATTGACACAGCAGGTAATGCCTACATAAATGACCCGCCGATCCATATCCAGATACAAGGGAACCGGCCGGCGGGAATGGAATGGCCCAAACTCGCTGAAAAAGGTATACTAAGACAGGCTGGTCTGCGCGCCGTTTTTACATTATTATGCAATAATGAACTGGTAAACGCCCCGTTCCGAGAAATCGCGAATACAGCCGGTACAGCTTTAGGAACGATTGACCGAGTATTCAAAGAATTGAGAAAAAGGAATTATATAATAGACGCAGGCCATCGAGGCAGAAAGCTTACCAGGAAAAGGGAACTGATCGACTGGTGGGTTAACGCATACGCGGAAATATTACGCCCCAGGTTGATTATCGGCAGATACGAAACCGATAACTACGAGCAATTCCGGAACGCGGATTTGGTAAGATTCGATGCCCAATGGGGCGAGGAAATGGCCGCCGCAAAATTAACAAAATATCTTAGGGCTGAAATTTTTACTATATATGCCGGCAGGCCGATTAATGACCTGATTCGAGAATTAAAACTCCGAACCAGGCCCGCTGGCAAGATAGAAATCCGCGAGCGCTTTTGGCATTTCGAGGATAAATTGCGTAAGCGAGGGTTAGCTCATCCTATTTTGATATATGCCGACCTTCTGGCCACAGGTGATCCGAGAAACATTGAAACCGCAAAGATAATATATGACACACTCATTGGCATGGAAATTTGACAAATCGAGACTGGACGCTATCTGCGATTTAGATAAAGTCGTCGGAGAGTTTGATATAAATTATCTACTAATAGGCGCAATAGCGCGAGATCTTTTGGATCAACTAAATGGTACTATTGGAACCAGGCTAACAGAAGATGTCGATTTTGCGATAAATATACCCACTTGGGACGATTTTGAAAAGCTATCGAAAACATTATTAGAAACGCTAAAGTTCCGCCGACAAGAGGATAAAAGATGCCGTTTTTACCACATCCCGACTAACGTCCCCATAGATATTCTCCCATTCGGACAAATCGACCAGCCCGACTATGTAATATCGTGGCCGCCGGATAAAGATTTTGGTATGTCGACTTTAGGATTTAGGGAAGCGTATAATGGTTCTATCGAGATACATCTTTCAGAAAACCCAATTCTTAATATAAGGATTCCCAGCGGGGCTGGTTTGGCGATTTTAAAGCTTATCGCCTGGAACGAAAATCCCGCAAGGAGAAAAGATGCTCCTGACATACTGCATCTAATCCGCAATTATCTTAATTCGAATAATGACTCTCGATTATATGATGAGGATTCTGACCTGGTAGAATCTGCCGATTTCGATTATGAATGCGCAGGCGCGAGACTACTTGGCAGGGATATGGCGTCAATAGCAAGTCCTCAAACTCTAAAAACAATAGCTGATATCTTAAACATCGAAACTTCAGACGATTCCGACTCCAGATTAATATTCAACATGATTGGTGTTGGAATAGGAGCGGAATTTGGATTTGAACAAGTTTTGCAATTATTAAGATGTTTGCTGGATGGTATCCGGGACGGCAATAAACGATAGTCCGATATTGCAGGTTTTTCCCTTCCTTTCGGGAATCACAGTTCTCGAAACACCAGGCTTCTATTAGTGACGGTCTTTATAACCCCCAACAAATACGATTCGATTTTGATTTTCCTGGTTGCTAAGCTCCCGCTTAGTAACCCCGAGACGCGGCAACCAAGCGGAGCTTGGCTACCAGAGGGTGTTGACAAAGTCAGTCAACTACGCTTCATATCGCGATTGAATCAACCTGAAATTCAAATGTCATCGATTTAAAAGAAAATACAAAATACTAATAGAGAAATATCCAAAAACAAAAGGGAGCCTTTAAAAACTCCCTTTTGTCATCAGCCTGAGCCGACGATTTGTATCGTCGGCCTTTTAATTAACAAGAGTATATTTTACATCACCGGGCCTTGGTTGTAGTAAACGTCCCACTCCCAATAGTTATCGCCCGATTCGGCGCGAGCGTGATAATAGTCTTCATAGAACGTTATATCGACAGTCCAACTCCGGGCGCCGGAACCGTCGCCCGCCGTTGTCTCTATAGCCATAGCCACCGCCGCGGAACCCGATACCGGGTAAACCGGCGGTTCACCGTCGAGATCCAGGCGGTTAAATGTCAGATCGGTAATTGTGCCGTTATAATCAACGGTCATCGACATAAATCCCAGATTCATATCGATATACGCGGTATTGGAGGCGTTCAGCACAACAAAGTCGGATTGTATTCCGGTAACCAGCACATTCTCCTCCGCATCCATAACCATAGAACCCGAATCGGCATAGATGGACAGGTCGAGATAAGCCCTGTATTCAATCTGTGTGGTAGTCAACGAATCCGGCAGCATTTGGCATCCCGTTCCATCGTCAAACCTGACAGAATCGATAAAAACGAAACTGAAGGAAGTCGAATCAAAGCTGGCATAAATTTCCCACCAACAGGTTTCGGAATCATAGTTGATATTCAGCGAATCCCCGGTGACGTTCAAAGGTCCGCTACCGTCGAAGTGCATGAATCCAAAAGCCGTGCCGGAAGAGGCGAACATAGTATCGACATAAGCTTCCGCGAGAATCTGTGCCTGAACAAAATCCGGGTCGTTGGGATCGCCCTCGGTCTTGACCGTTTCATTGGTGGCATTATCGCTGCATGCTAATAAAGCCATAAAAGCGAATAAAACCGCAAAGCCAATCAGAAAAGTTTTCTTATTCATAATCTCCCCCCTTAGTTTTCATACGATATTTTTATTATATCGGTTAAAAACCGCTATTGTTAAATTCATTTGAAGAAATGTTGAAACAGCCGTAACTACATGAATAATAAAATGTTATAGACTAAAAAAGGGCGCTCGCCAGCGCCCTTTTTCGACGGTAATTCGAAATTGCCTATTTTAAGAAAGCCATTTTCCCGAAGTTAAAACATTTTGATCCTTGCGGAATTTCGGAAATACAGGGAATTTTAGTTAAAAAATTCCTAATGCGCGTGATCGTGACCGTCATGGCCCCGCGGTGCTTGTTCGGCCTCCTCTGTTTGCTCTTCGCCTTTTAATCTGCTCAATTCGTTTTGCAATGAATCAACCTCCGCGGTCTTGATTTGTGCCTCCATAACACCGGCTCCGTGCGTATAAACCATCTCTCCTCCGAGATATCCGCCATAGCCGACAATCCCCGACGCTATCAACACCATAATAAATCCGATCCACTTGAGCCGGCCATAGATTTTGTCACCGATTGCCAATCGGAATATCACCGTTACGATAATCACTCCGAGAAAGATAAACCCGAACATCTCGTGGGCTTCCAGTATCTCGTGAGCCGGTCCGGGATGCCAGATCGATTCCTCGGCAAACAACCCGCTTATCACGGCCATCCCCGCCCCAATAGCGGCAAACACCGAAACGATATTGGCCGTCTGAATAAAAGATCGTTTGAGGGAGATTATTCCGATCAAATCGCAGATGACCGCGACGATAATCAGGGCGATAGGGAAATGCACGATTATCGGATGAAGGTTAGGCATTCTGCCCCTCCTCGATTGTTGTTTTCGGTAACCGCCATCCCTTGATGATCGAGTAGATAGCGGGGATAATTATCAATGTCAGCAGTGTCGATGATATCAAGCCGCCGACCATCGGCGCGGCTATTCGACGCATAACTTCCGAGCCGGTGCCGTGGCCGATCATGATGGGAAACAAGCCGATCATGGTGGTGGCGACCGTCATTAGTTTGGGGCGAACCCTCCCAACCGCGCCTTCGAGTATGGAGTTGTTGAGATCGGTTAAGTTGTTCAACCTGTTTTCATCTTTGTATTTTTTGATGGCATGATCCAGATAGACAAGCATAACGACACCCGTCTCCGCCGCTAGTCCGGCTAAGGCTATAAAACCAACATAAACCGCCACCGACGTATTATAATCGGCGATATACAGCCACCAGATACCGCCTACCAGGGCGAACGGAAGTCCGAGCATGACGATGAGGCTTTCGGTTACGTTTTTAAAATGGAAAAACAGAAGCAGGAAAATTACGACGATAGTAAGCGGTATCACTATCTTGAATTTCTTCGCGGCCGCCTGCATATATTCGAACTGTCCGCTCCAGACGATGGAATATTTCGGGGGCAGTTCGATCTGGTTGGCTATGGCCTCCCGGGCGTTTTTTACGTATGTCCCGACATCGATACCCCGAATATCGACATAAACCCAGGCGGTCTTGCGGGCGTTTTCGGATTTGATACCGGCCGGGCCTTTTTTAATCGTGATATCGGCCAGTTGCGATAACGGAACCTGCGCTCCCGACATGGTCGGTATCAGTACCCGTTTCAATGCCTCTATATTGTCGCGGTACTCGCGGCTGTAACGTAAATTCACCGGGTAACGTTCGAGGCCTTCTACCGTGAATGTTACATTCATGCCGCCGATAGCCGACATAAAAACATCCTGCACATCGCCGATTGTCAAACCGTAACGGGCTATCTCGTCGCGCTTGATTTTGAAATCGACATAGTTACCGCCGACCACACGTTCGGCGTATACCGAGAGGGTTCCCTTTTGCTTTCTGATAACCGATTCGATCCTCTCGCCGATAGCGCTCAAGGTGTCGAGATTGTCTCCCATGATTTTGATCCCGACAGGCGTCTTGATGCCCGTCGCGAGCATATCGATCCGGGTCTTGATGGGCATGGTCCAGGCGTTGGTAAGCCCCGGGAACTGTATCGCCCGATCGAGTTCCTCGACAAGCTTATCGGGAGTCATCCCCTCGCGCCATTGATCCTCCGGCTTTAGCGTGATGGTTGTCTCTATCATGCTAAGCGGAGCGGGATCGGTGGCCGTCTCGGCGCGTCCTATCTTGCCGAAAACAGTTTCAACCTCTGGAAAAGATTTGATGATCTTATCCGTTTGCTGAAGAAGTTCTTTAGCCTTGGTGATGGAGATGCCGGGGAGTGTTGTCGGCATATAAAGCAGATCCCCTTCATATAACGGCGGCATGAATTCCGAGCCGAGATTGAGCATGGGATATAATGTTACAAGAAGTATTGCCGCCGCGACCGCCACCGTCCACCATCTATAACGCAAGACCAGTTTGGCTATCGGCATGTATATCTTAATAAAGAAACGGGAAATCGGATTGTCTTTCTCCGCCCTGATTCTTCCTTTTATGAAGATTGTCATCAAAACGGGGATAACCGTAACGGCCAGAATCGCCGAGGCGGCCATAGCGAATGTCTTTGTGTAGGCGAGCGGTTTGAAAAGCCGTCCCGATTGCTCACCCAGGACGAATACCGGTAGAAACGAAACGGTAATGATCAGGATAGAATAGAACAGAGCCGGTCCGACCTCCAGGGCGGCGTCGAGAATGATCTGCTTGTGTTCTTTTTTGCCTTTATCCCGCTCGAGATGTTTATGGGCGTTTTCGACCATCACCACCGACGCGTCGACCATGACCCCGACAGCGATCGCGATTCCGCCAAGAGACATGATATTGGCATTTAAGCCGAGATAGTACATCACCAAAAACGATATCAACACTCCCACCGGGAGAGTAAAGATGGCCACGAACGCCGAACGGAAATGAAGGAGGAAAATGATACATATCAGAGTGACCACTATCATCTCCTCGATCAACTTCTCACGCAGATTGCTAATCGCCGAGTTGATTAATTTGGAACGATCGTAAACCGGTTTTATGACTATTCCCTCGGGGATACTGCCGGACTCCACGAGTTCTTTAATCCGTTTTTTAACCAGATCGATAACCTTCAACGAATTCTCGCCGAATCGAATGACCACGATACCGCCGACTGTCTCACCCTCGCCATTGAGTTCGGCCAGGCCTCTCCGAAGCTCCGGACCGAAATGGATATCGGCCACCTGGCTTAAGAGAACCGGGGTGCCGTCGGGCGACGCGCCGATGGAGACTTTTCTCAGATCATCGAGGCTTTCGATATATCCTAAGCCTCGGACCATGTACTCGGTTTCCCCCATCTCCAGAAGCCTGCCGCCGACATCGTTGTTGGAACGCATAATGGCGTGTTTCACTTTCGAAAGAGGTATGCCGTATATAGCCAGACGGTTGGGATCGACCTCCACCTGGTACTGTTTTACATATCCTCCTATTGAGGCCACTTCCGAGACTCCGGGAATCGAAGTCAGTTCGTATTTCAAAAACCAATCCTGAAGAGATCGCAATTCGGAAAGGTCGTATCGGCCGCTTGTGTCCTCGACAACGTACTGGTAGATCCATCCCACCCCGGTAGCGTCTGGGCCAAGCAATGGCGTCGCGTTTTTCGGCAATTGTCCCGAAATGAAATTCAGATATTCGAGCACCCGGCTTCTGGCGTCATACAGATCGGTGCCGTCCTCGAATATTACGTAAACGAAACTGATTCCGAAAAACGAATACCCGCGCACCGTTTTGGCGTTGGGCACAGACAGCATTGCCGTGGCCAGGGGATAAGTTACCTGGTCTTCCACGATCTGCGGTCCCTGCCCCGGATACTCGGTGGAGACAATCACCTGAACGTCGGACAGGTCGGGGATAGCGTCAACCGGGATATTAACCAGCGCGTATATCCCGGCGACCGTTACGATTCCCAAAAGGATAAAGACCAGGAGCCGATTTTCTATAGAGCTCTTAATCAGACGTTCGATCATCTCTATTTACCTCCGGCAGTTTTCTCTACAAGCTTCATGCCGCATTTGTCGCATCGTCCCGGCTCGGCTGTTACGACGCTGTCCTCGGGCATGGGGCAGATGTAAAACGTCCGTCCCGACGTTTTCTCCACCGGCACCAGCTTCATACCGCATTCGGGGCATTTTCCGGGGCCGACATTAACAATACGCGAATGTGAATCCATGGGGCAGGTGAAGATCCCGCTGGTCTCATCGGAGTCCATATCGCCGTGTTCATGCCCTTCATGTTCATCTTTGCCGATTGTCTTCTCGACCAGTTTCATGCCGCACTTCTCGCATCGTCCCGCCTTGGCTGTTACGACGCTATCCTCGGGCATGGGGCAGATGTAAAACGTCCGTCCCGATGTTTCCTCAACCGGCACCAGCTTCATGCCGCATTCGGGACATTTTCCGGAGCCGACATTAACAATACGCGAATGTGAATCCATGGGGCAGGTGAAGATCCCGCTGGCCTGTTCGGCCATTTCGGAATCCATGTCATGCTTTTGCCCGGAATAATCTTCTTTTTCGCCTTTATCCATCTTCATCTGCTTCATCTCGGCTTCGGGGTTTTCTTCCTGATTATTATCACGCTGATTCGCCGATATTTCGGTTGTTATCTTCGCAGAGGCCATTTGCGCCCGAATCTTACTGGTAGCTTCCCGCAAACGCGATTCGGAATCGAGCATGAATTGCGATGATGTCACCACCATATCGCCCTCGTTGATGCCGGAGATAATCTCGATCATGTCGTCCTGCCCGAGAATACCCAGCTTCACCTCACGGGGCATGAATTTTCCCTTGCCCAGAGAGACAAACGCCACGTTGCGCACCCCTGAACGGATCACCGATTGATTGGGAATAACCAACCGCTTGCCAGGCAACGCGGAATGAATAGTCGTAATGGCGTACATGTTCGGTTTAAGCAGTAAATCGCGGTTGGGGATATCAATTCTAATTTGTATGTCGCGGGTTTTGCTATCGAGGTAAGGGTAGATAAACGCGATCTTTCCTTTAACCGTCTTGCCCGGCAGATAGGAAAGCGAAAGCTCGACATCCTGTCCTAAAAATATAAACGGCAGCTCGTACTCGTAGATATGAGCGATCGCCCAGACCGACGATAGATCGGCAACCTGGAAAAGCTTGGTGCCCGGCATGATTTTATCCCCGTCGACTACTTTCAATGATGTTACCACGCCGTCGGCGGGGGAATGAAGGGTGATAGTCTTATTAACCGTGCCGGTTCTCTTTAGATTGTCGATCTGATCGGCCGAAACATCCCACAACAAAAGCCGCTCTCTGGACGCCGCCAGAAGATCCTCGGCCCCTTTTCTGGCTGATTCCAGCGACGCGCTTTTAAGATTATTGTAATTCTTCAGCGCCGATAGAAATTCCCGCTGCGCGGCGACCAGCTCCGGAGAATAAATCTCCATAATAGGATCGCCTTTCCTCACCGATTTCCCCTCGAAATCGATATAAAGCCTCTCTATCCATCCGGCGACCTTGGAATTGACACCCTGCAGCTTTTTCTCGTCGTAATCTATATGAGCGACCGTGTTTATAACTTTGCTCAACGGTCTCATTTCCGCCAGGGTCATTTTCAGTCCCATGTTCTGCGATGTAACAGGATCGATGCGGATTATGCTACCGGCGATCTCATCTTCATATACAGGCACCAGGTCCATTCCCATGGGGGATTTACCCGGCTCGTTTCTTGTATATGCCGGATCCATCGGCGCGGCCCAGTAGGCGATTTTGCGCTCGCCCGATATCGGCGCGAACGATGTCCGCCGAATGGGCGTGAGTTTCATCTCGCATATAGGACAGTAGCCCGGTTCGTCGGAGATTATCTGCGGATGCATGCCGCACGTGTACTGCTGTTTGGCTTCGGCGGAAATATCGGCTGTTTGCGTTTGACCGGAACAGAAAAACGTCTGCCCCAGGATTATTCCCACTCCGAGGGAGACAACGGCGATTATGATAAACCAGATCTTTTTCATCTTATCCTCACTTGTTTTAATTGTCTGCCGACGGCGCGGCATCGGCCGTTAGCTTATCTATCTCGGCTAACGCTTTCAAAGCGTCGGCCAGCGATCTTTGAGTTTCCAATTCGGCGTTAAAAAGATCCATCTGGGCGATGATAACGTCGAGGAATTCGAGCTTGCCTACCTGGTAGGCCGCTCGCGCCGATTCCAGCGTCGCCTGAGTCTGTGGAATCAATGACTGCTCATATAACGCGTATCTGGAGCTGTTGCGTTCGTATTCTAAAAGATTTTTCTCAAGCTCGAAAATCAGCCTGTTATGGATATCCGATTTTTTGTATTCGGACATGCGTAAATTCGCCCTCGCCGACGATACCAGGTTCTTTTGCTTCCATCCGGCCCAGAGCGGGATATTGAACCCGGCGGTTACGGAAAGCATGTCGGTGCCGAACATCGGAAACATCTCGTTTTCCCAGCGGAAACCGTAAGAAACACCCAGGGTAAAATCGGGAAGATAATCGAGTTTTGCCTTTTGAAGAAGTTTTTGACGCATACGGATATCGTGATCGGTCTTCTTATATAGAGGGTTATCCGCGGCGACCTTATCTTTCAATAATTCATTGTTTAAAGCCGGAAGCTTTTCCAACGACGGCAATGACGCCGAGAATTCGCCTGAATCGATATCACCGATTAATCGAGCTAATCGCCAATTCGACGTTTCAATCATTTGCTCGATAGCCAGCTTGCGATCCTCGAGCCTCGTCCTGGTCTTCTGCGCCTGAAGCACGTTGACCTGAAGCCCCAGCCCGACCTTATACCGCTCCCGAGCAACCGCCTCGAGCTCGTTGACAAGGTCGATATTTTCATGCACAGTTTCTCTGGCAGTCAGCCAGTAAGCCAGATCATAATAAGCCGAACGAACGGTCGCGGCCAACGTTTGCCGGAAAGATTCTAAAGACTCGTTCGAACCCAGCGCCCTGTTTTCGGCGGCCTTTTTCATGGCCCCAAGTTTGCCGGGGAATGGGAATTTTTGAGATATCCCCAATTTCAGGTTGGGCATGGCCATTGGCTCGCCGACCCATGAATCCGCCAGCGGCCCCGAAAGCCCGACCATAGCCATCGGATCTGGAAGAGATCCTGACGGCGATATTCTATACTCAGCCGATTTCGACTGCTCGGCGATCGCCAGAAGATCGGGATTTCGGGTCAAGGCCTTTTCTACCAGCGATTCCAGCTTGGAATCATCGGGAAGACTTTGACCGAATACCGAGCTTGCGAAAGCCGAGATCAGTACAATTAGAACAGTTTTTGTCCACACTTTGTTATCCTCATACAATAAGTTAAACGCACGGGGTAATCCCCGGCATTATTTACTAAACTTATTATATGAAAATCAACAGATTAATGGAGCGCTTATGCGGCTTTCTATAAATGGCGGCGATAATGAATATGTTTTAGCTAATCCGAAAGTTTCATCGATTTCATCTATTAATTTGACATTTTCGGGACAATCGAAATCTATTTCCGGCCTGATATTTTCAGGCTTGGCAATCGCAAGCTCTACAACGGGTTGGATAGGAGGGGGAGCCTGCCCCATAGTGCAGCATTCGCAACACACGCCTTCCTCGAAAGCCAACTCGACCGTTTCTTCCGGATGGCAGCTACATTCGACCATAGTGCATGCCTGCTGGAAAGCCATAGGCCCGGCGAGCAGAAAAACGCCCAGAGCGGCGGCGAAAATCGTTTTTATCGTTTTTTCGATTATCATCATCCTCTAATACCGTTAAATCCCCGTATTGGTTCCGGAAATAATCTATATTATTATTATCGGAAAGCAAGAGGTAAATAATGAGATTAAGATCGATATGATCATAGGCCCGCTGTTGGAATTGCCGTAATTCATTGTTAATTAGATTGTTACGTTTTATTGGGGGGCCGAATCTTATCTGCCCAAAATGTATTCTATATAATATTTAGCGTTCAGGGGCTCTCCGGTGGCGTCCTCTACCAGTTCAAACCAATCTTTGGACGCACCCGGTTCGTAATAGTTTTTTATTAAAAAATCCGCGGTCGATTTATTATCGACAATTGAGCCATTAATTTTTTTCAAATAAGCCAGCGTTTGGGCGGCGATTAATTCAGCGATAATATAGTTATGTAAATAAACCGGATTTTGTATGTAGTGTGGAATGGCAGCCCAGGAATCGGAATCGTAATGCGGACTACATAGAGTAAATCTTTTCATAATATCCCAGTATAATTCGGTGGGCTTTTCGGCGTCAGTACGGTACAATTCTCTTTCAAAGTAAACGCGGGCGAGAGTGTGCCTTAACGCGATAATTCTCGCTTCCTCTAATCCCGTTGTCACAGCCCGTATCCTGGATTCGGGAATCTCCGCGTAATCAGCCAGCCATTCCGGTTGCTCTGTAATCATTACGTTGAATTCAGCCATCGCTTCCGAAAGACAGCCTGCCGGGGACGAGCGCAGTATATAATGAGGCTGATCTATATATGAGAAATGAAGCGCGTGCCCGACCTCGTGGAATAAGGTTTTATATGACCGCCAATCATCATCTATATTTACAAGCACTCTGATATCGTCGGGGATGGCAACGGGGAAACAAACAGCATGTTGATATTTCCCGTATCTCGGTTCGAGGTCGTATGTTATCCCGAGGTTATCCATCTCGAATCCAAGATTATCCATTGTTTTATTTAAAATAAACATCAAGCTGTCCTCAGGATAAGAATAATTCAAACCCAGGTCGTACGCTAAAAGATAATCCCACGGTTCCACTCTTTCTAAGTCGAATTTGAATTTTGTCCTTTGTAGAATCCGCTTATATGGCTCCAGACTGACCGAATCCAGCAATGCCAGTATCGCGAAAAGATCCTCGACGTCCATGCCTATGGATAGCATTTGAAGATCATAATAATCGCGGTGGCATAGCTCGCGGGTCATTCTGTTTCTCTCCCGGATCAATTCACGAAGTCCCGGCGCTATCATCGAGCCGACTTCGTTCAACGCGTACCAGGCTCTCTTACGTCTTTCACTGTCCGAATCTTCGAGTAATATTCCGGTAAGATAATTTTTCGAACGCGAATCTCCTTCGAATGAAGGACGGTAATTTATGAGGGTTCTGGATAACGATGGTCCGAGTCCCCGAAAATCGGGCAGGTAAGCGTTTCGCCCCCTATGCAGCCTGATATACATCTGGCGCGCGACTCTATTAAGTACCGGGTTGCCGAATTCGCCTTGAATTCTGCCGTATTTTTTCAAGCTGTATCTGCTTAATACAAGCTCGTTATTCATTTGATAATATTTGTAGGGGATATTCGGCCAGACCCCGGTCGTGTAAAAATCCCAACTGGCTTGAGCGAAAACCGAATCGATCTGTTCGTATTTATCTTGCACCGATAAGAGCCAAACCGAGTCAGCGGCGACATGTTCGGGCCTGGCGCCGTAGGGGTAAGCGTTTCCCGTCCAGATAAATATAAATATCAGAAAACTCGTTCGCAATTCAGCCTCCTCAGAGTCATTCAGCCGGTTTTCAGGGGTACGGCTATTTCGCTCGAAGCATATACTCCCCGGTCGCCTCGACCATCCGGCCGTCGCGATAATCGAAGACGATAAACGTTACGCCTTCATTATAAAGCGAATCGGCCACGCCGGCAATATCAATCGGCCCATTTACAGGATCGTTGGAGGCGAAAAGATAACCCTGGAATTCGAGCCTGTATATCATCGACGGCCCCACTACCGTCCGCCCCGGCATGTTATCCAGTAAAACACAATCGCTATTATTTAACTCTATCCCGGAATCGCGTAAATCATCGACAATACCGGAAACCAGCGTTTGAGTTTCGCGGTATTCGGTCGATGCGATAGTCACGGCGGCGACACTTATCGCCATATAGCAGGCCGCGGCGACCACGACGATTTTTTTTAGGCGGATCTTGGTATCCGGTTTACTTAAGAGCAGGTTCAACATATAACCGGCCATTGCCGCCAGTCCCAACGACGGTATATAAATATTGCGGGAGCCGACTTTATAGTTTAACGGTATGATCGGAAGCATAACGATGAAAACAAACAGGATGAAAAAGCGGGTCTGTTTCGACGATTTAACCCAGAGCCAGATCGACAGCGGTAGAAATCCGAAAATAGCCAGATAGCTAAATCCCCGCCAGAGATAGAACAGAGGAGCGGGAATCGAATCGGCGAACCCCTGGAAATACGAATGTGTCGGCGACGGTATAACGAACCATCCCATATACTCGAATAACATCCTGATCATATGAAAGCCGGGGTAATAGTAGGCCTCGGTGATGCCGGGACGATCTATAACGGCCGACCGAATCGTAAAATAAATAATCAGCTCGATCAGCCCGACAACGACGACCGGTTTGAGAATCCCGCTTCTATTACCATTCGAGGTAAAAAGCAGCGCGAACAAAGCGAATATTATCGGAGCGACCGCGAAATCCTCCACAATAAATAAGCCCGCGAAAGAAATAATGACGAATAGCCAGAACGACTTTTTGGATTTTGTATTCACATAATCATGCAGATGCCACAGGCTGGCTATATACGCCAGTACCGCCAGCTCCCTGATTGTGCCGTAAAGCCAGATAACAGCCTCGTAATGCTGAAAATAGACGGTGAAGAATAGCGCTGAGATCAAGGCGGCCCGTTCGGGCAATTCCAGCTTAACCAAAAGCCGGTAGAATAAAACCGAGATCAGTCCGTGCAGGACGATATTGAGAATGTAGTAGAGAATCGGGGTATCGCCGAACGCGAGATAGCGAAGCCAGATGATAATATTGGTCAGCGGTCTGAATCGTCCGGCGTTCTCCATTGACGCCAGATCGTTCAACGAGAAACCGTCCCGAAGGAAGCTCAAGACGATCCAATCGTCGGTATGAAAATCGTTTACCAGGCAGACGATATATGTCCCCAGCGCCAACAGGGCGATAATCCATTCTTCTTTCGATAATTTAAACTTCAACTTGAAATCGTATCCTTTCGGTGATATAACAGCCGGGGTCAATTTAATAAATATCGAAGGGGTTTCAATGAAAAAAATCGTTAAGACCGATAAGGCGCCCAAGGCGCTGGGACCATATAACCAGGCCGTAGTCGATTCGAATAGCGGGCTTGTATTTACCGCCGGACAAGTGGGAATCGATCCGGCAACCAATGAAGTCGTGGGCGGCGGTGTGGTAGAGCAGGCGCACAGGGTCTTTTTAAACCTCAAGGCGGTGTTGGAAGAGGCGGGAAGCGGATTCGGTAAGGTGTTGAAAGCCACTGTCTTCCTTAAAAATATGGACGATTTCGTTAAGGTAAATGAGGTTTATTCCGAATACTTAACCGAAGATTACCCCGCGCGTTCCGCGGTAGAGGTGGCCCGTTTGCCCAAGGACGTTCTGATTGAGATCGAGATGATCGCGCGTCTTTGAAAATTATGGGCCGGGAAATCGGAAATTATGTTGACAGCGGTCGGAACGGATACTAATAAGCGGTTGACTTCGCGTGGCCGTTCTTCCGGCCAGGGACGATGCGTGGTTGAATGACAATGATTATTTCGCGGCAAAGATCACCTCACACTGGCCAATCGGCAACCCGATGGCAAATTCTGAGCTTTCGGCTTCCGAATTCCACGGCGGTTTTATGTTTACTTATCTTGTTGATATTATTGACATTACCGTCATATTTACCGGCCGCGCCGGGCGAAAGCGCCCTCGATTTTTTAAATATACCCGTAGGCGCCCAAACTACCTCGCTGGGACAGGGAGGATTCGCCCGAATCGACGGTCCGCAGGCGATCTTTTACAATCCTTCACTCATAGGCGAGAATACAGCCGGATTCGCATCCTACCAGAATCTACTATTAGATACCCGCTCCGAAGCGCTGGCCGTGGCGATCCCCGTAGGGGATAAGCTATCGGCGGGACTCGGTGTTCATATCTTCGAATCGGGGGATATCGACGGTTATTCCGCGGACAACGAGAGCATTGGGAATGTAATATCGGGCGACTACCTGGTTCGCTTCTCCCTCGCCAAGGCAGGAGAGATATCATACGGTATGTCGTTTTCGTTTTATGGTCAACGTCTCGACGATAGTATCGGCAAAGGGGTGGGAATAGGATTCGGCGTTTCCCGCGATTTCCGCCGGGGACGATTATCCCTGACCGCCGACAATTTCGGTCCCGATTTCAAAATCGGCACGGGCTCGGCGCCGCTTCCGCAACGTTACTCCGTTTCGGCCTGGGTTCCGTTGTCAGCGTACCGTATGAGTATAATCTTCGATCTCACTTATAAATTGAGTCTCGGCTTCAAACCATCCGGGGGTCTGGAATTCTCGCCCATTGCCGGCTTCGCTATCAGGGCGGGGACCAACAGCCAAACGCCTATCGCTATCGGTATGGGTATGAATCGAGGAAATATCGGTCTTGATTATACCTATGCCGCGTCGGGTATTTTCGGAGATCGTCATATCTTCAGCTTCACCGTTTCGAAATAGCATATCAAGCTTGACTTGAAAATCCTGATTCCCTATCTTTAACGCATACTAACAACAGAACAGGAGGTTTAATGAAAAATATTATACCGATTATTATCATACTTGCCATGGTAGGAACCGCGTCGGCGCTACCCGATATCTCTGTGGGGGCGTTTGGCGGGCTGAATATCCCGCTGGTGCAAGACGACACTAAATCGGGTAACGGGTTCGGCGTGAAGGCGAAATTCTCTCCCGTGCCGATGATCGCGGGAGCGGTATTCTACGAGAGCCGCGATTTCGGAGATCCGCAACTGACCATTTTCGGACAGACCATGACCATCGACGGCGGCAAGGTATCGGCGTTCGGGGCTGAGGCTTTGATAGGCAATGTAGGCGGAGGTATGGGACCGCATTTCTACTGGACAATCGGTTTCTGCAGTTACAAATGGACCCGCGACGGTCAGGACGACCTCTCTAAAATCGGGTATCATATCGGGCCTGGGTTCGAGTTGGTATTGCCGGTTAATATCGGGCTGGAGATCAGGGGCAAATTCGAGGTTGTCCCCACCGACGGCGGCGGATCCCGCAAGAACGCGCTGGTTTTCATCGGCGCCAACTATCACTTCGGTTTACCCGCGGGAGGGATCTGATGAAAAAGCGCGTTTTTACCATTTCGGCGGTCATGCTGTCCCTCTTTGTAGCGGGATGCATAGGATCCGGGACAGTTAGACTGGAATACGAAATCGACGAATTTGTCTCGTCGAGCGATGGTTTGATTGTAAAGGAAATCGACCTTACCGCCAACGAAGACTACGACGACAACAAAAACAAGATCAAATCGGTCGACCAGGTTACCGTGGTTGGTTGGATGGTCAATCTTGAACCGGTTGATAACTTTGCCGAAATCTGGATTGCCGATGTCGGTACGTACTTATCTCCGGCCGAGGTCAGGGCGAACGCCACAAGAGTATTTATATCACCGGTCATTTCGGGAAACGATTCGTTGTTTATCGATTGGTCAGATGGCCTTGCCCATATCGAGAATATCCCGACTTTAAAAGACGCGGCTGAAGCAGGTCATTTCTGGCTTTACGGTCTTGCCGCCGACTCCCCGTTTACCGTCAGGTTCCGGATCGGTCTGGTGATCATCCTGACTGTCGGATTGTAACATAATTATTTCAGGGGCCATGCGTGCCCGACCCCCTGTGGCATGTTTGATATGTTAAGGCGGGTCGTAGATCGTTAGATCGTGACCCGCCTTTTTATTTTTCAGTGACTACTAAACTATTTCAACAGGGTCATTGATTTGACCTCGCTGAAACTTTCGGTTTTAAGACGGTAGAAATAGATGCCGGAACTGAATCTATCAGCGTCGAAGACGATTGAATGCTTGCCCGCGTCTCTGGCCTCATCCAGTAACGTGGTCACCTGTTGCCCGAGGATATTGAATACGTCGATCTTCACATCCGACCGCTCAGGGATAGCGAATGTAATTAAACAACTCGAATTGAACGGGTTGGGATAAGCCTCGTTGAGGGTGAATACACCGGGCAATATCCCCGATGATGATTCCACCGGCGGACGAACCAGCCCGGCGGCAACGAATCCCAGCTGCGGCTTTTTAGGTGACGATCCGACGCCGATAAAATGTGTTTGCAAACCGGATTGCCTATAATAATATTCGATAATAAGCGCTTCACAAACGCCATAATAAGTATCTAGTACGATGTTTACGGGATAATAAAGCTGCCCCGGCCCATCTCCAAGCTCGCCGAACGAAACATAGTCATAATCCAGATATGGGCCGTGCATTTGAATCGTTCCCATGCCCGTATTGGCAAGATATATACGGCCATAATCGTCAAGCGCGATACCGCCCGGCAGGTAAGCGCCAATAGCCCTGTCACCGGCGTTGAGACCGGCGTATTCCGGCCTGTCGTTGCTATTACTGATGAACTGAAAGAAAACGTTATGTTTTTCCTCAACGACATATATCAGGGTGTTCCCAATAATCGTATCGGGGTAACAGGCGACCGAAACCGGTTTATACAGTTCGGTAATTACAAGATCATTCCCGGTATCGCAAACGTTGTGCCACGCCCCCTCGTGAACACCCGCAAGGCTGAATCTGTGCAATTCGCCCATACCCTCTTGCAGGTGATCCCAATCTACAACATACAAGTCTACGTTCGCGGAACTGCCGTCGCCGTAGGCGCTGATGGCAACGTCAACCGGCCACTCCAGGTATGTCTCGCCGATGAAACGGTTGTAGCGCAATTTGCCCCCCTCGGAATCGGGGGTATAGGCAAGCTCCACAATCCGGTCGTTTCCCCGGTCGGCGACGTAAATAACATCATTTTTCGGATCGAATTTCCGGTTGACGGCATTAGTGGCCAGCCCCGACGGCGTCTTGAACTCGTCTCCCACCTCGCCGCGATATGCGGTAACGAGCAGTAATTCCCTCTTGCCGGCCTGATCCGGCTCGGTGCACATCCAGATAGTCAACCTTTGCATACCGATATCGGAGATGATGAAGACGTCCATCGGTTTATCGTCAACATCGACATGCAAAACAACCGCGTCGAATGGCTGGATAAACAGCGAGGCCGCCGAATCGGTCCATTGCAGGGCGTAATCGACATTAAATTCCAGCGGATTATCCAACCTCATAAAATTAGTTTGGCTGAACTGCGGTTGCGGCAGACAGCTCGGATGAAGCGCAAGCGCGGGAACAGCCAACGCAACAACCGCCGTTATTGTTAGAATTATCTTCAGTTTGTTCATTTCAGCCACCCTTTTTCTATAAATTCCTTCTCTTTCTTCTCCCTCTCGATCCTGCCTTTCACAATGGGAATCAATTTATCCAGAGTAGCAATAAAACTATCGTCAGATGACAATTTGTATCTATACTCTTCAAGAATCGCCAGGTAATCTTGGCCGTATTCAATAATCAGGTCGTTCAAGGCATTTGTTCGAATGAATTCGACCGACATTTGGCCCGGCGATATATAATTTGTTGTCACCTTCGTATTTCTAAGTTGGTCAACAAGATAGTACAAACTGTCTCGAGGCGTAGCAAATCTGAGATCTTTCAAAACCACGCGCTGGTACCCGGCATATGCACCCGCTCTATAGCTACCATGCATTTCTGAATTTGAATAAATTTGATTCAGAAGACTTCTGCATGTATCGGAGCCAATTCGGGCAAGCCCCCTGTAGATGCCATAGGATGTATTCATATAATCAAGCCCAAAGGGAATTCCGGGTACGGAATCACCTCTATGCACGGCCTCCGCTATATTTAGAAGATAAGACTCAGCTTGGGAACCGCCTATTTCCCCAATTGCGATAACAGCGTAATAACGCAAGCCTTGTTTTGAGTCTATGCCGCCGAGGGGTCGTTCGGCAGCCATTGCTTTGATGAGGAGGGGCACAGCCTGAGGATCCTTGAGTTGAGCCATCCGCTTGACAGCGAAGAGGCGAGTTTTGGTAGATTGGCTCGTCAAACTGTCCCCAAGCTCCTCAATTGACGAAATTGACTCAAAATATCGCGGTTGATGGATATTTCGAAATGCAGAATCTACTGAACCAGCAATTCCCACAAGAAACAAGATCCATGTAATAATAATAAGTATTTTTGCTTTTGGCATGAATATCCTCCAAGTCTGCTAATATCTTTCATCCCAATGTTTACTATAAAATCCCCTACTCCAATCTAATTCAGCAATACCAAGCGCTCCTTCAGCCTCAAGCATAGCAATCAACTCTTGGTCTCCGATATGCCTATATAAATTATTGCCCGTCGCATTGTATACGCCATATGAATCTGGATTATTGATTTTCAAGTTCAGGCCCAATTGTACATTCAATAGCAGCTCATAGTAATCAGGTAGGCCGTCTCCATCTGTATCTCCCGGATTTTGGATGCAATTTCCCCGAATCGGGGGAATCCAACAATCGGGTTCAAAGATCCAGTGATCACCCCACTGTTGGTGCCATTCCCCTCCCAGCCTCCATTTATTCAATAACTCCTGATGCTTTCTCTCATGAATGGCGCATGTCGCTGCTCGATCAATGCCGTAGCACTCGTTGAATTCAATACCCCCGATATTTAAGCCTAGAAACGCGCCCGCTCCACCGTCAGTGATATATAGCTTATCTATCCAGTGGTCATAATAGGCATCGTTAGGACTGTCTGGATCGTAAGAGATTCCTGTCAAATCAGGCACAGGTCCTGACTCTTGCTTCCAGTAATAATACCAGTTTTTTGTAGTTTCATCGCCACCGGGATAATTTATCGCCATCTTGCGATAGAAAATAAGAACGTCAATTGTATCACTAACATCGTAATCGGGAAGTGAAGCTATAACTATTTTGCTCCCAAAATCCTTATTATTAATCGGCATCGAAAGATATTCAAACGTTACAGTTTCGCCGACAAGATCATTAGGATCCGTTTGTAGGTAAGAATATGGAATCTCCTCCATTTCCCAGATAATTTGGCTATTCAAGTTCGAAGGAGTCGCATTCCCCGTACATGTTACGGATAACGTTACATCAGGGCGAAGGCCTACATAGCTAAATCTATTATCCGGGAACGGACCTGGCGCAATAATCTCAAGTAGGGGCTTTATATGCACAACCCTATGCGGCTCTTGCGATTCGGCGTAAAACTCGGATACGTAATCAGTAATTTTATAGCGCAATTGCACGTCGCCGGGATAATCGGGGATGAATTTGTTCAATTTATAGATTATCGGAAGACCATATTCAAAATGACCGGCGCCCTCTAACTGGCCCGTTGGCTCCCAGAACCATTGGTATCCGATCCTGCCCTGCCTGTCAAGATAAGGATATGGATTAGCCACCAGGTTAACCTCGCCGCCCATTTCAACCGTATCGCCCGGTAATTCCGGCGATATGATAAGCGGGTTGGCCTTGAACCCGTGGAAAACCTTTATTTTTGTTTGCGGGGGATATGCCACCCGTTCGGGGCCATTACCTATGGCAACTTTCCAGTTATATTTTAGAATCTTTTCCCGGAAACTGTTTCCATCTATATAATAATCATCGTTTGCGGGAGAAGTGTCGAATTCCTCTATCTCAACTGTACCCGTAGTTGTAATCGTCCTTTCACCAAACCGATACCCGGCAACGGTACCACTAAATACCTGACAATCAGGAGGCGGCCAACCATACCGTTCAACCTCCACGGTAGTACCAAAAGAAAGATGTTCACCAAAAGGATAACATACTGATGGCATTCCATAACTATTATTAAATGGAATGTCATTTACAAAATTAATCGCCTCTATCGTAAAATCTCCTTCGGTCATGGTAATCGAAGCATCCACGGAACTAATATAATTAACACGAAAAGTTAAATTGCCACCGGAACATAATGGTGCCAATTCTCTTACTTGATAATAACTGCTTCGATAATTAACATGATCAGTATTTCCCTGCTGTTTTGTCAAAAGAATTGACGTTTCCGATCCGCATGCATAGACTTTGCCGATGAATTCTGTAGGGTATTGGAAATTCTCGTTATTCGACGTCATCGTTACGTAAAATCTTATTGACTCCTCCATATCTACGCGCGAGGCCATAGGCATATTCCTACTTTTTATCGGTGTATCGCAAACATCCATTATCTCTGCGTTCAAATTTACATTGCCAGTCCCGTTACCATTTAAGCTACTGAAGCAGATCTTTCCCCTTTCCGGTTGTGAACCCGATGACTGAAGCCCGGCCGGTGTAAAGCAGATCTCCCCGTCGCATTTAGGATCGAAGTATATTTGAAGAGTTTTTCCAAATGCACGCGAACTAACCCCGGCCCTTTCGGGATTTTGGCAATCCCATTCATCTACAAGATTAACATGAGCGCATTCAGGCCCGGAAGATGTGAGTAATTCCTCCCAAGATGGCGCATCACGATCAAATACGACACCTCTAATAATAATAGAATACCCCTGTTGCCGCATATATATATCACCCTCTTCATCAAGAGGGATACCCGGTCCCGATTGTCCGTATACAGTCGCAGGCATGGATACAATATATGCCATAAACATGGTCATTAGCAACATAAATCCGCCACGTTTCCGCATAATACCCCCTTTCGATAATTGTAGTTCAAGCTTTGAAACCTGCGCAATATTCATACCTTTCAGGCCTGTTTTATCGCAACGCGCAAACTCTCATATCTTTATGGCGGCGCGTTCATAAAGATAGATGTTCATTTACTGACGAAATATATGGAGATGATACTATATTATGGGATGCTGCCGATATTGTTATATAAATAAAGTTTTGTCTACGGCTTCAATAATAAGCTCAAGAACGCTTCTTTATAATCTCGTAAAACACTGTCGTGCCGAAATGTTTGAAAAGCGGTAAGCGGTCGAATATTTTGGAAAGTGTTACATCGAGCGAACTGTTTTTGAAAAACCTGAAGGGGGGCAGGCGAAACGTGAGGATGGTCCATTTCTTCAGATCGTAGCTTTCGCCGAACGCTTTTTTCATCGCTTTGATATCCAACTGCCATTCGTCGGGAGAATAACAGCCGATCATCTTCTTCACATTCTCGGGCCCCACCACTTTCATGAAAAACCGACGGCCGTAATAGTAGAAGAAATTCAAGCTCATCCGATGAGGCTCCTGGATGAATATTCTCCCGCCGGGCTTCAATACGCGAGCGGTCTCCGCCAGCGAGGCGTACTGGTCGGGCAAATGATGAAGGATGCCGAGGAAGATGGCGAAATCACAACTGTTTTCCTTAAACGGCAGTACCTGGGCGTCGGCAACCGCCCGCGCGCAGTCGGGGTCGTTACGTTTCAAAAGCGACGCGGTGATATCGGTTAAGACCATCAGGTTATCGTCCTTATAACGATAGGCATGCTCGGAGATGCCGCATCCGAGTTCGAGTATGACGGCATCTTTTAATTTTATGCTCGAGATATACCGATCGATATTTTCCTTCAAGAATCGGGTGTAAGGCCGAGCCATCAGCTCTTCGTAGGCGGCGGTATCGTCGAATGATTCTATTTCCTGCTTGATTCTATCGTCCATGCGGTGAAACCTCTTTCGGAGAAAATCGTAGGTCGAAAGGTTTATCCTTTCGACATTTTCCTGTCGAAACCGTAAAGGTTTCGACTTGCTCCGGATGGGTTTCAAATGTAAGATGAATCGATTTTAAGTCAAGGGTTTTGTCGGTAGGCTGTTTTGGGAATCACGGTGCCCAAAACACCAAAGATGCTACAGCTGAAATCCCATCGGTATATGATGAATTTTATTCGGTTACTAAGCAGGAGCTTAGTAACCAGAAAATTTCACTTAATGGCCGGGGCTTTCCAGCCCCGGTACCGAGACTTGAAAGTCTCGGCTATTATCATAAAAAAGGGGCGGATCGCTCCGCCCCTGTGAGTGGCCGCGAGAGGCGGTCAGGTACTCACCTGACCGCACATTTCGTTTGGTTCAATAATCGGTTTCCCCGGCATACTCCGCCTCTTCGGGGACGGCGTAGGCCTCGGGATCTGTTCCGGCTATTTCTTGGTTTTCAATCCCGGCATAGTAATCCGGGTTTAGCTGTTCCGGCGAAACTATCTCCTCCTTTCCTTTGTAGGTGAAAATTCCGTCGTTTCTCGTAGCCACTATCACCCCTTTTTCGCTTACGCAAAGCCCGACAATCTCCATCCCCGCGAAACCGTTGTCGGCCACAAGTTCATCCCCGGCGTACCTGAGCAAGCCGTCGGTGGTGCCGATATAAGTAGCCGCCGGTGTGGTCATGATATTTGTCACATGATACGTCTCCGCGGAATCCGCGACGAACATTTGCGCCCACTTGCCGCCGTCGTAGCGGAAAACCGCGTCCTCGGTGCCGACCCAGAGATGAGGATAGCTGTACTCGAGTGCCGTGATGAAATCGAACATCGACGTATCCCGCTCGAGATACCTCAGGCGCCAATCCTGGCCGTCGAACCGATAAAGACCATCGCCGTAAGTGCCGACCCAGAGCCCGCCACGGTCCTCGGCAAGAGCTGTGACGATTACCCCATCTTTTAAAAGCGTATCCTGCGGGCCGCTTTCGACAAGAGGCAAATCGCGATGATACCACAGGCCGCCGTCGGAGCCGATGAGGATCCCCTCGCCGAACTCGGTGAGGGCGTAGACTCTACGGCCGAAATCGAACTGATCGATCAAGAACGAGTAGTTCTCGTCGAGCAGGTAGAGGCCGTCACCGGCAAGATAACGATGATTCCCGATAGGCAGGATGGCGTTGAGATGAGTGATTTCGACTCCCGGCTCGCGCCTTAACGGAAGTTGATCGTCAAGGCCGGGCTTAACATAGATACCATCGTCGGTGCCGATAATGAGCCTTTGATGATCGATCAGCACGGTGTTGATTTCGGGAATAAACCATTCCGGCTGTTGATCCTCGAACTCGACGGGTATTTCGATAATGTCCGCGATAGCCTCGTTCTCCACGATAATCGGTTTTTTCCTGAGGCTGCCGAAGAGTACTACGGTCAGGCCGATCACGCATACCGCGATTACCGATACAATTGATCCGTCCCTTTTCATAACTCCTCCTTTGTTAGGTAGTTTTGTTTTCAAATTCCGATAAACATTAAAACAAAGGTCGTGCCACGATTACAATCGGATATAGGATAACAGGTTATGGAAATTTATGAAATCGGAACGTGTGTCATAATGAGGCCGGGTATGTCATTTATGACACGGTTTTCAGGCTTATTTCGGGCCGCAAAAAAACCCCGCCTCTTTAATAGGGGCGGGGTTTTAGATCGAGTATTCTTGGGATCAGCTTATTTCATCACCTTACCGGCTTTAAGGCAGCTTGTGCATACCCTAACCCTCTTGGGTTTGCCGTCGACTCTGGCGTGAACAGACTTCAAATTTATATTGAAGCGTCTTTTGGTGACGTTATGAGCGTGGCTGACATTATTGCCGAAGCCGGGCTTCTTTCCGCATATTTCGCAAACTTGTGCCATTACTACCTCCAAATTTCGGTGCTAATATATACTTTTTCGGAGATATGGCAAGATTTTTCATTAATATTTTTCAATTTCTCGAATTCCCTAAGAGATTGAACCTGCTTGACTTTACTCCTGGGCGTCTTTAAAATAAAACTGTGGCCGTTTCGAAAAATCAAAAATCATCGGGTAAGCTCCCCGGCGGGCTGGATTTTCTCTTTTCCGATATCCAGTATCTAAAAGGGGTCGGGCCCAAAAAAGGGGACGTTTTAAAAGCCAACGGGATAGAGACGGTTTTCGATCTTTTCTACTATGTTCCCCGCAAATACCTGGATAGATCGCTTATTACCCCTATACATTCCGTGGCCGAGGGGATGACTGTAACCGTAATCGGAACCGTAGCCGCCGCGGGGATTGTACGGGGACGGAAAAACAGGTTCGTGGTTTACCTGGAGGACAAGCACGATCAGTTAGAACTGGTCTGGTTTTCCGGTTACCGGTATTTACAAGAGGCATTCTCACCGGGCGATATCCTCTGCGTGTCGGGCAAAGTCAAACTATACGGACGGCTTCATATACCTCATCCCGAATTCGAGATTGTCGGCTCATCCGACGATGAGATGATTCATACCGGACGGCTTATACCTATCTACCCGGAGAGCGCGTCTCTGAAAAATATCGGGCTGCACTCGAGGGGATTACGGCGGATAATAAAACCGGCGCTGGATAAGCTGATCGAAAACCCCAGCGAGACGATCCCCGATAAATGGCGTGAGAAATACGCTCTTTACGATCTAACCAGAGCCATAACACAGGTTCATTTCCCGGAATCGATGGAGACGGCCGATTCAGGAAGGCAACGGCTGGCCTTCGAGGAGCTTTTTTATCTCGAGCTTATTCTGGCCGGCAGACATAAGAATCGACGGCTCAAACCGGACGGCATATCTTTGGATCCGCCGAAAATAAACGGCAGGAAACTGCTCGATGGTCTTGGCTTCAGGTTGACATCGGCACAGAAAAAAGCGTTAAACGAAATCTATACAGATATGAAAGCGACGTACCAGATGAACCGTCTACTCCAGGGGGATGTCGGCAGCGGGAAGACTATCGTGGCGGCCTTGGCCATGCTTGGCGCTATCGAATCGGGGTATCAAACCGCAATTATGGCGCCGACAGAGATCCTGGCAGAACAGCATTTTTATACATTTTCGAGTCTTTTCGAACCGCTCGGCTTGAAAATCGTTCTTCTCACTGGTTCGATAAAAAGCGCCGAACGGAAATCGCGGCTTTTGGAAATAGAATCGGGCAAAACGTCGGTGGTGGTGGGAACACACGCGTTAATACAGGAGAAAATCAAATTTCACAAGCTCGGGTTCGCGGTAATCGACGAGCAGCATCGGTTTGGAGTGGCTCAACGCGGCAGCCTGCAATCCAAAGGCGCCAATCCCGACATATTGGTGATGACCGCCACGCCCATTCCCCGGACAATGGTCATGACAATTTACGGTGATCTCGACGTTTCGGTTATCGACCAAATGCCGCCCGGACGGATTCCCATAACCACGAAGCATGTACCGGAGGATAAACGGGAACCGATGTATAAGTTTATCCGCGAAAAGCTGGACGAGAGTCAATCGGCGTATATAGTTTATCCCCTGGTGGAGGAAACGGAGAAATCTGATTTGAAAGCGGCCACCGAATCATGCAAGCAGTTGAAAAAAGAGACCTTTCCCAATCACGAAATAGGTCTAATTCACGGCAGGCTCAAATCCGACGAGAAAACGCGGATTATGAACGATTTCAGGGCGGGGAAAATAAAAATCCTGGCCGCCACGACCGTTGTGGAGGTGGGATTGGATATACCGTCGGCCACTATAATGGTTATCGAACATGCCGAGCGGTTCGGCCTGTCTCAGCTTCACCAGTTGCGCGGCAGGGTAGGACGATCCGGAGTGAAATCATACTGTTTTTTGCTTACCGGCAACAGGGTAAGCGAGGACGGTTCGCGTAGAATTGAGGCCTTGACCGGCACCAACGATGGTTTTAAAATAGCCGAAGTCGATCTGGAGATCAGGGGGCCGGGTGAGATTTTCGGCACCAGGCAACATGGCTTGCCGGAACTGCGGGTCGCTCGATTGACCGATACCAGGCTGGTGGAGCTTGCGCGGCGGCTCGCGTTCGAGATGATTGACCATGATCCGGGGTTGAAATTACCGGAATACGCCGCTGTTAAGACTGTTTTAAAACGCAGGATGAAAGGAAAACTGCGTTATGCTAAAATAGGTTGACTCGAAATCTCCAATTAGGAGGGAATTATGTTAGATAAAACAAAAAAAGCGTTAACCGCCGCATCCGATCTGACGAAATTGGTTAAAGAAATAATAGCGGAGACGTCGAATCTCGATCTTCAGAGAATTTTCAAACAGGTCGACGCTGATTTGATGGATATAAAACATAAACTTGCCAGCGCGGTATCCGTCGCCGAAAAAGGAGCCTGATATGAGCGATGAGAATCAATCGAACGAATCGTCGTATAATAACGGCCAGGCGCTGTTCACCCAGCTAGTATTATCGTTTCAGGCGGCGGCCTGGCAGCAGATGGGCAAGGTCGCGAGCGTCATATCCGGCAAGATCGAACGAAACCTCGAAATGGCAAAACACTCCATCGATATGCTGGCCATGTTAGAGGAGAAAACGAAAGGCAATCTAAACGAGGACGAATCTAAATATCTCGCTCATGTCCTCTATGAATTGCGAATGAACTTTTTAGAGGAGGCCAAAAAGGGGCCAGACGCCAAAGAAGAGGATAAAGAAAAAGATAAAGAAGAAAAACCGTCCACGGAGAACGATCAGTCCGGGGATACCGGGGAACAAACAGATAAAGCATGACCGAACTAATAACAGGACAAAACCTGACCCGCCGCTACGGGAAAATAACGGCTGTGGATAACGTATCGTTGAAAGTGAATTCGGGGGAGATAGTCGGTTTTCTCGGTCCCAACGGCGCGGGCAAGACGACAACCATCAAAATGCTGGTGGGGCTTTTAAAACCTGATAACGGTAAGGTATCCATTTGCGGCCGGGATATCGAGTCGGAACCGACGGCGGCCAAGGCTCAACTGGGATATGTGCCCGATATCCCGCATCTTTACGATAAATTAACCCCTATCGAGTTTTTCAATTTCACCGCGGAGGTTTTCCGGGTGCCTCCCGATACCGCTAAGAAACGTATCGATGATCTTGTCGGGCTTTTCGATCTGTCCGATTCGGTTAAAAAACTTATCAGCTCGCTTTCCCACGGCACCAGGCAAAAGGTATCGCTGGCGGCGGCAGTACTGCATCGTCCGAAGGCGCTATTGCTTGACGAGCCGACCGGCGGGCTCGACCCCAGGGCTACGCGCAAGATCAAAGACGTTATCCTGGAATTGGCCCGGGGAGGATGTGCCGTATTGTTGTCGACCCACATACTGGGCATCGCCGAGAGCATGTGCGACCGGATTTATATAATCGATAAAGGAAAAATAATCGCCGATGGCGAGCCTGAAAAATTAAAAAACCTGGTCAAGGCCGGATCATCGCTGGAGGAACTATTCATCGAACTCACCGGCGGCTCGGAATACAATGAGGTTTTGAAATACTTATCGGAATAAAATGCTTGCCCTGCTTTTAAAATATCGCGTCAGGATGCTCTTTTCCATGTTCAAGGGGGGCGCGAAGATCGGCAGGAACATCGTCGTAATAGCCGCGTTTCTCGGAATTACGGTGCTTATAATCTCCATGTCTGTCGGGATCTATCTTGCCGTGAAAGCCGATCCCGAAACAGGCAATAAGATTCTGGAGATGATAATGGCGATGTCTTTTCACGGGATCTTCACGCTCCTTCTATTTACAGGCCTTTCTCTGGCCGTATTCACTATCTATTTCGGCAAGGATCTGGAACTGCTTTTCTGCCTTCCTCTGGAGCCTAAAACTATCTTTTTGTATAAATTTATCGAAGCGCTTGTTCTGAACGCGAGGTTTTCTTTTCTGTTTCTAACCCCCGCGATTATTCTAACCGGCATAATTTATAAAGCGTCGGTCTGGTATTATCTTATCGCCATTATAATAGCCGTATTCGTAGCGGCGATACCCGGTTCCCTGGGAATAATCGTCGCTTCCTTTTTCGCCAGACACGTATCCAGAGCCAGGATGAAAAATGTGACCACCATAATAGGCGGTTTTCTCGGGATCGGGCTCTGGGCGGGCATCAACGCGACCATGAGCGCGTTCGACAACGCCGAACCTCATGCTATATCACCCGATTTGCCTATATTCAGCCTGGCGTCATCCCCGTTTTTCGCGTATCTGCCATCAGGATGGGCTTTCAAAGCGGCCATTAACTCCGCGATGGGCAACTGGCAGGCGATGGCGGCGCCCCTCTTGCTGTTGGGAATCTGCGCGGTTGTTCTCTCTTATCTGGCCATGGCGGTCACTGCCCGTCATTACAGCAAAGGCATCGTCGAGGAATCGCCGGAGGCTTCGCTTTTAATATCAGCAGACTCCACCGTCGGCAGTTCGCCCCTTATGGCTCATATCAAACGCGATTTTATCCTCCTATATCGTCAACCGCAGATATTGATGCAAATTTTGATTGTGTTGATCGTACTGCTTTTGTTTCCGGTTATCGTTCGGGAAAACCAGCCGGGGTCGTTCGGCGATCTACCCGTATCAAGCCCAATGGCGATATTCGGCCTCATGTTCGGATCGCAACTATCATGCAAGCTGATCCCGATGGAACGCCTGGGATTTTGCTGGAACCTGATGATCCCAGGCGGCGCCCGGTTGATGCTGTTAGGAAAATTCCTAATTGGTCTGGCAATGGTCGTGATATGTTCCCTTTTTGTCGGTTCGGCGCATCTTTTCATGGGCAGCGCTTCCGGTATCGGCTATATCATTTATCTGGCGTCGTTTTCCCTGATCGGCTTCGGAATAGGAATGCCTATCGGGTTAATTTACGCCGATTTCAACTGGGAGCATCCCAAGCGGATGCTAAGAGGCGGAGGCGCATTTATTTCTATCGTTTCGACTATTTTAATCGGGATGATAATCTATATAGCGGTTATCCTGCTGGGAAAACTAATACCCGCGATAATAGTCCTTCCGGTATTTGCCGTCATCGTTCTGATTTTCGCGATGGCCTTTTCATCGATGAAATTAGCGAACTTCGAGTGGATACAGTAAGTATAAATATGAGGCTCTGTTCCGAGCGAACAGCATCTGAACGATTATGAAAGAGACAAGACTAAATGAATTGCTTGACGGCCGCGTCGCTAGCGACGTTGAGCTTGCGCCTTATGCCAGTTTCGGAATCGGCGGTCCGGCCAGGTTTTTCCTCGAGGCTAAAACGTCCACCGATATAATCCGGGCGGTAAGGGCGGCGCGTAAAGAGAATTTGAAAATTTTCGTTTTGGGAGGCGGCTCCAATATCCTTTTTGACGATGCCGGGTTCGATGGGCTTATAATCAAGGACGAAACCGACAGGTTCAGGATTAACGGCGATGGTATTTCGGCTTTATCGGGCGCGATTATCGATAAAATAGTTGACAAAACCGTGAAAAAAGGGCTGGGCGGCCTGGAATACGCCGCGGGTATACAAGGTACAATAGGAGGGGCGGTTTACGGCAACGCCGGAGCGTTCGGCCATGCCATAAACGAGATTCTGGAAAGCGCGGTTATCCTCGCCGGAGGAAACGGCAAGATGGAGGTTGTCGATAACGACTATTTCAAATTCCAATACCGAAAATCGAGACTTTCGAAGACGGGGGATATTGTCCTCTCGGTAATGATGCGGCTTCGCCGTGAAGATAAAGCCCGATTAACCGAAGTAGTAAATGAGAGAAGGCAATTCAGACGGGAACGTCATCCGGTCGATCTCGGATGCGCCGGTTCGGTGTTTAAGAACCTGCGATCCCTGGAGAACCCGGAGAACGTTACTCCGGCCGGCAAGCTTCTGGAGGAGGCCGGGGTGCGGGGAATGACGGTCGGTGACGCCGCCGTTTTTGAAAAACACTGCAATATCGTGGTCAACCGGGGCAGGGCTACGTCGAGTGATGTCAAAAGGTTAGTGGAAATGATGCGTAAGGCGGTTTTGGATAAATTTGGACTCGACTTGAAAAGAGAAATTTTGTATATTGATCCATGATCAAAACACAGAGAAAAGGAGGCTTATCGGAATATAGCTAAAGATTGATTATTAATGCCAAAAGCCTGAAAAAGGCCTCAAGGATCGGTATTGTCCTTTTTGATTAAAAGAAGTTTTCTGCTCTTGTCCCTGGTATTCGCGTCCCCGGTAATCGCGGCCGATTACGGTGATATCGGTATATCGTTGGAAATCAAGAGCCGTTTTGTTCTCAGAGAAGCCGCCGGACCTCCCGCGGGCGGGAAAACGATAAATAAACATGTAGCGACATATTTTTACGATTTCAAACCATTGAAATACGGCAGGGTTATAGATTTTATCGACCAGGGGCGTTTCCATATTCGCCAACATGATACTTACGGCGGCTACGACCTTCCAGGGTATAGGCTTATGACATTAAACATCTTCGTTTATTACCGCAGAGACCTGGTTTTGCGCGATCAATGGCGCGAAACGATGAGAAAAGAGCTGGGGAAAGCCGAAGATGACCGGTCCAGAGGGGTGGTGGAGATTGAGATCCCATGGGAACCCCCGAAAATAGTTCAGGGAATAATCGGTGAAGGAAGATCCAACATCCGGGTTACCGGAAGCCGCTCTATTACCTTTTCCGGCCGTTCGGAATGGGACGACGGTGTTGTAAGCACCGGTACGTATAAGCCCTCGAAATTCCCCATTCTGCAAATGGAGCAGAAATCACGATTTAAAATTACCGGCAATATAGGATCGAAAATCAGCGTGGAGGTCGACCAGGATTCGGAACGATACACCGATTTGGGCAATACCATCAAGCTTCGTTACACCGGGGAAGAGGACGAGATTATTCAGTCGATAGAGGCCGGCAATACAAACCTCGCGCTGCCGAATTCGCAATTTATCGGGTATTCGGAGAACGTGCAGGGGCTATTCGGTATCAAGGCCACGGCCAAATTAGGGAATCTCAATATGACCGTGATCACCAGCCAGGATAAGGGATCATCGGAGAAAGCGAACTTTTCCGCGGGCGCCCAGGCGAACGATCGGGCCATCAAGGATTACAGTTATCTGCCCAGAACCTATTATTGGCTACAGCGGCCGTTGGTGCCCGATACGGTCAAGTTGGTGAGAGTACGGCTTTTTGTAAGGGGAAGTCAGCAGGAACTTCTAAAGGGTATCGCCTGCGTAATGCCCAACGATAGTCTTCTATTCATCTCGCCCGCGCAGGATTCGCTGTACGAATACGAATATATTTACTTTAAGGAGATCGAGATTTCCGAGTTCGAGGTTTACAAACGCGGCTGGTATGTAGTCATGAATCAGCAATTATCGAGCGGAGAAGTTTTAGGAGCGTATATCGAGTACGCGAGACATTATACCACCGGCGAGGTGGATACCCTTCGCATCGGGAATTTAGACTACAGGCACGACCCGACGGGTGATAATGATACGACCCTGGTACTACAGCTTCTCCAGCACAGCCAGCCGACGGCGGAATTCGAGACATGGGAACGGATGTGGCGCAATGTTTATGATCTTGGATCGAGGAACATCTCCCCCGACGGATTCGAGATGCGGATTTACAAAGGCAACGGATCTCCTCCGGGAAATATCAATGATTACGAGGATCAGGATAGCGTGTGTTTTGTGACTATACTCGGACTGGACAGCCAGAATAACAGTACGGGCGATCCGGGGTCGGACTGTTTAACCGATTACAACAATACAGTTATGGACGCTGCCAGGGGGCATATCGTATTTCCGGAATCGCATCCGTTCGAAAATCCCGATTTGGACGTACAGGTGCCCCAGATATACAGGTACCCGTATAACAATTCGAGGGCTGTAGATTCGACCGTCTATTATTTACATGTGAAAACATCGGAGAGGGCGGCGACATACTCCCTGGGGCGTGCCAATATTATCGAGGGCTCCGAGGTAGTGAAGCTGGACGGCGTGACTATTTTAAAACGGGGAGTCGATTATAATATCAATTACAGCATCGGGCAGATAACGTTTATTTCCCAGGAGGCTATGAACCCCGGCGCCAATGTCTCGGTCGATTTCGAGTTCGCGCCGTTTTTCATGCCCGAGAAAAAAACCCTGTTCGGATTCGCGGCTCAGTATCAGATTTTCGATAAATCCAATATCTCCATGGCCGCCATGTATCGCAAGGAATCCGCCCCCGATCCGAGGCCGAGGGTCGGCAGGGAACCGCGAAAGGGGTTCGTCTGGGACGGCAATTTCTCTTTTCGATTCGAGCCGGAATTTATGACCACCATGATCGACGTCTTGCCGTTTTTAGAGGCCGATTCTAAATCGTCACTCGATTTCTCCGGCGAGGTTGCCCAGAGCATCCCCAACCCCAATACCAAAAACCAGGCCTTTATCGACGATTTCGAGGGCACTAGAAACTTCACCGACATGACCACCCGCCGCGGTATCTGGACCACCTGTTCTCCGCCCCTGCTTTACGGGACCACCATGGCCGATACCGCTCTTAAAGCCGATATCTGGTGGTACAACCCGTATGTCGCCGTTCAATTAACCGATATCTGGGATGGGCTCGATGTCAAGTCCCAGGATGATCGAATCGATGTGCTCGATATCCGATTTTTCCCGGATACGGAAGCGGCATACCCTGAATCGACCTGGGCCGGGATCATGAGATCGCTTTATACGGGGATGGCCGATCAGAGTTTATCCAAGTTTATCGAGTTCTGGTATCTCCCCGACGCTACCGTCCTCAACGGCGCACCGACAATGCATATCAATCTGGGGCTGATCTCCGAGGACCTTGACAACGATGAAATCAAAGATTCCGAGGACGCCGATAACAACAACGTATTTCTACCTGAAGACGAGGATACCGGTCTGGATGGCAAATTCGATCCTGACGAAGACGGTTTTGATCCCAATATCCCCGATCACGATCCTTCCGGCGATAACTGGTATTATAATCCGCAAAGCGATTCTTATGATTATTCCAGAATCAACGGTACCGAAGGCAACAAAGACGACCCCGATCGGCTGGGACGATTCGATACCGAGGATATCAACTATAACGGATCGCTGGATAAACAGAACGGTTATTTTGAGTACTCTATCGACCTGGACAATCCGGAATATCTTGTCGATTCGACATCCACCGGATGGAAGCTTCTGCGGATACCGTTGCAGGACGTTTCCGCCATCGATACCATGGGTATCGCCAGCTCGGCCGATTTTTCGAGAATTAGTTTCGCGCGATTGTGGTTCGATAACGCCGATACCGATTATTTCTTGAGAATCGCCTCTTTCAGGCTGGTGGGAAATAAGTGGCAGGAGATACCAATCGCTTTTCCGGAAGGTGATACTCTGAGGCCCGATGAGAAATTCGAGGTTACCACCAAGAACACCCAGGAGAATATCAATTACGAACCTCCTCCCGGTATCGCGGGAGAACTGAATCGAAAGACCGATATCAGGGAGAAGGAGCAATCCCTCGTTTTATCGTACCAAAACATGTCGGCGGGTCATGTTGCCGGAGCCTACTGGAGCCTATTTAAACCCGAGGATTATACCCAATACGAGAAACTCAAGATGTTCGTTCATGGCGATTCGTCGTCCGCCGACAGCAGCCTCACCTTCTTCTTCCGCATAAGCCAGGACGGCGCCAACTTTTACGAGTATCATACCGTGCTACAGCCCGGCTGGGATGAGGGGAACTGGGTTGAAATAGATTTTGCCGAGTTGACCAATCTGAAATATGAACTTCACAAATCTCTTCCCGATTCCATTCCCCTTTCCGAGGCCGATACCACAGTCGGTAATTACAGGGTATTCGGTAATCCGTCGCTATCCCAGGTTAAGATGTTTATTGTGGGGCTCGAGGTCGCCGAGGATCTATCGGGATTAAAGACCGGCGAGGTGTGGCTCGACGAGTTACGGGTAACCGACATCAGGAAAAAAAGCGATTTCGCGGGACGAGTACAGGCTAATTTGGAATTTTCCGATTTTATAAATCTCGGATTATCGTATCAGAAAATAGGGGCGGATTTCTTCCCGCTATCGGAAAAAAAATCCTCCGGCGCCACAACATCGAATAAATCCGCGCGGTTGAGAGTAGCCGCCGATAAGTTTTTCCCGCCCTCTCTGGGTTTATCTTTGCCGATTAATTACTCATGGCAGAAAACCATGTCCTTACCCCGATTAAAACCGGGCTCCGACATTATATTACTGGACGATGCCCGGGAAGAGCAGAAAACAGAGAGCGAGAAGAAAAGTTACGGCGGCGGCTTATCTTTCAACAAACGGACCCAGAATCCGATCTGGAATTTAACCCTCAATCGCATAACCGCTAACTATTCCTTTTCCAGAACAGTGGGATCGTCGCCGGCAATACCGATCAGCGATCTGGTCACGTACCAGGGGAAAGGAACCTACAATTACCAGGTGCAGAAGAAACCGTCATTCAAGATTTTAAAATGGACCAAATACCTGTTTGTTCCCAAATCCGTTTCCAATTCTGAATTTACGTATGTCCCGTCGAAAATAGGATTTTCCGCCGAAGTTAACGGCAATAATCGTACGAACGAAAACCTGCGCGGCATCCTCACCGTTACGCGCAAGAAGGATTTATCTTTAAACGGGAATATCAGTTTCGAGCCGTTTTCAAACCTCAGATCCAACTACAGCGCGACTTCGTTAAGGGATTTGACCGATGAGAAATATTTCAAACCGAGTATAAATCCGTCGAAACTGAAACTCGGCCGGGAGGTACAGTTCAATCAGCGTTTCGACGCCAGTTTCCAACCGAAAATCGCCAATATTCTCGATAACAGATTTTCGTTCAATTCGTCCTACGGCGAAAATTCCGATTTCAAAAGGAACGTGGATTCCACGATAACAACGGATCTCCAGGGGTCGATTAAAGGAGATTTCACTTTAAAAATCGCTCAGCTTTTCCCCCGCGCCAAACGAGGCAACCCGCCGCGTCAGAAAAAACGACAGTCCGGGGACCAGATGGATGATCGGGCTCTCGGCGAAGATGAAAATGAGGATGTTGATGAGGGAGATGACGATGACGAATTCATTGAGAGTCAGGCGCGGGTTTCCCCCTTCGCCATTCTGAAGAAAATAGCGGGAACGATAAAAACAATCAAACCTATAAGAGCCTCGATTCAAAAGGATAGAAGGCTGAGCAAACAGGGATTAATTGAAAGGCCTACATGGGAATACCGATTCGGTTTCGCCGATAATCCCAGGGCCGCCACTAAATCCACAGGCGGGCTTGTCGGGTCTGACAATACAACCACGACGGATACCTATAACCTGGATACCGGCTTCCAGCCTCTCAGGGGCGTAGATATTACGACCTCGTATAATCATAGAAAATCGATTACCAGACGCGGATCGACTGATCCCACGGAAACAAAAACCGTAACGTTTCCCAACGTTACCTTAAATCTATCGGGAATAGAAAAGTTATCGTTCCTCAAATCTTTCGCCCGTACGGTAAGCTGGCAGTTCGGCTACTCCAAGAAGGTGGACGAATCCGGAAACGCCGATACAGACGAGCGATATACCCGTGATACCGAAAAGCGGTTTTCTCCCCTGGTAAACCTGACCATGAATTTCAAAGGAAACGTGAGAAGCTCTATTCGCTACGATAAATCAACCAATCTTTCCAAAAATTTAAGAGGCGCCGGACAGTCGGACAGGCAGGTAGAAAGAAACGACGGCAATTTGAAATTTAATATAACATATACTTTCTCGGCTCCCCAGGGATTGAAACTTCCGCTGATAAAAAGAATTAAATTCAACAGTCAGCTTTCCGTTTCTCTCGATATAAGCATAAGCAGTTCGAAATCGGAATCAACTACCAGCGGACGGAAAACTATCGACGTCAACCAGAAGAGAACATCCATCGAGCCCAAACTATCCTACCAGTTCTCTAAAGCGATATCGGGAGGAGTGAGAGCGCGCTGGAACGATTCCGATGACAAAATCCAAAAAAGGAAACATCACATAAGAGAATTGGGCATCTGGACGGAGATTAGATTTTGAGTGATTCGAAAACAGCCGGAATTATCGCGATTATATTATCATGTCTGTTTACCGCTTGCTCAAACGTCCCGCGATTCGACGGCGAACGGGCATACGCGGATCTCGTGAAACAATGCTCTTTCGGACCGAGAGTCGCCGGAACCGAGGCTCATAGAGAAACAGGCGAGTTCCTCTACAACGAACTTAAGAAAACGACCGATATTTGCAGAACTCAACAATTCACTGTATTCGATTCAATGGCCGGCACCGAACGGAAGATGTTCAACATAATCGCCTCGTATTATCCGGAGAGCGACCGACGGATAATGCTCTGCGCCCACTGGGACAGCAGGCCCTATTCCGACCTGGACCCCGACAGCTCCAGGCATGATTTGCCGATACCCGGAGCCAACGACGGCGCGTCGGGAACAGCCCTGCTCCTGGAGATCGGCAGGCTCTTAAAAGATAATCGTCCCCCGGTGGGTATAGATATCGTTTTATTCGATGGCGAGGATTACGGGACGGAGAAGTGGCCGGGAGGGTGGTTTCTCGGTTCAAAGCATTTCGCGCGCACCCTTCGGGGTTATCATCCCAGGGCGGCCATACTGGTGGATATGATCGGGGACTCCGATCTGACGATCTACAGGGAAGGCGTATCGGAGTTATATTCAAAGGATCTCAATGATTATATATGGAAAATCGCTTCCGAGATCGGCGCCGGCGCGTTCGAGGACGCGGTAAAGGATTCTATTTCCGACGATCATATACCGTTGATTGGCGCGGGAATAAAAGCTATTGACATAATAGACTTCAATTATCCATACTGGCATACTCAAGAGGATACGCCGGATAAATGCTCGCCGGAATCATTGGCTGAGGTCGGACGGGTAGTTGTGGGAGCTATTTTCGATGAAAGAATAAGGAGCTTTTAAAAGAAACACTTATTTTTAAATTCCGTATATTAAACTGGGTAATAGAGATGATGAATAAAAGAGAGATAAAAATCCTTGGAACTGCCGTCCTTTTGATGTTCGGTTGCTTGCGGGTTTCCGCCGACGAGATATTAGTTGAATCGGGGGTGCTGAGGGAAGCGTTGGCCGGCCAGCAGGTTTTTCAGATTAAGGGAAGCGAGAATTTAAATGGCGAAATTCGAATTATCTCTCGTCAGAGCGAGGATATCGCCATCTCCTTTGAGAAGACCGCGAGAACATCGTCGAAATCGGAATCGGCACGTTTTCTCGAGTTAATCGATTTTAAACTCGATATCCGGGATGATCGAGCGATTCTGAGAATCCTATCTCCGTCGCAGGCGCCGTGGCAGGGCAGTAATTACGGCGTAACGGTCGAGGTTCTGGTTAATCTGCCCGAAAAAATGAGGATAATCGGTAAGGCGAAGTTTCTGAAGTTTATGGTGGAGGGTCCTTTTCAGGGTGTAGAATTGGAATCGACATATTCCCCGCTGGATATACGGAGAATTTACGGGCCTGTAGAGGCGGTCACTACTAATGGCGATATTACTCTTCACGTTATTAAAGGCAAGCTGGATATCGAGACTCAAAACGGTGGAATATTCGCCTCCGATATTGTGGTGCCGTCGGGATACGCTCTCTTTCAGGCGACTAACGGCCCCATAAAACTGATAAATATCAAGGGGCCGATGGAAGCGTACACGACTCATTCCGCCATCGAGGCGACGGATATTGACGCTTCCGACGGATCGGTTGTGTTGAGGACCACTTACGGGGATATCAATGTCGATAATATCATAGGGGAGTTAATCTGCGAAACATCGTATAGCCCCATAGTAATCAAAAGAACTGAAATCAATCACGGTCATTCTAAAATCCAGACCAGCCACGCTTCGGTTATCGCGGAGTTTTCGGAGATCTCCAACTGCAATCTGTATATCAGTACCGAATACAGCAATGTCGACTTGAAATTTCCCGCGAATATATCCGCCGAATTTATTGCCGGTCTCGAAAGCGGCGGACGTATCCACACGCGGAGTATAAATTTGATTCCGACGGTATTAAGTCGTACCCGTCTCGAGGCGGTGGCGGGCGACGGCGAATCCCGGATCGAGGTGTATATCGGCGGTATCGGCGATATCACCATCGTCAGCCAATAATTATCTTGATTACGCGCCCAGCCTTGCCATATTATCCTGCCGTATATCACAAAGGAGATTTGATGAGATGTGTAATTTTATCGTGCGTTTTATTCCTGCTTTCAGGCGAGATATCGTCGGCCGAACCTGTTGACGGTTTGGAGTTTCAATCCGAATCGGTGGCCACAACCGAGTTCGTGACCTCCGGTGTCATAAATCCCGCGGGGCTTGCCTTTTACAGCGCCGTGGGGATCAGGTATACGCACAGTTTCACCGATTCCACCTATGGCGGCGACGACGCCTTGCTGATCGGTTCCCGCAGGGGGTTTTTCGGGCTTGAATGGCTCAACCACTCAACGAGCCAATTCCGTCGAAAATACACCGTCGCGATGGGGGATAGGATAGCCGCCAATTTTTATCTGGGAATTTCATATAGCTGGTTCGGCGGCGCCGATGAGCTGTATAAGAAAATGAAGAACTGGAAGATCGGGATGTTATACAGACCGCGTCCATTTGTCTCGTTCGGTTTTGTCGCCGATAGACTGAACCAGCCGCGATTCGGGCAGCTTACCCAGAGAAGATATTACAGGCCGGGTATGGCCGTACGCCCCTTCGGCGAAAAATTCACTTTATCATCCGATCTGCGCTGGATAGAAGGAGATGAAATAGACCGGTTGGAGGGCAACCTTCGTGTGGCGATGGGGCCGTTTCGCGGGGTACGTTTCAGCGCCGATTACCGGACAGAAGGGTCGTTGCGGATCGGCCTTACCGTTGATTTTGAGCGAATGAGAGTGGGATCCCAGGGAAGACTGGATAACTCGCGAAAATACAACGGCGGAAGCTACTTTGTCGAGTTCGGAGAGGTTCGTTATAATTCAGTGCTTGCCGGGCCGGGGAAAACCGGGACGATGACCCTGGGCAGCGATATTATCGATGAACCCGAAAGGAAGGTTTTATTCGCTTCCTCCAAAATCACTTTTCTTCAGATGATTACCGCGCTTCGTAAGGGAGCGGGCGATGATCGAATAGGCGGATTACTTTTAAAAATCGATGGGATGAAAATGAGTTTCGCCGTCGCCCAGGAAATCAGGAGCGCGGTGACCGATTTTCGCAAAAACGGGAAGAATGTAACCGTTTATTTGGAAAATGGCGGGAATCTTTCCTATTATATCGCGTCGGCGGCGGATAGGATCATAATAAATCCCACCGGCTATCTTATGCTCAATGGACTTTCGGCGCGAGCGACTTTTTATAAAGGCGTCATGGATAAAATAGGAGTCAAGGCGAAGGTCATCAGAACGGGACCGCATAAAACCGCGGGCAACGCTTTTACCGAGGAGGGGCTCACTGACGCCGCCGAGGAGCAGATCAACTGGCTATTGGACGATCTTTATGACCAGATGGTCGAGGGGATTTCAGTTGGACGGAAAATTCTTCCGGAGGATGTCAAACGGTTGATTGACGAGGGGCCGTACACCGCCCGGGGAGCCCTCGAAGCTAATCTTGTCGATGATCTGAGATATTACGATGAGTTCGCCGAAGGCGAATTCGATGATTTGAATACGCGGTTAACCGATCTGACGAAATTTTACAAGACTCCGGATTATAACCCCCGTTGGAGCGATCCGCGAAAAATAGCGGTGGTTTACGCGGGGGGCGCAATAGTGCCGGGTAAAAGCGGTCGGGATATACTTCAGGGCAAAGTCGTGGGAGGCAATACCCTGGCCAGAAGCCTGGCCCGGATCCGTAAGGATAAAAATATAGAGGCGGTTGTGTTGCGGGTTGACTCTCCGGGAGGCGATCTTTTCGGATCCGACCGCATTTACAGGGAACTCGAACTTCTTAAGGGCAAAAAGCCATTGGTTGTCTCCATGGGCGGCGTCGCCGCTTCGGGAGGGTATTACATAGCGTGCCCGGGGGATGAGATTATCGCCTCACCGGGGACCATCACCGGCTCCATAGGTGTAATAATGGCCAAACCCGATTTTTCAGGATTATATGAGAAAATCGGGTTAAAAAAAATTACGGTAAAACGGGGAAATCGTGCCGATATAACCTCTGTGGATCGCCCGGTAACGGATGACGAGGTCAAGCATATTGAAAAACAGATTTGGCAGTATTATAACGATTTCGTATCCAAGGTCGCCGCATGGAGGAAAATCGATTTTGATTCCGTCGACGCGGTTGGCCAGGGCAGAGTATGGACAGGCCGTCAGGCAAAGAGGTATGGATTGATTGATTCTTACGGCGGAATATGGGAGGCTATAGAACAGGCTCGGCAAAAAGCCGGTATCGAACCGGAGGAAGAACTGATTATCGAAACTTATCCTAAAAAAGGATTTTCCTTATTTGCCATGCCCGGCTTTCCCTCGATCGAATCGTCGCTGGCCGACGTCTTCGATCTGCCCGCATTAAGAGGTTGGCAAATGAGGCTGCCATTTGATATAGAAATAGAATAACAGGAGGCGGGATGAGAATAGAAACTTGTATGGTTTTGCTGGTAATGGTATCGGCGTCATTTGCCGGGCAGCTCGCGTTTCCGGTGGAGAAACAGATTCTCGATAACGGGATGACTGTTTTTTTGATCCCCGATCATTCCTGCCCGTCGATAACAGTGCAGGTCTGGTATAAGACCGGAAGCCGAAATGAACGTCCCGGTATTACCGGCATCTCGCATCTTTTCGAACATCTTATGTTCAAAGGAACCGAGAAATATCCGGGGGGTACGTTCGACAGGCTGGTGGAGGCTAATGGCGGCTGGGATAACGCCTGGACCTGGCTCGACAACACAGCATACTACGAGGTCATGCCATCGGAAAAGCTCGAACTCGTGCTTGAACTGGAGGCCGATCGAGCGAGAAACCTCACATTAAGCGACGAAAATATCGATTCTGAACGAAACGTTGTAATCAACGAACGGCTCTGGAGCGTTGACAACTCGCCCGAGGGTTCTTTATACGAAGTGTTGATCAACAACGCGTTTGTTTCGCATCCTTATCGCTGGGAGGTAATCGGATTTTTGGATGATCTGCGGGCCATAACGCTTGAGGATTGCCTCGAGTATTACCGTGTTCATTACGCCCCCAATAACAGTTTTCTGATCATATCCGGCGATTTCGATCCGCCGAGCACGATGAAACTGGTAAAAAAATATTTCGGCCCCATTAAAGCGGAAACGCCTCCTCCCCCGGTAAAATCGGTTGAGCCGGAACAAAGGGGAGAGAAGAGAATCGATTTCATTCGCTCGGCACAGCTTCCGGCCATGATCGCCGGTTACAAAATCCCGGGATCGGCTCATCCCGATATCGTGCCTTTAGAGGTCGCCGCGAAGATATTGTTCGACGGGGAATCGTCGAGACTGCAAAAGAGGCTCGTATATGACGAGCAAAAAGCGGTTTCTGTCGACGGCGAGGCTGAGTCTCATCACGATCCATACCTGTTCTACGTTTCCGCACAGGCGGCTCCCGACGCGGATATCGAGGATATTAAAAGTATAGTATTCGAGGAAATCGAGAAACTCGCTTCAGAACAGATCTCCTCCAACGAACTGCGGAAAGCGAAAAACCAGATGGAATCGGATTTCATTATGGGCTTGCAATCGAATACCAATAGAGCGTTCAATATCGGCATTTTCGAAATCAACACCGGCGATTACAGCGACATATACGAGTATCCCGACCGGATACAGGAGGTCACCGCCGATGACGTCATGAGGGTAGCCGCCGAATATCTCGTAAAGATCCGTCGTACGGTTGTTACTTTAATTCCCGAGGAAATTCAAGAGGCGGCCGACGTTACCGCCGGCGAATGATCGTTGGAGGGTCAGATGAAAAGAATAATCGCGATATTAATTGTAGCTGTGTTTTGCTCCCCGGCGTTTACTTTTGCCGGTGAAATAAAACTCCCGCCCATAACCGAAAAGACGCTCGATAACGGCCTGGAGATAATCGTTATAGAAAATCACGAACTGCCGGTCGTTTATTTTAAAATGGTAATGGCCGCGGGATCTCTTTGCGATCCTCCGGACAAAGAAGGGCTGGCAAATTTCACCGCGGAAATGATCAGCAAAGGAACGGAGACCCGGACGGCGGTCCAGATCGCCGAGGAGATCGATTTTGTCGGCGGCTCCCTTACGGGTTCGGCGGATCGCGACGCTGTCTATATAAATTCGGGCGTGCTGGTGCGTCATTTCGACGTCGCCCTAAACCTTCTCTCCGATATTATCTTAAACCCTGTTTTCAGCGACGAGGAAATAGAGAGGCTTAGCAAAAAAACCTTAAGCGAGATAATTCAATCCAAGGATAACCCGTCGAAGGTCTGCGCTAACGCGTTCGACACAGAACTTTTCGGATCGCATCCTTACGGGCATCCTCTTATCGGAACGAAAGAATCGCTGGAGGCTATCGACAGGGACGATGTAATCGGGTTTTACGATACATATTTTCGCCCCAATAATTCCTTTCTGATCATCGCCGGCGATATCGAACCGGGCGAGGCCATATCGAGAGTATCCGGGATTCTCGGTGATTGGCAGAGGAAATCGATACCTCAATTTCATGTAACGTCCCCGGCGGCGGTAGAGGGCAAGAGAGTTCTCCTGATTGACAAGCCCGACGCCACCCAGACATATATCCGGTTCGGTAATTTCGGCATGATCCGGCAGGGCGATGATTATTACTCGTTTATGGTCATGAATTACATTCTCGGCTCCGGTGTCTCGTTCGTTAACCGCCTTATGCAGCAGGTCCGCGATGAGGCCGGGCTTACCTATGATATCCGTACGGTAAACGAGTTCAATACGCTTCCCGGCGCTTTTTACTGCAATACTTTTACCGAAAACGATTCGACGTTGAGGGCTATCAACGCGGCCTTGAGTATAATGAAGGATATGGCCGAGAATCCGGTTAGCGATGAGGAGTATAAAAACGCCATCAGTTTTTACACCGGTTATTATCCTACTACCCTGGAGACGCCGTCGCGGGTAGCGAGAGAGATCATCAAAGTGAAACTTTACGATTTTCCGATATCGTATATCGAGGATTTTACCACTAACATACGCAAGGTTAAAAAATCGGATATCCTCGATATCGCCAAAAAAATCATCGATACCGAAAATATCGTATTCGTCGTGGTTTCCAAAGCGGCTGATGTTCAAGAGGATCTGAAGACGCTCGGGCCGGTTAAGGTGATGAACATAAACGATCTTTAAATATACCGCCGCGGGACGTATTTTAAGTACGTCCCGCTTTTTCTCATTTTTTTACTGGCTATTTTTATCGTTATCTCCCATAATTGACCCATGAGCTTCTTTTCAACTTTGAAAAAGATCAACCTTACCACAAGAATTTTCATAGGAATCGGCTTGGGTATCCTCACCGGCTGGCTGATAGGCGAACCGGCGATGGTAATCGCGGGGCCGCTGGGCGATCTGTTTATCAGGCTTTTAAGGATGATAATCATCCCGCTTATAGCCGCGTCGCTGATCTCCGGCATAACCAGCATCGGGGGCGGCGAGGGGCTTGGCAGGTTGGGTTGGAAAACGTTCGCCTATTACATGTCCACATCCTTGGCGGCCATCATAGTGGGCATGATTATAATGAACGTGGTCGCTCCCGGTTTCGGGGTCAATTTCGATCTCGGCGAGACCCCCGAGGCGTTTACAGCCTCGAAAAGCGTCTGGGATTCGGTTTACGGCCTCATACTCAAGATGATCCCGCCGAACCTTATCAAGGCGCTTGCCGACGGCGATATCCTACCGCTGATATTCTTCTGCATATTGGTCGGGGTATTCATAACTCGCCTGCCCGATAAGCAACGCGTTCTATTAACCGATTTTTTCCAGGCATTTTTCCAGGTGATGATGAAGGTAACGCACCTGGTCATAACAGTAGCGCCGTTGGGGATTTTCGGACTGATAACCGGGGTTGTGGCTACCACCGGTTTCGACACTTTAGGGCCGCTTGTACTTTATTTTTTCTGTATCTTGGGCGCGCTTTTAATTCACGCTTTTATTACTTTACCCATGTTGTTGAAATTTGTCGGCAAGGTCAATCCGATCAAGCACGTAAAAGCGATGAGCCCCGCCCTTCTAACCGCCTTCTCGACCGCGTCATCGGGGGCGACATTGCCGTTGACTATGGAGAGGGTTGAGAAAAACGCCGGTGTCTCCAATAAAGTCACCAGTTTCGTGCTTCCCATGGGCGCGACTATCAACATGGACGGCACCGCGCTTTACGAGGCCGGGGCTGTTTTATTCATCGCTCAGACCTACGGTATCCATCTCGACATAGTTCAGCAGTTCATTGTGGTGCTGACCGCGTTGGCGGCGTCGGTGGCCACTGCCGCCATCCCCAAAGCGTCGCTGGCGACAATCCCCATGATCATGGCGGCAATCGGTGTGCCCTTCGAGGGAATAGCCATTATCCAGGTATTCGACCGCATACTGGATATGTGCCGTACCTCGGTAAACGTCTGGTCCGATTCCTGCGGAGCGGTGGTAATCGCCAGAACCGAGGGTGAGACCCCGCTGGCGGGGTGAGGCGGGGGAAGTTTCGCAACTAAGCTGAAATATTTATCTTGACGTTTCACTAAATTCATGCTTTAATATCTATACCAAAACTGGGGGAATAGTAATTATTGGCAGAAAAACTGTCTTTAAATCGAGTTGAAAACGAGTTAAGTAGGATAGAATATTGAGAATATCTGACATTATTAATCAATATCATTTGATAGATGCTCGAAATCTGAATGATTTGCTTCCTAACCGGGAATTTTTAAACGTCACTATTACATCGCCACCTTATTGGGATCTTAAGGATTATGGATTCAAGCGGCAAATCGGATTTGGGCAAGCATATGACAATTATCTTTCTGATATTCAGAAAGTATTTAAAATCGTGTATGAAAGAACAAAAAAGGATGGATCTCTTTGGATAATAAGCGATACTGTTAAGCATGACGGTGAGTTACGATTATTGCCTTTTGATATTTCAGCGAAATTAAAGCAAGTTGGTTGGATTTTACAAGATATTATAATATGGCAAAAGGACCGAACGTTACCTTGGTCTCATCAAGGAAAATTAAGGAACATATTTGAATATATTTCATTCTACTCTAAATCAAAGAAATTTAAATATAGGATTTCCCGGGTTCGAGATATGTCAGATATTAAAGACTACTGGGTTCGGTACCCCGAAAGATATAGCCCAGAGGGTAAAACTCCTTCACGATACTGGGAATATCCAATACCCAGACAGGGGAGTTGGGGTATAAAAAACAACTATGTTAAGCATGCCTGTCCTCTGCCTCCAAATTTAATAGAGCGGATAATAAATCTAACTTCTGATAATAACGATATTATTTTTGACCCATTTGCAGGATCGGGAAGTGTTTTAGCTACAGCAAAGGCCATGCAACGAAGATTTATAGGTGTAGATCTAAATAAAGATTATAGCGATATGTTCAAGAAAAGCGTCCTTCCTTCAGTACTTGAGCAATTTAAAACGAGAAATGGAGACTTTAAGAGTTACGATAAGTTAAGAAAGAAATTCGGCGAATTTATAAATTCTCTTCGTCGCTTAAAATACTCCAAAGAGATAATCCGTTTATATCGCCACTCGAATAATCTCGACAGCTGTCTTGGGGTATTGGTTTTTCACCCAGGTAAGAACAAGAAGCAACGCTTAATTTTTATATTCTCACGCCAAATAGGTATCCCAAATGGTTTTATTGAAAGAGTAAAAAAACTAAGCTCTACTCCTCCGCTATCAAAATATGGTTTTAATCCAGAATTTACTACGATCATCGCAAAAAATATTTTGAAATCAAATATTGCTTTAAAAAATCTCAATAAATCTAAAACGCTATATGTTTATAGAAATGGGCAGTTTTATAAATGGTGTGAGAAGACAAATCTAAATTCCCTTTACAGTAACGCGAATAACGGCTATTTTTCTAGTTACCATGGTGATAGCTACCCGCCGATATTTAGTACCGTTAAAGTAGAAATTGATCCACGACATCCCGAATTAGCTTTAGAGGAGAATAATGGTAAAAGCTAAAACCAAAAAGAAGCCGAAAAAGAAAAGAAGAATAAAGTTAGATCCTGCTGAAAGGAAAAAACGTAGGATAGCTCGGAAATTTAAAAGTGATATACGAACTAGTTTCGTAAATGGCGGCTTTGAACATATTTCAACACGCGAACATAATATTAATGTAGTTGGTCGAACTGGCGATATAGACGCTTTGTTTGTCTACGAAAATATAATTGTAGTAATTGAAGATACAACATCTAAACAAGATCACATTCATGACCACTTGATAGTCAAGGCCGAGTTTTTTCGGCACCTAAATAAAAATTTGGGTTCTCTTATTTCAACTTTAAAACGCGAATTTCCAAAATTCAGAGGATTTATTACAAGAAACAGTAAATACGAAGAAGAAGAATATAAAATAAAATTCGTATATTGTTCTATGAACAATGTGGACAATAAATATAAACGACGATATAGCGATATATGCTATTTTCTCGATTATCCCTTCCTGAAATATTTTCTTAACCTGTCCAGAACTATCCATAAATCATCTTGCTATGAAATATATAAATTCTTAGAATTAGATCTCGAGGACATAGGGCTTTATAGTAGTTCTTCAACGATTAGGAAATATGATGGATTATTATTACCCGAAACCTCTAGTAGTTTTCCGTCGGGCCATAAAATTGTTTCATTTTTGGTGGATCCAAATATGTTGTTAGAACAGGGTTATGTGCTAAGATCTGATAGTTGGCGTGATCCTGATTGTCTATATCAAAGACTATTAATAAAACGAAAGATTCTTAGTATGCGTGAATATTTAGTAAAAGAAAAGCGTGTATTTGTAAATAATATTATTGCCACGTTACCTACAGATGCAATAATTAGAGATAAAGATGGGAAAAAGATAGGGGCAGGGAAATCTATTCTAATCAAGCCTATTACGATTGAAATCGCCAAGAGATTCAATTCTATTGGCATTATCGATGGGCAACACAGGTTATATTCTTATCATAAAGGTATAGATAATTTTGATAGGGCTATTAGCGTCTTGAGGGAAAAGCAACATCTATTGATTACGGGTATTGTTTATCCCCAGGGGATAACAGAACAAATGAAACGCCGTTTTGAGGCGAAATTGTTCCTAGAAATTAATGATAAGCAAAAACGTGTTCGGGGAGATTTGAAACAGTTAATTGAAGTTATCGTTAATCCAAATTCTGCAATAGCTATTTCAAAATCTGTTATAATAGGTTTAGCTCAGAATGGTCCCTTAACAGGTCAGCTTGAAGTCCATTTTTACGACGAAGGAAAGATAAAGACAACTTCCATAGTAAGTTACGGGCTTAGGCATATTGTTTCCTTAGATGCAATACACAGTTTTTATAAAATATGGCGTGGTACCGGTAAAGCAAATATTAAAAGGAATAAAGTAATATTGAGTAAATATATAGAATATTGTGTCAAAGAAATAAATAAACTTATCTCAGGCTTTAAGTATAACGTACCTAATAATCTCTGGACTACTGATAAGAAAATAAGCAGGGTATTAACGACAACGACCATAAATGGCCTTATATTCTGCCTGAGAAGATTAATAGAAAATAGAAAAACGGGTGATTTCTCTTATTATAAAAATGCCTTTAAAAAAATGGATATTGATTTCAAGCCTGATAATTTTGATTTCAAATCTAGTCATTGGAAAGGCCTTGGGGAAAAACTCTATAAGGACTGTTTCTAATATATTAGCTACCCCCATGAACCCCTTCGCCCGCCAGCTCCTCGATATCGAGGGGACGATCGTGCTCGATAAGCAATACACTCCCGTGCCCGGCGCGGTGGAGTGGTACAACTCGCTGGCGAAAAATGGGGTCAAAGCGCGGATGGTCACCAACAACACCACCGAATCGCCCGACGATCTCTACGATATAATGTGCCAAAGAGGATTCGAATTCCAACGTCAGGATTTATTCACCTGCCTGAGCGAGGCGGCCGAGCGGATGATCCGTCAAAAAGCCAAAAGCTGTTTCGTTATCGGTGTCGATAATGTTAAAAAATATCTCCGGAGCCGGGGGATCGAGCCGGTGGAGTCGTATAAGGCCGACGCTGTCCTGGTTGGCCTCGATCCGAGCTTATCATACGGCAAGATGAACATGGCCGTGAAAGCGATAATGGAAAACGGCGCGAAACTCTACACCCTGCATCGCAACCGACAGTATGTCGATGAGAACCGCGAGACGGTGATGTCGTCGGGACCGATAGCGGCGGCGTTGGAGAACGCCTGCATGGTGCGCGCCAATGTCTGCGGCAAGCCCGACAGACGGTTCTTCTTAAGCACGATCGAGGGCTGGGACGTTCCCCGCGATCAGATTCTCATGGTCTCCGACGATCCGTTCGCCGATCTCGTGGGGGCTAAAAAGCTGGGTATGAAAACCTGCTGGGTTTTGACCGGGTCGCAGAAGGATCCCGATCTGGCCAACAAGATTCCGGAAAATCATCGTCCCGATTACATTTTAAATAGCGTTCTGGATATACCGGTCTAAAAAAGAGTATCGACTTTAAAATTATATACTTATATTGCGGATGGCATGATGTTGAAATTCGGAATCATAGGCTTGCCCCAATCGGGCAAATCTACAATATTCAACGCCCTCTCCGGGGCGCACGCCGCTGTCGGCGATTATTCGACGGCGAAAGCGGCTAATATTGCCATGGTTAAAATCCCCGATCCCCGGATCGACCGGCTGGTGGAGGTATTCGAGCCGAGGAAGATCACCTATGCCGAGGTCGAGTATGTCGATATCGCCGGGCTGACCAGCGACGCGTCAACAGACCGCAAGAAAGAGGCGGCATATATCCACTCCATCAGGCTGGCCGAGGCGCTTTTGCATGTAGTGCGATGTTTCGACAATCCCGACGTGCCCCATCCCGATGGTTCGGTCGATCCAAAGCGCGATATCGCCGAGGTCGATTCGGAATTGATGCTGGCCGATATGATGGTTATCGAAAATCGCCTGAAAAAGCTGGAACGTCAATTGAAGGTTGCCGCCAAGGACAGGGATAAAGTCGAGCTTAAGCTATTGCTCAGGCTTCAAAAATCGCTGGAGGAGGAAGTACCGCTTCGGGAGCTCGAATTTACCGATGATGAGATGAAACGTATCGGCTCGTTCGGATTCCTGACCCTCAAACCGATGCTTTATATTCTCAATCTCGGCGAGAATCAGCTTCCCGACCGTCAGCGCTGGGAGGACGATTTCGCCTATGTGGTAGAACATCGCTACAGCGGGCTGACCAGTATCTGCGGATCGTTGCAGATGGATATCGCCGATCTCGACGAGGCCGACCGCGACGAATTCATGAAAGAGCTGGGGTTGGAGAGCAGAGCCTCCGACGTCATCATCCATAAATCATTCGATCTTCTGGGGATGATCGTCTTTCTGACAGGCGGCGAGGAGGAGGTGCATTCCTGGCCGATCCGCAGGGGGACCAACGCCCACAACGCCGCCGGAGAGATTCACTCGGATATTCAGCGTGGCTTTATCAAAGCCGAGGTCTCCGCATTCGACGATCTCGACCGGCTGGGAAGCTGGTCGAAAGCCCGCAACGAGGGCAAGCTTCATCTGCACGGCAAGGACTATATCGTCCAAGATGGGGATGTGATCCTGTTTCGGTTTAATGTGTAGGTGGCTTTCCTTTTATATAATTATTCGTAAACGTATCCCCCCGATTTAATTTGCCATATCCGCCCATATATACAATATTTATGATGTGGATTTTAAAAAGGAGGTAGTTTTCAGGCCGAATAGAATTTGCGTTTATTATAAGGTGGGGTAGAGTATGATAGAGGACGGTATATACCGATTCCGTAATTTCGCGTTGGAGATCAAGAAACGTCCCATACCCAACAGCTTCCTGATCATCTTCAAGGGCGGCACAGACGTGGATCACAGAGGATGGGAGAGCGCGTCAGGCGACAGGATGAAATTCGAAGAGGATTTCAAATTCATGTGGAACCCTTTCGACGCGCCGTCGAACAAGAAAGGCGAACATGTTGTGAAGTTCTCATCGGAGAATCAGCTAAAGAAATTCGCCGATTGGCTCGATAATGAAATAAGGCAGTACGGCGGCCTGAAAGATGATCTTTAAGCTCATTTAGCGTTTATTAGGAGGCTTATTGTCAAAAGGAGTTATGAAACAGGATCAGCAAAACGTGCCCGAGATTAGTCCCGAGCAGATAAAGAAAACCGAACTTTCCATACTGCCGCTCAAGGCGGCCGTGGTTTACCCGTCGCTGGTGATGCCGCTTATGATCACCGAAGCCAGGTATGCCAAACTTATCGACGATGCCTTGATGGAGGGGAAACCTATTATCCTGATCGCGCAGAAGGACGCCGAGCAGGAATTTCCCGGTCCCGACGGCTTATATACGGTGGGTACGGTCGGATCGATATTGAAAATGCTTCGTTTTCCGGACGGTTCTGTCCGTTTCCTCGTGCAGGGTATCATGAGAGTCGAGATCGAAAAATATACCGCTACCGAGCCTTATCTCAAGGGGATGGTCAAACCGATAGATGAGACGTTCAGCCAGAATATAGAGGAAGAGGCGCTTGTACGTAATATCCATGAGCAATTGAAAAAGGTCGTGCAATTGGCGCCGTATCTTCCCGATGACCTGCAGGTGACCGCGTTGAACACCGAGGACCCGTCGAGACTGGCCGATCTGATTGCCTCCAATCTCAATATCACCACCGAGCAGAAACAGGAGATACTGGAGATATTCGATGTCGCTCAACGTCTCAAGAAACTGACCTTGATGATCACCAAGGAAGTCGAGGTTCTGGAGATGTCCAAGAAGATTCAGTCGGAAGCGGCCAGCGAAATGGGTAAATCTCAAAGAGAATATATCTTAAGAGAGCAGTTAAAAGCTATCCGTAAGGAACTGGGGGAATCCGACGATCAGACGCTGGAACTCGAGGAGTTTAAAAAGAAAATAGATGAAGCGAAGATGTCTGCCGAGGCCGAGGAAGCGGCGACCAAAGAACTGGACCGGCTTTCCAAAATGAATCCGTCGGCGGCCGAATACACCGTAAGCAGAACATATCTCGACTGGCTGGTATCAGTGCCATGGTCGGTCTCCACCGACGATCTCCTCGATATCAAGAAGGCGCAGAAGGTACTCGATGAGGATCATTACGATCTGGAGAAGGTGAAAGAACGAATTTTAGAATATCTTGCTGTTAGAAAATTGAAATCGGATCTGAAAGGACCGATTCTCTGTTTCGTCGGGCCTCCCGGCGTCGGCAAAACATCGTTGGGCAAGTCTATCGCCCGAGCCATGGGGCGGAAATTCCATAGAATCTCCTTGGGCGGTGTTCGTGACGAGGCTGAAATCAGGGGACATCGTCGGACATATATAGGCGCCTTGCCGGGACGTGTTATACAGGGGCTCCGCAAATCGGGAGCGAATAATCCGATATTTATGCTCGACGAGATAGACAAGATCGGGCAGGATTTCCGCGGCGATCCGGCGTCGGCGCTACTGGAGGTTCTCGACCCCGAACAGAACAACACCTTTTCCGACCACTACCTCGACGTCGTTTTCGATCTATCCAAAGTGATGTTTATCACCACCGCCAACGTGGTGGAAACGATACCGCATGTACTTTTAGACCGTATGGAAGTAATTCAGCTATCCGGCTATACCGATATGGAGAAGCTGGCCATCACCAAAAAATACCTGGTACCGAGAAACCTCGATGATCACGGTTTGAAACCGTCTAACTTCTCTATTACCGATTCGGCGATTAAAAAAGTGATTTCCGGTTATACCCGTGAATCGGGCTTGCGGAATTTACATCGCGAGATCGGGGCTATTTGCAGGAAAGTGGCCAAAAGGATTGCCATGGACGATGTCACCCGCATGAAAATCGATATTAAAGACGTGCGTAAATTGCTCGGGCCGGAGAAGTTCATTCGCGAGGAAACCGAGAGGTCGCCGAGGGTCGGGGTTATACCGGCCCTGGCCTGGACTTCAACGGGCGGGGAGATTTTGTACGTGGAAGCGATGAAGATGCCCGGCAAAAAACAGCTTACCTTGACCGGCCAACTCGGCGATGTCATGAAAGAATCGGTTCGGGCGGCGTTATCGTACCTGCAATCCCGTTGCGATGAGATCGGCCTTACGCCCGAGGATTTCGAGAAGCACGATTTTCATATTCACGTTCCCGCGGGGGCGACCCCCAAGGACGGCCCGTCGGCGGGGATTACCATGTGCACTGCCATAGCGTCGGCGTTGCTAAACAAGCCTCCCGCATCCTGTCTGGCCATGACCGGCGAGATTACCTTGAGGGGCGACGTTTTGCCTATCGGAGGGATCAAGCAGAAATCGTTGGCCGCCTACCGTGCCGGTATAAAGAAAATCCTTCTTCCGAAAAAGAACGAGGGGGATCTGGAGGACGTACCTAAAGAGATAAAATCGAAAATTAAATTTGTGCTGGTGGAGCGGGTCAGCGAGGTATTGTATCACGCCCTTGGCATCAAAATGAATTCTGAAAAGCCTGTGAAGACTGGCGCAAAGCGAAAAACAGCGAAAAAAGCGGTAAAGAGGGCGAAGAAATCGGTTTCCAGGAAAACGGTTAAATCGAAGAAACGCCGTTGAAAAATAAATTCAAAAGCCCCCGGTCGAAAAATCGGGGGCTTTTTTGTTGGACAGTTAATAGCTTTAAACAAAGTAGTATTTTTCGATAATTACATATAACGTGTTAACCTGTCAAGTAATATGAGACAATATTATGAATTTTTACTTGACAGGGCAATAGAACTATAGCATTTTATAGCCCCCCCCGGATGCCGAACTGTATCATCGTTTGGCAGTATTTCTCTTTTATTATTATTGGGCCTGGTAGGCTTAAATTTTATGATGGCGGCTTGTTAAAATTACAGGTCACAAAATCGTTGCCTTAAAACGGCTGGGGAGCGTGCGTTATGATTCGTGGACCCCCATGATGCGTAAAAGAAACGATATTACGCTGGTCGATTTATGATCAGGAATTTGTTTCGTCGGATATTATTTCAATATTATCATTAACGTTTCAAGGAGGACTAATGGTAAGAAATTTTTCAAGATTGATATTGCTTGCCCTGGCGATAACAGGGGTTTTAGCGGTTCAATCTTTAACCGGAGAGATAGGTCGGCAAATCGAGGAACCGCTGATTAGCGATTGTGATACGGTAAATGTTCAATATGGCGATATAAATCCCGCCTGGCCCGGTAACGATTTTGAAATACCGGTAACCATTACAAACACGGATACCATAATCGGAATGGATCTCTATGTTTCCTATCCCAACGGTCTCGAGTTCGTGGGTATCGATACCAGCGGATGCCCGTGGGACCCCGATTCTATTATCGTGGATCATGATACGGCGGCGAATACCGTAAATATCGATTTCAGGATAAGAGGGGGCGCTGTTCCGCCAACCGGGGATTACACCCGCTTTACAGACCTTCAATTTACGGTTCCGCCCTCTTCCGATTTTGATTTTACATATTACGTCGGATTCGGTAACCGGGTCGATATCAGGATGGTCGACGATATCTACAATGACTGCGAGGTGAACGACACCACCGGAAGCACGGTCACAATCCCAGACGATTCGGTAACGATTACTCTGGATTGGATAAATGCCTATTCTCGTCAGGGATACGCGATCGATGATTCGGTGCAAGAAGATTATCCCGCGAAAGTACCGGTTTATCTCTACAGCAATTTTCCCTGCAGTTCATACGCTATTGTATTGGTTCCGTCTGATTTCGGGGGTACGCTTTCGATTTTCGGCTTTGATTCAATAGGAGGAGGTGCTCAGTACACTCAAGGTTTATTCAACACTTGCTATTTGGAAGGTTGCCCTGAAAGTAAGCCCGGGAACGATAGCACGATATATCTTGGCGATCTCAACTTAAAAATTGGTGACTTTGCGTCAGATTACAACAGCGACACTCTTTTCAGCGATACATTAGGAATATCGATAGTTTCCATCTTCATGGCAGAACCTTATACACATGTATATTGCTGGGGAGCAGCTGATTCTATTTCATGGTCGGATATTGTCAAGGATACGGGAGGAATAGTCTTGCCGCGATACGAGGTCACTTTTGACGCGATTGACGCCGAGGTCGAGCTCGATGGTTCTGTCGAGGTTCCGATTAAGGTAAACCCCTCATACTACACTGCGGATTACACCCTATTTCTTGACATGGATACGGTTTACATAAGTCTGGATTCGATTGAACATCCGGGCGGGACTATGCCCGCGATTCATGACTCGATAACCGCTTGGCTGGGCTCTAAAGCTCATCATACAATTAAAACTGATCCTTTATTCCAGATAGGAAAATTCGCGCTACCCGATACCTCGCAGACGCTATTCACGCTACACTTTTCGGTGACTGATAATTTTAGCGAGGACGATACTACATATGTTGAACTTTCCACTGGAGTTACGGCAGACACCAATTTTGTTTACGATTGGTTTTCTGAAAACGACACCGGTAGTAAAATATTTCGATCGGACACACTTAATGCCCCATACTTCGAGATGTCTGACGCGACGATCGTAAGACCAATTAATTACACCTTGAATGCCGATGCCGGAAGTTGTATCTTTCTTACTTCATTTCTGCAACCTGTTAGCATTTCGGAACTCACCTTTATTGGCGAGGATTACGCCGAGATTTACTACTCGGGAATGAGAATAGACTCGGTATTGGAAGGGAAGTTTAGTTTCAGCAGCTCTTCATGGGATAGAGATAAGGTGACTATTAACTTGTCGGAAGATGTCGATACCCTTGGCATATTAGCTAATATTTGGCATACATATTCCGGTGGGGGAGCCCATAACGTCATTATCGAAACAGGTTCATTCATCGAATACAACTCCGGGGCCGATTCAGCCTATGTGTCGAAAGCGGACACAAATGTAATCAGCCCATGTTTTGGTCCATTATTACCCGATGGTGATTTACCTGTTACCAATTCTCTTTCGCAAAATTCACCCAATCCGTTTAATGCCAACACGATAATCAATTTCGGCCTAAGCGATCCGAGTTATACCTCCCTTGAAGTATTCGACGTTATGGGCAGGAAAATTAAAACGGTTGTATCCGAGCATCTGCACGCCGGGAATCACTCTATAGTCTGGGACGGCTCGAATAGCCAGGGGTCGGAGGTGGCGGCCGGAATATACTTCTATGTCTTAAAGACTGATAGTTATCGCGAAACAAAAAAGATGCTCTACCTGAAATAGGTCGAGAGTCTCGTTAATTAGTTGGTAGTACCAATGTTCGGGGCGGTTCTCGGATCGCCCCGATCATAATGGTCGGAATTAGTATCCTGTTAAATTCCAACCGGTTCGATTTTTTAATAATTATTCTCTTTACAAATCAGGACAAACCCGTATATTTTCAAGCGTAATATTGAAAACCGCAGATATTATTGGTTCCCAAAAGCGAGGTGCGTTATGACGCTAATCGGTATTGTGGGAGGTGTGGAGTTGGTGTTGCTATTTGTATGCGGTATGATTGGCTATGTTATCTACGCGGTAAGCAGGGAGAAATCGCAACAAAACAGACCTGCGGGTGACTCCGATGATAGGGCGGAGATAAGGTAGACACCCGATTGTAGAGGTTTAATATATTAAACTCTATTGCGGTTACAATAAAATATAATAGTAACAAAAAATAGGGCAGGATTCCCCGACACCTGCCAGCTTTATAGGCAGGTCTCGGAAAGACCTGCCCTATTAGAAGAACATGCTTATGCCTACGGCAAAAACATGCCACCCGTCGCTCTTTTTATCCCCAGCAGTTATGGCCATAGGTCAATATTTTTTTATCACATCTGCTCTTATATTCGCCTTCATTTTGTCACCATAAATCGAAGTAAAAATCAGTTTTCCCTTCAATTCATCCACTTTTTTGAAAGACTCAAAATTCTCAGTAAAAGGTTCTTCATGGATTGGATCATAACCCCATCGTAAGTCATTAGTCCAATTATATCTTCCTACATTAGATTCCAATCTGATGTTTGAAATTCCAAAAGAGCCTTCTTTGCGCGAATTAAATCTGACGATATCTATTGTAATAGTATAAAGATACTTGGATTTCCCTTTGGCAATTTCGACGTACGGTTTAGTTCTAATTTGGACTTTTGGCTTATTATCGAACCATCCCAGAACCGTTTTGATGCCTACGACGAGACCCACAACCACAGCTAAGAAACCAATTATCTTTAGCACTATTTCTATCGTTTTTATCCCCCTCACTCCTCCGGCAACAGCTTCCCCGGATTGAGTATCCCTTTGGGATCGAATACCTTCTTTATATTTCGCATCAGTTCCAGTTCCACGTCGCTCAACGCGAGGGGCAGGTAATCCTTCTGCACCCAGCCGATACCATGCTCGCCGGAGATGGAACCGCCTAAAATCACCACCTCCCGGAAAAGCTCCTCGATTACGTGAGGAAGCTTGTTATCCCAGTCATCGTCGGAGATATCTTTTTTGATAATGTTCACATGGATATTGCCGTCGCCGGCATGACCGTAGGAGATGGTAAGTATCCCATATTTTTTCGAGATCGCCCCGATCTTTTTTACCAACGCGGGCAGTCGCGAGCGGGGAACGACCGTATCCTCTTCCTTGTAGATGCCAATCGATTTGACCGCCTCGCCTATATTGCGACGCATCTGCCACATCTCGGCTTGTTTCTCAGGGTTATCGGCCACGAAAACGTCGATAGCGTCATGCTCGAGACAGATCTCGCCGATCCGCTCGGCCTGCTCGTCCAAAACATCCTCGCGGTCGCCGTCAATCTCAAACAAAAGCAAAGCCTCGGAATCCGAATGAGGAAATTTCTTTTGCGACTTTTCCTCGGCGGCTTTAATGGCCGCCTTTTCTATAAACTCCGCCGCTGACGGTATGATCTTATTCATGAAAATCTGTGTCAACGCGGTAGCCGCGTTTGCCAGCGATCCGAACGGAGCGAGAAGGGTTCGTTTATATCGAGGAAGCGGCAGGAGTTTCAGAATGATTTCGGTTACCACGCATAACGTTCCCTCCGAGCCGACTATCAACTGCGCGAGATTGTAGCCGGAGACGTTTTTCAAAAGCTTTCCGCCGGTTTTGAACATGCGGCCGTCAGGGAGTACGCATGTTAATCCATAAACGTAATCCTTGGTTACACCGTATTTCAAGGCCCTCGGCCCCCCGGCGCATTCGGCGATATTGCCACCGATCGTGCATGATTCTTTGGATGCCGGATCGACCGGGTAGAACAGCCCCTCCGCTTCCACCGCTTTATGCAGGTTATCGGTGATAACCCCGGGCTGGACGGTGACCATGAGATTCTCTTTATCGATCTCGATGATCTCATTCATTCGCTCGGTCGATAAAATTACGCCGCCGTAAACAGGCAACGCCCCGCCCGAAAGCCCCGTGCCGCCGCCACGGACGGTAACCGGAATATTATGCTCATGGCAGATTTTCATAATCTCGGAAATTTCCGTGGTGGACGATGGCCTGACCGCCGCCTCCGGATAGAATTTCAGGTCTTCGGTCTCGTCGTGCGAATACGGCTCCAGATCATATTTTTCGGTAACGACATTTTTTTCGCCGATTAGATCCTCGAAAAACGTGATTATCTCAGGCGTGATTTTATTGAATCGCGAGTTATCCATTTTCGATCCTCAACTATCGGGAACATATTTAATCGCCTTAAAATTATAATTGATTATAACCGCGGTCAAGGTGAATTACCTTGACAGATATTAAGGCCGAGTCCCAAAATGGCTTGGTTTGCGATTGAGAATGGATTTTAAGGGGAGAAAAATGGCGCGGACTCGGGGACTTATTACACTGCTTTTAATTATTCATACCGGTTTATTCGCGCGGGAGAACGATCCCCTTCCGCTCGAGACGATCCTGGCCAGATCCGATTCGGTTATGGCCGTAAACGACTCTCTTTTCGCAATAACGAAAATCCGGTACGAGCTTTTCTCAGTGATGAACAGGCTGTCTGGCGACGGCGGCATAAAAAGTTCCGATACAACAATCGCGATTATCACAAGTATGGGCGACGAGGAGATCTCTCGGGAAATAGTATATTCGTCCGCCGGTAAAGACGCCGAGAAGAGTAAAGAAGGAGAGGAATTTTCTTTATCGTTCGACGATCCCGCCTATAATTTTTCCTTGACTGATTTCGACGAGTCATCGTATAAAATATCGGTTGTTCCCAAATCGTCCCCTCCGAAAGAAGGCGAGTTCATCGGGACGGTTGAGATTGACAAACGAAGATATTTTCTAAAGCTGTTCGATTTCGAAGTGCCCGATCCTGAAGGCGCCCTTAAAGAATTCGCGATGGTAATGGACTTCGAGCCCCTGGAGGGAGGGCTCGTTGTTCCCGTCGAAATGAAAATGAAGGGTTATGTAAAAGCTTTCCTGGGTATTATCAGGATCAGGTTTTCGGGCGAGTTCAGATTCAGTAAATACGAGATTATCGAGTAGCGAAGCAACGGACCCCACCCGAAAAGAGTAACGCAACGGCGCATGGGCAGGTCATTACGGCCTGCCCTTTTTTTTATTCCAACGGGAATTTTCTATCGATAAGAAATTGTCTCATGTGAGAGCGTAAAGATTTCGGATCGGTTGTGGCCATTCGCCGCGACGTATGCTCGCTCCAACTGTAGTCGTCGTCGGAAACCTCGCGGCCGTCGGGCGAGGGTACCTTGCGCCGGGAACCGTCGTACAGGCCGGTAGTTTTGATAATCGAATCATATTCGGCGATCAATCTGCCGAAACCGCTATGGTCGTATTCCTCGCGGTGAATAACGGCGGGTTCCGGAAGTCGTGGTTTTATCATCGGCTCCTGGTCGGGCCAGCCGAGGCAGATCCCCATTAACGGGAAAACTTTTTCGGGTAATTTCAGCAATTCGCAAACCTGATCGGGGTTGTCGCGTATGCCGCCGATCATACAGACTCCCAGCCCCGACGCTTCCGACGCTATCAGGATATTCTGCGCCACCAGCGCGGAATCGACAACCGCCAGCAGGAACGTCTCTATGTATTTATCATTGATCTCATATTTTCTCAAACGGCACATGTAATCGAGCCTGTAAAGATCGGGGCAGACAACCAGGAAGACCGGGCATGACGCTATCCAGGGTTGATCCCCGCAATATCGTGCCAGTTTCGATTTCTTCTCTTTATCTTTCACGACAATAATCGAGTAGGCTTGTATATTCGACGATGTCGGCGCCTGCCGCGCGGAAGTCAGGATGTTTTCGAGCAGATCATCCGGTATAGGTTCCGGTTTGTATTTACGTATGGAGCGGTGCGATTTGAGGAGGGCGAAGATTTCTTGCATTGGTTATTCTCCTATCGATCTGTCGTAGGGGCGTATTGCGATACGCCCGTCCAGGTTCATCATATTCCATCTTTACATTTTTGGCAACCGGTTTTATATAAATGCTGGTCGCACGAAGGCGGAAAGAAACCCAGTAAAATTTTATTCGAATTCTTTATATCGATAAGCGGGCGTATTAATATTATTGATATGGCGTATAGTATTGCCCTTGTTGTTGTAAACATTTATGCCAATAATCAGATAAGGGCCGTCGACACCGTGCTCGTGAATCTTCGCCCCGTCGAACGTGAAACGAATTTTCGCGGCACCGGAATTCAAAGATCCATCGCCAAAGGTAAAATCAATAGGGGCAAGAGCGTCGTCGTGCAGTTGCGCCTGCCAGCTGCAATGATAGTCGTCCGCTAAGTCCGCCTCGAAAATAAATGCCAGTGAATCGTAAAGTCCGTCATTGTCGGAATCGACCGTCACGAAAGTGTAATTTCCGGAATAGTCGATTGCGTCGTGCTGAAAGTCTCTATAGCTGTACTTTTTTGTCGTGTAAACATCTTCCTCGTAATCCAACAAAGGGATAAAGTCTAAAGTATCGGCGAGAACCAGGCTTTTCAATATATACGGCCCTTCGATTCCATGCTTATATATTTTGTTGCCGTCGAAAGAAAAATCCACGATTTGATGTCCAGCGTTTAATACGGTTTCGATATAGGCGTTAAAAATCATCTTATCGTTTCGGTCGTACAGCCGAGCTTGCAGTTCGTAATAATCTTTTTGCGCTATATCAAAACCGACGCTTAAAATTAACTCGTCGTACAAACCATCGTCATTCGTATCGATTACCCTTTCGGATATCGGACTCTCGATAGTTGATTTATTGGCGGCAACCATAAATCCGGTGGCGTCAATTCTCTCAAAAGCCTCATCCCCGGACTTGCTTGCTTTTATTCGAACGACGTAATATCCTTCCCGGGAAGGTATCCGATATTCGGCGGCGTAGCGACCATCGTTAGCCGAAGAATCATTATGCTTGCCGTCGTCATAAAGCATCAGGGTATCGATTTCCTCTCTTTGCATAACAATTATGGCTATGACTGTAGCGTCCAATACCGGCTTCGATTTACGACGGATGATAGTTGTAAGCGTGATCGGCTCATCGGTTTTAGGATATTCTTTATCCGTTATAGATTGTATATTAAGCTCCGGCTCTTCGTAAAAGATTTGAATGGAATAGTCTACTTTCTCCGAAGCGGAATAGGCTAATGATATTGTCAACGTCCAGACGCCGACCGGATAATTGCCCGTGAGGGCAAAGCATCCCATGATATCCATTTCCGGAATTTTCCTAACCGTGAAATCGATAAAAAAGTCGTCTGGCTTTGAGGTCGTATCTATAACGTTGCCATGGGGATCGATCAATTTAATTTCGGGATCTCCTTTATCCCAGAAACAGCATAAGTTAACTTGTCCGGCTCTGTCGATCAGGATCTCATGAGAATTCGATATTCCTGGTACCGCCACGTCGGCGATCACATCCGATGCGATATATCCCAGATCGGTTTTTAACTCCGGGAGTTGACTCATGGTGTCGTCCGAGCTACAGGCAAGCGTTATTAGGAAAGACAGCGGCGCTATCCACCGATGGCTAAATTTGATCTTCATTATTTCCGCCCTCGCTTTTTAAAATAAATCAGAAGCCTATATTTCATTGGGGTTCAATATATCGAACCCCCACAACGCCCTATTATCATATTCCATCTTTACAAATTCCGCAACCGGTTTTATAAAGAGGGTTGCCTGGGGAATGTGGCGTCAGAAGTTACTTCTGACGCTATCCCCGCGAAATGTCGGAAGTAACTTCCGACATCACGCTTTAGGAAATTAGCGCTCGGTGGATGTCCCCGTCCATCGACAAAAACGGAGGAGATGATGCTAAAAAAAATCGCGATAATAATCCTGATCACGGCCGTGACGGCAATAGCCCAGGATAAAGGCATCGACCGTATCGGCGCGGCGCTCGATTCGGTCGGATTTACTCGTAGCGATCTTGGCTATCAACCAAAAGGGTACTGGAACCGATTCCCACAGCCCGACGGTATCCCATACGTAATGCCGTTCTTCGAAGATCTCTTCGCCGAACCACTGCAGACCATCCCTTACACCCAGGCGATGGGCAATACGATCAGGCAATATCTCGAACCGGCCTTTTACGATAGTACCGATATATCTCTGCATCGAATATCCTACATACTCGGGGTAGATCGCATGATGACCGGGTTCCGCAATTACTCGGTCAACCTATCGCCGCGCATAGACAGTACTCAACCGATGCTCGACTCTTTCGAGCAGGTTTACCTGGCCGAGGGACAGCAGTTGAATTTCATGGCGTTCGGAAGTCAGGCCGACTGGCCGAATTATAAAGCGGAACTCGAATCCTCGTTGGTGGAAATCCCTAACGAGCTTCAAATTATCATGGCCGAGCTTATGCTCAACATTTACGACGCTTACAAGTGGCGGAATATAGGGATCAGGAATGTCGATACCGACGATGCCCTCTCTTTGTTTTCCATCAACGATATGGCCGAGTCTATGGGTGACGGGCAAAAATATTATCCGCAAATCGATGATATCGCGAAATCGTTGGACGCTCATTCCCTCTACTACGGCTGTATGAAGGCGGCCCAGGCGGCGGAGACAGCATCGAAGAAATTGAAGACGTATCTCAAATCGAAACCAAAGGGGCTCGAAAGAATCGAATTCGAATTTGATTCCCCCATGGGTAGAATCGTAATCGCGGGAACGGATAAAGATGAACATCATCATACCGATTGCGCCATCCTCGTAGATCTCGGTGGAAATGATACATACACCGGAAACGCTGGAGGAACGTCGTCATTCAGCTTGCCCATAGCGGTAGCGATAGATTGCGGCGGCAACGATAAATATATCAACGACGATCCCGGGTTACCGTCGCAGGGAGCCGGAATATTGGGCGCGGGGATTTTGATCGATGTATCCGGCAAGGACGAGTATAAGGCGAAAAAGCTGGCCCAGGGATGCGGTTTTTTCGGGCTGGGGATTTTGCTCGACGTCTCCGGCGACGATGACTACGAGCTGGAAACGTCGGGGCAGGGATGCGGTTATTTCGGTATCGGGATGAACCTCGATATATCCGGTAACGATACCCGCTACCTTTTCGGCGACGGCCAGGGGTTCGGAGGTGTCGGCGGTGTCGGTATCTGCGCCGATTATGAGGGCGATGATAAATACACAGCCGAACCGTACGAGGACGTAGCCCATCGCGGCGATTATCATTCTGAAAACAAGATCAATATCAATTCAGCGCAGGGGGCGGGGATGGGACGTCGCGGGGATGGTTCCGACGGCCATTCCTGGGCGGGCGGTCTCGGCGCACTGATCGATATCAAAGGTAACGATCATTACTATTCCGGCAACTGGACGTTGGGTTGCGGCTACTGGTTCGGGACAGGGTTAGTTTATGAGGGCGAGGGTGACGATCTCTACGAATCGGTTTATTTTACCCAAGCGTCGGGAGCGCATTTCTGCATCGGAGCGATAGTTGATGAGGGCGGCAACGACACGCATAAGCTCTGGGAGACCGCCGGGGCGGGGATAGCGTTCGGCTGGGATTTCACCAACGCGCTTTTATATGACAGGGGCGGCGACGATCGTTACGAGGCGAAAATCATCTCTATCGCCTGCGCCCAGATCCGCTCCAACGCTTTTCTAATCGATGACGGCGGTAACGACTATTACCAGTTGCAATCAGGTCAACAGGGATTCGGCGCGGCGACCTTCCGGGATGATTATACAAAAGCGAACAAACTCTCGCCCTATAACGCCCTGGCCAAATCGTTTTCGCTTCTGCTCGATATCGGCGGGATGGACACGTATATGGAATGGGATAAGGATAGCGATAAGGTTACCCCCAATACGATCTGCGGTGATAACAAAACATGGTTCAAGCCGGCCCGCGACGACGAGAATTATGGCGCGAACAATTTCGGAGTCGGTATGGACGTGGAGGATGGGATTGTGCCGGAGGGGGAGCTGTTTAGATGATTTAAGTCGTTGCGAGCGAAGCGAAGCAATCTATCTTTTTGAAATGAAAGTAAGTCGGAGATTGCTTCGTCGGTCTTCGACCTCCTCGCAATGACAGGATTATTGTGGTTGGGGTACGTCCTCGTGCACCAACCTATATTGTCGGCAGACGAGGACGTCTGCTAACCACACCAAAAATCATCATTTCAACAACACCATCTTAATACTCTCCGACCGCGTTCTTGTCTCCAGCCGGGCAAAATAGACGCCGGAGGGGTAATCGTCGGCCAGCCAGGTGACAGTGTGATACCCGGCCTGCTTGTTGCCGTCGAACAGGGTAGCCACACGCTGACCGATAATATTGTAGATCTCGATACGAACGTCGGTAGCTTGAGGCAGGCTGTAGCGGATGGTAGTAGTCGGGTTGAAGGGGTTGGGGTAGTTTTGAAATAGGGCGAATTTCTCGGGAAGGTTTTTGATATAATCATCGATAGCGACCATGACCGAATCCCCGCCGCCATAGGCGCCCATGTCGCTTCTCAATTCTTCAAGACCCCAGTCGCAATTAAGCAGTATATCATCTATGGATGGATCGCCGGTGTCGATGCAGGGGGAGTCGAATGGATCGCCGCATTCAATGGACATGAGATGAAAATCGCCGTTTTCGGGATCACGTAAGAGGGGATCGGTGTCGATGTTGCCCTCGCCGGGCCAGCCGCCTTCGATGTTGTTAAAACTAATTATGTGCGAACCGTCGTCTATTCGTATCTCCCAACCTATACCGGCTGAATCACCCCGAAATATATTGTTAATAATAATAGCATCGGCTAGAAAACAGTTCAACCCGCCACCGAAACCTTCCGCGTAATTATCTGTAATTGTATTGTTTAAAATTAAGGGATTTCCTCCAGCATAATAAATACCCCCACCATTGCCATCAAGCCCTACCTCATTATTCCTAATAACATTATTTATTATTCTTACATCAGAAAAATTGCAGCAGTAAATACCGCCTCCACCGTAAAATGAGGCCATATTGCCTTCTATATTATTTCCCATTATTAAAGCGTTAGAACGATCGCAATAGATACCTCCGCCTTGAAATGAAAAATTACCTATAATGTCGTTATATATTATTTTTGCGTTGGAAAACTCGCAATATATACCTCCCCCCGAACCCATTGGAGGCATCCAGACATAAGTATTATCAACAATAATATTATTTCTGATTACCGGATTCGCATTCCAACAAGATACACCGCTGCCATTAGTGATAGTAAAGCCGGCAAGCACCGAAGTTGAATCTTCGTATTGTCTGAAATAAACACCACCGTAGCCGGCATCATCCCCCGTTATAATCGTCTGAGAAATATACGTCGTATCTCCCGTTGTTAAAAACAGTGAACCCAATACGATATTATGTCCGTTAAAAACTACATTCTCCAGATATGTCCCCGGCTGAACCAGCACCGTGTCGCCGTCGGTGGAGGCGTCGATCCCGGTCTGGATGGTCGGGTAGTCGGCCGGGATGTTGATGATGGTGGCGTAAACTTGCGCCGCGAAACAGATTACCGCGACAATCGCTATTATTATAATCCTATTCATAAATAGCCCCTTTCGGCTACGCTTCTATTAAAGCCCCACAATTAACAAATATAACGGTTTATCCACGTTTGTAAAGGGGAAAATGAGGTCCGGTGCCGGGTTCTATCCAGGCGGTTCAAACGCCATTGTGAGAAGTTCCGTCGAAGATGGAACGACGTAACAAATCTAAAGGGCCTGCGATTAGATCGTCACGTCCCCCCGCGCAGAAAGCGGGGGGACTCACGATGACGATATTTTCTGATTCCTCGCGGGCAGCCCCGCCTTAGGCGGGGTTTCCTACCCGACGTGTCGGGCTTTTGCCTCTTATTGACACGAGTAATACCCGCCTACACTTACTCCCAACCGTGAATCTGGAAAAAACCAGTTCTGTTGAGAACATCCTTCGAATAATCACCGCCTGTTGTAAAAGAATCGTAATCCAATTCTTTGCGGATCGCCTTGAGTATCCGTCCGGGGCCGGCGTTGTAAGAGGCGATAGCGGCGCGCAGGAGATCGTGACCGTCAAGATCGGTTTTGCGTTTTAAGAAATTAGCGTAATCACGCAGTAGCCTAACGGCATAATATATATTTTTCTGCGGATCGCGCCAGTTGCCCGATCTGGCAAATTCGTGATAATCGTAATCGATCTGCATCAAGCCCCGGCCGAAACCGAGCCTGTCGGGCGGCATCGAGCCTTCCCTGTATTTGGCGGGGAATCGTCGCGGCCCAAAATCGCCGGTTCCATCGGGTCCCCGCGGTTTGAGCGCCAGCCCCCATCGCGATTCACGTGAGCCGATACCAGCGATTATCGATGGTTGGATATCATGCCTGGCAGAGGCATCATCGATAACCGATCTGTACCTGAGAGCCTCGGTTATTTGACGGTTCATGGATTTATCGTCGAACTTATATTCGGTGGAAAACATCATACCGTTATAAGCCCCCTTTAAAAAGCAAATGCGATTGTGTATTCTCTTGCCTGAAGCGTGAAACTTTCGCATAATCTGATCGTAATTAATTAAAAAAGGAGGACAGCATGTTCACATCGATAGAAGGCTTCAAAACGACCTGGACTCATCATTCCGACGCCACAAAGAAATTGCTGGCTGTATTAACCGATGATTCATTGGGACAGTCGGTCGCCGATGACCACCGGAATATCGGCAGGATCGCCTGGCATATCGCGCAAACGATACCCGAGATGGGCGGGCATACCGGATTGAAAATCGCTGGTGCGGGAGAGAAAGAGCCGGCGCCGAAAACCGCCGCTAAGATCGCCGGCGCTTACGCCACCGCCGCCGATTCGCTACTTGAACAGGTGACCAAAGACTGGAATGACGATAGTCTGCAAACCGAGGATAACCTTTACGGCGAAACCTGGAAACGCGGTCTGACTTTACGAATACTTATCGACCACGAAGTTCATCACAGAGGCCAGTTGACAGTACTGATGCGTCAGGCCGGATTGACAATACCGGGCTTGTACGGCCCATCGAAAGAAGAATGGGGGCAGCATGGCATGAAGGAACCGGAGATTTAAACTGCCTAATTATAAATCGCGAAAAGGCCGTCAGGGAAATTCCTGACGGCTCATTTATTGTGATTTTAATTATTAATCATCAGCCGCAAAGTTTCACAAACGGCTCGATATCGGCCAATACCCGCGCTACAGCGTCGCGCCAGAAATCCTCTTTAGTAAGATCGATCCCCAGATGCTTTTGGGCTACGTCCTCGGTGTTCATACTTCCGGTATCGGCTAAAAGCTCGCGGTAGTTCTTAGCGAACGAGGGGCCTTCTTTAATGGCGCGATCATAGACGCCGCTAGCGAATAAAAATCCGAATGTGTACGGGAAATTATAAAACGGCGAACCGGTGATGAAGAAATGCAGTTTTGACGCCCAGAACAGCGGATGATATCCCTCTTTCTCGTCCAGCAGTCCCATAAACGCCTCTTTCTGCGCCTCGACCATAATCTCCGAAAGCCTGTCTTTGCTCAACAAGCCGTTCTTGCGTTCCTCGTAGAACCTCGAATCAAAGATGAAGCGCGTATGGATGTTCGAGAAATAGGTTAACGCTCCCTGGAGCCTGCGATCGAGCAGAGTCATCCTTTCGTCATCGCCCGATGTCGCGGCCAGGGCGGCGTCGACAACGCGCAATTCGTTAAATATCGAGGCCGTCTCGGCGAGGTTCATGGGATAGCTTTGCGCGAACGGCGGTTTATCTTTCAGCACAAACCCGTGATAGGCATGACCCAATTCGTGCGCCAATGTCTCAAGGCCGTCAAATGTGCCGGTATAGGTCATGAATATCCGGGATTCCTTTTTGATGGGAACCCTGGTGCACCATCCGCCGGCGCCTTTCCCGGAACGATCCTCGGCTTCCACCCAGCGTTTATCGAGGGCCATGCGGGTGAAATCGCCCATTTCCTTCGAAAAACTATTTATATGCTCGACAATGAAATCCCCGGCCTCGTCGAAAGTGTATTTCCTGGTCGATTTCCCGACCGGCGCGGCTTGATCGTACCAGTTGAATTTATTTATATCAAGATGTTTCATTTTAGCCTTAACGTAATCTTTAAGTTTCCCCCGCCCGTTGGAAATAGCGCTCCACATGGCATCCAAGGTTTCCTTTTTCATCCTGCCGTTTAAAAGCGGTTCGGTATAGACCGAATCCCAGCCGCGGTTTTTGTAAACCGAAAGCCTGAAGCCCCCCTGGAAATTCAATGCCATTGCCGCCAGGTTTGCCTGGGTTTCCCAAGCCTGCTCCATCTTCGTGAAAGCGTCACGACGAACCTCCCGGTCGGCTTCCGACATGCGGGCGGCGTTCTGCCCCAATGAGATTTTCTTTGTTGCACCATTATCGGTAACCTCTACTCTCAAATCTCCGGCCATTTTATCGTAAAGCCGGTTCCAGGCGTGATAACCGTTAACACCCAGTTCGAGGGTCAGCCTCTCGAGCTCCTCGGACATTTTCATACGGGCGTTTTCGCGCATTTCATTCATTGAGAAACTGATGGGAGCGATATCGCCGCGGGCTATCAATTTTCCCCAGGTATCGTCGGGCTGTTTCTTGGCGAACGATTCCAATGTCGCCTTCATCATGCTCCATCTGGAATACTGATCGTCGATCTCCCCTTCGATCTTCTGAGCTTCGGTATCGTTGACATCCTGGCTGGTCAAACAGCCGGCGAAAGCCCCGGCGAGATGAAGGCGTTCGTAAAGACCCTGAAGCTCTATTATCCAACCGGCCCAGGCCGCGATTTTATCATCCGAATCGAATGAATCGGGCAGTCCTTCCAGAGACTTCGCCGCGGTCTCGAGATCCCCGGCGATCTTTATTCTGAATTCGGCGTATTCTTTTGATTTCGAGCCACCGGGGAATATCGATTCTATGTCCCATGTCGGCGCTTTCGCGATAGTCTTATCAGTCATCGTTTTTCAAACCTCCTCGAATTTTCCTTTCATAGTGGTTGAGGCTAGATAATCATACGCGCGTGAAATATCAAGGATAAAAAAAGCCCCCCGTCTAAACGGGAGGCTTTAATATTAGAATCCGGGTATTTACTATTTTATGAGCAGCATTTTCCTCGACGCCTGGAAATCATCGGCCTCGATTGTGTAGAAATAAACGCCGCTTGATGCCCTGCCGCCGGAATCATCCTTGCCGTCCCAGACCACCGATTTATACCCGGCCGTCTGATGATCGTCCACCAGGGTACGCACATTCTGGCCGAGGACGTTGAATATCTTGATCCGCACGTCGGCATTGACAGCCAGACCGTAGGAGATGTTGGTTGACGGGTTAAACGGATTAGGATAGTTCTGGGAAACGAAGAATTCGTCGGGTATCGACGGTTGACCGTCGTCGACGCCGGTCGGATTCTCAAGCGATCCTGAGTCCGTATTCGATTGGAACGATTCGGCGTCGCCGTAATCACCCGAGAATACCGCGGTAACGTAATACCAGTAGATATCGCTGGTAGGCACGCCGTAATCAGAGTAGCTTTCACCTGAGACAGGTTCGGTATTCAATCTTTCGAATACCGCGTTCTCCCAGCCTCCACGGTAGACGTTATATCCTGTAAGATCAGGATGATCTACCGCGTCCCAGGTAACCATTATATGATCCTCTAGCCCTTCCGTCGCGTCAAGGTTAGCCGGTTCCGGGCATCTCTCCAACGCAAAATCTATATCCGACGTGGTAACATTAGCGGTGACATCAACCTCGGAGATTGTAACCGGGAAATAGCCCATCGCGCTGGCGGTAACATCGGTCATGCCAACCGGAACTTCCCTGATCCAGAAATCTCCCGATTGCGGCGTGATACGACGCTGCCCGCTGGCGGTGGAGACTAAAACGCCCTGATTGAGACCGTTATTATCCAGATCGACATTACCGCCGATCGCGCCGCGGCCGGTGTTGGTGGTGATTCTGATAGCCCTGTAATCGCCAAGGTTTGGCGCTCCATCCGCGTAGTAGCCATCGTAGGTGTATTCAATACCCATCATTTCATCGAAACTCTCGAAACCGACGGATGAATAATGTTCGCCGTAATCGTTATTGGTAATATCCTTGTAAAAGAACAGGATTTCCGAATCCCCGGTAAGGGTCGAAAGGTATTGCGGGTCGGAAATTATCATCTCGAATGTTTCTATTGCCCCGGAGTTCCTGTTATTCATATGGTACCATTCGACCACAAACTGCTGATTCTCCTCGTCATACCAGGTGTAAACACCATAACCGTTTGTGTTGGTGTAACCCAGATCGTCCCAGAAGGGCGATATCTGTCCGCGGGCATTCCCCGGATCGGGAATCGGCCAGTTGTAGAAATTAGCCCAATAGTTTCCGCCCATATCATACGGTTCTGTATCCAGCGCGGCGAAACCATTAATGCAAACCAGCAAATCACGATACGTTTCACCGTAATAGACAAAATCAAACGGTAGATCCACTATGACCGAATTATCGTCGCGATTGTATCCGTAATCCAAGCGAGTACCCTCGCCGCCGAGGTTCGGTACAACCTCAATCCAGTCGTAGGCGGGGGCCGACGAGTAATCGGTATCGGTATTATCGAACATGTAATACCCATAAGCGTCGGGGCCGACAGGATCGCTGTCAAGCACCAGCCCGACATTCACCGTGAACGGCACGATATATTCAGCGCCGGAGGCGGTTGTGGTATGAAGTTTCAAGTTCACCAGACGGCCGTCGAAAGTCGCGTCATCACAGGAGACGGTCATCGGTGAAGCGGCATTGTCTCCCGATTCTCCTGCCGGGATATCGCCGAAATCGCCGTAAGCCGATTCGATATGAGTATAATCATCCATCGCGGAGACAACCGCCGAGACTCCGGTTGCGTCAACAGAACCCATATTCTCGATGGTGAGGATCATCTCGACAACCTCGCCCGGATCCAATCTGCCGTTGCCGTCGGAGAATGAAACATCGGTGACTACTAATTTCGGGGCCTCGATCGGTAAAGCTGTGACAGATTCCCACGAATCTTCGCCGTCGGACGCGTTGATTAAAAATCTTATGGCCTGCCCGTCGCGCGCATTCGAATTGACCCGAACAATGAAAGGGGTCTCCGATTCGACGCTCTCTCCGGGAGCGATATCGCCGAAAGATCTTTGCGCTTCATAAACCGAACCGGTTTCGAAATCAACCATGGACAGTTCGGCAAGAATATTTTCAGCGGTTTGATTAAGGCCGAAATTCTTCAAATTGACGTTTAATTCGAGTATCTCGCCGGGATTGGCGATACCGTCGCCGTTGCCCGACGAACGCCCGATATTGTCATCGTCGATGGCATAAGAATCGAAAGCGATAGCGACATCGTTCTCCTCGACCGAAATCACTCCCTGGTAAGGGAACAGATTTCTGCCGGAAACCGTTATTCTTATCTCACCGGCCGTAACTGCGTCGAAATTGAGATGAACGTCGCCGTTCTCGTCGGTTTTACTGATTTCAAACAGCTCTTCCTCATCATCGACCGTCTTCAAAAGGCTGACATAAGCGCCTTCGATAGCGCCGCCCGTATTGTCAACGACGTTGACAGCGACATAATTCTCGCCGAAATCCAACGATTGCGGATGAACTACGTTGAGGATGATGGGGGGAGCGGTTCTGATTTCCAGTTCGGGGTCGCCCAGCATATTGTAGGTATTGAAATACTTATTGATCGTTCCGCCGTTCCCGTTAACCCGTGGGAATGTATTGTACTGCTGAAGTTTTCCCCTGACCGCCGCCGCGGCGAAGTGATGAATTCCTTCGCTGAAAATCCCCCAGTAATAACCGGTCATAATGGGGTTATTCCAGCGAGTATGGGTGCTACCATCAGTTGATCCGAAAAAGGTCGGTCCCCCTTTATAATTGGTAGTGGACGACCCCATTCTGATCCACTTTTCACCAAAACACTCGTTGGAACCGAAATTCCCGGTGCCGCAGACGATCGAGGCCATGGGCGCGAGCATATTGTGATTCTGTATCTGTCCCAAATTGCCGGTTTGGAACATAGGAGAGTACCATCCGGACGGGCTTGCCCAGCCGCGGTAACTTACAAGACACGGCCCGCTGTTAAAATAGCCGAGAAGGTACGGATCGGACTGGTTGGAACTCCAGCGAAACGAGGTGTCAACGTGGGTAAATCCATTCTGAAGCAACAAAGAACGAACCCATAAGACCGTTATCCTCGGCGTGGTGGCCAAAACATTCCCGGCAACCGAAAGGCCTCTGCGCCAGTGATTCATATCATCCATGTATGGATTTGTCTCATAATCGAGAATCTTGGCAAGACCTATACGAAGCTGAGACATATTGTCTATGGAAAACCTGGATATGAACAGATCGGGAAGATAATCGTTCCCCTCGACAGCGCTGTACTGATGATCCGAGGTATAGTTCTGATAAGGCATATCGGGGATTCCCGTATTGTAGGTGTTGTCTTCGTCCCCCACGATCATGACATATTCCGGCGGGACCTCCCACGTAGTGTACGCGGTATCGATATAATTACGAATCTGAGTCGCTGTCGGATTACCGTTGGAACTAATCTCGGTGGTTGGTGCGATATGCACCGTGTACCCTTTTCTCCGCTTCCAATCGGCGAAAGTTTTCAAAGAATCGACAAACATCGCCTTGGTGATAATCAGATAACCGCCGCGTTTTACCTCCGCGGTGGAGAAAAACTGATCGAAATTGGAAATCATCGATTTGTAAATCGGATAGAAACCGTCGGAGAGGTACTCGAAGCTGGTGGTTTTAGGATTTACGCCGTTATCGCCGTTAAACGAAACCGATATATTCAAATCCCTGTAAACCTTCAACTGACGTTTTACCGGGTTATATTGAACCGGATACATCGATACGCGAACCATTCTCACATCGCGCATGATAATAGGCTCGCCGACCTCGCCGATCTGTTGAGGATAGAATTCGTCTTTGGAATAAACATCCTCGTTTATGGTGAAAGGAACCTCCCCCATGCCCGATTCGAGCGGAGAGGGCTGTGTCGGCAGAAGATCGATATTATCGATTATATCGAACCCGGAATATTCTATTGTGTACTCGATACCCGCCCGATCCGGAATAGCCATAAAGGTGGAAAGCGCCGGTATGGCCGGCTCGCCCTCCACGGCAATCTGACCGTCGATCAGCTTTTCGGCCTTGGGAAGCAAAACCTCGTGGTATTCGTTGCCATCCAATTCCACCGTGTTGATAGCGATCGCGGGAATATCGAGATTAAGCGCGGCTCCGATTAATCCGCTCGGTTGAACTTCGAATGAAGCTTTTTCATTCGCGATGTCGGACGTTATCCTCACCGACTCTGACGCTTGCGAACTCGCAAATACTAGCAGCGCGATCGTTGACAAAATCGAGATTCGTAGCGTACTCTTCATAAAACCTCCGTTAAAGCCAAGATTTATCGTCTTGAAATCCTATTTTCGAAAATCAGCAATCCATCGTCCCTGTCGCAGATATATACGTAATTTGCGTCGGCCCAAACCCCGTTGGCGTAGGGAGTATTGTAAGCGGCTACAAAATGAGCCGAGTCGGGAACCGATATATCGATTACCTTCAATCCTCCGGAACCGTCGGCCAGGAAGGCGAAATTCCCGGCTATATGAACATCCCTGCTTCTGCCCGACGTATTAATCTGGCCGATCAGGATGGGGTTCGATTTATCCTCGATATCGATAACATATAATCCTTCGCGGTCCGCGGCAACGTAGGCGAAATTACCGCTGATCTCGACCGCGTTCGATACCCCGCTGAGGATCAAATACGAATATTCAAACGGGTCGCTGATACGGCTGATATCTATAATTCTCAGGCCGATTTCCCCGCAGGCGACATAAACATAGTCCCCCGACCTGGTTATCCCTCTGGGACTGGTTGGCAAAGATATGGGATTAACAATGTAATAGGGCCCTGGTTCGGGGTATTGGCTATTAGATGGATAAACAATCTGGTCGATTTTCATATAGGAGGCGACTCCAGTCCTTACTGTGAATATGTATAGCGTATCGTCTATTATCCCTCCGTCGAGATCAATAATGTTCTGCTCACCAAAATACCAGTTATACAAAAAGGTAGTGTCTGCGATGTTTATCACCTGCAAATGTCCATCGAGATCTGCCACGTAAGCGTATGGGAACGTATCGGCGGCAGGTACATAAACCGCACTGGCGAAATCATCTGTCATGGGATCTATATTTCTAATTATAAACGGGTTACTTTTATCCATAACATTGATGACCGTTAAATCGGCCTGGCCATCGGCAACGTAGGCTGTGTCTCCCCGCACGAAAACGTCCTGGGCAAGTCCGTAGGTCGCTAATGTGGAAAGGGGATTAATATAATCCATATAATCGCTTTTGTAAAACGACCAGATATCGGCGTCCGACCAGTCGCCCCACAAGGTGTCGGCGTTCTGCCCCCTTACGCGCCAGAAATAGGTATTATTGGGAATTTCGGAAATCGTGGTATAGGCAGTATCCAGCCAGGTCGTGTTTATTGTGTTGTTTATAAAATAGGGCGATGAGGAAACCTGGATTTGATACCGAACAGCTTCATCCAGCGGATGCCAGTGGAAAGTTGGGTTATTTACGGTAATGAAAGTGTCAATCGGCGGCGATATAAGTTCGACCGAAGAAGGCGCTTTTAAATAGCGAATCACGACTTTTTCCTCACCGCAACCGGCAATTGCCAACATCCCGACGATTAATAATAGACCCATTACACTGAGCATTTCGCCGCGAAATGACAACGGCTTCACGAATAACCTCATATTATCCCTCTCCTTGAACGATTTCATCTAACAATGGGGGGGGTCTGCCAAGTAGTGAAAATAAAAACAGATCCCATCGAATATCGCTAGAATCTCACTCAAAATTCCCGGTTAAGCGGTTTTAGCTCAACCTCCCGTCGCAGTACAATATAAATACCGCAAGTTTATTGTCAAGAACGAATAACTTTCGAACATCATTGATCTTAACAAGATATAGGGATATGATTGTTCCACAAATTAAGATATGGCAAGAATTAGGGAAAATTATTTAATGCGGACGGTTTTCCGGCCTTTACCCAATCGCGAAGACATCAGAATCCACGGAGAAGAGCGTAAAGAAGCTTATCGGTGCCGTTGGCGATTGCGTAATCGTCTAATATACAATTCGGCTCGGTTATCATTTCGGGCTCCGGGGGACGTTTTAGTTTTATTACTTTTCGCCTTCCCGCTGGATTCGAGGGATGATGGCTTTTGATAATTCCCATCTTTCCGTCTGAGGATCTTTTATTTTCCGGGGCCATATTCGTCCGCCTGTCTCGAGCCTTAGTTTTTCGTCGAATTATCGCTTAATACCCCAAATCTCTCTTTACCTGAAAACTGCCGGGATTCTAAAGTTTTTTTCATCTTTATCAGCCTTTTCTCCCACTCGAATGAGAGGATCGGGACTTTGTGCCGAAGTTCGTTGGAATCGACATTTTCCCATCCGCTGACAGTTATCTTCAACAATGTCCCCGTTCTTTTTTCGGAAATAGAGAGGGTTGTTGTCAACGGCAACGATCCGTAACCCCCGAAAAAAGCTATGATATTCGGCGGTGAGAGTTTGGTAATTTTTACCGAATCGCCGGTATCGATAAGTTTTAGCAGTCGCAGGTTTCCGGAATCCCGCTTTATTCTGGAATCCCATAATTCGCTTAAAAGCGAGTCGCTGTTGATATAACGCCAGACCTCTTCAGTCTCCGCCCTCAAAATTATTTCTTTGCTGATCATTTAACATCTATCCTTGCTTCCGAGTTTACGTTTTTTTACGATCCATTAGTTGAATCGGCTCTTTATATGGCCGCTGGATAGGCCTGAAATGCCGCTTTTGAGATGGTTCAAAAAGAGACCCCCTCTTAAACCGAAATCAATTCACGCCATAGCGAAAATTGATAAAACATGGTTTCAGTTTGCCATACCGAAATGCCGATTTTTGATCAAAAAAAGACCAACACTTGAAAAGGGATTTTCTTTCCAAATGGAAACCGATCTGTTCAACCGATTCAAATCAAAACATAAATTTATCTTTTCCCGTAACCGGGATTATCATCCGCTAATATCGCTTGACGATTCACAAACAGGATGCTAAGAAAAAACCGTCATCATTTGTCCGGGATCGAGTCTATTTTCGAGATCGGATCCCGGCGTTTCGAGATTTCAGGTTAGGCGGAATGAAAGGCGATTTTTCAAATTACAGGTATCGTCCGGGCGCGAACTACTCTTCTGTTCTTAAGCAACAGGGGCGGGTCGCCCTGGATTCCGATTGGAACGAGCAGGTTGAAATCCTGGACGATAGATTCAGAAACTTCATCCGAGACATTCTCGGTGAATTCGCGATTCCCCTGCATTCCCAAAAAACCGGTAAGGCCGATTCCAATTCATTCAAAATCCACGGTTTCTCGATGGGGCCCGGCGGCGTTTTAGATTTCTCCATCGGCCGGGGCGCCTGCTATCTGTCGGGTTACCGATTCAAGCTTGAAAATGATGTCGCTTTCAGAACCCAGCCCGATTATCCCGAGCCGGAATCGATAACCGGCAGCGGTGACAATATCCTGGTTTACATGGAGGTCTGGAACAAGACTGTCAGCTATATCGACGATGAAACTATAAGAGAGCCGGCCCTGCGCGGTCCCGATACCTGTCTTAGAAAAAAGATTGTGGGGCAAATAAAAGCGGTTTTAACCCCTGATATCGACAGTTGCCCAAAAGCGGTCGATTTCGTCAAGATGATGGCAGAAAAAGACCCTCTTTTATTTACCCTGAAAATCGATCAATCGGCGCATCAGATTCCGTTCAGTTTCGGCGACGTTGATCCGGGCGGGGGCCTGATTCCCGGCAATCTGTATTTCAGGATGGAGCTTCATCGCGGCCCTAAATCAAACGGCGCTTATGAGGACGGTTTCAAGTGGTCAGACGAGAACGGTGCCACGGTTGTGCGGATATTGAAAACGGTGGAAAATAACTCCTTGATTTTAGAGGAAACCGAGGCGGTAACCGGGGAATCGTTGAAAGAGGGAGACTGGGTGGAGATCTCCAACGCGGTCACAGAACTTCATCGTTACGGCGGCCAGATGGCCCGGATCGAATCAATAGAGCAGGGCACCGACGATATCCTGGTAACCCTCAATAGCGATATTCATCCGTTACTGCGACGTTTCAATATCGGCGATAAGCCGAAAAAGAGGATTGAGCTTTATCCCAGGCTCAGGCGCTGGTCCGGTTATATCTCTCCGGTCGCCATCAAAACCGTTTACGATCTCGGGCGGGGTATGAAAGCTACATTCCACGCCGGTAAAGAGTTCGAGTTCCGCCCCGGTGATTTCTGGACTTTCGCCATCCGGGAACGTGAATACAACAAAAAATACGCGCCGAATAAAGCGCTTCCCGACGGAGTCGAAGTGAATCGTCATCCCCTGGCGATCATAAAAAGAACGGGCGGAAAAAAGGCGGAAATAATCGATTGCCGCAAGTTTTTCGAACCGTTGGCGGGTTTCCCGCTATAAAATCGGACATATTGAGGGTGGCATGCTTTCTCCGATTCCCGATCGGAGTAAGCATGAATACCGGAATAACCCCTACCGCCCGCCCGGCGGGCAGAGTTCGCACGGTACAAGCTCCGGTTCACCGGTTTTGAGCTTGGAGAACCCGACGATGACATCGGCGACATTGAACGAGCAGGAGTTATTGAGATCCATGGCCACCGCCCAGATATCGCCGCTACCCGGCGGGCATTCGCACAGCAACGACGCGTCGGGTGAACCGGTTTTGAGTTTGGAGAATGCGGATATGATATCGGCGATATTGAAGGCTCGGTTGCCGTTGTAATCGCCGACGAAATAATTGCACGCGCCTGTACTTTGAAACTCAAATATTGAAAGAGAATTTCTATCCGCGAGAAAAATATGTTCATCTACGACGCTAATATCATTACCCTCCCCGGGCGTATCATAGGTTGCCACCAGGTAGGGATGGTTGGGATCATAAACGCTTACTATTGCAAGACCGCTAATTTCATTAGCCACATAAGCGAAGTGGTCAAGGACGTAGACTTCCGTGGCATTATAGCTACCAAGGTCACAACTGCTTACTTCAGTTGGGTTCGATGGGTTGGATATATTTATGATCTTCAAATTTCCGGCCGCAAGATAAACGTAATTATCTGAAACGAATACACCTTTCGCGCTTTTCATGGCATTCCTCCGCTTCTATATAACTTTATACAAATTACCCGCGTCCCGACAATCAGCGATGTCAATCAACGATGTCTATGCCCACAATTAGCATTATAAGCGATTCACTGTCAAGGATTTTCTCGCGTTTTGTGCTGTCCGCTCGCCTGACCCGGCAACTATCTGGTAATAAAATAAAAACGCCAGGTCGGAGCGAGGCTGACACTACAGTTCGACCGCCGAATACAATCGGTTGCCCCCGCTTTTATTTGTGGCGAGAATGGATAGAATTGCTTATATTTTGGCAAAACGGAAGCCGCCCGGCAGCCGGTAAAGTCAACGATTTTTGGAACGTCAGAGCTTCGTTTTTTGTTAAGATAAAAAAACAGGATGGATCTTATTGGCGCGACGGGATTTTCAATATCAATAGGGAGGTAAAAGGATGAGTTTCCGTATAGCGGTTTTGATGATCTCTTATTCTCTGGCGTTCGGCGCCGGCGACGGTAATTTCACGTTAAACAACGGCGAAAGCGCTGTCACCACCCTGTCCGCAGATATCAACCGGACGGTTATGAGTCTGTCCATATCGAAATTGGACTGCTCGGAATCGGTCGTAAATGGAAACGAGTCATACTCCATCTCCCTGCCGGATCAATTCGGCATGTCCCGGGGCGCTTTTTTAAGCGATCACGACGTTTTGCTGCCCACGGTTACCCGCATGATCGCCGTACCGTTCGATTCCGAACCGCGGTTGACTGTCAGCGGATCGAATTTCACGGAACTGCCCGATATAATTCTCTCCCCTGCCGACGAGGAAGATCTTGCCTCTTATCATATCGACGATCCCCTGGCGGCGGCGCGGACAGCGAATCTGCAAAATAATATCGTTACAGGAGAAATAGCGGGAATCATGAGGGATGTCCGAATCTACGCCATCACTTTCTCGCCTGTGCAATATGATGCGGACAATTCTGTTTTGAGGGTTTACGATAGGATCGAAATCGAGATCGAGCATTCCGGATCGCAACTGACTATGTACGAAGAGGGGATATCGGAGGCTTTCCTGCCGATCTACCGTTCGACCCTCGATAATATCCTGATTTTCGACCCTATAGAGATTACCCGAGGCGCTTACTGGTTTATCTATCCCGATCTTTTCTACGATCATATACAGCCGATGGCCGATTGGAAAAAGGCCAAGGGGTACGATATCGAGTTCATCCCCAAAAGCGAGATCGGCTCGAATCCGTCGTATATTACAATCAAAAATTACATTTCGGCCCGTTTCGATTCATGCGTAGTTAAGCCGGATTATATCAATATTGTCGCCGACGTTTCAATGCCGTCGGGATACGGCATTGCCACCCGAACCTACAACAACCCCTTCGGATTCGGCGATATCGAATCGGACAATTATTATACCTTTTTAAGTGGCGGCGATTACTTTCCGGAAATAATGATTGGAAGGATTTCCATCGATTATGTCAGCGATCTCGAAAGCTACACCAATAAGCTCTTTACTTACGAAAGAACCCCTTACATGGGGGACACCGGATGGTATCTCAGGGGCACGATGGTCGCGGGCGGCACCAGCGGAAGTTTCGAAAGCCCTATGCTGACCAATCTATGGTGCCGCGATCGTATGCTCGATGCGGGTTATACCAGCGTCGATACCATTTTCGAATACTACTGGGGCCAGGTACAGCCTTATGTGATTAATAATTCGATCAATGGCGGGGTTTCCTACGTAAACTACCGCGGATGGGGCATGTCTTCCGGGTGGTATTCGCCCGATTACGGTGTTTCCAACCTGTACCAGTTATCCAACGGTCCCCGCTATCCGGTTATGACATCGATCGTTTGCGGCACCGGGGATTACAACGACGGGGTCGATGTCTGCTTCGGGGAAGCCTGGATAAGATATTCTAACAAAGGTGGTGCCGGGTTTATAGGTACCAGCAACCATGATTCTCATACCCGTTTTAACAACGCGATAGATGTCGGAGTCTACTGGGCGTATTTCGTCGAAGATGTTTATACCATAACCCAAGCTCAACTGTTGGGTAAAATGACTCTTTATTACGCTTTCCCCGGCGACACTTATCCCCGCGGACGGGCGGAATCGTATTTTAACAGCTATAACGTTCTCGGCGATCCGGAGCTGAACTGCTGGACACAGATACCGGAGGATATGACAGTCACATATAATGAATCTCAGGAGTTCGGACAAAATCATATAAATGTTATCGTTACCAACAGCTCCGGCGAGGCGTTGGAGGGAGCGTATGTCTGCCTCTGGAAAGAGGGCGAACTCTTTACCGGTGATTTCGCCGACGAAAGGGGTAGTGTGGATCTCCCGGTTCATCCCGAGTCGATCGGGGATATGGCGGTCACGGTAACCGCCCGCAATTTTATTCCCCACGAGGGAACAGTCTCGTTTGTCAGCAACGAGGTTACTCTGGGGTATAGCGCGCATATTGTCGACGATGACGACCTGGGTGAATCATCGGGTAACGGCGACGGCGCCTGCAGCCCGTCGGAAATAATCGAGCTCGATATTACGTTGGAAAATTTCGGTCAATCGGAAACGGCGATCGGGGTAACCGCCGAAATTTCATGCGAAAGCCCTTATGTGGATATTACGCGTAATACGGCCGATTATCCCGACCTGGCGCCGGGCGAAAACGGTTCTGCCGACTCGCCGTATTTGATTGAGTTTTCTCCCGACGCTCTCAACGGTTCCCTGTTTGATCTCATGATAGCTATCAGCGACGGTAACGGCCATAGCTGGCAATCTATGATTCAGGTGCCTGTGGAAGCGGCTGAATTCAGGGCCACCGAAATAACCGTGGTGGATAGTAATAACGGGGTTATAGATCCCGGCGAAACGGTCGAGATGTTTATGGAATTAGAGAATACAGGAACACAGGCTATTACCGGCGCGCAAGCAATATTGCGATGCGCCGATGACCAGGTAACAATCATCGATTCGACCGCGATATTCGGATATTGCGAACCGGGCGGGGTTTTCGATAATTCCGGCGACATGTTTCTCCTATCTGTCGATTCTGATGTTTATGTGGGACACATTATCAATTTCACCCTCGACGTGAACGGCGACGGCCCCATGAACGTGACTGCCGCGTTCGGAGAGCAGGTCGGTATCATATCATCCGATGATCCGATCGGCCCCGACAACTACGGATATTACTGTTTCGACAACACAGATGTGGCATATTCGGATCATCCGATATTCGACTGGGTCGATATAGACACGCAAAACTGGGACTATGTTTCGTTGAGCGATGATGATGTTGAAACGATCTCGCTTCCGTTCCAGGTATTTTATTACGGTCAACCGTACACGGAAATTACCATCTGCGATAACGGTTTCGTGGCCCTGGGAGAGTCATGGTGGAACGCCTGGTACAATACCACTATACCCGCGCCGCAGAATGCCGGGGCGATGATCGCGCCGCTCTGGACCGATTTCAAGCAGTACGGCCTCAGAATATATTATCATCACGACACCGATAACTCCCGCTTCATTATCGGATGGAACAACGTCATGTCCGATACCCTTCACGCGAGACAGACAATGGAAATAATTTTCCTCGACCGTCTGGCCTGGCCGTCGCTAACCGGTGATAACGAAATCATCTTACAGTATTACGATGTCAATAACCCTGTCTGGACGTCGGTGGGAATTTGCTCCCCCGACAGGCGCGACGGTATCTGCTATCTCTTTAACAATGATTACGCCGACGGCGCCGCCGAGTTGGAAGACTCCAGGGCCATCAAATTCACAACCGGCTCTATGTATCAGACCGACACGGATGATCCTGAAATACCGGTTGGATTCTGGTTATCCCAGAATTACCCTAACCCGTTCAACGCGTCGACCCAAATAGAATTCTCGATTTCAGAATCCGGGACGGTATCTTTAGAGGTGTTCAATATTCTCGGACAGAAAGTGGAAATACTCGCCGATGGTCATTTTGAGGCGGGTAACTTCAGGGTCATCTGGGATGCCGTCGATATGCCGTCGGGTATCTATTTCTTCAAACTCTCATCGTCCGGGCTGAGCGAAAAAATAAGAACCACCCTTCTGAAGTAATAAGGATGGAATGTCCTGAGAATTTCTCAACATGTTTTACGTTAATACGATAGCTCATGCGGCCGGTTTTTTTTAGTATTGACCTAAATGAAATTCAGGTTATATTTATCGAGGAAGCTGTCAAATAAGTTCACCAAAGGGGTTTTAATGCGTTTTTCCAAGTTGATTTTACCGATTTCAATGTCGATTCTTTTCTTCGCTAATTCGCAAGCCCAGCTTCCCGATAGATATACGACATACGCTGAGGCTCTGGAGATACTCACGGATCTGCAATCCAACCATCCGGAGATCTGCAAATTAGATACTATGGGATATTCCACCCGGGACAATATCCCGATGTTGAGGTTTAAAATCTCCGATAACGCCGCTATCGACGAGGACGAACCGGCGGTCTTCTACTGCGGCGGGGTTCATGCCGACGAGGTTTTAGGCGCTGAGGTGGTCGTCAATTTCGCGCAGGATTTTTTCGCCCGTTACGATGATGGAGATATGGAGATAATCAGGTTTATAAATAACATGGAGCTATTTTGTATCCCTTTTATCAATCCGGAAGGGCATATTGAAGTCGAAGAGGGCTATACCGAGTGGCGCAAGAATAAATGTGATAATGACGATAACGGTATTTTCGATTACCACGACGGTGTCGACAACAACCGCAACTATGAATTCGGATGGTTTATCGACGACGGCGTTGGATCGACAACCCCCGAATCGTTAATGTTTAAAGGATTCGCTCCGTTCACCCAGACAGAAAATATCGCTATGGCTGAGTTTGGCTTTAAATATCGTCCCCTGGTAGCGTTGGATTATCATTCACCAACATACGGCCGTCCCAACGTGGCATACTATCCCTGGTACTGGTATCCCAGTGAAGGCGGCCACGGTTTCGGCCCCGATGAGTCGTTGATGATGTCCATTTGCCAATCTTTCACATCGCGTATCGAGGCGATCCCTGACGATTCCGGAAACGGTACCTATACGGCACGTCGGGCGCTGGTGAACAAAGGCGATTTCAAGACCTATTTCTATGGTAATTTCGGATCGGTCTCTTTCTCGGTGGAGGTTTCCGATACGACAATTCAGGATCCTGCCCTGGTTGATTCGATTGTCGCCGCGCATCTACCCGGGCAATACTACCTGCTCGACCGCGCTCTGGGAGCCGGTATCACCGGCGTTATCAGGGATTCGGTTACCATGGAACCGCTGGAGGCCGAAGTCCAGGTGACCCAGCATATCAACGCTGATATCAATCCGAGGTTATCGAGACCCGATTACGGCAGATATCGCCGCATACTGGGCCCGGGATCATATACCCTTAAATTCTTAAAAGACGATTACGAAACGAAAACTCTTTATAACGTAACCGTTGCAAATTCCGGCCCCACGGTAAACGATATTTTTCTTGTGCCGCTGAACCCCCGTCCCCCGGCGCCGTATCTGAGCTATCCCCCTGCCGATACAACTCTATCATATAACATGGTCGATTTCATCTGGCAACATTCGCTATACGCCGACGATTACCTCTTCGAACTCAGTTATGATTCGCTGTTTTCGGAAATGGTTCATTTCGATTCCACGGTCAGCGATTCGACCCTATCGCTCGATATCCCTCTTGCCGATTCGCTCTACTACTGGCGTATAAAGGGCGGCAACGATAATGGCTGGGGGCCTTATTCGACAACAAGCGCTTTTGCGGTTGAGATCACAACCGGGATCGATAAATTGATACATCCCCGCGCCATCAACCTGTCGCAGAATTACCCCAATCCGTTCAACGCGACTACGAAAATCAGCTTTACGTTATCGAATAGTTCCGATGTTCGCTTGGATATCTTCAATCTCCTCGGCCAACGAGTGGCGACATTGTTTGAGGGCGTTAAAAATGCCGGGGAGCATTCGGCTGTCTGGCACGCCGATGAACATCCCACAGGCGTTTATTTCGCGTGGCTGAAGGTTTCGGATCGATCCGAGAGTATCCGGATGGTGTTGTTGAAATAGACAGCGGTCGGCCATTATAACTAAAATCACCCTCCCCAACAATTACGATTGACTTGAACCGCCCTGAGGTTAAATTTAACATATGAGCGAATCAAACGATCAGCGATTCATCCGGCTGGCCCTGAAAGAGGATTTAGGCCGAGGCGATATCACCACCAAAGCCGTAGGCGTAAAAGGCGAAACGAGCAAAGGGGAGGTTATCGCCAAGGAAAATGGCGTGATTTCCGGAATCGATCCCTTCCGACAGGTTTTTAAAATTCTCTCCCCATCCTTCAGGTTTAAAATACTCATAAAAGACGGCCAACGGGTCAAACCGGGCGACCGGGTAATCGAACTTAAGGGACCGTCGGATCTGATGCTTATCGGCGAGCGAACGTCGATGAATATCCTCTGCCATCTCTCCGGCGTGGCCACAACGACTCGACAATATGTCGACGTTATCAAGGGCTGCCGGGCGAAAATCCTCGATACCCGCAAGACCATGCCGGGGATGCGAACCTGGGAGAAGGATGCTGTAAAGCATGGCGGCGGAGAAAATCATCGGCTCGGCCTTTACGATATGTATCTTGTGAAGGAAAACCATATCGCCTCGGCGGGGGGGATTGAAAACGCGTCGAAAGCGGTTATAAAGCATAAAAAGAAAACCGGGGCGAAATTCGAGGTGGAGGTCAGAAACATCGATGAGCTGAGAGAAGCCATGACCTTCAAGCCCGATTTCATCCTGCTTGATAATTTCACCGTTCCCCTCTTGAGAAAAGCTGTCGCCCTGGCAAAGATTATCAATCGGAAAGTAACTCTCGAAGCGTCGGGAAACGTAAGCTTAAGGAATGTCGCGAAAATAGCCGCTACGGGAGTGGACAGGATCTCCATCGGACGAATCACCCATTCGGCGCCCTCGCTGGATTTATCATTCACGGTTCGGTTTAAATGACAGACCCGGCCATCAAATCGGATATGGCCGAATCGGCGGTATTAAAAGCCTTATTAGACTCCGGCGAGAAAAAGATATTTTTTACAGATCTCGAGCGGATAACCGGGCTCGATAGGAAAACCGCGAAAAAGAGCATCGAAAATCTTCGGGAATCGGGTATCGTTATCGACGGCCGCGGAGGGTTTTCAGTTACGCGAATACCGGAAACAATCACCTCTCCTTTACTTCTTTGCGATCTGAAAAGCAGGGTTCTGGGGCGAAACGTTTACTCTTATAAGAGTATCGGATCGACCAACGAGACGGCGCGCAGGTTGGCCGAATCGGGCGCTCCGGAAGGGACAATCGTGATCGCCGAAAGACAAACCAAAGGCAGGGGGCGGCTCGGCAGAAAATGGCATTCACCTCCGGGTTTGGGATTATTCTTTTCTCTTATTCTTCGTCCCACTATCTCGATCGATCGTTTACCCGGTCTTTCGCTGGTAGCGGCTCTTTCTATATGCCGGGTGATAGAGAGAATCGACAAATTGAAGCCGAAAATCAAATGGCCCAACGATTGTCTCATAAACTCAAAAAAAATCGCGGGCATTCTCATGGAAATCTCCGCCGAACTCGATAGGATCAGTTACGCGGTGGTGGGCATAGGGATCAATATGAATCACCAGAAGAAAGATTTCCCCATGGGGTTACGGTCGCGGGCGACCTCCCTGGGGTTAAACAGCGGGCGCAAACACAGCCGTGTGGATTTTCTTCGGGAGTTCCTCCTCGAATTCGAGAAAGATTATTATAATTTCGCGAGATACGGACTCAGGTTTATGGGGCATGCCCTGGTAGAGAGATCATCGGTGCTGGATCAAAAAATCACGGTAAGATTCGGCAAAAGGAAGATAACCGGCACGGCCATCGGGCTTGACGAGAACGGGGCGTTACGATTGAAAACGAAGGATGGGGTAATAACGCTCTCCGCCGGAGAGGTGACTTTACGGTGAAGCGAAAAACGATAATCGATAAAGTCCGGCAGGCAATTAAAAAGGCGGGCTTTAACCCCCGCCTTTTATTGACAGCGCTGTTGAATAATCCGTTGAGAATCAAAGAAGTCACGCTGTTGTCGCGCTGGTGCTTGGGTTCCGATATTCTTCGACGGTCTTGCGTTCCGCCGAATCAACGCCTATTTGAAAGGAGTTCGCGTTTTTTCAAAGAACCAATCTCATTATCCGGCCTGATCGACCGACACTCGCGATATTCGGGTAATCAAACACAGAAGGGTTCCGGATGGTTCCCCGAGATGGATAATTATCTTAAAATTATTAATTTCCCTGATTTCTCCATGGAACACAATACACCCTTAAACCGTTTACATTTATGACGATACAATTACAGGACGGTGATGTGAAAAAAATCTTGGCGCTTACAATAATAATTCTCTTATCCGCTTATTCTATTCCTACCGCGGCGGGTCTGCTAATACCGATGGATTTATCCCAAACCGATCATCTCAAGGCATACGGCGTCGCCTTTTGGTGCCTGGAAAACGGGATAAACGTAAACTGGCTTTTAAATTATCGGGGCGGATCGTTTTTAACCGACGATATCCCCCAGATTGCCGAGGTCTGCCGGCTCAAAGGGGTTAGTTTCGAAAAAGTCAGCGGAGCCGACGAGGCCGCGATCTTCTCCACGATCGAACAGAACAATATGGAATCGGTGCTTCTGGAAAAATCGCCCAAAGTCGCTATCTACGCTCCGCCGTCGAGAAAACACGAACCCTGGGACGATGCCGTAAACCTGGCGTTGGAATATGCCGAGATACCGTTCGAAATCGTCTGGGATCCCGAAGTGCTGTTAGGCAGACTGGGAGAATATGATTGGCTTCATCTTCACCACGAGGATTTCACCGGGCAGTACGGCAAATTCTACGCCGCTTACCGTGAGATGATCTGGTATAAGCAGGATAAAGCATTAAACGAGATGACCGCCAGGGAACTCGGTTATAAAAAAGTCTCCCGGTTGAAGCTCGATGTCGCCGAGGCGATAGAGCGTTATGTGGCCGATGGCGGCTTTTTATTCGCCATGTGCAGCGCTACCGATACCTACGATATCGCCAGGGCCGCGTGGAAAACCGATATCGTCCCGGCGGAGTTCGACAACGATTACTACGATCCCGACTACAAATCCAAACTCGATTACGCCCGTACATTCGCGTTTGAGAATTTCGATGTTGTCTTAAACCCGTCGATATACGAGCATTCCGATATCGATACATCGCCGACACGAGGCGGCGTACGGCTTTCTCCGGAAGCCGATTATTTCTCGCTTTTCGATTTTTCGGCCAAATGGGACCCGGTACCGACGATGCTCATTCAGAATCATACAGATATTGTTAACGGATTCTGGGGGCAATGCACCGGCTATCGTAAGGACCTGATAAAAAAGAGCGTGACTATCTTAGCCGAAACGCCGGGGCAAAACGAGGCCAAGTATATTCATGGGAATCACGGCAAGGGGTCGTTCACTTTCCTTGCCGGTCACGATCCCGAGGATTATCAGCACAGAATCGGAGATCCGCCCACCGAGCTTCGTCTGCATAAGCATTCTCCGGGATATCGTCTTATTTTAAACAACGTCCTATTCCCAGCGGCCCGGAAGAAGGAAAGAAAGACCTGATGGCTAACAGTTTCGATATGATTAAAGGACGTCTCGGTTTCGCCAGCTACGCCGTCAGGGGCGGTTTCGACCAGATTCTGAAATTCGCGCGAGAACATGGTTTCGATCTCGTCCAGATCGGCATGGACTCGAACAGCTATTTCCCGGAATCAGTCGATTCAGAAGAAAGAGGCAGAGTCTCCCTGATGTTCGCAGAATACGATATTCAACTCTGTTTTCATGGTCCTTCTGATCTCCCCCTTATGAACAGGCACGATGCTATCAGGTCGGCGGCCCTTGCTCGCTATTACGAGATGATCGATCTCGCGGTCGATCTGGGCGGTATCTATTTTGTTATCCATCCCGGACGATTGGCCTTTTACTCGGTATCCAAAAAGAAAATCATCTTCATGGATCGTAAAATCCCCAGCCTCCATGTCGGGCTTTTCGAGGATTCATTGATAAATTTGCTGAAATACGCCGGCGACAGGATAGCGTTGTGCATGGAAAATACGTATGCCCTGCCTTATCCGTTTTTAAATGTCGTATCGCGTCTGGCAAATGAAAACGGCTTGGGCTTAGTCTGGGACGCCGGTCATACCGAGATCGCCGCCCCGGCAGCCAGGGAGAGAACCATAAAGTTCTTTCAGGAAAATATCAGACGTGTGAGACTGGCGCATCTTCACGACGTTTCCGAAGGCGCCGATCATAAGGAGCTGGGAACCGGCGAGGTTAATATCGACGGTTACCTCGAGATCTTCAATACTATAGGCGTGGATATAGTACTGGAAATATTTCCGGAAGACAAATTGCTGAAGTCGGTTGAATATCTGAAAAGACTTCAACTGGCGGAAACCTGACCGGATCGGGCAAAATGAGTAAGTACAGGTTATATATCGCAATATCGCTACTGATTATTTTCGCGCTTGCCGCCGCGGCTTTCTCATCGACAAAATGCGTTATATGCGATTCCGATATCACCGGCAGATATTACGTTTCGGCACGGGGACAGGCAATCTGCGCCGATTGTAACGCCAGGTATTCTGCCTGTTCGGGATGCGGTTTGGTCGGAAAATCATTGATCACGGTCGACGCTTTACCGTTTTGCCGCGAATGTTATCTGAAACTCGAGAAATGCGATATTTGCGACAAAACAATCACCGGCGGTTATAACCGTTACCCCGATATCGGGATCGATGTTTGTTCCGACTGCGAGCGATTCAGCCCCAGGTGCGATAATTGCAACAGACCGGCGAAGAACCTGGCCAGGGTGGGGCGATCGGGTCTCTGCGAACAATGCTCGTCCAAGGCCCTGCGCTGCCGAAGTTGCGGCACGGCGTTGTTGCGCAATTTTACATTTTTCGAGGGAAATGAGGCCTTAAAATACTGCACTGAATGTATCTCGCGTTATCCCGCCTGCGCCGATTGCGGAGCGCCGTCGGGTACCAGCGCTATGAAACTCGAGGATAGCCGTTATCTCTGCCCGGATTGCGCCGGAACCGCGCTTTTCGATCCCGCTATGGTGACTCCTATCAAAAATACGGTATTGGCTTACATGGCGAATAATTTCGGAATGGTCATCAGGCATGAAATTACGTATTCATTGAAGGGCAAGGATTTCCTTGAGGCTAAAACCAGGGAGACGCATAAGGACATAAACGGGCTTTTTTATCGTCTTGGCGACGATTATAATATATATGTTCTTTACGGTCTTCGGAAAAAAGACCTCGTATGGGTCCTGGCCCATGAGATATCCCACGCTTGGCAGGCGGAAAACACCAGCGGCAAACTGGAGCCGGAGGATCTCGAGGGGTTCGCTCAATGGGTGGCCTTTAGCTCCCTTAAATATTTCAGCTACGATACATTTGCAGAGACTATGACCAAGGGCAATACGGCTTATTCGAAAGGGCTTAAGAAAATGCTCGATATCGAGAAAAAAAGCGGACCCGACGCGGTATTCGAATATATCAAATCGAAATAGGGCGATTTTGATTGTTGCGTTCTAACCGGCTTTTCCGGATATTATCGAAATTCTATCGGGTGAGATCTTTCGTTTAAGATAAAGGAATAAAATGATGACACAAACCGGCGACAATAAACTCGATTTGTTGGCGTTCGGCGCGCATCCCGACGATGTCGAGGTCGGTTGCGGCGGGCTGTTGATAAAACTCAATAAACGCGGCTATAAAACCGGCCTGGTGATCCTGACACAGGGCGAGATGGGCACCGGCGGAACCGTCGAGATCCGCAAGCAGGAGGTTATCGACGCCGCTAAAATTATGGGCGCAGAAATCGTCGCTCACCTCGATATGGGCGATTGCAAGCTCGAGGATAATTTCGATTCACGGCTTATAGCGGCAGAGTATATTCGCGAACATCAACCGTCGATTGTGCTGGCGCCGTGGTGGACAGGCGGTCACGGCAAACGGCAATCGCATCCCGATCACCTTGCCTGCGGACGGTTGGTTATGAACGCGGTCAACTATACCACATTCAAGAAATTGCCAATCGATTTTTCGCCTCACAGGGTCAAGGCGCTATTTCATTATATGCTTCCGCCGGAGACCCCGCCGACTTTCGTGGTCGATATCACCGACGAGTTCGAGCAATGGATCGAGGCGTTATCCGCGCATAAATCGCAATTTTTAAATCCGGAGAAGGATAAGGATTACCTCTGGACATTAGAATCTATGGCGAGGACGTTCGGCAACCTGATCGGCACCAAATACGGCCAGGCGTATGCTATCGGCGAACCGCTCAAGATCGAGGACCCGTTCTGCCTGGTGGGATCATGCTCCCGCATCCCGGAGATGCTGATCGAGAAAAGGGCGAGTGATGAGGAGTAGGAGTGAGTCATAACATGGGTGGCATGCTTTCTCGTCGAAGACGAGTAAGCATGTAGAAGTAGCGGGTCGGGTTCCGAATGAGTCCCGGCCGGGAGCGCGAGGCCGAATTCGACCTTTACTATTACCGCGCCAGGTATTATGATCCCATGATAGGGAGGTTTATGAGCAGAGATCCGCTTGGTTTCGCGGCAGGGGATGTGAACCTGTATCGGTATGTTGGGAATCAGCCGATCAACTTCAATGATCCCTTTGGCTTGTATTCTGTGAACCAGTTTGGATATGATATGGCTTCGTTTTGGGTGGGCGTTGGAGATGCCGCGTCATTTGGGTTGACTTCTTGGATTAGAAGCACAGATTTATATGGCGAAAGTTACGTTAATACTTGTTCTGGCTGGTATACTGGTGGTCAAATTACCGGAGGCGTTGCTACGGGTATAATTACTGGTGGAACGGCGGAATTTTCATTGGCAAATAGATTATTTGCTAATAGCTGGATTAGAAACAGAGCATTTAGGTGGGGTATTGGAAATTATAATCTACCATCCGGGAGAGCAGCGAGGGGAATTCAGAGATTACATATCCATTTGGGGCCTGCTATGAGGTACCACCTACCTGCCGATATCAGAACTTGGTATTATCATTCAAGAAGTATTATTCGCAACGTATTTCGATAGGGAGGGAAGCATGAAATTCAAATATTTCGAAATATCTGAGCTAGATCCAAAAGCAAGAGATCGATCCGATAGCAATGGAAGATGGTTAAAATCTCCGGATTTTATAAAAATCATATGGCCATATTTCGTTGATAATTCGGGTTGCCTATCAGAGATTTTTTTGTTTTCTCATAAAGGGAGTAAAGTTAAACAAAAGAGAATCAGTAAAATTACAGAGATTATTGACGTAACTCCCGAAGACTTCATGCAAATAAATAGCTTAGATAAGCTAGAAAAGAAGGCAGTTGATGAACTTAAATTCCTTTGCAATTATTCTGGTCACTTAAATGTGTTTTTTTATACGGAGGATTTTAATTTTCCTAAAGGACTATGCGGATTGTTCCCTTGGCCAGGCAAATTTGTTAATAAAGAATTATTGATAAAAGAAAATGAGGATAACTTGCGATTAAGGCAATTTATTGACAGGATTCTCAATAGGGGTTACCTAATTGCACTCGCGGAAGAAGCTAATTTTATTGCAATATGGGGTGATGAAGAATCGCTAAACAAAACTACTGAGATTTATTAATATTATCGTTGTTGTTGAAAAAACATGATTTTGGACAATACGTTCTTTCTCAACTAAATAGAGTTTAACGGCCAGGGTCGCCAAACAGCATTTCGCCGACGCTTTAGGCTCGGTGGCCAGGATCACCGACTATACCGGAACGGTTGAAAAAAGCATGACCTACGACAGCTTCGGGAATATCGTGGCTGAGGACGGTAGTGCCGACGCTGAGGAAATAAGTTATACTGGAAGGGAAAGAGAATCTGAATTCAACCTTTACTATTACCGCGCCAGATACTATGATCCGATGACAGGGAGGTTTATGAGCAGAGACCCGCTTGGCCTGGCCGCCGGGGATGTGAATTTGTATAGGTATGTGGGGAATAACCCGGTTAATTGGCGGGATGCTTTTGGCCTTTTCGGAGAAGGTTTTAATAAAGGTGGAGATTATTTAGGGCACAGTGATTTTTCAGGAAATGAGTTATTTGATTACAACAAGGAAGATTATCTATGGCGTTGGTCAAACCCTTGGAATCTTTTTTCAACATGGAGACACTTCAGAAATGCTTCAGATATAGAAAGAGAACTTGCTGTAGCCATTGCGGATTGTGATAAAGATAAATTTGAAAGTTTGATGCATCAGGGCCAGGACTATTTTACGCATTATAGTAAAGGTTATCGGTGGTATCCTACGTATTTCGTAAATATATACATTTACGATCTTCCAGGGCATCTAGAGGCAGGGCAATCGCCGGATAGAGATAATGAAGCTTGGACGAGAGCAGAAGCATGGAGTCAAAGATGGCTTAATATTTGGCTTTTAATAAATGGCCCCAAATGACGTATAGCTTGAAAGGAGGGGTAAAATGAATCAAAACGTTTATAACAAAATAGCGTTAATGCTAAAAATCCTCGCAATGCTTGTTGGGGCATTTTTAATACTCTGGGGTTTTATTGGTGGGGTACTGGGGTATGATCCGGGTGGGAAAATTGAATATATTGAGACACGTCTGGTTGCATTGTTTACGATGTTTTTAGGCATAATATATTTGATACCAAATGCAAAGATCAGAAAAAGTAATCGATTAATGATAATATATATGGCCGTAACCTTACTACCGTCCCTAATTTTTATCATCGCATCACTTTATACTATTTTTGCAGAAGGGATGAATTCTTACATTTATTCAGGAGGCTTATTAACTGTGGCCGTTTCTGTGCCACTTTCTTTAGCTGCTCCTTTGTCTTTGATTTTTTCTGTTTTGGCCACGCGGAAGGGCCTTTCTAATAGCCCATAATGGTATAGGTTCCTTATAGATTGAAGACGGCTAACACCGGCCGGGAGCGCGAGGCCGAATTCGACCTTTACTATTACCGCTCCAGATACTATGATCCGCTTACCGGCAGGTTCATGACCCGCGACCCGCTCGGTTTCGCCGCCGGGGATGTGAATTTGTACCGGTATGTGGGGAATAACCCGGTGAGTTACGTTGATCCGTTTGGTTTATTTGGCGAAGGACTTCGCGCGGGGGGCGATTATCCCGGGCATAGTGATTTTTACGGAAACGATCTATTTTGGTATAATGCGGAAGATGTTGACCCAAGGACAAGTCCATGGAATTATCGTGGTGGCGGGACGGCGAGACATTTTCGGAATATTACTGATGTTGAAAGGAATCTTATCGACGCTATAAACGCTGGCAATATAAATTGCATGCAAAGACTACTACATCAGGGTCAGGATTACTTTACTCATTATAGTAAGGGGTTCAGGGCTGAAGGAAAAATAGTAATAAATAATTTCGGAATAATTTTTATCGATCTTCCGGGTCATTTAGAAGCAGGTAATGAGCCGGATCAAGATTACGAAGCTTGGATAAGAGCAAATGCATGGACGATGTATTGGGTTAACATTTGGCTAGAATCACATGGCCGATAGTAATTATTACTTTAACATCCAGGAGGACCTATGAATTCCAAAATATATATTGCCTTAGAATGGTCGTTTAAGAGCATTGCTATGTTAAATAGCTTAGTATTTTTTTTATTTTTTGGCGTTTGCGGCGCTATATTCGATATGGATCCGGCAGGCGGCGAAATTACTCGTAGCGGCGAAAAGCTTTATGCGTATTTTCTGCTTGTTTTCGGGATACTATATTTCATACCGAATAATATAATTAGGAAATCAATTCTATTAATAATATCATATGTAATTGTAATTCTATCTCCATTTTTATTGCTAATCGCGGATACCGTATTTTATAATTTGTTTTCAGGCCATATGCTGTTTATCCAAATGATAAAGGGCTACATGATGATCCCATTAGTTATTTCATTAACAACGCTATTATCCCTGATGTTTTCTCTATTGGGAGAGAGGAAAAAGTTTGAAGAAAGCAAATATTAGAACTTAAACTGATTTGACTTTTCCCATGACAAACAGTGCTTAATAAATAAAGGTCTTTACTACAAATTCGCCGATGCTTTAGGCTCGGTGGCCAGGATCACGGAAGACGACGGGACTGTAGCGAAAAGCATGACTTACGACAGTTTCGGCAACATCGTGGCCGAAAGCGGTTCCTCCTCCGGCGAGCAGGTCAGCTACACCGGCCGGGAGCGAGAGAGTGAATTTAACCTTTACTATTACCGCGCCATCCTGTGGATTTGGCGTCAGGATGTCATCCGCTAAGGGCGGTTTTCATTCTGACGCATCGGAAAGAACAATACCGTTAACAGACTATGTGATCCATTACACAGCAGGAATCTGTTTACATTTTCTTGACAATGTAAAGGAATTGTGCTATTTTGTTGACGTCTCAATGAAGACGTAAACGATTTTTGTGGTTTTGTTGACATTTAAACGGGAATGTAAACAGAGTGTCTTATGGAAATAGGCAAATTAATACAACAGGCAAAGGGCTATAAGGCATTTATCCCCAATAAGTTCCCGCCCGAGGAACCGTTCGAATTCTCTCAGAAACTTATGATTAAACATTCCAGGGCGGAGAGGCTGTTGGGGAAATTAGACGGAATCACCCAGCTTTTACCGGACGTAAATTTTTTCCTGTATATGTATATTCGTATGGATGCGGCTTCCTCGAGCCAAATTGAGGGTACCCAGGCCACGATTATTGACGCTATTGAAGCGGAAGCTAAGACCAGCGGAACGTTACCAGCTGATGTCGATGATATTCTTCTCTATATAAAAGCCTTAAATTACGGTTTAACTCGCTTGAAAAATTTCCCGATAAGCTTGAGATTTATCAGGGAACTCCATAAAGAGCTGATGGAAGAAGCGCGAACCACCCATTATTCCGATCCGGGTGAATTTAGGAAGAGCCAAAATTGGATTGGCGGCACCTCCCCATCAAACGCCAGATTTGTACCTCCTCCTCCCCATGAGATGCTAAAAGCCCTGGATGATTTTGAAAAATTCCTGCATATCGACGATAATATTCTTCCCCTGGTGAAAGTAGGTCTTGTTCATTCTCAATTCGAAACCATTCACCCATTTCTGGATGGCAACGGCAGGACGGGACGACTACTGATTACATTTTATCTCTGGCTTACCGGACTGCTGGAAAAACCTGTATTATTCCTTTCATATTACTTCAAGAAACACCAGGAGATTTACTATGAGAGACTAAACGGCTATCATAGCGGTAAAGTTGAAGAGTGGCTGGATTTTGTTCTGGATGGGATTATTGACACGGCAGAGCGGGCTATATCTACGGCACAGGAGATAACGGCTCTTCGCCAGAAGGATATGGAAAAAATACAGACTCTTGGCAAAACCGCATCTGAAAGCGGCATTGTTGTTCTCCGCAAACTGTTTGCATTGCCGATCGTCAATGTAAACGTAATCAAACAATGGACAGGTTTTACCCGTCAGGGCGCGCAGCGAGTCATCGACCGTTTCGTCGCCATGAATATTCTGGAACAAAAAGATAAAAATGAAAAGTATGGGCGATCATTCATTTATCGCCGCTACGTGGATGTCTTTGTAAAACAGTAACTTTAAAAGCGGGCGATTGATGACGAGTGAATGTTTGATTGTCTTCGGGGTGGCATGCTTTCTCGTCGCAGACGAGTAAGCATGTGAGTGATTTCTCGGCAACATGCTTATTCTCCGACCACGGGTCGGAGTAAAAACATGCCACCCGGGGGATGATGATTCTATTAACAATTTCACTTTCGTGGAATCTTTGTGTCTAATATCTTGGTTTAATATGTGTTGGATGAATCTGTACCCGGAGTGAAAATGAAAAAGATAAGTACGATAATTATTGTGGTCGCGGTTCTGGCGGCAATCTATTATTTCTGGCAACCGTTTGAAACAGAAGCGAATACAAGCGGCGGCGCCACCAAAATATCATCGAAAGTGATAGCGCGGGGCAACCTGACAATCGCCGTTAATTCCACCGGCGTGGTGGAGCCGATTCTGACTGTCGATCTGAAATCGAAAGCGTCGGGCGAGATAATAGAGCTTCCTATCGAGGAAGGCGATATCGTCACCGAGGGGCAATTGATCGCCCGTCTCGACGCTACCACGTCGAAAAACAACTACGATCAGGCCGTGGCCGATCTGCAGGTAGCCAAATCGAGCCTCTCCCTTGTCGAGAAGGAGGCCTCAAGGCAGGCCAGGCTTTATAGACAATCACTAATTTCGGACCTCGAATACGAAAACGCGTTATTGGAGAAAGAAAAAGCCAATTCCAGCCTGGTAAAAGCAACCGCCAATGTCGAGGACGCCCGTAAGCGTCTTTCCGATACGGTCATAAAATCGCCCATTGACGGTATCGTTTTGAAAAAGTTCGTGGAAAAAGGGCAGATTATAGCCTCGGGGATCTCCGCGGTTTCCGGCGGAACCACAATCGCCTCGGTGGCCAATCTTAAACGCGCTTATGTCAAGACCGCGGTCGACGAGGTCGATATCGGACAGATTCGATCCGGACAAAGAGCGACAATCGTGGCCGAAAGCTATCCCGATCGGGAATTCTCGGGCGAGGTCTTGCGGATTCATCCCCTGGCCCGCGAGGAGCAGAATGTCACCACCTTCGATGTCACAATCGAGGTCGATAACGCCGAGGGGCTTTTGATGGCCGGCATGAACGCCAGCGTGGAAATCATAGCCGGTTTCAGGGAGGACGTCCTGTTAGTACCCCGCGAGGCTTTAACCGACGCTCGCAGTCTCTCGCGGATGGCCGGAGCCGGTGACGGCGGCGGACGTCAGGGAATGATGAGGCCTGGCGGCCAGGGTAGAGGCATGCGGGGCGGGGGCGGTATGGCAGGCGGCGCTCACGGCGGCATGGGAAAACATCCCGAAAACGGCAAGAAGACAAAACCGATGAAATTGGTAATCGTGACCAACAACGGCGGGCAGGAACCGCGCCGGATCGAGATAGGTCTTTCCAATTTCGAAAAAGCCGAGGTGCTTTCCGGGCTGGTCGAGGGGGATACCGTACTGACAACCATAACATCCAAAGCTCTACAGGATCGCGAGGCGTTTATGGAGCGTATGCGCGGTTGGAATAGAATTCCCGGCATGGAGAAAAAGAAGAAATGAAGTGGGGCGAGTTTTTCAATGTCAGCTTAACCTCGTTGCACGCCAACCGGGTACGCTCGCTTTTAACCATGCTCGGGATTATCATAGGGGTCGGCGCGGTTATTATCATGATATCGCTGGGGCAGGGAGCGAAAAAGGCGGTGGCCGACAGGCTCGAGGCTCTGGGCACAAATCTGCTATATATCCGCTCGGGCGCGCCGCGTATGCATCGGGTAACAGCGGCGGCCGGATCGATACAACGGCTCGACGAACGCGATCTGCGTCGTCTGCGAGCCGAATGTGTCGCTGTCGATCATGTCATTCCGGAGCTTCGGGGCAGCAAGCAGATTATCTACGGTAATAAAAACTGGAATTCCACTATCATAGGAACAAGCCCGGAATACCTGGAGCTTCGCAATTACAAACTCGATGAAGGATCGAATTTCACATCCAACGATGTCAACGCCATGAAGCGGGTGGCCATAGTCGGCGCGAAAGTGGTTGAGAATCTATTTGAAAATACAAATCCGATCGGGAAGATCATTCGCATAGGACGGATCAGGTTCGAGATTGTCGGGTTTATGGCGCCAAAAGGGGTATCGGGCGGATGGCTCGATTACGATGACGTCATATTGATACCTTACACTACGGCCCAGAAACGGGTGTTCGGCAAGAAAAATTTGGATAGATTCGTAGCCCGCTTGAAGGACGAATCGCTGACTAACAACGCGTATATCGAAATAGAGAAGATTTTGCGGCGATCCCACCGGCTTCGTCCCGACCAGCAGAACGATTTCTACATTCAATCGCAATCCGATTATTCCGCGGCGAGGCAGGAGACAACCGACACCATGACTTACCTTCTGGCAGGCGTCGCTCTCGTATCGCTATTTGTTGGCGGTATCGGAATTATGAATATCATGCTGGTATCGGTTACCGAACGCACCCGCGAGATCGGCGTGCGCATGGCGGTCGGCGCCCGGCGACGTGATATTATGATACAATTTATAATGGAATCAGTTACCCTGTCTCTGTTGGGCGGCTTGCTGGGGATTTTATTCGGTGTCGGCGGCTCATACGTCCTGACCGAGTTTTTCGGCTGGAGTACGTATATTCCGTTAGCGGCGGTCGGTATGTCGTTCGCCTTCGCCTTTTCGGTAGGCCTGTTCTTCGGCATCTACCCCGCCCGCAAAGCCTCCATGCTCGATCCGATAGACGCGTTGAGGTGGGAGTAGGGGACGGGGCTAATGTGTACGGCTGGCTGATGACAAATCAGGATCGTAGCGAATTTGTTATTGCGTCCGCGAAATGGAAGTATTATTATCCATTATAGAAATTAGAATAGAAAATTTTAAAAATAGGAGAAGACGTTATGGATGTAAAGCAAGCAGCTCTTACAGCCAGAGAGTATCTTACAAGCATCATAGGCATACAGCCAGATAAGATCACTATTGAGGAAGTTGAAACAAGTCAAGACGGAAATTGCTGGATCATAACCTTGGGATACTATCTTCCAAGAGAGGCCATCGTGACACCGTTTTATCTGGAAACGAGAAAAGAATATAAGGTATTTAAAATAAAAAAATCAGATGGCGAAGTGATTTCCATGAAGATACGAAAAGCGCAATGATCTCAGAGAATTCTTATCTTAATTCCCTAAATTCAAAATGCAAAAGAAATGGACTTCTTTTTGACACGGAACTCTTATTAGTGTTTTGCGTCGGATTATATGATACTTCGATGATAGGAAATTTTAAAAAAACACAGAATTACAACAAAGATGATTTTACATTTCTGAACAATATGATCTTCAATAACAGACCAGTTTATGTTAGTCCCCAGATATTGGGAGAGTTATCAAATCACTCGAGAATGCTACCAACGAAAATCCATAAAAACTATTATTCTTCTATTCTCGAATTTCTTAAAGAACAACTCGAAATATATGTCCCCAAGAATGATATATTGGATGAGCTATATTTCCCTGATGTAGGATTTGCTGATAGCTCTATAATTAAGATTTGCCTAGACAAAGATTGTGTGCTATTTACATCGGATTGGGAGCTTACAGGCATTGTGAGGAATAGAGGAATCACAGCTGTGAACTATAATGAAATTAGAAACGCACTTTGGTTTAATTAGCAGAAAAGCGTGGCGGGTTCGGATCCCCGTCGATTCAACGAATAGAGAAACCCGACAACAAATCTATGTTATTATTAAAATAAAGGACACGTATCATGCCAAAAAGCGCCGTTGAAATCGAAGCGATGAATTGTGTCATGGAGTATGAGCGATCACAGGGAAAAAACCCTATTGATGTTAGCGGCGAAGGTGTTGGCTATGATATTCAATCGGGCAATTTGGAAATTGAAGTAAAAGGCAGGGGTAGAAATAAAGCGCCTCACGTTTTGTTGAATCAACATAATATTGAGGCTCTCGAAAAATCCGAAAATGATAAATATCGCTTATATGTCGTTATGAATCCCGTCAATAACCCGAGATTGATAATATTCTCCAAAGAAGACGTAATAGGCAAAAAAAAGGAACGACCGCAATGGAGGATTCCTTTGCGGAAAGAAGATTTAGATAGAGGAATTTCCTTGTAAACCATGTTGTCGACAGATAAGCTGTCGTCCCGCAAATCCAGGCCTTTACATCAATCATCGTCATTATGAGGAGTTCCGTCAAAGACGGAACGACGTAATAATCTTTTGGATACCCTCGTATAGATCGTTACGTCCCTCCGCCGAAGGCGGCGGGACTCACGATGACGATCGGGATCTGTTATGTATTATTCACTCTGTCGGCAGACAAGCTACCGGCCTGCATTTTCCCTTATTATATAGAAAGTAGGTCGAGACCTTTACGGTTGCGACACATGATTAGCAAAAATTGTCGAAAAGCGAGCTTTTCGACCTACGGCAGCCGTCCTACCGCCAGGAGCCGAGAATCGCGCCCATGGCCGTAAACGATACAACCCAATAGCCGGCGTTAATAGCGATATAGGCGAACGAACGCTGTTCGAACATGGCGATCACGGCAATAGACAACGCCACCCATCCGAACCCGGCTAAAAAGCCGGCGGTCATTCCGAATACAACGTCGGTACTCGGGTCGGCCAAAAAGGCGGCCAGGTTAAAAGACATAACAAGCGATAAAATAAAAGTGATGATCATCGTCCTGGCCACGTTACCGGGCGGATTATCCTCTTTAAAGCCGTTAAGTTTCATCCAGACATTGCCGAATAGCAGTTTCGAATACCAGAGCGATCCGATAGCCATAGTGGTTATGGCGGCGGCCAGCACCGCGAGTAAATTTACTTGAGAAAAATCCATAAAGTCCTCCTGCTTTATTGAATAAAACCCGGATTCTATCGATTCTGTTCCGTGATACGGGTTATCGGAGGCGACAGGATGTCATATCGAATCCATCATGGCGCATGAAAAAGGCAACTCGTGATTGACGTACCTCCCGGTGCGCCAACGAATCTGTCGGCAGACGAGGACGTCTACCTACCACGCGCTGGTCTCCCCACAATCCCCTATTTCCCGGTCAATCCATACCCTTTGAGTTTCTTGGAGAGGTTTCCACGATCCATTTTCAACATCTTCGCCGCTTTGGTTATGTTGCCGTTGACCTCGCGCAAAACCTCCTCCAGTAGGCTTTTCTCGTAACGTGTCAGATGATCCCGCAATGAAAGAGACTGAGTGACAGGTTCCGGCCTGGTATAATCTTTGCCGCCCTGCGCGCCTTTGAGAGCCTCGCTGATATCGGCGATCGAAATCGTATCGCCGTAAACCAACGCGGCGGTACGTTCGATTATATTTTTCAACTCGCGCACGTTGCCCGGCCAATCGTAGGCCGATAAACCGGTCAGCGCCCCCGGTTCGATTCTGATATGCTCGTATCCCAAATCGTCGAGGAAATGACGTGTCAGCAACGGGATATCGTCGAGCCTCTCCCGCAACGGCGGGACATAGACCGGTATGACATTGAGCCTGAAATAAAGATCCTCCCTGAATTTCCCGTCGCGGGTGAGTTTTTGCAAATCCTTATTCGATGCCGCGACGATTCGAACATCGATACGGGTCTCTTTCGACGATCCCACCCTCTGAATCGATGACGACTCCAATGCCCTCAAAAGTTTCGCCTGGTGATCCGGCCTCAATTCGCCTACTTCGTCTAAGAAAAGGGTGCCGTCCTGAGCCGCCTCGAATCGTCCTGTCTGCCGTGAAACGGCTCCGGTGAAAGCGCCTCGTTCATGGCCGAAAAGTTCTGATTCGAAAAGCTCGCCCGGAATGGCGGCGCAGTTGACCGCCACGAAGGGCGACGCGGCTCGTTTCGACGAGAAATGAAGGTAGCGCGCGGCAAGCTCCTTGCCGACACCCGGTTCGCCCAGGATATATACCTTGCTGTCGGAGCCCGCTACGCGACGGAGCTTATCCCTCAGCGTTTTGATGATCTCCGATTCGCCGACAATATAATTCTGAGAAAGCAAAGAGTGCCTGAGGCTTTCGACCTCCGATTCCAACGATCGTTGCTTTAAAGCTATTTTCGTATCGAGCAGTAATTGCTGAGGATCCGGCGGCTTTTCGATAACGTTGAAAGCGCCGAGCCTGGTCGCCTCGATAGCGTCGCTGATAGTCGCTTTGCCTGATACGATTATCACCGGGGCCATGACCCGTTGCGCTCGAAACATCTTCAAAAGCTCGACACCGTAGATATCCGGCAAATCGAGATCGAGAATGATCAGATCGAAGCGATCCCCCGCAGCAAGGGTCAATGCCGCGTCACCGGTACGCGCGCCGGTGGGGTTATAACCGTTATCCTTAAACAACGCCGAAAAGGAGTCTATTATCGCCTTATCGTCGTCGATAATGAGTATTTTCGGCTTCCTATCCATAGCAGTAAGTAAAGGGATGGCCGGTTCGGTGTCAATTGGAATTGCGGGTGAAAATCACACTCTTATTAATTTCGATGACCATGTGATCTTACATTACGATAGCCCAGGAGTCGATTAAGTTTTTACTAAGATAATTATAGGAAATATAGCCGTAACCGTTATCTCCCCAATTTTCACCCCAGGAGTTACGAAATTTCACCAGACCGGTTTTATCATCATAGCCGACTGCGCAAACCGCGTGGCCGCCCACCGCCTGCTCGTGCGGTTCCGGGTCGGGAATCACGCCGCTCCGTAGATTTATGTCCTCCAGTAAAAATCCGGAGCGATATATGAAAATTCCCAGGATAACGGGGCCGAAGTTCTGTAGAGCGGCCTTGAAGTCATCCAACGAATTTAGCTTATGTTTTTCTGTTATTTTATAATGCCGTACGGTTTCGACTCCAGCGGGGGGATTGTCCATATATTTTCCCGCTATATAAGGCCATACGTCCTCCGGTATCCCCCCTCTTTCCAACATTATCGCGGCAATATCCCTTATATGAGCCCCGGTATCCGAATTCATATCGAATCCTCCTCTTATTCTCGCGAAATAATAGAGATGTCTCGGGCTTATGGTAATTCTCTCGTGAGGAGTCTTTAGAATCTGATATTCCAGCGCAGCCGCCGCCGCGAAACCAGTGGAACACCCTTCGTTTTGTTGATCTCCTACAGGAAGCATATAAGATGCATAGTCAACCTGAGGGGACTCCGCTCGGGGAATAGCTTTCGTTTCCTTCAATTCGCCCAGGGGGTTGACCGCAAGATCTATTTGATTGATCTTCTGTCTGGTTATTTCCTCGATATCATCCTTTTGCTTATCAATCAACTCGGATACCTGCCTGGCCGCGACATCGTTGATAATTTTACTGATTTCGGCGTCCGTCACACTTTCGAGCTTTTTCTTTGCCGTCTCCATTATATAGTTTTTTATCGAGCTATATCCTAAGATACCGATAACCAATAAAGCAATACCGCCAACGGTAATCCAGCCGATCAGATATGATTTTGCTTTGTCGAAAACCTTTTTAGCGTCCATATCGATTTTAAGTTCTTTGTAGTTCTCAAGCTTGTTTTTGAGGTTTTCGTTTTCTTGTTGCAAGATGTTATCCTGACCGGAACTGTCGGCGGATTCGTTATTTTCATTTTTCCTCCCTGTATTTTCCGATGAGCTTTCAGCATTTTGAGTACTCGAAAGGGCAGAGAATTCAAAATTCGATAATCTCGTTTTACCGGACAGAGAAATGATGCTTTTTACCGTCGCATCCGAGGAAAGGTCATATATTCTCTCGCAAGGATATATGACCAATACTGCTACGGTCATGCATATGTATAGTAAATAGGCCAACTACTTCCTTTTTTTATCGTCTATTCGTCTTACGTGTCATAGCCTTTTCGCGCCCCAGGATGTCCAGCTGAATTTTTCCAAATATTTGTATGTAAAATACCCGTATCCCTTTTGTCCCCACCCGGTGCCCCACGAATTCTGGAATTTGAATCTTTCCTTCTTATCGTCATAACCAACAACCAAAAGTGCGTGTCCCCCTCGCTGAAGACCCCACGGATCAGGTACTAAACCGTCCGAGCCGATACTCGCCCAGTTGGAATAAACCGGTACACCGACCACGAACAATCCCTCTTTGGCGAAGTGTACCCGACGAGCTTCGTTTGAGTTAAAGCTGTGGTAATTGCCGATGCGGTAATTCAGTGCGTCGCTTTTGATACTATTCTCATCACCCGCATTGGGAAGCAGGCTGGAAAAAGGCCAAAGCGAGTCGGAACAGGCTCCGAATTTGCGCATAATTTTGAAAGCGTCGCGAATACGGGTGCCGGCTAGTTCGAACGGAACGTTCAAATCGAAAGGATCGTATTCTTTCGATCCCAACCAGACGAAACATACGCTGAAGTTCTTTTTTTTCCGATAGCTTTATAGTGCAACCATCGACGTAACTCGCACGCATTTGCCCAACCGACACAGGAACCGGTTTGACCCTGGTCGCCCACCGGCCGTGTTTCTTTCGAGTAATCCACCTTTTTGGGTATCGACGGGGCGCCGAATCTCATACTGACTGCCACAAATGGGTAATCGCGTGGATCGAGCGCGTCACGCGTCAAATTGCAATATCGTTTAAGGTAGCCATCATCGATTTTGGTTTTTCTTTTTTGTGTCGATTTTACCATCTAAACCTCCCTTGAGCATAAATAAGGCTACAATAAATCCAAATTGGAGAATCCTCAAGGCTGCTATATCGATGATTTACATTCCCGCAGGAAGATCTATATTATTTATATTTATGTCAACACGATTTTAATCCTTATATAATGCGTATATCTCAATACGCACACATGGAATTCTAAGGAGATTTATTATTATCAAGAAAAATTGGCCTGTCTAGGGTTGATAATACTTTCGCTTATCAGTTTCTGAATATTCTCGGCATTTCCTCTGTTGAGAGAAAGCAGCTTGACACTTTTATGCCGTTTTATTCGATCACAAAAAGGATGAGTTTTATAGAGGATTGTTCCGATAAAGGGGATATTCGATTCTAACACTTCGGAAATCAAATCCAGGAATCTCACGGAAAACAGTTCCATTTTTCCTATCTCGTCGATAATCAAAAGCTCATTGCTTATCAACGTTTTTTCGATTTCGGGAATGGCTATTTTCTCGAACGCGTTCAAATCGACACCATATTTGCCCACCCTGTACGGCGAGGATATGTCGATATGAGCCATTAAAGTTTTTTCGCCTGAGAACGATTCGATCTCGAAGCCGACACGCCGTCCGCCTTCCCGGATTTCCCCGGTGAAAAAGCCATATGGAATTTTATCGAGGGATTGCGCTATTCTTTTGATTAAAGTCGTCTTGCCGCAACCGGGCGGCCCTGTGATGAGAAATTTTAAATTGGCCATGATTGCTAAGGATTAACCTGGGTCGCTGTATTCGAAAACGGCTAAGTATCCTCCAAGGCCTTTTTTGAACATTTTCCTCAGGATGGAATCAACTCCGTAAAGAATCCCACCGAGTATATTTCCGAAAAAATTCCATCGGGTCACGAAGGTTAGAGCTTCCCAAACCAATATTCCTGCCCATCTTACAATCGGGTTGCGGAATCCTGATGGGGGAAGTAATGTAAAAAACAGAGGTTTCATCTCGACGAGTTTAAATCCCCGGTTAGAAAATACGTTTTCGTATATTTCGCGTGATCTGTTACGGCAATGTTGCACTCCAGCGAACGAATTTTTGCCGAAAAGATCGGTAATGAAAATTTTACAGCCAGGTTTGCAGAATCGGGCGAGGTTGACTGCCACGCTCTCGAATTTGTTATCGTCGATAATATGAAATAGAACATCGAATATGGTGACATAATCGTATCTGCCGTCGAGTTCCAATTCGGGATCGGAAAGATCAGCGAGATAAAATTTAGCCCCTGGAAACGCGTCTTTCATCCTGTTAATACTGATCTCAGCGATATCGAGCCCTGTGATATCTCCGGCTTTACGGGTCAGCCAGTAATCTATGAAATAGCCGGTTCCGCAACCGACATCAAGTATGGATTTTCCCTCTACCGGCCATCCGTTTTCCGATATAATAAGATCTAAAAGCTCCGTGCGAACTTTGTAAACCCATTTATTATAGGCTACACTTTTTCGTCTGAAACCAACACCGGTTAAATCGAATTTTTTAGTAAGCCTGTTTTCCCAATACCTGGCGGTATTAAATTCGTTACTTTTAGCCGTCATATCAATACCTTCCATCTAAATCGTAGACAGATTCGACCGGACTGTTGTCGAGCTTTCATCATGGTTCTATAAATACAATGTTTTAATATTTGTGGCAAGAGGTCAATATCCCTTAAAATAAAAAACCCCGCACAAGGCGGGGTTCGAAATCTCCTATAAAAATTATTTCAGCAAAAGCATTTTTTTGGATTGATCGAAATTCTCAGCAGATAATCTGTAAAAGTACACTCCGGAAGAGAGAATTTCTCCTGAATCGGTTTTACCATCCCAGGAATAATCGTAAGAACCAGCTTCTAAGAAACCGGACACCAAATTCCTCACTCGTCTGCCGAGCATATCGTAAATTGCCAGATTTATATCTGCGGCCTTCGGAAGGCTGAAAGAAATCTTGGTTTCGGCGTTAAAAGGATTTGGATAATTTTGACCCAAGGCGAACATTTTCGGCAGTTCAGTAATCAATTCATCATCGGTATCTGTTCGAAGGTACTCTATAGGGGAATCTGATTCTACCCAAATCGGATCGATATCCTCTGGATCCGGCTCAAAACCCAGGTATCCATGTGATCCGTATTCCGTGCCATCATAAAACCACTGGCCAGCGCCTTCGTCGAAATTCCAATAAGCAATCAAGCCGTCTTCGTTACCGTTAAGATGGCGGTTTTTATAATAGTTAATTTCTTCCCCTGTTCTGGCGATATTCCAGATCCTTATTTCATCTATTAAACCATTGAAGAATCCGTGTTGTACCCCACCCCTTATACCGATAGTTAAATCCGTTTCAAAACCGGGAATTAGCCCAAAGGCCTCTGAAGATTGATTGAATTGACCGTTAACGTAGGTTGTAAATGAACTTCCATCATAGGTCCACGCTAAATGTGTCCAGTCGTTCAGAGGAACACTATAATTACCATGTTCCATAATATGCAGATCATCACCGGTAAGTACTGCCGCGTAAAACGTTCCCTCGTCGTTAACAGCCATATTGTATTGGTAAAAGGGGTATTGCCACGAATAGTACGGCTTGTCAAAAACCATTCGTTGCGAAGCACCTTCGAGTTCATAAGGATAAACCCAAGCCTCTACAGTTATGCTTTCCGACGGATTAAGAATTTGTTGAAATGGAACAACTGCTCTCGTATTCTCCCCATTGAACTCCAGGCAATAATTCTCGCCCGGTTCAGGGCCGCTGTCCTCGCCGGTCACGCCCGATGCGATATTGGAGAATTCAGAGCGATTACCGAGTTCGTCATAGGTTACCAGTACGAAATAGTAGGCGCTTACCGTATCGAGATCGGAAGCCCAATATGTTTCCTCCGATTCCGGTTCCCCGGGATAAGGAAGATCCGCCGCCTGTTCAGCGAAACCCCACCATTCCTCCATGTTTTCAACCGGCCATTTGGAGTAACGGATCTCATACATGGCCGCCATGCCCTCTATGCCGTCATCGCCCGCGGCGGTCCAGTTTAGTTTCAGAGTGGTTGGCATCGTTCGGGTTACCTCCAGATCCTCGGTAGTACCGGGAATTATATCGTCGGTGACATATAGCCAGGAACGATAGAATACCAGCGGATCCGAATCCTCCAGCAATCGCAGGCGCAGTCGAAGTCTGCCGTTATCATCAACCATCTCTCCCACCGAGATTTCCGATTCGCCGAATATCGCCTCTAAAATACCGTCCTCGGCCAGGATCAACTCGTCATCGATAAAAAGGCCGAACGACCCGGATTCGGGGATATCGCCGAATTCCACATTCATGGCGTTTAAGTTGCCGTAGCGCACGCTATAATCGATCTGATTGCCGAGCAGGTTTTCTAAGTTGTAGACTATGGTTCTGTCGGGCCTGGCTTCATCGAGAACAATTATATCGGCCGGGGAAATTTCATAGCTGCCGGGAAGCGAAATTGTCGTGGCGTTGAGAATCGCGACCGGAATTATGAGCAGTAAAGTTAATATAATATTTTTTGAGCGCATAGCGTCTCCTTTAAATATTAGTTGACCTATCTCACCATAAATTACATTAAGACTATTCTTCTGTCAAGGGAAAAATCAGTCGAGATACGGAACAACGAGCCCGGATCATATAACGAATTTGAGGCAAGGTCACAATTCGTAATAGACCGGTTGCCGACTTATAGGCTGTCAGGATGAGGATCGATACGGTACCGGTAATAACAATGACCATTTATCGCTTATATGAGATAATATCCGCGTTTATTAACACCGCGGAGTAATATTTTATTTAATCAGCATCATACGCCTGGTGATGGCGTCCTCGCCCGATTTCAACCGATAAAAATATGATCCCGACGATACCGATCGCCCGGCCTGATTCGTGCCGTTCCAACCGAATGAATACTCCCCCGCTCCCAGATTTCTATCAACGAGGGTATCGACCAAACGTCCCTGAATATCGAAAATCTCGAGTTTCGTGCGAGATGTCCGAGGAATATGGATTCTGATTTGAGTGGATGAATTAAATGGGTTGGGATAGGCCTGGTATAATTCGGTCATTGTCGGCTTGGGAAGATCCTCCCCGGCTCTCAGGAGCGTTAGGATCTCCTCCAAAGCCTCGATGAAATCAATCATCTCGTCCATTGTGCCGGTAGAAACCCGGAGATGATGGGGCATCCCCCAACCGGTTCTGACCAAAATGCCGCGTGAGGCAAGGGCGGCCCGAACGCCATCGGCGTTGGTGCCGACATCGACCATGAAAAAACTCGCGATCGACGGTATATATTCTAATTCCATCCTATCGAACTCGGTGAAACAATATTCCTTGGTCTGATTAGCCAGCTCTACCGTATCGGCTACATGCTGGTCATCGTCGATAGCCGCCTTGGCGGCCTCAAGTGATGGCCGCGAAATCATGGCATACAATCGATAAGGCGACATATTTCCGATCCTGCTGGAACGTCCAACCGCGTAACCGATCCGCGCCCCCGCGAGGCCGTAAACTTTGCTGAACGTTTTAACCACGACCACGTTGTAACCCTGCCTGACATAATCCACTGCCGATGGATAATCGCCCATATAATCATAATAAGCCTCGTCGATAATTGTCACTACATGATTCGGCAGCAGAGTTATAAAATCGATTAGATTCCCGGGGTCGAGAGCGGTGGCCGTAGGGTTATTCGGGTTGGTTATGCAGACCGCGGTCGTATCGGAATCGACCCGATTTGACATCTGTTCCAAGTCCACCCGGTGATTCTCATCGAGATCGACATATCTAACCGTCGCCCCGTTACGGCTGGCGTCAGACGCGAATTGCCCGTACGAGGGGGTTGGAACGACTACGTTTTTACCGGGGGAACTGAAAGCCATGGCGCAAAATCTCAGGATCTCAGTGGCTCCGACACCGCAAATAATCTGGCCCTGCGAAACATCGTGGTGCGACGCGAGACTTGACATCAACGATTCGGCGTACCAGTCGGGATAACGGTGTGCCATCACCGCTTCGCTAATGATCGCCTCCATGGCCGCGGGCGACGGGCCCAGGGGATTTTCGTTATAGCAGAGCCGTCCTACATAATCGGTGATCATCCAACCGCCCGGAGCGTGATCGGCCAGGGCTCGACGTTCCAATCCCAGGAGCGATAAGGCGGCGCTGCCGGTTATTGTTCCTATGAATCCACGCCTGGAAAGACCCGAATTTTTCATCCTATACCCGTAGGTTAAGCATCTGCCCTCTTGCATTTTGGGAAGATTTTGTTGTCAAATTAACGTTAAATCGACGCGGATCGCGGTTGAAGCACTAATGAATAATAAACATGTAAAGCGGAAAGATGTCAAGGATAATTCACCTGGCCGGGCGGTGTGGTTTCCTCTTGACAATGAGTGCTTTCGGGATAAATTAGGACTTGCTTAGTCGGGAGATCGCCCGATATTAGCGTAAGAATGGCGGCGTAGCTCAGCTGGTTAGAGCAGAGGAATCATAATCCTCGTGTCCGGGGTTCGAGTCCCTGCGCCGCTATATGTGTTGCAAGGGGTTATGGGGATTTATGGGATATATAGCAATCTAATCCAATCCAAATAAAAGCTTGCTAATCCAATAAGTGGGTTTTAAATTACAATTTAACTGGTAGGATGGCTTTGGCTATATGCGATGTTTTTAGTCAAGGCTTTCAAGGCCCTGTATAGGATTAAAGTAAGAGATGAGCTTAAATGGGTGGTATTATTTAACCCAGATTGCTAATTACTGAATAATGAAAATAATATTAGAGAAAAGAGTAAGCTATCAAGAAAACGTGCGGTCTCCTATAACCAGGGAAGAAAACATCGGCGATGTGTTGCAGAATATTAAAAATTGTAAATATCAAAATAGAATAGTAGAATTAAGAAAATATCTACAGGAAGAAGAAATAGAAAAATATAATGAAAACAAAAAAAGATTACCGGCTGTAACATTTTGTGCGACTTTTTCCAAAGAAAGTAGAGTATTAGAGAACTTAAAAGTATATAACGACCTCATTGTTATTGACATTGACAAATTGGACGAATGTGACATGGGACGCGTGAGGAATATTTTAATAGCCGATAAATACGTATTTTCTTTTTGGACCTCTCCATCAAACAAGGGCATAAAAGGGCTTGTTGCAATTAAATATATAGATGTTAAGGAAAACGTCCCAATTTCTATAAAACATAAAACAGCATTTAAGAATTTGGAGAAATATTTTTGGGATAGCTATTTCATTCAATTAGATAAGAGTGGTAGTGATATTGCAAGATTATGTTTTTACTCAATTGATCCTCAATTGTATTTGAAGTCCGAAGTGATTCACTTTGATGTGTCAATAGCAGATACAATTGAAATAAAAGAGGCACGCGAAAATAAACTAAGAGAACCTTGGATGGTGAAAGGCTCAAGAAACAGATTATATAACCCAGAGAATCGAAACAATTCAGAAAACCGAAATCGCATTCAGGCAATCATTAAGTATCTTACTAAGAGAAAGATATCTATCACTGATGATTATGATAAATGGTACCGAGTCGCTTACGCTATATCAAGTTCGTTCACATTCGATATTGGGGAAAAATACTACCTTAAATTATGCCGACTTGATTGTGATCAACATGATGAAATTGGAAGCAGAAATATGTTAATATATTGTTACGAGAATAATAGAAATGAAATAACATTTGGGACAATAATAAAATATGCACAGGAATGGGGGTATAAAAACTTATAGGAGGTAGTACCAAAGGGAGCATACTCCAAAGAGTGTGTTTTAGCTACTGGCTTTCCTGATTCACTCCTTTCAGATAAGCATCCAAGAAGCCGAACTTTTGTTCAGATGTAGGTTTTTCTATACGGGGACTACCTGCTATTTAAATTATGAAAAAAATAACTGAATACTTGGCGGAGGAAAATATTGTTTTATATCTTTGCAGGATACGAGCAAAGCTTGCCAAGCAAAGAAATAAAAAACACCTAATACATCTATTATCTAATGATAAGAAAACAAACTATCATAAGTGGCAAAATGAGCGAGAAGATCACAAAAGATTAGCTGAAATATTACCAAGTAGAAGAAAATGGAAAAAAAATGGTGAACGAGATAGGTTTAAAAAGAGAGCTCCCTCGAATTCAATAGAGCGAAATATACTATCTATAAAAAAAGCGATCAAATTCGATAAAGCGAACAATCCAAAGGCCTCGTATCTTGATAGCCTGAAGGACTTTATTGCAGATATTGAACACAACTACTTTAATCCAAAATACAATATTAAAGCTCCCGATATTTATCCAAAACTAAAACTAGGGAAAAAGGCTTTAAGTAATATTTGTCGGCCGATTTCAGAATATCAATTAATGGATAAAATAATAATAGGTATAACAAATAAATACTTCACCGAACTCTTTGACCGCTTCTTTTCCGACTCATCATTTGCCTTTCGAGCGCCAGTTGTTGAAATCGGAAAAATCACTCATAAAACCCACCATGACGCATTTAAAAAAATAATAGAATATAGAGAAATACATAAAGGTAAGGAATTGTTTGTAGCAGAGTGTGATATGAGGAAGTTTTATGATACGGTAAATCACATCATTATAAATAAATATTTTAGACGACTGTTAAAGAAAGCGAACAAGCATAATCCTGATTCATATTCTTTTAAAGCAAAAAACATCTTTTATAAATATTTAGATTCATATACGTTCAATGAAAATGTTTTGCCCTTAAATAAGAATCAAAAATATTTCGAAGACAAATATATTAAAGATGGATCATTTGAATGGGTTGAGAAAGAATTAATTGAGGCTAAATATTATAGAAGCATTGGAAATGAAAAAATAGGCATTCCACAAGGCGGAGCTCTTTCTGGATTAATTGCTAATATTGTATTAGATTATGCCGATAGACGCGTATTAAAAGACAACGATGAAGAATTATTATATGTTAGATTTTGCGATGATATAATAATTATTCACCCAGATAAAGGGAAATGTCTTAAGGCATATAAAACTTATCGTGCCGCATTAACGAAGCTTAAATTAATCCCCCATCCTCATAATCAAAATGTGAGTTATAGTTCTAAATTTTGGGTGGAAAAATCCAAAAAACCTTATAAATGGGGCCCAATTAAAGAGAGTGGCATCCCTTGGATAGGTTTTGTTGGCTATGAAATTAATTATAGGGGTGATATTCGTGTCAGGAAATCCTCATTAAAAAAGGAAATGAAGAAACAATATGAGCTAGTTTCTGATGTTAAAAAGGCTGTTTTGGGTGGTAAAAACAGAGTAAATTCAAAAGCAATAGAAGAGTCTGTTATAAATCGCTTAATAGGAATGTCAGTAGGTAGAGTAAAAATTTGGAACTATCAAACCATTAGCAATGAAATGTGTTGGGTCAATGGATTTATAATGCTAAATGATAACAAATATTCAAGAATTCAATTAAAACGTCTAGATAGATCAAGAAATCGTCTCATTTATAAATTACGACATGAACTAAAAAACATAGATACAGTGGATGCAAAAGGCAATAAAGAGAGAGGCCATCAAAAAGTTTATTATGGAAAGCCATTCAGTTACTATTATCAGATGATTGAAAAAAAGCGACTTAACGATCAAAAGGATTATACAAAAGAAAAAGAGGCAAAAAACGGCAAAAAAGACATAAAATGATTTGACCGAATATGCCGCCTCGCATTCCGTTGCGACATAGGAGCTTGCTCAAACATACTCCCTCGTGTCCGGGGTTCGAGTCCCTGCGCCGCTATTTGTGTTTCAAGGGGTTATGGGGATTAACAAGAGACACTATTTCCCCCACGGTAACGATACGGTAACATTTTACATAAAAAAAGACCGCCTGAGTTTTCGAGCGGCCATTGTAAATGAGCTATCGATACCTAATACGGAAGCTTTCCCATCTCCTCGTCCTTATGGTCTATAGCTAGATGCGAATAAATCATTGTTGTCTTTATCTGAGCGTGCCCGAGTAAATTCTGCAAGGTGAAAATCGGCACTTTCATCATAGCCAGGTGGCTTGCGTACGTATGCCTGAAAGTATGACAGGTCGCCCTGAACCTCCCCCGATTTAGTGGACACATCGAGAAGATAGAGTTAACTTCTATCAGGAGGTGTGTTTATGTCAAAGAAGCGTCGTCAGTTTGACCGAGCTTTCAAAGTTGAAGCAGTGAGATTGGTCAAAGAGGAAGGTCGTCCTGTTGCAGCAGTTGCCCGAGATTTGGGTATTGGTGAGAATCTTCTCCATCGCTGGAAGCAGCAATTCACTGATCATCGGGAACAGGCCCTTGTCGGGACCGGTAATCTGACTGCGGAACAGGAGGAGTTGCGTCGTCTGCGCCGTGAGCTGACCGATGTGACTGAGGAACGTGACATCTTAAAAAAAGCGATTTCGGTCTTCTCCGACCGAAAGAAGTGAGATATGCGTTCATTCGTGATCATCACTATGAGTTTCGGGTGAGAAAGATGCGCGAAGTGTTAGAGGTTTCTCGGGGTGGGTTTTACACCTGGCTGATAAACCCTGAGAGCGAACGCAGCCGCGCCAATCGGGCGTTGCTTAGGGAGATACGTATTGCGTTTGATCGTAGTCGTCAGACCTACGGTTCGCCACGATTGGCAGTTGAGCTGAAAGAATCAGGAGTGTCATGCAGTGAGAACCGGGTGGCTCGATTGATGCGTCGAAACGGGATAAGAGCCAAGATGAGACGTAAATTCAAAGCCACCACCGATTCGGGTCACAATTTGCCGGTTGCTGCCAACCTGCTTGACCGTCGGTTCTCGGTGGATCGTCCTAACGCCGTCTGGGTATCGGATATCAGCTATATCCGGACTGACGAGGGTTGGCTTTATTTCGCGGGTGTCCTGGATCTTTATTCTCGGAAGGTAGTCGGCTGGTCTATGGGGGAACGGATAACCGGCCAGTTGACTCGGGATGCGTTATCACAGGCTATTCGGAGACGTTGTCCGGGATCCGGTCTTCTGCATCATTCCGATCGCGGCCGTCAGTACGCTTCCGGGAAGTACCGGAAGTTACTTTCTGTTCACGGTATGATATCCAGTATGAGCCGCAAGGGCAATTGCTATGACAACGCCGTGATGGAATCTTTTTTCGGGACTTTGAAGACGGAATTGATATATTTCGAGCGGTTCGCCACCCGTCGGGAGGCTAAAGCGAAGATCTTTGAGTATGTTGAGATGTTTTACAATCGTCGGAGACGCCACTCGAGCCTGGGCTACAAAAGCCCGGCCGAGTTCGAGGAAACTAAAAAAGTGTCTTAACTAACCGTCCACTTTTTCGGGGGAAGGTCAAGTCATCCTTTTGCCCAGATGTCATCAGAATTATAGGAAGAGTACCTTTTTCGATAGAAAACTGGGAATAGAGCGTACTCAGTTGGAGAATTATATTTCCGAGGTATGGCCACTGGAGAGCGCGGACGGAGTAAACTTTTCCAGAATTGGAACCACGGTAATTAGGGGAGATGGAAAACTGCATAAGGATTTTGCCTACGGGATAGAGGATATAAGAATTATCAAAATCAACGACCGATATTTTCTAATCGGCTATGGCAAAATAGGGCCGCCATTTACGTCCAGTAACGCTGACCGAATCGCCGTCTATTCGACGAGGAACATATATGATATAAAATATCACGGCATAGTTGAATCATTTGACTCACGCAGCGCCGTGCCTTTTCCGGAGAAGGTATCGCAAAAGCTATATATGCTATTTCGGTTCAACTCCAATATTTATATAGACCACCTGGAGGGCGCTGTAGATCAGCTATTATATCCGGCCTGGGATAGAGTATTTGAACAGCGGAGTCAAAACCTCCTTCTGAAAGCGGGGGATTTTCCGCATGAAAAGGAGAAAATTGGCCCGAGCGCCCAGTTGATAAAGACGCACAGAGAATGGCTTCTTATTTATCATGCCGTAGGGCTTCTCGATGAAAGCATTTGTAAAGCCTATGGAATTCCGCAGAAAATTGAAAGAGGATATTCGATATGTGCCGCTATTTTGGATATTAACGAACCTGGTAGAGTAATATGTCGCACAAGCAGACCGATTTATATCCCGTCGGCTCCATATGAGCTATACGGCAGCGAGGAGTATCCGGTGGACGTCCCGGCAGTGGTTTTTCCGGTTGGGGCTATTGCCCGAGATGGCAAATTGGTAATCTATGCGGGTGCAGGTGATAAATACACAATCCTTTTAAGCTGCGATCTAGGCGACCTAACCGATTATCTATGGCAGTATTGCAGATGCGAGGACGGTTGACTTGATGTTCGCTATCAGAGCTTCCCTGACTAGCCAGAGGTTTATGTGCAAGTAATGTTGTTTCAAAAAGGCGAGCATTTAGGATTGACATGAATCAATGTATGAGATAAAAAGCGATGATCAGACAAGAAATCCCAACGTTTAACAAGGGAGCGCAATGGCAGGCTTTAAAGATCGAATCATTCGTGCTGCGAAGCTAGATGTTAGACTGTACGAGGAGGTTGAGGCCGATAAGGGTGCCCTGGGTCAGGCTATGGGGGTAGTTGTTCTTTCCAGTATAGCAGCCGGACTGGGGAGCATTGAAATAGGAGGAATTGGCGGGATATTGGCAGGGACGGTTTCAGCCCTTATCGGATGGTTTATCTGGGCGTATCTTACCTACTTTATTGGCACAAGACTTCTTCCCGAAGCACAGACCAAAGCAGATTACGGTGAGTTGCTGCGAACAATAGGCTTTTCCAGTTCCCCGGGACTGATTCGAGTTTTGGGTATCATCCCAGGCTTAGCAGGGATTGTCTTTTTTGTCGCTTCGATTTGGATGCTGGCAGCAATGGTCATTGCGGTAAGACAAGCTCTCGATTATCGGAGTACTTTGCGTGCCGCAGGGGTTTGCGTGATTGGCTGGATCGTTCAGGCGTTAATTTTTTTATTATTGTTTTTCATTTTTGGGGGTTCCGGGAAGCCGGCCTGAGTATTCTTCAGGAATCAAGCCTTGTCCTGGGCCTGATTCTTGTCGTCGGTGTTATGGCTGTTTATCGGATATCGTTGATAGCTTGAGAAATACAAGTCATTTTCAAGCAAGGAGAAACGAAAATGGGCGATAAGGGGAAAAAAGATAAAGGCTAAAGGGAACAACAGAAAAAGGCCCAGTGGTGTCCGGTTCTATCAGTTTAGATGAATTTGGCCAGACAAGGGGTTTGAATTAAGATACGGTATTGACTAACTTGCTTTTAAATGAAAGGAGCTGGTCACGATATCTAAGAACAGCCAAAACCCCAATTTGCGTTCAGCGAGATTCACATACGGGATTTATCAACTCTTCGCAGGACAGCTCAAATTCACTGTTGACATTGTGATCGGAACGATTAAATTGATCTCAATGGTTAGTTCTCGAGGCCTATGCCGCGACTCACGACGCGTAACTGCCGCCGATCTCCAGGTCAAGCCACCGCAGGAGTTGCTGCGGTTCCTTGAAAAGTGGATTGAGTGCGGAGGATAGATCATGGATGTTCTACAGACCGTCTATCTCAATAACACCCTGTTGCAATGGATCATAGCGATCGGCATAGCCGTTGCATCTTACCTCGTTGTCTATGTACTCAGGCTGATTGTCGTGCGCCGGCTGGCGGCTGTCGCGGAAAGGACCGCCAGCCAGATCGATGACATCCTCGTGGATGTGTTAAAACGCACAAACCCGGCTCTGGTACTTATTATCTCACTTTACTTCGGCTTGCAGTTTTTGACGCTGCCGGACATGGTCGCTCATACTATCAAGATTATTGCCACCGTGGCTTTCTTCCTCCAGGTTGCAGTGTGGGGAAACTGCCTGATTGACAGTTTGATTTCACGGGTTCACAAGCTGAGACGTGAGAAAGATCCAGCCAGCGCTTCTGCGTTCGGCGCAATAACATTTTTTGCACGGGTGCTGCTGTGGTCGCTGATTATATTTTTGATCTTGGACAACTTTGGGATAGACATTACCGCCTTGATTGCCGGACTGGGCGTCGGCGGCATTGCTATAGCGCTGGCTCTGCAAAGTGTTTTGGGGGACATATTCTGTTCCGTGGCCATTTTGATAGACAAACCGTTCGAGGTGGGTGATTTTATCATCGTCGACGATAAATTGGGAGTCGTCGAAAAGATCGGTATTAAGACGACGCGGGTGAGGTCGCTCTCGGGTGAGCAGCTCATTTTCTCGAATGCTGACCTGGTAAGCAGCCGTATAAGAAACTACAAACGAATGGATGAACGACGGGTGGTGTTCTCCTTTGGCGTTACCTATCAAACTCCAGTCGAGAAGCTCGAGGCCATTCCATTGGCCGTCAAAGAGATAATATCATCAATAGACAACACTAGATTCGACCGGGCTCATTTTCATAAATACGGCGATTCCTCGCTCGACTTCGAATGCGTGTATTACGTGTTGAGTCGCGACTACAATATATACATGGACATACAGCAGCAGATCAACCTTGCCATTTTTCGTCGCTTCGAAAAAGAGGGAATCGAGTTTGCCTACCCGACCCAGACTTTGTATATTAACAAATGAACGCTATGTGCTGACGGGCTGAACCGGCGTATCGTCGCGCTGAAGGCAGGTTCGTAGCAGCGGAACAAGGAGAGGGTACACGCAACTATCGGGCTATTGGAGCAGGCGTGGTCGCCCGCCACGACCGGCTGAAACGTTCCGCGGGTTCAAAATCGTCACACCCAACGTCCGGGTATAATGGCCTGCCGGTAGCTCATCGTTAGTTGGGCCCCCAGCCTGCACAGCGGTTTTCATTTGTGAGGCGGAATAGCGCTTCGCATCGCTTCATATTGGTTTGTTACATAAATCACATAAACCCATAATGCATTCCTCATTCTTATGTTTAGGCCATAAAACTTCACTGCCCGATAATACAATTATCAGCCCAGATTATGCTTGCTATATAATAAAGTCAGGCCGCAGACCATTTTACTTTGCAGGAATCATATGCACAACACGTTGCGGGAAAGGTGTTTCTATGTTGTTCTGTTCAAAAGCTTCCTTTATTTTGCGTAGGAGATCAATTTTAACAGGCCCATAGTCCTCTCTTCTTACCCAGGGGCGTACAATTAAATTTACGCTGGAATCTGCCAGTTCTGAAACGGCTGTCTGAGGCTTAGGATCAGCCAATATTCTTTTTTCTTCTTTCATTAGGTTAATGACAATTTCCAAGGCTTTCTGGATTGATGACCTATATCCAATGCCAACCTCGAGATCTATTCTTCTCGTTTCGTTTACTGAAAAATTCTTGATCACATCCCCGAAGAGCTTGCTGCTTGGCACTATGATTTTAACATTATCCGGCGTGGCAAGTACAGTCGAAAACAGCCGGATTTCCTTGACTGTCCCTGAAACAACCCCGCTCTGGATGTAATCGCCCACCCTATAATAACGAAATACCAGTATTAAGAATCCTGCCGCAAAGTTGGACAATGAATCGCGCATTGCAAAGCCTAATGCGAATCCTGCGGCTCCAAGAACGGCTATCATCGAGGTAGTCTCAACTCCAAGCTTCCCTAATGCTGCCAGCACTGTGAACGCCAAAATAAGGACATAGATCAGGCTCCCAACGAATGAAACAATCGTCGGCTCCGTTTTTAAATTTGCCAGCATGCTCTTTACAGTTTTACGGGAAACACCTGCAACGACACGACCGATAACCAGAATTAGAATAGCGCCGATGACCCTTAAGCAATACCCGGTGGCAAAGACAACGAGTTGATCAATTGCTTTTTCCATAGCAATCTCCTTTCATTTAGGTAAAACCATATTGAACAAGTAATTATAACCATGAAATCCCGCAAAGTCTATCACAATTTCGAAGGTCAACATAAATGCTCAATCCTTTTGAAAGGCCTTTTATAGGTATGATAATATTCGCTCAGATTCTCTATCAAAGAGGCACAAACGTCACCTAACACGATTGATCTGCTCTCATTAATTGTACCACATCTTAACTTACTCCGGCCATAGCGAAAGTCAAGTTTGTTTGAGGTTGGATGGCTTCGGGTGCAGGAGGCACATCCTAGAGCATCGGATAGCCGCGACAACAATACGACAACAGCCAGTGGTATATCTGTGGTGCTTTCTGGTGTTCTCTGGTGTCGAAAAGTGTAGGTCGGATTTGGTGTAAATTCTTGGAAGGCAACGCAATAGACCTTCCTCCAACGGGTTAGCAAAAACACAGTTGGAGGAATCATAATCCTCGTGTCCTCAGGTTCGAGTCCCTGCGCCGCTAGTTGTGTTTCAAGGGGTTATGGGGATTTATAAAAGACGTACGATCTGAAGCGATCGGTGCCCGCCAAAAGGATTTGTAAATTAGAAAAGATTCCTTTAAATTGCTCGAAAAGAGAAATCATCCGGAGCCGGTGAGACCGGTCGCGAAGTCGAAAATAGAGGGCAATCGCATTTTCTGATGTCAAACGAAGCCTCCAAAAATGTTTTAAAGATAATATTACTTTCGCTGTTCGCGGTTGCCATGGGTTACTTCGAAGCAGCTGTGGTCGTTTATCTTAGAGATCTGCTCTATCCCGATGGCTTCTCATTTCCTCTTCGAGATATGCCGGTTAAGATAATCGTCGTTGAACTATTTCGGGAGCTGTCGACAATGGTGATGTTGGTCGCCGTTGCCGCGTTGTCGGGCAGAAGATTCTGGGAAAGGTTCGGTTTTTTCATATTCATATTCGGAGTATGGGATATATTTTATTATATCTGGTTAAAAGTAATTATCAACTGGCCGCCAAACCTTCTTGAGTGGGACATATTGTTTTTAATTCCCGCGCCATGGATAGCCCCGGTTATAGCGCCAATGTCGATCTCAATATTGATGATCTTTATTGGCCTTTCGATAATTAATCTTTTCTGCAAAGGTCGCGATTTTAAGCCTATATTGGTTACCTGGGCGCTGGCCATACTGGCTACGGCATCGATTCTTTTCTCTTTCATGCGCGATCGCGATGCCATGTTTAATAAGCAGACGCCCGAACCTTATCTTTATGGACTTCTCGTATTGGGGTTGATTTTTTATATTATTGCCTATTTCCTTTCCTACAAAAAAGCCAAAGAGGCTCGTCGGAATTTACCATCGCGCTAATCTTAGGAAAGCTCTTCCTCTTTTCTACTCAGGTTAGGCCACGGCCTGAAGGTTGTCAGTCCCAATCCGCCCCTATGTTATTTATAACCCGAATCCCCCGTCAACGATACGATAATATGAAAAGGCCGCTTCGGGGGAGTCCTCTTCCGCCCGCGGGAACATCGACTAAATGGAATTAATCAGGACCTGATCGAGACATAATATTGACATAGGAAGATTTTGGACTGCCGTATCCGTATCAACAGGATCGGAATTCAGCGCAGGTACCAGCAAAACCGTTTATCATAGCTAAAATAATCACAAATCCGTCACACCCAAAAGGAAGGGCGATGTTTATGCCTTATTATAATTTCTCATTCGAACGCCTTTTCTTGCGCGGCAGGCTTTGCTGAGTTACACCCATCGCCTTCTGACATTTGATGAAAGACTAATATGAGCTGTCGCCAGCTTTTGCCACATTAGCGCCGCAATCAAACTCTTCGCCTTCGGAAGATGTTTTCCCATGAAAACTAATAATTACGGTCGCTCCTTCAGGGGGTATTTTGAAAAACTCCGCTTTAAAGGAGGAGATTTTCCTTCTCGATCTTCCGATAAACGGCATCTTATTTTTTACGCTGGCTTGATCGAGAACGCTTCCGTCCGGGCCGATAATGACAACATCTACATGTCCCGGGTAAGATCTTGATATACTTGCCCGTTTCAGCTTCCCGGTAACTATGAACCTGCCATCGTCAACGCTTATTTTCGTAGTTGTTATTTTGACGCCATTTGTGTCTCTGGTATGAATGCTGTACATGCCATCGTTAACGAGATTAATTCTGGACGAGCAGCCAGTAACGATAGCTATTAACGCGGCTGAAAGTAAAATCAATATAGTCGTGGGAATTCTTCCGCGCATGTTTATTTCTCCTCTAAGCCGATATTTCGCCTCGTTTACGCTTCTTACGTCTATTTCCGGTTTGTCGCTAAATAGCAGCATCGCCACGCTCGCCGGTGCTGATCCGAACAGCCTGTTCGACCGGCAAGACATATATCTTGCCGTCACCGCACAAACCTGTATGAGCCGCCTTTTCGATTGTCTCAACGAGAATATCTACAAGCTCGTCGCGGCAAAAGATTTCGATCTTTGATATCGACATAAAGTCCCCGGGATCGTTGTCTTCGTGCTGGTGGTCCGCAGAATCACATTGTCGGCCGAATCCCTTGACCTCGGTGACGCTAGTGCCCGGCAAGCCCTCCACCTTATGGATAGCCAGGGTAACTTCCAACAGCCGATGCGACTTAACGTAAGCTTTGATTTTCTTCATTATGCTTTCTCCTCGCTTATCGAACCCACAGCTTTGGCTGGAGCGTCCGTGAACCATTTGTAAATAGCAGGCAGGACCATCAACGTGAGAATTGTCGAGGTGATAAGCCCGCCCACTACTACCGTCGCCAGCGGCCGTTGTACCTCGCTGCCGATACCGCTGGAAAAAAGAAGCGGAATCATCCCTAACGCCGCCGCTAAGGCTGTCATGAGCACAGGCCTTAACCTGAGACAGGCGCCCTTGAACGATGCCTCCTCCACGGGGAGTCCATCCTTGACCAGCTGATTTAAGTATGTTACCAGAACGATTCCATTCAGCAGCGCGATTCCGAACAACGCGATAAAACCAACTGAGGCCGGCACCGACAGGTTCTGCCCGGTAATCCAGAGACCGACAATACCTCCAACCAGAGCAAGAGGCAGATTCAGCAGAATCAGGAGTGAGTTCTTAAGAGAATTAAAGTTCGAAAACAGCAGGAAAAAGACAAAGAGCAGAGTAATCGGGATCACCACCGCCAGTCTTTTGTTTGCTTCCTGCTGAAGGCGGAACTGTCCGCCCCAGGTTGTAAAGTAGCCAGCCGGTAAATCGACCTTCGTGTCGATCGCTTCCTGGGCGTCTTTAACAAATGATGTTATATCGCGGCCGGTAACGTTACACTGGATAGTGATAAACCGCTGGTTATTTTCCCGAGTGATCTGCCGTGGGCCGACTATCTCCTCGATGGAAGCCAGCTCATGCAGCGGAACCCACGCGCCATCAGGCGACTGAACCAGAATCTGTCCGATTGCTTCGGGCGTGTCGCGATGCGATTTGTCAAATCGAACGCGGATATCAAAACGTTTGACTCCTTCGAATATCTGCCCTGCTGTTTCTCCGCCGACCGCGGCATGAATTACTTCCTGCACATCAGCGACATTGATTCCGTAACGGGCGATCGCCTGGCGGTTGATTCTTATCAACAGCTGCGGAATTCCCGACACCTGGTCCGGCTGAACGTCAGCGGCGCCGGGAACTTCACTTACTATCCGCGCGATCTCGTCCGCTTTTGCTTTTAGCGAATCCAGATCATCACCGAACACCTTGATGGCCAGTTCAGCCCGCACACCCTCCAGGAGTTCATCGACCGTCATTTGGATCGGTTGGGTGAAGTTGGTTAAAGCGCCCGGAATATTGCCGATTTGTTCGCGAATATAATCCTGTAATTCCTCCTGTGTGCCCGCGGACGTCCATTCATCTCTTGGTTTGAGAAGAATGTACATCTCCGCGCTGTTGACAGGATCTGTATGCGCTCCGACTTCTCCTCGTCCGATCCTGGTAACAACTCCGGTGATCTCATCGATTTTCATCAGCCGGCGTTCAACTATAAGAGTTATTCTGGTGCTCTCCGTCAATGCTATCGATGGCGCCATAGTCAGCCTCAGAACAAGGGTGCCTTCCTGAAGAGTGGGAGTGAATTCAGAACCAAGCTGGGGATAAATAATAGCGCCCACTAATATTAACAAGACTGCGATTGTCATGGCGACGAAACGTCGAGCGATCAGAAATCGCAGCATGGGCTTATATGGAATAAGCAGCCACCGAATCAGCCCCTTTTCACCCGCGCCAGATGATGAGTGTGCCTTTTTTGGCCGCCGCATTAGAAGCGAAGAAAGAACGGGTACTATAAATATGGCAAACAGAAGCGAACCTAACATAGCCAGGGCGACCGTATAAGCCAATGGCTTAAAGGTCTTGCCTTCCACGCCTGACAGAGTGAACAGGGGAAGGAAAACAACGATAATAATAAATATCGCGAAAGTTATCGGCCTGCCCACTTCTTTACAAGCGCGGGCGACAATATGAATAAGAGACTCTGAAGGATCCGAGCTATGCAGCAGTCTTTCCGTGTTTTCGACCATAACTACCGCGCCATCGACAAGCATCCCGATAGCTATAGCCAGACCGCCGAAAGACATCAGATTAGCCGAGATGCCGAACTGATTCATTCCGATAAAGGCAAAGAGAACAGAAAACGGGATCGAGATCGCGGCAACGAGGCTCGGTCGAAAACCTCCCAAAAAGACCATCAAAATAATGATGACCAGAACCATGCCTTCGAACAGGGCGTTAGTGACCGTCTTAACACATGCCGCTACAAGAGTTTTCTGCTCGTAGTAGGGAATGAGCTTGATCCCTTCAGGAAGGAGTTTATTGATCTCCTCCATCTTGGATTCCACCGCCTCGATAACCGTTGAGGAGTTGGCGCCAAACAGCTTAACAACCATTCCTGACACAACCTCCCCGATACCGTTGTAGGTTTGGACACCTCGACGGATGGCGCCGCCGATTTCGATATCGGCGATTTGGCTTAGGAAGATCGGGGTTCCATCTTCCGATTTAACCACGATATTCTTAAGGTCGTCGATCGTATATGCAAGCCCCACCGAACGCACTATCAGTTCCTCCGCGTCGCGTTCGATGAACTGCGCTCCGACATTCAGATTGTTGGCGCGTATTGTCTCGATGAGTTCTGAGAGCGATACGTCGTAGCGAAGGAGTCCTTCCGGGTGTACGTTTATTTGAAACTGTTTCTCATACCCGCCGATGCCCAGGACCTCTGTCACGCCGGGGACAGTCTGCAGATGGAATTTGACCAGCCAGTCCTGAATACTTCGTAGTTCCTCCAGACTGTAGGTTCCGGTCTCATCTTCGAGATAGTAAAAAAGTATCAACCCCATGCCGGTTGATATCGGCCCCATAGCCGGTTCGCCGAATCCTTCGGGAATCTGCTCGCGAGCCTCCTGCAATCGTTCATCTACGAGTCGGCGCGCGAAATAAATGTCAACATCATCTTTGAAATAAACATTGACAACTGACAGCCCGAAATTGGAGACCGATCGGATTTTGGCGATCCCCGGCAACCCGTTCATCGCGGCTTCGACAGGGTAGGTGATATATTGCTCGACCTCCTCGGGAGCCAACCCTTCGGTGATCGTAAATACCTGTACAAGATTTGGCGACACATCCGGAAAAGCGTCCACTGGCAGTTGATTGTAGCTGAAATACCCGCCGACCATAATTATAAGGCCAAAAACCAGCAACAGTGAGCGATTCCTTAACGAGAGCTGTATAATTTTATCTATCATTTTTTTCTCCCGCTGCCTTAATGGCCGTGGCCGCCGCTTAAGTTACTCTTTTCCAACTCGGCTTTTAAAGTAAAGCCTCCCTGGCTAACGTAAATCTGACCGACTTCGAGCCCTTTGAGAATCTCGACAGAATCTTTATTCGTGCGCCCGATCTTAATTGGCTCAGGAACGAAACCATCCTCGGTTTCTACAAAAACTACGGTTTGTCCCTCAAACATTTGCAAGGCTGATTTTGGTACGAGAATATCAACCGCGATTTCACTCGCTCTGATTCTTCCTTCTACGAACAGCCCGGGCCTCCAATCTCCGCCGCGGTTGGGAAGCACAACCCTGGCGGTGGCGGTGCGGGTATGCTCATCGACAATGGGCGACAGATAGGAGATATGTCCGGTCGCGTCCGCGAATTCCTGACCGGATGAGACGGTTACTTGCTGGCCCACCCGTACATAAGGCAAGTGCATCTGGTAGATAGAAAGGTTAACCCAGACATCGCTAAGATCCGCGATTACAAAAGCGGGCTCCTCTTCGGAACGTACCTCTCCGATTGTGATATGTTTTTCTATTATCGTACCATCGAGAAGCGATTGAACCTCATATGGGACCAATCCTTCATTGCTCTCGATGATAGCGAGCACATCGCCGGTCCTGACCCGATCTCCCAAGCGCTTATTGACTTTCATGACAACACCTGGGAATCTCGGGGCTATATGCGCGAGACGGTCATAGTTAACCGCGATTTCGCCCGGGACGATAATCTCCAAATGCAAGGAGCCGGACGCGGCGATCGCGGTCTTAATGCCAAATTCAGTCATTTCAGCTTTTGAGAGTCGGACTATATCCTCGTGCTCGACTTCTTCATTTTCGTGAATACCTTGCGCAAATCCCATTGGCGGGACTTGAAACGCGAATGCAAGAGTAAACATTGTCAACATTAACCGTCGCGATAATCGTTTGGAAAGCGTTAAAATACTCATGTCCTTATCCTTTAATTCACTTTTATCGGTTTAACTTTATCCCAAGTAAACGCTCGATAGAGCCTATTTCTTTTCTGATCTCAAGTTCCAAATCGTTCAGTTCAAAGCGTAGATCCACTAATGATCTCTGGCTTCCAAGAAGAGTCGAATATGGTATCCTTCCCATATTGTATGCCTCTTCGAGCGAACGATACGCCCTCTCTGACAGCGGTAACAGGAGCGTATCTATTGAATTATGGCGAGATAGCAGTTGGCGCAGGTTTTGCTCTAAGCTCGAGAACTCAGCTTCCGCGTTGATTCGAGCTTGTTCTTTAGCCAATTTAATCGCTTCTGATTGAGTTACAAGAGAGTAAACTGTTCCTTGATTCCGATTGAAAATACTCAGGGGCATACCCAGCGCGAATATAAATGAGTTTGTTTCATCGGCCCTGGCTCTCTTAATTCCTCCGCTGAAAGTTAAATTCGGTTTGCCCTCGGATTTTTCTACCGCCAATCGAGCCTTTAGGATTTTCGATTCATGCTCAAACGCGGCAACCTCTTGATTATTTTCAACAAGCGGCTGCAGGCCGGCGAATCCGGATATAATGGATTTATCTAATTTAGGTTCAACCACAATTAAATTTGATCCATCGCCTTTCCACATCGACGCCAGGCCGCGCTTCGCGATATGCAGCTGACTTTTGACCCGGGCCAACTCAAGCTTGGTTTGTTCAAGCTCAAGTTCTGCCAACAGTAATTCCGCGGATAGGGCCGCGCCCTTTTCAACTCTGGTTTTGGTCGTAGCCGCGATTGCCTCGGCGATTTCATTGGCCTGGCGGGCAAGAATTACTTGTCTTTGCGCGTGCGCTAACGTGTAGAAGTTTTCTATAGTCTCTGTGCGGAGTTCGAATCCGAATACAATTGTCTCGAATTCCGCGGCCGCGCGTTCGCTCTTCGCCAGTTTCTTACGATTATTACGTTTGCCCCAAAGTTCGAATTCCTGAGACAACACTATGCCGATTTCGGATTCGTTAAAACCCGGCGCGTCCCAGCCCACCTCCTCAAACTCAATCTCTAATTCCGGATTGGGGCGAAGCCCAGCCTGATTTACTAATCCATCCATGGCCTCGACTTGTTTTCGGCTTGCCATCAGGCCGGGATTTGCCTGTGCCACGAGATTCAGAACGGTTTCCAGCGGGAGAGAATCGGTTATGGGAATAGCAGCTTTATTTTCTGTATCAAATGGCTCTTGCCATTGGATATAAGAATCTGAATTTTCGGCTCTTGCGGCGGGCGGGAATAAATTGACCGTAAGAAGTGAAAAGATTACTATAAGGTTTGATCGAATAACGTACTTCACCATACGGGTTCTCCTGTATTATTGCAGTTTATTTCTTGATTAAAAATGACTGTTCACAGCCAGGCTATGACCGCGATAACAAACTTCTATAAAAATGTGTGGGAAATCAGCAGATAAGGATGGTCGTTGAGATTATTTTTTGAGCATGCCCCGGCCTTAAATCATGATTTTCAGTAAGCCGGTAATAAATATTATCGTTAACAACATATTCAGCGGAATCTTTAATATCGGCGGCGGAAGGCGTTTGATAATGTAGTTTATACCTTTGAGTGGAGGAACGAATTAATCCAACCTGCGAAAGTTCCATATCTTCACAATTTCCGCACCCTGAGACTGGAGAATGGCGTATGTTATACTGCGTATTACCTATTAAGGCCGGATCGTTTTTGTCATAATTTTTGGAAATTTTACTTTCGATCTGAATGTGTCCGAACTCGCTAATACACATTATCAACCCGTTGCCGAAAGCCGAATAGATTATAAATAAAGCGATAATTATTGCCCAGGCAAAGAATTTATTTACCGTAGTCTTTTTCATTTCGCCTTAATTTATTAATTTTCTCCAAATTGTCAAGCTTTGCGATTTATTATAACTGATAAATCAAATAAAGTTCCTTTTTTAGGATATAATCTCGCGCGACTGATTTATTTTCAGTAACTGCTTGTGAAAAAACGAATTATACCGGCAGTATGGCTGATTTCTAAAAGAAAATATCTTGAAGAACCTAAAAGCGCCAAGACTCCATATTCTTGGGATCTGTTGAAACTATGCTGTATCCAGCGCTTTTAAGCGAACTCCATATCGCGTTTTAATCGGTCATAATGAGCCTGGATTCTCCGAGGCCTCTGTCGCGTAATCGTAATATATTATAAATCAGGAAGTTACAAAACCGGATCCGATTCCCCCCGCCTTTTTCGCGACAACAATACGATATGATGAAAAGGCCGCCCTGAGCAGTGTGCCATATACTGGTTTGGAATGTTTTACGCGTCTTTAATTGACAACCTCGCCATGGTGTGGTTAATTTTAAACCCGGGTGGTACAGTTTTCGACCTCCACCTGGTACAATATCAATCCGGTGTTTCTACGAGGAGGAAATCGTGAGTGAAAAAGCGTTGTACACGTCAAAGTCTACTATAAAAAGTCTGTGGCAGGAGTATCGGATTTATAAGGACCATATCGAGTTTTCTACGCACTTTGGCATTGTCTCGATACCGTTTGACGAAATCGAACTTATTGAAGTGCAGGAATCTGATGTGAAAGGATTGTTGAAAGGAAATCTTAAACTAAAGGGATTCAAACCCGCGATAAAATTAGACTGGGCGAATTTTCAGGAGCATGTAGTTTTAGATAAGAATGAGGGCTCTTGCAGAAGATTCCTCTTTACACCGGAAAACCCAGGTGAGTTTAAAAAGGTGCTTGAAAAGCTTCTTGTGGAATATAAGAAATAACCATAGTCCTAAATTTTCTATTAAGCAGTATTCGACATCAGATAAATCCTGGCATATGGGGGACTTGAACTAAGAGACGGTAATGGTCGCTTTCAATATTCCCCCGCGTCAACAATACGATAACATGAAAAGGCCGCTTCGAGGCAGTATACTCTATACTCAAGCGAGCGGGAATCTCTTCAACCGCCCGACTTAAAATACTATCTATTCCTCTTGTGCAGATGGCAAACCTTAGACGGGGGTTTTGCCATCAATGTACATCTCTTGCCTGCCTTTGTTTTGGCGGCGCAACGAACTTTCTTTTTAGCTTTCTTTTTTGCTGGTATTGAAATCCTCCTTGAATGAATGTAAAGTGTATATAGCCTGCGTATTTTTATATCAAAATAACGTTTGTGTCAATAGAAACGGTATTGATTATATGCCGCCAATGATTACGCCTCATCTTAACTTAGTCCTGCCATAGCAGAAGTCAAGTGTGCTTGAGGACGGATGGCTTTTCCCCCTATGCTGACGATCCAGTGATCTTCCGGACGAAAAGTTCCCAAAAGCCGGCCACGTATTCGCTGATTTCTTCCAAGAATGTTGGTTTTATCCAGGAATTGTATTCTGCCAATTCTGACGGCAGAGAGTCGGGATCTAAAATCTTGTCCACATTTTTTTCACTTGCCGCGTAGGAGCCCACAATATCCCACAGCCTTATAAGTCGTTCAACGGATTTGCGATCTCCGATATTACCATGACCTGGAACGATATATTTAAACGGCAATTTCAGTATCCGCTCCAGGCAACGTCGATACCCGCATGCGTTTAGCCCGATATAGGGAATCATGTTGTTAAAGAAAAGGTCTGATGAGAATATCACCTTTTCTTTCTCCAGCCATACGATAAGATCGCCCTCGGTATGAGCAGGCTCCCAGTGCATTAGCTGGATCACGTTGTTGCCAGTGTTAATTTCGATGTTTATCTCCGTCTCTTCGGGTATTATAAGCCTGGCATCAACAAGGTCGGCAGCAATATCGGACCGTTCTTTCTGAGCATAGGCAACAAATCTCTCTTTTTCGGTATAGAGTTTTTCACAGGTTTTTGGGTGTGCCAAAATTCTCGCATCATCGGCGAATACTTGGCCACCCAAGATATGGTCCTCATGCCAATGGCTGTAAATCACTGTAGTCACCGATTTGTTGAATCGAGCTTTTAAGAACTTATCCAGATCTGCCGCCTGTCGAGGAGTTGAAAGGGCATCGAAAAGAAAAATTGATTCATTTCCGATGATGATAGCGGCGTTGGCGTCACCGGTGGGATTTATCCAGGCGTAGACGTTTTCTCTTATCTGTTGAGGGCCTGTTAGTTTAAGCCATTGACTACGGTTCATTATCCTGCCTCCGGTTATTGTACCACATTTTAAACTAGCCCGGCCATAGCAAAAGTCAAGTTTGTTCGTGGTTGGATGGATTCAGGTGCGGGAGGCACGTCCGGGGGTACCGGGTAGCCGCGTCAACAATATGACAACAACGAGCGGCATATCTGTGGTGCTTCGGTGCCGGAAGGGTGCGAATAATCTGGTGCTGGATACTCCAGGATCTCATGTATTTCTGTCTAAAGGGCTTGCAAAACCTATAAACGATATGTTAAATCTCGAATCTGGCGGGATAAGATGTCTTGATGACATACAGGAATGCGCCAATTCACATACGAAAAAGGAGGTACGAATTGCGAAAAGGCGGGCGAATTTTATATCTCTTATTTTCAATCTTAACATTGCCATATATAGTAGGGTGCGAAAATCAGGGAATATCAATTGAGGAACAGAATAAAGAGCTTGTGCTTCATATTAACGAAGAAGGCATTAACAAACAGAATCTGGACATTTGGGATGACGTACTTACACCCAACCATGTCCAGCACTGTCAAGCGATGCCCCCGGCGTTCCAGGAGATTCACGGTATTGAAGCAATGAAGGAGTTCCTCGGGGAGCATTTTGCCGATTTTCCTGATTGGCATGAGAAGATTGATTTGATAATCGCTGAAGGAGACAAGGTGGCATTAATCACCACTGGAACTGGTACTCAAAGGCGGCAAATCGGCTCTTTTCCCTCAACTGGCAAGAAGGTTGAGCTTGTTAATTTTACCGTTTATAGGTTGGAAAATGGAAAGATAGCTGAAACATGGTTGATCTGGGATAACCTTGAAATGCTACGGCAGTTAGGGCACTTTCCTCCTATACAGAAGGGAATAGAGTAAATAGCGCCAGCGGCCTGATGTCAGGATCATCCAGTCATCTATAGGTAGCGACCAACACCGGCTTTCCCCCGCGACAACAATTCGACAACGCTGAGTAGTATATCTGTGGTATTTTCCGGTGTTTCGCGGTGTCGAAAAGGGCCGGTCAGACGCGGGTTAAGTCTTTGCGGATTAGCGCAATACACGAATCTTCGAGGATTTAACGAAAATACCCGGATGGGAATCATAATCTTTGAGTCCCCGGGTTCAAATCCCTGCGCCGCTGGATAGTCTCGATAGGTTCTAAAAAAGCAGTTTCCGCGACGATCTAAACATAAAACGTTCACCGCTTAAGGGATCGACAAACTCTAATTCTCTGGCAATCAACTGCAGCGGATTTTTAAAATCGCCCGGTATTTCGGGTTGAAGTTCGGGATGATAACGGTCATTGATAATGTGGCTTCCTATAATCTCCAGATGAAGGCGAATCTGGTGTCCTTTGCCGGTCAACGGCTCTATTCTGAATTTTATCAAATCATCCTTTTCGCCGATTTTCCTGATCAAAGTCCTAGCGTTTACCGGGCCATCGCTGTTTTTCATCAAAGGCCAATATTCCGATTCCTCGATCCGGTTTTCAATAAGCCATTCTTCCGCTTTATTGTCGCTCGGTTTTGTTCCGATAGCTTCATAGGTTTTTTTGACGTTACCGGATTTGAACATCTGATGATAGACATTTCGCGTTTTCCGATCCGCAGAGAACAAAATCACGCCCGCGGTTTCTCGATCAATTCTGTGCAGCGGAACAAGGTTTTCGTTCCTTAGAGATTTTATCAAACGATTCAGCAGGCATTCTCTCACATACGGCCCTGACGGCTGAACCGGTAGAAAGTGCGGCTTGCAGATCGCCACAAGATAGTCGTCCTGAAAAAGAATCTTCTCTTCAAACGGTATCTTTATCTCTTTAGGAACCTCTCTGAAATATGATAACCTCAGGCCCGCGTTATACGTTGTGTCAAAAGAGATGGGATTTCCGTCGGCGTCAGAAACTAATCCGTTATCTATTCTCTCCGACCATATCTTTCTATCTACATGCGGAAAATGTTGTTCCAGAAAATCAAGAATTGTCATATCTTTATTGCCCCGCTTTGGAAGCGTAATAAACGATGGTTTTTCAGATCTGGAATTATTAGCCCGCGTCATTCTTTATTTCTCTTTAAAGTTATAAAATTACTACAATATAAGGTTAATATACGTAAAATCAAAGATTCATAGGTCGATTTGCTCTATTAATTGTAAGATAAATTTATCAGGCTTTCGGAGTCAGATAAATCCGGACCCGGGGGGGGTGAGTAAAATACGGCTATAGTCGCTTTCAATATCCCCCGCGCCGACAATTCGACGACGCTGAGCAGCATATCTGTGGTACTTTCCGGTGTATCGCGGTGTCGAAAAGCGCGGTCAGGTGCGGGCTAAGTCTTTGCGGATTGGGACGATACGTGAATCTTCGAGGATTTAACGAAAATACCCGGATGGGAATCATAATCTTTGAGTCCCCGGGTTCGAGTCCCCGCGCCCCTACTCTTTATTCCTGAAGTATGAAGATAATCGATTTTCTTTACCGTCTAAAAATACTTTAATATACGATTGACCTTAAAATGGCCTTTTGCTTGAAATTATCAAAATCGTCTCTTAGTGCTTTTGCGGTTCTGTTGGAAAGGTTTTGATGACCTACATTCGATAATACGGCGCGATTTTAATAGCTTTTTCGGATATTTGATTAAAAGTGATTTATTCGATCAGATTGGATTTTTCATTTGCCAATGCTGTGGATATTAATTAATATATTCAACTAAATGATAGATAAAAAGAGGGAATCTAAAAGCTCTATTAATTGAGATGAACTGGATTTTTTATGGAACAAAATGTTATTGATGTAGATACCGGTGAAATTAGAGTTTCTCCGGAACCGGTAATAATACGAGCGGTAGCGCTCGGTTCATGTATCGCGGTAATAATATATGATCGAAGTAAGAAGATAGGCGGAATAGCGCATATCATGCTTCCCGGGAGATCGCTTAAGGGAGATGGCGTGAGCAACACAAAATATGCCGAAGACGCCTTAGACATATTATTCGATACTGTTAAGAAGCTAAGCGTGAAGATAAGCGATTTGGAGATAAGTATCGTCGGGGGGGCAAATGTACTTAAAGAGGGAAACATTCCCGGCGAAGTTATTAAATCCGTTTTGGATTATCTGAAGAAACTAAATATCGAGTGGAATAATAAAAGGGTCGGAGGCACAGAACGGCGAAGCGTGTTTTTGGATACGACCTCGGGCAAAGTGTTCCTTACGGAGGCCGATAACGCGCCAAGAGAATTGTAGATCAGTATGTCGAGTTTTTTCAAAAACCATAAATTATTATTGAAATTTCATAAATCACCAAGTAAGTTTTCATATATATGCGGGATTATGAAGATTCCACATTGCCATGAAAATTGACTTGAATGTATTCGCGAAATTTGCCAGTAAAAACCGGGGCAGGAGCATTACTTGGATTTGAAGGGCAACAAGTAAATATGTTAATCTTATTAGCGATAGTTAAAATATAATTGCTGAGGAAATTGGCTATGAAAAGCAAAGAAAACCGAGATTGCGTGAGTCAAGAAACCCCGACTTTCCGTGCCGGCAGAGTATGGCATATATATTTACAGGTTGGATTTATAGTTATTCTGATCGTGGTAACTTTGTGGTACGCGCTGAGCACAAGCACTCGAATCACAAAGTTGTACGCTCCGCAAGTGAGCGCTGCCCACCACGTCAAAATAAATGCCATTCTCGCCCACTTGTGGTTCGAAGAGTTTATCAGCGGTGATCGTAGCAGAGACATTTCTATTGTCTGGGAGCTTATAGACCAATCAGAGTGGTATGTAAGCGCGATGCTCGAGGGAGGCCGGAATGCCGGGGGCGAATACATACCCCTTAACGATCCTATTCTTCGCCAGGATCTCCTAAATGTGTTGGAAAATATCAGGGCTCTCCGGAATATAGCCGAAGAAAGGCTCGCTGATATAGATCAATCAGCCATTGGTTCGGATATTGACCAGCGTTTCGATGAGGTTTTCGAAAGTTTTCTGAATCAAACCGAAATCGTGGAAACGGCCCTCAAGCAAATCATGACCAGAGATATGCAACGCTTCCGGTCGGTTCAATTCGCTCTGATCATGTTATGTTTTGTACTCACCGGTATCATCGCGGCGATACTGCGTCGCTTCGAAAAAACGCGATCGATCAGTATGGCAATGCTGAATTCCGTCAATCAGCAGTTAAGGGCAGGCGAGCAGCAGTTGAGAGCAAGCGAGCAACAACTAAAAGCCACAAACCAGCAGTTAACAGCCCATGAACAGCAACTTAAAGCTGGCAACCAGCAGTTGAGGGCCAGCGAGCAACAACTGAAAGCCGCCAATCAGCAGTTGAAGACAAGTGAGTCCTTGCTCCTCGAAGCACAGCAAATCGCCGGACTCGGATTCTATGCTCTCGATATGGCGGCCGGTACCTGGACCAGTTCCAGCATTCTGGATAAACTATTCGGCATAGATAAGGACTTCAGACGAGACGTTAAGGGGTGGCTTCAAATTGTGCATCCGGATCAGCGGGACGAGATGAGTAAGTACTTCGTTGAGAATATTCTGACTCAACGTGAACTCTTCAACCGAGAATATCGCGTCATCAGGCAGGATGATCAGGAAGCGCGGTGGGTTCATGGCCTGGGAAGACTCGAACTCGATGACAATGGCGAGCCGATTCGGATGATAGGTACAATTCAGGACATCACCGAGCGCAAGCTGGCTGAGGAGAAACTGCAGGTTAGCGAAGAGAAATTTAGAGAGATCGTTGTTAAATCACCCATACCTATGGTTATTGTCGACAACAATCAGGATATCGAGCTGTATAACGACAAATTCATTGAAGTTTTCGGATATACCAAAGAAGATATAACAAAAGCGGACGACTGGTGGAACGCTTGTTATCCCCATCAGGAGTATAGAACAAAAGTTCGGCAAGGCTGGGAACAGGCTATCAAAGTCGCTCATGACAGCGATGCCGAAATCGCCATGCAGGAATGGAAACTAACTTGTAAAGACGGCAGCGTCAGGGATGTTGAATTTAAGCTTATGCCGCTGGGAGAAATTTCACTCATTGTATTGAATGACATCACCGAAACCAAACGCCTGCAGGCGCTGCAATCACGGGCGGAACGACTTGAGACAGCCGGTAAAATAGCCGGCCAGGTCGCTCACGATTTCAATAACCTGCTCGGACCTATGATCGCATACCCTGATTTCATAAGAAGCGAACTTTCGAAAGATCATTCTGCGATACAGATGTTGAATGATATAGAAAAAGCGGCTACCACGATGGCCGATATCAACCAACAGTTGCTTACCCTGAGCAGGAGGGGGCATTTTGAGCTGGAAACCCTAAACTTAAATAACGTAGTGAAGCAAAGTATTAATCAAATGGACTCTCAACCTGACACTCTTCATATTGAAATAGATCTGGGTAAGGACCTGATGAATATTAAGGGGGGGCCCGCTCAGCTTTCTCGAATAATATCGAATCTGGTAAATAACGCGCTGGACGCAATGCGGAACGTAGGACATCTATTCATCAAAACCGAAAACTACTATGCTGACGATGTCTCCGGCAGATATGGCCGTATACCTAAAGGCGAGTATGTTAAGTTAACTATAACCGACACCGGCCATGGTATCAATAATGAAGCCTTGCCTAAAATATTCGATCCGTTTTTCACTACAAAAAAAACCGATAAGCAGAGAGGTTCGGGTTTGGGCTTGAGTGTTGTCCATACGGTGATGGAAGATCATAACGGTTACATCGATCTTCAGTCGGAATTCGGTCAAGGGACGTCGTTTTTCCTGTATTTCCCTATTACCCGAGATGAAATAGAAGCACTTGATTCCAGCGAAATCGTTGCGGCACAGAAAGTATTCTCGTTATAGATGACGATACTTTACAAAGAGAAGTCGCTCTCAATCTTCTCGATAAGCTGGGATACAACGCGACATCTGTAAACAGCGGTGAAGAGGCTGTTGAGTTTTTACGGGATAATCCTCATGACTTACTGATATTGGATATGGTAATGCCCGGTGGTATCGATGGTGCCGAAACGTACGAAAGAGCGCTTGAGTTCAATCCTAATCAGAAAGCGATAATTATCTCGGGATTCGCTGAAACTGAACGGGTTGGCCTGGCTATAAAACTCGGAGCGGGTAAATTCATCAGAAAACCGCTGACTCTGAAAAGTATCTCGATAGCCGTCAGGGGAGAGTTGGATAGAGTAGTGACGTAAAAACTCTCCGCGACAGCAATAAAGCGTCAACGAGCGATAAAACGCGTAGGGACGGACTTAAGTTGAAGCTCGCGTAAAAAACCAGTAGTCATTTACCTTAATGGACTAAAAAAAAGAGGGCAAATGACTACTCGAAAGAAACTTGTCCGGAAGAAATTATCGATTCTGGAATAGTGGGATTTTTTAGGCAATGTTAACGAAGCCTGCCGGATACATGGCTGTTCCCGCGGTTAAGTTCGCTTATGACCAGAACCATTTTCTCAAAGGCGTCCGATTCCGGCTAAATGCCGTATTTGAAAAATCGGTAAACTTATACCGGCCACTTCTGGCATATGTAGTTTCGATATCCACGTTCGGCCCCATACCGCCACAGTTTGCGCGAATATACCTTTGACCTTTAAAGCGAATGTTTCTATTTTAAATGCCGAGATCAAGGCGGTATGGAATCCGCCGACATCTTGAATTAAGGAAGTTATCGGCAGGAACATGATATCCTGTCGGCAATTAAGGAGGAGGTTTCGCGGTGGCAAATAAAAAACATAGAGGCGTTATAGGGATTCTAACCGGCGGCGGAGATGTCCCCGGCTTAAATCCGGCTATAAGGGCGATCACCATTAGGGCAATCAGCGAAGGCTACCGGGTTATCGGCTTCCGCAGAGGCTGGGCCGGCGCGGTAGAGATAATTCGCGATAATAAGGCCGATAATAGCGACAGCTTCCAGAGTCTCACCGAGGAAACTGTAGATAAGGCCGGCAGAACAGGCGGTACATTTCTGCACAGTTCCAGAACTAACCCTACCCGGATCGCCAGAGATTCCGTACCGGAACACCTGAGAGACTCGTACAACGCCGATGTAAACGATCTGACCCCCGAGGTCTTGAAAAATCTCGATTATCTGAATATCGATTATCTTATACCTATCGGCGGCGACGATACCTTAAGCTACGGAGTCCGCCTCTTTCAGGAGGGGGCTAAGGTGATCGCTATCCCCAAGACCATGGATAACGATGTCCCCGGGACCGATTATTGTATCGGGTTCAGCACCTGTGTCACCCGGACCATAATGATGACCAACAGCTTGAGAACATCAGCCGGTTCGCATGAGAGATTTCTGGTTCTGGAGGTATTCGGACGTTATGCCGGTTTCACCGCGATGCTTCCTACGATGGCCGGAGCCGCCAGCCGATGTGTCATTCCGGAATATAAATTCGATATAGAAAAACTTGCCGAACTGCTAACCCGCGACCGCAATGAAAACCCGAGCAAATACTCGGTCGTCCTGGTTTCCGAAGGCGCCATGTTCGGGGGGAGCGAGATGGTTTTCGCCGATTCTGAGAAGGACGCTTTCGGACACGCCAAGCTGGGCGGTATCGGTGATCTTGTCTCGAAAAAACTAAAAGAGCTTTCTCCCAAATACAATAACGGCAGATCGATAAATGTTATAAGCCAGAAACTCGGCTACCTGGTCCGGGGCGGCGATCCCGACGCTACCGATTCGATCGTACCGATGGCTTACGGCAACCTGGCGCTCGATCTGATCCTCAAAGGTATCCATGGACGGCTTGTCGTATTGAAAAACGGGCAATACGGCGACGTTCCTATCGACTCTGTCACCGGCTCGAAAAAAATCGTCAACGTGGAAAAATACTACAATACTGACCGGTTACGTCCGAAATATAAGAGCTTTGAGAACCTGCCTATGTTTATCATGACCAGCGAGTAGTATTTCCTATGCTTTCAGTCAGGTGAGATTACATGACCGCACGGGAATAATATTGAGAAAATTCGGAGTTATGACGGGAAAATAATCGCAGCCTATACCACCCGCGCCGCAACCAAGGTGAAATCATCATCGAAAGATGTATCGCCGATAAAGCGTTCGACGTCCGATTCGAGATTCGTCAATTGCTCACCGGCGGGCAGCCGACGATTCGCCGCGAGAAATTCCTTGATTCTCTCCTCGCCGTACATATCCTTATTATGCGTCAGAATTGAAATCCATAAGAATAACATTCTGACGGCCAACAAACTCCGCTGTCTTCCCCCCCCCCCCCCAAACCGCAACCTTTCACTCCATTTTTCGTCTATTAATCCGGGGCGTTTGATATTATAATAACCGCTAGGTCGAAACCTTCACGGTTTCGACAGAGATTGCGGTTTGTCGAAAGGATAAACCTTTCGACCTGCTTTTTCTCGACAAAACCGGGTGAATGGGCTCTTCAATTAATAATTCAGGAGGAAAACGTGAAAATAAATCTATTTGCTAAACTATCGCTGTTTTTAATAATGTTGTTCTTATCGTCGGGCACCCTCGCCCAGCCGGTGATCTTCGAAAAACCATTAAGCCCCCGTATAGCCAACTACGTTATCGACGTAAGGCTGGATACCGAAGAAAAACGGCTCTACGGTAACGAGACGCTAACCTGGCACAACCGTTCCGATGACAAAATCGACGAACTGCAATTTCATCTTTACCTCAACGCTTTCCGCAATAACCGATCGACCCTGTACGAGGAATCGGGCGGTGAATTGAGAGGGATGGGTTTGGATGAGGACGGCTGGGGATTTATCGAAGTGACAAAGATCGCTCTGCCCGGCGGAGACAACCTGACCGATCGGATGGAGTTTATTCAACCCGATGATGATTATATCAACGATAAAACCGTTATTCGCCTGCCCCTGCCGCGGCCGATCCCGCCTGGCGATTCTATTGTCGTCAATATCGATTTCTTCGCCAAACTTCCCACTCCGCCGATAAGAGTCGGTTATAAAGAGGAGTTTTTCTTCGCCGGGCAATGGTTTCCCAAGGTCGGCGTTTATACCGAGGATGGCTGGAACACTCATCAATTTCACGCTCAGAGCGAATTTTTCGCCGATTTCGGCGTGTACGATGTGCGTATCACGGTGCCGGATGATAACATTGTCGGCGCCACGGGTATCGAGGTGAGTATCACCGATAACGGCGACGGCACCGCTACGCATTATTACCATGCCGAGGATGTGCACGATTTCGCCTGGACCGCAAGCCCCGAATTCGTGGTCTTTACCGATCGCGCCCGGGATGTCGATATTCGGATATTGATGCAACCCGACCGTGTAAGCCAGGTCGATCGCTACATGCAGGCGACTAAAGCCTCAATAGAATACATGCGGGATTGGGTGGGAGATTATCCATTCCCCAACCTGACCGTTGTCGATCCCCGACGAGGAGCCGCTAACGCCGGCGGGATGGAGTACCCGACTTTGATCACGGCGTTCGGTATGTACGCCATGCCCGATAATATCAGATTTATAGAAATGGTTATCGCTCACGAGTTCGCGCATAACTATTTCTACCATCTGCTTGCCTCAAACGAATTCGAGGAGGAATGGCTCGATGAGGGATTCACCAGCTACGCCGAAAATAAGATAATGATCGACGTTTACGGCTCCCCATCCGATTTTATCGATTTAATGGGTATCAAAATGAGCAATTCGCATATGAGCCGAGCGCAGTATAGATCGGTCCCGGATATGGACCCCCTGGTCCGCCGTGCCTGGGAATATTATTCCGAGGGCAGTGAAGCGTCGATTCCATTTTCAAAAGCCGCCATTATGCTCAAGACCCTGGAAAATTACGTCGGCGACGATACCATGCGGAAGATAATGCGAACCTATTTCGAACGATGGAAATTCAAACATCCTAAAACACAGGATTTTGTCGATATCGCCAACGAGATTTCCGGGCGGGATCTAAACTGGTATTTCGATCAGGCCCTCTACACCGAAGCCGTCCTCGATTACCGGGTACGCTACCTTTTCACCAGGGAAGCCAAAGAGGATGAGGGTTACGATTTCACCCTCGATCCCTATGAGGAACAATCGAACTCCGATGAGGAGGATAACGAGAAGGACCTCGAAGCTGAGGAAGAGTCGGAGTATATTTCTCCCGACTCGATGAACGTTGATATCCCTGAAACGTTATACTACAGCGGAGTGAATCTACAACGTATGGGCGAATTCATCTTCCCGGTGGAAATCGAAATCGTATTCGAGGATGGCGAGACGATCAGGGAAACCTGGGACGGCAAAAGCGTCTGGAAAAAATTCCGCTACACGAAACCGTCGAAATTGCTTTCCGCGCGAATCGATCCCGAAAACAAAATCCCGCTGGATATCAATTTCACCAACAACAGCAAGTCTGTCGAACCGCGGGGCAACGGTGTCGCCAAACTTTCGGCTCGGATCTTGTTCTGGGTTCAGTTTATGTTCGAGCAATCGGAATTGCTCACGGTTCTACCGTCGCTGGCGCCGGATCTCTAAATAGCTATCGCTATAGATCGGAATTATTTTACAGGGAGAATAAAATGATCGAAAGTATAAAGGCCGGTTTCGCGCGGACGTTCGCTAACAAGAGGATGATATTCGTTTTCTATCTGGTAAACCTGATATTGGGACTGGCGATAATGATCCCCGTTGCGGGTTTGATCGACAGTTACACGGGCAAAAGCCTGATGAGAGAGAGCCTGGCTGTCGGTATGGACTGGAATTTCTTTTTTGAGTTTCTCGGAGACAACCAGGTCGGTATAACCGGCGCGCTAAAGCTGTTCATTCTGATACCGCTGTTATTCGCCTGCGCTATCCTTTTTCTATCCGGCGGGGCATTCGCCATTTTCGCGGGTTCTGAAAAATATAAACCGTCGGAATTCTGGGGCAACTGCGCCCGTTATTTCGGACGATTCCTCAGGCTGGCATTGATGAGTATCCCCGTGCTGGCGATATTATTTTCATTGCGTCTCTTAGCCGACGGTATGGAGCGCCTGTTTTTCGGCGCCGATCCGTATGAGAACGTAGCTTACTGGTTCGGTATGCTTAAGATCGGCCTCGGTTTTATCGGCATATTACTTTTCGGTCTCGTATTCGATTACGCTCGTATTTATATGGTTCTCAACGACGAGCGTAAATCGCGGGTGGCGCTCTGGCGAGGCCTCAAATTCGCGGTACGGAATATAGGCAGAACATTTCTCATAGCGATGATTCTCTTTCTGATCGGTATCGCGGCTTTGTTCGCCTATTACCATCTTTCCAACCTTCTATCGTCACCGCGCACGGCGATCATTATCTCTCTCGTACTATTACAGCAGGTCTATATCGTCTGGCGTGTGATATTACGGCTGACATTCTATTCGAGCCAGATAAACCTGTACCGGCGGCTTTCACTCGGAGATATAATCGACTCGTAATCCCCGGGTATCGGGCGGCAACAATTATATAAATATCATTTAGATAATGACGTTTGGCTTATGTTCAATTTTTTCATGAACAGGTTACGTTCCAGAGTGATAGCGCACTGGTGGGACAGCGATACTATAGAGCGTAAAGCTTTATCTTCTATAGGGACTGCCTTATTGGGCCCGTCGACAAAAAGCACATATCGCACCTCACTCATGATCTTAATCGGAACGGTGATAAAAGCCAGTGGCTTTAATCTCTCACCCTCATCGCTTGTTATCAAAGATTCATAATGCTCTCGATTTTCATCGCCGACAGAAACGGCTTTGCCCTGTTCCCTCATCTCCTTGAATAACCCGGTTTTCGCTGAAAAACAGAGGGCTTGTACCTCCTGTTGAGATTCCAGTCCGAAACCGACCTTTCCGGTGAAGCTATCCCATTTGGGATCGAAGACAAAGAGAATCACACGGCCCATCTGCAGGCCCCGAAAGATCGCCTCGCAGAGAACTTGCAGTATTTCATCGCTGGACTTCGCCTCCATAAGCGCGTCGGTCGCGTTATGCAAAAACGAAAGTTGCATATCCCGGACATTTATCTCGTATTGCATCTTATCCGTGTCATCCTCGGAAAGTTTTGAGCTTTCAAACTGGCTCTCGATATCTACTTCCAGATCCTCCGCGATTTCCACCATCTGATCGCGGCAAACTGACAAAAGATCCATCATGTCGAATTTGGACACATTGATTATTTTCTGGGTTCGCTTTATTATCGAGGCATACGTTGATGAATTCTGGGACGTTTCATTCATAAGACAGGGATAAATACAGTCGGCAAGATATACGATATCCACCAGGAGATCCTTCGATTTTTCGTCGGGTTGTTTCTTTACGCGATGATGTTTGGCGATCGACTTGATTAATTCAGAAGGCAAATTCCATCGTCGGGCCATAATATCGCCCGCCCTCATATGATCAATTCCCAGAAGAACTCTCTCCGTTTTATAGGCGTCAAGCTGTCCTCCCTTGAGCCTGAGGATTTCTTCATACTCCTTTGGAAACGCGCCGGCCAGCATGGGCTCGCCTATGTCGTGCATAAAACCAGAGATAAAAGCCAGTTCGATTAAATCAGGCCTTTTTATCCTTTCGCACAGGAATTTCGCGATCAATCCGCAGCCCAGCGAACGAATCCAGAACGCGACTATATCAAATTTACCGCCTCGGGAAAGTTGATTAACCATTTGATAAATACCCATGGATACGGCTATATTGCGGATAGCCCGAAAACCCATTAAAACAATCGCCCGTGTAACGGTGCAAATCTTCCTTGATTGCCCCCGGTAGAATACAGAGTTGGCCATTCTAAGGACTCGACTGGTTAGATGATGATCGGAAATAATGCAGTTGGCCAGATCCGCGGCTGACGCGTTGGGATCTTCCGAGATTCGCTTGATCCTAACAATCACCTGTGGCAAAGATTGAAGATTTGAGAACCTCTCCAGCTTTTTCTTAATCTCGATCTCTTCCATAACTTTCATGTCGCAAGCCTTTTCCGTATCGGAATTAACATAAACTTATCTGTCGATTTCCAACCCCATTATGCTTATCGGAATCACCAGCCTCTTGAACCAGTCCGACAATGCTATCGCCGCCCGATGAAACACATTTGAAACATCGCCGGGGTCAAAAAATCCGATAGAACCTCGAAACTGTTGAGGGCCGCGTTTCGGCCATAATGGTCGTTGTTCAGAAAACCTATTCCCCCAAAAAACACCGATATCTCGGTTTGGCAAGTCGAAACATGATATTTATGGGACTATTTCGGGGAAGATTCATCGCGTGGCGGGAGAATGCGCAAGGAACTGCCCATGATCAACAGTAAGTTCTCAAATTCTCGTCCGCCAATTCCCGCTCTCACTTGCTAATATAATCATTTTGTTATAGATTGATTAGGGGGATCGATTGAGCAAAATAGAAAATTAAGCTTGGATGACGTGAATCGAATACAACCAGGATCGCGAAAATGAAGAATGATTTTATAAAATATGCCTTCGCCGTTTCCCTGGTATTTCTCTCCTGCGGTTCATCGGAAAAATCTTCCCGGGATCAAGCCACTTCGGATTATCTGCCCGGGAAAATCGAATCCATGGCGATTGAGCGATCCTCTGAGCCGAGGATATTCGTCGGCGAATCGCTTTATGAGTATATCAACGGCGGCGCCGAGATCTACCATTCCTATAAATTTATCGAGATGGCCTCGGCCGAATACAAATTCGGCGATATCGAAATGACCGCCGACATTTTCAAATTCGAGGACGATGATCATGCCTACGGTCTCTATGCGGCAAATCGCCCGCCTAAACCCGATTTTATCAGGCTTGGCGCGGAGGGGATTAAAACTGATGTGTCCGTGGATTTCGTCAAAGGCCCATTCTATGTAAAAATAATAGGGTTCGAGGAATCCGACCTGACCGCCGAAAACGTGGTCGTTCTGGCCCGGGAGATCGAAAAATTAATTCCCGGCGATAATTTCCTTCCCCGACCGTTCGCTCTTTTCCCTGACGGGGAGATTGTGGATGCCACCGATATGATGTTCGCCGATTCGTTTTTAGGCCAACGTTTTCTATCGGGATTTTTCACCCGAAAATACGTGGTGGACGACGATACCCTCACTCTGTTCATCACTGAAAAAGACGCGGGAGCGAAATTCTCGCTCTGGTTCGAATTAGCGTCGGAGGAGGGGATGGCCGAACCGGGGCCGGAAGATCTTCCTTTTGACGACGGCCTGGTGCTGGTTATGGATTATGTCTATTACGGGGAAATTATAGCGGGCGTAAAAGACGGCAGGTTATTGGGTATAACCAACTACGACGATGACAAAAGCGGCTTTTTAACCGAATGGCTCGAAACGTTACCCTGATTTGAAATTATCGATACGTGGGTTTAAAATCAGACGTACATAGCTTTCAATTAGCTGATATTCGTATCTATATCGACCGCTCGGACACGTTGTGCTTCATTTTCAGTACATGACAGCATACTCCGACGTTATCGACATCTGCCGGCCGAAGCCATAATCGGTAAAATATCATAATTATTTGGAACGGATTCCCAGCCAAATTTGGTTGACATTATGGAGTTATTAGGTATGTTTGATTATCCGTTAAGGTTGATTTGTTGATAATAGAATTCAAATGTTTAACTAAACGCTGGAGCTTTTTATGAAAAAAGTTACCGTTTTCGTGTCGCTACTGCTTCTATTAGCGTCGTCTTTCGTAAATGTCACCGCAAGCGAGCAAAATTCAAAAATCGATGCCTTGCGAAGCCTCAGGACCGAATTCCCCGGTATTCGGACCTATACCGAGGGCCAGAATATCACCAGGGTCTTCGGAAAACGATTCGGCAGCGGGTCATCCCCTGAAAATACAGCCGAACAATTCAAAAACGAGTATGTTGAACTGTTCGGGGTCTCCCCGGAAAATTTAAAACCGGGAAGCGATCTGGTCGGCGGATTAAGGACATTGCCGCTGGTGAACGATGGTCAGACCGGAGAATACAAATTCACCCTCGTTTATTACTCCCAGTTTCTAAATGATATCCCCGTATTCAGGGCTGATATCGGGCTTCTTGTGCGAAATGAATCGGGCTATCCCCTGGTAATGGCGGCCTCGGCTCTGCGCGACCTGGGCGATTTCGATGTTCAGTCCGGCATCGGAATCAATGCCCCGCTTGCTCATAACGCTATCAGATCTTTTCATTCCGAACTTAACAATTTCAACGAACCGAAGCTGGTAATTTGGGCCGGAGTCAACGACCAGGTTGTCAGACCTGCCGCGGCCATGGAAATAATCGCGCATAACGGCAAATACGCGACTTCTGACTATGAAAAATGGCTGTTTTTGGTCGACGCTCAAACCGGGCAAATGCTCTATACAGAGGATATGATCCTGAATATCGATATTACCGGCAATGTCAGCGGTATGGCCACCGAAGGTTGGGGCGCCGATATTTGCTCTACCGAGGTAGTTACTCCGATGCCCTATGTTCGGGTGGAAATTCAAGGCGGGGAATGGGTTTACGCCGACGAGAACGGCGATTTTGTCATCCCCAACGACGGCGATACCGAGGAGACCGTTGTCTCGGATATCCGCGGCCAGTGGTTCAGGGTAAATAACGTATCCGGTTCCAACGCTCATCTTACGCAACAGGTTACGCCCCCCGGACCGGCTGATTTTATCCATAACGAGGCGAATAACAGCGAATATAACCGGGCCGAGGTCAATGGTTATGTCCACGCAAATATCGTCCGCGATTATACGCTGGCTTACAACGATTCATTTCCGACAATACGCGGCCAGCAGAATTTCCCGGTAAATGTTAATCTCAACGAAAACTGCAACGCCTACTACGATTACAGCTCCATCAATTTTTTCACCTCCGGCGGGGGATGTTCCAACACCGCCTTTTCGACCGTTGTTCATCATGAGTACGGTCATCATCTGGTGGCTGTGGCGGGAAGCGGGCAGGGGCAGTATGGCGAAGGACTCGGCGATATCATGGGGGTTTTAATCTCCGGTGATCCCGGTCTCGGCTACGGTTTCCAAAATAACTGCAATGTGGCTTTGCGCAATGCCGACAATAATTATCAATACCCGTGTAACGGCGAAATTCATGCCTGCGGACAGTTGATTTCCGGGTGTATATGGGATACGCGTAACGAGCTTATGGCCAGTTATCCCGATGAGTACCTGGATATAATCGGTACCCTTCTTACAACTTCGATACCGTTGCACAGGGGAGACCTCATAACCCCGAGCATTACAATTGACTTTTTGACTATCGACGATTTGGTATATGGTGATGGTGATATCGATAACGGCACCCCGCATTACGACGAGATCTGCGCCGGGTTCGGAGCGCACAATATGGACTGCCCCGAAATCATTCTTATCGATTTCGTTTATTCCGACGGTCTTCCCGAGCTGGTTGATCCCGCCGGCGGGACAGTTGTCGCGGTCGAGGTTATCGGCGTAACTGAAAACCCGCAACCCAACACCGGTATGCTTTATTACAACGACGGTTCCGGATGGGAATCGGTGGACATGAACGAAATCTCGGAGAACAGCTACGAAGGAACCTTCCCCGAATTTGATTGCGGATCACCTGTGACGTATTATTTCAGCGCCGAGACGGAATCCGGAACGGTGGTTACTGATCCCGGTGACGCTCCCGCCTCGACATTCTCCGCTTTCGCCGCCACAGGCTACGTAACGGTTTTCACCGACGATTTCGAGCGCGATCAGGGCTGGACGGTAGAAGACTCCCCCGACCTGGCAGACGGCTCGTGGGAGAGGGCCATCCCCATCACCATATGCGACCGTGGTAATCCTCTATACGATTTCGACGGCTCCGGGTATTGTTTCGTTACCGATAACAGTTCGGCCAATAATTGCAACAGCGATGTCGACGACGGAAACACGTACCTCATTTCTCCCGCGTTCGATCTGACCGATACGGAAACTATCTTCAGATTCGCGTTGTGGTACACCAACGGTTTCGGCGACGATCCTTACAACGACATTTTCAATATCTGGATTTCCTCCAACGACGGCGCCGACTGGACGATCGTTGAGACAATCGGCCCGATCTCGGCTCCGGAATGGCTGAACCTATGGTATATCGTCAATGATTTTATCACGCCGACCGATCAGGTCAGGTTCAGATTTGACGTTTCCGATCTCAACCAGGGATCTATCGTCGAGGCCGCTATTGACGCTTTCGAGATTGTAAGATGGGAATGTGATCCCACGGGTATCGCCGATGAAATTGACGGTATCGATTTGCCTGTCGATTTCGCCCTTATAGGCAGTTACCCCAACCCCTTTAACGCCAGCGTGACCATAGAATACGCCCTGCCGGAACAATCGAATGTCGCTATCGAGATATTCGATCTGCTCGGCCGCAAGATAGATACTATCGTGGATGAAACCAGGCAAGCCGGGTATCATAAGGCGATATGGAACGCCAACCAAAACTCGACCGGAGTCTATTTCTACAGCATTAAAGCGGGGAACTTCACGGACACCAGGAAGATGCTATTGCTTAAATAATAGATTTTAGTGTTTTTAATGGGGAGCCGCGCGCGGCTCCCTTTTTTTTATTTAAAAAAAATAGCTGACATTCCCGTGATATGCCATTATATGATTGGCATGAGAATAGAGTCTTTTTACAATATCACATCGGAGGGTAAGCTATGAGCGAATACTCGTATTTTAGATCGATCTTTTTTCTGTGCCTCTCCTTTTGCCTGGTAGCGGCCGGATGCGGGATGGATGGCGACAGAGCCGATATCAACAAAAAAGCGGTCGCCGGCTCCGAGAAGATCATGGGGCTCGAGTTCACCGATTCCGAAAGAGATTCATTACTCGAGGATCTGCGGGATAATCTCGATTTCTACCGGTCGATGAGAGCCGTAAGTATACCCAATTCCGTAGCTCCCGCGTTGATATTCAATCCGATACCGGCGGGAATGAAATTCGACACAAAACAAAAACCGTTACGGTTGGGATCATTCAAGGCGGTCAAGGTCCCGGATAATTTCGAGGATCTCGCCTTCTATTCGGTTCGGGAATTATCCGAACTGATCCGCACCCGGCGGATAACATCGACGCAACTTACCAAATTATCTTTAAAAAGATTGAAAAAGTACGATCCTCAACTTCATTGCGTTGTGACGTTAACCGAGGAATTGGCGCTCAGGCAGGCAGCGCGTGCCGACGAGGAGCTAGAGGACGGAAAATATCGCGGCCCTCTTCATGGAATTCCCTATGGCGCGAAAGATCTCCTGGCGGCGCGGGGTTATAAGACAACCTGGGGCGCGATGCCGCATAAGGACCAGGTTTTAGATTACGACGCTACCGTGATAATAAAGCTCCGGGAAGCCGGGGCGATACTTGTGGCCAAGCTTTCGTTAGGGGCGCTGGCCTGGGGCGACGTCTGGTATGCCGATACCACGCGCAACCCGTGGAATCTCGAGCAGGGCTCCAGCGGATCATCGGCAGGCCCGGCCTCGGCTGTATCAGCCGGGCTGGTTCCTTTCGCCATCGGTTCGGAAACGTGGGGTTCTATTGTATCGCCATCCGCGCGATGCGGCGCCACCGGATTAAGGCCGACCTACGGCCGTGTCAGCAGGGCAGGGGCAATGGCCTTAAGCTGGTCGATGGATAAACTCGGGCCCATATGCAGAACCGTGGAGGATTGCGCTTTAGTATTTAACGCTATCCGGGGTTCCGACGATATCGACCAGAGCGTTTTCGATCCGGCTTTCAACTATAAACCCGATATCGATCTGAAAAAACTGCGTATCGGATATCTAAAAACCGATTTCGATACGGATAGCGTTTTTTTAAATCAAAATAACGCGACATTGAAAAAACTTCGCGAACTGGGGGCCGATCTTATCGAGATCGAATTGCCTGATATGCCCGTAGAGGCGATGCAAATTATCCTCTCAGCCGAGGCGGCGGCCGCTTTCGACGATTTGACCCGGTCTAACCGCGATGATCTTCTGGTCAGGCAGATCAGGAACGCCTGGCCTAACGCGTTCCGCTCGGCCCGATTTATTCCCGCTGTTGAATATATTCGGGCAAACCGGCTGAGAACCAAATTAATCGCGAGAATGGCGGAATTGATGACCGATTTAGATCTCTACGTTTCGCCGTCGTTCGAGGGCGACAACCTGTTGCTGACCAACCTGACCGGCCATCCCTGCGTGGTCCTGCCCAACGGCTTCAACGAGGACGGTGAACCGACAAGTATAACTTTCGTAGGCCGGTTATACGATGATGCCGCTCTTTTAGCGGCGGTTGAAAAATACCAGAACGCTACTGATTTTCACAAACAACATCCCCCGTCATTCAAATAAGAAAAGGGGCCGAAATTGATTCGGCCCCGATGATCTCAAGCGAATAAGTTTATCAATAAATCCGATTATTTAATATCGGTATTATTTACATCTTTAAGTTCGTTATCCGATAATATATCATTTCCCCCTCCCGGCGATGGGGACCCCGGAGGGCAACTCGGGCAGGAAATCAGTTCCGGGCTTCCGATTTTCAGTTTCGAGAATCCCGCTATCACGTCCGCGACATTAAAACCGCATGAGGCATTCAAGTCCATCGCGACCGCCCAGGTATTTCCGGATCCGGCGGGGCATTCACAAAGAAGGTAAGCATCCGGCAAACCGGTTTTCAGCTTGGAAAAGGCGCTGATAATATCGGCTACGTTAAAAGAACCGCTGCCGTTGTAATCGCCGATGATATACGGCCCGCATCCGCCTGTTTCGCTTAAATATATATATTCTGTTTTGATCTCGATATCGGAACCGTAGGCGTTAGCGGCGGTGAGAGTTACGGTAAAATAACCGAGTTCGTTGTAAATATGAGCAGGGTTAGCCAGATCACTCGTATCACCGTCTCCGAAATTCCATAGCCAGCTCGAGGGAATGTTCGATGAAAGATCGATAAAGCTAACCTCGAGCGGCGGGATTCCGAATAACGGATTGCCGCTGAAATTAGCCGCGGGCGCGAGACCATATACGATATTGATCGTGGTGTCTCTCTCTATACTCACGTCGGTAAAGGTGATAGTATCCGGAATATCTGAAAGCGAATCGGGGCTGTAGGTAAGATCGTATGTTTCCGGTTTGATTAAAATCTCATAAAAACCGACCGAATCCGATTTATTGCCGGGAGTGTGAATCTCCTGCCGGGAAACGCTTTCCACCGCCGTAATTCTGACATCCACGACCGGGGTGTCGTTCTCCCTGGTAATTGTCCCGGAGACAACCATTCCGGTATCCAGAGAAATGTCGTACTGGGAATTGGCGAAAATCGATTGATCTATCAGCTTTATTGATGCCAGGCGACGGGTTCTCGGCGGCTCGAATTCCAGATGATATGTCCCCGGCGCAATAACGGTTTGATATTGGCCTGTACTATCGGTATAATCCCCTACCAGCGGAACACTAAGATCGCTCAACACGTCGATAGCGTCGATATCCACATCGAGAACACCAGCTCCGAACGAAGTCAGCACCGTGCCGTATAGAAGAATTCCGTCAGGAAGAACGACATCCAGCTGTGTATCGCTATTCACGGCGGTTGAATCCTCCCTGATAGGCGCGAGGTACGGGGGAACAACGGGTGGCTTATAGATGATGTCATACATCCCGAATTGAGGGAGAACCACCTGATAATAACCGAATTCGTCAGTATCATCGCCGGGAGTAAATAGATCGATGCCGTTATTCGAGTAATTGATATCGAGATCCACTCCGGCAATACCGGCTCCGTCAGGATCCCTTACCGTTCCATATAATAGAAAACCGGGTTCCACGACAAAATTCCGGGTTATATCGCCGAAAACCGCGACCCCGTAGGCGATTCCCGGCATTAGCCGAGTTTCCGGAAGCGGAGCGACGTTTATATCATATGTTCCCTCCGGAACGAGCAATTGATAATCGCCGTTATCGTCGGTATTATCTCCCGGAGTATATACTTTAATGCCTGTCACGCTGTCTTCAGCGTCGAGATCGGCGTTAACAACCGGATCGCTGTTGAGATCTCTCACCGTTCCGCTGATGAAAAAGCCGTCTTGAAGGGTAACATCGAGTTCGGTATCGGAGCTAATCGCTATATTTTCCATCACAACGGGAACGTACCGCGGATTGGATATGCCGCCTCGATAACGATAAGTTACTCGAAATAAACCGGCGGGCAGAATAATTTCGTAAAGACCGTCGACATCCGTGTTATCGCCGGGAGTAAATAAGTGAACACCTGTATTCTGATCATACACGTTTAAATCGACATCCTCTATACCGTTCCCCTGTGAATCGAAAGCGCTCCCGGTAAAGAAATACCCTTGCTGTAGAGTCATATTCAACGTCTGATTTGAATTTATATCGATTCCGATCAAATATACGGGGATCAATCCCGACGATGTCCTCGGCCTGAAACTTATATCGTAAGTGCCGGCATCGACATTGGGAACGCTGTAAAATCCCGAAATATTCGTAGTATCCACATACGGGCCGATAGGGGTGCCGTCCGGGGCATACAACTGCACGGCCACGTTAACTACAGCCCCGCCGTTATCGTCGACTATACCCGAAATGGTAAATTGTGCGAACGCCGAAGATGATGCAGCCATAATCATTGTTATCATTAATAAGGCTTTCCTGATGTCGAACATTCTCTTTCCTCCGGAGAATAAGTTTCTTAAGATGCTATCGTACCAATAACATGTTATGGGTCGAAGAACCCTTTGAAGTTTTCAACTGATAGAAATACAAACCGCTGGCGACCTGCCGCTTCCGGCTGTCATCCCCGTCCCAGCCGATAGTATAGTAACCGGGTGATTGAACTCCCCTGTCGATTTTTTTCACGCGCTGCCCGAGACTATTATAAATAATCAATGAAACATCGGTCTGAATGAATAAGACATACGAAATCACGGTTCCCGCGTTGAACGGATTCGGGAAATTATCCTTCAGAATAAAACTAATCGGGGGCAAGCCTCCGCCCTCTGTTAATAAAATAGTTACCGATGTGTCCGATGTAATATTAAATCCGGCTAATAACTGATTGTCTAAAGCCGTTCCCGCGGGCGGTGTCACGTCTATTGTATATGTTCCTGAAGGCACCGTAACATCCACGGTACCGTCAATATCGGTATTATCATGCGGGGTGAAGATTGTGGACCCGGAACCTTCCGATACGAAATCGAAATCGGCGTCCTCAACCGTTATTCCCGACGGATCGAGTACCAGGGCAGAGAAAATATAACCCTCGCTTAATATAATATCGTTCCAGATACTGTCCTGTTCTATAAAGACTTTACCCAGATTCCGCCCCGCGTAACGGCTTCCCCTGAGCGGCGCGACCCTGGCATTGAAGCCGCCGATGGGCACAAACATGCTGTAATTCCCCAGAGAATCGGTAATATTGTCAGCCACAAATATCCTCGATCCGGTCACCGTATCGGCGAAATCTATCTCTATATCTCCGAGTCCGCCCCCAGAGCTATTTATAATTCTCCCCGAAATAATGACTTTGGGTACCTCCGGCAGGAGAAAATCCAAACTGGTATCGGCGGAAATTGTTACGTTATTCAATACCAGGCGATCATAAATAGAACCGGGCGGCGGCTGAACCCTGATCGTGTAGATACCCGATGGTATCGCGATAGTAGTTTCGCCCAGGCTGTCGGTTTCATCGTTGGGCGTGTACAGCTTTATCCCGGTGCTCTCCTGTATAATATCCAGATCGGCGTCAAAAACAGGATTGCCGGTAGAATCATGAACGAAGGCGGCAACGAGCCATCCCGTCTCTAAAACTTGATCCCGAATAATATCCCCGCTTATTGCGAGGCTATCCACCAACTCTCCCACATAACGGCTTCCCGGCGGGGGAACATAGCGAAGCTGGAACATCCCGGTGGGAACCGCCACGTTGTGAAACCCCAGCGAATCGGTCTCGTTATTCGTAAGGTAAATCTTCTCGCCTGTGGCCGCCGTTCTAAGATCTATACTGATATTCTCCAGCCCCTCCCCGAGCCCGTTTCTGACATAACCGCTAAATAACATTCCCTCCGATAAAACTACGTCGATAAGAGTGGTATCGGCATAAATAGAAAGGGGATCCATCTGCGATCCGAGCCAGCGGGTTCCCGCCGGCGGTTGAAAACGCAGCCTGTAATCTCCCTGCGGAACCACGATCCAGTAATTACCCAGGCTATCGGTCTTATCGTTCGGGGTATAAATTCTCGCTCCGGTTGATAAATTATCGGCGTCCAGATCAACCCCGAACACCGGCTGACTATTGCCGGTAACCGTCCCGCGAATTATCTTCCCAAAACCGAGGGTGACATCAATACGTGGATTTACGTTATATAAAGAATCGTTGAATCTACGATGCCCTAATAGATTGGTACCGGGCGGAGGGCCGTAGGAGATATTGTAAACCCCGTTGGGCACCCAGACAGCGTAATACCCGTCCGGGCCGGTATTATCGCCGGGGGTTGGTATACGTTCACCGGTTATGGCATCATCGAAATCGAGATCGACATCGGCTACCGGGTTGCCGTTGGGATCGTAAACGAATCCGGAGACAAACGATATCAGCCTGCCGGAAACATCCCCGCTGAATAAAGCGATGAGAATTATAATTCCCGTGATCTTGAATAACGTCAGTAAACGATGATGCATTCTCTTCTCTGAATTACAGTTCTATTTTCAAATTAAATTTGGTTATCGTAGCTTTTTTATCAAAAGGAGAATAAGCCTCGCCCGGAGTGAAGATCCCTAAAACCCATCCTATATGAATCCGCTCCCAAAGTTCGGAAATTCCCAAAACGATATCAAGAGACGTTCCGATATCGTCGCTTATCCCGTTGGGACGGGCAGGAGGATCGACCAGGTTTCCTCTTAAATCATTATCGAGTTGATCCTGTTTGTAAGAATGATAAACAACCTCGATCGAACCGTTGCTGATCGGCCTGAACCCCACGCCTAAAGTGATTATTTTCAGATTGCTTAATTCCGGATCGAGCAGTTCCCCGTAATACTTGAATGTCCTTACGCCGCCGTAATAGCCGGTATTATCCTGAAAACCGGTCTGCCTGAATTCGTTGTCGTCGGCTCCGCCTTTATCCCCGCTTCCCCTTGCGTATGACAGGGTAGCTGACGGCGAATACGCGATGTTTTCAGCCATGACAGTTACGCCTAAATCCATTGCCGACGCGTTCAACGTTTTGCCTTTATCCGTTCCTCTCATTACCGCCAATTCAGCCCAGGGGTTAAAATAATCTCCAACTTTTCCCAGATAACCCGCGCCGTACCATGACGGTTCCCGGTTGCGGGTCTGGTCGCTGTCCTTTCTTAGCAGAAGATACCCCCTGATGGTATTGGCGCTATTCACATTCCAACGAACCTGGGCGAATAGATCGGACCACGTCTTGAATTTATTTTTCAATTGAAATTCGGAGTGAATATAAGCAAGCTCATATATCACCGGCGGCTTACCGTAATAATACAACCTCACAGCGTCGAGATACTCGTCGAACAGCCATTCCCGGGGCTCGTCGATATCCTGTCGTCCCACCTGGATGGCAAAACCGTTTACGCCGATATTTTTGGCCAGCACAAAAAGCTGGGTGATGCTGGCGTCGAGCTTTCTCGACGGCGGATTGATCCTTTCGCTATCCAAATAAATCCTGTCTCTTATCCTGAGCTGGCCGAAAGCCCGAAAATTATCATTGAAATAACCGCTGAACTCGGCTCTTATCTCCGGCTGAGCGTCTTTCTGGTCCGATAAATACGGGTCGGATAAATCGTATTCGGTCTCGCTCGTGGCCGTTTGACGGAAATTCCCGCTGATTAAAAATTTATCCCCGGCGACAAATCCGTAATGGCTGTAATAAGCGCCGCCCCAGGCCAGCTCGTCGAAAAGCTTCTCCTCGATTCTATGGAACGAACTTCCCGGATAATTAACGTCGGTTTCACGATTCAATATTATTTTTAAGCCGTGGATCTCAAGAGTGTCCGGGGAATTACCGTCAACTGAAATACCTGTCAGGGTCCCCTTGATTTTATTGCTCTTTTTAATATTCTTATGATTGATTTTCCTGGCCTCCCATGTACCATCGTCTTTTACCTTGCAGCTAACCTCGAGCCACTGCCCCTCCTTGAGATCGCTTATGGTCATTGGCCCGTTTTCGCCGTCGGGAAACTGGGTTTCATCGTCGATCTCGATACCTATCCCGTACATAGTGATAGTTTTTTTCTTCGAATCAACGCCTTGCAATGTTCCCCGTAGTTTCGGCCGCCTCGGTTGAGGAAGCTCCTCGATATCGGAGGTTATAAATACTCCATTATCATTATCCCAATCGCCTTTTATCTCCACGGCCGGGATCTCCTCGAAATCGAGCATCATATATTCCGGCTCTCCTCCGGCCACGGCGATCTGAGACGAGAAAGCGAATAAACAAATCCCGAACAGTAAACCGATTGTTTCGATGGATTGTTTTAAAGTCATTTTTTTTCTCCGCTTAAAATGTTTTTCCCCTCTTGCGAACTCTTTATCTCTAAGATCAGGTTTTTCGCTATACTCCTCCATCGCGGGCGAAGCGAATACAGCGCCGCCAGCCGTAGCAGGGCGGCGTCTTTCCACCAATTCGCGCGTTCGCGAAAATCCTCATCGACCGATCCGTAGCCCCTAACGAACGCTTCCGATCCGTTTTGAATTAACAATTCGTTTTCCGGCGATTGATGCGATCGCAAGACCACATGCGCCATGAAATTTCCGAAATCGAGCGCCGGATCGGATGAAGCCATGTTATCGAAGTCGAGCAGGGTTGCCCGGCCTGGCGAATGAAGCGTTTGTTTGTCGTAAAAATCGCGATGAACGACTCCTGTCGGATGGCCATCGGCGATTCTTCCGCGCGAAATCCCCGAGCAGGCATCGGCGAACGCCTTACCCGCCTCCGGGAAAATATTCGCTATAATATCGACTTTTTTCCTCAAGTTGTCAAGTTCATCATCGGCCGTGTAACCTGGCAGATTGTTCATGGCCATAGAATGCAGTTTGCGAATCAACCTTCCCGCCTCAGCGCATGATACGGGAAACGATCGATCCCCGATCAACGAATGCAATGACCGTCCCGGAACCAGCTCCATGAACGTAACCCCATGCTCTTTATCGTAACCCAATAACCCCGGCGTGGTCAAACCATCGGAGGAATCCCCGGCAAAACCGTTTTCGGTGAGTTGGTCAGCGATATCGAGCGTTCGTTCCACCTTCCCCGGCCGCGTTATTCTGGCCACAAATTTGGCTGTTTCGAAACCATCCTCTTTTTCGATTTCAAGAGTATATTCGAGAACGGCTCGACGCTCGAGACGATAGCCCAGCAGACGGCACTCGATTATTCTAAAATTCTTCCCGGAGAGAGCCGGTATCCGCGCGAGATGTTTTTTCGGTTTGCCTGTAATTACAAAATCGCGCAGAATTTTAAGTTTCGGATCGTACGGAAATATCGGGACGATTAAACTTATGTCATCGAATATTATGAACTCTTGCTGAGACGCTACCGCGTTGCCGGGTAATGTCTGATCAGGCCCCGGCAAATGACCCCATAAAACAATTTTCTCCTCGCCTTTATCCTGATTCTCGACAATAAGATCGTAACCGATGGAAAACCCGCCGTCATTCCGAGGAAAAACCCGGGGAATATACAGATCTTTCAACGCCCCCGGTTTTCCCTGCAGGCGATTTAGCTCTTTCTGAAAACGGGGTTTCATCCGCTCGATATCGGTCGCGATTTTGAATTTCGAACTGATTCCCATTATGACTCCAAGATTCTCTTACATTCAGTCAGGATATCGGATATGTTTGCCTTCCAGGACGGTTCCAGTCTGCGGAACGGCCCCACAGCCAGCTGATAAAGCCCGAAAGCGATCCAGAAATTAAGAATCGTCATGTCTATATCTCTAATTTCTTTATACGCCTTCAAAAAGATGTTTTCCATATCTTCCCCGCCGCTCGGCTCCCCTCGTAAACGCATTAGCTTTATGTGAGCTAAAAAGTTCCCCACGTCGAACACTGTATCGCCCCTGTGGGATCGGTCGAAATCCAGTATCGATACTTTTCTTTTACGACATAATACCTGGCCGTAATAAAAATCGCCGTGAACAAAACCGCTTTTACCAATTGCCGGAGAATAATTTTTCAGTTGATCTAAAATACTATCGGCCAGTTCCGCCTCGGACGGAAGTATATTTGTCAGCATCTTGCGGGTTTCCTCGGCGTCATCGATATAACTTGCCCGAGATTTCTCGCTCAATCCCGGGATATCGAAACCATGCATTGCCGCCAGCGCGATTGCCGTCTTCGATATATTAGCCGCGCGGTTATCGCCCTCGATACTCTCCAAAAATTGCTTGCCCCGCGCTTTTTCCATAATCAACGCTTTTCTTTCGGGTAAGTATGTCAATGGACGCGGCGAAGTGAACAGGCCGGAATCTTCCGAGAGCTTATGAATCTTCTCCTGCAAAGAAAAGATATCCGCGCCCCGATCGTCGGCGTAAATCCTTACGTACAACTTTAGCCACGCCCACTTATTAGTTTCCCTGTTCTTCGCTCTCGAGTTGCAGCGAAGCACAACACGTCGTTCCGGTTTGTACCTGACGACGTTCAAATGGATCTGTCTATTCGAAATACGCCATTTATCCTCAGGGTACTGATCGTAGCTCTCATATAAAACCCTCTGGATCTTTTTGAGATCCGATAAAATACGAAGTCCGTCGATTAAACAATCGTTCGGATAAAAATAGAGGATAGTCGCCAGGTCCGGAAACAGCATATAAGGATCAAGCCCCGGAACCGGAATCCATCGCGACACCGCCGCTTTTCGCGCCGCGTTATCGTAATCATTCTTTGTATATAATTTCGCGTAAAACAGTATCTCTTTAGAATCGCCGCCGCTCTCAACCTGAAGCTGATACGCGACGATACAATTGGTGCCCGGTTTATATCTTATATATAAAATGCGGCATTCCCTTATATTTCCCGCGCTTTCGGAAAGCCCGTCTTTTAATAACGAACCGACGTTCTCCGGTACTAACATTACCGAAAGCCCCGGAAGACTCTCATCGACCGGAATATCGTTTCTCTTAATCGTATCAGTGTAACGTTCGCTCTTTAGCAATTCATTCTCCCGCTAACGATCTTTCAATCATTTTCCAGCTTGAGGTTCCCGGCCTCTTCCGATTCTGAGCCGTCCCCGGGACTACCGGCCTCATGGCCTACATAGATATAAAACTCCCCCCTGCGCTTCAACAGTTCCTCTACCGGGCCCTGTTCAACGAGACGTCCGTCCTCTATATAGATAGCCCAATCGGCAAGCTTTAAGAAATTCAATCTGTGGGTGATGATCAGGAGGGTTCGATCCTGTTTTAAGCCCCGCAACGCCTCTATGGCTTCCTTCTCCGCGTGGATATCGAGACCGGTAGCCGGCTCGTCGAAAATCATAATAGGTGAATTTTTCAAAGCCGCCCGGGCGAAACTGATCCTCTGACGCTGCCCGCCTGATAAGGTAACGCCGCCCTCGCCGACCATCGTCTCATACCCTTCGGAAAACTTCTCTATAAAACCCTCGGCGCCTACAAGACGAGCCGCTTCTTTGATCTCCTCTTTGGCCGCTCCCGATTTACCGAACGATATATTCTCCTCGATCGTCGTTCTGAACAAAAATGAATCCTGAGTTAAACTGGTGACCCGTTTGCGAAGAGATCTTATTCTATATTCGCCGATATCTCGTTCATCTACATAAATCGTTCCCCCCTGAATCTCGTACAATCGCAACAGAAGCTTGGCAATTGTGGATTTCCCGGCGCCGGTCGAACCGATCAAGACCGTGGTTTTGCCCGCCGGGATAGTCAGGTTCATGCCTTTAAGCACCTCGTTGCCATCGGTATACGCGAAATAAACGTCCTCGAATTTAATATCACCCTTTATTCTCTTAGCCGACCTTGCCCCGGGATGATCCTCGACCTCGGGTTTGATCTCCAGTATCTCCATAATCTTCTCGCCGCGAACTATCGCTTTCGACGTGCGAGCCGAGAGGTTGGCAACCTTGCGGATAGGGCGATAAATACCTCGCAAATAAGCGACGAAAATAATCAGGTCACCGGGCGAGATTGTTCCCGCTAACGCTTTGCGTGCCCCGATCAATAATACGATAGCGGTGCCTATGGCGGTTACGATCTCCACTACCCTGGCGTAATTAGCGGCAAGCTTTGTGGTCCTGAGATTGGCCTTGAGATCGCTCGAAATCGATTTACCCAACAGTTTTTCCCGGATCTTCTCCTGGGCGAACGCTTTCACCTGGCTTATCCCGGTAATAGATTCCTCCATGGAGGCGACCATTTTACCGTACTTCTCCCGCTGACGATTAGCCGCGCTCTTGATTCTCCCTGAAAACCGAAACGCGGCTATCACGAATAAGGGCATGACCGCCAGGATCAACAACGCCAATTGCCAGTCGAGGAAAAACGCCACCATAAGCATCCCGAATATGAGAACGAATTGGCCTACCAGGCGGATAAGAGTCTCCACCATCAGATCCTGCAGCAGGTTTATATCGCCGGTAAGCCGGGTGATGATCTCCCCGGTCTCGCGGTAATCGTGATACGACTGCGGCAATCGTTGCACATGAGAGAAAAGCTGAAGCCTGATGGCCGCCAGTACCGCGTGGCCCACTGTCTTGGCCCAGACACTTTGCAGATACTCAAGCGTACTGCTTATCACGGCCATGGCCAGTATAGCCCCCGCCGCGGTTAGAATTATGGTCATGGGGTCCCAAGTCGTGAGGGGGGCCAAAAATGAAATATCGGAGGCTCTATCGGGCAGCAGGACATAATCGAATATGATTTTCAACGGCCAGGGCCGCAGGAGTGTCACCGCCGACATACCCAGAAGAGCCAGCGTGCTTAATAAAAGTTTACCCTTATGCGGTTTAAGATGCGTTCCGAAATGAATGATGACCCGTCGCAGGGCGCTCAGATCTATTTTTGGAAGACCGTATTTTATCTTCATAATTTACCCGATTCGGTTTTCGCCCCGGCCATTAGATCCTGAAAAATGCCGCTGACTGTCTCCAGACGGGAGCTCCATGTATGTTCGGCAATAGCCTCGGCCCTGGCGTTTTCTCCGAGTTTTTTCCTTAAATTCGGATCGTTCTTTAGCCTTATAAGAGCGTCCCGTAAAGCCTCGATATCTCCCGGCGGGATAAGCAAGGCGGTTTCTTCATTAACCAATATTTCCCGGATCTGCCCGATCGACGAGGCGACAATCGCTTTCCCGGCCGCCATATACTCGAAAATCTTCAATGCCGAAAAATAAAAATCGCTTAGATCGGGGTAGGGGGCGACTAACACATCGGCCATCTCCAGAAACGCGGGTATGGTATCATGCTCCACAAACCCGGTAAACTTTACGCGTCCCTTCAATCCCAGTTCTCGACATCTTTGCTTTAAATCCGATTTCTGTTTCCCCTTGCCCCCGACCACAAGAAGCCTGTTCTTAATTCCGTTTTTCGGTAAAGCCGCGAAGGAATCGATAAGAATATCCACCCCGTGCCAGGGTTTGAGACTGCCCACAAAACCAACAACATAATCGGAATCATCGAATCGTTCTATGGGAAGATCGATATCTTTCATGCCGCCCTTATTTAAGAAACGTTCCACGGTTACACCGTTGGGGATAACCGAAATACGGGCTTCCGCGGCTATACTCTTTATATAATCAGCGACCTCGTCGGAAACGGAAATTATATGGTCGGCTTCCGTGAAAAGACGTTGCTCTACAGATTTTGCCAGATCCTTTAATATAAGTCCTCGGTACTCCGACGCTTCGCTGACCAAAGGGGCGTTGACCTCCATCGCGAAGGGAAGCCCATTCGTTTGAGCGAATTGTAATCCCGCCTGACAGAATAACGAATAGCGTTCATAAATAAGATCAAAATTATTCTGAGAATGAAGCTTGGAGATGAAAGACTCGATACCGCTATTACGGTCGAACAGGATCATTTCCGCCGATGCCTTCTCGCCGCCGTTAGGATCTATAGGCTTAATTCCCGAGGCGTTATCCGGCAGGGGAGGAAGATCGAAATACAAAACGGATTTATACTTATGGCCGTTTAAATCCGCGCCACGGGCAACCACCGTAATATCGTATCCCCTGTTTAGAAGTCCGGACACGAATTCCCGCATATGAATAGAACCGCCTTTGGTACCCCAGTACGGAATACCGGTATCGGCGCACAGGTAAAGTATTTTCCCCTTTGGCTCTTTCATCTTATGAACCTCATGTGCCGCCGCCTAACCTGAAACCCGCGACAGGTTTCGTTTCTCCCGGTAATATCCGATCATCGTTTGTATGTTCTTTTTAAGATTGAATTTCTCCTCGGCTTTCTCACGTCCCGCCGCGGCGAATTTTGCCTGCAGATCCCTCGACGATAAAACACGTTCGATCCACCCGGATAATTCCGTCGGCTTTTCCGGTTCCACCAGCGCCCCGCTGATATTGTGATCCACCATCTCCGGAATCCCGGAAATCGATGTTGATATCACGGGCAAACCGAGAGCCAGGGCCTCGATAATAACCGTCGGCAAAGCGTCCTGGTTGCCGTCGACATCCACCGTGCAGGGCAGGCAAAACAGGGTCGCCTTACGCATTAAATCGAGCACGTCATCCAACGTTTTAGCGCCGACAAATTCCACATCGCTATCGGTCAATCCCAATTCGGATTTTTTATTTTGGAGATTTTCCCGTTCGGAACCGTCGCCGACGATAAGACATCTGTAATCGACACCTTTATCTTTTAAAAGCCTGCAGGCGTCGAGAAGAGTCCCGAACCCTTTCTTGGGAACCAGCCGTCCCACGCCGAGGATCAGGTTTTCCTCGCGCCCCCCGGTCTCCACGGGTGTAAATTTATCCAGATCGATTCCGTTGTGGATAACCTTTATTACCGACCGGTCCACATGAGGAGCGTTTTCGGTAAGATATCTATAATTATAATTGGTCACGGTCACCACGAATTTGGCGGTTTCGAGTTTTTTAGCCAGAAGATGTTCGTTCATATCATAAACGAAAATATCCTTGGCGTGAGCGGTGAAGCTATACGGGATGCCAGATATCAGGTGCGCGTAATATGCCATCGTGCTCGGTAAGCTGGCGAAATGAGCGTGAAAATGCGATATCCCCGCTTCAACCGCCCGGGCCGCTATCCAGGCCGCCTGAAGAACCATCTCTATCTTATAATTGTTTTTCTCCCTAAGGCCTTCCTCGAGCAGCGGCCAGAATCGATCGGCGCGGGGAGCAAGATATTCCCAGGATTCACCCAGCCAGGCGCCCCACTTTTTCATGTCGAATCCCTCGAGGTAATAAGCCCTCGCCTTTAAATAAGCGACCTGCGGGTGAAATATCCCCTCGTTAGGTTTCTTTAATGAAAATATCGAAATCTCCGCCCCGCGGCGTTCGAGTTCGAGCATCTCGTTTAGGATAAAGGTTTCCGAAATTCGCGGGTACATTTTTACTATATAGCCGAGTTTTAAATCTATTCCCTCTTTTAACATATAGCTTTCTCTTTCGCTTTATCTAATTCAGCCAGAGATTCTCCGATATATCTTGTCAGCCTGTCCGCGCCGTCGAGCCACAATAGACCATCGGCGCGCGATTTGGGAAGCGCGTCATTCGGATTTGTTAATGTTTCCTCGATTATCCTCCCGAGCAGTTCCGGTGTTAGGTCATCCGGATGCAAGAATCTCACCAGACCCAGATCGCTGAATCTTCGCGCGCGGATAAGCTGCTCTTTTCTGTAGAGAATTCGCGGCACCACAACGGCGCTCCCGGCAAAGCTCAATATGTCGGTCATGGTGTTGTATCCGCCGGTGGAGATTACCATCGAACAGCGTTTCATCAGAGATCCCGTTTCCGGTACATACCTGAAAATCTTCGCCCCGACCTCTTCGGCCTCTTTTTGAAACGCGTCCCATTTTTCCGACGATAAAAACGGGCCTGTCAATATCACGCTCTTATAATCGATTCCGTTCTTTTTATGATGTAAAGCCTGCAAAAAACTCTTGATCACCGTCTCGCCGCCGTCGCCGCCGCCGATTGTGACCAGTACCAGTTTCTCCCCGGTCTTTTCCGATATCGTCGTATCCCCGTCATTATTATAATCAGTGATATACCCACAATAGGAGGTTTTTAATTTGACGTCCTTCGGAAATTCGTATTCGCTTACCGTATCGAAAACCGTCGGCATTCCGTAAATCAGTATCTTATGATATAAATCGCGCATAGCCTCGTAGATGCCCTGTTCCGTCCACTTCTCTATAATATTCGACGGACTATCTATTATATCCCGCAACCCCAGGATGGCCCGCGATTTATCGCTATTATCGCCGATCCATTCGAGGCAGGGCACGATCTCCTTTTTCATCCCCAGCGGGGCATGATCCACAAGAAAAATATGAGGTTCGTAGTTCCTGACCGTCTCGAGTAATATGCTCCTGCGAACGGCCAGAATCCGCTTGAAAGGAATCCCCAGATAACGCGCCGCGTAACCCTCGTCGTCAACCTTGTGCACCGACGGCAGTTTAACATAGTCGACGCCGTCGGGAAAGGTAAACCGATGAGCCTGCGGGGAACCGGTCGCGATTAATATCGATATATCGGGATAGGCGGCCTTGAGGGCGGTGGCTATTTTCAAATTGCGGCTCAGGTGACCCAGGCCGAAAGTATCATGAGAGTATAGCATAACGCGAAAACCGGCGCCTGTGCCGTTGTAAACCGGTTTTTGAATATCAACCGGTTTAGTTTTTTTGAATTTGCTCAAAATGATCCTCGGGTTAAAACTGCCCGATGCCCCGGTATTCAAAACCGTATCGGCGGAGTAATTCCGGGGAGAGAATATTGCGAGCGTCCACGATTTTCTTATGCCTCATAATTTCCCCCGCTTTCTTCCAGTCGAGCAATTGAAATTCCGGCCACTCGGTAAGAATTACGGCGCAATCGACTCCCTCGAGGGCCTCGTATGACGATTCGGCAATCTCTAATTCCGGCAGTTCTCGTTTAGCGTCGTTAACGGCCTCCGGATCGAACGCCCTCACTCTGAATTCGTCCGCGATAAGCATGCGCGCGATGGCCATGGCCGGGGAATCTCGTAAATCGCTGGTCTCTGCCTTGAATGACAACCCGAGGATGCCGATTTTTTTCTCTTTTAGATCCGCGGTTAAGTCCTTGATTATAGATACCACGTAATCATGCTGTTTCGCGTTGGCCAGGTTGACAGCGTTTAAGATCATCAACGGTATGCCCCGTGAGTTTCCCAGTCCTGTGAATTCCCGCAAATCCTTGGGAAGACAGGATCCTCCCCATCCGGGACCGGGATTTAAAAACTCCGATCCGATCCTGGAATCCATCCCCATGGCCCGGGCGACCTCCAGAACGTCGATACCGACATTATCGCATAACATGGCCAGTTCATTGATAAACCCGATCTTCGTGGCCAGGAAAGCGTTCGACGCGTACTTGATCATCTCGGCAGTCTCATTATTGGTCGCTATTGTCGGCGCTGGCTTAACGGCGCCCATTCTATAAATATGCTGAACGGCATTGATCGCCTCCGAACAATCGCCTCCGATCACAACCCTTTGAGGATTTAAAAAATCGTAAACCGCCGTCCCCTCGCGCAGGAATTCGGGGTTGCTTATAACCGCTATTTCGCCGTTGTTGTGGCCGTTACGCTTTAAAATCTGTTTAAGTTCGGCGGCGGTGCCTATAGGGACGGTACTCCTGATTACAATAATCTGTCCGGGCTCGAGCATCTTACCCAGGCTATCGACAATCTCGCGAATGGCGCTGAGATCGGCCCTGCCGCTGTCATCGGAGGGAGTGCCAACCGCGATAAAAATCACCTTCTGCCCCTCTAAGGATTTTGCCAGATCCGACGAGAACGAAAGCCGCTTGCTTTTTACGTTGCTCGTTATCAACTCCTCGAGATCGCGTTCGAAAAACGGCAGCCGCCCCTCATTCAGCATGGCCAGCTTTTCGGAATCCTTCTCCACACAAACGACGTTGTGTCCGAATTTGGCGAATCCGGCCGCGGTAACACAACCCACAAATCCCGCCCCGATAACGCAGATATTTACCCCTGTCAACGGTCCGGATAACGGAACGGCCATATCGGCGTAATCCTCCGTACCGATACGCGCCGCGTCATCCACTCGATCATCACTCATGTCTATCACCTTTCTTGCCAATGACGCCTGATACGTCTCTAATATTCAAACCTCGATCTTCAGTTATGTTGCTAATCCCCTCGATGCTCGACCTGAAGTAAAATTAACAGGAAGTTTTTTTTAGTCAAGCCTTTATACTATACAAATAATATGCCAAAATATAGATAAAACTAACTTATTGCGATTAAATAAGTTATAAAATTCAGTATTTTGAAAATGACAGTCAATACGAATTGATATTGTTCATATGAACCAGTTAGTTTATTTAGCCCACTATCTTGGTTAACTTGGATATCGAGTGCTTGTTGATTCTATAGCGAAGAGCCTCTCTGCCGATTTTCAGCTTACGGGCCGCCTCGCTGACATTGCCGCCCGAGGATATCAACGCCTGAAGGATTACCTCTTTTTCAATCGACTCCAGTTCGATACCGTCTTCGGGAAAATCGATCTTTATTATCCCATCCTTATTCAACGAAATCCCCGATTTCTCGATTCGCGGAATATTAAGGTCCGCGGCCTCGATGGTCGAACCGCTGGTAAGAAAAATCACTCTTTCGATCAGTTGACGTAATTCTCTTACATTGCCCGGCCAATTGTATTCCGTAAGGGCTAAATTGGCATCGTCGCTCAACCGTTTCTCCACCCCGTACTTTCGGCAGAATCGTCCCAGGAATTTCTCGGCCAGCTCGACGATATCCTTTCTCCTTTCCCTTAACGGTGGAACCTGGATAAGGAAATTATTGAGCCTGTGATAAAGATCCTCGCGAAACGCGCTTTTATCCCCGAGATCGCGGTTGGTGGCGGCGATTACCCGGACATCCACCGCGATATCCCTTAAGCCGCCTACATGTCTTATGTTTTTATTCTCAATCGCCTGTAACAATTTAACCTGCGCCTCGGGGTTTAAATCGCCCACTTCGTTTAAGAATACCGTCCCGCCCTCGGCGGTCTCGAATAGACCCCTTTTCGACCGATGAGCGCCGGTGAAGGCTCCCTTTTCATAACCGAAAAGTTCGGCCTCCTCGAGGCCCTTGGGAAGGCTCGAGCAGTTGACCTCCACGAACGGTTTCGCGGATAGTTGTCCCCTGAAATGAATTATTCGGGCGATAAGATCTTTACCTGTTCCCGTCTCTCCCAATATTAATACCGGCGGGAATTCCGAGGCCGCGGGAAGATTCATAACTTGCAGCTTTTCTATTATCTCGGATACCTCGCGCATTTTTGAGGAGTTAATGATCAATCGATCCTCATCGGTTTTCTCGGCTTCGCGGCTATGATAATAAGCGACCTCCTGCTTCAGCCTGGCATCGGTCAACGCCCTTTCCACGGCCATGGCAAGCTCTTCGGTATCGAGCGGTTTTCTCAAGAAATCGCTGGCCCCGGAACGCATCGCTTCCACCGCCGAAGCCATGGTACCGAACGCGGTTACGACTATAACCGCGGTATCGGGGTCTCTTTGGCGGATCATTTTCATAGCCTCGAAACCGGACATTCCCGGAAGCTGTAAATCGATTAAAACAATATCGGCCGGAAGCTGTTCCAGCATTTTGAGGCCGTCCTCGGCCGACGCCGCTGTCAGACATTCGTGGCCCCTGCCCATGAGGGAGCGGGCTAACGATTTCGCCAGCAAAACCTCGTCCTCTATTATCAAAATCTGAGCCATATCGATCTTGTCCTTATCTTAATCGCCGAGACGCAATCCGTCTTTTTTCAGAGGCAGGATTATCTCCACCGTCGTTCCTTTGCCGGCTTCGCTTTCGAGATTAATCCGCCCGCCATGAATATCGATAATTCTCTTAGCCTGCGCCAGCCCTAAACCGGTTCCCCTGGCCTTGCTCGATTCGAATATCTTAAACAATCTTGGTTTGATATGATCGGGGACGCCGATTCCGTTATCGGAAATTTTTATTCCAACGCTTTCGCCGTAGTCGGAGAATTTTCTATACGCGGTTTCTAAATCTATCCGGCCGTTATCCGAAACCGCCTGGAAAGCGTTGGTGACTATCACGACTATCGCCTGCTCCAGTAATATGCTATCGACCTCGATTAAGGGGATATCCTCACCGAGGCGCCAGTTTATTACGGTTGAGGAGTTCTCGAACGGTTTGGAGGCGATAGATACCGCCTCGGTTAATAACTGATTTATATCCTGCGTCTCGGAAATATAATCGAGCGGCTTGGCGAATTCCAGAAGACGTTTCAGCCATTCATCGAGTCTGTCCACTGTCTTTATTATATCATCGAACGATTCCACGGTCGAACCAGGCAGGTTATTCGAATCATCGCGAAGAACCTGCACTGTCGCCCTGATTCCCGCCAGGGGATTGCGAATATTATGCGCGGTATAGGCGGAAATCTCGCCCATAGCCGCCAGACGTTCATGATCGCTGAGTTTTTGAAGGGTCAGCTTCAGAGATTCGGCCATATCGCTTATGGAGCCGGCGACCTGCGCCCATTCGTCGTTTCCCTTCATGTCGATCCTGATATCGAGATTGCCTTCGCTTATGGATTTAGTGGCGTCGTTGACAAGGGCGATAGGTTTAACCAGCCAGCGTTGCAAGAAAAACGCCAGGATTACAAATGATATCATCGCCCCTATAGACGTCGTTATAATTATCCCGACCGCCAATCCTCCGGCGTCGGTGGCCGCTCTCAACCACAGGTCCTCCCGCGAATCATAATACCGGCTCAACGCGGCGACATCGCCGGCAACCTCGTCGGTCATCTCCCGAAGTCTTTCCCTGGCTTTGGGGAGATTCTGCCTCGAACCGCCCTCCGGGCTGCTTTCGAAAAACTTGTCCATTATCCAGGTGAGTTCAAATTGGGTTTCCTCGAAACCCTCTATGAAATATGTTTCTCTTTCGGCAAGCGAATCGGTTTTAAGCTGATCGAGCAAGGCCATCGATTCTTTTTGAGCGCTTTCGAATCTCTCCTTCGCTTCGGTATCGCCATAGAGGTAATCGAGGGCAAAATTCACCTGGAGAAATATGTTGGAACGAAGCTGTTCAGCTATATCGCTTTTGGAATGGGTTTTGATCAGCTTATCGGCGGCATTTCCCCATCCCGATACCGCCAGAATGGAAATGGCCGAGGCGGCCAAAAAAGCCGCTATGATAAGGCCATAGTAGATTAACAGCTTGGAACGTATTTTCATTATTTCACCGGGATGCTTTCCATAATAACCGATTAATAATAGCTATTTCAAATAGGGGATATCAAGTTATAATCTCGTTTGGCTTTCATGACGGCATTATTCAAAACGCGGCTATCTCAAATATGAAATTCGATTATATCCTTATCGGAGAGAACAAAGCTGTTTTTCACCCTCTGCCCCTCGAATTTGCCGTCGCCCCACAACTTGGCGAACTGAAGATCTCTGGCAAAATCCTTATGAAGCGTCCGGGCGGCGTCCTCAACGGTTCCGTCGATAGGCAGGATGATCGGATCGGCAAATTCGGGGTCATGCCCGACTCGTTTGGTGTAAATCCTGATTATCCCCAGTAATTCGAATATGGCCGCCATGAAATTCTTCATGGAATCGTCGTCGAGAATGGACGTGGGCACGACCTTAAAATCAGGATAGAGATTCTTGATTTCCTCGATCCCCTTCTCCGCTCCCTCGTCGAGGCATTTATGCGCGGCGATAATTGTCTTTTTATGGGCGTACCTCTGATCCTCGACCTCCTCGGGGATTTCCGCCGTGAGGATAACCCGTTTTTCCTCGAGCCGATTGAATACCACTTTCAATCCTTCCCCGAAACCGGGCTCGCATATATCGACTACCATACAGACAAGATCGGCCTGACGGACAAGGTTCGGCAGGTACGATTCGAAATACTCCTCGGAGATCGGCGGGGTATCTATTAACTCATACTGCACCGTTTCGAATAATGTCATACCGGCCAGAGGTTCCCGTGTGGTATAGGGGTAGTCGCCAATCAACGGTTTAGCGTGCGTTAGGGCGTCGACAATGCTCGATTTGCCGGAGTTGGGAGCGCCGATCAGGATTATCTGCGCCGCCCCCTCTTTTTCGATATGGGTATGATCGTCAACACGACGCGCCCCGTGCTTTTTCCCGCCGCCCTGGATATCCTTATTTAACGTGGAGATTTTAGCCTTCATCTCGGCCTGAAGTTTATCGGTTCCTTTGTGCTTGGGCATCATGGCCAGAAGCTCTTTGGCCATGCGAAGCTTTTCGCGGGGATCGGATTCCTTTTTGAATTCCCTCTCGAGTTCGTAATATTGCGGGGGAAGATTCGCGGGCATATAAACCTCCTTCTAAAATTTAAAAAATAGGGCCGTCATATTCAAGGAAAAACGGACAAAATCGGAATCGATCGATCCATTACAAACTTGTAAATTGACTTGAATTCTGTCGGCGGAAACCCGCATAATATAAGATCTCAAAAGGGGAGGCTGTTTGTGAAAAGAAGGAAATTCATCAATAGGGTATGCTGGGGCGCGGCGGCTCTTTCATTCTTGGATTCCTCCATTCTTCCTGCCTCCAGCGAAAGCCGAGTCATCTCCGTCACAATCGACGATCCCAACCTTTTTAGAAGACCGCTGATGACGTCGTTAGAACAAAACCGGATGATTTTAGACTCGCTTAAGAACCACAACGATCTCAAAGCCGCCTTGTTTGTCTGCGGAAAACATGTCGATTCACCGAAAGGCCGCGAACTGCTCGAATCATGGGATCATAACGGCCATCTGATCGGAAACCATTCTTATTCGCATTATTATCTAAATTCGCCGAAGATCGACGCTGAATCGTTCACGAAAGATATCCTGCGCTGTGAAGAAATAATCAGAGAATTTTCAAACTTCGCCCGGCTTTTCAGATTTCCTTATCTAAAGGAGGGAGATACCGCTGAAAAACGTGATTATATACGCTCGTTTTTAAAAAACCGGGGATATAAAACCGGGCATGTGACTATAGACACATCGGATTGGTATATCGAACAGCGAATGAGGAAACGTCTCGAGAATAACTCCGATATCGACCTCGACCCGTACAGAGATTACTATATCGATCATATTTTAGAACAGGCCGATTTTTACGATGGCTTATGCCTGAAGGTTTTAGGTCACAGCGTTAAACATACCCTGCTTATCCATCACAATATCCTAAACGCATTATTCCTGGGCGATCTATTGATGGGATTGGAGAACGCGGGATGGCAGCTTATCAACGCGGCCGACGCTTTTAGCGATCCTGTGTTCGATCGAACGCCGGATATCATGCCCGCCGGCGATAGTATTATCATGGCCCTGGCAAAGGAAAAGGGCGGATTAGAGGAATACTTGAGATATCCCGGGGAGGACGGTAAGTACGAGGAAGCCGGGATGAATGAACTCGGGCTTTAGCGAGGAATTTCTGTTATGAAATCTAAATTAAAAATCGCGCTCCGAATCCTGATCACTCTGATTTCGCTGTACCTGATCCTCCTGATCCCGGTTTCGTCGATACCGGAACCCGAAACGGGCCTGAAGGAACCTTTCCTGTGGAACCAGGACGATTATTTTTCGTTACTCGAATCGCGATTCCAAAAAGCCCGATCTGTCGACTCGGAAGCGTTGTCGATACAAATTGACCGTAGTTTCGACGAAATTGAAAATTCCATTAAAACGCTGTCGTCGCGATCTCTCGATCCGTCCGACGCGGTATTCGACACCATAGAAACTCAACTGTTCGAGCTTGCACCCCTTATCGCCGCCAGCCCGGAGAAGCTTGTCGAGTTTATACGGATTTACGGCGCCGCTCGGAACGCTGTCAAAGACCAATCACGACGATGGGATATGAATTCGAAAGAAGCGCGTCATCGAATATACCGTTTGTTATACGGCGGACGGGCGGCGGTGGAGGAGGCTATGCTTCAATCCCCGGCCGATATGTATCCGGCGCTCATTCGTTCAGGCGACGAACCTTCGTCAACACCGTCGGCCGAGATTCTGGGAGTAACCATTCACAGCGGCGATATACTGATCTCACGGGGCGGCGCGCCGACATCGGCTCTGATCGCCCGGGGCAACGATTACCCCGGCAATTTCTCCCATGTGGCCTTTGTTTATATCGACGAGGAATCCGGCAAACCGCTCATAATCGAATCGCATATCGAAATCGGGGTTGCCGTTTCCAGCATCGAACAATACTTAGGCGACGTGAAGCTTCGGATAATGGCTTTGAGATTACGCGCCGATCTGCCGCTTTTAACATCCGATCCCATGCTCCCCCACAAAGCGGCCACGATGAGCTATGAGAGGGCTATCTCCGAACATATCGCTTACGATTTCGAGATGGACTATGACGATCCGGCGAAATTGTTCTGCTCGGAGGTGGCTTCGGCGCCGTACTCTCAATTCGGTATCAGGTTATGGAGCGGGATCTCGAACATATCGAGTATCGGAGTGCGATCATGGCTGGCCGCTTTCGGAGTCAGATATTTTCAGACGCAGGAACCGTCGGATCTGGAATACGATCCCCAGCTTACGGTTGTGGCCGAATGGCGGGATCCGGAGACCCTGTACAAAGACCATCTCGATAACGCGGTTATCGACATTATGCTGGAAGGAGCGGAAAAAGGAGAACGTTTGAAATACGATTGGTATATGCTTCCGGTGGGCAGATTTTTAAAACTATACAGCGTGATACTGAACCGTTTCGAAAAATTCGGCCCGATTCCCGAGGGGATGAGCGCCGAATCGGCCTTGATAAACGACCGCTTCTCAAAAACGCATACGAGCATAAAAGAACGAGCTGTAGTATTAGCGGATCAATTCGAAAAGGAGAATGGTTACAGGCCGCCATACTGGGAACTGATCAAGCTGGCAAGAATAGCGAAAGAGGAGATCCAATAGTCGTTATCGAACGACAGGTAATTCAAATGAGTTTAAGGAAAAGTCATTTCGGGGCAGTGAAATATATCTTCCATTCCCTTATGCTTATGATTTACTTTCTATTGACACGTTGTACCGGGGGAAGCATGGATTCCGATGATATAAATCGTTACCTGCCGGACGCGGTCGACGGCTGGAGCGCGGTCGGCGAACCGCGAATATTCGACCGGGACGGGATCTTTAAGTATATCAACGGCGCAGGTGAGGTTTATCGTCAATACGACTACCGCCGATTGCTGGTAAAACGATATGCCGGCCATAACAATATTACCGTAACCGCCGAACTGTTCGATATGGGCGTTCCGTCCGACGCTTACGGGATATTCAGCCATTCCCGCGAGACGCCGGATATCGGTATCGGGCAGGGATCGGAATTTAAAAGCGGCCTCTTATGTTTCTGGAAAAACAGGTATTTTGCCTGTTTTTACTCCGAAGAACAAAATAACCGGACCGAAATCGCGATAACAGAATTCGCAGCCATGATCGATTCGCTGATTCCGGAGGAAGGAAGGATCCCGAAGATAGTAGGGTTTCTACCGGGTAACGGTCTGGCCGAATCGAGGGTACGCTTTTTCCATAAAAACACATCCCTCAATTTGCATTATTACCTGGTCGATGATAACCTGTTGAATCTCGATGAAAATACCGACGTCGTCTTAGCCGAATACGATCCGGAAAAAATTCATCTGCTCCTTGCCGGTTATTCCGATGACAAATCCGCCCTCGACGCTCTGAATAAATTTACATCCGTTTATATACCCGAGGCGGATGAATCGGGAATGGTTCAAGTTGAGGATGGTAAATGGATATCGGCGCAATCAATCGGTAAATACGTAATAGTTGTCCTCGACTCTCCCGATTCAAAAACCGCCGAGAAATTAGCGATGATGACGATTGAGAATATAGGCGCTTCCGCGAAATGAAAGGAAATCGCTTATGAGTAAAAATCCGATAACGCGCCGGGATTTCATAAGGGGAACAGCATGCGCGGGCATGGCCGCTACAATCGGTCTTCCCCTCGATATAACCCTGGGTGAGGAACCGGCTGCTAAAACCAGGGTGGTCCTGGTACGGGATTCGGAAGTATTAGCCGATGGAGGAAAGATAAATCCCGAAATCATCGCCGACATGCTCGATAAGGCTGTAGGCGCTCTTCTCGATCAGGATGATCCCAAGCAGGCGTGGAAACAGATCGTATCACCGGATGATATTGTCGGTATCAAAAGCAACGTCTGGAGTTACCTGCCGACGCCGTCAGAGGTTGAACAGGTTATAAAAGCGAGGGTTATGGAAAGCGGGATCGACGAGAAAAATATCGCCATCGACGATCGAGGGGTGCTCGGCAATAAGACGTTTGAGAAAGCAACCGCGTTGATAAATGTTCGTCCCATGAAATCGCATCACTGGGCCGGTATAGGCGGATGTATCAAAAATTATATCATGTTCGTTCCCCGACCCGACAAGTATCACGATAATTCCTGCGCCGACCTGGGCGCCCTCTGGAAACTCCCCCAGGTAAAAGGGAAAACGAGGTTGAATATTCTGGTGATGTTAACCCCCCTGTTTCACGGTATCGGGCCGCATCATTTCAACCGGGAATATGTCTGGGAATATAGAGGCCTGTTAGTGGGAACAGACCCGGTTGCCGTCGATACAACCGGAATTAGAATTCTCGAGGCGAAGCGTAAGGAATATTTCGGGGAATATCGTCCAATGACACCTCCCGCTCATCATGTCAAATTCGCGGATACCAGGTACAATATCGGGATCAGCGATCCCGAAAGAATCCGATTGATTAAGCTCGGCTGGCAGGAGGGAGCATTGATATAAAGCCAGCGTCATCGTGAGTCCCGATCTCTTGATCGGGACGTGACGATCTATGCGCGGGCGTTTTTGAAGGGCCCGGTGGCAATCCCAAACTCGTTTGGGATTGAACGAACGCGTTGAATGCGGTCAGGGCAAGCCCTGACTCGCAGTACACTTGTCAAGCTCGGCCGGCAGGAGGGAGCATTTAAAAAATCCCCTTTTTGACGGCCTAAAAGGAGTCTGATTTGATTGAGTTATTAAGAAACTGGATTGAGGGATTAGGAATCGGCGAAACCGGAGAAACCATCGTAAGCTGGATCGCGGTTATCATTATTGTCGCTGTCACGGCATATCTTACGGATCTGATCGTTAGGAAAATACTCCTGCGTTTCCTTAGAATTGTAGCCAGGAAAACGAAAAGTAACTGGGACGATATACTTCTCGAAAGAAAGCTGTTTCAACGAATATCGCATCTGGCGCCAGCCATGATCGTTTACTTTTTCGCGCCCGGCATCCCCGAGGCCGCCGATTGGATTCAACGATTAAGCTTTAGCGGAATGATAATCATCGGAGCGTTTGCCTTCAACTCTCTACTCAACTCCGCGGGCGATATTTACAACACGTATGAGATCTCACGGGAAAAGCCTATTAAGAGCTACCTTCAAATTTTCATGATTTTCATATACGTTCTGGTGGGGGTGTTTGTTATCGCCACCCTGTTGAACCGTTCGCCATGGGTGCTTTTAAGCGGCATCGGCGCCATGACCGCCATTCTGCTGTTGATTTTCAAAGATTCGATACTCGGGCTTGTAGCTGGTTTCCAACTATCCGCGAACAGGATGATCCGTCTGGGCGATTGGATCGAAATGCCAAAATACGGGGCCGACGGCGATGTTATCGATATCTCTCTGCATACCGTTAAGGTTCAGAACTGGGATAAAACCATCACCACGATACCGACCTACGCCCTCATCTCCGATTCATTCAAGAACTGGCGAGGTATGTCGGAATCCGGCGGCCGTCGAATTAAAAGAGCTATTTATATTGATGTAAGCAGCGTTAAATTTTGCGATGACAATATGATTTCACGATATGAGAAAATCGAGCTTCTAAAAGATTATATCTCCTCAAAGAAAAAGGAGATCGACGAATATAATCGATCTCATAATATCGATCCCTCCGAACCGGCGAACGGGCGAAAACTTACTAACATCGGCACCTTCCGGGCGTACATGCTAAACTACCTGAAAGACCATCCCATGATCAGCGACAAAATGACTTTCCTGGTACGGCATTTATCACCGACTCAAAACGGCCTGCCGATCGAGATCTATGTATTCAGCAAGGATCAGGAATGGGCCAATTACGAGGCTATTCAGGCCGACATCTTCGATCATATTCTCGCCGTCGTTCCTGAATTCGAACTGAGGGTCTTTCAGAATCCCACCGGATATGATTTCCGGGTCTTTGGAGAAAAAGCGGCGAAATAAAAACAGGGGGCGGACCGAACCTCGTTGCCTAAAACCAGTCAGAAGGTCAAATCGCCTGTGATTTGACAATTATAGCCCATTCAATTTCGCGATCCACTTTAATCAATGATTTTTATTTCAAATATGATATTTTCCTAATATCGAGATGATGCTCCCCCTCTAGCCTTAGAAAATAAACTCCGCTGGCTAGTCCGGATATGTTATCGAACTCGGCCGTAATTTGAAACTCATTTCGATGATCTTCAATTTTGGCTTCATATAATTTATATACAAAGCGACCCTGGAGATCATACAAATCCAATCTGATAGTATCTTCGCGATAGAGCTTGAAAACAACTTTAAATTCCCTGTTGAACGGATTCGGATATACCCCTATTATCGGATCGAATAATTTCTGAATAGGTTGATTCCCATTTCTTATCTCAGTATTCGGCGCAGCTCTAAATGCATGAATAAGTATGCTGATACCCAAATCATTTTTTATATAAGCGACATGAACTCCATCGTTATGATCTATGTCCAATCCACCGCCATAGGAAATCGATGTCGATGAGTCAATGACTTCGATATTCCAAACATCTCCAAATTTATACGCGTATTTTAGATAGGTTACACCGCTTGATTGTGAAAACGAAGAATAGATTATATTGATCAAACTTTGCGAATTGGAAGCTATTCCAATAGCTGAACCCAGCGTAATCCCGGTAGTATCGACCGAGTAGTTTATCCATATAGAGTCCGGGCGCGTTAATACATTTAAGGTTTTCATATGGCCGGGAATATCCTTATCATAGGCAATATAGGGAATATTGTAGGTATCAATCGCAAAACCCAATAAACCATAAATATTCCCCTGAGATAAAACTTCCGAATTCCATTGATCTTCGACTTTTGAGAAAAAACTGATGGCGCCGGGAGGCCCGTAGCTCGATGCGGCAATATAGCAGATATCACCATCAAGTTGTAGTTTAACATCGCCGGCGTAGGGAGGCAGTGATCCGATACTTTCCGTAATCCAAAGATCGTTTTCATATATGGAATAGAAAATACTATCCCCATATCCTTGCCTTGAGAAAGCTAATTCCGGATCATTCGTATAGCTCAAAGCTATATCTACACCGGAGTATCCACCATCCGAGACCGCGATTGTGTCTATCAACGAATCAGATTGTGTGAATCTATAATATAATATATTACTGTTTAATGTATTCTTCCCCACCCCATGAATATTTCCGTTGAGATCGATACGAAATGACTTAAATATCGCGTCGATCTCCGTATTTTGGCTGAACCACACATTTTCAGATCTGAAAGCATGCATCAATACTCTTTCTGTATTGTTTCTATAAAATATACGAGGGTTTCCAAAAGCGTCTAACTTTATTCGCGTATCCGACTTACTTGTGGATGACGTGTCTATATAGCTGATTTCCCAATTCTGAGCGTATGTGGAAATTGGGATTATGATAATAATGCTACTGATAATCCAATTGAATATATACCAACGGAATAGCTTATAGGATATCTTATCCCGATCTTGTTGGGTTCCATACTTTTGGCTCATTTTAGCATTATCCGTGGTATTTAATCGCGCTAAATACGCTTATTCTAACCAATGACATCCAATTCTTCCTATCATAAAATAGCTTGTGGAGCAATATTGTCAAGACAAAAATGGATATAAATATCTCAAATTTGATCAATGAAAAGTAATCAATGTATCATAATAGCGAGACGGTGAGCAACCAGTAGGGTAGGAACCACTGACTCCTGCCGATAAAAACAGGGGCGAATCGAAATCCGCCCCCTTTATCCTCCCACCTGTCAAAATTTATTAATTCGGAAACAACTGCATCAATTCACCGTCGGTCAACGATTCTTTCCCCGTATCGGCGATCTGCACGATTTGAGAGCCGATATTGAATCGAACCTCGTTGCCTAAGGCCAGGTAACGTCCCAGCGACGGGTCCTTCTCCAGAAGCTGGAAATACGCTTTCGAGAACGGTTTTATCTCGATATCGAACCTGTCTTCCTTCAGAGTCGATTGGACCCAGTTGCTTCCCGATTGGAAGAACGCCTGGTTGCCGACCTGGGCGATATTTGTAAATCTCTTCTTCTTATCGCCCATCATAACTTCTCCCTCAAGAGGGATCTGCGCCGCATAACTCTGCGTGTTCAGGTTTTTCGATTGATTAAACGCCGAATAGCCTGATTGTTCTTCTCCCAGCGTTTCCATTTTTCCTTTAAGCATCTTCCTCGCCGCAGTGGGTGGCATATACCAGAAATCATCGTGTCTTCGATTCCTATCTCCGGTTACCAGGTACGACGTGTACTCCGTGATGATCCCGAACTTCTTGGAAAGCTCGACCACCTCGTTTAACAACTCATCCGACGTCCCATGCAGACGCATCTGCTGAAGCAGGTACCCTATCCGGCGATTCGCCCAGAGCATGGCGATATATTCATTCCGCGAGGAACCATCGCCGAAACGCGCCGGATACTCGTAAACGACCTCCTGCCTGCCGACCTTCCCTTTTAAAATCGCGTTGGACGCGCCGGAACCGTCATAACGCCCCAACACTATAATCTCCGAACCGTAGAACAGATCGGGCAGCGGCCGCGGATAAACATCGCGCGTTTCTTTGGGGTTGAAAGTTAGGACGAGATCGGTCAACGCTGGATGGCTGATCTTGCTCGCCAGCCTCGACACCTTAACCTCGATATTTTCATTCGGCGCGATATATTCGGCAACCCCCTTGTTTTCCTCGGTCAGCCTATCGAGCAGATGCGCGTTGACATCGTAACCTACCCCGAACACAAACAGCCTGGCTCTGCCCTCGTTAAGTCCGGTCGTATTTTTGATGATTTGCTTTATGTCGGTATTGCCGACCGTGGGCAGGCCGTCGGTCAGGAATATAATATATGTCGGTTTATCATCCGATGGTATCATCCGGCAGGCCGATTCTAAAGCGTCGTAGATGTTGGTTCCGCCGGCCGCTTCGATTTTCTCGGCGAATTTCAAAGCTCGTTCTATATTTTCCTTGCCCGCTCTCATGATAACCGATTGGTACGGTTTGATTGTCTCGTCGTAATCTATGATATTAAAATAATCGCCGTCGTTCAAACCGAGCAGACAGAATTTCAACGCGTCGACCGCCTGCTCCATCTTCTCCCCTCGCATACTGCCGGAGGAATCGAGCAGGAAGATTATATTCTTGTTTACCTCGCTAATATCCTTTCTTACCGGCGGGGAAATTAAGCCGAGGAAATAACCGTCGCTTTCGCCCGGCTCTCTGTATGTAAGCATATGAAAGCCGTAATCTGTTTTCTGCCGGGTGAAATGAAGAATGAAATCCTTATCGGGCCTGACATTCTTCTCAAAATAAGCCGCCGTAAACGATTTTTCGTTTATACGTTCGGTCGTAATCACATGGGTCGGGCAATAAAGCGCGCCGATATTCTCAAAGGAATTCACCCTGACATTGATCCGGCATTCCTCGAGGTTGGAACCGGAATATTTCTCTGTATTTAGCGGATAGAGATAATCGACCGTGCCGTTATCAGCTTGTAATGTCTGCTGGTATTCGATCTTGATCCGCACCTCGCCGCGCGCGGGAACCGGATAAACCCTCAAACGGTACATCCCCCGGCCAGCGTATTCGAGCAGGGCAGGATCTTTACGTCTTCGGACTATATCCTCGTATATTTTTCGAGCCTGATCAGCGTCGAGAAGCTCCGCTTCCATCTTGCGCCCGCCAAGCCAGGCGGTGAATCGGCCTACCGAGGCGTTTTCGGGGATGGGAAATATGTAATCGGCCTCAAGTTCGCGATGATAAGGGTTTACAAAAACCTGATCGACTTTCGTGACCGCCACCGGATCGTTGATCTCGACATCAACATGATGGTATTTGACATCTACCCGCGGCATGGGCGGCAGATTTGGGGCAGGACGGATAATAAGCATACCGTCAGCTGAAACCGAGCCCGCCATCGCGGCCGTTACGATTACGGCCAGCAACATCTTACGCATTCTCTCCTCCTTTTTAGGAAAGGTTTTTGATAACAGGCCCGCTGTTTTGCTCTGATCATTATACGTTTGGAAAATGGATATATTCCGCACTTTGTACGAAAACCGCCAAAATTCATTATGGGTCTTCATTAAAGTAAGCGCGACGGCTGTTAATCGCTCATTTTAATATCAGCGTCCGATAAAGGATATCGTTATCAAATAATCAATTTGGCTTTTTGTTTCAATATTGAACCTACGATATTTCCATTACGTGATAATTTGAGGATTTGACAATCACTTTATAATGCATTTTACCATCTGGCCGATTATTGACATGTGAGTCTATTTGTGTAAAACCAAATTACCAGGGGGAGAAGTTAATAATGAATGCTATTTCGTTGAAAACAAAAATGGCTTTTCTGCTCACGATAAGTTTGACCCTTATCTTCACGGCCATCGTAATTGTCAACTATACAAAACAGAGTAATTCTATTTCGGATTTGTTTAATGAAAACACGGGCGCTCTCGAATGGGCGTTGGGGAAGCAGATAGAACAGGCTATGAAAAACGGTTTAAATGAGGATTTACAGCCGCTGGCGGAAGAAATGGCAGACGAGGGGATTGTCAGCGAACTTTCCATCGTCGACGCGGATCTTCTTGTAGCAAGATCATCCACTATAGAAAAAATCGGCAATAAGACCAATGATCCAACCTGGTCAAAATTGTTTTCGACCGGGAGAGACACGACTTTCGAAATAACCGTAAACGGGGAACCTGCTCAGTCAACATATCGATTATTCCACAACAAAGAAGAATGCGCTGAATGTCATGGCTCCGAGCAGAGCATCCTGGGAGGAATAAACCTGGTTCAATCGAAAGAGCAGCTGGCCGCGGCCAAAAAAAGCAGCCTGGTCACCAACGTATTGCTGATGGCCATAGGGGGAATTCTCCTTATAACGATAATGATATTAATTTGGGGAGCAAAAGTGTTCAATCCGCTGGCCGACGTCAGGAAAAAACTGGATAAAGCAGCCGCGGGTGAAATAGATCAGAAAATCTCCGCGAAAAGCAATGACGAGATTGGCTTGCTTCTGAAATCAATAAATAATCTTATCAACTATATAAGGGGTAAGGCAAACGCGTCCTCGGAGATATCCAGAGGTAATATGGATATCGATATTGACGTGGTATCCGAAAAAGATGTTCTCGGCAACTCCATGGTGGCAATGAAAAAGGCCATAAAAGATTTAGTCGTCGAGGGAATAAATCTGGCTGACGCCGCGGAGCAGGGGCAACTCGAAACCCGGGCCGACGTCAACAGATTCGAGGGAGGATTTCGCGACGTCATTCAGGGAATGAACAGCATAATAGAAAATTTGCTGAAACCCGTTAACGAAACTGTCGGCTGTCTGGCCAAGATGGCTGACGGCGATCTGACCGTTTCGGTGACCGGCGACTATAAAGGCGACCACGCCATCATGAAAGAGGCGTTGAACGCCACACTGGCCAAGCTGAACAATATCCTCTCACAAGTCGCCGTGGCCACCGAGCAGATCGCCAGCGGCGCAGGCCAGGTTTCCGACGCCAGCCAATCTCTCTCGCAGGGTGCGACCGAACAAGCCAGTTCATTAGAAGAGGTTACCTCTTCCATGACCGAGATGGGCTCCCAGACCAAGCAGAACGCCGATAACGCCACCCAAGCCAACCAACTGGCATCGTCAGCACGCGATAACGTCGAACAAGGTAACGAACAGATGCAGGCCATGCTCGGAGCCATGGGCGAGATCAACGAATCGTCAAGCCATATCTCCAAGATCATCAAGGTCATCGACGAGATAGCATTTCAGACAAATCTTCTAGCCTTGAACGCCGCGGTAGAAGCCGCAAGAGCCGGGGTTCACGGTAAAGGATTCGCGGTCGTGGCCGAGGAGGTCAGGAACCTTGCTCAACGCAGCGCCAAAGCGGCCAAGGAAACCACCGAGTTAATCGAGGGTTCGGTCAAAAAGGCCGAGAACGGCGGTAATATCGCGAACTCCACCGCTAAAGCTCTTGAAGAGATCATGAACGGTATCACAAGGGTCACCGATCTTGTCGGCGAAATCGCCAGCGCGTCAAACGAACAGGCCCAGGGCATAGGCCAGATCAACGAGGCGTTGGGGCAGATCGACCAGGTTACCCAGTCGAACACCGCCAACGCCGAACAAAGCGCGTCGGCCTCCGAACAACTCTCCGGTCAGGCGGCTCAGCTAAAAGAAATGCTGTCTAAATTCAAACTAACAAACACCGGAACAACTCAGAGCTTCACGGCTACCACTACTAAAGCCGTACAAAAGGCTCAAGAATGCTCCTGAAGCGAGAGTTACGAATCCAAACCGGATCCCGAAGAAGTGACTGTATCCATGGACAGCAAGGATTTCGGTAAGTTCTAAGTAAATCGAAATTGTCAATTAAAACGGCTCACCTTTAGGCTGGCCGTTTTTTTCAAGAGGGTTGTTCCGGGAGAGTCCATAAGTTGATTAAATACCTATATCGCGTTATATCGCGATCATCATAACCCCGTTGTGAAATCATCATTATTAAGCCGAAATAGAAAAAAGCAATATGGTTTTTTATGGCTATCAGTTATATATTTTAATAAACATATCGCCTTAAAATATTCCCGCTCCTGACTGAATATGACTATTTATCTGTCGATCTAAATTCAAGATATTAGTTATTAACCCGTTAGGGTAAATTCGACGAGGTGGGCAATTGAGCGGCTCGGAGCGATATTACGGTTCAATCCCGGAAAATAAAACACGTAGAAAGATGAAATCCTGGCATATATTAGTAATCTCCGCGATGGCGATATTGATCATGGAATTTATCGTTATGATGGTTCTTTCCAGGGTAACGAATCTCCCGGCTTTGGCCATCGCTTTTATCGACGCTGTCCTGCTGGCGATATTAATTTATCCCGTTCTCAATTTTCTTACATTCAAACCATTGGTAGTCAACTGCGAAAAAACCGAACTGGCTCTTCAGGAAGCGAGGTTAATCAACCGTTCGATTCTGAAAACAGCCTCCAACCTGATTCTCGTAATCGATGAAGACGGGATGATCAGGGATTGCAACGACAAGTGCCTGAAGGTCCTCGGGTATTCCCTTAAAGAACTTAATAACAACCCCATCGCCAATATAATACATCCTGAGTATCATATAAAAGCCCGAAAGCTTTTAAGGGCGGTTATCAGGGACGAGGCCCTTCACAATGAACAGATGAAGATGGTAAAAAGCGACGGCACGGTTATCGATGTCTGTATCAATTCATCGTCCCTCTTAGGCAATAATGGCCTGTTTATAAACGCGATTTGGATTATCGACGATATAACAACCAGCAAAATCGTAGAAGAAGCGTTACAGCTTACCCAGTTCTCGGTTGATAAAAGTTCTGATGCCATTTACTGGATAGGATCGGACGCTAAATTCATAAACGTCAACGCGGCGGCGTGCGAGGCTCTGGGATATACTCGTGAGGAGTTGCTGAAAATGACAATTCATGATATCGATCCCACCTTCCAGCCTCACGTCTGGCTTCCGCACTGGCTGGACCTCAAGGAAAGACGTTCTTTAATTATCGAGGGCAGGCATAAAACCAAAAGCGGCAGAGTCTTTCCGGTGGAAATTGCGGTAAACTATATCGAATACGCCGGCAAGGAATACAGTTGCGCCTTCGCGCGTGATATCACCGTTCGCAAACAGGCGGAACTGGAACTTCGAACTGCCAACGAGCAATTGAGAATGAGCATCGAGAATATGCCCCTTGCCTATATCTTATTGGATACCGACTACCGTGTAAAAGAATGGAATCGCTCCGCCGAACGCGTATTCGGATATTCAAAGGACGAGGTCCTGGGTAAACATCTCGCGGACCTGGTTATACCATGGGGAGATCGTCCCGCCCTCGACCTGACATATCATAGATTAGTTAAGGGCCACGGAAAAAAATCTTCGAGAAACGAAAAGAACATTCGCAAGGACGGCACCCTTATTTCGTGTAGATGGTACAATACCCCTCTTACAGGAAAAGACGGGGAAACATTCGCGATACTTTCCATGGTCGAGAATCTCACCGATCAAATCAGGATACAGAATGAGTTAAAAAGCGTTAATGAGAGATTTAAGGAGTTCACGGAGTTGCTGCCCCAAACCGTATTCGAGCTCGACATCAAGGGCAAGGTCCTGTACACAAATCGTCATGGATTAGATTTTACCGGGTACTCGCCCGAAGACGTCGAAAACGGGCTTCACACCGCTGATCTATTCGCGCCCGTTGAATGGCGAAAATTGGTGAAAGCGATGACCGGCCTGAAAAAAGGCCGGCGGGTCGACGGAATCGAATTATCGCTGCTCATGAAAAACGGCGCGCATGCGGATGTGACCGTATTCGCCAATCCCATTTTCAACAAAGACCGGATATGTGGAATTCGCGGGATCATGATCGATATTACCGAAACCAAAAAACTGCGGGAATTCGCGTCTCGAGCGCAAAGGCTCGAAATAGCCGGAAGAATCTCCGGGCAGGTCGCTCACGATTTCAATAATCTGCTGGGTCCCCTGTTCGCTTTTCCCGATTTCATTAAAGAGGAGTTACCGGATGGCAGCAAAGCCATTCAGTATCTTAATCATATTGAGGAAGCCGCCGGACGAATGGCCGAGATTAATCAACAACTACTTACACTTGGAAAAAGAGGGCATTACAACCAGGTGCCGTTGAGTCTTAACGATATTATCATCAACACCATCGAAGATATAGACTTCCTGCCGGATACGATAAAGATAGAAACCGATTTCGCCCCCGACCTGAAAGCCATAAAGGGAGGATCGTCTCAGATAACGAGGATGATTTTAAATCTCATAGACAACGCAAGCGAGTCCATGAACAATGTCGGAAATATTCTTATTAAAACCGAAAATTACTTCGCCGATAAAACCTGGAGCAAATATGGACGTATTCCCAGGGGTGATTATGTCAAACTCACTTTTAGTGATACGGGATGCGGAATCCCCGACGATGTATTGCCTCATATATTCGACCCCTTCTTTACGACCAAGGGACTGGATTCCAAAAGGGGATCGGGTCTCGGCTTAAGCATAGTACACGCCGTAATGGAGGATCATAACGGGTATATAGATGTCGATAGCGAAAGTGGAAAAGGCGCGTCGTTTTATATGTATTTCCCCGTATCGAATAAAAATATCGTTCGGAGATCTTTCGAACAGACGGTCGGCGGCGATGAGAAAATACTGGTTGTTGACGATGACGAGTTACAGAGGGATGTAACCTATAACCTTTTGAAAAAACTCGGTTATGATGTTACAACCGTGGAAAGCGGTGAAAAAGCGGTTGAATTTCTTAAAGATAATCCGTTGGACCTGATTCTTCTGGATATGATAATGGAACCCGGCATTGACGGACTCGAGACATTCAAAAGAATTACGCAAATTATTCCAGGCCAAAAAGCTATAATCGTCTCCGGCTATTCCGATTCGATAAAGGTGGAAATAGCGGCGAAGCTGGGATTATCCGGTTTTGTCGGCAAACCGCTTTCTTTAAAATCTCTCGCTAAGGCCATACGCGATGCCCTGGCCGGTAAACGGGTAAACATCTAATCTCATAAGATATTCCGTTATTAATCCCCTTATATTAAGAGTAGCCGTAATCCGATGATTTAGTCGGGAAACAATCAGAACCCGGTCCGGTTAAGAAATTACACCGTTGTTACCGGAGCGGAATAACCGGTCGAGTTTGCCTGAATTCAGAAGCGATTAGCGAGAAATTTGCGTAATCAATCGCCGAAATACTAAAATAAATCGTTGCCAGAGGAATGAGTTCGGCTTTACAATTGGAGATGCGTTACCGGTTTTAACGATACCGGAACTCTTATGCGCGGGATAGAATAATGACCGCGAATTAAACGGCGATAACGCGGGTTTTGGAAGATGATGGGGTGTCATGAAGATCTCTGATTTAGTTGTCAAATGCCTCGAGACCGAAGGGGTGAAATACATTTTCGGCCTGCCCGGCGAGGAGATCGAGGACCTTTTATTCTCGATTGAAAAATCGCCTGTCAAATTCATCCCCACCCGGCTGGAACTGGGAGCGTCATTTATGGCCGACGTTTACGGCTGGTTGATCGGCAAGGAGCTTTGCCTGGTGGAAATCCCTATACAGCCGTCCGTTAATAACGAACTGAGCCAAAAGTTAAAACGTGATTTATATTAAATAATAAGTAAACACGAGGTAGCGATGAAGGCGACAAACCCGGCCACCAACGAACTGATAAAAGACTATAAAGAGTATACATCGAAAGAAGTTGTGGATATTATCGAATTGACGCAAAAGGATTTTCTCCTCTGGCGGGAAACGTCGTTTGAGCATCGAAAGAAGCTGATGCTCGAAGCGGCGTCTGTCTTACGCGAGAATTCCGAGGAGTACGCCCGCGTGATAACCCTGGAGATGGGCAAGGTCATAACAGAATCGCGCGCGGAGGTAGAGAAATGCGCCTGGGTCTGCGAATATTACGCCGAAAACGCGAAGGAATTCTTAGCCGACGAGATAATCGAGACGGACGCCTCGAAAAGCTTCGCCGCTTTCGAACCGATAGGGATAGTCCTGGCGGTCATGCCCTGGAATTTCCCTTTTTGGCAGGTATTACGTTTCGCCGCTCCGGCTCTCATGGCCGGTAACGCCGGTCTGCTCAAGCATGCTTCCAACGTGCCGGGATGCGCCCTGGCCATCGAAAGTGTATTTCAAAGGGCCGGCTTCCCTAAAAATATATTCAGAACGCTGCTTATCCCCGCTTCCGGCGTCGAGGACGTTATCGTAAACGATCATGTGAAAGCGATTACCTTAACAGGAAGCGAACCGGCAGGCATGAAGGTAGCCTCGGTAGCCGGTCGCGAACTTAAAAAGACTGTGCTGGAGCTGGGCGGTTCCGATCCGTATATCGTTTTAGAGGACGCCGAAATCTCAGCCTGCGTAAATACGTCGGTCAAATCCAGAATGATCAACGCCGGGCAGAGTTGTATCGCCGCCAAACGGTTTATTGTTGTGGAATCGCTTGTTAAAGAGTTCGAAAAACAGCAGACAGCCATCATGAAATCGTTAAAAATGGGGGATACCCTCTCTGACGACAGCCAGGTCGGGGCTATGGCCAGGATGGATCTGCTCGAGGAGCTTGACGAGCAGGTTCAAAAATCGATTAGAATGGGCGCGAAACTCCTTTGCGGCGGGAAAAAGGCCGAGGGTGCCGGGGCTTTCTACCTGCCAACGGTATTATCCGATGTCAAAAAAGGTATGCCGGTTTACGACGAGGAGACTTTCGGGCCGGTTTCGGCCATCATACCGGTAAAGGACGCCGACGAGGCGGTCATCGTCGCGAACGATTCCAGATTCGGCCTGGGCGGATCGATCTGGTCAAAAGATTTGAAAAAGGCGGAATCTATCGCTCGAAAAATCGAATCAGGAGCGGTGTTTGTAAACGGCATGACCAAATCGGATCCACGCTTGCCATTTGGCGGGGTAAAAAAATCGGGCTACGGGCGAGAGCTCTCGCATTATGGGATTAAGGAATTTGTCAATATAAAGACAATCTGGATCGCGTAAGCCATTTTCAGCCTGTGTTTTCGAAATCCCGCCTCGGAACGGCCATAATACAGCGTTTCTTACGACATGCATCTCCGTCATTTTCCCTGAGCGATTTTTTATCGTTATTAAAAGCCTTATTATCAGCGATTCACTCGACGGGAAAGTCCATGATTTCATTTTGAAACAAATATTAAGACCGAAAAATATTGTGACGACATTTAATAACAAGGGATATACATTACAAAATACCCGGTGAATTCATGTGCTCACCAGGCAATAAAATAGATATCATAGGGAGAAGATATCTTATGGGTATGGAAACCCGAGCGGATTCGGATGGGGACGTTAACAAGGAAATATCAAAATCCCCGAAAGTTTCATCATCCAAAAAAGAAGTTAAAAATTTATATGATGTTTTATTTATTGCGGCCAGCACGTTAATAGCGATATTATTTACGGCTATACTTATCTTTATCGAAAAGTATACCGGATTTGATCTATCGTCTAAATTATGGGGAATCGGGGGGATTATCCCGGCTATTACGGTATTCGCCATAGGGATGATCATATTTAGCTTCCTAAGTAGCGGTCAGCGTTTACGGGAAACGGATACTTACGGCAGAATACTCGTGGAACTCGATAAAAGGGAGTATCGTTTTCGCTCGATGATAGAAAACGGTTCGGATATGATCACCCTGATCGGGATAGATGGTACTATTCTTTACGAAAGCCGGTCGGTTAAAAGAATATTAGGATATGAGCCCGAGGAACTTGTCGAACAAAACATTTTCAAATACATTCACAAAAAAGATCTCTTAAGGGCCGGGCGAACGCTTACTCGGAGTCTTTTAAATTCCAACAAATTATTGAACATCGAAATCCGGTTTCGTCATAAGGACGGATCGTACCGTCTATTGGAAGGCAGCGGCAAGAACCTGTTTGGCGATCCGTCCGTAAGGGGAATTGTCATAAACTCGCGGGATATCACCGAGCGCAAGCGGGCAGAGGAAGAACTGAAAAAATATCAGGATAACCTCGAGATGCTTGTTGAGGAACGTACCGACGAAATCATCAAGGCCAATAAGAAACTTAGAAAAGAAATCACCGAGCGGAAGCGGGCCGAAGAGGCCATATCGGACGCCAAACAACGCCTTGATCACCTGGTTCAAGCCAGCCCGGCTGTCATTTATAGCTGCGGCCCGCACCCCGAATATCCTACCACGTTTATTAGTGAAAATGTCGAGATCACTCTCGGTTATAAAACTGAAGAATTCTATGATACTCCTCATTTCTGGAGCGAACGCGTTCATCCGGATGACACCAAATTGGCTGCCCGCGAATTTTCCCGCCTGATAAATGGAAAAAGTGTTTCATGCGAATACCGTTTTCGTCATAAGGATGGACGATACATATGGCTGCATGATGAAGTTGTTCCAACATTTAACGCGGATGGTAAAATTAACGGATATATAGGAAGCTGGTTTGATATTACCGAACGAAAACAGATGGATGCCGAGAAACAAGCTCGAGCGGAATTTTTAGCCCGACTCGTAGGCATTAAAGATCTCACAGAATTGACTCAACTCTTCTATGAATACTTATCCGCGCTTATGCCCTGCGACGCGGGCGCCCTTTTTATGAAATCGAAGGATAATTCCAACGAAAATCTCGAAGTCGTCTTTAGTTTCGATACGGATGAAAATGGAAAGCGGAAAATTGACAAATCGCGCGAAATAATGACCCCGGATCCGGACACGGCCCTATGGAGGGTGTTAGAAAGCGGAGAAAGGGAGATTATCCATCGGACAGAAGAGCAAATGGCCGATATTGAAACAAACATAAGATACCTCTCCGCGTTCAATAAGCGGCCATCTCGCGCACTGGCTTTTATTCCGATATCCATCCACGGCCAATTAGTCGGTACTTTCACCGTCCAAAGTTACAAGCCCGATGTCTATACAGACCATCGCGTTTCTATCCTCGAGACTATCGCGGCGGATCTCGCTTTAGCTCTCACGGCCACGAAAGCGACCGAAGCCCTGCGGGAAAGTGAAGAACGGTTCCGCACTCTCGTGGAAAACCAGGGAGAAGGAATCGCGATCGTCGATACCAACGAAAACATTACATTCGCCAACCCAGCCGCGTATGACATTCTCGGAGCCGATTCCTCCGGTCTCATAGGGAGAAACCTCAGCGAATTTACCGTACCCGATCAATTTGATAAAGTGTTAAAACAAACGGCCAGTCAATTCGACGGCACGAAAAACTCCTACGAAATCGAAATAACACGTCCCGACGGCGAAAAACGATGCCTTCTCATTACCTCCACTCCACTCTTTGAGAATGACGGTACCCTGAAAAACGTTTTAGGCGTATTCCGGGATATTACCGAAAAAAGGCGGATGGAAGAGGAGCTCGCAAAAAACGAAAAGCTCGAATCCATCGGTCTTCTGGCCGGCGGTATCGCTCACGATTTCAATAATTTCCTGACCGCGATTCTCGGCAACATCTCCATGGTAATACAGGAAGCGGATAAAAGCGATGAGATTCCCTCCAAACTGGAGTCGGCTGAAGACGCGGCCCTGCAGGCGCAAATGTTGACTCGCCAACTGCTCACATTCTCCAAAGGCGGCATACCGGCCTTGGAAACCGATTGTATAGAGGATATTACCAGGGAAACGATCCGTTTCGCTCTCAGCGGATCAAACGTTCGTTGTGAGTATTTTTTCCCGAGCGATCTACGTATGGCGAAATTCGATCGCGGACAGATCGGCCAGGTTATTCAGAATCTGATAATCAACGCCGATCAGGCGATGCCCGATGGGGGCGTTATTAAATTGACGGCGGAAAATGTTCGAATAAGACAAAACCAGATGCCGCCGCTCGAGTCGGGCAATTACGTAAAAATATCAATCAAAGACAATGGCCCTGGAATAGCCGAGGAAAATCAAAGTAAAATTTTCGATCCGTTCTTCACTACTAAACAGCATGGAAGCGGATTGGGGCTGGCGACCGCCCATTCAATTGTTAGAAAACACAATGGTAACCTCGAGGTTAAATCCAGGCCCGGCGAGGGCGCTGAATTTATTATTTATCTTCCCTCCACGACCGAACGGCCGAAACCAAAGCTATCCGGGAATATTTTTCTCGGATATGGCTCCGGTAGAATTCTCGTGGTGGATGATGAGAAGTTCATCAGGGATATGCTGGAAAGGATGTTGACAAAATCCGGTTATGTTGTCAGCTGCGCCCCGGAGGGCTCCATAGCCGTCGAAATGTATAAAAACAGCCTGATAAGCGAATCTCCCTTCGATCTGGTCGTGGTCGATCTGACAATCCCCGGCGGCATGGGAGGCAAAGAAATTATAGTCAAACTTCGCGAAATAGATCCCGAGGTCAAGGCTATCGTTTCCAGCGGTTATTCTAACGATCCGATCATGGCCGAATATGAAAAATACGGATTCGTCGGGCGTATCGCGAAGCCGTACAAGACCAATGAGCTTTACCAAGTGATCCAAAATGCTTTTGATGATCCCCGGCTGGAAGAAAAAAATATAAATGCCGCGCTAACGCCATGAATAGCCTTTCCGGAGACAGACATAATGTTGTCCTCAAATAATTCAGCGGAATCACCGGATCGTCGAAACCGTTTGATAAACCTGTCAACCCGCCCTTGACAAAACAGGGGATTCCCCCGAAATAATATCGTATGGGAAGAAAGAGAGTAGAACACCCGGGCTTCATCATTAACAACGGCGATGCCGAGAGCTATTTCGAATTTTTCGATACCAGGATGCGCCGCTATTACCTAAGCGCTGTCGAAAAGGTAATCGAGGGCGCAGGATACGAAGGCAAAGTTCTCGATATAGGCTGCGGCGCCGGCGTGTTCGGTGTTCTCCTATGCGATAAAACCGAATATTTTAAAGTGATCGGCTTGGAAAAATCATCTACCCTGGTGCGCATAAGCGAGGTTATTTCGTCGAGATTCGGTTACGGGCAAAGAGTATCCCCTAAGAAATGGGATGGCGATTCATTGCCCTTTCCCGACGGTGAATTTGACGCGGTGGTAAGCCTGTTCTCCATGAACAGGTGGGGTAATTGCGGAAAAATCCTCGCCGAGGTCGAACGGGTAAGGAAAAAAAACAGCCTCGTATATCTTACCGATTTTAGAAGAGAATTAACCTTTCCCCCCTTCTTCGTTTACGCTTTACAAAATAGGATGACTATGGGCAAGGGAATCGCGCGCAATCTCTTAAACGCGTATAAAGCGTCGTATACCACCCGCGAGATTAAATCGCTGCTACGCGAAGCCGGCCTCTCGGACTGGAACCTGGGAAAAAACGGCCGGGCCTTGACTATTTTCTCCCCTTCCCCGGAGACTATCAACGAGAAAAAGGGATCATGATGAAAATACAGCCGCCCCCGAGATTTTCGCTCTCACAATTACCAACGCCGCTTGAGATATTCCCCCTGTCCCCCGATCCCGGTTCCGGAATCGAACTCTTGATTAAACGCGATGATTTAACCGGTTCGATCCTCTCCGGAAACAAGATCCGTAAACTCGAGTTTTTCTTTTACGATCTTGTTTCAAGAAAATCCGATATCGTCATCACCTGCGGCGGGGTCCAGTCCAACCATTGCCGAGCGGTAGCGTCGATATGCGCCACCTCCGGGATCGCCTGCCACCTGATATTGAAGGGGAAACGCCCCGCTACCCCTGACGGCAATTATTTTCTCACCGATCTTCTGGGAGCGCGAAGCGATTTTATAGGGGTGAACGAATATGAAAAGAACATAGACGATATCATGCGCAAACTTGCCGCGAAATATGCGAAGAAAGGGAAAAGGCCGTATGTCATCCCAGAGGGCGGCTCTGATCCGCTGGGAGCGTGGGGGTATATAAAAGCGTTGGAGGAGATTAGAAAACAGGCCAAAAAAGCTAATCTTGTAATCGACACTATCGTCTGCGCGGTGGGTTCGGGCGGTACTTACGCCGGCCTCTACCTCGGGGCCAAACTCGCCTCGTGGGACGTGAAAATAGCCGGTTACGCCGTCTCCCGTAATGCTCAGCATCACAAGAAACGGATTTACGATTTATGTACGGCTTTCGCTAAAAGCGAAAAAGCCAACATAAAAATCGACCCGGAAGAGTTTCGGATCGATGATCGTTTTATCGGACCGGGATACGCTAAAATCGGCAAAACCGAAATCGACTTCATCAGAAACGTCGCCAGGCATTCCGGAATCGTACTCGATCCCGCATACACGTCCAAGGCGCTTCTCGGCCTGTTTAATTCCATCGCCGATGGCGAATTTAAGAAAGGGTCCAATATCATATTCATTCATACGGGGGGCCAATGGGGATTATTACCCCAGCGGAATAAATTCAAATCTTGAAAACAGTATTTAATATAGCCGTTTTTACTAATAGGACATGCGATTAATAGGCAATCCGATTCACAATTTGTACGTTTTGGCTTGCGTTTTCGGGGGGGGTGCTTTATATTACATTCAGGGTGAATACCGGCCCTGAAGGATGGACTTAATGGTTTGTAGCGCAATGAGTTATTTCCATGAAAAATCGCCTCTTTCAATATCGAAACCGCGGGAGGCACGGGGTTTGCTGTTTTCTGGACGTGTAAACCTTAACCCGGGGGGTCAATGTTAAGCAACGGTCTTGAAAGAGGATTTACAGACACGAATCTTCCGCTTACCAAAAATCCGAAAATCGGAAAAGATAAAATGGGCTGGTATATTTTCACTACCAGCGAAAACGTTAAGGTCTATTTCGATACTTTCTACCGTTTTTTGGAAAACTCCGAGGTTAAATGTATAAGGGAGCTAAAAGAGCTCGAAGCCAAAATCACGGATATTTCCCCGGACCACGAGGAAACCCTCGCTTATCTGCGCGCCCGGAAAATAATCATCGAGCAGATCGTAAAACATCTCTATTTCTGCTATTCCGATTCCAAGAATCTCGCCTCCATTATGACCCCCTGGTGTTTCGCCACGGTCGTTTTGGAAAAGATAGAGGTCTACAGAGACAGGATCTCCAAGGGGCTGGTTACCGATAAAAATATCCCCGAATATCCTTTCTATGTTCTGCAGTATATCGACGAGATCTACAAAAAGACATTGCTCGAGATATTCAAATTCCCGGAAAAGGCGCTTTCCATGCGCTGGCAGTATTCCGAGCTATTGAAACGTTACAGCAAGGTTCTCTCGAACGTGACAAACTCCCTGCAGAGCGTGCTGACCATGATTAAAAGTTACGGGCAATAAGAATCTCTCTGAATTGGGTTGCCCCCCGCTGGTTCTCATGCGGGGGGCTTTTTTTATAGACGGAATATTGTAGCCGGGGTCCTGAAATGAAATTCCGCGCAAGCGCAAGGACCCCGGATCTATCAATTAATCGGCCAACCGCCATGTTTGTCGATAAGTTTATCAATTGCGGGCATGATTCGGATCGTCTCCGATAGAATCGACACTATATTTTGATAATGCTTTATATCGTCATACGATAGTTTTCGGCCCTTACGATCTTTGAGCCATTTATAACAAACCTGGTAACCACCTATATGAAATCCCCAGACTTCCGGCCGCACATTCTCGAAATACTGTTCCTTATTAATCCAAACACGGCCATTATCAGCCCCTTGGCCTGGTTCGGTATATCTAACCTTTTCAACTTCATGCTCTCCTTCGATAGGATAAGAGGTTATTTCAGGACCTGTCTTTTCCATCAAATGGAGGTTTACTAATTCATCGCCTAATTTGCAAAGATTACGAAATAGAACCGGTTTTGATGTTAACGGCAACCGTGGAAAATCTATCTTTAAGAATTCCGCGTATCTTTCACGGTAGGCCGGTGAATGAAAAACAGCGTATATGTAGCTAAATACGTCCTCCGGCCCGAAAGTCTTTTTCAAATCGCCTTTGCCGTCTTGAACAAATGCCATCTTGATTTTTTTTGAAAATTCATCAGTAAATTCGGGCGCAATGTTGGGTTTGCGGCCGCCGGGAGCATTAGCAGTCTTTTCAGAATCAAAAAGGTCTCTTTTTAATGGTTCAGGGTAGAGGTACAGGGGAAAATTATGATTTCCCTCTTTTGTTTTTATTGAAACAGCGCAACTATCAGCCACTTTTTTGCTTATAAAAATGTGACGCCAACCAGTAAATGCTAATTGTCGAGGGACTAATATTGTTATATTGTCTTTACAAAATACATGATCAACCAATTCTCGCCTAGGTCGATCCATTACGATAGAATTAAAAAAACAATACCTTTCGTCAAATGGACGATACGTACAATTAACAATATATTTTTCCCAATTTCTTAAATCACTAATTTTAGATCTAGCGTTTCCAAGTTGCCAATTACAACTGTCTTCTATGCCATATTTTTCCGCAATCTCATCGTTCTCAATCTCATCATTAAGCAAATCTCTTATATGCTTTATCATTGTTTTGTGATTAAAATCGATGGCGAAATTATCGCGATGCGTTTGAAATCCCAAAACATGTACCCTCATAATACCTTTAATAGACCATAACGCATTGTATTCAGATAATAATTCCCTGTCTTGTGGTTTAAATAAATATGAGGGGTAGAGGCTTTCAATTCTATTAAATTGCTTATGCGAAATATCGTTTTCCTGAAGCCAATAGTACTTTCCTCCTATCAAAAGGGGCTTTTGAGATTTGATATTTTTAAACTGTTCCCGTAAACCCCAAAGGTCCGAATGCTTTTTCACCGTGGAACGCTTACTAGTTATCCTTCTTTTTACAAAAATACCGATTGCAACGCCTTGTTGAATATCGAACACATTTTCGTCTTTTGATCCATCCGGTGCTTTTTCCCTCTTTTTGGCATTACCGTGTAAATCCAAAATATATATATCATCAAATGTGTTCATCAAACTCTGCCGCATACCCCGGAAAGTAGGACTATCAAGATAGCTATGATTTGTAATAAACGCCAAGATGCCGTAACCGGTTTGCTCGATGCGCCATTGCGAAAATCGAATAAATTTTACATAATCATCGTTTAGCCATTTAGGGTTTCGTTCGCCAAGAGGTTTGCCATCTACCTCGAAATAGTTTTCGGTTTTTTCCCCTGTCAAGCTATCTTTTCCGCGCAATAGATCTCTTATCCAAGCTCCCTTGTTAGCAGAATGACCGGAATAAGGTGGATTGCCCAAAATTACCATTACGGGGGCTTCATTTTTTATTTTTCCCGCTTCATTAGCCTCGGCGGCTATCCAATTCGCAAAAGGTAAGTCGCCAGCATTAAATGACTCTTCGAGCGTATTAGTAAGATATATATTAAGCCGTTCGTCGGCCTTAAAATCATAACCTGTTTCTTCTAATTGAATCCCGAGTTTCATATGGGCAACCGCATATGGGGCCATAAGGAGTTCAAAGCCGAATATACGGGGGAGAAGGTGTTCCGAAACATAGCTCGACCATGTACCTCCCTGACCCTTGTTTGTAATATGCTCGTGTATGTGGTCTATAACCCCATGCAAAAAGGTGCCTGTTCCAACTGCGGGATCCAAAATAATAACTTTATGACATTTGCCTTTCTTAACTGTTTCTGTTTTACCGTCTTTCCCCTTTTTGTTTTTACAAAGATCAATCTTATGCGAGTCCGCCAGGCCGTCTTCGAGGCCGAAATCGTTTTTAAGAATATAATCTACGCTTCTTACAATAAAAGACACAACAGGTTCGGGAGTATAATAAACGCCCCTCGATTCTCTCATTTTCGGATCATAAGCGGCGAGAAAAGACTCGTAAAAATGAACGACTGGATCTTCTCTCCGTGTTCTTTTACCGAAATCCCTTGTAATCGCTTCAATATCAGCTTTGTCTAATAATTCAGCTAAATCGTCAACAGCCCATGTAACCCTATCATCTAATTCTGGCCCGGCAATATGGCCAAACATCTTTCTTAAGAATGGATTTGTTTTAGGCAGTTCAAAAGTCGCCTTTTCTCTGGTAAAAGGCTCCTTTCCCTTATGATTATAACGAGCAGTAAAAAGCCCATAGCAAATAGTCTGAGCGTACATATCGGCAAATTGACCCTCGGTAAGATCATGGATTAGAACTTTCCTAAAAGCCTCCATTTGATCTCGTAAATTACCCCCCTTGTCGTCATCGCTTAATGCGCCAAGGATAATATCATGAATTAACTGAGCGATAGAGGCCATCTTTTTGGCCAGGGCAATGGGGCTGTCGATAGAAACCGTTTCCGCTTCTAAAAACGCCCTTATGAGTTTAATAAATTCGTCACCCTTTTCTTTTTCAAACCTGATTTTACCGCTATCCGTCTCCCGGGCTATCCGAACGACCAGCCTTTTTTCACCGTTGTAGAACCACCTGAATTCGAGATAATCGGTGAAAATAAGATTCGATAAACTGCCGAGATACCGTTTAAGCTGTTTGCCATCGGCGGTTTTTGGCGTCTTTTTTCTTGCGTCTGTTTCAATCGCCTGCAGAGATTTTCCTATATCCTTTGTTTCAATATAGCCTAACGGCACAATCCCTTTAGTAATAATAAAATCAGGCGCGCCGCATTTTATTCTCTTAGGCTCGTTCGTAGCGGTAATATTATCGCCAAGCGCTTCGATGAGCTTCTCCATGGATGACCTGTAGGTATGCTCCGAAGCATCGCCCCTTGCGTACTTTCTTTCAATGGATTTGAGGTAACTTCTTATTCTATCCATAATTACAAATTGATTATACGCTTGGCCGGGCGAATAATCAAGAATAATATTGGTCGTATAGCCGTAGTGGTCAGGCATGCCTGACCACTACTCCCCCGATTTTTTCGCGAATTGTTTAGCCCAATCGACACGGCCCGTGAATTGCATAACCACAAACAGGGTTACGATACAGCATAAGGTAATAGCCAATCCGGTAAATCCCTCGAGAAAAAAGGCGTATGAGAACAGCACCAGATACACGAACTGAGAAATCCCGATCTCAACAACGGCGAAACGGGTGCCTATTACCAGGCGCATATAAGAGATTACGAGGAAAATCGATACCGTTGAGCAGATCGCGAAGGCGAGGTAAATATTTATATGATCCACAAGGTAAGCCATTAGAAGATGAAAGCTGAAAAACGCCGCAGCGATAAAAAAGTAGTTCATCGGATGAATGTTTATATTCTTCACGGTTGTAATGATAAACAACAAAAAGAAGAATAGAAATAAAGAGACGGGACCGAAATAACTGATCCTGCTTGTGAAGGGTCCCGGATTTAATTTATCGGGCATATCCATACCGATTTGAATGCCGGAAATCAAGTTGGAATACTGCCATGTTAGTTTCCATCCCTCGCCGTTTTTTTCCTTTAACGTCGGGGCAATACTATTTTCCGGAAAATCAATATCCTCGAAATCGGTCTCCATGGTAAGTTTCAGATCTCGCAGTTGAGAAATACCCGACCCGAATATATACCACCACTCATCCATCCCCTGAGAACCGTAGGAGATATCGATCGTTCTCGATTCGGCGGGCCTTAGATTCATCTTTATGGTCACCTTACCAGATTCGGGCGAGATTTCATTTATCTTTTCTCCGTTCATCCTTATTATGAAATCATCGTATAAACCGGCTTTCACGGGGAAGTAATAGACAAAATGAAATTCTCGGGCTTCATCGGTACTGTTTTTCAGCGAATATTCGCCGGCAAACAATACCCGGTATGTCGAATACCACAGCAATCCTTTTTTGCGATGTTTCAGTTTCAGTTTGATATCGATATCGCTTCTCTCGAGGGTAACATTATGATCGCTAATCTCTTTTATCTTTCTAATTACCGTCTCGGAGCCCTCGGTCGTCTTTAGTTCTTTTATGACGGTACTCCTGTAAAACGCTTTCGGGGCTTCCTGACGATGGATCGTACCCCATAATTGTCCTACCTTGTCTCTTAACTTCGCGTCCTGGGTATGTGTCCTGTATTGAGTCGATCCTCCCAGAATCATCCACGCTATCGTGGCAAAAATGAATATCAGTACGAGGGGGGCTATACGTTTAGCCATGACATTATCCTCCTAAAAATTAAAACGATTTATTCTTTAGTTTATCCGCGATTATTCTTCTGGCCGCGTTCCTTGCCGGAATTATCAGCCTCCCATTTATAGTCGGTTGGTAACGTGATGTTCCTTATAAAATAAAGGTTCTTTCGGGGGTACCTACCCCTTGACCGGGCTGTTTACATCCCTTATCTTCATAGCGTATGGCAATCGAATTCTCCGAACGATTTCTAAACGCCCTTAAAACAGCGAAATCGGTGGTGGTCTCCACCGGCGCCGGCGTTAGCGCAGAATCGGGGGTGCCCACTTTCCGTGGCGAGGACGGTCTCTGGAAGAAATTCCGGGCCGAGGAGTTGGCTACTTTCGACGCTTTCAACGCCAACCCCGAACTGGTCTGGGAATGGTATCAGCACCGGCGCGAAATCATCAACAAAATCAAGCCGAACCCCGGGCATTACGCTATTGTCGAGATGGCCAGGTTATTCGATGATTTCCAACTTGTTACTCAGAATATCGACGGGCTTCACAAATTGGCCGGGTCGGATGATATTGTCGAACTGCATGGGAATATCAAACGCAACAAATGTATCGATTGCGGCCAGATGAACTACGACGAGGAATTCGAACAATTCCCGCCGTTATGCGAATGCGGGGGACGGCTCCGTCCCGACGTGGTCTGGTTCGGCGAGATGCTTCCGCCGGAAGCCTTGGAGCAGGCGTTCGCGGTATCGAGAAAATGCGACCTCTTTTTTACCGTAGGAACATCCGGCGTTGTCCAGCCCGCGGCGTCATTACCGACCACGGCTCGTCAGCATGGGGCGTTTGTGGTCGAGGTTAATATCGAGCCGACAGAGCTAACCTTTATAGTAGATCAACATCTTCAGGGCAAATCGGGGGAGGTACTCCCCGCCGTGATCGAAAAAATAAAAGAATCGAGGGGTTTATGAAAGAAGAGATATTACAGAAACTCACACATCTGCCCGAAAAGAGCCGTGATATTTTGGCCGGGTTCGCCGATCGGATATACAAGGCGTTTGACGAAGAGCTTTATTCGATGATTCTCTTCGGCTCGGCGGCCGGCGGGGGGTATATCGAGGGTAAATCCGATATTAATACGATGATCATACTGGAAAGAGTACGGGTCTCCGATCTCGAGATCATCATGGAGGCCGGGCAAAAATATACCGGCAAAGGACTCGCGGTGCCGCTGATTTTCGAGCGCGGGCATGTCGCCACGTCGCTCGATACCTTCCCCATCGAGTTTTCCGATATGAAACAACGTCACGTGACCCTCTACGGCGCCGAACCGCTGGCTGACGCTGTCATCGAGAAGAAGAACCTGCGCTATCAATGCGAACGCGAGCTTAAATCAATATTGGTCAATCTGCGGCGCGGGTTTTTAACCACCGACGCCAAACGGGAGAATATCGAGGCGTTGCTGGAGAATTCTCTCTCGTCGGTGCTGGCCGCCTGCCGGGGAATGATCTGGATGGCCAACCGCGAGCCGCATGATTTCATAGTCGATCTCTTAGACGATTTACGTGAGATTTACAGGACTGACACGTCGGCCATAGACCGTGTCTGGCGCTTGCGCAAAGGTCATTCCGGCGCCACCGCCATGCTCGAGGCGCTCTTCGAGGATTACATCGTGAACATAGCCGAGCTTGCCAGGGTGGTGGATGGCAAGGGGTAGGCATTTGTGGTGTCTGGTCGCCATGAACCGATTTTTTTCATTCTTTCGTTGACAAATAGACTTAATTCTAAGATAGTATTTTTAATTGCCGAATATCATAAGGGCGGTACGGATAAAAAAAGTAAAATGAAATGTACTACGAACTATTAAATTACATTGAACTAATGGATCATTTATCAAAATACACTATCCTCGTATTCTTATATGTTTCAACCTCTTGGAGAATATTCGCAGATTTCGCAAAAAAAATATTGACACCTGCACATTTGTTCCCTATATTTTAGGCAAGAAAGGGAGGTTAAAATGATTCTGGCATACCAACAAATTTTGGAAGCCTATAAGAAAGGAGATATTCTTATTGATCCTTTCGAAGAGAAGCAGTTGCAGGCGGCAACATATGACTTTCGAGTTGGCGAGCAGGGAGCCACAACAAGTACTAAAAAAATCGTAAATATTAAGGAAAATGGCTACATGGTTCTCTATCCCGGTGATTTCGGCGTTGTTACGGTTTTTGAGAAAATACACCTAAGTCCTTTTTATGCTGCTAGAATGGGACTAAGATCCAAGTATGCAAGAAAAGGGCTCATCGCGACCACCGGACCCCAGATAGATCCCGGTTATCATGGGCGTCTCATTATTGGACTAACGAATTTGACACCAAAGACCATCTCTATACCATTCAAAGATGATCTCATATCATTAGAATTCCATAAACTTGAAGAAGCCACGACCAAGCCTTACTCCGGGCCATATCAAAACAGATTCGAGATAGGTGCAGAGGAAATCGAGTTCATAACAGAAACTGAAGGGATGGCACTGTCTGAGATCATTACTTCAATGCGGTCGTTAAGCCAAAACGTTGGAGCACTCTCCCAGGATGTTAAGACTTTGAAGTGGCTAATTCCTGCAATTGTTATAATTGGAATTACCGTCATAGGTGTAATTGCGGGAATAAAGTAAATGCTTTTCTGAATCTATTATCTTATTTTCGTAAGACCTCCGGCGTGAACTTTAGCTGATTTCTTGCAGGGCCACTACTTAATTGAATATCTATAACTAAGATAAAGGACGTATTCTTATAAGGGTTTATATTTAAATGATAAAATGGATTTCAATCCTGCCCTTAAAAAGTGACGATCTAACTCCTCAAAAGTCTGCGCTGTTCTCATCGCTATAAGACACGTCAGATAATCGAGATGTCCTCTGTTTGCTCTTCGTAGTGCTTTAAAATAGCGACCCTTTTCTTTGCTTGAACCCCTTATAGAAATAGGGAATTGACATCCATGTTGCATTAATACCATATTCATTATAATTCTCGATAATCGGCCATTAAAATCAGGAAAAGGATGAATTGAAACGAAATCGTAGGATATTTTTCCAGCAGCATAAAACATATCTATCTTACCTTCTAGAATCTTACCAATAATATCATTTGAACGAATCACGAGTTCCTTCATACTCGCAGGAATAAGATCAGGAGAAGGAAAACTAATATCCCAACCTACGATTCGGTTATCAATCCTATATTCCCCAGAGGAAACTTCTGCGTCATCTGGTAATAAGCCTTCAGCTAAAATGCTGTGTAATCTGTTTATAATCCTTTCCGTTATTGCCTTTGGCTTGCTCTTTGGAATAGGTTTTTTAAGTAATTCTATTATTTTGGTACCCTCGAATTTATTGATAAAATCTTCAAAGTCGGACTTTTCTTTTAAATTGCTATTTTTTTTGTCACGCCAGCTTGAAAAAAGGTGGTAATTTAACCTTGAAACCGCATAATCTTTACAAAATTCAGTCGCATCAACCATGCACCTAAAATGCTGAATCACCTCCCGATAAGCTCGCGATTTTCCCTTCATGGAAATGCGCGGAATTACCACCTTGGGATCTAGATCATGCACTAATATCGCATTTAGCATATTCCGGAATCCTGAATCAGATAACATCTTCTCCAATAAATTAGTCCTATTTTGTAAGTTATTGAATAATTCGAGGCTATTTGGAATACTGGGAAAGTGTTCAAAAATTGCTTTTTTTGTCTGCCCCTCCGATAACCCGGCACCTTCAATAAGATTACTTTCAAAGATTACTCGGCATATATTAAACATCTGAAAAGAAATGATCTGTTTTTGATAGGGATTTTCCTTAAAAGCTTGTAATGCCGAAAAGATATATCTGTTTGCTCTTTGAACCCAATAATCCTGGTGATTATACCAGGGGCCTTGTAGATTTCCATCCATTCTTTTAGTCTTTGTCAAAGTCCACCTCTAATTTTGGCGACTCATAATTTATTTTCAAATAGAATATATGATCAATATCGTTTTCAATAAAGAGATTTTTCATATATGCTACTGGTCTTTACTAAACCAGAGGGAAATCTTATATTCCCCCCATGCCTACCTTTTCCCCCTGAATCCAGGATCGCCCTGCCCAAGCAAAGCGTCCCCGATTTCATCGATTTTAGAGCAGCCTGCCTGTTTCGGGTTCCCCACGGACGGTACCGCCGATCACCAACCCGGCACTGATGAGAATCAAGTTTTTTATGATATACTGGCCCTCAAGTGTCAAACCGATTGGGAATTGAGTGAAGCAAACGTCAGGCAATAGTATCAAGGGTAACATTGTGCCGGGCATCTGAAGAAACAGAAGGAGAATAGCAATGCGGATAAGGGGCTTGATCAGCAGGCAGACGCCGATGGCTACCTCCCACCAGCCCAACAGCGGGACGAAAATTCCAGGGTCGAGCCAGTAAACTGTTCTTTTCACCAGTTCCGCGGCCGGGCTCATGCCCAGAAACTTCAGAGCGCCAAACCAGATAAAGACAACCCCCAGAGATAATCTGAGAAGAAAACGGCCGTATTTATCCATAAAGCCGGCGATGTGCCGGTCTAACCTGTCGAATGACCTGTTCATCCGGAAACCTGCAAAGCTGTTAATCCTCCTATCATGGCGCCTGTCTTCTTTACTACACCTTAATACTACTATATATTGATTAACTCATGCAAGATTTTTCGTCAGATACCAAGATAGGGTTACTTGAAACACGGGTGCCGACAGCGATGAAACTGCTGGAGGACTGCACGGTCTGCCCCCGGGGTTGCCGGGTCAACCGGATCGCCGGAGAGACAAGTGTCTGCGGTATGGACGTTCGCCTCAAGGTATCGTCGGCAAACCTGCATCACGGGGAGGAGCCGCCAATCTCCGGTGGCCGCGGCTCAGGGACCATCTTCCTCTCAGGATGCAACCTCGAATGCGCCTACTGCCAGAACTACCCCATCAGCCAACTTCGTCATGGCGAGTATATAACATCGGAAGAGTTGGCCGAGCGGATGCTCGCCCTGCAGCGTGGCGGCGCGCACAACATCAATTTCGTCACCCCCACCCATTACGTCCCGCAACTTATGGAGGCGATGCTTATCGCTTACCGTGACGGCCTGACCCTGCCGGTCGTCTATAACTCGTCGGGATACGATAAACCGGAGACATTGCGGCTCCTCGACGGCATAATCGAGATCTACATGCCGGATATGCGCTACTCGCGGGAAGAATCGTCGCTCTGCTACTCTCAAGCCGAGAATTACCCCGAGGTCAACCGCGCGGCCATCCGGGAGATGCATCGCCAGGTGGGGGTGCTGGTTGTCGATGATGACGGGATAGCTATTCAAGGGTTATTGGTACGTCACCTGGTATTGCCCAACGGCATCTCCGGTTCGGATGAGATATTCGAGTTTTTAGCCAACGAGATTTCGCCGGATACGTTTGTTTCGTTGATGAGCCAGTATTTCCCCGCCAACCGGGCACCATCGATTAAGGAGATCAGCCGTCGTTTGAAAAACAGCGAGTTCAAAGAGGCGGTCGACGCATTTCACGCGACAGGTCTACATAACGGTCATATCCAGCCGTATCCGCAGAGTTACGCGTTATAGTTTCGGGAATCATTGTTTCCGAAACATCATCGAGGCGTCATTATGAGGAGTCCCGCCTCTGTCCTTTTGGTGACGAGGGAGGACGTAATAATCTAATGAGGCTTGCGAATAGATCCTTACGTCCCTCCCTTCGGTCGGGACTCAGAATGACGCGATCCAGGCTTCGGTTTTTAGTGGATGGGGTAAGAGAATATAACTAAAGTGGGTTTAATCTAAGCCAGTCGGTTTGAAAAACCCGACAAATACTGGCGGCCTCATTTAGACAGAGCAAAAAAACCGCCGGGTCGGGTGACCCGGCGGCACAAAAATGATTTCCGTAGGAGTTTGATTAATCAAACCCCTGCCTGAAAATAAATTTACAGCTTATACAACTCGCCGTACTTGCCATTTAGATATTCCATCAATGGCTGATGTGTCAACGGTTTCCCGGTAATCTTCTCGACCAGATCATCGGCCCGGTAACGTTGTCCGTAGCTATGGATATTCTCCCGCAGCCATCCGAACAGCGGTTTGAAATCGCCGGCGGCAAATTGCGAATCCAGATCGCCAAGATCCTCTTTCGCCTTGGCGAAGAACTGCGCCGCGAAGAGATTTCCGAGAGTATATGTGGGGAAATAGCCGATCAACCCGGCCGACCAATGGACATCCTGCAAACAGCCGACTTTATCATTGTCCGGTTTTATCCCGAAATATTTTTCGAACTTTTCGCTCCACAGAGCGGGGACGTCGGCTACCTCGATATCGCCGTTGAAAAAGGCGCTCTCCATCTCGAAACGCAGAAGGATATGCAAGTTATATGTCGCCTCGTCGGCCTCAACCCTTATATACGACGAGCGAACGTCGTTGACGGCGAAATGGAACTGATCTATCGAAACTCCGCTTAAGGCTTCCGGAAACGCTTTCTGCGCCTTGGGGAAGAAATGTTGCCAGAACGATTTGGATCGCCCTACCATATTTTCCCACATCCTCGATTGCGATTCGTGGATACCCAGCGACGCCGATTCCCCGCAGGGAGTGCCATAATTCTCAGCCGGAAGTCCCTGCTCGTAGATACCGTGACCGGCCTCGTGCAGAATACCAAAAAAGGCCTGGGGAAAATGGTTTTTATCGTAGCGGGTTGTGATCCTTATATCACCCGGCCCGAAACCGGTGCAGAACGGATGAACCGTTTCGTCGAGACGACCGGATTCGAAATTAAAACCGATTGACTTCGCGGCATCGGTACCGAATTGCCGTTGACGCTCCACAGGGTAGTCACGTAAAATGATAGATCTATCCGGTTCGATACCGGATTCCCGTATTTTAGTTAAAAGCTTGACCAGTTCGTCACGTAGCCCGGCGAAGACTTTGGCTATATGCTCAGTCGACGCTCCCGGCTCAAAATCGTCGAGCATGGCGTTGTAGGGGACACCTTTATATCCCACGGCTTCGGCCTGCTGACGTTTTAATTTGACAATCTTTTCCATCCACGGTTGGAAAGCGGGGAAATCGGACTTCTCTCTGGCCTCCTGCCACGCTCTCTGTCCCAAAGTAATGGTTCTGCTCAATTCCTCCACCAGCGATTTGGGGACTTTAACCGCTTTATCATAAGCGCGCTTTATCTCTCGCAAATTCGCCGAATCGAAACTATCCGCTTCAGGGTCAATACCCGCGTAAACCAAATCATTGATAATCTCCCCTATATGCGGAGAGGTGAATTTATCGTGAACCATACCAGCCAATAGGGCGGCCTGGTTAGCCCGGTTCTCGGACCCGTTTGGCGGCATATATGTTCTTTCGTCCCAATCAAGTATCGCCTGACAGGAATTGAGAACCGTTATCTCCCTGGTCAGTTTGTAAAGTTCTTCGGTAAGTTGCTTCGCTTTGTCGCTCATCTTTAATTACCTCTTCGTTTTATACTTGCAGCTCAAGAGGGAATATATGAAAAATAATCGAATTGACAAAGAGAATACTAAAAATGCCGAAAAATCCTGTTTTTCAATAATATACATTGAAAACAATGTCAATTATAAAGGCCTCAGTCACTCTGGCGGCGATTAACGGAAACCGCTCTATAGAAACTAATGCTGAGATAACGAAAGTTTAAATTTCTTATTTGATCACATAGGCGATAAACCCTCGGGACACCGGTTGTAAATATCCCGAGGGCTTTTATTTTAACGAGAGCGCGAATATTAATAATGGTCGCGAAGTTCAGGGATATCCCGTTCCAGTCTATCAGCGAGCGTTTCAAGCTCATCGGCCATATCTTCCAATTCCTCCGCCTTTTCCTCCAATATCTCGGCCTGGGCCTCGAGCATCTCCGCCTTAATTTCCATTTCATGTTCGAGATCATCGCTGTCGTAATCGAATCTTAGCAGTTTGAAAACGCCGGCAACCGCCTGAATCCCTATTCTTGCTCCGGCGGCCCCCAATTTCACCCCCTCTTTACCGATTAAGTACGCCTGCTTCTCGATATCGAGAGCCAGATTATGAATTTCTTCCACCAGCTCTTTATCCTCGTCATCGAGATCGATTTCATGACCGTTGATAAAGAGCCGGTAATCATCGGTTATTCTTATTTCATCACGATGATGACGATCCGGATACAGGTAAACATCGCCGCCGTCTATATCGAGATCATAATCGCCTATATAGCAGATACGTTTGTTAATTATAAAATTATCGCCACACAGATCGCCCGCCGCCATGGCCGGGGATAGTGATAGAAAAACCACCGCGGTTATAATGAACATCCTCATTTCGCTAACCTCCGCTAAAATGTTCGGCTTTTATTAAGACTACGGATTTCGCGCGCTTCGGTTTCAAATATAATGCTTAACGTTTATCAATCATTAATCGTATATTCGTGGTTAAAATTGTAGACATGTGAGAGGAAAAAGATGAATAATAACGACATCATCGGCAAAATATGGCGCGGGAAACATCTCGATATCAACATTTTGTTCTCCCACGCCGGTATCGCCCAGCAGGTAGCGGTCGGTAACAGCGACAGTTTCATTCTGGTCGATACCGGCGACGGTACCCTGCGCGATCTTCGGAATAACGGGTTAAATCTACAAAAGATCGGGGGGATCCTTTTCACCCACGGCCATTTCGATCATATGGGAGGTTTACATACGATACTCGGGTATCTGCGCATGATCGGCCGTAAGGAAGACCTGCCTATCGTTATTCCCCGAGGATGTGCCGAAATGATCGGTATCGTCGAGAATTTCACCCGGATTTACGGCGAATCGATTCCCTTTAAAATCGATCTGAAAGAAGCGAATTCACGTCAAGTATATGATATTGCCGGAATGGATATCGAGCCGTTCGATGTTTATCATTGCGGAAGTATCAAGGGCGGCTCGATTCTGGATCGAATCCCGGCGCTTGGATATAGAATATCGTCTAATGGCGAATCTGTTGCCATAAGTGGAGATACAGGAGATTGCCAGCAGTTGCGGGAGCTTGTCAAAGGCGTCGATTTGGCTATAATCGAGGCTACATACGAGAAAAGATCCGATATGACGAAGGAAGAACTTGAAAAGGTGCATCTTTCCGAGGATCTGGCCACCGAGATCGGCGCGTTAGCGAAAGATTATATCCTGGTGCACAAGGGCAGGCGGTAACGATACCAAGGGCATCCCGGCAACGCGGGGATGTCATACCGTCGATCTATAACCATAGCTATTCAGACCGAATGCCGGAAATAGTACGCTGTCCAATCGCCAAAATAACCGATTACACGCCGGAAAATACAGCTTCGGGTTTCCATTTTTATGCGCGTCGCGGATTCACCTATTCGGAATTTCTGGTTTTAAGTTTTGGGTTGATATTTCTTAGCGGAAAAGAATACGAGAGTAATGTCCTAAAAAGATCCATTATCGCGAATTTTTTACTCGAGTTATCAAATATCCTATATTGACAACAGTATATAAAACCATTATTATTGTTGTTAAGTATAATGCGTAGTTGTCGAATTAAATTAACGTCAGGAGAATGTCTGGATTGAATCGGAATGCACTCAATTTTTTTAACTCAAGTTTGATCAGAAATTGCGAACCACTTATTAATCAAGGAGGAGATATGAGAAAGTTAGGAGCTTTCTTAGTTTACGTGACAATGTTCTCGTCGATTTTCTTGCTGATCGGAGGCTGCGGAGATGACGATACGACGTCCCCGCCCGAACCGGTAACTTCACTGGTATCGGCCTCGGTTACGACACCCCCGACTTTAGACGGTGTCGGCAATGACGCGGCCTGGAATAACGCCGACGCTTTCGTAATAAACGTAGGCACGTCGTCCACCTACGCGAACGCCTTCGGACCCGTAGATGTAACCACGAAATCGGTTCACACGGCCACCGACGTTTACATTCTCGTTTCATGGACCGATCCGAGCGGTACCGAAAACGTTGATAAGAATCAATGGACTTACGGAACTAGCGGATGGGAACAGAACGGCAATGAAGATCGCGCTTTCCTGATGTTCGATGCCGGCGATAACGGTACCGAGGGAGCGAATTGCGCTACCATGTGCCATATTCCTGTCATGTATACAACCGGCGGCGGGCATGTGGATGTCTGGCATTGGAAATCGGCCAGAAGCGCCCCGGTCGGTTGTGCCGACGATAAATGGTGGGACGATCAGGGTCGCGGAAGCGATTCTAAAACCGTCGGCGCCTATTCGGATAATATTCAAACTCTGGCGGATAGTTCTGTAGTCCCGCTGTACTCGGGCCCGGTTTCTGCCGACGGACATTTTATAATCGTTCCGACAGGCGAAACACCAGCGTTGTATTGCACGCCCTTCGATACAACCTCTACCACCGGAGTAATCCCCGGTTACATCCTCGATGAAAACCGCGACGGCAGCCGTTTCGCCGATGTTGAAGCGGCGTCATCCTATAATAGCGGCGTCTGGACAGTGGAATTCAAGCGCGCCCTCGATACGGGCAACGCCGACGATGTCGCTTTTGTCGCCGGTAATACTCTCGAGTTTTCAATCGCGATCACTGATAACTCGGGCGGTAGTCATAGCGGCGCGGCCGTATTCGATTTCACTATTGAATAGCCTTTGTAATTGAATATCTGTTGGGGGTAGAACATTGTTCTGCCCCTTTTTGTTTAATCGTAGGGACAGAACACTGTTCTGTCCCTACGATAACCAGGCTTGTATGACGGCTATAATAAATCGCGATACACCACCGTAAAACATCGCCCGAGGTCTTCGCGAGGCCTCGGCCGCGGGTAATATAAAATTCAAAAAGATCTTGACATGATAATACCCGTTAATTAGATTTATTACGTAGAAAAAATATTCTTGCCTGGCGCCATAATTATACCAGGCAGAGCTTATATGAACTGACGGCGTGGGGATGGCCGAAACATTGGCAGGGGAGGATAAAGAAAGAAATTTCTTGTGGTGTCGAGTCGTCTTGAGGCTGCGAATGCGGGGTCTTGACCCGACACATGCGAGGGTAGCAATATTGTCGTCAGATGAGGTCGGCTGACGACACCAGGAAACACGAAAAAATGGTTTTGTTGAAATGCCGAAACTTTCAATATCTTACCGGGAGGAATTGATGA
>SDBU01000015.1_pt1 | contig 242459 bp, 215 predicted proteins | sample 2277071 | NCBI WGS metagenome assembly SDBU01 (sample SAMN10397929, study PRJNA504765) | marine sediment metagenome | isolation source: marine sediment core GS08_GC12, 126 cmbsf | place: Arctic Ocean: Gakkel Ridge, Loki's castle | collected 2008
CTAAATTCACTCTACACAGTACTGTTCAATCTGGACTATATAAACACCGATGACAAAATGTCTAGCTTTGTCAAGGTTTTATGCAGCTGTTACAAACCCATCATTCCCATGAACATAGGAGATAAGAAAGGTACTAACCAAAAGAGCCACACGAATTTCGAGAATTTGTGAAATCGTGCTGCAGATACTTCATCCTTCCTCAGAAGAACCTTGATTGCCCAAATTGCATGAACAAGCATTAGCAGTATTGCAGTTGCTCCTGTAATCATATGAAAATATGTTTCAAAAAGACCAGCAGTTGACGTATCAATTAGGGTCATTAATAGGGTTCCAGTAGTATCGCAGACTACACCGATACAGAACATCACTACAAAGACGGGTTTCAGTTCTTTAGTAATCTGCTCACCCCAAACTGCAATTGAATAGGTGATGAGTGCAGCAGTGATAAACACCATTCCTAGTTCTAATGTCATTTGCATATTCTATACTCTCTAAGATGAGAGTTAATTGTTAAGCCGCATTAATATCTTCTTGAACAGGGATTGCAGAAACAAATCCACCAAAATTGCAGCTTTCACCGGGTATGCATTGCAACACTGAATGTCTAACTCTGAATGAGTGAGGTATTCATCAGAGATTCTTTTAGTATCAGAACGAGAAAATAATTGGAAGAAAGAATTTCTTTTGCTCTCCACTGTTTGACCTCATGCTCTTTTTATATGGAAATTTCTAAGGTTATCGGTGATTCGCGATAGACTGATTACGCGGTTTACTCTTTCTCAGTCAATCGATAGAAACGGTCATCCAAGTGTTTCTTTAGAATCGAGAATCAGGAGAAATTGTACAGTGCCAACATCAAAATCGATACCTTTCAGAGTGATACAGATTGGGTTTGGATCACTAGGGCAGCATATCACTAGTTCTATCTTGAAGAGAGAGAATCTTGAGCTAGTATCTGTTATAGATGCCAATCCAGAATTAGTAAATAGACCAATCAAGGAGTTGCTTGGGGATGAAATTGATAGTGACGTTACAGTTACTGATGATTTGAAAACTGTCCTAAGGGGAACTCCTGCAGATGTCGCTATTGTTGCTACCTCATCATCACTAGAAACTGTTGCTCCAACCATTGAGATGTGTCTTAAAACTGGATTAGATGTAATTTCAATTTGTGAGGAGTTATCATTTCCATATCAGAAAGAGCCAAAGCTAGCTGAGAACCTAAATAAAGTTGCAGTACAAAACAGCAAGACTGTCGTGGGTACGGGTATCAATCCAGGATATCTCATGGATCTACTTCCAATCGTTCTCACGGGACCATGTCAGAGTATGGAAACGATTCGAGTAACTCGTCACATGAACTCTAGTCATCGGAGACCTTCATTCCAGAAGAAGATTGGAACTGGAATGACTCGCAACGAGTTCAGAAAGAATATCGATGAAGGAAAGATTACGGGTCATGTTGGCCTCGTAGAGTCAATTCAGATGATAGATGCTGCGCTGAACCTCGGATTGGATGAGATAGAGGAGTTACCCCCTGAAGCCATCATCGCAGACAGTAAGATTACCAATTCATTTGCTACAGTTGAGAAGGGAGATGTCCTTGGTCTAAAGAGTGTAGGAGTTGGGAAAAGAATGGGAGAAGAGATTGTTACGCTTGACTTCCAAGCATATGCCGAAGCAACTCCACAGTATGATGAGGTAATCATAGAAGGACTTCCCAGGATACAACAGAGAATCGAGGGTGGTGTTCAGGGAGACCATGGGACAATTGGAATGATACTCAATCTGATTCCAATAGTGATCAATGAATCACCAGGTCTCAAGACCATGAAGGACCTACCAGTCCCACGAAATACCATGAGATTCTGGAAAGAAGAATAGAGAATCTGGAGGAAATACACAATGCTTGAGGACTACAATTCAAGAACTCCGAAATCAAAAGAGCTCTGGAAAAAAGCAGTCACCCTATTTCCAGGAGGTGTGAGCCACAACATTCGAAACTTTGGGATGCCAAGTTGTAACTCATATCCACCGTTCATCAGTCACGGAAAGGGTGGTCATATCTGGGATGTTGATGGAAACGAATACATCGATTGGTGGATGACCCACTACTCTCTCATTCTCGGACATAATGACCCTGCTATCAAGAAAGCAATTATAGACCAAGTTGAAGGAGGACACCACTTTGGAATTCCTAATGAACCTCAGGTTAAGTACGGTGAGGAACTTCAGAAAGTTGTACCATTACTCAAGAAGATGCGATTCACTGCCACGGGTAGTGAGTCGACAATGTATTCTGTACGACTAGCGAGGTTATTTACGAAACGAAAACTCATTGGAAAAACCCTCGGTGGATGGCACGGAGGAAATGATGCCCTCACCTATCATATGGGATATCCCTATTCTGATGCTCCGTTTTACAATGGAGTGTCCTTTGATTACAACGACCGAGAGAGTCTTGATGCAATGCTGAAGGAGCATGGAAAGGACCTTGCCGCTATCATTGTAGAACCTGTAGTTGGTGCAGGTGGTGGAATCCCTCCGTATGACGATTTCCTCGTGTACCTGCGTGAAGAGACCGCTTCTCGGGATATACTCCTCATCTTTGATGAGATCATCACAGGATTCCGGCTTAGGTTTGGGACTGCTGGTGACAAGTTGTTCGGAGCAGAACCAGACCTTCTTACCCTTGGAAAAGCAGCCGCTGGTGGGATGCCACTCGGCGTCTACGGTGGTCGAGAAGATATCATGGCTTTGGCTGTACCTGGTGCAAAGGGAGGTCGCTGGGTCGGTGGTGGAACATTCTCAAGCCATCCATTAACCATGGCTGCAGGGTTAGCTGTTCTAGAGCGCCTTCGAGAGAAGAAGGATGAATATGCACGGTTGAATAAGATGGGGGACTCATTCAGGGAACGACTAAACGTTATGCTTCAGGATATGAAAGCCCCACTCATTGGGACTGGTTATGGATCAATCAATTTCGTAAGCTATCTTACTTCAGTAATAGATGGACCTCCCAAGACTCCAGGGCAGCTTGGAGCACTCTTTGACCACAAACAACAGGACATCTTTCAGGGATTCCTCATGCAGGAGGGAGTGTTTGGGTATCATGGATTAGGCGCACTCTCCTTCACTCACACAGATGAAGACATCGAGATGTCCCTTGATGGGATTTCAAACGCTGTGAAAAAGATGACTCGGTAATCAGGCAAAACCATAATTGTCTTGAAACACTCTTGATTCCATGCACGAAGTGTCGTAAGTTAATAATAGTGAACAGTAACTGCCAGAAACTTCTGAGCGAAATCCACTCCCAGTGTCGCCGCAGAGAGAGGGAGGGGGGAGGGGGAAGTGAGAGAAAAGAAACCAAATTCCAACGATTTTTCGGTTTTAATGCATCAGAATTAGCGATATAAGTAAGATAATGAAATGAAATTAAGCGCCGCCATCGTCACATGAGGGAGTAGTTAGTGAGTGGTAAAATTCGTAGACAATTCAAGGTATGTCTTATTGGGGATGGCTATGTCGGGAAGACAAGCATTCGGCGTACATATTTGAAAGAGGGATTCAAGAGAAGTTACATTCCAACTTTGGGTGTAGATTTTGCTCAGAAGTCATTGGTTTACAAGGGTACTCCCACGAACCTTGTGATCTGGGATATAGCTGGCCAAGCCGCATTTCAAAATCTTCGACGTCGTTACTATGAGGGGTCGTCTGGAATCATTCTCATCTATTCTGTAGATGACAGGAGTTCATTCGATAGCGCCTTGAAGTGGATCGTGGAAGCTCACGAGTTCGTCAAGGAGTTGCCGCCCCTCATTATTGTAGCTAACAAGACCGATTTGCGAAATACACTTCGCCAAGAAGACATAGTTACAACGGAAGAGGGCGAGGCATTCGCAGAAAGTATTAGTCAGAAGTTGAATGTACAGTCAGTCTTTATCGAAACATCAGCTATAACTGGTGAGAATATTGATGAAACCTTTGAAACCTTGACCAGGATGATGATAGGTGATGATGAATCACCGGTCACAAGTCAACCGGTCACTGATGAAATTGCCGTAAGTCAGTCAGCCATAACAACAGAGTCAACTACGACATCACCAACTCTGCAGACAACTATAGCTACGGAACATGCTGATGTCAAGGGTAAAAGCGAGATCGACCCCGTTACGCTACTATCTTCGGACTCCGAACACCTACAGGAAGAGCAGATAGGACGGGCTATGGTCGAGTTGCAAACCCTGCGTACAGAACTCAAGCTCTCAGAAGAGGAACTGGCAAATACTCTTTCAGAACTGGAAACAGACATGGTCAATTTGAAAAATACAGTCCATGTTAAGCGCATTATGTTCGAACATTTGAAACAGCAGCTCAAAACGACACGGAAAGAATGGTCTGAAGCATATGAGGAATATACTGCCATAGAGAAGCGCAGGAAAGAAGAATTTGCGCAGAGAAACAAAAAGATAGCAGATATTCGAGCACAAATCGACATGGTTGGTTTGAGAATCAGGACTCGTGTGGGTGACCTCGATATGAAGAATATGAGCGAGTGAATTTGACATAGAATAAAACATAGTTTGATTACTATCCACCCTCAGATTCCACTAGTTACTCTTTCCCAGAAATCTCGCGCTAAGTTTTCTCAATAAATGATTACTAAGCACTACCACTGGAAGAACCTGTTGGGAGTGCAGCTATAAATAACGATCATCCCAATAAGAAAAGTCCAGGAAGCATTTCATGAACAATTTCTGAGGGAACGAGTATACTTAATGGATTACCAATCGTCCAAGACCAGAAGAAGAATGAAATCAACATTAGCACAATTTGGGTGTTATCTATACTGGAGTCTCTTTTCGCTGTGAAATGTGAGAATTATTCCACACACGAAAATGAATGAAAGAAACAACAACAATGAAGTATCTCCGATTGTTTCTTGAACTTCGATTGATGCAGCTGCCATTCCTGATTAGAATGTGATTACCTCTGCTGGTATCCTGTTGACTAGTTTCTTTATGGGTCCATCGTCTTTTTGAATTCCTCTAGCAAGTGTCAATACAATTCACCCCGTCTAAACCAACAATCATTTCAAGTCCCACTAAAATGATTGGAATATCATTTGTTTAGCTAGCTAGTAAATTGTTCCACACTACTTGTGTTCCTCGTCAAACTCCTCGACTTCTTCTATGGTCACCTTACGCTTTGTACGATCAAGACCCTTGAGAAAATCTCTCGCCAATGTCTTTGCATCAACCTTATCTCGTAAAGCTCTTTGTGTAGCCTCAAAAATCATCTGAACCTGCGGTTCCATGGAGTATCCCTCTCTCTGGAGTTCAATCTTTGACTCAAGGCTTCGTATTCGGTCCTGCTCAGTCATAGGACAACGTTTGTTGATGTACAAATACAGATAATCAAGATTATCACGAAATGTGTGGTAGTATTCAAGATGGCTGTAATAGTTAAAGGGATCCTGTAATTTCGTAATGACAACAAACCGAGGTCTGATGTCTGGTGGAAATTCTTTCCCGCCCCGAATTAATGACCTTAACCATATGAGAATCCGATTACCAGTGTCTTTTGTCTTTACCAAATTCCATAGCTGGCTCAAACGTTTTTCATTGAGATGATTCTTCGTTTTTTCCGTAAAAAGATTCAACTCATTAGATGATTCTGGCAATTGTAATTCTTGTATCTCATCACTTGTTGTCAACTGAGATGATGCTCTCATAATCGTTCTGAATCCAAATACAACTAATGTACAGGATATTACAAAGAGGAATCCTCCATTATAGAAGTCAGTGTGAAGTCCAGACCCAAGTATTAGTAAAGCAATGGGAATGAAGATCAAGAGACCAATGATACTTAGGATTAGGAATATGTTTTGAACAGATCCTCCAGGTCTCACTGAATGCCATGGATTGTCCATCTGCAGACGTATCCGCTCATCTTCCTCACCCCTCTTGTTCTCTTTAACCTCTAGATTGGGGGTCATGAATTTGTATCTAGGAATTCGTAGCTCCTTAGCTTTCTTACACTCAATTTTGTAATGATGTCTGTCCCAGTATGCCTTTTCAAATTCCCATCCATTGGCTTCATTATTCTTCAACCAGACAAAGACTGGAAGGTAGTCCATTGAATGGGAAGTATCTGTGAAACCTATCCGATCCAGAAGCCAGTAGAGTCCGCAGACAAAAATCGCAAAACCGAGAATAAATGTAGGTACAATCCAGCTGAATACAACAAACCACATCATGATCGAAAACGGGATTAATAATGTAGTACTACGAAATGTGAATCCAACACCCAAATGCAAATCCCATCTATGATCCCACAATCCTGATAGTAAAAGAGGTAGTGATACAAACCCAGTGGCAATCATAGGCAACAAACTATCGGATGGAGTTAGGAGGGTACCTAAGATATCGAGCTGAAAGGACTCTTGGAATGATATTATGAGTGGCGCATAGAGATATCGAATCAGGAACCCCCATACACCCATAAGAAACGGTACAAATACCATCCAAAACAGGCTTACTGCACTCTGTTGTTTTGTCCATATGTAGATGTATTGAAGACACCTTCTTTGTGTCTGGACTTCCTTGGTTTCAGCTTTTGTCTGGAGACATCGGACAAGTAGTCCTCCCCAAGTATTCAGTCGACCCCGTCTCTCATTGTAAAGTCCTAACCCTATCTGTCTGATATCAGGTGCGAAAAATCTCAGATGTTGCTGAACTTCAGAATCATGGGTGACATCTTCAACATCTGGTGCTAGCCAGATTGTGATTTCATCCTTAATTTCACAATACGGTTTACTAATTGTATTGTCAAGTTTCTTTGTTGGCCATTTTGACATAGTTTCTCCCTCAAGAAACGCAAATGGTCTAGTTTAATGAATAGCTGATGTTTTAAATAAATCTTTCACTAGTTTCCAAAAGTCGTCCGTAAATGAGACAGAGCACAGAGAAATATACAGATAGAGGAAACTCGAGAGCGAATCACCGAGATTGGTAAGACAATCAGGACTCGTGTGGGCGACCTCGATATGAAGAATATGAGTAAGTGATTTTCGCGTTTCGCAGATCACCTTTCAATCTTCAGATATCGAAATGAATAGTAGAAGCAGCTTAGACAGAGGCTCTTCATTCCATGGGCTCCAAGTTATTGTCGATGTTCTTTGGTTAAGTTATCGTATTCGTCTGACCTTTGTTTATACAATTCAGACTTCTCAATGTTTCCTTCACTTTGATAGATTCTAGATAGTAGAGAGCAAACTGTTCTGAGACCAGCATAGTTACTGATGCTACTGAGGACTCCCAATGCTTGATTCGCAAGTTCCTCTGCTTGATTATACAGACTCTTTCCTAGAAGTATATTCACTCTAACAATTAGTGTCCACCCATAGATTTGAATCACATCTTTGTTTTCAATTTCATCTTGTGTCTGGAGGATGATATCTGTAAAGTAACTCTCAGCCGCTGGAAGTTTCCCTGTGTTTAGCAATGTAACGCCCATGGATAGTTTGGAACGGAGGATCTGGACCAGGTCTTCAGACTCCTCTGCCAGTTTCAATGACTCTTCAGCCCTCTCAATGGATCCCTCAGACCTTTCAAGATGCTCCAATGCATCATTGATTCGCATGATGCAGTAAGAGAGGAGTCTCTTCTGTTCTCTTTCAACATCACCGGAAATTATCTCCATTAGTTCGAGATCCTTCTTTGCCTTCTCATACGCGGTCAGTGCTTTTTCATAGTCCTCGTCATTGACACTTGTCCAGAGGGTATCCTCGATTGACTTCTCAATTTCTTTAAGCCATTTCAAATCCTTTGCGGTGGAAACCATAATGAAATCCTCATTCAATTAGCGACCTACCATAAATCTACATTTACACTTTGCGTATTCGTTACTAGCTATTCTCCTATAATCTTGATTAGAACTCGTTTTGATCGACGACCATCAAACTCGCCATAGAAGATTGCTTCCCAGGTTCCAAGGTCAAGTTGCCCGTTGGTGATAGCAATGACAACCTCACGACCCATTATCTGCCGTTTATGATGTGCATCACCATTATCTTCACCTGTGCGATTGTGTTTGTAATGACTGTGAGGCTCATTGGGGGCTAATTCTTCTAACCAACGTTTGTAATCATCGTGAAGTCCACTTTCATTGTCATTGATGAAGACACTGGCAGTGATGTGCATTGCATTAACTAGGCACAGTCCTTCGCGTACTCCACTCTCTCTTACAGCATCCTGTACTTGCGGAGTGATTAGAACAAAATCCATCCGTGCTGGAACATTGAAGGTTAGATATTTTGTGAGACTTTTCATAATGATACCTGACACTAAATGTTCGGTAAAAACATTATCAATGCAAGGATTTCCAGAAATTAGCGCAACTAGGATAGAGCAGGAATTTTTATTCGATTATTCACCATTTCCAAGCAAAACAATCAAACATCAATCACAATTTCCACTGCTTCTTGAACCACTCAACCACAGTGCTCACAGTGATCTCGTACGCCCGAGGGTCGGATAGGTTGTGATCTGCACCCTCAACAACAACCAGGTCTTTCGGTTCTCCAGCAAGTTCGTATAATCTCTTCACACCTGCAAGGGGAATACCAACATCATCTGTGCCGTGGACAATCATTAATGGACGAGGGGATATCTTAGAAACCTCATTAATCGGATTGTGTATCTTGGAATCTTCGACCATCTTCTTCAAAACAAACTGCTGTGTTTCTGGGTCATCAATTCCCCGGATTTGGGATGGATCAATTTCAGCAATAGAGTTGACAGCAGGACGTATCAATGGTGATTCAGCAAACCAGAGTGTATCGTAAACTGGGGCTCTCAGGCATATGGCATTCGTTCGTTTATCCTGAGCCAGAGTGCAAACAGCAACTGCAGCACCCCAACTTGCTGCGTAAATTCCAGACCAGGAATCCAATGTCAGGTCAGACTCCAACAGGTGAGTGATTGCAGCCTTTGCATCCTGAATCTGACCACTAAGTGTGAACGTACCATCACTCTCTCTGAATCCTCGGAAGTCAAATGTGAGAACTGCAAATCCAGCCTTTGCAAGGCGGGTCGCAGCTCCGCTAATCTGTTCCGGACTACCTGGGAGACCATGATACTTTACAATTCCAGGGAATGGTCCCTCTCCAGGGAGAAACACAAAGTGACCGCGAAGGGTTTCACCTTCAACAGTAAACTCAGTGGGGATTACTCTTATGCCTACCATACTGCTTCTCAGGTTAGAAGCTTCTATTTCAATATTTGCAGAGAATAGGCTCAAAATCATCTGTTAGGAAATAAGTTCGACACTCTCTTTCTTTCTTCTCTGGAGTATGAGGACTAACACGAATGTGGCAGTAAAGGGTATTGCTCCAGCTATGATGAGCAAAGCTTGACCGTTGTTGATTATCGTAGGTGTTGGTGTGCTTGTAGTTTCATTACTTTCATGTATGAACACTTGGACCGTTTCCTGAGGTCCCGACCCAAAGTCAATATCTCCTGCGGGAGTTTCGGAAAACAGATAGCTAGCAATCACGTATGCTGTATCTATCGACTCCCCTGTCACGTTCATGATTGCTCTGCCCTCATTCTGCATCTGCTGGACGTGCCAGCCGTGTAGGTCCCTATACGCGACTGAGAGGCCAGCAACACCATCAGCTGGCTGGCTCATCTCAACGCTGAAACTGTCCGGTGGTGATGTCAGCTGATATACCTTTGAACCGTAGCAATACAGCTGTAAACTTTCATCCTGATAGGGAAGGGACTCAATGGTCGAGTAATCTTGGATGGTCGCGTCCATGCTTTGGAAACTGTACCGGTCATCTGCGAAACCCTGCTCATCAATGGTCAGAGCGGTCATCCAGTCCAGGTATAGTTCATTGAATGAGATGTTATGGCCTGCTGCATCAAGTGCGGTCTCCAGCCCCAAGGCTCCATCATCTTCATGTTGCACCATGTCTCGTAGGAACTGCACACCATATCGCTCCGCCAGGTAGAATGCAAAGAGATAGCAGGCACCATAGTCCTGAGCCTCTACCTCAAAATAGATGAACGAATCATCAATATCATCGAGAAAGTCTTGAACCCAAGTAGTCCTGTTATTGGCAGGAAGGTAGCCTGAGTGGTACTTTGCATATTCAGCTGCGCTCTCTAGAATGAAATGGACCTCATCCCACTCGTAGTTGAACCAGACCAGATGGTGAAACTCGTGGACTATCGTTCTCACCGGGTTACTCGTACGGTAGCAGATGTATACCATCTCGCACAAGTTCGAGTATTCTCCTGCAACCTCATTTGATTGACGGTAGTAACTCTGGCGATGCTCGGCTATCAGAATGTATATCCTTGGGTCTCCGTCTATGTCACCGAGTGTGCCATCAGGGTCTCCTGCCAGGTCAATCACTCTTGGATAGATGTTCGCGTCGAACTCATCCCTATAGATCTCAGCCCTTGCATTTGCCTCTTCTTCCCCAATGATGGAAATCACCAAGTCCTCTATGTAGATGTAGCAGTGGTTTCCGATTGCAAGTAAATACGCGTCCGCAACATAGTGCTCCATTGTGTCAAGGTTTAGTGCCCAGAATGATCTATTATCTCCAATCTCTTGAGCTGGCGTTTGGAGCATTGGTTGAGTCGGAATTGACACTGAATCATTCTGGTCAAAATTGTTGTGGACGGGAACCGGTTGGATAAATACGAAACTGAATGCAATTAGACCCAGACACAGCAAAGTCCAAGAAGAGTTCATTCCGTTACCACACTCACACCATCTTTCCTTGTCATTTTCAAGAATCTTTCAATATAGGTGTTGATTTCTACGCCAAATCTCTATACCTGTAGAGTTTTTGTAGTGACCTCAGAAGTGAATTCTGTAGGAATAATTTGAACATCTACCATAGATTTTTCGAAGTCGCACATCAATTTCAATCTTGTTAGATTTCGCATCAAATATCTCTAATCAGGTCAGCAACGAGGAAATCAGCTTGAATCCTCTTACAAAATTAGGACGAATTTTGTAATGATAATAAGAAATCAGATTCTGCTGCCTCTATCACCATTGAATAAGCTCTGGTTTCCTCAACACCAGACGTCACCAAGTATCGCACAAGCTCAGGCACATAGAAGAGTCTGTTCATTTCTCCCGAAATTATCGCTTCTTCGATCGGTGGATACTCTCCTTTTCGACTCAAGTCATAAGAGGAGTAGTTGACCAGAAATTTGTAATCAAACTGGGTTTCGAAGAACGTATCAAATTCGGGTTTGTATTCTTCAGCTATATCGATGACGCGAGTCATTTTACTCAACAGCTCTGGATCAGAATCGAATCTTGAGCCAATCTGAAATGAGATTATTTCGAGGTTTTCAATCAATGTGGCGGATGGAGAATCTACTGTTAGAAGAGCACAGATGAGTTCATTCGTCTGGACAGCAGTGACAATCTCAGAGATTGGAATACCCTTCCATAATTTCTCTTTGCTTCGCATCTCCAATGCAAAGTTTGAGATAGCTGAGATGAACCCACTGATCATTGACGTATCAAATCCACCCTTGATTATTCTGGAATAGACTGAAAGACCAATGTCCTTCTGGAGAACAATAAAGCCAATTATGTTGTTTGCATCATTGAAACGTGCTCGGATATTTAGGAGTTCCATCTGCTTCTTGAAGGAAATTCGTTTCTGACGACGACGACTTACGTAGACGAGAGATAAGATTCCAAATAGGATTACTGAAATCTCAAGACCTGTAAATATGAGCCCTTGTACTAGTGCTGCTTCATCGACTTCAGATATGAGGATGATGTCGATATACAAATCAGTAAATTGAGCCTTTGTCATGGAGATTCTTAGGCTGTATGTACCAGCTTGTAATGGAACTGGAATCATTATACTGTAAGACCCATCAATGTTGTTTTCGAAGACTCCATGTGTACCAGTTTCGAGGATAGTGTATGACACTATAGCGTCCAATAGTAACTCTCCAGTATCACCAGCTACCAAACGAATAGAGAGAAAGAGGTTCTCACCCTGTCGCAACGAATAGAGAGATTCTAGGCCGTATTCACTTGGAATAGTGAATGGGATTGGACTGACAGAGAGTGGAAACTCCACAATTGCCTCACTATACCCGAGTTTCTTGATCTGAATTACTGCATCAGAGAAGTTTCCAGTGTCTGGGGAGAAGGTGATGTTGTACCAGCCATTGGCAAAAGACTCGGAAATAACGAAGGGGTTTATACTGTTGGAGTATGTTACATCAGCATCTTCTACTGGCACCAATTCGCTAGAAGTGACGTATGCACAGACCTGATAGATTCGTGACCCGAATAGTAAATCGGGGAGATGAGTAGTTGTGATGATTGTAGACATTTCGAGTATAGTGAATGAGAACGTGGTTTCTACAGATTCATAGCCATACTTGGAGAACTCAATTGAGGCAACATAGGAGCCAGGGTTTCCAGCAGTGAACAAGAACCCATAGGTTCCATTGTGATAGTCTATCCAAGAGAAAGGATTGCCCTGAACACCTCGGTAGGTCTGGATAATAGTCGCATTGTCTATTCCATTGGAAATGTTATGACTGAAAGTCAGCGTGAAACTGTACTCTATTCCAAAGTAGATGTTGGTGGGAGGTCCATCACCTGAGAGATCGGTTTCAGTTGCTCGAACCTCGAAGTCAAAGGTCATACTTGAATTTCGAAAGTAAGGTCTGGAAGCTGTAATCAAGAGGGACCAGTGACCCAGATATGTCGGGTTGATCGTGATGTTGTATCCACCTGGGGTTTCCAACACGACATATTCAAGACCGACAACCGCTGAGATATCAATGAGAGCACCAGTGATCAGTGTATCATTGTCAACCTGCTCATAGAGAAGAACGATTTCAAGAGAATCAGTATAGTAGCAGAATCCAGAAACCGCACCATCCGATGTCTGTAGAGATGTGAGCACATCTGTAACTACCAGTGTGAAGAGAGCCGTGCTGTTTTGATAGTTCTGCAATGACCCTCTAAGGACCAGATTGTAGGTTCCCACCACAGATGGAACAAGAGTGATGGAATATTGACCTGAACCCAGCTCGGTTGTTGTTGATACCCAAAGTCCTGTTCCTAGATTCACAGAGAACACAGAAACCGCTGCGCCCTCCAACCCTTGGAAGACCTCGTCTGTGAATGTGATATTCAGAATATAGTAATTATCCACAGAGATTGAACTGACAGTGGGATCCACAGTGAGGAGGCTCGGTTCTGTAGAAGCAAATAGTGTGAAAATCCGAATCTGTGTGTCATATCCATCCAGACTTACACGTACGGAAATCGAGTAGATTCCAGTGGTGTTTGCATCAATCTGGATAGTATAAATTCCTCCACCCTCAGCCTGAGCCAGTGCGAAGGATAGACCATAGACTGGAACCACATTTGCAATGGTGGTAGTTGCCCCATCGAGAGGTGCACCTGTACCATTCGTGTAATGCATGGCAAGATTGTAGCTCGTGCCTAGATCCATAACGTCAGAGGTTCCGTTCAATAAGACAAGGTTGGAACCAAGCCCACCTGAGATTACGTTGAAGTCCACAGTTTCTGTGTCATGCCCCACCTTTGATGCACTTACTACAACGAAATAGGTACCACCAATGTCGACCTGAAACAGTATAGTGTAATTCCCGGGTTCACCTGAAACTGCAATAGTGCTTCCATAACTCAGCCCACCAACTGGACCGATGATTGTATCGATAACGAGCATAGCATCCTCAATCCCAGTACCATCGGATATGCTGTAGCGAAACTTGGCGTCGTAAGTACTCCCAACTCCGACATTGACATAGTCGGGTCCATAGTGCGTAAATACCGAGTATGACTGAATCTCTACAGTTATCATACAGGAACTGTCACTGTAGTAGAGTGTCGTGGCATTAATCACAATGGTAAAATTACCAAAGCCAACCAAGGAGGTGTTCAATTCACCCTCCCACCGCGACTTTGCTAGATTCCTCTGGAATACCACAGTTTCAGTAGACCAGTTCCCGACAATTGTACTCGATTCATCAAGGAGATACTCGTTGGTGTCTGCATCCTGAAGATACACTGAACATGTAACTATCGTATCAGGTTCTACCTCGATGAATGCATTGACTGGTGTGAGGCTTGAGGAATGGAAAAGGTCAAAGTAGACATCATCATAGGCAATCTCAGTCCCATTGTTCCAGAAAACTCGAATCTCCCACAATCCTGGTGTAGCATTGTGTGCTTCCAGATTCAGTTCCTGACTATATACAACACCATCGATGCCATCATCGCGGACCTCTCCGAACCATTGAGTTCCGTTTGGTTGGAACCAGTCGATTGAAAGATTCTCTAGAAGCGCAGGACTTGACGTTGGGGTGCTAATCTCGACGAGTGCCCGAACATGATCATCTGCGTAGTAGTCAGTTTGGTTATTCCATGAAGAAACATATCTCTGGGTTGTTATGCCCCTTGCATAGTTGGGGGCGTCTAGGTTCACCTCCCACCAACCGAGAGAGTCCAAGACAGATCCAGTGATTGTAATCTTGTTTGCAATCAATGTACAAGAGGAGGTCACATCCGTAGACGCAGCATCAAAGACTGTCACGTTCTCATAGTCTGGCGGATGTGGAAGTTCCAAAGTGAAGTCTTCCAGATTGCTGTGTGTGGGAATATAGAAGAATGCAGTCAGAGCTGGACTCTCACCTGAGTCTACAGAGTATTCGATTCCAGGTTCAAGAGGGTTGGTGGTCCAGCTCGTGTTGCCAAACCTATACAATTGTGAGAACCGGGCTTCATAGTCGAATGAAACAGCATCGTCTGCGAGAATAGTGATGGGTACGGGACTGGACTCCCAGTAAGAATTGTTAAGCAATACATGAGCAGCACCGTTCGAACCAGATATTGTAGTCGAACCCAGTGGAGAAACCTCTACTCTCATGTTCACATCCTGTGGGTCATAGAAGTCTGAGGACGAAAGAGTGAGATCATCAATGAAGAATCGTTGGTAGCGGGCATTGTTCACATCACCATCCATGTCGGCATGGTTTCCATCGAATGTATCAGATTCCATTATCTCGTATACGAACCGGAACTCGAAGGATGTTGGAACACCCGAGAGAGAAACCGCAAGGGGTCCTATGTGGTTCCATGTGTCTCTGGATGTGAGGGTCACAGGGTCCATGCTCCAGAGTGTCGAACTGCCAGCCTCAATCCTGATCTCCAAGTCACCGAGGTAGTTAGTCCCAATCGGACCATTGTCGTACAGCAGGTCAAACTCAAGAAGCATGCTGGTTTCAGAGACCAGGTGGGTCGCATCCTGATACCAGTAGACCTCTGAGTCCTTGTAGATATTATACTCGTTTGATCCTATGTTTTCTCCCTCGAGCTCGAGCTCGATGTACTTTGGTGAGGTGTCTGTGTATCTTGCCCGGAAGGTCTGCTTCGAAAGTTCAACATTGGTCGAGTCTGCGTCCCAACCCAACGGATAGTAGGACACGCTACCGGATGGTGCCACATTGGTTCCAGTATATCCGTCCAAGAAGGTGCCGTTCAAGACGAAGAGCTTTCTCAGTTCTGTGATGTTGAGTTCAATTTGATCACTCTTCCAACCATTGGCAGTATCAAGTGTCAGATTTGAAACAACTGAGGGGTTTTCATCAGTCCTCGCAGAGATAAGACCAGTTGTATCAGTGTTTGTCCCACTTTGAGTGTATTCAATCGCAGGGAGTACTCCGGTTCTTGTGGGTCCGGCTGCTATTTGGAAGCCTGGTCCGGGTTGGAAATTGGTTGCGTCAATCGAGGGACTTGATGCAACTGAGAGGTTTCCAATGTTCAGGAATGGACATAGAGAGAGAACTCCGATGATGAGTAGGATTGAACCCAGTGGTTTTCTCATAGCTTTGTTCATTTTGGAATCCTCACACAACTCTGTTATTGAAACCTAGTATGTACTACATCCTACTCCAGTAGTGTTTGCCATTTTTTATGCAGTATATAAGTAAAAAATAGCCATTTTAGTTAGCTTAGTTTGGATTCTCGCTGAAAATTGGACTGGCTGTTCAATTTTCCCACATACATCATTAAGACCTTCGAATGTAGATTACTACGAGTACAACCAAGATGACAGCGGATACACCAATGATTGGAAGAAGTAGGTCACCAGTACCTGTTCCTGATGTTGCAGTTTCAGCCCCTAAGATTGAATTTAGAACATATAACCTAAATCTTACATTTAGTGTTGAGTGAACCTCAACCGTAAGAAATTTCTATGTTCCACCCTTCTCCTGCCAGTGTCACCACCTCTTCGTATTTCCAAGGAATTACAAAAATTAGCAAGAGCTTTGTCAACATTCATCGGGATGGAATCCCTCCTGAAGACCTGGCTTCCTTCTCCTGATTTACTACTGGTTCATCACTTCCAATAACAGCGAGAGTTTCCACAGTTCTTACCACGGCGGGGTCATTATCACTCTCACCAGCTACATCACTGAAACTGACAAGGTCCGGTTGGACAAAGTGAACAGCCGCGGACTCTCCGGGACCTGATGTGTGTTCCTTCTTGGAGAGTAAGGACTTCCCTTGAGAAGAAGGCTTCTTCTTTCGGGCTTTCAGTCGCGTGCTTCGTGCTATTGCACTAACCCACTTACCTAGTCCGTTCATGATATTCAGTGTTGACAGGAGTATTTGAACTCGTACAATTTCTAATGGAAACCTTACATATTTTCTTACAATTCACAATAGAAATTATTTATGGGATTTGTAAGATTTTTCTTCTCCCAGATGTCAGAACGATTGATGGCGATCATGACCGTCGTGCATAGATTACCGCGACTACAACCACAATCATAATGACTGCTGCTACACCAATGATTGGAAGAAGGATATCATCGGTACCAGTTGCAGTTTCTTCCTCTAAGACTGAATCCAGAACATATTCGAGAATATCGTAGTTAATATCTTCACCAGGCTCGTCAGCATTTGCGTTTATCGAAATTACAACATTATACTCAGGGGCCACAATGATGTATTGACCGTTGGTGCCTCGAGCACTATAGAACCCTTCATTTGTATTGAGCCACCACTGATAGCCATAGTGTCGAGTTGCATCGATACTAATATGGGGATAGATCGATTGTGTCACGTATTCTTCAGTAATAATTTCTTGTCCATCCCACGTACCATTGTTAAGATAGAGCAGTCCCAATTTTGCCATTGCACGGGATGTTACATAGAGATTGGATCCACCATTGTTGACCCCCTGCAGATCTACAGCCCAACCTACAAGTGTTATATTCAGCGGGTCGAAAAGATACTCTTCTGCAAACTCCCGTGTTGTCATACTGGTAGCTTCCTGAATAATAGCAGAGAGTAGGTGTGATGCGCCTGTGGAGTATGCCCAGTGTGTACCAGGGTCATAAACAGTTGGTAGATTCAGAAAGAACTGGATTGGATTTGAACTTCCGAACATCTGATTGTACATGTTATTAGGATCAATATAGGTCGTGTTCCATTCATTCCAATCCAGACCTGTTGTCATTGTAAGAACATGCTCCAGGGTCATTGCTTCCTTGCGAGCATCCATATTCTCGATTGTCATTTCTGGGAAGAAATCGAGTACCTTCTGACTCACATTATCGATGAAGCCTTCCTTGATCGCAATTCCTACGACTGCTCCAGTGAAGCTCTTTGTGCAAGAGAAGATTTGATGCGTAGAGTTCTCGGTATTATACATCCAGTACCCCTCTTTCACGATGTACCCGTTTCTTGTGACAACTAGTCCTTTGATAGGAGCATCCTCATCCTCAATGAATTGCATCATCTCATTCAGAATAGTAGAGTTCATTCCTTGTTCTTCAGGTGTCGTGGTAGTCCACTCAGTATCAGGAAAATATGTGATGGAATCTGCTGGAAGATAGGAAGAATCAGGATTGCCCGCGCCAACTTGAACAAGGGTCAATAGGATGACGACTGAAAGTACCTGAAGAACTCGATTTCTCATAGGAAAACAGTCGTTATGTAGAATAAAAGACAGATGTTCTTCGCAATCGGAAGCCAATTTCCGAATTACTGATCAAGTAGATTTTCGCTAGAACTGATGGACAACAGTCAGTGATAACTTAATGCTAATCATTATATCAGTCCATGTGATAGAGAGATTAGGGGAATTTCGTGCAATCAAATGGAGTCCTATCCTCATTACAGTTGCTCTCCATAGTATTAGTGATACTGCTTATTGCCATCACGATTCTTAGACAGTTAGCTGTCAGGCAGTATCGCTTGAAGAGAAAAGGAGAAGCTGAGGAGTCAATGCTTGCTTCTCTGGGTGACATGCTCTCAAACACTCGTGGGTCCTATTTCTATGTCATACATCTTGGCATCTTCATCGTAACCCAGGCTCTAGGATATTCGTATCTTGGTCTGGTAGTAGGTTATGAAAATCTTCAGCTTCCATTACTGGTCATTGCTGTGGTATTGATTGTAGTTTATGGATGGTTTCTATTCCGTACAGTGAGAGGAAGGGCATACCGAAAAACTGAGAGAATACTGGATGATCATCAATCGTTAGGTCTCGAGGATTTGGTCATTCGAAAGCATCTTGCTGAACTCATACGCGAGAGTGAGGGCGACGACTTCACTCAAGTGGAGGTTGCAAGAGCAACTCTAGAGAACCTGATGAGAAAAGAAAACAAGACCGGTGATGCTGTTCGCCAGATAATGGAGAATCCAGAGCAACTCAGAGATATCGAACCAATGAAGACGTCCCCAAGACTATGGAAGTCCCTTAGGGGTTCACTTCTAATTCTAGTCGTGTTTGCAGTCTTTCTATTGTACTTTGCATACAATTACATTAGTGGCTCGATGCTCTATTTGGATTTCATCATGAATGGTCTTGCACTCTTCTTCGTGATGATGTTACTACTGGTCCTTTGTCTTTGTGTGGAAGCTCCCAAAGCTCGCGCAGCTAACAGGAAAGCTCGTTTAGGCATTTAGAAGAGATGAGAGTATATTCAATATATCAGGGTTAATTTTCCGGTGGAGTCATAAGGACCATCGTGACCGTTGACGTAGTGGTTTTATGCCTGAGAAGTCCGAGTTCGGTGATGCAGCCAAATCAGTGCTCAGGCTATTCGAGAAGACGCAGGTTGATGATAGTTGGTCCTTTGCTGAATGCGGGAGAAGGGAAACCAGCAAGTGGACTCATGGGTACCATCGATATCCAGCCAAGTTCATTCCTCAGATCGTCGAGCGGCTCTTTGACGAGTATATCACGGATAGTAACGCACACATCAATGACCCATTCTATGGGAGCGGCACAACCATAGTCAGTGCCATCGCTCGTGGTTATAGAGCTAGTGGGACCGACATCAATGGAATAGCCCATCTAATGACGAATGTCAAGTCGACTCCGATTGAACCCGCATATCTCAAGGAGAAGGTGGACTGGTTCCTCAGCAGGATCAAGGAAATGAAAGTTATCGTTCCAGAGATTCCACAGCAGCACCTTGAGAGAATCGATTACTGGTTTGATGAGCCCACGAAGCTGGAGCTGGGAAAGATTCTTCGCACAATCAGGGAAGAATCCGACACGAGTGTACGTGATTTTCTACTCCTGGGATTTAGTAACATACTCAAAACCTGTTCTATATGGCTTCAGAGTAGCACAAAGCCAACACGGGACAAGAATAAGAAACCGAGGGCACCCTATGATGCTCTCAAGAAACACCTGAATGTGATGCTAAGAGGGAACAGGGCATACTACGAGATTGTTCCTGACGAAGTTGAAGATTCACTTGATGACAATCTCACCATAACTCTTGGAGATGCGCGTCAACAACAAGTAGAAGACAGCTGTGTGGACCTGATTGTGAGTTCGAGCCCATATGTCACAAGTTACGAATATGCGGATCTACATCAACTATCCACTATCTGGCTAGATTTCACAGAGAACCTGAAGGAGTATAGAACCAAGTTCATTGGGTCTTCATCACGACCCAAGAACAGTATCAAGCTGAAGAGTGAGATTGCGCGCATTACGGTACAAGAAATGAGAGAGAAGAACAACAAACTCTCTGAGGAGATAGCCTCTTTCTTTTTGGATATGGAACAGGTCTTTGACGAAAGTTATAGAATCATGAAATCCGGAGGAAGATGTTGTTTCGTTATTGGTAACACTTCTCTGAAGGGCGTTGATATTTTGAATGCACAGATTTTCGCTGAGAGCATCCAATACTCAGGGTTTACCTTGGACAGAATCATCAAGAGAGAGATACCTTCGAAGATACTACCCCAGACTAGAAACAAGGAAACAGGGAGATTCACATCATCAACTGATGCAACCTCAATTGCATATCCTGTCGAGTACATTGTCATTGGGAAGAAGCGTGACGAAATGGATTTCAATGACCGTAAGAGCTATATAACATAAATAGAGCTAAGTACAAGCAAGCTGCATACAAGAAGATATCAGTAATGCTTCAAAAGGCTAAGAAGATTCACAAAAAGGATTTGGAGAAGAATCCAACCAAGGGTAGGGAAAACGATCAGAGTTGGCGGGCTTTCAAGGGTTATCAACAGCTGCAAAAATCTTAGACAGAGTTGAACATTCTTTCGAGATCCATTTGATAGGTCTTTAAATATGGGACCTCTTTATTGAATAGTGAGGTTGACCTGACACGATTCTAACCTCACAGAGTCATTTCCAGTACCGTTTCTGGAAGCACTACACTCTGGTGTCTAAGATTGTGCAACATACAATGAACGGTTCAGTCATATTCTCAAGAGTTGGTTCAATCTGGCTTCAGCGGAGTACGAAACCAACTCGGGACAAGCAGAAGGTGTCCAGGAATCCTTACAATACTCTAAGACTGCATCTTAACAAGATGCTCAGGGGAAACGAGTCCTTCTACACGACTGTTCCTGCTGATGTCAGATCATCTCTATGGGAGTATCTCAATATTGCACTGGGTGATGCGCGGAACCAGTCTGTCGTGGATAACAGTGTGGATTTGATTGTCAGTTCGAGTCCATATGTAACGAGCTATGAATATGCAGACCTGCATCAACTCTCCACGATATGGTTGGATTTCACTAAGGACTTGAAGCAGTATCGTACGAGATTCATTGGGTCTTCTTCGCGACCAAAGAATCGTCTTGTACTGAGAAGTGAGATTGCGAACAATATCATTCTAGAAATGAGGGAGAAGAGTAAGAAACTCTCGCAGGAGATTGGTTCCTTCTTCTTAGATATGGAAATGGTCTTCGATGAGAGTAATCGGATTTTGAAACCAGGTAGGAGATGTTGTTTTGTGATTGGTAACACAACCCTGAAAGGTGTTGACATCTTGAATGGACAAATCTTCGCTGAGAGTATCCAGCACTTAGGACTTGCTCTAGACAGAATCATCAAGAGAGAGATTCCTTCGAAGATACTCCCTCAGACCAGAGATAGGATGACTGGGCGATTTACCTCCTCAACTGATGCGACTTCAACTGCATATCCTGTTGAATATATTATCATTGGGGAGAAGTGTGGAACCGAGTTTCTACTTCCTAGTCAATAATTCAAAATCATGTCCATCTATCTTTCTAGTAACCTGTACAAACCAAGCCCAGGGTCTACTCAAATCACGTCCTTTGAAATAATTCAACTTACTTCGGAGCTCAACGTCGATTACAACTGGTTTTTCGAAATAGAATTTTGAATTATCCACTTTGAAAGTCCAAGGATACATTTCAGGATTATCTAATGATGCATGTGGTTTTCGTTCGGGTTTTGTGGTAATTCTTGCATGTGCAACCACTCCTTTTCCTGATTCATAGAAACAAATCATGTCCCCTCGTTTCACGCGTTTCCTTCCTGGAGTTCTATCACCAAATGCATAGATACCAGCTTTTCCTACAAGTGACCGGATAGATTGCTCCGCAGTCCCGTCCTTATCTGATTTCACAGCTGTCAACCAAAACGACGTTACTTCAGATACTGGATCAATTTGCTCAACATCATCAATCGGTAATTCATCGGTCTTTGAACCTGCAACTAATCGTGACATCAAATCAACAACTGGATCCAATGTCGGTTTTGAGGGGAGAATTATGGACAATACATCGTGGTGAGTGACTTCATAATCATTCATCAATTCAGCCAATGAGAGAAGAGATTCTACTGAGATTATTCTGAGCTTTTCTGTGAGCTTTTCAGCAATAATTGAATTTTCGAGTTGACGAACCTCAGGGTCAGGTCTGCCAATTACATACAACCCCAAGGTATTTTCTCTTGTTGGAATGGTTTTTTCTGACACTAACTTATCAATATATCCCAACAATGTGGAAGTGTTTATTGTATAGGTTTCTGTAGTCTTCACTTCGACAACGAAATGAATTCCTGATGACGATTTCCAGTGACCATCGAAACCAATCACTCCTTGAACCCCTCTATATCTACCATAATTCACTTCAAAGTCCATTAGATATCCTAAATGGTTCACAAGATCTTGTAACGCTCGGTTGTATTGATCACCTTTCTTTCGTAGACATTCTTCAATATAGTCACGGAATCTACCAACTTCTGTGACTTGCTCTTTCAAATAGTGACGAAATCGTTCTCGCGAGGTGTCATCACCTGGAGAATCATTAAGTGTTCCCACAAGATTTAGGATTTGATCAAGGGTGATATTCATGATATCCCTCCATAAGATTAAATTGTAATAATTTGGAATATATATGAAACTATCGTAGATACTTCTGTTAACATATATATTTCGAACTACTTTTTGCTTAAAATCATCCAACAAATGAGATGTATATCTTCCAATTCGATTCGAGGTAAGGGCTCAGGAGCTATATAGGGCTGGAGACCCAGTTCTCTGATTTTCGTAATCATCATACTAGATTTCACACGTGGTTGTGTTTCTTCTAGGTTAAGCAATTCGCGAAAGTGTTTCTCTATTCTTCGGCCCCAAGGAGCTTCAATAGAATCTAATGCGTTATCTAAATCAATTGAGCTGATATTTTCAGGTGGATGATTTCGAAGATGACTTGCAGTTCTTCTAAAGACGGGTCTAATTTTAGGTTGTAGATTTACGGGATCCGTAGCTTCTCTCCTATTTGGAGTCAACCTCTGTAATAATTCTATATGTGTTAAGCTGGTCACGGCTAATCTGGTTGACGATGATAGTGCTGTAATCACATCTAATTGAATAGGAAACATAGCGAGTGGGTACAGTTTGTGCTCAGTTGCAAAAGATTGTTTTTCTTTCACACCATATATGTGGATTTAAGTAACTGTGGATAACAAAAACGCAGAGTGGTTGCTCTATGCCAACAATTTGTCTTGTAAATGACGATGGTCCCGAAAGTATTGGTCTACTAAGACTATCTGAGGTATTATCTGTTTCAATGAATGTGGTGGTTATCGTCCCAAGCGGTCAGCGGAGCGGGACTGGCAAAGCTCTAACACTAGACCGACCAATCCGGATTACTGAACGCACGAACACTGAACACTGTAGGTTCATCGTCCATGACGGACTTCCTGCAGATTCGGTTGTGCTCGCCTTGTCAATGATTGACAAAGTTGACCTGTTTGTTTCTGGGATTAACGCAGGTGCAAACCTGGGCTATCATCGTATGTTGACTAGTGGTACGGTTGGAGCAGCGCTTGAAGCAGCTATTCAAGGATATCCTGCCATTGCTGTTTCGTTAGCAGTGGGTCCGGAATACTGGTTCAGCAATATGAGGGATGATCTGAATCTAGAAAAAGTATGTGACCAAACAGTTACTCTCATTGAGCGTGTGTTGCGGAAAGGTTTACCTCGTGGAACAGATGCATTAAACGTGAACTTCCCAGCAAATCTATCTGATGAGAGTAAACTCGTTGTTTCAAAGCCTACAACGGTTGGAGTAGCAAATCGTTTGGAGGAGAGAACTGACCCCTATGGCGGCGCGTACTATTGGATTCGTGGAGGCGAGGTTGAATCGCGAGCCTCTGATGATGCTCTCGAAGTTCTAGAACGAAACAATATTTCAATCTCACCCATTGTAATACGAGGCGTCAGAGAAGAAGATCTGGAGAACTTGCGTCTTTTTTTGGAGAATTGAACTTCCTTTGTTTTGTTTACGTTGTCTGAAGTATTATACTCAATGATTCTATAGCCATCATTGAATAAGTGATTGCAGCATTGGCTTGGGTAAACTTATTCTCATTGACTAAACCTCAAATTGTGTTAAATACAAGCTCGCGAATCTTTGATACTAACGAGAAACTGGGGATTGCATTATGGTTGAGCTTACATTCTATGGTGGAGTACATGAAATTGGTGGGAACAAGATTCTCCTAGAGGATCAGCAAACACGCGTTCTCCTTGACTGGGGTCTAAGTTTTAGTCAAATGAACGATTACTACGATGAGTTCTTGAAGGCTCGAGGTTTTGCAACCGTTGACGAATATATCTCCTTTGATATGCTGCCTGAAATCAAGGGGCTCTATCGAGAAGACCACCTAAATCATGCAGATTCAAATCATCCTTTGAAGGACAATGGCGCTGGAAAGGCAGCAGATGCAGTCATCATCAGCCATGCTCACCTAGATCATGTAGGCATGATTCCTTTTCTACGTCCGGACATTCAGATGCTGGGTTCTGAAACAACATACACCATTCTGTCTTACCTAGAGCAAGTCATGGTAGCAGGCATTCGCGAGTATTGCACATGGTATCCCTCTTTCAGGCTACTCCCAGTGGCGAGGGGAACTGGGATGAAAAGGGCTAAGAAACCGGATTTGGAGAATGAAAAAGTCAAACGGGAATATATTGTGGCATCAAAGAGCACATCTCATCAATTGGGTGATGTTGAGATTAAAGCGTATCCAGTAGACCACAGCCTGCCCGGGTCCAATGCCTATATCATAAAGACGAGCGCAGGTAATGTTGCATATACTGGAGACCTCAGATTCCATGGATACGATAAGGCTTCAACAAACGAGTATGTGAAAGCGTTGGAAGGTACTGATATCAAAGCACTGCTATGTGAAGGGACTAATGCTAATGAAAGCCCTGGACTCACTGAACAATCGTTGGAATCTGAACTTACACGGGTTATCGACAATACAAAAAATCTTGTGCTTGTATACTATCCGCAGCGAGATACAAGCAGAATTCTAACCCTTTCCAAGGCCGCAAAAGCTTGCGGCAGAAAACTGTTGATCAATCCAAAACAAGCATTCTATTTGGATATGCTAAAAAACAATAGCAATTTGCATCTCCCTAATACCAATGCTGTAGATATTCTCCTACCCAAGAAGAGCTGGGGTGTTTGGGGAAACTCCGCATATGAGGATAAGATACAGAAACAGGACTACACGAATGCTTTCCCAAGCGTTGTTCGCGATTTCATATTTGACGGACGCGATCTGCTGACCCCCGAGGATGTAGCCAAGGCACAGGAAGAGTATGTGGTCACCTGCGGCTTCTATGAGATTAACATCTTGCATGACTTAGCACCTGCCGAGAAGAGCTGCTACATCTGGTCACGCTCAGAACCATTCGATGATGAGGGTAGGTTCGAGCTCGAACGTGTGAAAAAATGGCTGAATCATTTCGGGCTTGGTGAACCAATATCACTACACTGTTCAGGTCATCTGTCTGGACCCGAAACAAAGGAACTCATTGAGAAAGCTCAACCAGAATTTGTGGTTCCAATTCACACAGAACGTCCAAGTGAGTTTGAGGCCTGGCATAGTGATGTAAGAATAATTGACAAGAACGCAGTCCTGCAATTATAATAGGAGAATACATTGATGGTAAATCAGTCATATATCACACTGATGGGAAGAAGTGGTTGGGCAGTCCTGAACTCCTTTCATGCCGCTATCATTGAAACAAAGTATAGACCCAATCAAGTCCACCTTATCTACGAGTCTGAGTACGCCAATGACATTGAGCCTGTGATACGTGGATTAGAAATCATTCAGAACTCCTATACTACTCCAAACGTGAAAGCTCTGGAAGTACCAAACTGGGACGCACATGCGACTGGACGTGCCTTTCTTGAGCTCGTACAAGATCTCCAGAAGGACCAATCCGAGATAGCATTAGATATCACAGGTGGAAGGAAAGCACTTGTGACGGGATCTTTATTGAAGCTGAAAAGCAAATCTATGAAGCACATCTTCTATCTTGCCATTGACACAACTGAGGGTGTAGCGAAACCCTATCTCATGATTCCTAAGAGGGTTCAGAAGCTCATGGATATTATCACTAATGCGTTTCAGAGTGAGAAGATGACACTGGATTCTAAGACTGGAAAAACTAATCTCCTTCTCTCGCGGGAGTGTGTGATGGTGCTTCTAAATCAGGTATACTCAAGGGGGGAAAAGATCGTTGTTAAGGCACCTCTTATTGGTATTGAGATTCTCGAATTTGATTTTCATAACCAGAAGGTAGTGATGAAGACAGATAGGTCGAATTATGAGAAGAAGAGTAGAGCCCATGAATACAAAGGTTCAGACCATCCGACCTATTCAGATCTTAGACGTTGTCTATGTAGCTGTGGCGCCTTGGAATATGAAAATGAAAATGAATTTCATGATATTCTTACCAATGACCTTAACAAAACCTTTGACCCAAACAGCAGGGTGAGAAGGAGTTTTCTATCACTTGATTCAAATATGTTCTACAATGGATTCCCCTCCACTCTTGAGAAACTTGAGCGCCGGTTTGGGATACTCCCAAAAGATGTCATATGTATCACTCCGTATGCTGTGCGTACTGAAGTCCAAAAGAAGATTAGAGGAAAGTACCACAAGGATGCGATTTATGCCGCCAAGGACTACTATAGAGCAGAACACTTGGATATATTGGTGGATGAGTTCATGGGTCAGAATATACTTACCACTAGGGTTGCGAAGATAGCGAAATCTCATCTAACGAAATTCATGAATAGACCTGTTCACATGATGATTGGAAAAGACGAAAAACTCCCTAGAAACAGCGAAGATGTCGATCATATTATTGTTGATGTCCTCAAAAACTATGCACGAGAACGTAGTGTTCGTGTGACTTTCGTGTCCTCAGACAAGAACATACAAGACGCCTGCGAACTAGCAGAAGATGTGTATCCTCTGATTCTAAGGATACCTCATGAGGTCCCTCGAACAATGAAAGCAACTGACGAAGTATTCGTTAACTTGCTTGTAGGTTTATCATTAGTCTACGGAGTGATAGAGCTTGAGAAAATCGGGTATCTCTTTGGAGAATACAAAGGGAAGCAGTCTGAAGTGTACATGAACGAAGTGAAACTCCGCTTGCGTAATCTTCATCGAGGGAAAATTCTACAAGAGAGAGTTGATACATGCAAGAAACTGAAGGAACTCAATATCGCCAGATAACCAAAGGTGGAAGATATCTCTATTTATCCTGGCCATGAAGAACGATTAATGCGTTTGGAACAACAAGTTTTGACCATTCATGAGAAGCTGGAAAAGATTGAACGAATGCTACTGGATTTTGAAAAGCAGGTGGAACCTGCCATAACAGCCCAGCGCATCAGGGATGAGTGGGATGGTCTAAGTTGAGGGAGATATTGATGATGACACTAATCTTAGAGAACAATTGGTTCTCTTGTTGGATTTTGCTCAATCTCACCCCCAGTACCTTCTGTTGAGATAAGTGAAAATTGCAGAGGTATCCAAGCATCCATTGATGGGTAAAAGAAATTCTTCTGGTGAAATCACCTGATATCGTTCAGGCTCGCGTAGAACATTCTGCCAAGCTTCTGACATCGTTTCTCCGATTAAATCAGGAGAGGTTACTTGTTCTTTCAGCTCTCTGTTCTTTGAGGGAATTATATGCAGGTGAATATACTCATCACAATTGTATTCAAGACTCCTAACCATTTTCCAACCAAGCAAAGTTTGCCGCATAAGTTGGTAATAAGGTTCATAATACAAACTCTCGAAATTTTGTGATTGGATTGAACAATCCGGGTCCGCAAGCAGGTGATCATATATATTAGCTCTGGCGGGAATGTACTTGTTATCCGACCTGTAGTCTTCTGTATATTTCCATTCTATCATCACAAGAATATTTTTACCATCTGGTTTAGCCCCTACCATTACTGCATCAATTGAAGTTGCATTTGCTCCCCTGGTATGTGATCTTTCACCTAGATGATTTTGATTACCCACTACTTCAAATTCCACAAATCCATCATCAACGACCATTGCTTCTACTATTTCAGAACGAATATTTCTCAAAATTGCTGTTGCTACATCTTTCCTTTGTCGAACAAAATAGAGGTGATTGAGGCAAGCTATTTGTGATGAAAGCAAGTGCCCAGTCGGTTGTTTTCCTCCCCACCAGACAATCTTGTTCATCTTAAAATAATTGAGAGCATCTTCTCTAATCCCATCCCATAAATTAAGATGAGAATTTTTTAAAACAAATTCTCTTTTCAGTTTACGATACACTCCCCCACCAGGATCTCGAAAAACATCATCTCTAATTTCTATCATCCTTTTCCTTTCATCTTCACGAAAACTCATTAATTGCCACCACCACATGACGAAAGTCGCGAACCCTTTTCGTTTTTTTGCTTCGAATTTCTGACCATCCACAGCTATTAACCTATGCCGTTGTATCACCCTGGTGACACCAATCTGTTCACTCTGTTTCCATAATAGTCTACTTGCATAAGTGCTGAAGTTCAATAGGAGTCACTTTTTAGGACACGCCCCGATAAATCGTGAATTAGATAAATAGGCGATTAACGTAATTCATTGATCTTTGTAGTCAGGAATCTGGGTAATTAATTCAATTACAGGTTACTCGCACATACTCTACCACATCATCTTAGCAAGCGATTATTCAATATCAATCTCCCCCGTTGACGAAACCCGAGCTAATTGCCTATCATAATCTCCTTTTTCAATTGTCTTCTTGATTGATTGACGGAGTTTCCTATAACCCGCTAATTTTGATTGGTTAGAAAGCATCACAATTTTATCAATACGGTCTTTCTTTGCCATTCCGGAAAACACTACACAATCTACAGGGTAAAGAAGTGCCTTGATATCTTTCGGATGATAACTGCATCCTGAGAAGGTTTCCTTGACGACCTTGCGAACCTTTCTTGCGGCAAGTTTTCGACCCTTTTCTCTTGAAGATTCTCTGATTTCAGACTCCTTGCTCTTGAATGATTCTAACCTCTTTTCGAACAAACCTACTCGGCGTTCGTATTCGTCAAGCCAGGTTCGTGGAGTTTCTCCCTCGTAGTGAAGAACTAAATCACTAAGACGAACAATGTCGCCACAACAAGGACAGAGGCAAAGTATCGTTCGACCATATTGGAATAGCTGAACAGGTTTTACCATATTTAGACCTCCTCAAAGAAGACTCTCTCTTTGTCTATTGCATCAAAGACCATCTTCTGGTTTGGGTTTAGACGACCCTTCCCGGTCTTAATCTCCAAGAAGGTAATGTGATCAACTTTGGATTTCGTCAGACCTTTGAATACAATAACGTCAATCGGATCGAATAGAGCACGACAGTCAGCTGTTTCATAACTAAATCCCTCTAGTACGGGAACAATGTGCTCAATCATCTGTCCGATGTTCACTGCTTCTGTGGTCCTAGCAGCCGCTTTAGTAGCCCGTTCCTTCTTCTTTTTCAAACCCTCGTGAAGACCTCCTAGCTCTTCCTCATACTCATCTCTTCTAACTACAGCTTCGAGCGGGAAAGGTTTAGTGCCATCAAAGAGAATCGCATCAGACATAGAAAAAGTGCCTCTACAAGAGGGGCATTCTGCGACGAGCTCTGGAGATTTCATTGAACGAATCAATCGCTCCATATTACACATCCTCAGCTAATCTGAGTCCTCCTTGGTAATAACTCTTGATGTGCCAGGTGGGTACAATCAATTTGATTGATGTCGATATTGCTTCGTACAGCTTGTGGTTGACTGACCAAGGAGCTTGAAACATCAAACAACACGATGTATCGGGTAGTAAGTAGACAAACAAATGGGCATAATCTCAAAACCAACATCTGTTGAGGATAATAGTGTGGATTTGATTGTCAGTTCGAGCCCATATGTGACAAGCTACGAATATGCAGACCTACATCAGCTTTCCACGATATGGTTGGATTTCACTGAGGACTTGAAGCAGTATCGTACGAGATTCATTGGATCTTCTTCGCGACCGAAGAATCGTCTTGTACTGAGAAGTGAGATTGCGAGCAATATCGTTCTGGAAATGAAGGACAAGAGTAAGAAACTCTCACAGGAGATTGGTTCATTCTTCTTGGATATGGAACGGGTCTTCGATGAGAGTTATCGGATTTTGAAGGTTGGTAGAAGATGCTGTTTTGTGATTGGCAACACATCTCTAAAGAATACTGATATCTTGAACGCCCAGATTTTCGCTGAGAGCATCCAGTACTCAGGATTTGCCTTGGACAGGATCATCAAGAGAGAGATTCCTTCGAAGATACTCCCTCAGACTAGGGACAAGAAGACCGGTAGATTTGCATCGTTATCAAAAGCAACTGTGTTTGCATATCCTGTGGAGTATATTATCATTGCAATGAAGAGTTCGAATTCAACGCAAGTCTATGAATGAAGTACAGGACGAATCCACAGGAATTACATTCATAATTGATAATGGAAAGATTCATAGACTGTATAACGAGAGTTTACTTGGGAGATAATTCAATTTGAATAAACCTCACAGGTTTAGTCTTAAAATAAGCAAAGGACATCTCGATTCGAGGGTTAGATCAATCGAGAAATATGGAAAATGGTTTCCACCTATCGATGTGATTTTCGAGCTAAAATCTAATGGAAAAGCGTATAGAACATATATCGATAGCGCAAACAGATTAAGACTCAATGAGATATTGGACGATAATCCTCTTGCCAGATCTGGAGATTATCTGATTTTCACACCTTTAGCAGGGGGACGGTATTGGTCAGTGACTGTTGAGAAAGCAAGTAGTATTGATCAGACCAAACTCATAGAGGAAAAAGAAACTCTGAAACCAAGGAGGACACGAGTCAACCTTGATCACAAATCACTTCAAGACATGCTAATGGAACTAGCGATTCAATATGGAAGATTTCCTGAAAAGGAATTCAGGTTGGAACGACTTCAATATGATGTGGTTTGGAAGCGAGTGAAGAGTGGAAACCCTGTAAAGGTATTTGAGATTCAGGTTCATGGTAGTCTAGAGAGCGCCTTAACAAAATTGAAACATGCATATGATACTTGGAATGCAGATTTGTTCCTAGTTGTTACGAGTCTTAAAGAGGTAGAGAGAGCTGAATACCTTCTAAGTGGGTCATTTCATGAGATTCAGAATAGAACATCACTATTTCTGGGAACAGAGGTTTATGAGATGTTAACGCATAAAATCAAGCATGGGCATATGGAGAAGAAGCTTGAATGAACAAGATTGAATTGAATGATGATAACTTTTTATTGAGGTCCGTTCCTTCGAACAATTGTGACCTTGGAGACTGATTCATGAAGCTCACTGTAGGTGATTTATTTTGTGGCGCTGGAGGATTTTCAGAAGGATTTAGACAAGCGGGTTTTGATATTCTATGGGCTATCGATTGTTGGGAACCAGCTTTAAAGACATATGAGAAAAATATCCCGTGCAAGAATATCTTTTTGGAAAATTTACTAGAGTTTGATGCCAGCCAACTAGAACCAGTTGATGTGATTATTGGAAGCCCCCCCTGTCAATCTTTTTCATTAGCTAATAGGGGAGGTAGTGGTGATATAGAATCAGGTATGAAACTCGTTCATTGTTTCTTTGAAATTGTCAATGAATTAAAACCACAGTATTGGGTTATGGAAAATGTCCCCAATCATTTGGAACAACTATTGAAACCAAATGATGATGAACCAGGGGAAAGTTATAGATTTTCAAACGGAGAGATAGAAATCCCAGAAGTTGAACGTCTGAATTCAGCTGATTTTGGAACACCACAGAAGCGTATACGTCTATTCACTGGTTCTTATCCAAAACCAACAAGAACACATATCGAAGCACAGAAAACTGCTGGTGAAAAACTTTCGACCAATGGGGAATCTAACCTTCAAGAATGGATTCCAATGAAGCCTATTCTAAAAAATCTTGGCAGTCCACTAGTTAGAAGCAACAAAACTACCGGCAAACTGATTACTGATCCTTTATATGATCTCAAAATTCCTCAATCACGACTCACATTGCATCAAATGGATTTGACGTTGAGAGATTGGGAAATTGAGAGTTCTAGAAGAGCAAAAGAAAATCATTCGTGGTATGGACGAATGATTTTTCCTGATAATATCGATAAACCTTCCAGAACAATAACAGCTACTTCTGCATCTTCATCACGAGGAACAATAGTCATACCTTATACCAAAAATGGCAGTGTTCATTACCGACAGCCAAGTGTAAGAGAATGTGCTTCTTTGATGGGATTTCCCATTACGTATCAATTTTGGGGGGGATCATTGAGCCAAGATATTAGATTAGTTGGCAATGCTGTGACCCCACCAGTATCATATGCAATTGCGAAAACCATTCTCCAGAAGAAAAAGAAGAATCTCAAGAAATCAACCTTTGATCTTGATTTCGAATTGTCAACTCCATATGACGTTAGGAAATATAATAGACCTTTAGAAAAAAGATTCAACATCTTTCGCAGATTCCGTCATCATATTCCAGGAACAAAAAATCATCATTGTAGAGTGGATTTAGACAACCATTTTGGTATACCCAGTTCCCACCCATTCTATGAAAAAAAACATCTTAAGAAATGGTCAGCTGTCTTGTATCTTGGTTATGCGAAAAAGCATCAAGCGTTCCTAGTTGATATTCCACTAGCAATCAGAATAATGAAACAAATAATATCATTGCATCCCAAACTCGTTGAACTCAATCTACCCATAACACATTTCATCAAGGATGTCTTCAAAGCTTTCGAGGGAGCCATTCCTGATGCAACATCGCTTCAAGCAATTTGGGCAGGAAAATTGGAGATTGATGCAGTAGGTCCTCATGAAATTGTTGATAAAATTGGATTGCTAGTAAAGGAACATTTTGATAGAGAAGTCTGGCGTGGGATGGTGATTAATCCAAATATATTTGCTAGAAAATTAACTACTAAAAAGAGAATTTCTGAGGGTTCTGATCTTGACGATTCACTATCAGGTTCGATTGATTCTTATTCAGCGGGGGCACTTCTCGCTACAGCAATTGTAGCAGACATAGCAAACAAAAGTAGCATATGGATAACAGCAAATCACAACCAATTCTACAAGGTTACAAAGTGGAATGAAAAATCTAAAAGAAGTTCACCAAAAACTTTCTTGATTCATGAAAGAGAGATAGCTGAATCATTTAGATAAAAGAGAGATTAGAGTAACCAAAATAATGATTACAGAAAAAACCTTATTGGTCATAATAGATGATTGACTACAATATCGAATTAATCATCGATTTCGTCAAAGAACTTTCATAGTAGATTAATCTGCGTGAAATATAATGAAAGAGAACAAGGAACGAGAATACATACGTGATGGGCGGGCACCTATCCCCAAGTCCGAGGTAACCTCGAAGGTCATGAGCGCTAATAGAGGGAAGGATACTAAACCAGAACTAATAATGCGGATTACACTCCGTGAAACAGGTATTCCAGGATATCGACTTCATTGGAAAAAGATACCAGGTAGTCCTGATATCGCGTATCCAGGTAGAAAAATTGCTATCTTTGTAAATGGGTGTTATTGGCATAGGTGCCCAATGTGTAATTTGCCACTTCCAAGGACAAATACGGAATTCTGGAAAACAAAATTCGATAGGAACAAAACAAGAGATGCAAAGAAGAAGAGAGAATTAGAAAAGCTGGGTTGGAAGGTTTTTGTTTTTTGGGAATGCAAGATAAAAGAGGATCCAACTGGGTACGCTAATCAAGTCAGAGAACATATAGAAGATTTTTCGTCATAGAATAGGTATATCAATCATCCAGCATTGAAGATACTTCGATTAACTGAGTTTTACAAAACTATAATCAGTAACTCAATTTGCTTATTCTGCATCCCTTTTTTTCCCATGTTTCATTGTATCTTTGAAACTTCGAACCATATCACTATATCCAGAATCCGATACTAAAAAGTAGTGGAGATCTTCTTCATTTTTTGTTGCACCAGAATAGGTAAGGTTAGCAGATTCTGATACAAAACCCATTGGCGTTTGAAGCCCTTTCTTGTGCATTATACTCTTAGGATAGTTCTTCTTTGTCAACGTAATATTGGGATTAGTTGATAGTTTAGTGAATAATTGGTTAACTCGCCAGTAATGTTCATTTTTTTCAGGATCTAGTTGAAGAGCTTCTGTGCAAACTGTAATCTTGAATCCACGATTGGCAAGCCAAATCAGAACATCTGAAAGAGATTCAATGGGTGTTGTTATCTTCGCACCCCTATGATATTCAACTACATCCATTGCTCTTCCCGATAATCCAATATCAGTGAAATCTAAATCCCGAATATTGAAGTAAACAAGATTAATTTCTTTTGATTCACTATTGAACAAATCCATTGAATCGAGAAAGGCAGTTGTCAATAGAGTGTGCCAAATCAGACGTCTAAAGGACTGCCTAGGAATACCATGCCATGATGTTCGAAGACTTGGGGGATTGCTATCCAAACCATACAAGTCATTATCACGAATTACTAAGAATGGAGCTGATGATGGATTCCATCTGTCAATCTCAAATCCTATGGTGTAGGGTAATGAAACGGATCGAACCAATGATTTTTGGTCTCCACGAAGATAATCTATTCGTAAATCAGATAATGCACCAATCTCGATAAGAGCTGCATTGGCTTTCAAATCAACAAAAGTTGTTTTCTTGTAAGCTCTTGCACTTTCACGACCTTTAGAGAACCAATAATCAAGTATAGATTTATCGATAAAAGAATCCCCGGCCAAACTACCTAGAACTCCACCTCTTGAATCAACACACTCGGGACATCCATTCCAACATATTCCTGTTGCTCGAACCACATCATCGTGGGCTATTCTGTGTTTTTTAGAAACGTATCCTGCAATCATATTAATGAGAGGTAGCTTCCAGCCATCTTTTACACCGCCAATCCCAGTTTCATCCCATATTTCTCGCCCTATTCTTACGACTTCTTTGGAATATTTTGATAGATATTGAAGTTCTTTGTAACCATCATTGTTCAGGGGATTGCCCGGTTGTTCATACATCATCAACGCATTCATATCTTGAAGGAATTGAATGCATTGCAGTAACTCTTCCTCAAGATGTGTGATGAAATCAAAAGATGGTAAGAATCTTGTTTTATCATAATCAGTAAAACGTACTACATGCAAAATATGATAGAAATCCTTCAGAACCTTACAACTACCATTGCCATACTGATTCCTGTCAAAGATGTATATTCGGTACCTGTTTGTTTTATTCAAACCTTTCAAATCAATCGTGTAGCCTATTTCAGTTTCAGTCACACCACTCAATTTTTGAAGAGCCCGCAAGGCAGCATCTCCAAACGAGTTCAATATTGTTTTTCGAAGCCAATCTTCCACTAGAATATCAAAATCACCTTGAAAGTCATCAAGTATTTTTCTGAAGTAATCACAATTTTCGAATAAAGATGAAATTCTTTCATCAATTTCATCACCCTCAACACGATATTCAGATTCTTCCTCATTGTGTTCTTCTACAACTCTAAGAATCTGAGAGGAATAATAAATTCTTGCAGCTTTTTCAAATGCTTCATCATCATCAAGTAAATTCCTGAGACAATTGAATACATTATCAAATTTTAGTTGCGCAAAATCTGGATATATACTAACTAGAAGTACTCCAATAAGATCACGTACTATAAAACGTGACGGGGTTACAATATCCTTGTTACTTTGAAGAAATCTAGCAGATAGTATTTTGACAATTGTAGGTATCCATTCGGGGTTACCCTTTTTGAAGCTCTCAATGATACTTCGTACCGCTTCATCCAAAGTATCTTTGTGCAAATCAATTGAAACACCTTGGGTTGTGAATCGACTGGAATACAGCTAGGATAGTAAAGCGATTTTTCGAAGGAGTTAGTCCAACAGAGATATGGAAAGACCATAGTCTGTGTTCCACAGCTGGAAGAGTTGTTCAAAGTAAATATGCAAAAGAATTGAACTGGGCAATGATAGATTTAGGGAGCTTGATATGTAGAAAGAAAAATCCTAAGCACGATGAGTGTCCACTTGTAGATAGATGTTTGTTCGTTCAGATTGAACAATCATAATATGATTGATTGATATTTTCTGATTTAGACATCAGTTATCAAGTCAATTTTCGTTCCATAATCTGTTATCGTGTCGTTAGCAGTAATCCGTGTTGCCTGGTACGCACTTGTTTCAGGCTTAGTGTAGTGAACTGTTTCAACATTCCAATCTGTACCACCTTTTGTAAGATTGGAAGATCCAGTCACAGCTCCAAGTGGAGTTACAAGAGTTTTCTTGTGCATGCGTACATGTTCAGTTACGAAAACTTCCAGATTAGAATTCATATCGAGACCTCTTAGGAGCTCTTCTGTATATGGATTGTCTTTGGTTTCTCTTGAGATACAAAGCCGTACTTTGAATTCACTTTCAGCTAACCAGTTCAATACATCAGAGAGGTTTTCAAGTGGTTCATGGAATCCCCGTTTCTTTCTGAAATAGTCGATAGTTTCCAACAATGAGGTGGACAAACCTGTTTTATTCACTGGTACTTGGGTTGCAGTATAGAACACCAAGTCGATTATTTTATCTTCCGGGACCAAGAAACCTACACAATCTAGATATGAAGACATGAGCAGTGTGAACCAAATCAGCCTATCAAAACCTTCACGTGGAATTGGATATTGATCATCCGAAGGTGTTACTGCTTCCAACCCATGTACATCACTAGTTCTTACTAGCATTCTTGCAGCATGCTGCTGTTCTCTCAAGCCATGCGTCCGACTAATGTTGAATCCTACGGTGTGTGGGAGGTGAACTGCTCTCATAACTTGATTCTCCATTCTTAGTTTAACACGAGTTGGAAGACCCATCTGCTTGAACATAGCTCCTTTCGCAATCTGCTGAAGTGTAGCTAGAGAGTATTCTGTGGTTTCATTTATTCCCAATTCAAACCAATAATCTAGTAAATATTTGTCAACAAAAGATCCTCGAGCGATTGAACTTAGTGCGCCTCCATTTACATCAACACATTCGGGGCAACCGTTCCAACAGATACCTGTGGATCTTAGAAGATCGTCCTCGTTCAATTGGGGATTATGTGCATCTAGTAGTTTACAAATCCTTCTAGCAAGCGGTAACTTCCAGGCATCTTCAGGTCCTCGAATACCCATATCAATCCAAGTTTGTTTCCCGATATCGAAGATATCTGTTGAAAATGAGCGTACATATGCCATTTCAGAATATCCTGCGGGATTCTCATTTTGCATTTCTTGCTCTAGCATACGAAGAGCGTTCAAATCTTGGTGGAATTGAGAGCATTGCATCAGATTCTCTTCAAATATGGACAAGAAATCATATGTTGGAAGATATCTAGTAGAACGATCAGCATGTCGCTGGATATGGAGAATATGGAGATAATCACGTACAACAGCTGAACTACCATTACCTCTATGGTTGTTATCATATAAGATGACTCTATATCTATTTTCAGCTCTTTTCACATCTATCGAGTATCCAACATCATGTTCTTGGACTCCAGCAAATCTGCGTAGAGATGCCAATGCAACAGAACCAAGTGTATTAACGAGTGTATATGCAACCCAATCCTCAGCAAAGTCCTCCAAATCCCCCAGGAGGTCTGTAAGGTTATTTGCCAAAGCTAACACAGCCTTGATTCGGAGATTGATTATGTCCTTGGTTTTCTTCCTCACAGAATCCTCCATCTCTTCTGGATCTACATCATCATTTGGTAGGGTGGGGCCTGATTCAAGCACTTCTTTTACACTCTCTTCGAAACTACTACTCTCAAGAATTTTTTTCACCGTTTCTATAATTGGTTGATTATCTTGAAATTCTCTATCAAGAACGATTTTTGTTACTACAGCATTGATTAAATCACGAATGACGAATGAATCAACTGCAGAGTCATCAGAAATTAGAACTGCAAGCGCAGCCTCTATCATTCTTATTGATGAAGGTAACCATTCCTTTTTTCCGGAGAGTATTTTCTTAGTGATTTCTTCGATTACTTTATTGATCTGTTCTTTTTGAAGATTGATACAAACTCCTTCAGTGATGATTCGTCTACCTAGTGCAGCAGGTCGATCGTGTGCCATGTACCTGATTGTTGCTCCAGATACGTCTGCAGAATTGTAAATCCGTTGAACTTCATAAATCATTTCAGAAACTCGCAGGTTTTCTTGCCAAGTAATATCATCAATCAATTTAGCGAATAGAGGGTGTTTGATACGTTGAATCGCTTCATCATGTTTCAAAGATTTGCCAGTTTCAGAATCTTCAATTTCAATCACAGCCGTTCCATGTTTACTTGCATATATTGGCAGTCCTTCGGAAATACTAACGTCAACCCACTTACTTGCGAAAGATTTTGGTATGGTAATCCTACTTTCACGCATCTTGAACTCTGACTCATCACCATCGGACAAAACCACAGAGCCATCTTTCTTTGGGATAAGCTTTCTACATTGTTGAACAACAAGCTTCACTGGACGATATAACTTAAGCTTCATATCCTTTCTGAAAGGGATTGTATACTCCCCTTCCTCTTGCAAAAATTGATGTCCGATTTTAGCCATTTGAGAAAGATTTGCCTCAAGTATGGGTCCAGTACTGCCGGCTAAGCTTCCTACAATTGTTTTGAATGGATGTTTACCAAGACGAAATGTCCATGAACCTGGGAGATAACCAAATAGAGATTCACCTACTTGAATCTCTTCTTCTCCAATCGTTTTTTGACCATTCAAAGATAATCGCAAAATCCTAACCTTTTCTTCATGAGGGTGGTGAAACAGATTCTCAGGTCTAACAAAGGACATCCGCAGTTTAATACCCTCAAACACCTTTAAATCGGTCATAATATAGGAAAGATAAAACGCCTTTCTCCGTGTGTTTCTGTCAGAAGCGTATTGTTTGAATTGTCGGTAGAACTCCAAAACCAAAGGATTCATTCCTGCTGACTGAATCTGTACAAGCTCATCATGAATGCCCCTGAGATTATCAAGCATCATGTCTATTTGTCTCTTCACCCGAGGATTCAAATCATTCAATTGGTCAAGCTTTTTCTCCAGTGAATTAAGGGTTTCATTTAAAATCTTGGGATTCCATCCACACTCCATCATCATATCAATTTTAAAAATCTCTTCTGCGATACCCAACCTAATCGAATCGATATTGGTACGACGACCTCGGAAGCTTTTAGCTAGCTCGTCTATTTCATTCCTAGCATCAAGTATTTCATCATCTATCGAAGGGGTTAGTCCATCAACAAGAATGTGTCGGACAATATCAGCTGCCACATTTATTCCAACCGTCTTGAAGCAAGATTTCACATCAGTAAGAAGGAAAATTATCTCTTCGCGAACTTGTTGGATAGCATCTGCAATTGTTTTTTCCTGTTCATCTGTTAAATCCTTCCAATCTCTAGTTCGTGAAATATGAAGCAGATGCTCTGAAATCGCATCAGATTCAGTATTTAGAGAATCTAAGCATCTGTGGAGCTTGTCAGAGAATAATCCATCAACTAAGGGGATGGCTTCAGGAAGAATACCTTCACGAGCAAGGTAGTCCCATACTCCAGAATACAGGGCATTTTCAAGTATAAGTTCATTAGTTTCTTCAAGAGGTACTGGATCAAGATGTCCTTTACTGGTAAGCTTCATTGGCTGCCGATAATAATGTAAATCAACTGGATTCTCAACCAAGAGGGTCACATTCAGGGAGTCCGTACCTCGTTCTCGGCCAACACGTCCTGCTTTCTGTCTGTAAGAGGCAACATTCCTTATTGCTTTAAACATAATCGACTCGGTTATATCACCAATATCGATTCCTACTTCAAGTGAAGGAGAGGCTAGGACTATATCACATGGGATAGAATTTCTACTGGGATATACATCATAGAGCTCATTTGTAGAACCCGAAAAGACAATATCCTCAATATTCTCTTCTGTATCCGTATCATTTGACTTGGTTTTTGATGAGTGTATTTTTGAAAGTCCAACATTACGCCACAAGAAATGGTTGTTGCTACCTGGAATTTTATCCACGCTCCAATCCGCTTCAGGGAACCAATGACATGCACCTGCTTCAAGAAAAGGGCAAAGATCTAATGTGCCAATAGTAACAGGTGTGTTAGTTCTGAAAACAGGATTGAATACTTCGTAGGGTATCACTTTATCCGAGATTTCTGCAGGATGACGATAGACCAAACGACCGAGTTCTCTCAATTCTTCTGGTTCAACTGTTCCAAAGTCATATCGTTCACCATTCCTACATTTCTCACATGGTTCTACTATATCGTAATCTTCAAGGATAGATGTGAAAACATTAGATTTGTCGATTTCAACTTCAATCCTCCTTGTGAACGGATTTAGATAACGTAACGCGTAGGGAAGTTCTCTATGTCGAGGTTTCCAACTACTAATATCATCGGTTTCAGGATGGCCTGAATCTTTCCAATATTTGATACCCTCTGTTCTCTCATTTTCGCGAAAATCTGCATTCCATCTTCCTAATCCATCAAGGGTGTCTGAAAAGCCAATAGTCCGCTGTCTTATTGTTCCATCACGATTTGCAAGACTGTGTCTTCTGTTGTGTAATAGTATGCTTGTTGCATTTACAAGAGTTCCAATATGTGAAACTCCGTCTGAAACCCTTAGGAATACATGATGAACCAGACCTACCTGTTCTACATCATCTGGTTTTGGTTCAATCACTTGAACATCTGTAGATTTAACACCAAAAATTTTGGCTACATGATAATCTGGTGTCGCAATTGTTGCCGAAGCAGCAGTCCACAATATGTCATCATTTCTCAATGATAGGTTTACAGCTAAACGCGCCATAAGTCTAGCAGTTTTTGTTCCAGTAAGACCACTGACAAGATGAATTTCGTCCAATACTACACGCGAAAGACCCATACTATTGATACCTTGAACAAACAGGGGATGTTGAAGCCTTCGCTTGAGCGTTTCCAAGGTTGTAATGATAATATGTGGTGTGTTCCCGGGTTTGTACACCTTTCTTATGCCTTTTCTCACACTATCTTTGTAGAGGGGATTGGATGCATGTTCAAAATGAACTATGAGTCTCTTATTACGGATATATTTTCGAATTCCATGGATTACTTCAAATTGATTTTTCGCAAGAGCAGTACGGGGATATAGGAATAGGTTGACATTCTCTGAATCAGGTCCATGAAGAATACTCTCAAGTGCAGATACAAGTAGGGGTATTGCAAATGCGTACGTCTTCCCAGCTCCAACACCAGCAGTTAAGACCTGAGTTCTCTTGATTCTCATTCCAGGCCTGCTCTGTTTGTATTGAGCAATAATCATTGACTCTATAGATTCATACTGAAATTCTGAGAAACAAACTTTCGTCCATTCTGTCGCTTTTTGCATAATGTATTTTGCTACTGCTTCAATAACTAATGCGATGGATGTTCTCAAATTTTCAGTATCTTGTCCATCTCCCAAGTCAGATTTGACTTTATCCTGAAGTCGGGTGATAAATACTTTAACAGGGATAGAATGTTGTGGAACCAATTTATCCTCTATCACCCATCTTGATGCCTTAATGGTAGGCCAACCTCGATGCCAATATTCGTAAGTGTGACCTAGTAGACGGATTGTTTCACCTAATCGGGAAAGAAATCTGTTTGGGTGGTCGTCATCACTTCGGATTTTAATTATTTGTCGAGATTTTATCAACTTCTCTATCAGTTCATCAACTAAAGTGATTTCCAGAGATTTTCTATGGATGTATATCTCCAGTTCATCTTTTGTCCATATTGCATCACTAAATTTCCGCAAACTTGATGCAGGACCAGAAACACGAGAGCTTTCTAATTCATATATACACTTCAAGATAGGAATAAACTTGAAATCCTCTGGCTCGAAAATAATTGATCCACGTAAATCGTTCTGCATAATTTTCCCCCCATCATAAATAGTCGATTCGTTTCTCCAAGTATTTTATCATCCAATCTATCACATATTGATAATGATACGTTGTGATTCGCATTTTATCTGCTTCGGCTTTGGGGGATTCTGTAAACACTCCATCTTTGCATTCGAAATCCCACATTTCAAAATCTAGTGACTTGGTTTCTTCTGCATCAGATTTGAGGTTATCTAGAGCTCTCAACAGACTATTTTTCACTAACTCCATATCTTCCCTTTTTCCACCATTCTCAGGTAGACATTTTGTGAAATCCCAAAAGAAGTTAGGACGTATACAACCTCTTTCATAAAGCTCCTCACATCGAGGGCAGAGATATAGACAATTACCTAACCGGTATTCAACTTCCGAATGGTCAACAATCATACCTCCGCGCATAGTGAAAATACGTTTCAATTTCTCTATAGGTTCGATAGATTTGTGTTCGCTAGGTGTACGTGAACCACATATTTGGCATTCCCCATACATACCTTTCATTTCATCTCTTGTTCTTCTGTAGCTTTCAAGGGTTTCTGGATTGGATACAATATATACAACGGGTAGATTTTCAGGGCCATCGTATGAGTAATTCGGTACATATCGGTCCCAATCAGTTGGTGGCCAAACCAGTAATTGCTCTATCAGAGCAAGAAGATTGGTATCATCCTGTGCTTTCTGTAATAGAAGATCAGCAAGTTGAGATGCCAGACGTTTAGTTGCAATCCGTGGAAGAACAACCATTTGTTCACTTTCACTAACATAGGGTTCATCTATAGCACTTTTCACTATAGGTTCCATACCGTCACATTTGAGATTGTATTTCACATGCGTTTGATTCGCATAGTAAATTCGTGTTTCAAGCCACCAATCTAGCCCAAGGATTTTCTTCTCATCATGCAAGAAGTTCATAACTGCACGATGCATCTCATGAAGTATGTTGCTTCGAGGATCATCCTCTTTTTCAAAGTCTGGTATTTCATGAGTCAAATGATTTGAGAACAGATGTGCTTTATTCTCTGCATTGGAAAGAAACGTTTCCAAGTTTCGGTATGTAGCTAATAACGAGGGTTGCACAAGAGGGATATCATCTTTGAATCGTAAAGCTGTGGTACTATCTGGTATCCATACTTCTTCAATTGGAAGTAGTTTGGTTCTACCATTAAATTTGATGGGCACTTTCCCACCAGGCACCATTTCCTTAGGTGCCTTTCGAGAATGAATGTCTAATAGATAGTAAAAAAGATGGTAGGCAATTTCATTTTTTACAGATTTCCGTGATAATTGTGAAATGATTTTTCCCAATTTCTCCAAACTGGAATGTTCAAGGAATTGACATTCTAGTGCCCTATAGAAACCAACATGGTTGGAGGGCAGCATGTTCTCTGATATGATTATATCGCGGCCTAACTTAAATGGTTGAGAAATAATGTGAGTGGATTCTGTAATCCAAAGTCTATTCAGAGGAACATTTCCAATTTCCTGGATTGGTAAAACCAGAGAATAAATATCATCACCAATCTCACTATAATCGATTCTTTCATTCAACTTATCATACCTATTACCCATCCATTTCCATACTTGATCCGTTGAATCTTCCGGATGTAGGCTGATCCATCGTATTGCATGTGTTATTTGAATTTCCTCTTCAGCCCCAATCGCCTCGAGATAATTGGCATGATTTGGTTGTTTTAGTGTAGGAATGGTTGATAGGCCAATAGGTAGATTGCGTTGTTTTTTGATAACTATTTCTTTTGGTGTATACCAATGACCGTCTTGGAAGTATCCTAGGTAGGAATTAGAGGAAGCGTGTATCGCCTTGCCTTGTATCTGCGTACTAATATAATCAAATAATTCGATGGGTGGTTCATCAGGACATATTAATTCAATAGCATCCAAGAGATGTTGAAGATTCGGTTTGACCCAGATTTGCAACGCACTCTCTTGTTCATCTATTTTGTTCGCCCCAAGCTTCCTATACAAACTATCCGCCTTTTCAAAGTCATCTTTAGTAAAAATTTCTATGAAGCTGGGAAAATCCTCGCCCAATATTCGATAGTTAGAATTAGAGGGTAATAAAGACTCAGAAGGAGTAGCAAATGAGTTGGGGGATTTATTAATCGGAATCCATTTGTTACTATACATATCATCGCACAATTTTGGAGCTCCTTTTGAAGCAAGACCTTGTTCAACAAGATAGAGTGCAACACGTACCAATTTGGGACGTTCCTTGACTTTTCTTTTTAGTAGTTTAACCCATGTCTTCTCAATCATCTCAAGTTCTGGTTCCTCAACAACACCCATAATTTTGAGAGCTGGCCAGTCCCAATCTTTTCCTTTGAAATCAGGATTAAGGTTATCATACCCGAAGAACCTCAAATCCTTATCAATCTTGTAAGCGAATTCTGAAGGAGTCATCCATTCATCATTTTCATTGTACAAGCATTCAACATCATTCATCACATTCTTTGTCCCTAACGTAGAGGTTCCACCTTCAAAATAAATCCTCAGAGATTTCAAGAATTCCTTTCGATAACTCTTCAATCGAACCTCAGTGATTTTCCCCTTCCTAAGATGTCGTTCTAAGTGTTCTTTTTCAAAGAGGCTTTCAGATCCAGCAAGGAAAACCTGAACCCAACCGCGTATTTTCCCTGCAGCTTTGAGTTTTGCTAAACCAAGTCGTTTCTCAACAATTTTCTGTTGGCTAACTTCAGGTAGGTGCAAGAAAGTTATACCATTGAGAACGTCTGGAGGTAGTCCGGGAATTTCAGAATCATCAGAATCAGGACTGAATATCTGTATAGGAATATAACTATCTAGAAGATGACTACCGCTCTTTCCAGTCCATTCACAGGACCCATCCGTTTCATCACCGTAGTAATTTGGAGGTAGAAGAACTCCGCTGCCACCGATTATACATGTAATGAATTCTGTATTAACTAGTGAATCAAGTCGGATGGTATCTCGTTTTCGACACGCTTCCGTTAGAACGATTCCAGCCACACGAAAATGTAACCCATTTGTATCCTTGAATTTGGATGCATTCATCTGATATACTTGCGAAATTAAATCAAGTAATTCTTCGGGAGTGTAAATTTCCTCTTCTCTAAAATCTATACTGCCCATGATATCTTCATCCATAGACAGCTCCTCTGGAAGTATTTTCTTGATTATTGTGTAATCTGAAGGGATAGCCTTCATCGCTGATATTTTGTGTAAATGACCACTCAAATCGGGGATAATTTGAAGATTTCTTAACTGGAGATAATCGTTCTTACTTCTGAAACAATAGCGAACCATCTTATCAACCAAGTCACGTGTAAGTTCAGGTTTCGATTTCGGTTTTGTATTTAGCATCATATTTCCAGTATCAGAATACAGAATCTTAGCATAGTCATCCCATACAGCCTTCAAATCATTAGGTCCAAAATCTTTTCGAGATTCATGTGAGTCAAGAAGTCTTTCCAAACCACGATACTCACGATAAGCTGGATCTAACACATATTCTCCGAGAGACTTTAGAATTTCAACCAAGAGGTTGCCATAGTCATCAGATGTGTTGACAATATGTAAATCATCGAGCAGTATCCACTCAGAATTTACCGTTACCAAGCTCGCTGATGATAAGAAATAATCCACTTGTTGATTCAGGTGATCATAGACGCGTCGATGAGCTTTCACCATTTCCTTATCAGGTCGAAGCCAGTTCTCCACACCGCATACTGGTAAATTATCGAAAATTATTCTTTGCTTCAATTCATCTTTCATATCAGTGGTTCTTAACCATTCCAGCATATTGGAAAATGTCTGGGAATAAAGATGGGACAAGCTATTGATACAATTTAGATACCAACTGGAGTGACGTTCTTGATAAGCCACAGAGATTCCATCACGGTTCTCGGTTACAAATAAATCAGCATTCACGATAAAACTATTCTTAGATAGAATCGGAAGTGCAATGAATGAAGATACCGATGGGCGGAGAATTTTCTGTTCCATATCACCTGCTAAGGGTAAGAGTACATGAATTACTGGTTCTTTTACTTTCATATATTCTTTAGGAACGCCATCTCTAAACTCCTGTATAGTATTCGCAGAGGAAGGATCATCCTTTCTTGTAATGATATAACAAGTATCGCTTTCAAATGGATTTGTATCCTTGGTACTATAATGATGCAAATCTTCGCCTTCGATTTTAACTACATTGGCACAACCTATGAAGAATTCATATGTTTTGGTCTTTGATACCACCCAATCGCTGATTTGAAAACTATCCTCAAAATCTCTTGGAGCTTTAGCTTCATGATGCCACACATGGACTGTTGTAGATTCAATATCTTCACCAAGAGCAAAATCGCGATGAGCATAAGAAGCTTCTAAATCATCATTTCCATCTTCAGCCCAAACACATCCTATACTTTCAAGGTGTCTACAACATAATAGAACGTTTGGCAAGTAATTTCTTAATTCTTCGAAGAATAGACGTTGGTCTTTACGAGTCCATCTATTCCAGCCGTGGTCAAGAAATGGTTTAGTGCTACCATAACTTTGACTGGCTTTTTTCTCGGTTCTCCATTCAAATCTAAAAAGGACCCCCTTTGCAGCTTCTTTGATATAAGGAGATGTTCGATATCCATCCGAGTCAGGAGTATAGTGTTCCCATTCCTTCTTACTAGGATTGAATCGTTTCGACCATCCGGTTGAGTGAACTTCGGGGTTATTAGTTATAGCGTAAACTGTCCAGAATCCACTGCCGTGCTGTCCAGTGACACCCTCTTCCTTCCGCTTATGTTCTCCCAATACACGCCTGATTCTATCGAAGTCACCTTCATCTTCCAGAGTGAAGGCTCTACCATCATTTGCTACATACAAAGCATCATCTTGAAATCTAAAGACTAGACGCTTAGCTCCGATTTTGTTATTATCTTTAGCATCATCTGCATTCTGTACCAGTTCTCTAACAACCATCTTACCTATGAATTCGCCTTCACTTGACAGTGATTTGATTCTCAGACGAATCCAACTAAGAAACTCTCTATATGTTTCCAGAGTAGTATCACACTCATGACAAATCCATTTCTGATTAGCAGGAAGTTTTTTAGAATCGATTGGATTCTTACCACACTTACTACACGCTATGGTTTCAGATTTCGATTTGCGAGGACTCGTTCCTTTTCCGTTGGTAGTTGAAGTATTACTGGTCAGTTTTCCAGATTCTTTTTTACTCATGATTCTTTCATTCCCCCAACCAAAGCTAGGATGCATCGGACGGTTATCTTCGATTCCGATTTACTTGAGTTCATAAGAGAAGATAATTGAGATTCTCTTGCTACAAGAAGTTCCCGAGCTTCTTGTATCAGAGTTCTAAATATGGCTGCTTCTTGAGGTGTTTTCACATTCTGAAGTCTTCTTTTTAATGCAGGAATTCTATTACGTATAATCCGAATACTATCAGGTTCTTTTGCTGAAAAAACAATTCGATCTTTAGTAACAACATCATCAATCCAATCAGCAAAATGCTCCAGAATCGCGTTATACTTTGCAATCATTCTTTCAGAAAAGCTAGGGTCAAGATCAAAATACCCTTCATTCTTCAACAGAATACGAACTAAATCGTTTGGTTCTAACTCTTCGACTAATGATATTGTTCCGTTGTGTTCTCTGAAGACGGTGAAAATTCGTTCTATTCCCCTGTAACCATCTATCCTACATTCTATAAGATAGTATTCAGAATTTGAATCAAGACCACAATTATCTGGCAAAGCACTTACAAGTGTCCCATCTATAGGGTTGAAAACGTTATTCATTAGAAATTCTGATGTTTTCCTATACAACTCGGTTGTAATAGGAAGAGTACGTCCAATCTTCTCATCAGCACTTATGAATACGGAATTGTCATCGCTGAAGAATACCTGCATGACATCTTTCTTTTCAACCCCCCAATAAGTTGCAATCGTATTTCGTGATGATTGGTCAGTTCGTACATTGATACCATTAACATCCTCTGAAACAACACAATCTTTTGAACCAACAATCGTAACCAATAATGGGTATAGAACAAGCCAGTAAACACTTTCAAGATTTTTCCGTTGTTCTTCTTGTAGAGTTTCATCGATAAATTCTAAGGGAGTATCAATTACAGAAAGAGATGGACTGTTTTGGAGATCCCATTTCTTCTTAAACTCTTTTTCGAGATATTCTTGTTCAATTAATCCCATTGATTTGAGAACCGATTCTTGACCGGTAAGGATGGCAGATAGAGGACCAATACCTCTTTCAAAAGCCTTGATACGCTCCAGAAGTAGCTCGTGTATCGTTTCATCCAGTGAGTTCTCAATCACAATAGAGTACGAGAATACACAATCAGATTCTTGACCAATTCTATCGACTCTCCCAATCCGCTGTTCTATTTTTTGAGGGTTATAGGGAAAATCATAGTTTATTATACAATTTGCCTCGATAAGATCAATACCTTCAGATAGAATATCAGAACAGAAGAGAACACTGAAACCGTTGGACGATTGAAATTTCTGAATTTGAGCTTCACGTTCGTATTCCCTTTGCTCACCCCATGCGAAAAAGCAGGGATACTCACAATTTACAATAAATTCATTTTGGAGGTGACGTATTGTGGGTCTCCACTGTGTAAAGATTAAACATTTGGTGATTTTTTCGTCTTTACTTAATTCTGATAGTAATGTACGAAGATATTCAACCTTCGAATCAATCTGTAGTAGGTTAAACTTTCTTAGAATTTCTTCACACTTTATTCGACCTTCAGGAGGAATCATTTTCTCAATATTCTTTATTTTCGGAGTGTCCTGTTCATTCAGATAATCTACTTCATCGATTATCTCAAACCCATCCTCTTTCCAAATAGAATAACCATTAACACCACATTCTATGAGATCTCTTGTTCCATATAGACACGAAGATAGTTGCCTTCTGTGGACATGCGAAAAATATTCTTTCAGTAATTCATCAGCTTCAGTATAGAGGCTCTCTTCGGAAACTGAAACTGATATGCCCTGATTTGCAGAAAGCTCATTTTTATCAAGAGGAACTACTTTCTTACAAATATACCTCTCTCGATTTTCATTAGCTTCTGTTCTTGTTGTTCTTGTCATCCAACCTCTGAAACTATTAGCATCAACTACTTCTTTGCGTAAATCCATTCGTTCTGAAATACTTGCTGTGAGCGAAAAATTCCTACATATGGATATTACCTTTTGAAGATGCAGTTGTTCATCCCTTGGTATATCTTTAACCAAGGTTACAAGTAGATTCAATAGATTGTTTAGAGTAACTGTAGATTTTGTGTTCCAATTTTCATCGCTGAGGAGGGAATATAATTGATTAAGTAAACCATTAATCGCTAGTTCCTTTGCAAAACTCAATTCATCCAGTTCGCCCGGTCGTATAATTTCCATAATTCTCAATAAATCGGTTTCTTCGATATTGATTGGTGTAGCACTTAAACCGAGTACAGATCGCGAAATTGATGATAACTTTTCACAAAACTCTCGTCTCAAAGTTAATCCTTGGCGGCCAATCAAATTATGTACTTCATCAATTATGAGAATATCAAGAGTTTCTGAGTCTAAATACTCAATTCGATCTTTTAGTGAACGGGCAGCATCGATAGAAATAATCCATGTGAATTGAGGAGGAAACCCATTTTTGATATAAGTTCTGAGAAGTTGTCCACTAACCTTCTTTGACGGAATACCAAATCTCACACTCAAATCATCTTTCCATTTCTGCCGAAGGTGGCTTGGACAAATTACAAGTATCTTTGAGGCTCGTCCATTCATAATCTCATGTGATATGATATACCCCGCCTCAACAGTCTTTCCAAGTCCTGTTTGGTCTGCGATAAGAATACGTTCTCTAGAATCATTGATGAATTTTAGCAGAGGTCGAAATTGGTGAGGTTTGAATATTGCATTTACAGCTACAACACCATGACCAATTCTTGTAGAAGGGTTGAATGTATCGTATGCAACTAAACATGCCAGACCAAGATGAGTGGGGATAGGTCCAACCCATTTAGTACTTTCAACAGAATCAATATCATATGTTTGTGGTGAAGAGCCTCCATAAAATGGGACTAGTGAGAGTGAGTTATTACCAAGCGGATTTACAGTTTCACCAATAACAAGATAGACTAAATCAGAGTTTGTTTTCAATTTGACCAGTTGACCTTTAGATTTAGACATCTGATTATCACCATATGCTCTTCGATTGAATTTCCGATGTAGACATCCTATAGATTGAATTCGTACCGATTTTCATGTCCAAATACCAGTACCATCCAAATTTAGTGAACAATTACAAGTTGCTTGTCCAAGATATATCCCAACTTGGTACCAAGTAATCCGCTAAGCATCAAAATCGGTCTAATAAGATAATTCCTTTCCAGTGACTTGACTGGGTTAGGGAGGTGTTTCAGGATTTGGTTTGAAATCAACGCCAAAAACACCTTCCCTTTGTCTGAGAGACTAGAGTTTAGCCCCACAGCTTTGGCAACTAATAGTGCCTTGCACATTCTTTGTTCCGCAGAATGGGCATATCACGAGAAACCGCTCAGAAATAATCTCCCGCTCTTTTACAGGAGTTGTCTGAGTGCTCGTAGCGGTTTCAGGGTCCCCCGTTGTTGGTAAGGCAGAAGCACTACCTCGACCCCTACATACGATTCCCAACACCACAATGAGTCCTACTATTCCTAGTAGTGAAGCAAGCATAATTGGTGAAAGATCACCTCCACCATCATCTCCTCCTCCAGTAGTTGTGGTGGTAGTGGTTGTCGTTGTTGTGGTAGTAACTACATTGGAAGCGAGGACTGATATTTCCTCATAACCTGAGTTGCCAACATTGTCAGAGGCGGAGATCCGGATTGTGTGAGCTCCATTCGAGTATTGTGTAGTATCCCAGGAGTAGCTGAATGATGAATCAGACTCTGTATCAACAAGTGAACCATCGATATAGAGGCGCACTGTACTGATATCGAACTGTGCCTCTGCGATAGTTGCGGTTATTTCTTTGATTCCTGAATAAGTTGCTCCAGCGTCCAGATTCATATCGATAGAAGGAGAAGTGAGATCCTTATAGATATCAAAATTGATAGTCTTCGAAGTAAAGATTGCATAATTTTTGAAAACAAAGTACCATGTATCAGCACTTGGTATTCTGAAATGAAAGGAATAAGAAGCTACGTTTTCCTGATTATGATAGACAGAAGCAGTTTCTCCTGATTCCCAGAGATCAAAATTTTCTTGATCACAGATGAAGAAATCAATGATTTGGTCAGCCCCAGAGGATGGATCTGTAACTTGGAAGTCACCATAGATACCATCAGTTTGAGATAAACTCCATGAAACATAGCGACGACCCACTACAGGAACAACTAAGTTATGATTGGAATGATAGTCATCTGACAGGATTGTCATATTGTCAGTTTCACTATCAAATTGGAAACTGAGGTTATCCGCAATGGGTAAAACAAGCATCGAACTCAGTATTCCAATTCCCAATACGCATACACAAAGAAGACTCAATCTGTTTTTGGTTTGTCGATGTAATTTCATAGATATCACTGGGTAATGTTTACTATTGTTGTTAAGGAATTGAGATTGCTCTGTTTCCTGTTTGGAATAGAATCATCTGTATTTGGAATTCCTAAGAAGTAGAGGGATATCTAGTACTATATAATGTAGGGACACTATCAGGAATGAACGGAAATGGATTCTAAGACCCTTCTAGAGGTAGAGTAAAAGCGAAAGGATGTCCGACCGATAATGAAATTGAAGTGATTTTGGGATTTAGTTTATAATTCATACCGTAGAAGAATATCAGGTTTTCAAGAAATTAATGAAATCGAAAAAGGCTGTTGATTTTACAGTTTAAAAAAAGAATGACGGGTTACGTTGAACCCGTCCGAATATACTAGGGCCACATCTATTTGCGTGGTTTGATTGGCTTGGAGTTTGGACTCCATGGCCAATCTGGGTCACTGGGAGGAGTTGAATAATCTATCATGACTATCAATCCCTCATATCATCAAAAACTAACAAACCAGAACGTAGAAACTTGGAAGAATTTGTGAAAGTTGAATCTAAAATGGAAACTTTCCTATGAATCCGAAGGTTTATCGCGGGGTTATCAGGTGCTAATGATGTGGTTGATTTGATGAAGCGTCTTCACATCGCCACGTTGGGACTGTATCGTAACATGTTGGTTGAACATGTTATTGCCAGACGTGGAGCAGATAAAATTGCAATAGTCTATACTGAGAAAAATGAAGATGACCTGGAAGTTATGGTCAAGAAACTCAAAAGCAATAAGGTACCTGTAATTACAAGGAAAGTTCTCCCTTGGGATTATCATGATGTTCTATCAACCATTCTTGAGATTGTAACAAATCACGAAGATTATGCTATCGAGTATGGCATTTCATGTGGAACTAGGGTGATGACAACAGCAGCATATCTGGCGGCACTCTTCACAGACTCGCCTGTGTATTTTGTAAAGAATCCGTATGCAGATGAAATTGAGGGTATCATTGAGGTACAACCAGTATCAGTTGCACTTCTAACAAAACCCAAGAAGAGGATACTCAATGGTCTGGAAAGTCAGGGGGGTTCGGTTAATTCTCAAAGAGATTTGGGGTCAAGAGTAGAACTTGGAGCTAGTTCTATATCAAAGCATGTGACAGATCTTGATGCAGCTGGATACATTTCTCGAAGTCAGAATGGCCAAAAGAGACCAATAGAAATTACGAATCTTGGACGCATTGTCTTGAATCTTAAGACTTTTCGAAAAGATAATGTCTGGGGTAGATGACCACAGATGGGGAAGATTTCTGAAAGGCTTCAACGACAATCATTCAAGCTATGGAAGGAGTTAGTACTTGAAATTAAGGAAAAATACGGATTGTCTGGTTTAAATGCGCTCTCGGAAATAGTTCTTTCAAATGACAAAACCCGAATCGGTAATTTCACACCAGGCTTCATTCAGGGAGATTCAATTATTATCAATTCAAAATTGCCAGATTATATGAAACTACTCTCGGTGACAATCAGAAAATTATGTTTCCAAAGTTCATTGCCTTCGGACTTGCTCTGTGGACAATGCATTGATGATCTCTCTTTCGAGTTCGCACGGAGAACTATTACTGATGATAAAATAAGAAGTAAATGGGAATCTATCTGGTGTGAGCACTCACCCCGACGTCAGATATCGTCAGTGGTTGATTACTATCCATGTGTAGGATACAAGTGGCTATATTCAGTTGCAGGAGAGAATGGGTTAGATACTTTCGTGCTAGAGCTCACACACCGAGCCAGAAACCAGATTTCGCTTTCCTTTGAGGATTACTTGCAATATTTCTCAACGAGAGTACGCAGGTTTGAAAGAACTCTTGACTCGACAGAGCTGAAATTAACAAGCACAGTTGTAGAAAATCCAAACTTGCCATCAAAGAACCTTGCCAACTTGGTGGGAATATCAGAAGAATGGATGTCGCGGAAACTGGCACAGCTTCAGAAACGAATGGTTCTTCGAAAATTCATTCGTGCTCCATTTTCTCGTATTGGTATTCATATGTTTCACGTTCTTGTATCAAGAAGAGATACCGATGCAGACCCGTTCGACCTCTTCAAGGACTGTCCGTTTCTCTACTCCTATAGAAAAGTAGTGTCTGGCGACTGGTCTGCTCTTGCAACTCTAAGTATTCCTGAAAATAGAGAGAGCATGCGGTTTGTGAAGGAGGGATTGAAACGCATTGTGGAAGCAGGGTTTGACATAGACCTTCATCAAATCCATTCTTCGGGAGTATCACGCTGTTTCGATTATTACAAACCAAAGATTGGCCAGTGGGATATCCCCTGGGAATTGCTCGCAATACATCTCCAGAGAATCCAGTCAGATGAATTAGCATCATCAATACCTAGAGTCGATAGACCTGAGAAACGAATTGAAGTAGAACTAGATGAATTAGACATGAAAATCTTCGAATGTGTTAAGAAAGGTATGGCGTCGGTTTCCAAGATTCGCACACATCTCAAAGTTGGTCAGCATAGAGTCACAGAAAAACTGCAGAATTTGCGAGAAAATGGCCTTATCATCAAGTCATGGGAAGTTCACAACATCGGACTGAACGAACACGCAATTATCTACTGCAAGAACAATGAGATGGGAAAGACGATAGCTGCTTGGTCCCTTAGACTTCCCAAAAGCGTCATCTCATTCTCCTCAAAGGATGAATTGATGCTACTTGCGGATCTGCCAAAAGGCGGGAGTTTCGGACTGGCTACAGCATTGGAAGGACTGAACAACGGTACATGTGTCGGTATCCTGAGTCCTCAGATCTATGGTGCGTGGGGTTTTCCTTCTGCTCTTTGGGATCCCAAGTTTCAGAGATGGAAGTGTCCCAAGAAGGAACTTGAAACTTGGATTGCTCAACTTGAATGAATTTGTGTGGTTAATATACCAACAATACCTACAGATAATTGGGAGTTACGATGGAGCAGGCGACAATTCCAAATCTTGTCACAAGAAGGAACTATTCTAAGTTAGAAAAACGAGCTGATGAATACATCGAGAATGATGACTGGAGGGAATTTCTGATGCATATCCAGTCCACTGGTTCAACTGGTAAGGCTCGAGATGCACTGGTGGCACTCTTGGAGCTGGAGGCGGTAGGCGGGACAGATACCAACATGTTCAGTGAGTTCTCATCCTTGGAAGGATCCACGCTTCATGAGGTACGACTGGATGCAGTCATTCGAACAATAGAGATTCTGAAAAAACAGATAGCGGAGAAGCATACCTATTTCCTTAACGTCGAAGCGATGGCCGAGACCCCGTACGCAATCGTGGTGAGTGATGTCATCAAAGCACGGAAACGCGAGCTCGAGCAGCTTGATAAGAATCCATCAAGGATTGACGTGCTAGGAACCTTCTATGGTTTTACAATTCTGATGATTGAGGGGTCTAAACCACACGAAAATACGACAACAACTGGATATGGATACGGTTGGCGTCGCTATCGACAGAGCACCTGGCTGGATGAGAGCATCACGGATACCGCTGCACAGGCGTTGAAAGGACTCACAGGACAGTTTGCATCAGAAGTTGATATGGATAAGAGATACCGAACTCTTGGAAGCAGTCCAATCTTCAAGAGCAGATGCACGAAAGAAACAGCAAACATTCTAGCAGACGCTGTTCGTCTTGCACTGTACAAAGTCCCCGGTAATCGAAGCACAGCAGCACGAAACCTTGGGCGTACCGGAGATTCAAGGGTCTTACCCTTCCTCCACCATCGATTTAGTCTGGAACAAAATTGGCGTGTGAGAATCAGTATTGCAGATGCCCTTGGAAATGTAGGTCATCTTTCGTCAATTGACACTCTGAAGGAGCAAGTGAAACTTCCACAACGTCGACTAACGAAAGATCTAGAGGCCACCATCAAAGCGCTGGGAGGAATATTTTCACCTACATGCAAAGAGGTCCTCCTCGATCTTGTAGAAAACGGAGGAAATACAATCAAGGCTACTGCAATTCAAGCATTAGGAAAGCAAGAACCAACAGGAATGGTAGATCTACTCACTCCGTATCTCGGACACAAGAGTAAACCGGTCGTGAGAGCATCGGTCCTAGCTTTGCACGAATTAGGCAAAGAGGGACAGCGCGCAATTCGAACACAAGTTCAGGAGACCCTCAAGCGTATAGGCTACGATAGACCTTCTCGGAGTGCAGTCACCAAGATGTTGGAAATAAAAGGAGTGAGTCAGATGAGTGCAGTTCATCAGTTCTTTGCTAAGAAAATCGATAAGCTAAGAAAAGAGGCTGACAGATGGAAACAAAGAACGAGTGGAGGCTCATATTCATACTGGTATCAGCGAAGGGAGCGAAGAACAATTCAAAGAATGAACGAGATGATATCAATGGTCAATCAATATCTTATACCTCCATTTCAGAGTGAATTGCTAGATTCGGTGGAGGCAGCTCTAAAGAGCGACTCAAACTCATACAATGTAACCAGAATTCTGGGCAATGGTAGATTAGCAAATGCTCTGAAGGAGCGAAAACCAAAACCACCTCCAAAGGAAAGAAACTAGGCAAACTACTCAGCTCAGTTTCAGATTTTATTGTGAAAGATTTGAAGTGGAAACGCTAGAAACTCGATGGCAGGTACGACACAAAGATAGCCAAGAATAGTTTAGACCATACTATTTTGAACTCACTTTGGCTTTGATTTGTTGAAAGAGATTACTTGTCCCTGTTCTCAACCAAGATATTGCTCCTCTAAGCTTTTCCCAGCACCATAAGAGTCCAGCTCTTATTCGTAAACCACCAGGAAAACGATCGGGTTCAAGCCAAGCAAAGAATAAGATGAAGAAAATGACGAGTGCAATTCCAACAACAATCACAGGGCTTACATCCAGGGCGGTTCCTGGAGAATCTGGACCATCTGTTGTGGTGGTTGTTGACGTTGTATCGGTTCCGGTGTTTGTTGTTGTGGTGGATGTAACAATCAACCATCTAGTAAGAGGATGTCCCCTCTTGCATGTAGCAGTCACGGTGAGATTGTCACCCACATCTGCTGCAACAGTGAAAGAATCGTAGACACCCCAGTTGTATGTCTGATTCACATACGTTCTATTGAGAATGGAAATATCATTATTCTTTATCTCAGTGGTTTCTATATAGTGAGTCTTCGTATTTGAAACATAATGTGAAACATTCACCGTAAGAGTCTGAGAATCAAAATCATAGGCAAGTACGATATCGGATGGTTCTGTGGCTTCAACAGGCAGGGTGTAAATGGAACTCACTAATAATGCAAACATGATGACCATTGCACTGTATGTTATCCGTTTTTGCGAACCCATTATGTTTCACAGTATGAGGTTCAATATTATGATATAATAAACATATACTGGCTATCAGTCAGTGGATTCCACTACTCATCCTTAGTAGCCATAAGTGAAAATGCCAGGGGGATTTGAATCTCAGGGTTGTCATAAATCCAATACCCATCCTCAGACTTCTTGAAGAATGGGAATAGTTGGAACGGAAACTTTGCATGTTCATGAAGGAATCTTATTCTGAGTCCTGCATTCACAATGGATGTAACGATGTCACCCATTGTATGAGCCCATTCATAATCCTTCTGAGATTCGAATTTCACATCTGATTCTGCGTATGATCCATCGACATCAAATGAATAAGGCTCAGTTTTTGAAAAGTAACTACGTTCCATTTTGAACTCATCAGGTCCTTCATTATCAAATATCCACAAGAACGGATGACCTTCAGCGATATAGAAGGTTCCACCTGGTTTCAGAAAGTGGGCAATAATCTCAGCCCATCTTTTCAGATCATGCAGCCAGCAAAGAACACCATAAGAAGTAAAGACAATATCGAACTGTTCATCAAGGACATCAGGTAGGTCAAATATGTTAGATTGGATGAATCGAGCATCAATCTTTGCTTTCTTGGCTAAATCCCGAGATATTGAAACTCCCTCACCTGAGAAATCTACTCCTGTGATCTTGGCTCCCTTTCGTGCCCATGAGAGTGCATCGAGACCAAAATGGGATTGAAGATGTAACAGACTCTTTCCGCTCACATCACCAAGTTCCTCAAGCTCAATGGAGTTTAGGGTGGTCGCACCTTCGAGAAATTCCTTTGTCTTGTAAGTCTGTGATTCGACGTTTATCTTTGCAAACTGATCCCACATGGTTCGGTTTGCGTCATAGTACTTGTCTAAGTCTTTCATCCAATTTCGACCTGGCTCCAGAGTCCCGATATCTTCTATGAATCGTTTGGTCTGTGCTTTAATCAGAAATGACAGTTATTGCAATCAGTCTTTCCTGAAATTGTCCTGTACAAATGCTCGGAATTCATTGCCATCAACAACATAGTAGGTTCGGCTAACATATCCTGAGTAGCTCTGGAGACCTACTTCAATGATTGTTCCATCTGGAAAGCGGTGTGCATGAAGTGATTGTCTACTTTTGAAGAAGAACTTACGTTCTAGACCATATTGCTCATCGGGACCTAGAATTCGAGCAATCAGGACCTCTGATACATCGGTAGTGTCAACTTTGCGATAAATAGTAGGAACTGTGGTCTGCTCGAAGATTTCAATACCATTCTTCCTCAGAATGTAAGAGAGTACCATGGACTCCAATGACTCACCAACAGTTTTCTTAGAGTCATCAGGTCCTGCGAATATGGGGGCACCTATGATTTTGACTCCAGGGGTTCTCTGATGTGTAGTGCCGGTTTTCCTAGCCCACCTTGCATTATCACTGACAGATTTTGCTCGTCGGCGGGATTCTTCCTTCTTTCTCTCGGACATTTCTTTGAAGCACCTGTATGATTATGAGTGGGAACAAGAGAAATCTGATAATTGTTGCCATGAAGGATGATAACTCATTCCGTCAGGAAGATATATTGAGCGTGTTATCAATTCTGAAGTGGTAGGATGGCTGGGATTCCAACAAATTAGAAACTTTCAGTACATCTACTAAAATCAATACAGACGCACTACCAATGCAGATTCTTGTTCGTAGATTTATGATATTCAAATAGCCATGCAAGTCTCAGTTCTTTCTACACCAGGAGCATCATGGATACTCTCAACTAGCTTTCGAAAACCGGATTTTGCAGGAAGTTCAGCGTAGGCAATGAGATCATATGGTCCAGTAACCATATGCACATGCTCGATTTCCTTGATTTTTTTAATCGCATCGAAGGCTGTACCTGACTGTCCTCCCTTGACTTGAATTAGAACAATAACAACCACCATAGTCGAAATCTCCTAAATGCAATGTACAGTATTAGCAACTTATGCACAAAAGTATAGCTGAAAAGTGGAAAGAACATATTCTTTTCATAGAGAATAAGAGAAAGTTGCTATTTCAGCTCGAGCTAAGACAGCGTGAGTAATGAAATTACGGATTCGAAAGGATATATTAGCCGCTCACAATCATATTGATAGAAGGTGTGTCTATTGGAACTGCTCTATTTTATCCCAGGTGATGGGATGCCTCAAGACGAAATCAAACGGCGTGAAGAAGTGACTAATGCACTTGCTCGCGAGGGGGTCAATGTCACAGTGGAAGAGGTTGGCAAAGGTCCGCTCTCGATCGAGTCTGCAATTGAAGAGTATATGTCAATTGGACCTATGTTGGAGAGGCTCTATCAGCTGAGAAAAGAGGCCAAGTATGATGCAATAATAATTGGATGCGCAGGAGACCCTGGACTCAGAGCAGCAAGAGAGTTGATGGATGTTCCAATCATCGGACCGCAAGAGTCAGCGTACCATTTTGCATGTATGATAGCAGAACGTTTCAGTGTCATTTCACCATTGCAGGCAGGTGTCGAGTCTGCAGATGACCTTGTAGCTCGTGTGAGAGAGATGGGGCTCGAGAGTCGATTTGCATCCGCTGAGTTTGTCGATATTCCAATTGTGGAAATGTGGGGAGATGATTCAGGTCCCATAGTCAAACAAGTGACAAAGGCTGCAACAATGGCAAAACAGCACGGTGCAGGTTGTGTCGTTCTTGGATGCATGTCTATGGCATTCCGCACAACAAAGACCGATTGGAGCGATGTTGGCATTCCTGTGATCAACCCTCTAAAAGTCGCAATAAAGACTGCAGAGGTCTTCGTAGATTTAGGAGCACACCATAGTCGCATTACTTACCCTGCTGCAGATTTTGACAAGCTAGTAGGGACAGTGTTCAAAGATTAAGTTGAGGAGATAATAATGGGAAAAGGAAAGAAGTACACAGGTTACAAAGCATATGATTACCTAACTCCAGGAATTGACTACAAAGAGTTCAAACTCCGGGAAGCAACAATGAAAAAATGGGAATATAAGGTCCCTCTCTCAAAGGCTGAAGAGGAACGTGTTGAAGAGATATTCGAGAAGAATATTGTAATCGACCTTCATGAACACCCAGTCCTATACACTGAAGATCCAAGTCAAACTTTGGAAATCAATAAAGAAGGAAGGGACTACCTTGCTTACGAAGCTTTGAGCCGCTCAGGACTTGATTGCGTGTTTGACAATCTTATGGATGGTTCAGTTGTCATCACGTCAAAGCATGGATGGAAATGGACTGATACAATACACGATTTAGGTATGCGTCTCTGTGATATTGCGCATTCTGATTATGTCATTCACTGCAAGACTGTGAAGGATATACATCATGCCTTTGAAACAGGGAAACTTGCATGGGTTGCGGTACTGGAATCTTCGTCATGTATTGATAATGAAGTAGACAGAATCGACATTCTCTATGGGCTAGGAATCCGACAAATGGGACTTGTGTACAGTGAGTCAAACCGACTTGGAACAGGTTTGGATGAGATGCGCGATGGAGGGTTGACAGACTTTGGATATGATGCAGTCATTAGAATGAACAAGGTCGGAATGCTTGTAGATGTCAGTCACGTAAGTGACCAGACTGCACGTGATACAATTGAGGCAAGCAAGAAACCAGTCGCCATCACACATGCAGGGTCTCAGACAGTTCACACAATAAAGCGGATGGTTCCCGATGATGTTCTTCAAGCCCTGGCAGAGATAGGTGGAGTTATCGGTATCGAGGCGGCTCCAGGATACACTGCGACTAATGAAGACCCAGTTCCATCGATTGATACCTACATGAAACATCTCGAATATTGTGTAGACCTTATGGGAATTGACCATGTTGGTTGTGGGCCTGATACACTCTATGGAGATCATGTAGGTCTCTACGAACTCTATGATGAGCGAATGACCAAGGCGGGATTGGGGCACTATCCTCGCCCAAAGCAGAAGGAAGATTTGGAAGTAAAAGGTCTTCCCAAATATGTGAAAGGATTAGAGAATCCAACTGAAGCCATGCACAATGTCGTGAGATGGATGGTGAAAAATGGCTATTCTGATGAAGAGATTGCAAAGATTATAGGTCAGAATGCATTAAGATTACTAGAAAAAGTCTGGGTCTAATGGATGGACCCAGCAATTTGGAACTTGTCCGGTATTGAGTAATGGTGAAAATCCCACACTAGTGGATTTACTCAATGTCTTCTTCTACCAGGATTTACGATTATGTGTCCCCTAACCAGAAATCCAAAGGGGTTAAAACCTGCCTCTAATTCTACTAGACCAATTCCGTCAAAGAGCAGAATCTGAAAGACATCCTTCTCATGCTTATTCTTACTATCAAAGACATCAATTCTGGCTCGGTATATTTCATCTGAACAGACTTTTGTGTGCATTTTGAAGTTATATCGACTGAAGGTGCAATTGGCTTCAAAAGTAGCGTTATTTTCATCTGTTACAAAGCTCAATATTTCCGAGCTTCTCACAAAATATACCCAGTCATCAACCCTGTAAATATAGAAGAAAAAGCCCTTCAGAGAACCTTTACAGTTGTACCTCACATTGAAGACAAAGTATCCGTTGTGTCCATCAGCACTCTTGATTTTTCCTGCACCTTTCGCTGATGCACGTTCAGGTTCATAGACAGAGAAAGTCACAGTATCAGAGTCTGGACTACAATAGTATCTGTTATGCCCAGGAAGAAGACTGACCAATACGAGGTAGTCACCTTCTGGTAGGTTAGGTATCTCAAGAGTTACCAACCCCACTCCAACAACAGCGGTTGTTTGTACTCTGACAGGATATGTGACATGGACTGGTGTGCAAGGATTTGATGGGAGATAGAACACGAATGTCACGTATATGTGAGTGATATCGCCCCAATGTCCATCGGTATCATCAAATACTGTAGCCATCAGAGTAATTGATTCTTCGGATACTTCAACAATTGTTATACCAGAGTAGATTGCAGAGGCATACTCTCTATAGATTACAAACTCACTTGTATTAGATGATGCAAGATAGTCATCATCACCAGCAAATGAGATTGCTAACGCATAAATTCCTTCTTCTTGGTCAATGATGATAATGACTGATGCTAGTCCATCTGCATTAGTTACAGCATATGCATTTTTAGTTCCAAGAGTGAACAAGATTGTCTTGCCTGGAATTGGTAGCTGATTTGTTCCATCAAGTAATAGTGCTTCAAGATATACAGGATCGGAATAGACACCTGAATCATCTCCGGAATAGGAGAGTTCGGTAGGTGGAGTGAGTATCTCGATGATTACTTCTATTTCTTCAGTCATTGCGACAGAATTACCAGCAAGGTCCGTAGCTCTGAAGTGGACAGTAATCAGACCTTCCTCTGAAAGGAGGAATGGATCTTCATAAGGAAGCCAGAGGTCTCCATCAAGGCTGTACTCAACATCACCGAGACCCGAGAAGGAGTCACTGGCGATGATAGTGACAAGTATACCCTCTCCGGGTATTGATTCTGTGTCGTAGTCAAGGTCAGGTGGAGTCGTATCTATTCGGAATGATGTTTCCTTTGTAACCTCTAAATTACCTGCAGTATCAGTTGAATTGTAAGAGATGGTTATATCACCTTCAAGTCCCACCACAAATGGTCCAGTATAAGATAGCCAAGGACCACCATTGATACTGTATGCCATGGTAGCCTCTTCATCCACGGTAAGGGTCACAGTGACATCTGAGATATACCAATTGTTCAGACCCATAGTTCCAGATAGTTCGATCAACGTTACAGGGGGAATGACATCGACAATTGTCACCGTATCAGAAAGAACACTAGTTTCTTGGTCAGCCTCTCGGTCAAGGTCATCGTTGATTGCTGTCACTGTGATTGTATAATCACCAACTAAACTGGGAACAACATAATCGCCCTCGAATGTGCCTACAACAACTCCATCAATCTCAACAGCTATTGAATAAATACCACTCTCGGCGTCGGAAATGGTGACAGTCCAGTATCCAGGATTGGCTTCTGTCATATCACCCACATAGGTAATGAGAATGGAAGGGCCGGTTACATCATCATCAACAATGGCTACTGAATCAGATAGAGTACTGGTTTCTTGATCTGAAGAGCCAGTATCGAGATCTGCGTTTGCTGCAGTTACAATGATTGTGTGTGTGGCTAATGTGTTAGGAACGGTATAGACTCCTGCTATTGTACCTACAAGGACACCATCAATTTCGACAGTGATCCAGTCAACTCCACTTTCTGGGTCAACCACTGTGACTGTCCAAGTTCCCGGAGCACCATCAGTACCATCTCCAGTATACATGATTGTAATTTCAGGACCAGTAGTATCATCATCTCCAATGTCATAGATTGTCACAGTAGCTGTATTACTGTAATCAGTCCCATCAAATGCTCTGTACGTGAATGTAACTGTTCCAGACCAGCCAGTCACATAATATTCGAAGATACCATCTGGATTCAATGTTAGCGTACCAACAGCGGGTCCATCAACAAGGTGTACTGTCAATAACGCACTTGAAGTATCAATATCAATGACGCCCCTTGTTAGAACACCCTCATGCACTTCGATACTAAGGATGCTGCTCTCACCAGCATAGTAAGCGATATCATTGGCTACTGGTGCATCGTTCACAGGATCTACTAAGATTGTCACCGTAGCCAGATTTCCAAATACTGAACCATCAAATACTCGATAAGTGAAGGAAGCAGTTCCGTACCAATCCTGATTGGGAGTATAGATAAATTCCCCTAACAATATGTCGAATATTCCGAAAGATGGAACAGATTCTATCTGAATAGTGAGTGTGTCGCCATCTACGTCGTAATCATTTGCTAAGAGATCTGATATTAATATCGTCAATGATGTGTCTTCATCAGTAGTGTACTCATCATCTTCAGATACTGGAACATCGTTCACAGATGATATTGTGAGTGTCACAGTTGCTATATTACTATACATAGAACCATCATACAATTGATAGGTGAAGGTATCAATTCCAGACCAATCTACATCAGGTTGATACGAAAAAATTCCAGTTACAACATCGAGAAACATTGCTCCGTGTGAGGGAGCAGACACAAGAATGATCTCAAAACTATCTCCATCGACATCAAAATCATTGAGTAGTATTGTAGCCGCCACCAATTCAATATCTTCAACTCCTGTATACTCATCATCTCCAGCTACTGGAGCGTCATTCACAGGATTTACAGTAATTGTCACAGTAGCTGTGTTTCCATAAACTGTACCATCAAACACGCGATACGTAAAAGAATCCGTCCCATACCAATCTGAATCGGGAGTGTATTCAAAATCTCCTTCTAAGGATAATGTGAGAGACCCATGTTGGGGTTCTGTCACAATCTCAGCTGTAATAATGTTCCATGGTTCAGCATCATGATCATTTGCAAGAATCCCAGGTGATGCAATGGACAGTTGGAGATCCTCATCTGTAGTGTAAGCATCATCTTCTGCTACCGGAGGATGATTCACTAATTCAACGGTAATTGTTACAGTTGCAGTCGTACTATAATCCACGCCATCATAGGCACGATATTCGAAACTGTCAAGGCCAACAAATCCACTGGTAGGAGTGTAGACGAAACTCCCATCGGGATTCAGTACTAGACTGCCATCAGTGGGGTCTGAGATAAGATCAGTTTCAAGAGTATCGCCGTCGATATCAGTATCATTCTCCAAGACTCCGGATGCACTAATCATCAAGGTAGTGTCCTGATCCATTGTGTAAGAGTCATCAAATGCAACTGGTGCTACGTTAGTTGGAAAATCATCAAGATAACCTAGTCCTAGCAATCCTTTTTCGTAATGTTCCTCTAATGTAGATTGAGAAATGACAGTATTGTAGACAGCTACTTCATCTATCATTCCATGTAAGTAGTTGGGAATCCCAGTAGACCTATCCGCTCCGATTGTAACCTGACCTATAGGACCAGAGAAATAATCATTATAGTCGTAGATTATCTGTTCGGTACCATTGATATAGAACGAAACCGTACCTGGTCCGTTGTCCATTACAACGGCAACATGATGCCATTGATCAGCAGTTATTGAGGAGGAAGATGTGAAATAATTTCCAGGGGGTCCAGATTGGCGATCAAAATAGAGAGTACCATCTTTTATCGCAAAGTTATACATGATGTATGTGGAACTATATGAATTCATGAGGATAGTATGCAGACCTGATGTATCCGGGATATTTACCCAGGCTTCGATAGTGAGAGTTTGAATTGCGTAGAGACCTGTTGGGGAGCCAAAATCCACGAACTGATTCGGCAGTAGTTCTAATCCACTTCCAGCTATTCCAGTAACCCACGTTGGACCTCCAACAGTATGCCCGTTAACATACGGACCAACAGTATCGTACACATTACTGCCGCCATTTTCATTTAGTTCCCAATATGCCACCATACCAAGAGGTGCAGGCTCGATAGTAGAATCAACAATAATCTCACTTTGCGAAGTCCCATCAGAAATCACGGTGACAGGAATTAGATAAGGTGCAACAGTCATAACTGTGAGAATAAGTGTTAAGGATGCTACTACTAGACCTATTTTTCTATCGGCAAGCATGAAATGTTTCTCTCCCGGTTGCGATTACCGCTATCTTGATGTATTTCTTGAAAGTCCATGCTCGAATTTCAAGGTGTAATCGTGTTCAATCTCTCCTCGCAACTAAGTGAGAAGTACAAACTGGTTTCTTATTAATGCTATTTTCAATGGCGATTTTGATATCTAGTAGTGATTTCAACCGCACCAAAGATAAGAAGGACTATCATACCGTAAGTATTGGATGAATTGACAATGGGAAAGAAACTATACTGGGCAAATGCCTTATTCTCTGATGCTGATAGGAAGTTCAATGAAGTAGAGGTTGCGAAGGTTCGTGCTGCAGGATATACTATCTTCCTCCCGCAGGAAGCCTTCAGTGGTGATGCAGATCCCACTAACGAAGAGATATTCAGAGTTGATACAGATGAACTCCAATCATGCGATGCTATAGTAGCATGTCTTGATCAGTTTCCCATAGACAGTGGAGTAGCTTGCGAGATAGGAGTTGCCTATGGCTCCAATATTCCTGTAATTGGTCTGTATACCGACATCAGGAGTAAAAGAAAAGGAGCTGGGAGGATGTACAAGAACCAATACGTCCTTGGCGCAATCGAAGCAAATGGAGAGGTAGTGTACAGTATCGAGCAACTATTGAAAATCCTTCCAAAGTATACCTAAATCCAAGTTACAAGTCTAGCCTATCAAGTGCAGTTTTGAGTCTCCGTTTGAATCCCTCAGGGTCTTCTCCATCGAGCTTCTTACGAACCATTTTCCAAGTTGCTGCACTATTTGGATAGTCTACACTAAGCATATCATGAATGACTTCATCGATCCTCTCTGTATTCTCCTTGGTCACTTCTATCCCAAGTTCGGAGAATAATTGTTTCATCCTTATATTTTTGAAGTATTTAGGCATTGAATATTTAGGCATTGAATCTGTTGACGTTTTTTCCATTATTATTTCTTTTCCACGAGTATGCAACAACGTCTGTTTTCATCAAAATGTGTAATTCATCAAAGGTTTAGTCACTCAAGAAAATCTCACCTAATGCATCCACCCCATGAAAATCACTTGAGGAATTCATCAGAGTTAACACCAACAGTTACAACTTCTCCGGTTGCACAGACAGTATCTCCAGAGTAGAGAGAGCATGACACTGTAATCCTTTTACCATCAACCTCTTTTACGCGAGCTCTCAATATTACCGGTTTATCCAAGGGAGTAGGCTTCCTGAACTTGACAAAAAGTGATGCTGTAACGTACATGATGTTCTCATCTGCATCTGGCATCTTCTGAGCTGCTGCATGAGCGGTACCAGTTCCATGACAATCAATAATTGTAGATATGATGCCTCCATTGAGAATTCCTGGGAAAGCAAGATGATGTTCTTGAGGTATGAATGTAGCAACGGTCTCTTCATCATCCCAGTAACTCTTGAGTTGGAGACCGTGTGTATTGTTCTTACCACAACCCCAGCAGTATGTTGCAGCCTCTGGCCATGCATCTTGAATCGCTTCTTTCATGATTCTGCATCTTACGTAATCTCTTGTAAAGATAGTGCAATTCCCGAAGATGACAAGTATTTTGTAAGGGAATAACCAAAAACAAACTATGGTCTACATCCCTATTTTCATTGGAATAATCGTTAGTTTCCCCATACTTTACTGTTACTGGCAAATGATGAAACTTCCAAGGAACAGACCCGAGAAATATCACAAGACAACCAAGAAGGTAGTTGTTCTCGCAGGGGATAGTATCACCCACGGTCAAATCGGGGAGAATTACACAACCTTACTTTCACAGAGATTAGATAAAGAGCAGTTCGAATTCGTAAACGCTGGAATTAACGCGCATCTAGCGTGGAATCTTCTTCAGCGTGTTGATGAGATTATTAGATGTGAACCCGATTTCATCACAATAATGATTGGTACTAATGATGCAAATGCTGCAACATCTGAAACAGAAGCTGAATCCTATGTTAAGAGAATGGATCTTCCCCAAATGCCAGATCAAACATGGTATAGAAACGTTCTCCAAGAGATTGTGACCAGACTACAGAAGAGGACATCTGCGAAGATTGCATTGATATCAATACCTCCAATTGGAGAGGACCCAGATCATTTTGCCTTTCAACTAAGTTCAGAATACAGCAAGTCGATAGAAGAGGTGGCAAGCTTAACTGGAGTAGCATATCTCCCATTCCACGAGAAGATAATAGAAATTCTGAAGGACAAACCTGGAAATCCTACTTATCCATTGGAGAAAGCCAATATTGGAATGATAATAGCTGTTCTCAAGCGATATATTCTCAGAAAAGATTGGGATTCTATTGGTGAATCAGCAGGATTTCAATTGCATATCGATTATCTACATCTGAATTCTAAGGCAGCATCAATGCTTACAGATTTGATCGAGGAGTTCATCAAGAGTTCGTAATTACAGATTATCAGGATTAAATGCATATACTTTGGTAGTTTCCAATCCAGCATCCCGATGAATGCCGGCTTCAATATTCTCTTTCACTCTGAACATCCCATAGAGTGCTTCAAGAGTGTGATATCTCATGATAGCAAACTGAGTCACATTCAAATCAGATTCTCCAATCAGGAGTGATTCTATTTCCCCTGCATTTTCCACAATTCCGCCCAATTTTGCAACAACTCTCATTACATGGCTTCCATAAATACCATAAGCTTCTTCCCCATCTTTTCCTCTCTTTCCTTTGAATCCAGTGGGATATCTTGGCTCATCATAGTAACCTAGGAAATTAACCATAACAATAGGGACATCCTTCTTTTCCCTTCCTAATCTAAGTTGTTGATCTTTTGTTGGGAGGATATCTCTTACCGGTAAGAGATCCCAATTTAGATCGTCACCTAATAATTCAACAGATGAAAGTGAGAAAATATATTTCATCATGAAACGAATTAGTCGAATCTTCATCTTCGATTCAGTTTTGACTGTAAATAGTCGGATCTTCTCAAAGTTGTTATCTCTGAACATTTCAACAGATTGCAGTAATTCAGAGGGGGAGGGGTATTCAACAAGAAATATTGAATCCCACTCTTCGTCTTCTTTGCCTATCCACTCAAATCCGCTATGACCAGACCAAAGAATCTTACCATCCCCGATTGCGGATTTTACTAATTCTTCTTGACCATCATGTTTCAAGAGTACAAGGATAGAAGATGCAGATTTTACCATTTTCATTACCAATTTATGTTCACGAGACCCTTGGGATAAGTCTTTTTCAATCAGGAGTAGAACCGGAGTTTTTCTTTCGTAAATCCACTTTGCGGCAGTCCCCATAATACTAATACCGTTAATTGTCTGAGAATGATTAGGTCGAGTCATGAATAAGAAACTGAAGTTACTGCTTCTAATACCAATCCTAGTGATAGGAATCGTAGTGGGATATTCAAACGGGATGGGGATTCCTCTTAGTACTGCAGAACCGGATCTAGTATTTCCAATTCCTGAATCTGATAAGATTACACAACTCTCGGCATATCATACTCCAGATTGGGGAGAACCAGGAGTGTTCCATAATGGAATAGATTTGGTGATTTCAGAAAACGTTACAATAATATCACCAACCTTTGGCACTATCGTGTCATATAGCGAAAACGTCAATCCCTATGCGGGGAATATTCTTTTCGTGATTGCCATTGCTATCAATTTAGCATGGGAGGTTCATCTGGTTCTAGAACCAGGATTCCAAGATACAGTAAACAATTCTCTCCAGAGCTCTCTCATCGATGTTACTGTTGGACAACAAGTCGTTCCAGGAGATGAATTAGGAACTCTTCTCTTCAGTGAGCATTATCCCCATCTTCACTATATGTTACTGCATTTCGGTGTTGATGTATGTGCTTACAACTACTCGTCGCCATTAGCACAGATGGCTTTCAATGATATTGCAACTGACTCAAACAGTACGATTCTATTTCCATACACAGCTCCAAATCCAATATTATCACCAGTAAGTTTCGTTATCATTGGAGGTTCAGTCATCTATCTTCTCATTGTGCTGGTTGTATTTCGATCCAGAAAGTAACTTGGATACATCGAAGAAGTTATGTATCTAATGAACAATTGTTAACATAGTGTCGTGTTATAGATGAATAAGAAAAAGGATGAATGGGAAGTTACCTTATCACCAGAACAATTCAAGGTCCTTCGAGAGTGTGGCACTGAGCCACCATTCACAGGCAAGTATGTAAACCATAAAAATGACGGAATCTATGTCTGTGCAGGTTGTGGTAACGAACTCTTTTCTTCTGATACAAAATACGAATCAGGAAGTGGATGGCCTAGTTTCTGGAATCAGACATCTGAAGACAGTACAAAGAGAAGAATCGATAATAGTTCAGGGATGAAGAGAATTGAGATCATCTGTAAGAAGTGTGGCGGTCATCTCGGACATGTTTTCGATGATGGACCTAATCCCACAGGTCTAAGGTACTGTGTGAATTCACTTTCACTTGATTTCAAAGCTGCAGACACTGAATAAATCAATCCTGTTCTTTCCGCACCACGCGGTTCAACATGTTTTTGTATAGACCAATCGTTTCCAGTTTTGATTATTGGGTGATAATAATGTCAGAACACTGGGAGAATGAAGAACAGATTGTAGACGCAACAAAAGAACCAATCACTAAGAAACACCTTGTAGAAGACTTACGTAAAGCAGGAGTGAATCCTGGTGATACTCTCATTGTTCATACATCATTGCGAACCATAGGTTGGATTGTGGGAGGTGCAGTCACAGTTATTGCTGCGCTCATGGAAGCAGTTTCAGATCAGGGTACCGTTGATTGAAAGTTGGACAAACTTGGACATAAGTCTAAGCAGTCCGCCCACCAACGGCAGTGGGCTTTGTGAGTTGTTGAACATGCATTATATTCCGTGCGGCATTCATATCAGCGTGAAAGTGTTCCTCACACTTGGAACAATGGAAGTACTCTCCACCCTTCTTCTCAGTAGTAGAGGTTTCATCTACTACTCGTACTCCTCTCTCCCCACATTGATGGCAGGTCTGGGAGGTCCACGCGGGATTCACCAGCCAGAGCCCTCCATTCCTATGACCCAAGGCCTCGCGTCTGTAACGAACACCCTCAATCATCATCCCCCACAGATTCGTGGAGAGGTTCCAGCTGTGTCTTCTCATGCCTCCCTTTCCTTGGAAGGAGCGGAGGTCCTCAAAGTAAATGGTCTTCACGCCATGACGTTCACAGAACCACACGGTTTCAGAGGCTACCTGATGGGAGATCTCACGGTCTATGCGACGGACCTTGCGCCATACTGCCTCCAGCTCATTCTCCTTCTTGACAAGGTGAGCTGGGGACTGCATTTCCGCGTGTTTTCTCTCCCAGTTGTTTCTCTTCAGTGCCACCTCTGACATCAGTACTCTGGTCTGTTGTCTGAGCTTCTCTCTCTTCTCAAATAGATCCTGTCTTCCAATCATAGTTTCCGAGTAAGTATCATCTCCATTCTTCACAGACACCACCATAGAGTGCCTGAGTCCCCTGTCCACTCCAGCCTTCCTCTTTCTGGTCGACTGACCTCTCAATGTTTCTCGTAGTAGTTCCTCATCAGGAGCCATGAAGGGGATCATCAGTGTGACCTTCTTTCCCACCACCTTGATGATGGGAGGGGCTGACCTTCTGGTCCTCTTCAGGTCTTGAATCATCGATTTCAGGTTCTGAATGTGGGTTTCGTTCTTCTCAGGCTGTGCACGTTCCTTAGCAAGTTCACGCGTGTACCGATGGAGCCTCATCATGTTGTTCAGTTGCACACTCATGTCATCGTAGCGAGCCGCCCTGTACTCAAGTTGTACTGCCCTCTGCGGGTATCCCAGTCCTCTCGCTTCCTCAGCCTTCCTCCTGGCCCGTGCAGCCTTTCTTGGAAACCAGTTGAGGAACCTGAGTCGTACTGTCTGGTTCTTGTAGGGTGACTTTGTGTCCAGTTCATGCCCCTCGATTCCAGGAGGTGTCTTGATGTACACTATCACCTCATTCTCCCTCTCAGAGTCTGGCATGAACCAGTACCCCTGACCAGTAGTGTTCTCGGTACTCGCAGCAAAGTCCACCGTGTCCCTCTGGAAGGTCGGGGAGAAGAAGGGGAACCCGTCCCTCTTCCACTCTGCCACTTTGTCGATGAGGAATATCTCGGTTCGAATCTTGTCAGGGGAGCTTTTCTCTAGTAGTTCTCGGACTGTCTTTCTCCTTTCACTCTCCTTCAAGGGATTGGCCTTCCGGACCTCCTTCCTCAGCACACTCTTCACTTGTCTGCATGCAGAAAGGGCATAGTGGAATGAACCTTTGGACCTCTTCTCGATGGTGTCCTTCACCTTTCGAACGACGTCTGAGGGAATCCTTCGATTCCTCATCAGTCGCAGGATTTGCTGATTGTCTGAGGAAAGAATATCTAGCAGGGAGTTCACAAGTTCTCTTCGAGTGTTTTGGGCATAGATGATCCGGGCTGCGGTTTCAAGGGCGTTTCTGTGCATCCTCTCATACACAAGCTGTCCGAACTCATTGTCAAGAGTCCACTTGAGCTTCTGTTCCTTTCTAAGAACTAGATATAACATACCTCTGTGTTCATCCAGCTCCTTTCCGAGTGACTCTGCATATGAGAGGTTTGAGAACACCTTCTCCAGAATCAGGTTCACAGCCTTGCGGTAACTGGAGAAACTCTGGGACAAGACAGCAAAGTCAATGTTGTTACACTTTCGACCACTGAGTCTACGCAGGGTTTCTGACGGTTCAATCACACTTGTTGGCTTTCTACCAAGTCCCTTTCGTGTTATCACTCTATGATACGAGTTCAAAGAGAATTTCTGAACGAGAAAGGTCGATGAAGGGCTACGATAGTAATCGTCCATTGTCTGTTGCTCTGGTCTTACAGAAGTAGAAACCGTTTGCACGCGGGGACGACGCCGCGAAGAATCCTTATGCATCGACACTTCACTACTATCCATGTTTCTTTTGAGGTATTTAAGCCCATACTTCGTATGGTCTACGGTAGTAACCAGAATAAAAAATCGTTCATATATTTGAATTAATAGAATGGAGTTTAAAGCCAAATAGATAAGAAATAACAAAGAATATGGAATTTATGATTCCGTAAAAAACAGAGAAAATTATAAGAGCTCAAGTACATGAAATGATGATGACTCGCTCCAGAGGACGCCCGATCAAACCAATTCCGGTTCATCCAGAGAGAGTCATATCAAGAGCCGTGCAGGCAGGCCTCTCGATAGCTGTGGAACTCCAGAGAAACATCACCAACCAAGTCACGAGGAAGCACTACGAGAGTTCCCAGAGCACATGGACCAACAACAGACAGGCCTACCAGTCCACAGGGGACTACACCTACATCCGAAAGGCTGAACCCCCTGTCATGGACAACAACCACAAGGTCCTGTTCGAGAACGCTGCAAAGTTTGGATTCATGGAGGTGAGTAGGCAGAAAAACTCGGATGGCACTGTCGGTCCCATCAACCAGAGACTCAATGCGTGTGGTGCTGCACTGAGAGAGTTCTCTCACTGTTCTTTTCTGTTTCCTGAGGCTGTGGAGTATGGGACACAAAAATACACCATGGGTCAGGACACGATGGAGTTCCGACTGGCGGGGTATGACTCATCGTCATTCGGTCCAAGGGTCTTGCTGGCTCACCCCGACCTTCCATCTATGGACTTTGGAGACGCAGTCCGCAGTCACAACGAGTACATTGCTACTTACTGTGCAATCCACGATGTCCCTGTCAGGGAAACCACTCGGTACAGTAACCTGTTCCTGTTATTTGTCCGCCCGTACCTCGAGTACCTCTATTCAGAGTACAAGACAGGAAAGCCTGGGTTCCAGAAAGGAGTGTATCATGCACTAAGACAGATCAAGGAACTTGTGATAGAGGCGGGCTTTGTTCCCACTATGTACGAGGACAGGAGGGTTTCCAGAGACCACGAGTTCAACTCTCCAGCGGTCAAGCTCGAATTCTTCGAAGACCAGCTCGGGGAAGCAGAAACACTCTATGGAAGTGAACACCCACTGGTCACCGAGGTCCGGAGGCTGAGGGATGGAGGGGTCAAGCGGAGCTATGCACTGGATGACCCGGATGATCCTGAGGAGGCGTGTTTGACCGTGATGGATGTCGACTTCATCAGAGAGAGGGCAGCCCAGAGAGCTGTCTTCACGGGGTCGATATTCCACAGACGAATCGCAGCGCTCTTTCCAAGCCCATGGCACGTCAACGATGTCATCTTCAACGGAGACCGCTATACACAGGACTCCGAGTACATCATAGTTTCAGAGCTGCCTGTACACACAGAGTGTGGAGTTGTGAAGATCGACTTGGTGCTCTTCGAACGTACGGTTTCAGAGGACGGAAAGTCTGTCTTCTGGAAGCCAAGACAGGCCTATGAAATCAAAACCAGGAAGGCACAGAAGTGGTGGGTCGAGCCGGACTTCAAGAAGTCCGAGGTCCGAATTACACAGAGAGTGGTGCCTGAGTTTCCCATGGATGACCTCCCTATGAATAACGAGATGTGGGATGCCATCGTCGACTCGACCCCCAGACTATCCACCCAGAAACAGCTGGACTCCTATGTCAAGGCTCTCTCTGATGCATTCAAGCAATCCACGAAGAGAGAGCTTGGAAAGATCCTGACAGGTACAGTCATCGTCGACTCCACATCGGACTTAGATAGTGTCAGGAGGACCATGGAACAGCTCATAGTACATGCGTTCGAGAAGATGAAGGGAAGAAAGCGCAGGATCAAGCGCACTGTCTTTGAACCAGAGGGAGATGATCGGATTGCTCTGGTCGTCCACAAACAGGAACCTCCATCCAGGGAGAATACCAAGGTGGTCAAGGCTCCGTGGGAGCCAGTCTATAACCCCTTCAGAGGGAAGAGGAATTCAAAGAGAGAGTTCATCCTCTATCTCTCTGGCAAGTCTCAGACTTCTGGAGGTCAATCTGCGGCATGGCACGCAAGGTACCATCATGGATTCCAGATGCTCCATGACATACAGACTTCGAAGAATGCTACGGACACTGTCTGGATAGACCTTGCAGACCAGTTCAGTGATCCAGGCCTTGCTGAGGTACGACTACGCCTCAGACCAAGGGGATACTCAGAGGAAGAGCTGACCAAGGTCCAGCCTGATCATATCCGAGAGTTCTTTGAGTGTGTCGAGGTCAGAGGATATCTTGACTCCATCCTATCTTTTCTATATGGGGATAGCAAGGTCCCAGAGTTCACCCTCAAGAGGAGGAAGAAGAAGGATGCTCACAGAGTGATAGTCATCACTGGAACCGACACACTCAGGGATGCCACACCGTCCTTTCACCGTGAGAAACTAAGAATTATGATGGACAGGCTTCTCAGTAGTATTCCAGATGACAATCAGACCACAGTGGTCTGGTTCGATTCACCTGTGCCCTCTGTGGACAAGGCCCTGCCATACTCAGGCAGAGCCCTCCTCCCGTTCTATGACGACGACTCACTGTCCGAGGTGGTGACAGACATCATCTGGAACCTGCCCGTTGCACCAATTGGAGCCTTGCAGCCTGAAAGGTGGAGGTTGCCAATAATTGGCGACTCGCCTATGCATGATGACATCAGGGTGATTGTCCGCCACTCACCGTCCAGTTTCTCCACAGAGCTGACTCACGTCCCGTTCCTGAGGGGATGGTCCAAGAGGTTCAGGAACAAGGGGAGGGGTTTGGTAATTCAGGACAGAGAGATACACGATGTTGTACCTGACAAGAGTGTTCGAGACCGGATGAAACTCCTCGCCCTCACTCAGATTCCCTGGCTGGTGCGACTGTGGCCTGATGAGCAACCCATCAGAAACTCCAAGAGAAACCTCAAGGAACTGTTCAGGAAACTCGACAGAGAGCTTCGAAGACCTCCTCAAAAGCTTACAATCAGAAGGAGGCTGCTTGGGGAGAAGACGAGAGCCCCCACCATTCTCGACCTTCTCCGTTTCAGGTTACCCGACACTCGCGACGCCAAGTCCTATGCAGCAGTGACCGTGGGCAAGATCAACTCACAGAGACTGTACCGTTCTCCCAACAAGCTATTGACACAGCCTCTCAGAGATTTACCTCCACCTACACAACTTGAAGAGATTGCAGTTCCTGATGAGCCAGAGATTGACACAGTGTTTGGAATCAAGTTCGAGGATGAGGATGATTTGAACAGACCGTGGTGGATGGTCATGCAGGACCCAGATAACGTGGCGAGAATGCTTGTGGGCTGCTTCATTCACAGACCCCCAACCAATGATGGTTTCCTGTGGGCTGTGACCAGACAGGACACCCTGAAGGAGTTCAGCGTCGAAGATATCCTTGGTTTCTCACAGATCATCTTGAGGGGGTCCAGGACTGATGCAGGAGGGATGCAGACCTGGCTCTCCATGTCTGATAGCGACCAGGAAACTGACTCGGGAGTCCTCGAGGTGATAGGTAGCAGGGGACGCTCGACAGTGGGCCATCTGCGAGCCTTCCGTAACACCCCCTCTGAGGTCCCACAGACCCTGACAGTATCAGACACGCTTCCAACAGAAGCCTTCTATGACCGTGCAGTGGACGCACTTCGAAGGTACATAGAGTCAGTGACCAGTCCCACTCCTGTCACTGTGAGGTTTGAGAGGGTGGAGGAAGGATGCCAGCTCGTGTTCATCGAAACTGAGAATGAAGAGGTACTCCAGACGGTCACACTGGAGTACACTGCAGACCTCATCTCTCTGCTCAGATGGCCCATGATAGAGTCTGGTCCCATGTACACGGACTCTGGGAAGTATGTGATATGGAGTGTCTTTGACGACATTGAATATGAAGAGTTTGACTTCTTGAAACCGTTTGTCACATTCAAGGCTTCACGGTCTGCCCCTGAAGAGCTTCCAGAGCGAATATCACAGTTCTTTGACGAGGCTGAAACCATAGCGGTGGGCATCGAGCACGACCAATCTGTCTGTCCCATGGTTACAGACGAGGAGGGAGTAGACCATGGAGAGTGCTGGAGAGTCACCCTTCCCTCAGACTGCCCAGAGCCTGTCAGACGACAGCTTGGGAGGACCATGAGTGGGGAGGAACTCAACGGTTTCCTTGCCCCTGGAATGCTCTTTGCTGCTGGGAAGCTGTACATACTCAAAGTTTCTCAACCGGAGGTATCTGAGAAGGACGAGAGTGTTGTGTTCCACGAGGACAAGTTTATCCGGATATTTCTCCGGGAAATGGGTCAACCTCTGAAGCCCCTTGCACCAGGGACCTTCCTTCAGGTGGCGGGTCAAGAATGGCACGTAGAGGCCTCCTGGCGTGATATAGACCATCTTGAGTGGAATGCACAGTCTACAGTTTCAGGACTGTATGCCAGAGATAGTCGAGGAACTATAGAGCTTGAGCATGGGCATGGTGCAAAGAAGGAGTGTGCAAGGATACTGGGCCTGATCACGTCAGGAGTCCCAGATGGTCGAGTCGAGAACCTCTCCCAAGTTGAGGAAGCAGTGCGGTCCGGTCTCAGGAGCAGTGGATACTCATCCAAGTCGAGTCCACCGTGTGAGCTCCGTGTTTCAAAATCGACAGGAACTGTCTTCAGCTTTGGTGTCATTCCAGTGGGAGGGGGTCTAGACGAGTCCTATGTGGACATCACCATTGAGGCGGACTGTAGTGAGTCACCAGAACAGGTCCTGAATATGCTGGATGCTGCGTTCTTGGAGGGGGACCTGAGTCATTACAACTTCAGGAATAAGATGTCGTTCTGGAATAGACTTTCCGCATGGGTTGAAAGAAACGTTCCTGATGTCGAGTTGTTGGTCGAAGAGGAGGTTGAGGGAGAACAAGAGTATATCGAATCTGAGTATGAAGAGGGACTGGAACCTGACTACGAAGAGGGATTGGAAGAAGAACAAGAGGAGGAGGAGTGAACCTGACCTTTCTTGAAGGCGGCCGCACGGAGTCCATAGACCCGACCTGAGAACGAGGCGATGAGGGCAATCATGTCAGTGACCAGCTCCTCCTGTGGAGACTGTGATAGAGGCTCATGGAGAATGACGAGTTTCACACCGTAATCTGTCAGGATGCGTTCAATGAGGTCCACGCCGAAGCGAGCAAGACGGTCCCTATGAGTGATGAACAGGATTTCAATGATTCCCTTTTGTGCTAGGTTGAGGAGTCTTCTGAGCCCTCGACGCTTCATGTTAAGCCCAGAGCCGATATCTGTGAAGACCAGAGGGCGGGTCCTGAAGTGGTGTTTGCAATGAGTGGTGAGTGTCTTGAGTTGCCGGTCTAGGTCACCATCGGTCTTCTGGCGATGCCCTGAGACCCGAGCGTAGATAGCACACTGTTTCCTATCAGGATGTTCAATGACCTCTCGTTGGAAAATACTAAGGAGCCGGTTTACTTCAGAGAGCGGGATCCGTCGATGGTTCCCCGGAGTTCTTAGGCAGTAAATGAAACCTTGTTGATTCCAGCGGCGAATGGTCTTTGTGCATACACCAAGTCGTCGAGCTGCCTGCGATACTGTAAACATGGTCTAATTCATTAGACACCTGTCTGATAAATGTCTAAGTTTGTCATAGATTCTTGCAGCTGTTGACGACCCTTGTTATGCCTACTCAATCCACTGACATAGGTGAACCATCGAGATGGCAACATCCTCCAGTTCCTGAAGAATGGTGGCAGATAATTCGAGATGAAATGCCACCATATAATCCTGAAACAACTCCAACTCGAAAGATGGGAATCGTCGTAGAAACATTTCGCAAGTATCCCAATGTACATCGTAGTGAACACCCAAATGCCTCATTTGGCGCATGGGGTAGAAAAGCAGAATATGTTGTTGAAAGCCATCCTGTTGATGATGTCTTTGGAGATAATAGCCCTCTAGGAAAACTTTACGAACTAGATGCAAAAATACTGCTTGTTGGAACTGGATTAGAAGCCAATACATCACTACATTATTCGGAATACAAAGCAGATCTTCCGAATATGCCAATAGAGAAAAAGGGCGCTCCAATTCTAGAGAACGGAAAAAGAGTCTGGAAGACCTGGGAAGCACATGAATGGGATGATGAGGATTTCCACAAGATAGCAGCTGATTATGAGGAGAAGGCTGGACTCTCACCTATCTATATTGGACTAGCAGCGAGCCACATATTCTCAATGAGAGATCTTATCGATTATGCCGTAGGCTGGTTAAAGAAGAACAGACATTATAGTAAGGATGAGAGTAATTAGTTCCAAACTTATCATTCTTTGTTAGATTTCATCGCATGAAAAGCGAGCCTCTTAGCTGATTCTCGTTTGTTGTTGATATCCTGAGCCTGAGTTCTAATCTCATCAAAGAGTTTCTTTCTGCCCATTATCATCTGTTCCATGAAAGTAGATACAACTTCAGATCGACTCTTGAAGACCTCAAGTTCTACAAGTGCATCCAGAACTTCAACGATGTAGGGACTCATTCGTGTCATTACAGAAATCTCACGGTTCTTCAAACCCATACTTTCACGAGAGAATTGGCCCATCAACTCAGCTCGTAACGATTCTTGATTGGGGACTGCTTCCCCAACAATTTTTTTCTTCGACATGCTGCAGTGGCTCCAATTTAGAGTACAATTGGTTAGGTCAGGACATACCTTTTTAAGGTTTCATGTAATGGACAATACGTAAGAGTATTACACATTAGTGTAATGGTGAAGTAAAATGACAACCAACGCCGCACGCCAAATCCGCGCATTTGCGGATGAAATACTACAGCAAACCAGCTTTAGCCTTGAGAGCCCAATTTCCCACAAAGGTCTTTCATTGGTTCCAATCATTCCTATGACTGAGTCTGCCATTAATGAGGAATTCATCAATGCTGCAGAAGCTTTTGAAATAGAGAGTTTAGTAATCACGGAAGCTGGGGATGCTGTCAATACCATAATTGCACAGAATACAGGCCAGAAAACTATACTGATTGAAGAGTCTGAAGTTCTTGTCGCACCCAATAGTCAGGATCGCATTGTCGTATCCAGTATTCTACTCCAACCAGGAGAAGAGAAGAGAATCCCCGTCAAGTGTGTCCATGCACCACATGGGCTTAATCCAGGAGCTGGATTCCACTCAACGGGTGCAGGTTCGCTTGAGCTAAGAAGAAAGGTCAGGAAGATGAAGTATCAATCTATCATGAGCGATGTTGAACACTATCAACCTGAAACTGCAGTATCCCAAGGAGAGGTTTGGTCAGAAGTGGAACGATACTGCAAAACATTGGGAATGAAAGATCCAACCAAGTATACAGATGCCTTGGCTAAGGTACAAGAGAAAGCTACCGCAGTTGCCAAGGAAATCAGGAACAGTCTACCTGAGAACACCTGCGGGGTCATTGTTATAGACTCCAAAGGTAAACCAGTCGCTTTTGAGATGTATCGAAGACCTCAGGCCTTCAGCAAACGTGCAGGTTACCTGGAATCCCTTACAGTAGAGCTCTATGATGTGGAGAAGAAACCTCTTGAGGGGGAAGCAGCATGGAGTAGTGCTCTTCAGCTGTTACTAAAAATGAAAGAGATTGATGACGACAATGTCGCATCAAAGGTCGATTCGGAAAGTGTCATTATTGGGCTCGGTGAACTAAGAGGAGAAGCTGTTCTCGCCACGGGTAATGAGGCAATTCTCTATTGTTCGCTAAGCCTGTAAGGGACAGAGCTATAGGGTTTGCCCTATAGCTTTTCTTTTTTGGAAAGGATTTTGAATCTGAAAAAAAACCACCACTAAAAATTCCGGAAACAAATCCACTCATCTTTCTCAGGTTTGGTTTTCCAATCGCGGGCTTAGGTGTAGGCTTCATAATCCCGGATTTACTAACTACAATTGCGCTGACTGTACTTTTCTATCTCAGTCTCGAGTAACATGTCGGGAGAAACTAGTGGCAACGACCAACTAAGCAAGAGCTCTATCCAGATCAGCGAGGAATTTCTCCTCATCTTCTGCAAGTCGTTCCTTGACAGCTTTCCACGTTGAAGAACAGTTCTTGTATTTGGTACCAACGAGAGCATGTATCTTCCTGTCAATTTCGCGTTTATTCTCAGGAGTTGGTTCAATTCCAATCTGTGTGAAAATCAACTTCATGTGTCTGAAATAGCAAGTCATCAATGGCACCTGATTCTCCTGAGGGGGAGCTTGACTATCAAACTTTCGGACACGTTATTTCCAGTTTGTATGATTTCAGAGATGATGGCTGCTTCAAACTATCCCCTTTTATTCTTGAATTCATCAGATTCGAGAACGGAGGTTTGAAATTTCAATGTCAAGTAACCCTAAATTGCGTACTAGTGCATCTGGTCTTCTTGTGCTTTTGATAACTGGTACAGTGTTTGGGCTTCTTCCAGGGGGTATATTTGCACAGATCTCATCTCCACTATCAGAGAGAGTAGCTGATAATGGGATGGACATTGCAGTAAGTACGTATTTTGGAGGATCTGAGCAAGAATGGGTATCTAAGTCCGATTTTGATAGTGAAGGAAATTTAGTTCTTACAGGAATGACAATGTCTACTGACTTGCCATTATTGAATGCTAATCAAGCCGAATATGCAGGTCATGGAGATGCCTTTATTCTAAAGATGAATCAACAAAGTGAGATTGTTTTTGCTACATATTTTTGCGGGCAAGGGTTAGAAGAATCGATGTCACTCACAGTGGATGATGAGGATAATATCATAATTGCAGGAGCTACTAGCTCCGATGACTTACCACTGCTTAATCCAATTCAAGATGAACTAAATGGTTCCACTGATGGCTTCATTGCAAAATTCAGTCCAGCTGGAAACCTCCTTTTCTCAACATATCTTGGCGGGAGTGAAGGAGAGAGGATAGAACGCAGTGGCGTCGATCTTTATGGTAATTATCTGTTTACTGGGAGGACAGAATCAGATGATTACCCTATTACGCTTGGTGTGCTTCAGGAAACATTTGGAGGTGGCGTTTCCGACATCTTTGTCACAGCTCTTAGTGACGATGGTCAAACAATAGCATATTCCACATATTTTGGGAATACCGCTGAAGAGGTCGGTCTCGATATCGATGTTGACCCTAACGGGGATTTAGTGATTGTTGGTCTTGCTTATGATGTTACAAATACAACAGAGGGAGCATATCAAAGAGATTACGGAGGAGGACAATCAGATTCTGTTATTGTGAAATTCAGTTCGAATTGTACCGACATATTGTGGTCAACTCTTCTGGGTGGCAATGGCTGGGAATTCTGTGATGATGTAGATTTTGATAGTTCTAATAATATCGTTACAGCAGGATATACTAGTTCTACTAACTTTCCCTTGGTAAATCAATTCTACAATAACACTCCAAATCATGATGTATTCTTTGCAAAGCTGGATCCAAATGGAGAAACTTTAGTGATGTCAAGCTATCTCGGAGGCAATCTGGAAGATCGCTCATATGGGATGGAAGTTCTATCAGATGATACGATTATCATTTCATCTTCCTCATACTCTACGGATATGCCTACACTGAATGCAATTCAATCCAACAATAGCGGAGGGTGTGATGGATATGTAGCAATCATTACTGAAGATGAATTGGTGTTTGCAACGTACCTTGGTGGAGAACGTAATGAATATGTGATGGGTCTTAGTGTATATGAGGAAGAAACAGTTGCAGTAGTTGGATATACTTACTCACTGAATCTGACTTTGTTCAATCCGATTCAAGAACAATATGCTGGTAATGGAGATGTCGTAATTTGGATTCTTCAACCAGTAACGGAAAATATCGTTGAGCTTCCTTGGATGCTGATTGCAACAGTTGCAGGAGTGGGAGTATTGGTATTAATCGTGTTATTGATTATGAACAAGAAAAGATGATCGAGCTGAACTAGAATCGATGATGGTAACGATAATATGATAGAATGTGTAAGGTAGTTTAGTGATACTCAAATGGCGCATATCAGAGGAATCGGTGGAGTGTTTTTCAAGTCAAAAGACCCAAAGAAACTCCAAAAATGGTATATTGAGAATCTGGGTTTAAAACCCGATAAGGCAGGGTACATCTACTTCAAATGGGAAAATCTAGGTACACCGGGATATACATTGTGGTCCCCATTTCCCGAAGAAACAAAATATTTTGAACCAAGCAAAGCTGAGTTTATGATCAATTTTGTTGTGAGCAATATTGACCAGTTCATAGACGAGTTGCGTGGCAAGAAGGTCGATGTTGACAAAAGGGGCGTTGAAGACACAGAACAGGGTAAATTTGCATGGTGTATGGATCCTGAAGGAAATAGAATCGAACTCTGGGAACCTAAGAGTGACTAGAGTCAGAAATAAATGCTCTAAGTAATCTTTTTTATAGTTAAGTTTTCAACAACACATAGGTGGAGGCCCTATTTTGAAATATAGAAAAGTCGGAAAGAGCGGTCTTAAGATAAGTGAGATTTCCCTGGGTTCCTGGTTGACCTATGGGGGAACCGTTGAGAATCAAATTGCAAAGGATTGCATGACCGCTGCAGTCGAGAATGGAATCAACTTCATTGATTGTGCTGAGATCTATGCTGGGGGGAAGGCGGAAGAGGTCATCGGTGAATGGTTATCCGAAGAAACCGTTGATAGAAAGAATCTGGTTATTTCCAGCAAGGTATTTTGGCCAACTAGCAAAGACATCAATGATTGGGGAAACAGTAGAAAGAACATCTCGAATGCTATCGAGGACACATTGAATCGCCTCAGAGTTGATTACATCGATATCTACTATCTACACAGATACGACTACACAACTCCCGTGAAAGAAACAATTGCCACCATGGATGGTCTGATTAAGTCAGGCGATATTCGTTACTGGGGAACTTCTGTTTGGACTGCGGCTCAACTTGAACGAGTGAATGCAGCCGCTAGAGAGCTTGGTGCTCACAAACCCATTGTGGAACAACCAATGTACAATATGCTCTCTAGATTTATCGAGCTTGAGATAATGCCTGTTGCAAAAACTCATGGAATGGGCTTTACGGTTTGGAGTCCAATGGCACAAGGGCTGCTCACTGGAAAGTATAATGATGGTATTCCTGAAGATAGTAGAGGTGCAAAATCAGAGATGATGAAGAACATACTAAATGAAGACAATCTATCCAAGGTAAGAAAACTGGGAGAGATTGCATCATCCCTAGACATTACTACAAGTCAACTAGCATTAGCTTGGATTCTCAGAAGACCAGAGATATCAGCCGCAATCGTAGGAGCAACGAAACCAGAGCATGTCGTCGAGAGTGCGGGTGCATCCGACGTGACTCTATCATCAGACATTCTTGAACAGATAGAGGAAATCCTAGACAACAAACCACAATGGCCACCTACATATGCACCAAACATCTACTATCAAGATAGAATGAGATAATCAGAGTGGCTAATGCATGCGTTATCCGCTCTCTTATTATTGGATAGAGAGGGCTCAGATGAACGATGAATTTCCATGGGATGCCAAGTACAACTATCAGTTGAACAACCGTACACCAGAACGGATTACGTGCTTCTAAACTCACTATTCCATGTGGTGCGAGGAATCATCTTCATCGCGCTCTCATTTGTCATTAGTAATGCATCAAGTGTACTTTTTGGAATTGGAATTGTAGAACTGGTTATTGCTTGGTGGTTCTGGAGCCAGAAAATTGAAGCGTGGGGAGTTTCAGCTGGAGTCTGCTTCTTCCATATTTTAGTCCCACAAATACTAGGTGTATCATTGATTGCTGGAGTATTCATTCTTGTGATATGTGGAATTCAGTGTATAATACTGGGAATCATTCGAAAGGATGGAGGTTATAGTTTTGTTCGCTTAGCTAGCGTTGATACGCAAGAGATTCGAATCCCTGGAATCCTTCAACGACGAGTATTTGGTCTAGCAGTAATCGCGCAAATCTTGAAATCTATTTTTGTACTTCTAGGCGCTGTAATGCTCTATCCCATCTTAGGTCTGTCAGAATTAATTCCATGGCTTGGGTTTTTCCCCGTAATTCCTGCGATTGTGATCTTGGGATTCTTAGACCTGATTGCAGGATTAGGAATGTATCTCGGAAAAGACTGGGCATATCAATTGACAGTAATTATGGTCCCAATCTCTTTTCTAGAAACTATGCTGACCCTCTTATCCCCAGTCTTTCTGATTGCGATTTGGATCTTGTTCCTCCTCAATACATGCTTAGCTAAAGATGGATTCTATTACAAACTTGTTCAACAAGAACGAAAATAGCCCTTGAAACCATAACCAAGTGGAATCATTGGAGGAATAGGTGCAAGAATAATAGAGGTTCGGGGATATACAACAAGTTCAGAAATTACAATAGCGGGATTTGAAAATCCGTGATAATGTGATATCTGAAATCTTGACCTCAGCTAGATGGTTGACTGATGTCCATGTTGGATGTCGTTTCTTCGTGTCAACATCGATTATCTGCTCGCACTCAAAAATCCGTGCACCTTAATACACTCCTGTCCTCATTAGACATTATGAACGGACTAGGGATGTGGCTCACTCCTAGAGATAGGGCCATACTGAAAGCCCGGAGGAAGAAGTCTTCTTCTCAAGGGAAGTCCGCACTCCCCCAGAGGACACCAGCCTTGAAAGGGGAGTCCGTGGCCGACCCCTATGACCAGACTTCACTTGTGGAGTTTGCGAGGAGTAAGGACCCTGCCATGGTAAAAGCTGTGGAAACACCGACTGCTATCACACCAACTGGTGAGTGTGATGTAACGCAGCGGACAGAAGCCGGGTCCCATCGGAGGAACGATGTTCCAGTGAAGAGGGGCAAAGATCGCAACACTTTGAAAGACTCCGGTCTTTCAGATGCTGGCGACAGCAGTCGTGAGAAAGGTGAAACACAGGAGTCTCTTACAGTTCACTCACAATTGTAAGATAGGGTTTTCTGGAGAACACGGAATGTACAAATACAAATCGCATATTGAAATCATATCTATCGGAGTAGTTTGAAATGGGTAAGGGTTTAGCTATATTTGGACTTCTACTAATAATCGCAGGAATAGTGCCACTCATTTTGCCATTTATTGCGGGCTATGAAATATATGCTGCAGACTTCTTTCTGGGTTACTATACACTCGCCTTAGCAGGTGTTGAGTTTTCAGAACTGATGCTCATTCTATTTGGACTGGGTGTGGTCTTCCTTGTACTCGGTGCAGCGGAGTAAGCCATGCATAAACAACAAAATGAAATCAAGGGGAGAATTATCTCCCCATATTATTTTTTTCACACTAACTAGTCGATTCCCAGTCTGATCGACTGAAGTTATAATTGATAAGCTGAAGCAGTCATGTATACTCGATGATTATCTATTTTGTTATCGCAATAATAGGAATAGTAGCTGTAGTCCCAATTCACTTTCTTTCGGTAGAACATTCTAGATTGGAACAAAGATATGGATTGGAGAAAGGAGAGAAGATAGGTGCCGTCCTAGGGATGATTTCAGGGTGGGGATTTTTCATTTTCTTGATAATCATCTGGATTGCACCACAACCTCAGTTTTCAATACCAGTCTTACAAGAAACCATGATTATTATTCCACTACTTGATTTTCTTATACTCCAGATCCCGATAACTCACCTTGTATTGGCAATAGTTTTCATCATTCCAGGTGCATGGTTGGGAGTCAAAGGAGTTTCAGAGATTGGTCTTAAGGTGTCTGAAACACATAAGCCTGAAAGAGTAATTACTACTGGACTATATTCAAGAATGAGACATCCCCAGTATACAGGAGCTATGTTGGCCCATATAGGGATAACATTCCTGCTATCGTCATTCTACTCATTACTTGTAACTCCACTAGTGATTTTCATTAATTTTGTTCTCTGCTGGAAGGAGGAGAAAGAACTTGTGAGGGAGTTCGGTGAAGACTATATTCAATACCAGAAATCAGTACCAATGTTCATACCAAGAATCAGACAAACAGACAAACAACAGTAATAACACTTCAAAAAGCAGAATGAATAGCTTAGAGTAATCTCTACTAGTATTTCAAGAGCCACATGCCAGGCTACTTGCCGATGTACGCCTAAATCACTCTGAGGGAATTGCAATGAAAAATCGAAGACTCGTACTCGTATTCTTGGTAATCATTCCGATGTTATTTGGATTGGTTATACAACCAGATTCCTACCCAGATATTTCCACTCAAGATAATGATACTACTGATTTGCAAGAATCTATCAATTATCAGGAATATGATAAAGAGAATGCATTTGCTCCCTCTCAAGACAGTAAAGAAGGAATAATTAATCCAATCCAAATTAGAGAGAGTGGTTTCCAAACAACTGATGCTGTAAAGGCACGAACTGATACTGGAGCAAACACGATTCAAAACATCACAATTGATGAGGGTAACGGTTGGTTTGCCAACTCTACAAGCGTCGAAGTTTCAAACATCAAGAGATTATACGGAGTTAATGGTACATTCGAAGATGGAGTACAACCATGGACAAATTATACGATAGATGGTGGATCGAATACACAGATTGCGGGTTATGACCCCACGGGGGAGTACATCACATGTCGAAATGTAGGGGAGTACAAATGGGCCGCTCAGCACACATGGAAACATAGTGCAGGTTCAGAGGTTGGATTTGAACAGGTTGTAAACAATACAGAGGGAAAGCTGAACTTTACTATGAGACTTGATTTTCGTTATGCTACTGGACCCATTGATCCAGATGGAAATAATGGCTTCGCGGGAGTTATTGGAGTGTTCTATCAAGTTGATAATGGGGTTACTTATGATGGGTGGTATTATCCCATGGAAAACAATGTCGGTTCCAGAGATGCTTGGTACTCACTTGAGCATGATTTCGATCTTCCTGCACCATGGAGCGAATTCAACGTCGTTGTAGGTCTGTATCTTGCTGGCGATATCACTTTGAATAATGTCACAGACTATGATGACGATCTATACGTGGATGGTATCGAACATGCTCAGAATCTTACTTTGTATATCGATAATGTTGAATTTACCGGTGATGAAGCACCAACCTTTGAGAATGTAGATTTAACTTTCCACGCGGGTGTCTTTTCAGAAGCAATCACCGGGAACGGAGTTGGTACTGCATCGATTTCAAATCCGAACGATTGGACTACAAATCCTTTGGAGATTCAGATTACATCAAATACAACTGTAGTATTCATATATACAGTCACTACATTTTATCATCACTATACCAATTCATCATGGACAACAGATTTGTCTGAATATGGAGTATCCTACTCGATTGATGCAGGTCAGAGTGCAGACCTAGAGTTGTATACCTATATCACAACGTTATCAAATTATGAAAATCGGACTCTTGATATTGAGTTACCGATAGACTGGGAAAATACCACAATATTGGATGCGCTTCAGAATGACATTACAGGATTATGTAACGTAACATCTGGAAAAATATTTGTTCCAAATAGTCTCTTCGATAGAGTGGGATGGTGGAAAATAACGCACCAATCCGTAAACTATGCGAAGTCAATCTCGATCCAGATTTATGATACAGGGGCTTGGACTGCAGGTTCCTTATTCCGACCAGGCAATCTGACACGAACACAAGTAGAATTGGGCACCGCAAGTGAAACACCCAGTAGTGGTAGCCCTGTTAGTATTGATTGGATTATGCCTAATGATACTATATGGTCAACAGATTCTGTGTCAAGTATTGTCGGTGGAATTGCAGATAGTTCATCACTAACCTTTGGGGGAATGAATACTTCAGCAGGAGTATGGGAAGTCCAGGTATTCTGGAATAATGGAACTGAGTTAGCTTATTGGGTTGATACTTTCGACCTATATCACCAGGCTTCAGCAACGGTGCAATATCCATCCATTGAAACAGATTATGGACTTGTAATAGCAAATCAGATTATCCTCACTGACACTGATAATGGAGAGTATATACTGGACGATAGTGTTTCCATGAGCGCAAATTGGTCATCAGCGACTGTGGATTTCACACCTAACTTTGCTAAGAACTGGTGGCAGGCAGATTTCGATACAGCCCTTCTAGAAAATGGTCAATTCACAGTAATTGTAGATATCACGAGACCCTACTTTGATCCAATTACAGCTCAATTCACTGTAATATCAACATTTGAAACTTCATTAACTATAACCAATGCAGGTTCTGGTTCTGTGGAAAACGACCTGTTCAATGCATTCACAGTTCAGCTTAGTTATGAACTCTGGAATGGTACAGGGATTGAGGGAGCCCTACCATCCGTAACTCATTCTGGTCCTCAGGAAGGTATCGAGTGGGGAACATTCATCGACGTTGGAGACGGACTTTACTCACTAGACATCATTTCTAATATTTCTACAACTTACGAAATCACAATAACACTATCCAAACCCTACAACTACAACGCATCAGATTCCTTTACGCTATCTATCAATGAAATAGGTACAGAGTTAATCTTGGTGAACGGAACTGCAGATGTTGTACAGTTTGAAGATAGTTACAGGCTTGTTGTGGAGTATAGGAATAGCACAGGCTACGGTCTCACAGGTGCCAATCTCCAAGTTGTCACTATTACACCGTCAACTGGACTAATTAATGGGAGCTTCACCCACATCACTGGCGGATTTTATGAGATAACATTCACCCCTTCTGCAACTGGCACATATGCCATTGTCCTTAGTGCAGAACTCCTCAATCACGAAATGCAATACTCAACTTTCACACTCACGGGAGTAGTTATACCGACTGTTTTGATAGCATTACCCTCCAGTGTTTCTATAGTAGTCAATGAAACATTCGTCCTACAACTCAGTTTCGAGGATGAGAGTTCAAATCCAATAGATACGGCTACCATCGAATTGATTGATCCACCAAGTGGGATTTCAGTTTCATCAGCAACGTGGGTAGGGAATGGTCTCTATAATATCACCATCCGCTCTTCTGAGATTGATATCTACAACCTACTCTTCAGAGCAACAGCTACTAACTATCAGAGTTCGATTGTAGGATTCACTGTTTCTGTTACTGCGTTGCCCACGGTATTGGAGATACTCAATGCGGGAACAATACCTGTCGAGAGTGGCCTCAGTGAAGTTTTCACTGTTCAGCTAAGCTATGAATTATCGAATGGAACTGGAGTCCCCGGAGCCCAACCAGTTTTCATATTTTCAGGACCAGCGGAGGGTCTCTTGTGGTACAATTTCAATGATAGTGATAATGGACTTTATTCTATTGACATCATCTGTAATGTTTCTGCAACATATGGAATTACAATCACCATGTCAAAGCCATACTACTACAATACTACAGATTCTTTCACATTGATAATTGGAGAAACGGGTAGTGAAATGGAACTACTAAATGGGACTGCAGATTTGGTCCTGTTTGGAGAAGCTTACCGATTAGTTGTGGAGTATAGAAATAGTACTGGACACGGACTTCCTGGAGCAGATTTGCAGATAATGACAGTGACGCCAGATACTGGATTGACCTATGGAAATTTCACTTCTTTGGGCAACGGATATTACGAGGTCACCTTTACTCCCAGTTCAGCAGGTACTTTTTCGATAGTTATCGGTGCAAGTATTGTCAATCATGAGAGTCAATATACTACTTTTACTCTAACAGTTAGCGGTATTCCAACAATATTAACATCAATTCCATCAACAAAGACTGTAGCTGTGAATCAGAGCTTCATATTGCAATTGAGGTTTTGGGATGAAAGTCATAATCCAATTGATTCAGCTATTATCACTGTAATTAATCCACCCACAGGGATAACAATTTCAGCAGCTTCGTGGGTAGGTAATGGATTGTATAATATTACTCTGCAATCTTCCGAGATTTCAACATTTGATCTTCTCTTTAGAGCAACACTGGTTAATTATCAAAGTTCGAGTGCAGGATTCACATTTGTCGTTACAGAGATTCAGACAATATTGAATTTTGAAGATGACGTTACTTCAACAACTGTAGAATTTGCGGAACCTTTTGAGCTAATTGTGTACTATGATAGGTTGGACCCCTCTGCGTCAATTCAAGATGCAAACATCACAATCTTACCGGGAGACATTGCGGAACTTGATATCGACATCGTTGAATACACTGGATACTATATCATTACTATTAGAGGCAATGATGTAGGTTCGTGGGCTCTAACAGTTGTAGCTAATAAGCTGGACTATCGTGTAGCAACAAAATCTTTCTTTATTGAAGTTGAGGAGATAGATACTACAGTTCAAGGTTCTAGTCCATTGGAAAACCTGTTCATTGGTTGCTCGTATGATTTCACATTCAGCTTCATCTTTGAATCGAATAGCAGCAATATTCCAGGAGCATCAATTATTCCATCTGGTGTTGGAGCTGATTGGGTGATTTTTGTAGAGCTAGGCTCAGGTGAATACTCGGTAAATCTCACTCCGCAAGACCTTGGACAACAACAGAGTGTCACCTTATCATTTGAGAAAGTAGGATTCGAATCAGCTTCATTTAAACTCAACTTCAATGTTGATAAAGTACCAATCACAGTGGAAGTCTTGCAGGGATTAAGTGGACCTGAATATAGTGAATCTGTTTTGAGGATTAGAATTTATGAGTCGGATACTGGAGCTCCAGTTTCTGGAGTTCATGTGTTCTGTTACATAATTGATCCAATTGGCGCATCAAGCGATCCTTTTGCATTGACTGAAACAGAAACAATTGGTGTCTACAGCGGCACCATATCTATGCCAATTGCGGATGGAGAATATCAACTCAATATAACCTGTGATGCTACAGACTATGAAATGACACCAGATTTCAGTGTAGATTTAGAACCAAGTCGAGATTTTACAACTATGCTGTGGGTCACTACAACACAATACTATCCAATCATCCTTGCTTTCGCGGCTCTAGGATTTGGTCTAGTGTATAGAAGATCAGCAAGAAAGAAACGAATACGTGAGAACAAAGCAACCCTTGCAATAAAGAGACGTTTTGATGATATTAGGAGCCTTATGGGCGTAATCGTTCTTCACAAAGAAAGTGGTTTGCCTATTTATTCCAAGATACTCAGAGATGGACTTGAAGAAGTCGTGATTTCAGCCTTTATCACTGCAATCACAAGTTTCCGTGGTGAGTTCGACATTGAGTCATCATCTGAAGAATGGGGATTAATTCCAATCTCAGATATTATCAGAGTTATTTCGACGAACAAACTGGTATGTGCTTTCATTACAACTGGAAATCCTTCACCTCAACAAAGAGAGAGGATGATACAGTTCGCAAAGACAGTCGGATTCATCTTTGATGAAACCATGGAAGAGGTTCCGATAGTGGTACTTGATCATCACACAACACGACAGTTTGATTCACTCTTCGAGGATATCCTAGATGGTCAACTTCTGAGAACATACAAATTGGATGATGTCAAGAAGTTCCCAACAAATAGTTGTGCTAATGAGCGAATTGCTCGGAGGCATGGAGAAGAATTCAAGTTAGAAGAACTTGCAACAGAGATCGCCTCTTGTGGTCTTGAAGAAGGGCGCGTGTACAAGGCAATCATGGATGCACTGGAGAATCACTTCTTAGTGACAACGGAGGATTCACCATTTGCTACAGAACTACTTCGTGCTCCTGACATAGTTGAGGAAGAGAGTTAGAAAAGAATCAACCGCGGTACTTTCTAACTGTAGCATACCCAACCAATACAACGACAAGTGCAATACCTGTGAATACGAGAATATCGTTCATTGGTAATCCTGTCTCGGTTGTAGTTCCAGTCGTTGTTGTTGACGTGGTCCCAGTTGTTGTTGTCGTAGGAGCGTTCCAACCAGCTAGCATAGCAACAAGCCACCAGAATGCACGACCTTTTTGTTCACAGCTGGTGTAGGTTGTATGCCCAGCCTCATCACCATTGAAATCCTCATGTTCTATAGGAATCTGAAGAGTTCCGTCACCAGGATCATAGGCGTATGTGTTTTGATCACCGTTACTCCAACTATCAAGGTCTGCAAAGTCAAACAAGATCTTGTCGTTATCAATACAGTATTGGCGAACCATCTCATTGTTAACCCAACGATTGTAACCAGTACTATCACCAGCCTGCGCGTTACTAGTCATGTAGATAAAGGTGATAGCAGGATTTGCAGTTTCGAGAGTAGTCATTGCATCGAGATATTCTTGAGTTCCAGCTTCATCATAGGAGTTAAGCTGAGTACACCATGACCAGAGTGATACCGTCAGTGTTGGATTGTTGTCTATCGTATTTTGTGTTATGACTCGAGCGCTTTCCCCCTGCCAGTATAGCTCGGGCGTAATGTAACTATCTGGAGGATTACCATCAAGTATACAAAGAGCTCCCGTATCAGTTGGAAGAACACCTGACCCAATTGATGAATCAAACGTAGTATTCGCAGCTTCCAAACGAGAAAGACCCGTTGTAATCTGCCCACCATGACTTGTATGGGCATAGTGGATAATTACATCATCTTGAGCAGTATCAATCCATTCGGAGGGGATAGAATTCAAGTCGATACAGGTGTGATCGATTATCAATCCACCAGACCAGGAAGATGTAGCAAATTTATCATCAACTGGTATACTGCTAGATGCGAGTGTATTCGTTGATAGTAAAATGATAGTAAATATCAATGTAAATAGAAATGCGCGGCGTGTCACATTTTTCAACTCCTAACCTATCCAATCTAAGGAAAAAATGCTGAAATGCTTTTCTCTTGAGTGTTTTAGTTTCTTTGAATAATCAACAAGTAGAATTGGTCATGTGCTTAAAGACAACACTTATATCGTAATTAACAATTGTTAAGATTACTATATTTTATGGAGAACTTAATAATGGAAGACATGATTAAAATGTTAGCAGATGCTCCTGAGGAGCAAAAGCTTCAGATGGTTACTGAACGAATCAAGATGATTGCTGGTCAACCTGATGACCAGAGAGTTCAGTCTGTGAAGGGAATGGTAATTGCAATTTCAAAGCTTGATAAGAAGAAGAAAGGTCCATTCCACGAAATTCGTATCAAAGCCATAATGAGTCTCTCACCTGAAGAGAGAATGGCTATGATGGTTGCTAGAGCAAAGGCAGTTCCCGATCTTCCTGAAGATATCGATAAGGAAGACACAATGTACGTACTGGAAACAGTGAAGAAATATCCAGATGAGAACCAGAAGGCATTCATGACGGCACTCACGAAGGCGTTTGATATTGCTGGAATACCGATGCCTGCCATGGCATAAATGGTGTAATTGAGATTCATTTGTGCTCTGACAGATTCACTTTCGGGTCTGTCGGAGTGCAATCCTTCTTGGAAATTTTTAGTGGGGCTAAGATTATGATAGATGCATTAGTAAAAAGATACAGAAAAATACTGATGATTGGTATGGTCGTAGTAGTGGTTTCGTTTTTTGTTGGGGTTCTGAGATTACTCAACCAAGTTACATTGGAAAGCATAGTGGATACGGCATCAGCGGCATATCTGTCTGTGTCCGCTCTTGAAGCAATTCTGCACGCATATGCAGAGATTGTACCATTATACGGACTTGGTATTCTCAAACTTGGAATAGGATTTGCAATTGTTACGATTGTAGTCAATCTTCGAACAACTGGTGAAAATGCACGTGCAAGTTTAACGAAAATTAACTTGCAGCCACCTGAGATGAAGTCACCTCTTTTCGCTCGGATTTTCGCGAAGATACTCGTAGTGGGAATACTGATCGAAACGATTGCAGTGTTCATCACTATAGCATGGATGGCCGCAGAGGTTGCAATAATTGATCCTAGTCTAGCTCACATCTTGGAGATATTTGCTGAGCCCATTGAGGGTCTAGGTGTTTCACTCTTGATTGGTGGAATTGCACTCGGACTTGCTACAATAGTTCTAAATCTAAGCACGCAAGCAATTACCCTTCCAGGTAGACTTGTACAGATGGCAACTGGAAAAGAAGCTAAACAGGAGAATTTCAAACAATTCTTCCCAAGGTGGAACCTCATGCTTACCTACGTAGGTATGATCATCACTGCGACTGGGCTCTTTCCACTTGCATTCATTCGACTCGTTGTGGATATCCCAACTCCGACTTGGGAAAATTGGATGTTTATTGGAATTGGAGTAATGCTATTCTCTATTTCATACTGGCTTCTAATTATTATCAAGTGGTTAAGAGCTCAGAGAATTAACTTGGGACAAGCCGTAGCAGAATCAACTGGCATAGATGTCCCGGCGGTTGAAGCACCTCTAACAATTACAAGGCTAGTTCCAATCTTAGCAATTGTTGGACTACTTTGGATGATTGCTTTTGCAATTCTAGGTATACTATTTTCAGCAGGGATGGTTGGTTCTTTCGGACCTCTAGTGCGACCAGGAAAAGCTATTGGGATGGCAATTATCTTCATGGGAATCGGTCTAGCTTTGTTGACGATTGTTGTTAATCTAAGATTGACATCATTCATGCTCCCTGGATCATTTTCCAAGATTGTAAGTGCAATAAAGGGAGAAAAGGCTGAAGGTGCACCAGGTTTTGTTGTTGATAACCCGTTATCCCTTGCCCCGAAGAAACTCTTTGGTGGCATGTTGATCGGTGGTGTCATAGCTGCTATGGGTACATTTCCGCTAGCATGGATCAGGATAGCTAGTCCAGACATGTTCTTCATTGCTGAACGCATGATTGGAACAACTGTCGCACTAGGTATTGGGATGGTCTTCTTCTTCATAGGTTTCTTCTTTGGTACAATTGGAACCTTTGTAAGCGGAAGGAAGACAATGATTAGTGAAGGCGTTGAAACCTGTGTCTACTATGTTGCTGAAAAGCAAGAGAAGTAGACGAAACAATAAGGTGGTGACTGTTTGGTCACTGCCACTCTTTTCTTTAACAAGACATAAGACAACGACCTGTTAATACATGCAACTTGAGGAGTAGGTTAATTCTAATGGACGAACAAAATAGGTGGCTTTCAATCTTTTTCACTATAATCATCGTTGCAACCATTGTCATATTACTCAATCCGGGAGGAGTTGAGGGAATAATAAGAGATGGCTATAGGTTGTTGTCAATCTTTTTTGGTATGCTTGCAGGAACTGCTTTGGGAGAAGTCTTCAAAATCAGGAATAACAAGAAGACTGGACATGTATTAATGTTAGACCTGCTTGAGGAATTAAGAGTTAACCTTGAAACACTCAAAACAGATTTACCTCTTCGTAAAGGATTCTGGATATTAGGTATAAGATCAGGCCGTGCAGAATATATTCCTGATAAACAGAGGAGAATGCTTTGGGAAATATACTCGAGAATCACTCATTATAATGATGACATTGGAATGATACACAGAAAGATGATCGTTGAGGGAAAGGATTCACTATTCCCAGAGATGCGAGAGGAGATAGACCGGTTTAGAAAGGAAATAAACACAGGAATTGTTGAGTTCCTCGAACTCTATTCTTGATTTATTCAGTTGGAGATTACGTAATTGTTCATTTCATGCTCAATACTTGGTGGTATCAGGTCATCGTCCACACATGAGAAAGTATTAGCACACATGATTCGATCTCTTGCCAATGTGAAAGCTGCGGGTTATGATACCGTAGAGCTCTGGTACAGTAATTTGCCGGATTGGGTTGGAAACACGATACAAGAAACATTAGATGATCTCTCACTCAAATCATATTCAATCCATTTGCCAAAATTCCTTGTTACCTTTGATGAAAAAGAGTTCAGTGAAGCAGTCCATTCATCATTCAAATTCATAGAAGCATGTGGACTCAAAGTAGCAGTACTACACCTACCAGAACAAGATCAACTCACTAGTTCAAGGTGGGCAGAGAGGTACAAATTACTTCTCGATGAAGCGGAGAATGTTGATTGTATGTTGACATTTGAGAATGTTCCATACATCAAGGATGTTGACTTGTACATTCTCAATGAGATTCAAAAGCACAATAACAGGTCTCTAGGAATCACGATAGACATGGAGTTCATGCACCTAAATGGGTCAGACATGAATTGGTTAACCACTACTTTTGGGAACCGGATAGCTAACATCCATTTTCGGGATAGCAACGGGAATCTCTTAGGTGAAGATGGTCGTAGACACTACATAATCCCCGGAGAAGGAGAGATAGAGCTACACACTATAGTCAAGACTTTGCATGACGCTGGATACACGGGACCTCTTACTGTTGAGGTTTCACACAGACAGAAAGAGAATATCATCAAGGCTAAGCAATATGTAGAAGATTGTCTGAGTGAACTGTAGATTTTGGGTTCATTCATTTGCCTTTTGCGATGTTTCCCATTCTTTTCGGATTGCAGTCAAATGTCCAGAATGATAATCCAGATGAGTAAACGTATTCGATATCACTTGACGTACAGTCGATCCAACGAAAAAGGATGGTGCCTTCCCTTCTTCAATGACCCTCTCCAATTCTGGCTCACTAGCAGTTTCAATCCACTCAAGAAGTTCTCTTTCACCACTATCATAATAATCTCGTATTTCATCTCTGGAGGTGCCCACCCAATCTCCAGAAGTTCCAGGAATATACAGTTTGGCGAGTTTCTCGTTCTTTGGAGATCCTTGTTTAATTAGAACATTCAGAGTGAAATCAAAGACTGCAGCCTGATGCCCAAGCACCCAACCTGGTGAAGCCATTCCTGTTGTTGGGCGATATGAGAGATCATCACAACCAGCTTCTTCAAGCAGGCGTATTTCCATATCTCGCCATTTTCGAGTTGAATTTGCTGCAAGTTGAAAGAGTTCATTATCGTTCATCGTCAATTTCCTCCATGGTTTCAGGACTTATGAATACGTCTGATATTGTGGTTAGTACAAATCGTCGTATATCACAAAAGGTAAATTAGCTCCTCAATTAATTATCTTGGTGACCATGGCTTCAAGACCACAATCAGGACAACTTTCTCAGAAAGAATTGCAAGAACTAAGAAGACTCATGGCAGTGCGACAAGCTCTCGATGAGTGGAAGAAGAAGGGTAAAGATGTTGATATCGCAGTTTGCCCCATCTGCAAGAGCCCACGATTGATTAACCTGACTTCAGCTCGTGATCTCGGTGCATTTCCAGGAGGCCTTCAACCAGCATTGTATTGTATTGATTGTGGATGGTTTGGTCGTATTGCTCCAGTTATGTCAAATCGTCCAGAGAAAGATGCCATATTGGAGGACCTCCAAGGAGCTTTCGCTCCATTATTGGATCCGAACGAAGACCCTAATGCGGATGTACTTGAGGAAGATGCCGAATAGAATCAGTCACGTGGAATGCGATGCAGTTCATACATCAGCGGATTAAAACCATCAGGACATGCATGAGTTGAAACACACTGATCCTTTAGCCATGGAAACTTTGCATTGTACATCATGGCATAAATCTTAGGCAACATGGAATACATAGCGCTGATACAAATTTTTCCTCTTACTTCATCACCAGTAAAAAGAACCTCATCGCCTACTTTGTGTCCAGCTGCGCAATTTCCTTCTTGTTTGATAACACGACACAGAATCTGCCAAGGCTCATCACGTATACACTTTGTATCTGACATATTCAATGAGGAATGCTAGTCTTCCAAATAAGGGATACGCCCATCACGAGTCTTGATTATCTTCTGGCTCAGCAGGTTCCATTTCGTCAATGGCAAATCCATTGATTTGAGAATTCTGGAGAGAAGAAAATTCATTATCACGACTAAAGAGATCATCAACAGGAACTATAATGAGATCTTTGGGATATTCACCAGCTCTCTTGAGTCCTTCACTGGCTGCGATTGGGCCAAATATTTGTAGAATCATGGTAGTGAGCGCAATCACATTCAGAATAAGTACTCCGTACAATACTGCTTCTGCGGATCCAATTGTAAGAAAACTCTGCTCTACCACTAGTGAGAGCCCTACTGCTACTCCTGCTTGCGACATTAAGCACAGACCCAAATATTTGGAGGTGAGAGGTGGAGTTCTTGTAGCAATAGCTCCTCCACGAGCTCCAAAATATTTCGAGAATGTTCTACCAATAATATAAGCACCAGCGAGAAGTATTACACTCAACTCAGCAATGATCGATAGGTTGATTGATGCCCCTACAAGTACAAAGAATATCATCACTATTGGGGACATTATTATTTTCAGGGTGTGACTGATTGGGTCTTTATCAGGACGTACCCAGTTACCGACAATGAATCCAAACACCATGCAAGCGAGAATAGTACTAAGATTAAGCCATGACATGAGACCCACTAGAAGAATTATCATTCCAAGTTCGAACTCTAGAATTTGTTTTCTGCTATCCTCTCTATTGACAAAAAATACCATGACAAAACCAAGTATGGCACCTGTTGCACTTGATGCTACTAAATCAAAAACCAATGTCAGTACTACCGCCAAAACGGTTATTGTTCCTGGCGCAGCATAGTACAAAACTGCTAGGGAGATAGTTGCATTAGCCAAGAGGATTGCAATGACATCATCCAAAGCCAGAACGAACATTAGTGAGTCAGTGAGGTTCCCTTTTGTCTTTCTTTCCCAAATTACCATAACAGTAGAGGCGGGATCAGTGGCACTAGCGAGTGCACCAAAGACGAGCGCGATGTGCCATACCCCAAGTAACATCCAGGTCAGGAATGATACAACAACAAATGTGAGTATAGACTCAGCAATAAGGATAACAGATAATCTACGTGCTTGTCCAGTGAAGACTTCCTTTCGTATTTCCAGTCCTATATTGTAGCCAATGAGTCCCAGAGCCAAATCAATTAAAGGAAACAGAGTAGCCCTAACTGTTACGTCAACTACACCTACCATACCAAGACCTAACCCAGCAATCATGAAACCAAGAATGCGAGGTATTCCGATCTTCTGCATTATTTCAGCACCGAAATATGCCAGTACAAGAGCTAATCCAATGATAAGCAATGTGTCAGGTGAAAGGATTATCTGCAAGAACTAATTTCACTCCACTGAGGTCTTAAATCGGTGTTTGACTAAGGAAAAAGGAACGCCCTTTTTAAGATGTTGCTAGGATTACGTAATTTGATAGTCATTTTACCAGTTTAATGAAGATCGGGAATGTAATATAGTGACCCATCAACTCTGCGAACAATAATAGTCACAGAAATGATTCAAAAAACAGTCATCGCATTTTGGATTCTGTGCACGACAGATCTCCCTGCCATGCCGAACCAGATTTTTATTGAGAGATGGAATGCAATCAGGGGACATGATCTGTTCCAAGAGAATATGAGCTTTCTCCCGTGAAACCTTCATATCGATTAAACCTAATCGTTTTGTTACTCTCCAAACATGGGTATCAACAGGTAACACTGGAAGTCCAAACGAGAATAACAGAACTATTGCAGCAGTCTTTGGTCCTACACCATGCAAAGATGTTAACCATTCTTTTGCCTCTGCTATCTCCATTGTTTCAAGATGAGATATGTCCAACTTACCCACACGCTCTTGGATTTCCCTAAGAGTGGCTTGAATTCGTTTTGCCTTTAGATTGAACATTCCAGATGAACGAATAGTCACAGCCAACTCATCTTGTGGAGCTGCAAGGACCTCTTCCCAGGAAGAGTAAGCCCCTTTCAAACTCTCGAAAGCACGAAACATATTGACATCGTTTGTATGTTGACTAAGGATTGTCATCACAAGCTCATCGAGTGGAGGGAGTTTTCTCTCACTCACTTCTTTACCATACTTGCTGATGAGTATCTTACAGACTTTGACTGCTTTCTTTCGTATCTCTTTTGACATGATCATATGCTATGCATCAGTTGTTCCTTATCAGCAAAGTGGTGTTCCAGTTAAGTCCTATTTCGATAGTCTTTTGTTACGTGCTAACCAATATCGAAAAGAGGCAAGATGAAAGTTGGAGTTATCTACGAGAGTACTCGTGGTCGAACAAAGGCAATGGCAGAGGCAATATGTGAGGGTGTAACATCTGCTGGAGCAGAATGTGAGGTTATTGATGCCAAAGAGTTCAATGGACTGACCGATATCTGTGCTTTAGCCATAGGTAGCTCGACCAGAATGAAGAGAGTGCTTCCCATGGTTAAGCGAATCATTTCAGAACTTACAGACTTGAAGGATCTTCCTGCCGCGGGTTTCGGTTCATATGGATGGAGCGGAGAGGCTCCAGATGAGATTACAAACAGATTGAAAGAACTCAATGCAGAGTTAGTAATTGATCTACCTATCAAAGCAAAGGACTATCCTGGAAAATCAGTATTAGAAGAATGTCGTAACTTGGGAACTCTACTTGCTACGAAATGTAGCTAAATAATCACTGTAAGGTTACGAACACTACACAAGTCTTATCATAAACGATAATTTTGAAAAGAATGGGGTAGGTAACAGCTACGAATAACTTGTCCAAAGTTGGAAACCCCTTAGATGTTCATTTAACGAAACCTGTAGGTCCTTAAATACCCTGTAGAGGAATCATCAGCTGTGGAGACCTCTGAAACGAGAACCAAGTTTCTGAAACACTCTACCGTCGCCGCTAGTTGGACGGGACGTTAAAAGCCCGTGGAGAGGACGTAAGACGTTTTCGTGGGTCTTCTTAGATCCACTAGATGCAGCCTCGATGAAGCAGGAACCGAACATCAGTCCTGGAAGCAATGTCCAAGATTGGGTAAGTTTCGGGCAACGGCTGAAAGATTGGGTCATATCAGCTTGTCATGATAGCCTAAAGCTCGATTGTAGCTGAGGGACCTGCTTTCACTGCTCTAGGCAGCAACCTCCAGCATTTATTTTGAAGAAAGAATGAGAGCTGGAGTCAACATGACAAAAGGTCACGGAAAATAATGCATGTTCAACAACCTATTAAACCCAGCACCGTTTCTGGGTGTACAGATTGGTATCCTAGGTTGCACAACTAACAATGAGTGGTCATATTAGAAGACTCACAGGCTATGCGCTGAGAAACAAAGTAGTCTTTATTGGATTTCTTTTGTCATCGGTCATCGGTACTGTATTCAACCTAATAACGCCCTTAGTAACTATTCATATCATCGACAATATTATCCTTGCAAACCAATTTGATCAGCTGGTACCTTTTGTATTGCTCTATATTTCATTAGGGGCACTATACAGTATCTTTGACATCATAGGAAGATATGGAGCTGCCATAAACTCCCAGAGAGTCATCTATGATATTCGCAAAGAAGTCTACGATAGTCTGATGGAGAAAGATCTTGCGTTCTATGACGAGAACGAAACTGGACAGCTATTGGCAAGAGTTACTACTGATGTAACCACAATGAGGGAATTTCTCTTCTGGGGTTACCGGGTCATATTCATCGGAATATCGATGTTGATTGGAACGTTCTTTGTGATGTACATAGTGAGCCCAGATCTTACTGTCTACATGTTGGTGCTCTTACCGATTATTGTTATGTTCATCTATGTGTTTGCTAAGAAAGTAAGACCAGTCTTCTACGCAGCTCGAAAGCAATATGGTTCCCTCAGTTCAGTTATAGCTGAGAATATTGTTGGACATAAAGTGGTTAGATCCTACGCATCTGAAGCTCGTGAAGCAAAAAGAGTAGAGAAGGAAAACAAGGGTTTCCTTGACCTCAGGGTCGAAGCCAGTGGAATGATGGCATTCTATCATCCGATGCTCCCGTCACTCTTTGGAGCTGTGATTGGATTTCTAATTTACATTGGTGGATTCTTCATTGTGGAAGGTTCTCTATCTATGGGCCAGTTTGTAGGATTTGTTTCACTAATTAGTATGTTGATAATGCCTGCTAGATTCCTCAGTTGGGGAGTAGGCATGTATCAAAGAGCTTCAGCCGCGGGTGAACGTACTTTCTTTATTTTAGATGCTAAAGATGCCGTAATGAACCCAGAAAAACCAGTTGATGCTTCGAATTTTAAAGGAGCTGTAGATTTTGACAATGTCTTCTTCAGTTATAGTGGAGAGAACTATATTCTCCGAGATGTCACATTGAATGTCAAACCTGGTCAGATTGTAGCTTTGTTAGGAGGAACAGGATCGGGAAAGACTAGTTTCGTAAATCTAATCCCAAGATTTTACGACGCAGATATTAATAGCACTGTTACTTTTCGCGGTAAGACCTACAATGTTACCAAGGGAAAAGTGAAGATTGGTGATGCTGAATACTTGGTAGAAAATGACAGTGTAGATATCGAAGGAGCAACCATCAAGGTAGAACCACCAGGCACAATATGTATTGATGGGATTGACATCAGGCTCTATGCACTTGACGATCTCAGAAAACGAATAGGAATGGTTCATCAAGATCCATTTCTTTTCAGTGCTACAATAAAAGAGAATATTGCATTTGCAAAACCAGAAGCCTCGCTGGAAGAAGTTGAGAGTGCTGCAAAGGCAGCAATGATTCATGACTTCATAATATCCCTCGAAGGTGGATATGATTCTGAAATTGGAGAACGTGGTGTAACATTATCGGGAGGGCAAAAACAACGTATAGCAATTGCTCGAGCATTATTAGCGGACCCGAGGATATTGATTCTTGACGATTCTACAAGCTCTGTTGACGCAAAGACTGAGATGCTCATTCAGAAAGCATTGGAGAATCTGATGAAAAATCGAACTACGTTCATCATCACTCACCGGTTGAGTACTGTAAGAAACGCAGATTTGATTGTGATGATGGAACGTGGGCAAATTGTAGAGAAGGGCTCTCATGAAGAGCTCATTGCCAAAGATGGGCTGTACCTAGGTATCCATCAGACTCTTACCGAAATGGAACTTGCTGCATTCGTGGAAGATGATACAGCTTCTAAAATGACCATTCAGGAGGGTAAAAGACCTTGAGTCTCGATCATGAAGATGACCCAGATGCAAGGACCTTTGAGTATGCAGACCGCACACTCCTCTGGCGAATGGTGAAGTATATCCTTGCATATAGGAAATTATTCGCGATTGTAGTTATGCTAACAGCAATAGGAATTAGTCTAAATATCTGGACTCCTTTCATTATTAGACAAGCAATTGATGTTGATTTTCCAGCTGCTGTGAGAAGTGGAAGTCTAACTGGAATCATATCCACTGCAATCCTTTACATCAGAGTAATGATCCTTGTTTGGCTTACAGCATTTGGTACTGAATATCTCATGGCACTGATGGGACAGAGGGCAGTCTATGATATCAGACAAGACCTCTATACGCATGTGCAAGAGATGTCTGAAGAATTCCACGACCACTCGTCAAGTGGGAGAATCATCTCACGATTAACAAATGATGTTGACAGGATGAGTGAACTACTAGCTGGAAGTCTGATCAGCACCTTCGCTCAGATTTTTGTTGTCTTCGCGATAGGTGTCGTAATCTTTACTGTAGATTTCAGACTTGCTCTGGCATCACTAACAGTGGTCCCGATTTTGTTATTTCTTACGCTCTACTTCAGAAGGAAACTAAGAGTAGCCTATAGACGAACTAGAAAAACTATATCGAGCGTGACTGCAAACTTTGCAGAGAGTATCTCAGGGGCTAAAGTGACAAAGAGTTTCGCGAGAGAGAGAATAAGCGCAGAGATTTTCGCTGAACTCAATGAGGCAGATTATGAATCAAATGTGGATGCTGGAAAAGCACAGGCCACATTTTTCCCTGCAATTCGTTTTGTAAGTGGACTGGGCCTTGCAGTGGTCTTACTTGTTGGTGGTTGGCTATATCTAGACCCAGCATCAGGAATGACATTGGGAACATTGGTTCTCTTTCTCCAGTTCAATGATCGTTTCTTCCGACCTATTCTGATTATTGCAAACTTCTACACATCCGTCCAGAGTGCTTTTGCTGGAGGAGAACGTGTATTCACTGTGATTGATTCACGTCCTGCAGTCGTAGACCGACCAGACGCAATACCAATGCCACAGATTGAAGGACATGTACAGTTTAATGATGTGACCTTTCGGTATGGTGACGGACCAATAATACTACAGAATTTCACTCTCGATATCAAACCAGGAGAAACAATTGCCCTTGTTGGAGATACAGGTGCAGGTAAAACCACAGTTGTCAGTCTCTTGAACAGATTCTATGAGATACTTGATGGTTCAGTCACAATAGATGGTATTGACATCCGTAGTGTCACACAAAAATCGCTACATTCAAGGATAGGACTTGTCCTTCAAGATCCGTTTCTCTTCATGGGAACGATTAAGGAAAACATCAGATATGGTAGACCAGAAGCATCTGATGAGGAAATAATAACAGCCACTGAAACAATAGGAGCTCGGCGTATCTTTGAAAATCTAGAGAATGGCTTTGATACTGAGGTGGGCGAGCGGGGTGGCAGGTTATCGGAGGGTGAGCGTCAGCTGGTTAGTTTTGCCAGGGCACTCCTTGCAAATCCAAAAATCCTCGTTCTTGATGAAGCTACAAGTTCTGTCGATATCTATACCGAACATGCAATCCAAAAAGGAATGAAAGTTCTTCTTTCAGGGAGAACATCGATTGTAATTGCGCACAGGCTCTCCACTATAGTGAATGCAGACAGAATCATTGTTATCGAGAATGGCAAGATTGTCGAAACAGGAAAGCATGCAGATCTCATGCGGAGTAAAGGCATATACTTCTCACTTTATGAACTTCAGATACGACCCAGAGCAATGCAAAGGTCAAATTAATTACAGAAAAGGAAAGCCCCCATCCGAGGAGAGGGGCTCGAGAATATGCGTAATTGTTAATCGTGTGAATCTTCCGTATGTCTACAATGTGATTCTGATATTGCTATGCTGGAAGATTCTTGATAGATGAAGTTCACAACGGATGATTCTATACGTGAAATTCGTCCTAAGTGTTCATCCATCTTGATTCAATCCTCCCAGTCAAAGTCATTAACATTTTCGTAGGGAGAACAACCCATGGAATGAATCATAGGCTTCATGGATTTGAGTCCTCTCAAGCCCCTCATAGCACCTGCCACAGATTTAGTTACAATTGGTCCGATATCTACGTAACTATCGAGTCCCCGAATGCCACTCTTATTAACGACTAGCTGTTTGCCATCACTATTTGTAATCACTACGCCAGATTCGCTTACTGAAACCATGTTATCATCTCCTAGTACATAGACTATCTTACCATGAGTGAAAACCAGATCTTTCTCCTCACTTAGAACAAGAAGGACTTTGGTCTTTTCAGAATCTGTTCCAAAGAAGATTTTTGATTCATCCTTGGAATCGATGCTAGTTTTCTTGTTATCACCATTCCAGTGGTTCTCGATAGTGACTTCAATATCCTCAGTGAAAGCTCCAATATCTTGGAATCCCTGATTCTGAAGATCAGATCTCTCAGCACTCTTTGAAATATTCTCCAAGGAAGAAGGACCAATGAATAGCTGTATCCCATCAAGGGTACCTGTCACTGATTCACCCATTGCACCGATATCGGTCTCGGCTATTGCATCAACTGCAAAACGAGAAGGACCTGCATAAGCAACACCTACCCGCTTGTCATTTTCTAGAAGATATACCCACACGCATCCAGCTTCCATCTTGGCGAATGCTTTCTCATGTGATATGATTTCATACTCTTGAGTAATTACCATAGCCTTCGTATCTGGTTTTACATTCTTCATCAACAAATTCCTCCTTAGTCTTTCCAGTCAAGATCATCCATGTCGTCATTTTCATCAGCTTCTTCTGATTCTTCGAGGCGTGCTTCTTTTGCTTCTTCTATTTCTTCAACAGCCTCTTCGATCTCATCCCGAGCTTTATCAACCTCATCTGCAACTCGGTCAAGATGATCTGCAGCTTTCTCAAGTGACTCTTCGTCCTCTACGATGATTATTGCAGCATCGTCTTCAGAGTTTTCTTCAAAGTCAATAGTAACCTCTGATTTACCGTTTGATCCATTGTTACCAGTTCTGTTTCTCTGAGTTTCGACTCTATGAGTAAGCCACTGCGAAAGTCGGTAAGCTAATCGCCCTTCTACTGTCAAATAGTAAGTACCTCGAACTTCACCCTTCACAACGTACCCGGCCTCAACGAGCGGGTTAAGGTGATGAGTGAGTGAGCTTCCTGTTTTTTCTGTGAAGATTTCAATCTCATTGAATGTCTTTCCGCCGCCCTTGAGAAATTCCATGATTTTCAGTCGCTCCTCACTACCTAATGGAGCAACTATCTTTGCAACACGTTCGGGGGGAATTTTCTCAATGTCACTCTTACGAACTTTTTTTCTTCTTCTTCGACCAGATTTGTGAATACGAACTCCAGGAATCCTGAAGCTCTTTCCTTTGATGCTCCTTTCAATCGATTTGCCAAGTCCATCCATCATGTCCTCAAGACTATCTGTGATTCCACTCAGGTCAATGTCTATATCAGGTAATGGAGGTACTGGTGGAACTTTGTGTGGAGGACGAGGAGCTCTAGGTCCTCTTGAGCTTCTTGATTTCTCAGTTCTTTGTCGTGATTCTTCTCTACGATCATGTGTGTCTTCTTTCTCACGTCGTATATCCTCGACCTCTCGGCGCAGCTCTTCTTTGAGTTTGCGAACCTCGTCGAGTTCTTTCTTGATATCGTCAACATTTTCGTTCATTGTAATCCGCTAACGGTAACTGTACATTATTACATTTAAAGTTACTGTATTGGGCTACAGTTTGTGTATTTTTCTAATTATTGCTTAAAAATTAAGATTCAACTAGAACACGTGTAGAAGCGTTCTATGCGACATATGCTTATTAGGAGAATAAAGACAATCGATTTTGCCTGTTACTAGGGGGTCGGAAACTCTATGTTACCATACCTCTTCATGCAGGACATTAACTAAGAGGAAAACACAATGGCAAAAGCTAAGAAACCAAAATACACCTTTGCTGTGAAGAAGGCTGTCCAGGACTACGCAAGAGAAAACAAGATGATGGTTGGCTCTGACAGTTATGATGCAATCAACAATGCGATCTATAACATGTTGACTGAAGCTTCCTCACGCTGCAAGGCAAACAAGAGAAAAACTTTGAAGGCTTACGACTTCTAGTTTACTAGTTTCAATAATTTGGTTGGGCAGTCTTGTACTGCCCACCTAAGTTTCGAGCACTCCTTTTTATGAAGCAACAATGCTTAGAAACCTCTGTTCCTATTTTCATATCAGAATACAGAGCAAACAAGAAAGCAGACCTACTCAATTTTGCTAACCGAGCAGGCTCAGCGTCTATCTATCATCAAGCACTTTCTTGATCTCTGAGATCAACTCAGGCAGAATAGTGAAGATGTCACCCACAATTCCAAAATCTGCTGCGCTGAAAATAGGTGCTTCAGCATCTTTGTTGATAGCCACGATAGTGTCACTGGAACTCATGCCCGCCAGATGTTGTATTTGCCCCGAGATTCCCAGAGCAAAATACAGTTTTGGACAAACGGTCCTACCAGACTGACCAACTTGCTGAGCTGGAGGTAGCCAACCAAGGTCGACAATTGGGCGAGAGCCACCAACGGCTGCATCTAATAGTCCTGCAAGTTCTTTTGGAAGTGCGAGGTTTGCAGGATCCTTGATACCACGACCGCTGCAGACAACGATATCGGCTTCTTCGACGGATATCATTCCATCAACTATTTCACTGACCTTCTCAAGAACACGGGTCCTGACCTGAAGTGGACTGACCTCGATGTTAACCTTCTCTACATCACCAGTACGGGATGTATCAGGCTCACGTGGCTTGAAGACATTGGGTCGTACAGTTGCCATTTGCGGGCGTGTAGTAGCTGTATAAATCTCAGCCATGATATTGCCACCAAAGGCGGGGCGGGTCTGAATCAATTGACGTTCATCATCGATAGTAAGACCAGTGCAATCTGCAGTGAGTCCAAGACCCATTCTAGCGGCTACACGAGGAGCCAGGTCTCGACCATTACTAGTTGCTCCGAAGAGTACAACACTTGGCTTTCTTGGTGCAATCAATGATGTCATTGCAATAGTGAATGCATCAGTAGTATAATCAGCGAATATCTTCCCATCAACAACGAGGACCTTGTCAGCACCATGCTGAATGAGAGTTTGAGCATGTTTCTCAATATCTTGACCGATGATTACAGCAACAATTTCTTCACCTAGGTCAATAGCAAGCTCGCGACCTTTTGTAACAAGTTCGAGAGCCACACTTCTGAGTCTATCCCCCACAGTTTCACAGAACACCCAGACATCCTTGTAGTCAGCAAGTTTTGATTTGTCAATGGGTTTACGTTCGATTTTGATAGCATCATCCTTACAAACTTCTTCACAGGATCCACAGAGAACACACTTGTGCAAATCGAACTTGACCTTGTCCCCATCTTTCTCAATAGCATCGAAGTTGCAGACCTTTATACAGAGCATGCATCCTGTACATGCATCAATGTCAAACTTGAGGGTCATCTTAGAATGCCCCCTTCTTTGTAAGGAATTCAACAAGCTGTTTTACAGCAGCTGCAGGGTCATCTCCATCGATGACAATTCCACCTTCCTTCTTCTCTGGCGGGAATACCTTCCGTACCTGTGTGGGAGATCCGGCGAGTCCTAAAAGGTCAGGGTCAGTTCCCAGTATTTCTACGTTGACTTCTTCGAAAGGTTTCTTCTTAGCTTTCATGATTCCCATGATATTCGGAAGACGAGGTTCATTGAGACCCTTTGTTGCTGTTAGAAGAACTGGAAGCTTAGCTTTAACAACTTCATATCCCTCATCGGTTTCACGATGAGCAGTAACATGCTTTCCATCTTCGCTGATCTCAATCTTGCGAACGTAGCAAATCTGTGGAATACTCAGAAACTCTGCTATTTCTGGACCTACCTGTGCAGTGTCCCCATCTATCGCTTGTTTCCCACAGATGATTAAGTCAAATTCCATTTTACGCATGTATTCAGATAGTGTGAAGGCTGTTGCTAATGTATCAGCACCAGAAAAACCAATGTCAGTTAGATGCACTGCATTGTCAGCCCCCATTGCAAGTGCTTTGAGGAGGACATCCTTTGCTTGTGGTGGACCCATTGTGATAACTGTAACCTCACCACCATGAGTTTCTACCAATTGAATTGCAGCTTCAACAGCTAACTCATCAAATGGGTTCAATATGCTAGGAACACCATCACGAATGAGCGTGCCTGTTTCTTCATTCATACGAACTTCTGATACTTCAGGAACCTGCTTTACAGGTACAACAATTTTCATTGCAAGTAAACTCCTGTGGCATGTGTGCGTAAGGGCCTGAGTGCTAAATATAAGCCATGCGATACGGGAGTATAACCTAAGTCTTACAATTAATGGTGAGTGAACCTCAACTGTAAGAAATTTCTATGTTCCACCCTTCTCCTGCCAGTGTCACCACCTCTTCGTATTTCCGAAGAATTACAAAAATTAGCAAGAGCTTTGTCAACGTTCATTGGGATGGGATCCCTCCTGAAGACCTGGCTTCCTTCTCCTGTTTGAATGCTGGAGCATCACTTCCAGCAACAGAGAGCGTTTCCACAGTTTTTACCACGGCGGGGTCATTATCACTCATCATAACTTTGTCACCAAAGCTAAGAAGACTCGATTGAGTAAAGTGAAAAGCCGCGGACTCCCCAGAACCTGATGTTGGTTCTTTCTTGGAGAGTAAGGACTTCCCTTTGAAAGAAGGCTTCTTCTTTCGGGCTTTCAGTCGCGCACGTCGGGCCTTATCCAAGGTCCTAGTCCACATACCTAGTCCTCTCACAGAGTGCAGTGACTTTGTGAGCGTTAACATGCGTGCAGCAATATTGATACTACCATTTCGGTCAGCATTCAGATTGAGACCACAGGAAGGACAGTGGAAGTAGTTCTGCTTGGGCCTTGTACCCTTAGCACCACACTTCCAGCACATGATGGAAGTCCATCCTTCAGGTACTGCTCGAAATCGAGCATCCTTTCCATCTACCTTCCAACCTTGCTGAGCAAGTCCATGTTTCAGACTATCGGTTATGCGAGCAAAGGCCCAGGAATGTATCATTCCTCTGAACCTTCGCCCACTGTAGTTTCCTCGCTTTGCACGCATTCGTATATTTTTCAGGCGACCAATGGCAACATAGAGTGTGTATTTCTCGGATAGTTCTTCGATGTAGTTGAGAAGCTGTCGCACAAGGACACGGTCGTATTCCCGAGCAACATTCTCTCGTTTAGAACGCATTTGACGGAGTTTCTCGGCAACCCTGTCACAAGATAGTTCATTATTTCTACCGGTGTACATCTCTCTCTGCAAGTCTGCAACAAGTCTATCGTATTTCTTGATGACCTTGATCTTCTCCCTCTGAACAAAGTAGTGGGTTTCCCTTGTCTTATCAGGAGTAAGAAGAGTTGAACAGGCAGCTTTCTCGACACCAAGATCAATTCCAAGAATAGCAACAGGAAGGGAATCTTCTGGAGATTCATCAATAGAAATTCCAACAGCAATGGTCACCCACCACTTCCTTCTCCTATCTGTGAAGACCTGTACTGCCTTTACCTCACCCCGTCGTATCTGGTTCAGATGGAAGGGAGATATCTTGAGAGGAATACTCAATCGATCATGACGGGTTCTTCCTTCTTGCACTGAGTCGAGAGCGTCCCTGATATCAAGCCACCATCGAGAAGCAATGGTTTCTTTCTCAATCAGCTTGAATCTCTGGGAGAACACCCATCGCGGCATTCTACGACTACCATTAATTGACGTGGGACGTGAGGCATTCCATCCTCTTTTCATCCTTAGGGCTAAATAGCCCTCATACAGAGAAATAGCTGTTTGTCTGCATTCTTGAAGCTCATTAGCCGAGATTCTTGAATATTGTTTCTTGAAATCATGAGGGACGGTAACCCTCTGACCGTAACCTGCTTTGACCTTAATCGCGGTCATTGTGAGTTTGTCTAGTTTGCCATCATGAATTTTATTTTTCATTCGACCTGTCAATAATTTGTCTTCGTATTGTTCAATTATTCCAAGAAATGCACGAATCACTCTGGTGTCTCGTCCAACAGTCTGCCTAAGCCTTTGCCTAGTCCTCTCAGTCATGTTATCCCAGTTTATTGGGACCTTTACCGAGATTGTGACATCTTTGGACTGAGCCATTATCATTCGCCACGGGATATAAAGTTCTGACCCGTTTCTCACGAGTCGAGTTCACTCCCCTTCTTGTTCCCAAGAGGGGTTATGTACCCGTATAATTACTCATTTTCGAAGGATATAAAGTTATTAAGCTCATTAATTAGATGATTGTATAATGCGTTTTAACAAGATTTAGACCCATTCTATGCAAGTATCACTATTTTGTTTTACCCGCAAGAAATAGGAGTAAATACTGCATAAGATCTTTCAGAATGTCAAGGAAACGTGGTCGACCTCAGAGGGTCCTGCCCTCTCATCCAAACAGAGTGATCTCAATATCAGTGAGGAGAGCAATTTTCGTCTGTATTTTATCAATCAGCTGTCTGGTGAGTGTACAGATTCACGTTCAAGTACTAAGTGAAAATCTTACATGTTTTCTTATAATTTGGGACAAGAATTATTTAAGAATTTGTAAGATTTCTCTCACTCCTGCTTCACTTTCTCAAATTCATATGGTCAATGGTCAATGATCCATCTTTTTTATTTCAGCAGCTGATTGTTTTGGTACTACTCTTGGTTTCGCTCCAAAAGTCATACGATGGTCTGGAGAGAAGGAGTATTCTTCGACAAGTAATCTCATCACCATCTCTCCACCATCATCACTTACATTTCTGAATTGACCCTCCAACACCAGGCTATATATTAGAAGTGGAATAAAGATAGCAATCATCACAAGTCGTAGAGGTAACACACTTGGACCATAATTAGTAATGTAACCAATGAGAAACGACATGCTGTTGCAAGATGTTTCCCTACGTAATGCTTTTATGAGTGCACCGCCGCTAATCGACTTAGTTCCTTTCAATAAAGAGGAGAGTAATTATAATAGGCAAAGAAAAGGCAATTGGTGCCCTAATATTCATCTTCGCCCTGTTAGTACTCCTGTACTACGTTTGGGGGCTTGTCATTCTTCCAGTTTTTGGACTTCAACAGTGGGTTATTACTACCTTCGGAGACTTAGCGTTTCTCTTCAATCCCGACCCGATTTTCCTGATAACTCTACCAATCTTACTTGGTGTTGTACTTATTGGGGTTATCGCAATGTGGATCGGTTGGACAATGCTTACAACTCCAGCTCCAGAGCCACTCGAAGACTTTGACTTTGATGAAGAAGAAGTCACTGAGAAGAAAGAAGAGTAATCTTACTCTTCCCGGAATATGACTAAGGGCCGTAAGGCCCTATCATCTCATTTTATCAATTTTGTTATATTATTGAACTTCCACACGAGTATGTTGTACTTTTTCCCCTTTTAGAAACAGCTTAAGGTTCCCATATTTCATCATCGATATCAGACCAACATTCAACCCTTGCTCAATTTCGGATTTAGCAGGAACTATTGACTTCAACTTTCCTTTCATAGCACCGCTAGCATCAGTAACACCGGACACTCCCATTCGCTCCAATGTAGCATTCAGTTCATTCAAGTTGATTCTCTCAATGGGTAAGGCATCTGAAATCTTCTTGGGATCTGCTTCATAGATTCCAGGTACATCAGATGCAAAGATTAGCTTCTTAGCACCCAGCTCTTTTGCGAGTAAGACTGCTAACTGATCCCCACTACCGACACTCCATCCCATAACAGAGTCAATTAGCATGTCACCTCCAAGAAGAGGCACTGTTTTTAGATCCACAAAACTCCTCAACGCATCAAGAAAGAAATTGGTCATCCTCATTTTTTCCGAGATAATCATAGAGGAAGGATGTAGAAGGACCATAGGTATATCTATGTCGTGAAATTGCTTCACTATCATTTGTCGAAACTCATTGACTTTCGCCTGTGTCTTAGCAATAGGTAGGATTTGGTCTGTGCTTTGAAAACCCTTGTGAAGCTGATGCTCCAATACTAGTGGGTGGCCGTAAGAGCCAACACCATGTACCAAAATCAGCGATTGTATCAGCCCCTCACTGATACACTCTTTTATCTCTAGGGCAGCAGACTCCAGCACGTCTTTTCGGACGACATATGGTTTCGTCTTGTCAGTAAGGAGGGAACCCCCTAATTTGAGAACAGTTAGTTCTTGGCCCATGGTAAATCACCTAGAAGGTAGTTCATATCGTAAGAAGTGGGAATGGCCACCAAACGGGTATGAAGTAGAAGAATAAGACAACCATGATGATTACAATAATAGGAATGGTCCAGTTGTCTAGACCTTTTGGTGTGATTGCCTCTACGATTGTAGCTACAAGGCTAATAATGAGAATTGGAATGAGAAGTACAACCATATCAAATCCAATCTCAAGAGAGTAGATAAACGTTAGAATAAAGCTGAACAAGAATGACCCAATGAACATCCCAAAGGATCCTGCTAGTGTCTTCTCTGAACCACCAATTCCAAACTTTCGTTCACCACCGTATTTACGGCCAATAATATCTGCAAGTCCATCACCTCCAGCTAGACAGCCAACAACAATAGCGACCATAGGGGTTGCTCCAGCGATTCCTGTAACAGGTACATAGAACCAAAGAATAGTGATTACAGCGAACATAATGACATAATATAGAGTGCCACCAAGTAACTCCTTGGGATCTCCAGACCTTGACATAGATTTGACAAAATCCTCGTTCACTACCTTACCTGTACCTATTCCTACGAAGAGAAGTATGAACATAAAGGGCACAAGAAGTGCTATCCAACGACTGAAAACTCCACCTGAGAAGAGCATCCAGCAAAGCATTCCGATTGGTGCCACGACCATATGAATTACTTTTCGAGTGACAATCGTTGAGAGCTTGCCACTCTTTTCAATTGCAGCATTGATTTGTACTGCCATCATCACAGCTACAAATGAAATGATGAATGCAATGATATCCCAAACCAATTCTAAATCAGGTCCTAAAGGATTGAAAACCATACTATTTCCTCCAAACTGATTAAGTCAAAAAAACTCTTCCCTGAATGCTATAAGTGTACCGAGTTAATCATTTTGAAGAAGTGATTTCTAGCAAGTATCATACTTAGTAGTAGGTCGTCATTATTTCATTGCTCGTTCAATCAAATCAGTCCCAATCTTTGAGAGCTTTTTAGCAATCTCAACAGTTTTTCCTTCAGCAAAGATTCGGTAGAGAGGTTCAGTACCTGATGGTCGAAGGAGAATCCAACCTTCATCTTGAATCAACTTTATCCCATCAATAGTAATTCGTTCTTGATCTTTTGTTAGAGTCAGTAATTTCTCAGCTAGAGAATTCATTTTCTCAATAGGGATTTTCAATTTCTGTTTTTCAGTATGGTACACAGGTAGTTCGCGGACTAATTCTGACAGCATCTTATTTTCCGAACTCATTATCTCAACAATTAATGCAGAGGTCATTGAACCATCACGAACTGATTGATGAGGGGGATAGAAGACCCCACCATTTTCCTCACCGCCTAGGTCAGCATCGATCTCACCCACTCTATGTGAAACGTCAACACTACCTACAACAGTCCAATCTATCTTTCCGCCAGCTTTCTCCACAATGTCTTCTATGAGCTTGCCACTACTAATAGGAGTGACAAGAATTGACCCTTGCTTTCTTGATAATATTCGTGCCGCGATGATTGCAAGAGATTGATCACCAGAAACAACTCTCCCATTTTCATCTACAAAGGTAGCTCTATCAGCATCGCCATCATGGGCAATCCCAATATCAGCTCCTACAGATTTCACAGTTCTAAGTAATTCCACAACATTCTCAGGACTAGGTTCTGGTGGCCTGCCTGGAAAAGACCCATCTAATTGTGAATTGAGTGAAACAACCTTGCAACCCAAATCTCTCATCAATGTAGGTGTAACAAGAGCGCCAACACTATTGGCAGAATCAACAATTACTGTTAGATTTCTTTTTTTGATCGATTCTGTATCAATGTGCGACATTATCCCATCAATATGTTGACGAATTGCTGTTTTCTCAGAGGTGACTGATTTGATGTTTTGCCAATCTGCTATTGTGTAACTTCCAGATCTTAGAACAGATTCAATTTCTCTTTCAGTTTCTCGAGAAACCTCGATTCCATTGGCACCCATGGCTTTTATTCCGTTGAATTCTGCGGGATTGTGAGACGCGGTCACTATTATTCCAGCGATACAATCTAGACGAGGAACAACAAATTGTAGAGTAGGTGTCGGAGCGGGACCTATATCGATTACACTGCAACCAGTAGATAAGAGACCTGAAATTGCAGCTCTAGAAAACATCTCTCCGCCTTTTCGAGCATCTCGACCAACTACAACCTTTCCGGGCCCTAGGACTGTCCCAATAGCCTTACCCAAATTCAGGACTAAATCAACAGTCATTGTGTCATTAATGAGTCCTCGAACACCATTTGTCCCAAACAGCTTCTTTTCCTTCATCTGTTCCCACCATGTAATCTGTGCTCCTAGGCCATAACTTAAGAGTTGTCGCCTTTATACAAAACTTGGTGGTACTGATGCCAATCTTTGGACGTTCGAAAGATACCAAGTACTTGCAAGCCGCAAGATTACTTGCAAATGGAGATACACTTACAGCGATTGATCAATTTCGTGAGATCATTTCTAATAAACCAAATCATACTAATGCCAGAGTATCTCTCGCAGTAGCCCTTATGCAAGCACAGGATGAACCAGATGTTGACAGCCCTCTTACTATCGAAGCGTTGGAGCACCTTGATACTGCAGCCTCATTAGCCATTGATGATCCAGTGCCTCATTTTAACAAAGGAGTGCTCCTCAGGGATTTGAAGTTGTTCGATAGGGCTCTAAGAAGCTTTGAAATAGCCCTTGATATCGAAGAACGATTACCCACGGCGATTCTCCATATGGCCGAAATAAATTATGAATTAGAGAACTGGGATGAAGCAATCAAATTGGCTCGGTTAGCCTTGGTGAGAGACCCTGGTCTGGAAGGCTCAATGGGATGGGTCCGAGTAGCTATGAGAAAAGCTGGATTGCTTGATCACGATGGTAATGTTATCGAGAAACATGATGATGATACAAGATGGCCTCACTGATTGCCCTAGTTGCAGGTCAATTTCGTGATGTTGAGTTTCACTAAATTATCTCCTGAGTCGATTCCGAATCTACATCGGTCTGAGTCGTATTCATCCTTCCCTTTCTCCGACGAAGAACAAACCAGCCGACAGGGAGCACAATCACAATTCCAGCACCTCCAATAGCTATCAATAGAAGGTCTTGTTGACCTGAAAGTAGGAGTGCATCAAGATTGCCTCCTGCGGAGGTTCTGAGAATACAGCCATCATATCCTACTACCCATCCATGTAACTCGTCAATGAAACAGACAGCTAGCATGCGACTACCCATGTTAGCAGGAACTGATTGTTGATACCAGGTACTTCCACCATCAGGTGTGTGCATTACTGCGATTTCATGTCCTACAATCCATCCGTGCTGGTCATCAATGAACTGTATATCTGTACAATATGGGGATCTGAGTCGAAATGAAGGAAGTCTTCCAGGAATCACCATTACCTCCCACGTATGGTCTTGCTTCATGTGGAGGAGGGAGCTATCACTGACACCCCATGCTTCGTCTTCATTAAGAAAAGACAGGCTCGCACCTCCCCTATCAAAGACCTGTTCCCAGGTCTCCGCACCATCTTCGCTATGATAAATACCATCGAAACCAATCACCCATACATCATTCTCGGACAAGAAATGCATGTCCCTGGGATGATCTTCAAACGTCCAACCAGCCACATTCTGCCATGTCTGTCCACCATCAGTTGTTTTGTACAAAATCCGCATTGTGGCAGTCCATCCATGGGTTTCATTGAGGAATTCCACCATACTCATTCCAGACAGACGACTATTACCAGCTAAAGAGATGTGCCATGACTCACCACTATCGTTTGTGAAGTAGAGACGACCGAGCCCAGTAACCCATACTGTGTGTTCATTTACTACTTCCAATTGAAAGAATAGCTGCGTATCATCAGCAAGCTGGGTTTCCCAGGTGTCCCCGCCATTTTCTGTGTGAAGGATGATACCGCCTCTAGTTATGTTAGGGTACAGTATTCCCACGACCCAGCCGTGAGAGGAATTGATGAACTCAACATCCTCAAATGTAGCTGCTGGGTAGTCGCTCTCAAGGGTTATCCACGTTGTGGTCTGAGTCTGTGTTGGTTCTGTCGTTGCTGCATCCGTAGAATCTATGAACAGACCTGCGTATCCAAATCCAAGTAGAACCAATAGCATCACAGCACTGAGTTTGCAACCGGGTCTGGATGTTCTGAGGGGGATAATGTTCATCATATGCGATTATTCCTTATTGGATTGATTTTGATTACGTTATTATATGGGTACGGGCTTACCGCCACCACCACCACCAGTATCTATACTCTGATATGCAACATCACATCCCAGATAGATATTACCTGAATTATAGGCTTTTAGCATGATTCTAACTGCAACAGAACCAGAGGGAATTGCCCATGTCTTGCTAAATGGTACTGAGATGTCTGTGTATATGAGTTGATAGGCGGTCCATGTACCTAGATAATTCTTGTATTGTGCATAGAACTTCACCTTGGTAACTCCGGTCAAACTCCTTGCTGTTACTGATATTGTTGAGCCACTAAGTATTTGCATGCTTTGAATCAGGGAAGACGCCTGAATCGGGCTTGAACTGTCTAGAGGGTCATAGTTCCAAGCGATTTCAGTGCCATCATTGATTGCGTCACCGTCAGAGTTTGGGTTGTTTGGATTGGTTCCATGATCAACGACCTCTTCGTAATCAGTGAGTCCATCATTGTCACTATCACTGTCATAAGGATTGGTTCCCCAGGTATAGAGTTCAGCATCATCAGTTAGTTCGTCCCCATCGGAATCATCGCCAGAACATAACCAGCTGAAGACATCATCGAACGTTCCAGCTGAACCGGTGGTCTGAATGAGCCCCATATGACCAATTTCGACATAAGTCACTGACTCTTCCACGCCTAAGAACGAGAGGTGTGCTAACCCGACGGCAACCAATGGATCACTTAGATCGAAATGAATTGAATAGGTAAGTGCGCTCAATAGGGAATCGAATCCCGCAGCTGTATACCACTCTATACCATAAGAGTAATCTAAGGGGTCCGCATTTAGATTAATAATTAGAGGGGATGCTGGACACACCGAGTAGAACACCGGGCTGGGCCAATATTGACCATAATTGAGAAGTCCTCCTATCAGTGTCAGGATTGTCGCCCAGGGATTAATCGGATTGGCCATCCAAGTTCCATTATTTGGTGTACCAAGTGTGACAACCTTGTCAATGGAAATTCCTGCAGAAGCTAGATCATCTCTGTGAAGAGCAAGCATTTCCCTTGTGATGATTCCACCCAAACTGTGAGATACTATAGATACATGTGACCCAGATGGTAGGTCGCATAGATCGTCTGCAAAATTATTAGCATATTCTGAAATCGATGTGTACCAGTGCAGCGCATCAATTGCCAAGATGTCATCTGGTAATACAAGCCCATAGTGCTCAAAATAGTCAAAGTATCTTATCTCAGAATAGCTTGATAAAATATTATCAAAAATGAACCTATTAGCCATTGTATGAAAATCTGAATTATTCCCAAAGTATCCATGAACAAAGTATACATATCGATTCAATGGATTTCTCATTTCCCTTTGAGCTGTTATTGCATCTTCGACAGGAAAATTAGATTGCCTCTCTGGTTCCAATGAGTTACCTATCATCCAGGATATTAGCATCGCCCCAGCTTTTGCATCAATTGGAGCATTAAACCCGATGATATCTTCATCTACCGGCGAGTAACATGCTAGAACAAAAGCCCTTTCCGGACCGGCTTCTCTTATGTCTGCATAGACTTCATCCCAAGGGATTGTCGTTCCATCAGTTTCAAGCCCCTCAGGAATACCATGACCTATAATAATGAGGTAATCCCCATTTGCGTCAAGTGTGTCCAGACTTTCTAGATTTCTTACTCTCACATCAGATACTGTATCACGCAGACCAATTTCTATTTCATCTTGTCCAACATCGATACTGGTATCCCCAGACTCTGCTTTAATAATCCAAAGTACTGGTCCGTGCGAAAGATCGAGATTACTAACAGCAACCAGGGGTGTTATCATTGTCAGAATAATTAGTATACTTAGTACTACTCTCTTTGAATTCACCATTTTCAACTCCTAACCACGAAGTTAGTGTGTTTTGTAATAGACTTCATTTGTTTTAAGCCAATTGGTTCCAGAACACGCTAGAGTTCAATTTGGAATGATGAACTGAAGCAATGCCCTTACTTCCATTCTTGGTTCATCCAATTTAAACACCTATTGAATGGTGTTTTCTATCTCATGGTTCTGTAGAAAAAGTCAGAACTAAATTCGATAGAATTCAACATTCAACTAACAACATCTCAATGATTCGCATAACAACTGTGCGAACTACTCAACAATAGGAGGACAAGCTGAATGTTTTCTTAGGTATTCTACAGGGCCGGACAGATGGCAATCCTTAAATTCAGACTTTCTCGTTTCAGCGATGTTTGGGATGGTCACGGCTATCCCTGTCTATCAAATCTGGTGATTACATGTCACAAAAAGCAGAACCAATGTATCGCGGTTATCCCCTCTCAGAGCTAATCAAATTGAATATGGACTCGCTCATCGAACTGCTCCCTACTCGTAGGAGAAGGACTCTCAAAAGAGGTCTTCCTCCAAGACAGAAAAAACTCTTGACAAACCTTAGAGCTGCAAGGAAGTCGAAGAAGAAGGGTAAGGATGTCGTTGTGAGAACCCACTGCCGTGACATGGTCGTTCTCCCAGAGATGGTCGACCTCACTATCGCCGTTCACAATGGCAAAGACTTCATCCGCGTCAAAATCATCCCGCAGATGATCGGACATTTATTAGGGGAGTTTAGCTCACCTATGAGACAAGTTAAGCACGGAAGTCCGGGGATCGGCGCAACCAAGTCTTCTGCTTACGTTCCGCTGAAGTAGAACGGAACAACCCGTATTTTGAAAATGGGGCTTTATGAGCCCTTTTTCTAATACTGCTCGAGTCGTTCTCGAACCTCATCAAGTGATGGGAAATCTTTACCTAGAAAAAGTCCTCTAAGTTCGATAAGGTCACGAAAGTTGAGGGAGAACACAGCCTTGATAATCTCGTTCCATTGCTTCTCCTCTTCCTCATCTCGTGTTTCGATGACAGTCTTCTTGAGCAGATACTCTTGCTTGCTCATCTTATCTTCATTAATCAATAACTTATGCAAATCTATCTCCCGTTTCTCAGCTAAATCATCGAGGTGTCCGTGAATTGGCCCGGTTATCTCACATTCTTCAACCATACGCTCTCTCCTAGCTTGTTTTCTGTAGAACTCATCCTCTATCTCCTTTTGCCACTGTTTGTAATCCTCAGTCTTCTTATACTCTGGCACTAATCCATAGCACCAAACTCGGTTGTCACCCCAGCTAGTCCCAAAATCCTCGAGGATATCTTGTGCATAGATACTCTTGGTATCATCCTCAGAAAATCCCTTCTCAACTAATCTCTTTGCAGCAAGGTCAACGGGCATAACTCCCAAGTTGTCTGGATCATTCTGCTCTCTCAATAGCTGAATCAGCGCTTTTACTTCAGGTCGAAGAGATTTGTATGAAGCAATCTTTTCAGCGGGAAGAATTTTGAGATGCCATGTAAATCCGCTACGTACTGGCATCCCAAATTCTCCCATCTTTGAATGATCGAGTTCATCAGGTGTCTTGTTAATCTCCCAATCATCAAGAGCTCGTTGGATGACTTCACGTATTTGGAATAATCCACATTGCAGACCTGCAGCTTCAATCCGCTCTTGCATTCGTCGTTCAACGACTAGAATGGGAACACCTGCAACTCCAGTTTCATCATTTATAGCTTCAATCAGCAGTTCTTTGAGTTTTGTTTCATTGCAGTTCATTTTACTCACCCTCAGTTTCATGTTCTACTTTTTCTTTCAAATCGGGTCGACTCTTAACCCATCTCTCAACTTTACTTCTCTTACGTATATCATCTGGAGAGCACTTAAGCGCAACACGCATTGCATCCATTTTTGTTCCCGTTTCATAATGCCAGAGACCAGATAACCTACCTGTATTTTCTGAATATGTAAGATAAGCAAAATATTCCCTTGTTTCGATACCATGTTGTCTCAGACCTCTTTGTTCAGCAACCATCAACTTGGGAGGATTATCATTTACGATTGTTTTCAATTCACTAGCTATCTGAGAAACTTCTGCATCCGTTGAATACGTTAGGTCATCAAGTGTACCTTTCGTTAGCTTGTACCGAACTTTGAATAGTTCATCCTCAGATCGATTTCCTTTATCTCGAACAAATTCAGCCATCTTCTCAGATGCCGCATTCTCAATACCATATCCCAGAGACTTTCGAGGATCCCGTAAGACAACGCCTCGGTCTACTTGGAATGCAACCCTACCACTCTTATCCAACTTGAAATTGCCATCTTGAACCCAGAGTGATCTATAATATTCGAGATTCGATATTCCCGATGACTCGTCTAACCATTGAGGCCATCCCTCGTTCTGCAGTGTTTTATCGCCTTTCGTCAGTCCACGCCGCTCCAAAGCTCTTCCGAGGACACAAGAATATCGAGTCCGAATAACTCCATTTGGGCGAATATCTTCACTGTGGTAGACATCTCCAAACCGATCAATCTGTTTGTTGACAATATCTACACGATCCCGATTAGATTCTGTATACACAAAGCCTCTGTTTGATAACTCAATATGACCATCAGATAGCCCTGTGCCAAGGAGTGAAGTGAACATGGATTCTATCTCATTCTCTTTCATAGTAAATTGAGGACTCTTTATTCCACCCTTCCTTGCTTGACCAATCCGCTCAATCTTGCTCTGCATATCTTGAATTCTCTTACCAGTCGTATCCAATGAGAGATGCAGTGTTTCTCCTTTGAGATAGGGAGTCCTTGAGTTAAGATCATAATTTGGTACAGTCATACTGACCCTCTTGTAATCAGTCATCTGATCTACAATATCACTTAGTTTCGTAGCCCCACTGATACCCAGCCTAGCCTTTGTTTCGTCTACGAATTGATTCTTCTGTTCCTGACTATTGAATTGAAATTGTTCATTCTTGTAGAGGTTCATCCAGTTCCACACAGAAGTATCCTCTCTGCGGATGTACAGTTTACTATCCATGACTCCAAGTCGTATTCTTTCGTTAGGGTCACCCTCAAGTCCCATGCGTTGGTTCAGAGTAGTTTCAACTTCTTCACGTTGTTCATGAATAGACTTTGCAACTTCCCTCATCCACTTTGGACCACCACTGTGGTATGGTCTGAGCTCGCCCCACTGCACACGGGTATTCAGTTCAGAGTTTCGATACATACTCTCAATTGCTTGAGCAAGTTGACCTGGAGTTGGTTCCTTCACTCCTTTCAGGTCCCTGAAATGCTCATACACTTTCGAGGGGTCAATTCGATGCTCAAAAGCCTCCTTAGCTAGTTTGGCTTCATGAACCTCCCTGGCCTTTTCATAAATCTCAAGTCTTGTTATGAGTTCCTGAGTCTTCCGCTCATTCAACCACGATGAAAGCTGTCGTTTTTCGACATTATTCTCTATTGCGAGGTCTTTTACCGTTTTATCAGGGAGTTCTCCTCTAGTCTTCAAATCCGTGAGTGTTGTATACACCCTTGCCTCATGGTCTAATTTCTGAAAATCTGGAAGTTCCTTAACAAAAGGATGACGTTGTAGTGCCTGTTCATACTTTTCTGGAGTATCAATACTAGTCTTCTCTTTCACTTCCATTGGTTCAAAATCAGGTATGGGCTCAATGGCTCTAGTGATAATTCGAGGAATTCTGCCTTCAAGATAGCGGGATCCATTCGATTGACCAAACCCAACACGTTTCGAAACATCAGCGATAGTTCCACCCTTAGCCATTTCATCAAGAAACTCGTAGTATTTCCTAGCAGACTCAAGGTCCTTAGGATAACTCATCTGGATCTTAGTGTGAGCCTCATGATATGGGTGATCAAGTTTCTCCTGCAATTTTTCATATGAGTCAACACCCTGTAGATTCTCTCGGACCTTGCTAATCTTCTCCTCTGCTTCTTGTTTTGACATGGCGTTCTCAAGAGTTGGATACATCAGAGGTCTTGCCTCTTCAACAAGCCAAGCACGAACTGTCTTTTCGGGTTCACTGACCTCTTCTGAGAACTTGATGATCTCACCACTTGAAACCCACTTCCTGTTACCGAAGTGTTCCTTGGCTTTGAAATGATTTTCACATTGGTTCATCATTTTCTCATAATTGCGATGCTCCTTCATACCCGGCAACTCTTGGTCGACCATATCTCGAAGTTCCTCTGCTGACGAAACCTCCCTTCCTCTAACCTCGGGACTATACATCTTGACTTTGCGAGTACCTAACTCGTCAAGTTCTGATTCCGAAACTATCTCTCTGGTATCTTTTGCCAATTCGGTTGACTCTGAAACTCTTTCCGGAGGATGGATAGTTTCATTCTGGTTGACTTCGGATTCTGGTTGAAGGTTTCTTCGAATCTCCTCAGAAGGCTTGCTCTTGTCTTTCACAGAAATATACTCGTCTGATTCCATTTGAGCTCCTTCGCTCTTGAGATGTTCACCAGCAGCATCTCCCTCATTCCTTTCTGAACTTCTCTCGCTAGTGTCTATCTTCTCAAGAGCACGTTCCTTTCTCTTCGTTACATCCTCTAGATCAAACTCTATCTTCGATTCGGATGCATCGATTTTTTCAAGGGCTCTCCTTTTCCTTTCTTCGATTTCAATCTCTAGATCTTCACGTACCTCAATCTCTCTTTCCGATTCTTTACTACCTCGAACGCGTAACTTACCATCACTCTCTTGATGTTCCCTCCTTTTTTCGATGCTACCCCCCAGAGATAGGCCCCCTATCCTAACTGCTCTTGAAGCCTTTCGATTGTAGAAGTCATCAGGTGCTCACTCAACAGATTTGGATACATGTCATGCGAATGTTTCACTAGCCGTTCAGCAATCCAGATTTGTTTGACACCCTCATAGAGGAATTCTTCTGTGACGTCTATTACCATGGTAACAAGCGGATCAAAATCACCTTCCTTTAGCGGCTCAATCCGTTTTACAAGATTGTTCACGTATTTGGGATTCTGTGCTAGGTCACGCATATGATTATCCAAGAACTCGTGGATGTTCTTGCTCTCTGTCACCTTGATACTTGAGGTCTCTATAGAAGTAGGTCGTTCTGTTGTGGGCGTAGTCTGGCTTGTGGGCTTTGCACGCTCTATCCGTTCTTTGATATCCTTTGGAAGCTTGGTACTCTTCGTGAGTCCGGGATGCTTCTCATGAACTGGCTTCATATGTTTGATAATCTCAGCATCAGTGATTTTTTTGGCTGGCAGTGGAAAGTCCAAGAACTTGTTCAGTGGAAGTATCTTCACACTCCTTGCAGCTCCTTCACCTTCAAGGAAGACAATGGTTTCACCCTTACCTAGTTGATGAATATGCTCTATTCTCTTATCATCAACACCAATGTGTCCACCAATAAGACCACGTTCAGTATTCTCTCCCATCGCATGAACAACAGTGTTCACGATGAGTTTGACCACAGCTGGATGTAACCTCCCAGGAAATTGCTCAAGGATCATTACGCCAAGTCCATTCCCACCGCCAGTAGTTATGATCTCCACAAATCGATTTGCAGTGAATTGGCTCGTGGAATGACCATAATGATCGGGTCCATCAGGATTACTCAAGACATAGCTTGCTTCTTCCAAGACCAGTAGGTTTGTGATTTTCTTTGTTTGATGTGCCCGTTTATACATGTGAATCCCTGTTGAAACAAGACCCATCAAGAAGGAGCGATCCTCTTTGGATGAGAGTCCTTCAGTATCAATTAGTATGTTATTGGTAGCAAGTTGTTCCCATGTGATTCCTTCTTCTGTGTTGTAAACATCAACCACGTTTTTGTTCCGTAGAAAGTTCGATACTCGACTGTAAATAGCACCAAAGAAGTTCTGTTTCATTTCATTACCATAGGGAATGTTCAGGCACACTTCTTCAATAGCATCCCAGAAGTCACTCAGAAGAATTGGACGTCCTCTCTTGTTGTTCTCAATATCCCATCCACAGTTTCTGTACGTAGTATGAAGGACATCATCAAGATGCATTCTCATGACACGATCATTTGGCATCCAACTTGACAAAAGATCTCCCAAAGCAAGTATCCACTCTGCAATCTGACACCCAGGAGGAGGATGGAACATGTTCAATCGTAGTAGGAGATCGGAATTCCCACCAACTTTGAAAATCCAGAATGAATCAGGAAACAGATGCATAAGAGTTGTCCAGTCAGACGAACGCATCGGGACAAGGATAAGGACATTTATGCCACACTTCATTGCCTGTGCAACCACTGAAAGGGCAGTAGTTGTCTTCCCAGATCTTGTGTTCCCATAGATAGCAAGGTGTGACTCAAACTTCTGAGGTCTAAACCAGACAAATTGACCAGCCCTACCACAACCATTTACACTCATTGGATTTCCGAGAAATATGACACTTTGATTCGGAAGTATCCATTTGGAATAGACCAACCTCCTCTCTTTTTGTTCATTTGATAATGGTACGACACTTGTTTCAACAGTTTCAGGAACTGGTTTAGTAGCAGTTGAGAAGGACTGTCTCTTACTTAGCACAATGCTAACATCACATTTTGATAGAGTAAAGAGCATAGCAAATTCTTCAGGTGTCAGGAGAGTTGTGCGACCAATTGGTCGTCCTTTCATAATTTGCCTAAACAAATCAGACTTACTATGTATCCGAACTTTGAGGTCATTTGTTGGGTCATCTGGTACAAGGGTACTCTTTGTCACTTCAAGAATTAATCGAGCATCTCTCTCAGCCAGTTCATTCTTGGTACCCCAACATGCAACACTGATTTCTGCATTGCATGCATGTTCAACACTTTGCCTCTGGTATTTGCGGAATAGTTTGTCTGCTTCAGTTGTAGACTCGATGTCAACAACAGTAGATGAGGCTTCACCGCCACCTGAAAACAGACCTCCTCTTCTTGTTGATATCGTGTGTTGAGCTTTCTGCATCGTTGACTTATAGTCACGATTTGTCAGCATTCGTTTGAACGACCTCATTACACCGGGTGAAACTGGTGATGCATATATTTGGAAAACACCATTTTCCAATTGAAGCAAGGATTCAGCAACAACAGTCATAGGATCAGGTCTCTGACGAGGATTCTCTATTGAGAGAATTTCCCCTGTAAGAGTTCCAACCACACCTTGTCCTACATCCTGTGATGGGAAGCGTTCCAATCGTTCAAAACGGAATTTGGGAAGCATGCTGTTAGATAGTCGTTGAAGGAGGTCCATATTCTCCTGAAGCTTCTGGAAGGTCTTTCCAAGAGTAAGATAGTATATTCTGGTTTGACCCCGAATTCTTTCAAATCGAAATCCAAAGGGCGCTCCAGAAGCCATCATTGCGCGGAGCATATTTCTGAATGGTTCCCAAAACTTTGGATTATTTGTGTGAGAGTTGAAGATGTACTCCTCAGGCATTTCAACTATCTCAAAAGCACCAACAGATTCACTAGAGGTAGTTGAAGCTGAAACAGAAAATGTCAGATCAGTTTCAAGTGAGGGGGTTGGTTGGTTGTTTGAAAATCTCTCAAACCATGGAGATCCACTTATCTTTCCTGTGAATAAATCAATGAGAACCAAAATGGTGCTCATAACTAGTACAATGATTAGCAATAATTGCAGTGGACTTAGCAAAGATATCATTTGAGGGATTACAATGAGATAACTAATAACAAAAATCACAGAGGGCGCTATTGCACCTATAGGAGCAGAATATTTCAGCACCCACCATTCTTTTACAAAGATTACAGCTCCAATACCTGCTCCAAAAAGGAGGAGTGGGACATATACACCCACTACGCGCAGAATCAGAGGTGTAGAAATTGGAATATAATAAAGAGGTGTAGTAGCTATTCTTGCAAGCAAGATGGCACCGAAAACAATTATTCCACACTTTATAGAGAATTTTACCAGAGGTTTCAGAATAAACCCGAGCATGATGAACACTTTTTCTATTTTTTATTTCTGAATCATCACTCACTTTTTCCAATCTGATTCATGGATACTGAGTGAATATCATTATCAAATACCGAGCTACGAAATGAGATAGTTTTATCCAAAATGTAAGAAGTTCAACATGGATGTTTCAAAAGGGATAAAGAATCAGAAGATATTTCTAAAACGCCAAAGCAGTACTATCAAAAGCCGGTTTGGTCTAGAACAAATGCATGTTCGACTTCTGCAATAGCTAATAGCCTCACTTTGCAGAAATGAGCCTATCCTTCCATCCAATTTTGATGTCCATTGTTGGGTGAGATCATTACAAAAAATACCGGAATTGCTGGTCTTAATGAGCACACCGTATTTCATCTTTCCCGCATAGCCACAATATATCTTCTTTCCAACTCGCTAACGTATATTATTCTGTTTCCGCTAATATCTTCTTTAGACAAGAGAAACAAATGTATTCACGCGAATTACTTGCTGTATCACTTGTTATTATTTTACGTTCGCTATTTTTCTTTTTGCATATTACACATGCGTTTTTGAAGAATCCCATATTTCATAATCTCCTAATGAGGAGGATGCCGTTAAGATGACCTCTTGTGAAATGAAAATCTCATTATCTCCTCTCGAAACCCATCAATACAGACCGACCTGTTATACGATTTTAATAAATCCTCTTCTTTTATCGTTGCATGTCTATAGCCAATTTTGTTTCAAGTTCATCCCGTAAGCAAATGAGCAAATCCTTTGCTGAGACGAAGAGAAAATTAAAGGAAAGAGATTGGAGATTCCAAATATTACGAGTTCAAAAGGTAAATGTCTGACAATAAGACGACATTGGGATTCTTTACAGGATTCATTCATGACCCGAATTTCTTCTGCATCAGTCCTGATGTCAACCACACCCCATATTTGGAGGAATAGTGATGCCATATCTACTCATGCAGAGCCCCATTCAAAACTTTTCAAATCTAATCCTTAGTTACTTCATTGAGATATGGGACTTTCTCCTCTTCATTGGTCAGATATCTGGTGTGATTATCGTGCTCATCGGAGCTATCCTTTGGTTCACTGAAACCAATCAGAGTAAAGGAAAGGGATTGGTGATGAGTGGTGTGATGTTATCGATTGTGATAGAATATTTTGTGCTGTTTCCGCCTAATTTCATCCTTGTCTAATTACTATAGAACATTCTGAATACATTCACTAATGACTTCTCCAACTTATCAGTATCAACTGCATCATGGCCTAGTAAAGCTGACAATAATTGTAAACGGTCAATATCACTTCTGGCAATCCTAATGTTATCATCGATTTTCTTTCTTGTATCAGGATGATTCTTCAGAACATCAACCCATAAGAGAAAGGGAGAATCTCGAATGTCGAACTTCTTCTTTCTCTGTGATAGTACCCATTTGGCTAGAGGTTCAACACGGGAAAAAGTAGGGTCGTATATCAGATCATAGAAGAATTTGGTGAAAACATCCCCCATATGTTCCTCGTTAGTAGTATTACGTTTTGGAGTCCATAGATGTCCTGCTCTACTCATTGACTCAAAACTATTTACCAATGAAAGTGCTGCATAAACTAGACGTTCAGCTGCTATACGCTCTACATTATACCTTCTAAAGAAATGCCACTTTTCAAACACATCTGGTAAGAGTTCATTCCAGTGTTTGACTATTACATCAAGCTCGCCGAGTGCAGCTCTATCCAAGATTCTAAGAGCTCTATCCTTCATAAAGAAAATAATGAGTGCATGAGCTAGACCCTCCACTGTGAGAGTAAGCATCGTAGCTGGTCGTGGGTGTGGATTGTACTTGTCTGATGTTCTAGCTATGAGATTCTTTGATTCAAGCCTTTTTGATGCTCTGGATGCGTTTTGTAAAGTCTTAATATGATTTCCAATTGTTTGTCCATGAAATGCCAAATATGAAAGAAGTTTTCTATCCTCTTTTGTTAAATCAATCATCTTATGTTATACCTTATTTGGTTTAACGTTGATGAGTGACTATAGGTTATATACACTTTGATGCCCCAAATTTAGTATGAAGTCCCGAACTCACAGCAAAAGACATATTCCGAAAATATTTATCGACAACAAGGAGTGTTCGTGATAGTGGATAGAGAATCAGTAGTTAACGAAACAATAGAACTCAAAGCTAAGCAGTGGATTGATTACCAAATTGTTGTTCAGAAAGGTGATGTCCTACATTATGTGGCTCGAGAAAGTGCTGGAAACGATTTTGATCTCTACTTAGTTCCAGAAGAGAATGTCGCAGAGCACGACTTTTGGACCGATTACTCCCTTTTTGAAGAAGAGTATGAATCGTATTCTCGAGGCAGCTACAAATTCAAAACATCAGGAACCTTTTACGTCGTAATTAGTAATTACAGGGCAAAATCAGTTCTAAGAGAGATATACGTCAAACTGGAAATAGAGCGTTCTGGGGATATACCCAATTCTGTGGAATTTTCAAGCGAAGAACTTAATAGGGTAATCCCGTTTACGGGTATACCCCATAACGAGAAGGTGACTAGATGCTAAGAGATGATGAACCGTTGGAGATAAAAAAAGACATCAAGGATTTAATCTCTCGAATGAGGGACGAAACTTGGGACTATCAGTCTTTAGGCGTCTGGGCAGCAAATAAAATTCCTCAGTATCTCTGGACAGATCTTGATTGGAAATCGCCATTGAAAGAAGATGATTGGACATGGCAAAGATTCTTGAAAATGATGTCCCATCATACGAATGACCTCATCCGGTGGGTCAGTAACGAAATGACTTGGAAAGATGTAATCAAAACACTGTGTGATGATATGAAGAATCCCGTTCTTCAAAAAATGTACTTCTATGGTAAATGAGGGAGGGAAAACTGGGTATGATTAACTACTGGTTCCATGCGATTACTGTACCTAATTGGATCATCGAAACAAAGAGAGGGCATTTTCTCTTTGGGATGTCAGAAAGATGGAAAGGATTGTTCAAGAAACTTCAGAAAGATGATATCATTATCTTCTACATCCTTACTACTGGTCACCCAAAAGATGCTAGTGCAAAAAGGATCCCAGGTATATTTAGGGTCACTTCAGAACCGTACTATGACACAACTCCTGAGTGGCCTGATGGCGTGTATCCTCATAGAGCTAAGCTGGAACCTATCTTGCTAGCAAAAAACAGCAATGAGATGTTGCCATTTGCACCTCTTGTCCCACAACTCTCTTTCATCAAGAATAAAAAAGCGTGGGGACGGGTTTTTCAAACAGCTTTGGTGTCTATACCTAAGAAAGACTTTGAACTTTTGAAAAGCAAACTAAAAGAAACCATTGGGAAAGTAACCAGTACGGAACCTATTTTCAAAACAACACACACATCAATTGAATGGGCTCTTGTTTTCTTGGGGAAACATTCTGGTTACGAAACGTGGGTAACTAATTCTGACAGAAACAAAGTACATGCTGGAACACAAATTGGAGTAGATTCACTTCGAGAATTACCGGATCTTGGTGTTGGATCTAGTGTGAAATCCATAATCGCGAATATTGATGTGCTTTGGCTCAAGCGTAATAGAGTAGTCGCAGCATTCGAAGTAGAGCACACGACAAACATTCAATCGGGACTTACACGGCTCAACGATCTAGTAATAGCAGCACCCAATCTGAGCATCAGTTTGTACATTGTCGCACCTGATGAGAGAAGAAGCAAACTTGAGCGAGAGAGTCAGCGTCCATCTTTTGAGAATCTTCAAAGTAAAGTCAACTTCATACCTTATAGTACGATTATTCAGAAAATTGCAGCAGCTAAACAAATCATCAATCTTGGAGGTACACTTACAGAAGGATTCCTCATTGAAGATGCTGAAAGGATACTTCATTGATACAGCATACCATGATTGTGGACTAACACAATGATTCTGTCATAGTCAAATCTACTGAATGGCCTTCTGAGTTCAGTTCGCAGATGCAACGGGTGAAACATGGCAACCCCGGTATCGGAGCTAGCAAGTCTTCAGCTTATGTACCATTGAAATAGATACGAAGGTTTCTTTTCCTTTTTGCAGGAAGAGAACTTCTCTATCATTTTATTGTCTAAAGTAAACTAGATGTTTATGGAAATACTTATTCCAGTATATCCAGTATACATACATGTGGCAAGTATTCCTACATCTACGGTTATACAAATGAGAGAAAGGATTTTCCTACTGCCAAACTTAGTACTTTGGATTATGGTATGGGTACTCGAGTTCTTCTCTGATTTAGGAAACGTGTTGATCATTGTTCCCTTTTATCTATCACTTCTGTGTATGAGCTTATTCGTGATTTATGACAGAGAGAAGAGTGGTGGCTGGTCAGCTGCAATGCGGCCACTATGGGAAAGTACTCCCACCAAGAGATACCTCGTGGCTGTAATTCTGATTATTGTAGTGATTGCCCTATGGTTTGTAAGCACGTACAACGAAAACCTATCGTGGTTGGGATGGAACACTATGGCCGCCGTTAACCTACTTTTCTCATACAGCATAGTTCCGAGTTCACCCAATACACCTGAATAAATGAAATGGAGAGTCCATTCCTCAATTCCCGACTGATAGTTGAGGAAGAAGACAAAGGAATCTTCTGGAATGGTAACCCCTAAATCTCTACAACCCGCCCAACATAGATCTCGATTATGCAGGGCCTCAGCAATAATCCAGAAATCGGCGCTACCAAGTCTTCTGCTTACGTTCCGCTGAAGTAGAGTGATGGAATGGAGCCAACTGTGCTCCTTCTGAATTACGCAAATCTCATAACATACTAGGTACTATGTGTCTTATCGTTGTGTAGGAGTTTGTGTTGAAATTTGCAGCCACAATTTGTATTCACATTTACAAGTCTAGTTATACTTCTCTTGATACTAGTCACCTATGCAGGAATAAGAATCAGAAGACATAACCCTTCTCTCTTTAGAAGATACATTGGTATTGTTATCATTGTGGGAGTCATAGTCCCCACAGCCTTTGTAGTAGTAATCAATCTCCCACCACCGAGAGAGATTGAACTTGATATCACTCTAGACTTCAGATCAAACTCAACAGATGATGAGGTCACTTTTCAGTATCATTGGGATGCCCCTGGAATTCTGACAGATGTGTATGGAATCCATATTGATTGGGGAGATGGATATGGAGAGTCTCGCAGTAACGAAACCGGGGCACTTTATGACTTATTAGAGAATAGTGCTGCGCAGGACTTTAATATTCAATGGACTGATTTCGAACCCTTCGTCAATGAAACGTGGACTCTTCTGCTCAATTTCTACGTGGGAGTAGTCTTTGATGGGCAGATTACACTACGGGGAGATAATGAATCAATGAACATTGAGAGCTATCAAATTACTGATGATTATTATTCACCTCCTCTCTTGGATGGTTTGGAATCTCTTGGTATTGAGGGGCTAGAAATCTTCATGGACATATCATTCAAGATATCCACACAAGCCCTTAGAAGTTGTTTTCAAGTAAACTCGATTGAAACTCAAATATCATTGGACTTGCAGATGGTAGTCAATGATATCAAATTTGGTGTCATCTCTGGATGATTATTCAGCTCGCCCATGCGGCAGGTTAAGCACTGAAGTCCAGGAATCGGAGCTACCAAGTCTTCAGCTTATGTCCCACTGAAATAGATGCTAGGTCACAATATCACAAGATTGATGCTATACCTGCTCAGTCAGTATGATTGAGCAGATTCACTTTTCTTTTCCATTTAGTTTATCACTTGAGTTGCAATACATTCTACTATTGATTATAATAACAAGAGGGAGCAACTCACGTGGAAGAGGAAAGTAGAAGTGTGCCAAGAAATATCGTGGTAATGGCTATTGGCAACACAATGACAGCATCTGCAAACTCCCTATGGATAATGTTCATGCCTTATTTTTTTACGGATGTGGGAATTACTACGTTCTTCATCGGAATCATCTTCACTGGTCTATTAGTTTCTAGAGCCATAGCATCACTTTTTGGTGGTAAAGCAGCTGATAGATTGGGTAGAAGAACGGTCATAATTATTGGATTTGCAATCTATGCAAGTGGAGCACTGATAATTCTGGCTTCTCTGCTATACCTTGCAACTGAACCAACTCTCACAGGACTTCTTTCAGTAATTGGCTACATGTGGATGATGTTTGGTAGCGGTTTCCAGAGACCCGCATCATCGATGTTACTGATAGAGAGTAGTCCGAAGAAGCACAGAGGTCTCTCTTTTATGTTCACCACAAGATTCCTTCCATCAATCCCTCCTGCTGTTCTGATTCTCGTGGGGACATCACTATATCTCAACAATCAATTCTGGCTTGCACTTACATTGGGAATCTTTGGTTTGCTGGCGGTACTTCTATTATACATTGTTTTTCTGAAAGAAACTCATTCGGGATCAGTCAATATCCAACAACAACAAGATACCAGTAAACCTCTCCGTCCTCGCTTGGATGGCTTCCTTATTCTACTAGTTGCTGCATTTGCACTTGACGGAATATCCAGCAGTGGTCTTTCATGGTACGTTCCTATTTTCGTAGGTCGGGCAAATCTAGATTTCTATGGAGTAATGATTTCTGTGTCCACCTTAGTGATAGCTATTTCAGCCTTGATTTCTGGTGGACTAGTAGATAGGATTGGAACTCGAGCTGCGATTCTTGGAGGTTGGTCTCTACTCGCGATCACAGTTGTCTTATTCCCATTCGGTACACAATTATTCGAGATACTCATCCTTTACTCGGTTTGGGCAGGACTAGATATGGTAGATATGTCAGTGCCGCCTCTCGCAATTGCGGAGAGATATCCAAAGGAAAAACGTGCTTCTATAATGGGAACCTATTCAATGTCTGTAACGCTTCTAAGTATGATTGGGCCTGCACTGATAGCATTTGGTCTTCTTCTTGGAGATAATGTGCCCTTCTACATGAAAGCTATAATGAACTCTGTGGGAGTTGTGCTCTTCATAATTGCTACCAGACCTAGTCAAATCGATGAAGAGTATAATTCAAATGAAACCCATGCGGCAAGTTAAACATGGGAGTCCGGGGATAGGTGCGACCAAGTCATCTACTTACGTACCGTTGAAGTAAAGATTGCTTTACTGCTTTCTTTGAACTACTAGTATTAGAAATAGTGATACTAAGAATAAGATAGGAATAGGCAAGAATATCGGGAGTATTGGATCACCATCAGATGCTAAGAAAACCCCAAGACCAAAATACCAAGAGATGTACACTGGCAGGGAGAGCAAAGCCACATGTAGCTCACTGTATGCTGCAACGAGTAGAGTTACTTTTCGACTAGATTTGCCTTGTAGGTATCTAAGGAATTGAAGGAAAAAGAGTAGTCTTACAAAGATGTAAGGAAAATATCTGAATGGGTCGCGAAATCTGAATCCTGTAAACCATGGAGATTCTATATAGTGCCAAATCATTGCTTCAATAGAATCGGGTCCTGGGCCTAGATCAAAACGATAGGCAAAAGGTGCGAGAAGTACAACAAGAATTACCAAGATTAGAACTAATACGATTTTGATGGTAAGTCCATCACCGGATTGATCTAAATCCTCAGCCATGAAACACTATTCCTATTTGTTGTAGGCAATAAAGAAGAAAACAGGTTATAATGGACTTTGTTTAACGCAAGAGTTCTGAACAAAGCCCGTTCAGGGTCAACTACTTTCATAACTTCAGCTAGTTTAGCGGAACTAATGTAGAGCTGACTGAGCTATATCTGGTCAATTGAAAGACGAAATCGGTCCATGCTCTCAGGAATAGAGACCTGAAATTTAACCAGAGAAGGTGTCTTCTAAGACTCTAGAAATCTGCCGCGTATGTTATCACCCATGCAAATCAATTTCCGACCAGTAAATAGAATTCAACAATCCGAGCTGATTAGTTGTTCACTGGGTCTTTGTCTTCGTAATGGCTATCAGATCTTCAATGAATAGGATACCAAAGAGAAGGTCTCCTGTTACTATCCCTACTGCCAATAGTGAAGCTTCGAGAATCAAGAAGTAGTATAGAGTGATAATGAATACAAAAAACTTCTCGATAATTACTATCTTGATTAAGTCATGGTTCTCTGTCGTACTCTTGCTGATGAAGTAATATCCCAATCCAAAGAGGAAGACAAATCCAAAGAAAGAATCAAACCAGAGGAGAGTATTCGGTGGATCCATTGGTCCTGCAAGTGAGAAAAATCCAATATCAATTCGTGGTAGTACTATAAAGCTTACAGCGAGTATCCAGTTCCAAATCGCTGCGATTGTATACATGTACTTATGATAAGATTGTCTTTCCAAAGTATCACTCTCGAAGGCGAACGCAACAACCGGGCATATAACTCCGCTGAATAGATAGACAACCTTTTGTGATAACTACAAAAGGAGTTCCACTTGTGTTTCGATGATGAAGTATTTTCTTGATTCAACGATAGCTAAAGAGATACTAGATGCTCTGGTACAGGATGTTGAAGAGATCACTATCTCTCTGGACTTAGGTCGATCAACAACTAAGGTGAGTCTTAGTGATCCAAATTGGGATAGTACACAATTGCACAAAATAACAAAGGACCCTAATACTGTATATTTCATTGAGGATGGAGAGGCCTTCAAAGCAGCAATTAGTGGGACTCAGTTCTACAAGTTGATGCCGTCAGGAGTAGGAACTGCCCCCGCCTTGGTGATTTCAGGGGTCGCAATGCACCGTGTAAAAGATATGGACCCAATAAAGGATGCAGCAATGAAAGCTAAACTTTGCGCAAAAACCGGAGATGACATGCTTGAGGTTTGTACAGGTCTTGGATATTCTGCAATAGAGTGTCTCAAAAGAGGAATCAGGAGCATTGTAACAATAGAGAAAGATGATGATGTCATCCAACTATCAAGTATCAATCCATGGTCGAGAGAACTCTTTTCGGATTCGAAAGTGACCCTTGTTCATGGTGATGCTACTGAGAAGATATGTGACTTCGAAGATAGTAGTTTCCATTCCATTCTTCATGATCCACCAACGTTTGCATTGGGTTCTAGCCTGTACACTCGCGAATTCTATTCACAAATGTACCGAGTATTGAAACGTAAGGGTATTCTCTTTCATTATGTAGGGTCTCCAGGAGCAAAATATCGAAGACGTGATGTGCAAAAGGGAGTTATTCAAAGGCTTCGCGATGTAGGATTTAGAGATGTCAAAAGAAAGAAAGACGCTTTAGGTGTGCTTGCAAGAAAATAGGATTTCTTATATCAAGCAATAGTTATGAATCTATTTTGAGTGCTCGTTTGAAACAATCAAGTAGAATTGTGATAAAAACACTCTTCAAAGTTTGTCATACAAAAAGAAGGTAGAAGAGGCTCATGCGCCCCTTCATATTATATTACTAAAATCAGGTACTCTTCTTCCTATAGACTACAACTACAATGGCTACGAGAGCAACGACTAGACCGATTCCAGCAACTAAGAGTAGTGGATCTATTGGGGGTAGAGTACCACCTGTAGACACTACAAATTGTGTATATCCTGTGAAGTTACAACCAATCAGTATCACATATCCTGAAGAATCTAAATCTTCAGACAATGTGAAGGAAGGATAGTTAATTATGGTCTGATCAGCTCCAACAGCAATCAATGAATCTAGAACTTCGCCATTTTCACCAAGAACAGAGATTCCGTCCTTGCTACCAAGTCGAGGACTTAGGCACTCCATACTCAGTGTGATTGTTACATTTTCACCTGCGCTGACGCCACCAGTAATGCTTGTAGCATCAAAGTCAATTCTTGGAGTCATCTCAAGGAGGTAATCAAAGGCAGCGTAAAGATCGTTCCATAAGGAGTTGATAGCTTCCTCTACTGGATTGAAATAGCCATAGATTCCCTTCCACTCACGAATGATATGAGTGGAGTTTTCCTCGATGATGAATGTCGCTTCATCTGCATGAACAGATGCATTAGTGTAGACTTCGAATGTAATAGGTACTGTGCATCCGCGCTCCATGTACATCCACTCACCCCAACCACCAGCCAATGCAGACTCAATACGACTCTCGCCGACAGGATAGCCTGCTAAATCATTGAAACTGGAGGGTAGAATATCAGTATAATCACTAGCAATCTGATAGTAAAGGGTAGGTTCTTGCCAATTGCCACCTCCATCTGCTGTAAAGAATGTAGCATTGATTCCCGAATGAAGAGAGTATGACATTGCAAAACTGTGATTCAGAGCAAAGTCTCTGAAAGCTTGCGTTTCAGGTTCTGAGAAAGGTTCGGTTCCTCTGTAAACCTGAGTAGTTTCATCAGTGTCACCATCCTCCCACCAGTTGGGATAATTACGATTTAGATCTACAAGTCCAACTTCATCCTCGTTTACCTGCCCATCTAAATCATTGTCAATACCTTCGTAGTAATAGTAGTCGTAATCAAGGATACCAGGATTTTCAGTAGGATAGTCTTTGATATAGACCGTAAACTCAGAAATATAGCCATCACCGTCTACATCCTCAGCGTCGTCTTCCCCGAATAAACCATCCAAATCATTGTCAAAGGGTCGGAGATTCTTTCTCAGCCAGTGATTTCCTTCATTAACGACGACATCGAGTGCATCTGGATTGATTGTTAGAATGACATAGATTTCCTGAGTGTCGATGTACTCGGTCAATGTGGCATCTACACCATAACCATTGAGTAATCGTAAAATGAAACGCAGGGCCATCTCTATTGTAATTTGTTCTCGACCATGATGATGTGCAACAACAAGAGTCTTGGCTTTCTGAACTGTATTTTGCTCATTCGTGATTCGAATACTGGTGATGTTTTTCCCTTGGTAACTCTGACCAATTACTTCAACATCAATAAGTTCGGGTACACTTGAATGAAAATTCTCTATTTCTTCATCAACCTCTGCTGAATCATGAAACTGATCATCATAAAGTAATGATACAGGGTCCCAAGTGCGGGATATCGATGGTACTTCTACTTCAACTACAAGAGGCAAGCCTTCCTCAGTTGCTGAAGCCATCGTTCCTATGGGTAGTATTGCAGCAGATATGAAGAGAACTAGAATGAATATATGATTCTTTGAGGGTGTGATATTATTTCACCTCGTTCTAATACGAAAACAGACAACTGGATAATCATCTGAAATCTAGAGTACGATGTTTACTCAAAATCAGTATAATAGGGGTTTAGTTGACAGCAACGGAATATCCAGACAAACCTAGACATTAATCAGTCGATCCTTTGAAGGAAACAATCAACGGTTGCATAACAGCTGTATGAAACTTGGAAAAACTTGGACACATCTCAAACAACAAATTGAGCAGTCCTGTAGGGTCTTATATACTCTGAAGAGGAATCATCACATGTAGAGAAATTCTGAAACGAGAGCCAAGTTTTGGAAACACTCTATCGTCGCTGTCAGTTGGACAGGACGTTAAACGCCTGTGGAGAGGACGTAAGACGTCTTCGTGGGTCTTCCGAGATCTGCAAGATGCAACCTCAATGAAGCAGGAACCGAACATCAGTTTCAGACCTTGATGTCCAAGATTGTGTAAGATTCGGGCAACGGTTTAGTTTCACGTAATCATTGATAGTTACTGGGAATATGAACGAACTACAGTTATAACATATTAATTCATATTAGGATTGGAAATGCGGACAGGCCTGGGTGTATTTCATAGACCTATGAACTGTGGATACGTGCTCGTCAGTATTTCTAAATTGCTGCTGGGATAAATCGATGAAAGCGGAGATTGAATTTGTGTCAAAGGTACAGACAGCTACACCCTGTGGAAAGTGTAGTTGTGTTATAATGTACAAGTCAGAACAGTGTGTTTTCTGTGATCCCGCAGAACAAATCCTTGAAGCGGCGTTATCCACCTTTGGAGTACCTTCTAGTGCAATCGTTCAGGTAGATATTGAATCAGGTGATGATTGTGGATGTGGTACGGAAGATGTTTCGATGCTACCCACTATCAAAATATGTGATGTAAAATTAACTGGTCTACCTGATGCGCAGACACTCAACGATGCTGTGATTCGAGCGATCATGAAAGTCTGTTTCTGTGAATAGACCCATCTTCCTTTTCTTTTCAATCATAGTACGAGTGGATATCTTAGAAATCGATTCTAATGGTTTCCCAGCGAACACGACCAGCCTCAACAGCCTCTTTGATCTTCCTCTCAGTTCTATTGAGCTTGGCATTTCCTGTCTTAATATCAGCTAGAACAACTGTAATCTCTTCATCAGACCCTCCATCTTTCACTGAAGTATAACCATCAAAGATGAGGTAATCAATGGGAGCTCCAATGAAACGCGCATCAGACGGATTGTGTTTGAAAACTTCAGGAAACATTGGGGCCATATGTTCAGCAATCTTCCCTTTCAGAACATAACGACTCCTATCCGTAGCATCTTTTCTAACAGTAGATTCTTGTTCCGCCCAAGTCTTGGCAAACTCCTTTTCCACCATTGCAATCCTATGGCGGAGTTGTATCTTCATAATCAAATAGACAGAAACTGCGATGACCAGACCAATGAAGAGTCCTATCACCATATCACTTAGAGCCATACAGATTGATAGGAATGAACCCATATATTCTCAGGTAATCGGGGGGTAATATCTAAGAAGTGAAAAAAAAGGAGTCGTGGGGGAACTAGTCCCCCTAATTTTACTGTGGTCGAATCCTAGGTATCACCGAATGTATCAGAAGATGATAGATCCGGGCATACACTGGTGTCAGCAGGATAATTGTAGGTAATCCAGAGGTTACAAGCGGTAGCATCACGAATCCAAGAACGACAAGTGTTGCGTATGATTCCACAGTAAGACCAACTGCCACAATTATCAACAATGCGAAGACAAACCCAACAACAGACAAAATTGTCAACTTGATGAGAGACCTTCCATTACTGAGGTCATATGTAGCAAGACCTGCAATGAAACCAAGAAGTCCATATCCAAGGGCAGGGAGGGTCATTGTGACCACTGCACCATAGATTAGGAAATCAAACAACACTGTTCCCAAGTACCCTGTTAGAAACCCTGCAACCGGACCTCGAATCGCACCCATCGCAGGAATGATTGCCAAAGCAGGCAATAATCCGAATGGGAACAGATCCACCATCAAGTAACCCATAGGAATTTGCGATACTAGAACGAACAACACAATCCCAATTAGAGTATAGAGTAGAGTCCATACAATGGCATCAGAACTGTTCATCTGGAATTTCTCAAGTATTGATTTTTTGGAAACTTCTTCAGACATTTTCTAGCACCTCACTTTATCACCAGATGGTATGTTCCAGGAGCTAAGTCCAGAGTATAGTCCAATCCAGCGGCAGTCAATTCAGAAAGCACAACTCCGCCGCTATAAGCTGAAGGGGCAGAATCGAAGTTACTGAAGGTCAGGGTTGCAGCTTGATCAACTTGGATGCTCAGAATGAATCCTTCTTTCACAGGATCCCACTCAGCTCGATATACCCAGACATTCTCATCATCCGCAGCGCTGATGTAGGGATAATCCCAAAACGCTGCAGGACGTGCGTCAGCAAGGTCTACCATTGTAGTTGGTGTGTTTGCCCAAAGCTCAGCATATGCAACACTAGTCTGCAAGAAAGATGTTGCGGAACTTGTGTCGTAGTGCATTTCTCTACCATCTGCAGACCATACCTTGTTGTATGGATCAAACATGAAGTTAGCAATACGGTCTCTGGTGGAGAAATCGCCTCTCTGTTTAGCTAGTGCAAGAGTGAAAAGACTTGATAGGTAATCGAATGTACCAAAGCTGCCTGTATCATACATTGATTCGACCATGTACATCTGAGTTCCTGAAAGCTCTTTTCCATAATTCTCAATGAACACTGGATAGTCAGCGATTGTTTCTTCGGGTTGAGTATATTCCAAGAATGCTAGAGTCCAAGCAACACCATATCCTCTGGATCTGAGTTTCCCATCACTACGGAATGGTGAAAGTCGATTGCCAGGAAATTGTTGTTGTGGTCCATCAGTTGGTTGTGTAAACCATGTACCGATTGGCTCTTGAACATAGTATCCATCAACAAAAAGACCGTTTTGATCCTGCATTACGGTGTTCATGAAGTTGAGACCAAAGTCCCAGATTGGCATGTAATCAGTACCGTACATGTTGTCATACAGCTCTGTCATGTAGATTGGGACACACGTACACTGAGTCCACACTTCATAGGGCTCACATGGAATCATTCCAGTTTCCCAAATCCCACCTTCCTGAGGGTTTCCAAATCCATCAGTGGTCATTGACATGTTCCAATCCTCCATGTAATAATCAATCTCGTCGTCATAGATAGCCAAATTGAAATTACGTTCGTGAAGGAGCTCCATCAACGCATAATGGGCAGTCCACATGATATTTGCGGGTCCTCGGAATCCTCCGGTGTAAATATCATCTGCATCAGGATTGACTGCATCCGGATAGTAGTACTCAGTCCAGTTCAGATAGAGTGAGGCATACATCCATTCCATATATTCAATGGAATCCTCACCATAGTCAGCATAGCTTGTATTGAATTTCTCAATCAAACCGGAGCTTACATCAGAGTAGTAATCCGTTCTATATCCAGGAGTAGTTTCATAGTACATTGCTAAAGAGTATGCCATGAATGCAAGAACATAGTGGAACAATCCATAGTATTGAGGTTCAATATACCAGCCATCCCAGTCATCAGTAGGTTGATCGAACAGGGTTGTCAGGTAGTTGAAGATTGCTACTTGTTCATGCGTCACAGTACCATAATCCGCGAAGTTGAATGTTTCACCATCAACTACTAGAACAGGAGCTGCTGGTTCTACACCGGGTAGATTCCCGTATGTCATTCCACCAAGAATTATGGCAAGTATGAATGTTACTACGAAGTATTTGTTTGTCGTTAGAATCTTGCTCATCTCGCTATACCTCGTTTGATTATCTCGGTTAGTTTGTCAAAGAGTTAGCAAAGGCATTACTCCCTAGATATAACTACATTCTAAAAATAAATGATTAATTGATAATTCAAATATTGTTGGTATGATTGGGAAAAACAATTGGTTCCAGAAAGCTAATAAATGGTTTCAAGATGAAACTAACTAGTTTGATGTCGTATCTCAAAATTTATTCTGTAAATAATGAGAACATTAAATAGAACCTCAAATTCGTGCCTTTCACGTCTAAGATTGGTGTTGGAACATGAAGAATCAAACCAAACTCATTGGCATTGGTGCAATTTTCATGGTACTCTTATCTAGCGTGATTGTGCTGGCTATTTTTGACGACGTTGATGGACCACTAATATATGAACTACATGTTTTACCGGTGGATCCAGTAGACGGGGATATTATCCGAGTCATAGCATATGCTCTTGATACTTCAGGCGTATCAAATGTCCAGCTTAGTTATACTGTTGATGGAACTACTTGGGAAGTGCAGGACATGAGTTTCTATACATGTCTTTGCCTTGCTGGTGGTCGATGGGTCGGTACTTTTGGCCCAATCAACGGCGAAAACGTGACGGAGTTCTATATTACTGCTTATGATAATTCACCAACATTCAATCCTTCTGACACTCAGGTGTTCTCAATAGAGATCACTACATAAATTGGTGAACTAAATGAAACTCGAAGCAATTCTATACATTGTGCTATTAATACTTGGAAGCGTTGTTGCACTTGCACCATGGACCATTACTCCTGTGTGCATGATGGAAATGCGTTGTTGGGATACACGAACTCTTGAAACAATACTCGGAGCTGTAATAGCTGTTGTTTCACTTGTAGGAGTATTCAAGAGTCTAGAGTAACGGAGATAGAACAATGAATCCTGAGCAACGCAAGGCAATGCAAATTATAGCAGTCATCTTGTGTAGTTTCGGGATTTACACATATACCGCTATTTTTACACCTGTTGTTCATTATTGTGACTATACTGATCTAGAGATTGAAAATAGAATTGGTCACGAAGTTACTTTTACTTTTGATAACGGGAGCACAACCAATTATTGTTGTGTAAATATTTCATTACTAGCATTTCATGACTTGATTGATAGTAATCAAGTGAATTACATTGAAAATGTCCAGGTTCGTTGTCCAATGTGTGGGATGATAATGGATTGGGATGATCCAATGATAGTCTGGGTCTATTCAACAGAATATCTTAATCCTACAACAAATGAACCCACAATTGTTCCTCTCTGTGAGGATGCCCAAGAAGATGATATGTGTGAAAGCCACTTCATCGATGAATACGGAGGAGTCATTATCGACAATCCTTTCGTATGGGTATAAGTGAGGTGTGTCTTTGAAAAAGAAATGGATAATTCCAGTAGCAATAGTCCTTTCACTTATCTTCAATATTGGATTTGCTCTTGCATTCCAAAATAGAGAACAATCTTCCTCTTGGTTATTCAGTGATCTTGGACCCGCAGTTATGCAAGATTCATACTACATCCGTTCTCCGGGTCTCGAATCACCGTATGGAATGATTGGGGACATTCCAGGAGGATACCCCCTATACTCAGGAAATCCCTTACAGTCAGATCCACCTGAGAATCTCACAAACTCCTCAAATTCAGTTGGTTGGCAATTTTTAGTACCTACACTTGATATGAACGCAGTGCTTCTTGCAATTTTCTTTGCAATAGTACCGGTAGCATTGATTTTGGTTATAGGAAGGAGAAGCTATGGGAGTACAAAAACACAGTAATCTTGCAAATTATGCACTCGGTAATGTTCTCAAGTATAGAACACGTAGTGTCGCAATCATTCTTGCACTTTTCATATCAACTTCTATCCTTTGTTCGGTCGAGTTCATTCGAGAGGGAGTAGTCACTGATGTATCATCTTCAGTTGATGAAGGTCCTGATATTGTACTCCAGAGATTAGTTGGAGGACGCCAAGTACCAATTCCTGAAACGTGGATATCTAATGTAACTGGTACAACAGGAGTACGAGTTGCAACTCCTCGAGTCTGGGGATACTCGGATGTCGGAAGTGGAAGTTTGCTAACTATAATGGGTGTCAATGCAACAGAATATGGATGTATGATAGGTGCCGTGGGAACCGATATTCTTGGAGTAGGGAGATTTCTGAATGAATCAGATTACAGAAAGATGATAGTGGGTCAAGGTATAGTCGATATGATGGCTGCGTCAGCTATGCCCTTGCAAGTACAAGTCGGAACCCTTCTCTCACTCATTACCTTTGATGGTGAATTAATTGAGTTTGACGTCATTGGTATTTTTTCTAGTGAATCCAAGATATACAGTTACGACATGATTCTAACAGATATTCAGAGTGCGCGTGAAGTACTAGGATATGAAAATGCGACTTTCACTGACATTGCAGTTTGGACCAACTATGGATCTGATTTGAATAGTGTTGCATTTCGTCTTGATACTGGAATATCTGAAGCTAGAGTATTGACCAGTGACGCAATCAGGGATTTAATGCTCAAAGCATATAGTGGGAGAGCTGGTTTTACAGCCCTACTTTGGGTGATTCTACTCCTTTCTGTCGTTCTGCTAGCATTTACTGTATCTAGTGCAGGTTCAGAGGAGGCAAGGAGAGAAGTAGGTCTCCTGAAGGCTCTCGGGTTTGATACTGTAGATGTTCTTGAGATAAGGATGCTAGAGAGTGTGACTATGAGCCTACTTGGAGTCAGCCTAGGAATATCTTTTGCAATCATCTTTGACTTTATTCTTGGCGCTCCACTTCTTGCAGGGTATATACTAGGATGGAGTCTCGTTCTACTCCCAGGCGGCATTCCTCTAACTATCTCACTGTCCACTATCTTCACTGTTTACGTAGTAGGTCTTGTACCAATACTTGTAGCAGCAGTGATACCCTCATGGCGGAATGCAATAACAGAGCCAGACATTGTCCTTAGAGGTGTGTGAAATGACTGTAGCTATTAGAACAGAAGGTGTATGGAAGACATACAATCCTAGTACACCTCGTCAAGTAGACGCACTTAGGGATGTGACGATAGAGATTGAGAAGGGGACAATTGTAGCACTCGGAGGACCGAGCGGTTCTGGAAAGAGTACTGCACTTAGTCTCATTGGGCTCCTTACGCGACCATCTAAGGGGAAGGTCTTTCTTGGAAACGAAGAAGTATCAGGTTTCTCTGAGGTGTTTAGAACAAGGATTCGACGTGACACTATCGGTTTCATATTTCAGGCGCAGTATCTTATTCCTCAATTAACCTCCATAGAAAATGTAGCGTTACCTCTACTCTGTACAGACATATCTCGATCCAAAGCAGAATCTCTTGCCAGAGAACGATTGATTTCCGTTGGAATGGATCACAGACTCGATTTCAGGGCAGCAGAATTAAGCGGGGGAGAACTCCAAAGGGTTAGCATTGCGCGAGCATTGATGAACAACCCTCGAATATTGATAGCCGATGAGCCTAGTTCATCGATAGATGAGGCATTGACTAAGGATCTATTGACTACACTCAGACGTATGGTTGAAGAAGAGGGACTGACCGTGATTGTGGCATCCCATGATCCAATGGTATTGAAATGGGCAGATATTCGTCATCTATTGCATGATGGGCAAGTTGTTCAGGTAGAATGATACCATCAAAGAGCAACAATGATGTGGGAAACAAGACTTACCATACTGAATAAAATTGAAAGAGATGATAGTTTCAGAAGAAAATCGGAGAGACCACTTATGCTCTCACTTGGTAGTTTCTTCCGCCTCCATATCATTTCGAGAATCACTCTCCATCCTGCAGAGGCCACTCCAATCCAGAATAGACCAGCGAATATCGCAGTATCAGGAAACTCTTGGAATAAGCAATACGGGCAGTGGTGGTCGGATAGACCAAGAACAAGGGGTGCGAGTGTGTCATGAAGTGTAATAAGATAGAGAAGAGCAACTGATACTGATAGAATAAGAGTTATCGAAGGTAGACGTTTATCCCTACTTTCAAACCATTGGATAGCTATCAGTGCAAATGCAGCAATGATTGTCACTAGCACTATCAACGTACCGACCTGAGATCCGAAAAGTGCTGATGGAGAGAATGGTGGGTCTATATCATAGACACTTGAACAACAGGGTGCATAGATTGGTCGAATTGATGTAACCAAAAGCACATCCACTGCACTGTCCAATAAGACCAAGGGGAGTAAGAACATTGCAAATGAACGAGCAAGACCTCCGATAAGAGGGAGCTTTGGTTGTTTCCTGTTAGAAACCTCAATGACTAACCAGAGACCATAGACAAATGGTAGTATAATCTTCATTACAAGAGCAATAGTAGAGTATGGAGATCCAACATTGATTACGCCGTATGAACACATAGCTCCTGGACAATAAGGAACCAGTGATTGAATCATCCAGAAGAAAAGTGGGACAACTAATATTCGAGCTAACAAAACGATAATACCAATCATTCCAAGAAGATAGTAACGTTGTTCAGAGCTGTGCTTTTCTTCCTCATCACCATCTAATTTCTCAGTTATTGATAAAGATAGGAAACCACCATACAAGGCCAAGGCTAATGACAGCACACCGATAACTAACACAACGACCGTTGTCACTGTTACAATCAAGTAGCTCACCTTACAGTATTAACCCGAAACTATCCAACTCTAAAACATTATGCCAGACCAGAAGCAGATGCTTAAGTGCCATTAATGTACTGCACCTGTTGGTGGAAAGATTGTCGGACCGAATCTTGAATCTTTTAAAGACCTTATCTGCAACTCCAGGACCAGTGGGAAGAGAGACACTCGTTCAAGATATAATGAAAAATGAGCTCGATGATTATTGCTCCAATATTGTTCGGGATAAGATTGGTAATCTTATTGCAACTATGGAGGGTGTTAGAAAACACTTTGTCATCGTTGCACATGCAGATGAGGTTGGTTTTCTCGTAAGTGGTATAGACGAGAGGGGTTTCATCAGAGCCAAATGGAACACTCAGGGACATATGCCAGATCTACGCCTTCTACCTGGACAATGGGTCTTAGTGATGACAGAAACTGGTTTCATTCCTGGTTGTTTTGCTGTAAAGACTGGACATATTGCAGGTAAGGAAGGAAAATCAAGAATCCCAACATATGAAGAGGTCTTTCTTGATATTGGAATGGCATCAAGAAAAGAAGTTGAAGACTTGGGTATACACATTGGTGACCCAATAATCTATGCGGCTCCTGTAGAGAAGATAGGGCATCATGTCTGTGGGAAGTCGATGGACGACCGTATTGGGCTTGTGATAATGATTGAGCTGGCGAGGAAACTTTCCAAAATTCCCATTAGCAAACGACCTAAGGTGACATTTGTTTCAACAGTCATGGAAGAATTGGGAGCAAAAGGTGCAGCTGCTATAGCTCGTGATCTAGATATTGATGCGGTTATTGCAATAGATATCGGGTTAGCTGATGACCATCCTGGTACAAATGGAGAGACGGGAGTTAGTCTTGGAAAGGGTCCTGTGATTGTCATCAAAGATGATGCGATGCACTATTCTCACGAGTTAGTGAAACTTATACTGGCCACTGCTGAACGTGAAAAGATACTTGTCCAAAGGGCGGTGTATCATCACTATCTCACTGATGGCGTGCAGTTTGCGATGCAGGGACAGAAAGTTGCAGTAACTGCGGTACCTTGTAGATACTCACACAGCAGTTTTGAAACAATTGATCTAAAGGATGTAGAAATGACAATTCAGCTTCTGGAGAAAGTGCTACTCACTTAATTCGTATCACCATGCCAAGGTTTGACATGAACCACCAAGCGTTCTCTAGAAACAATTACAGCCTTGGTCCCAGCAAGTATCTCGCCATTGTCACTTCGTGCTTCCCAAATCTCAGCACCGATCTTAACCTTACCGGATGTAGGAGTAACGGTTTCAATCACGTTACACTTTGTCCCCTCTATTTCGTAAAGATAGTAAGTTCCCTCTTTCAACGAGTCATAGATAAAACGATACTTCAATGGCACATAAATGACTGCTCCCAAAATGGTTGCAACTATTGTAAAAAGTAGTAAATCGGGGAAAAAATAGTATGCCACCAGTATTAGTAATGGAACTAACAGTAACTCGTCAACAGTTATCAGAATGAATTTCACTCTTGGAGATAACTTGACCATACATTCACTTCCATTTTATTTGATTCAAGTGTTAATTCGCACGAGCGAACAAAAGGTTTTGCAAGAATGTGATAATGATTAGATAGTAGAGAAAATGTTGTTCATCTTGTGATGATCTTCTCTTCTCTCATCACTCTGACACACTCCTTCATAAAAAACTGTATGAGTTCTTATACTCCCATCAGCATGAAATATTATGTTAGGACTAGGTAAGTGGGCTAGTACTGTGAATGCAATACAAAGCGCGCGACTGAAAGCCCGAAAGAAGAAGACTTCTTTCAAAGGGAAGTCCTCACTCTCCAAGAAGGGACCAGTATCAAGTCCCGGGGAGTCCGCGGCTGTTCACTTTGTCCAGTCGGACCTTGTCAATTTCAGTGATGGAACTGATGAGAGTGATAATGACCCCGCCGTGGTAAGTACTGTGGAAATTCTCTCTGTTACTGGAAGTGATGCTCTAGTAGTAAAACAGGAGAAGGAAGCCAGGTCTTCAGGAGGGATCCCATCCCGATGAACGTTGACAAAGCTCTTGCTAATTTTTGTAATTCCTCGGAATTACGAAGAGGTGGCGACACTGGCAAGGGAAGGGTGGAACATAGAAATATCTTACAGTTGAGGTTCACTCACCATAAAATGTAAAATGTAGGTCATAGTACTATTGAAAAGGAGGATAAATTGGAGAGCATCAGTGATTATTTCTTGAAGACCGCAACTATCCAAATGATGGCAGGAGCTGCGATGCTCTCGGCGTTCACCTACGTTCCAATATTAGCTAGAGAGAATCTTGGAATCTCTGAATTACTTATCACGTTCATAGTTGCGGGATATGCTGGTGCGTCGTTCATAGCATCTTACTTCTTTGGTCGTGCCGGAGATATCTATGGGCGCAGGATAGTCATCAAATCGGGTCTATTTCTTGCTATAATCAGTTTTAGTTTGTTACTCGTATCTTCAAGTTTTGAAATACTATTCATTGTACGGATGACAAATGGTTTCTGTGTTGGAATGTACCCCGGAGCTCTTGCGGCATATGCTTACGAGTCAAATATGAAAATGGGACGATTTGCATCTTGGGGTGCTATTGGTTGGGGAGTTGGAACCCTTGTCGCTGGATATGCAGCAGGATTCAATATCTACTACGCATTTGTTATATCTACGCTCTTCCTTGCTATTGCATTCATTTCAGCGCTTACTTTGCCTAAATTACCAAGAATTGTAATCAAGGTACCATTGTTTCCAGTTGAAACGTTCAAGCGAAATATGCACATTTACATAGCCGTATTCTTGCGTCATGGTAGTGCATTTGCGATCTGGACTTTATGGCCCCTCTTTCTTTATGATTTGGGAGCTACTACTTTCACAATAGCCATCGTTCAGGCTGTAAATGCAATCTCACAAGTATTGTTTATGATGACTATCACAGACCGTTTTGAGAGCAAGACTCTGGTATCAATTGGGTTGATTACATCTACGGTCGCATTCGCATGGTTCCCATTTGCCCGAAATGTCATTGAGATACTACCGTCACAATTCCTACTTGGATTTGCTTGGTCATGTCTCTATGTCGGTGCTCTCAAGTTCGTGACTGAGAATAATGAAGATAGATCAACAGCGTCTGGCCTTCTCACATCCACGCTTTCGTTATCAGGTGTAGTGGGTCCGCTTATAGCAGCTGTAATCTATTCAATCTGGCCTGGGTATACTCCAATCATGTTCTTTGCAGTTGGAATGTCCCTCATCTCATTTGGTATATTTTGGCGAAGTAATCATAAGCAAAATGAGAATAACGAAATCGAAACTATGGATACAAATGCAGAATTGGTCTAAGTATAGAGGAGATTCGCTTCATGACTCTAGAGTTCCTTGTTATTCCAGTTGTTCGAGAAGTGCTGTTCCAATTGATTTGGGGAGACCGTTTTGAGCAAGAGTTGGAATCAAAGATGACGAGTAAGGAAATTGATTTTTCAATGATAAGAAACCGACTTCTGGAGGAGGATCTAGTATACCAACTGAAGGGTGAGCATGGAAGTCCTTACTTGAGCCTTACTGACAAAGGACTTGCGGTAATCAATAGACTCTACGAGATTGAACGGATTCTCTTAGGGGAAGATGTGGATACAGAATAATCATCACACAAAATGGGATGTTCTAGGACAACATATCCTATGATGGGTCAAAATCCATTTCGATTCATATTTTAACTCTTGTATGAATGAGGCTCTGTAGAAAAAGTCACCTCCCTGCACATTCTAGGTAGTTGAGTCGTTGGATGTTGTGAAGGACCACCTTGATCAGCAACTCTCTCCGACGTTGTCTATTCCTTCTCGAACTCAGACTCCCGGTGAATCTCACCTTCAGCATTCCAAACACGGTTTCCACAAGACTTCTCTTTCCATAGTCATGAGCCTGCTTCCACACCTCGGGACCTGACTTGTACTCTCTGGTCAACTGTCCGTATGCAGGATACCCTCGTGACAGGGTCCTTGCATTCTTCTTGGGTTCGATCCCGGGATATGCTCCAAGATCAGCTATGAACTGGACATTCCTTTTCGAGATGTAGGCCTTGTCACCGTAGACTGTTTCAAGGTCAGAGCTTTGTACTCTTCGCACAAGAGCTATCATGTGCTTTGCATCACCTCCGGGTCGTACAGTGACTCTGGATCCGTGTATCAGGAAGGTGTCCGTGTCCACCACGTTGTGAAGTGCATGGAAACGCCGTTTCCGAGTCTTCTTGAACCGCACAGACATCCACTCTCCCCCGGTGGAATGAGAGAAACCAGAAGAGTCCACAGCGATCCTCCTGGGCGGAGGTTTCTTTCGAGCAAGGAGTTGGTACATGCCATGAAGAAGTTGGGTGTCCAGCCGCTTCAATGCCTTATGGAGCAAGGAGTAGCTGGGAGCTCTGGTGAGTCCGAGGTGTTGAAGGAGCTGGGGGTTGAAGTCGACCCGGGCAACAAAGTCACGATATCCCAGACCAGAGTCGAACTTGAGTCCCAGAAGAACAAAGAGTGTGGGAAGAGGAAACTCGACGGGGCGACCATAGCAGGACTGGGTGTCTGGAATGGTATTGCAAAGGCTGATAAGCTCATTAAGGAGAAAGTGATACTGGCGAGCCTTGGCCGTATCATATGAGGAATCGTAAGACATGAATCATGTGACGTGGCCAATTCGCCCTTGATTCATTGTATTACCTCTGACTTTTTCCACAGAGCCTATGAATGAAGAACTAGGAGTATCTGACCATGAATGAAGCACACATGAAAACCTTACGATGTCCTCAATGTGGAAAGAACTTGCGCCTTAACGGAGGATTCACTCCTGGCGAAGAGATAGTCAATGGTCAAGTTGTATGTGAGAAAGATCATACATGGGAAATTACTAACCGAATACCTTCTCTTGTGTATCCGCAGATTCGTGATGAAGACGCAAAGTGGATTGCCGAGTACGATGAGATGGCAGAAAAATATGACGAGCTAGTGGAACAATATAATGAATTTCTTGGCGTTAACTTGATGGAAGAACGATCTAATTTCAGTCAATTCATTCCAATTGAAGGACCCGTTAGAATTATCGATGTTAGTATTGGCACCGCAGCTAATTTCATGGCACTCTATGATTCCTTCAAGAAGCAAATGGGTCGGTTCAATCTCCACGGAATGGACCTCTCAACAGGAATGCTGAAGGTTTCTCAGAGGAAAATAGATGAGATGGATTTTGATGTTAGTCTAACACACGGTAATGTGTTCAATCCACCTTATCAGAGTAATTATTTTGACATTGTTCTTCACACAGGGGGAATCAATACATTCTCAGATATTCATAGCGCATTGAAAGAGATGCTCAGACTTGTAAAATCTAGCGGGATCGTCATTGTTGTGGATGAAGGTCTCTCGCCGCGAATGAGAAAGACAGACAAGGGTAGAGAAATTATCAAGGCAAACAATCTCTTCGATGCAAGACCACCACTTCAGTTTCTACCAAAGAAAGCTCAGAATCTAGAAATCACCTATGTCATGAACGAAACTTTCTACCAAATGGTCTTCACGAAATGAGGAATAAATCTTACAGATTCCTAAATAACTACTGACGCAAAATGTAAGAAAATGTGTAAGATTTACTATTAAGAAGATGACCTATCCCTTTCAACGAGGGATCTGATCTCGAATTCAAAGATTAGTGCACCTTAATACACTCGTCCCTTCATTGAATATTATGAACGGACTAGGGATGTGACTCACCTCTAAGGATAGAGCCATACTGAAAGCCCGGAGGAAGAAATCTTCTTCTCAAGGGAAGTCCGCACTCCCCCAGAGGACGCCAGCCTCGAAAGGGGAGTCCGTGGTCGACTCTTATGACCATGCGACTCTTGAGTCGTTTGCGAGGAGTGAAGACCCTGCCATGGTAAATGCTGTGGAAACACCGTCTGCTATCACACCTTCTGGTGCGTGTGAGCCAATGCAGCGGACAGAAGCCGGGTCCCATCGAAGGAACGATGTTCCAGTGAAGAGGGGCAAAGCTCACGACACTTTGAAAGACTCCGGTTTTTCAGATGCTGGCAACAGCAGTCATGAGAAAGGTGAAACACAGGAGTCTCTTACAGTTCACTCACAATTGTAAGATATGGGTTTTCTAGAGGTTTCCTATGTCATGAATGAAACATTCTATCAAATGACCTTCACTAAATGACTTAATTTGTTCCGAAAGTCAGTGTCAAATAGCAAACTGCTATTGAACACGTAAGTATAGAATTTTCAAAAAGAACTGGAAGTGCTCAGGTAGCTTCCCACAAGAGCACTTCGTTTACAGATGCACGTTTAAGCTGTATAACATCCACATCCACAGAGTGCTGCTCATCACTACAGTCTGATTCAATGGTATCGACATCTCGACTCATTGCAATCTACCTGTACAAATATGAGTGTCTGATAGCGTCTGTAGAGATCGGCTTCTTCAGCTTCTGTTTCTTCTTCATTGTCTTTGCTAGTGCCATGTTATCTACCTCCGATAGATGTATGCGTATCCGATGGCGTCAACCATGTGGATTCGAGCCATCTTCTCGTTCTGTGTTCCAGTTTCGTAGTTGGGTCGGTTTCTTCGATTCATTGTGAGTTACCTACCCATAAGGTAAACCAATTCGTATATAAGGTTTGTTTTCCAAACCATTATGTATATTATATCCCAATTATCAAACTAAATTACCATTATGGTTCAAAATCACCCTAGGTTGAAACCAATGGTTCGATAAACAAACTTATATTCTACAAAAGTAAAATAAAATACAAGCATGGGTCCAGTATTTTGACTCGAAACGGCCAAAAGGTGCGGAGAGTCGTCGCTTCGGATGAAATTTGGAGCGGCCAAAAACGAAAATGCATTGGTGAATACAAAAATGGGCAAAGACAACATTGACAATATCACTGACAGTCTCGACGGAATTGTCCTCACAAAAGAGGGCAAAGCACCTCAGAAAGAAATTGTCTTCGTCACGGATGAAGAACGAGCATCTGTTTTAGACGAACCTGTTAGACTCCAGATTTTGCAGGTTCTTAGAAACGGGATTGAAGACAAAATAACTACTGAAAAAACCGATGAGAGTGGAGACAAAATCATAAGAATTCGTGTAGTACAACGAAATGCTCTATCAGTAGTAGAGATTGTTAGATTGTCAATTGATTGTTGTGGATCTGACATAGACATTAGTAAGAACCAAGTGTATCATCACTTGCCTAAACTCGAAGAAGAAGGCTATGTAGCAAAATATGGCACAGTTACCACTGGAAAACGCACCACAGATTATTGGCGTAGAACCGCAAAGGGTTTTGTTCTTACCAAAGGTGAATGGATTGGCGGAAGTGGAACCTATACGAAAAAGATGACCCCATTTATTGAGAAGATGCTTGAAACCTTTGACCTCAATGTGGTTAAAGGAGAGAGAAAAGAACTCCTTGAATTGATGGTCAAAAAGAATGTGATGCAGTCAGAATGGCGTACTAAAATCGCAGAACTCGTTAAAGGTGATGTTGCAGACAAAATGATCCTTGACCAGTATGAAACCCTAGTGGAATATTATGCAATGGGATCAAAAGAATATGTAGACAACATCATGAGGATTAGAGAGATACTATTCCCTGATGAGCCCAGTATCTAATGAGAAGCATCACTGACTATAGATAATGTAATAGAACTAAACCGTTGCTGCACAGACGTTGGTCTGTGTTTCAAGAACACCTTCGAGGCTCTGTAGTTTATCAATAACATAAGTACTCAGTTGATTATTGTCTTTAAATTCAGCTTTTATGATTATATCAAAGGCACCGAAAATTTGGTATACCTCTAGGGTTTCTTCCAGCCCTTTCACGGTTTCGAACACATTACTCTGGTTTGACATATCGACATTGAGCAGGATATAAGCGGTTACAGTCATCAGGTTCAAGCCTTCTATCGTGATGAGTTCGGTTTTTCAGAGTACCTCTTAATCCTTTCCGCAAGACAATTATGTAATAGACTAAACAGAAACTTAAGAATTAGAGATTGCCTTTCAAATGAATAGCGGTTTTTGTAAGATCTATTATAGTTAACTCTGGGACTGCGGATGATTCTGCCCAGGCAATTGCCCAACTAGAATCGTTAATCTTGACTATCAATAAGTGACCCTTATCAGACCCAGCAGTTCCGATGTAGTAATCCTTCGCAGATTTGGCTCTCTTGTATTTCACTCCATTTGCAGAAACCTTTCCAGCTGCTTTTTCAGGAGCCTGAATTATCGACTTAATGTCTTTCAGCAGATTCCAATTTTCAGTCTGCCAAACTATCGCTCCTTCTTTTGCCACTGCAAAAGCCTGGATCTTTGGATTATTCTCGTAGAGTTGATACCATTGTCGACTAATTGCAGATTCCAAAACTAGACCTCCAATCTTGTATTAGGATAGCAATGGGGGAATCGTTCCAATGATTGTTCCCCTATTCCAGTCCAATCTTAAACTATCTCAGATTTTACCTTTCAGTGTCTTTGCTGCCCGATCGACGTCAACATAAACACCATCTGGTTGTGCATCTGGCGCACACCAAGCAATGACCCATTTTTCACCCTCGATCTTTGCTAAGATAAGGACACCATTTCCCTGGACGTTGCGAGCCACTAGACTCTCAGGAGTTGATCTCATTGTGGAATAACGAACGTTATTCTGGGTGACTGCAGGGCTGCGAGATTTTACTGCGGACATTAGAGTACCTGCATCCGCTGTAAGATCCCAATTATTACTTTGCCACAGGACTTGCCCACCTTCAGTTATTACGCCAAAAGCTTGCACCATATTGCCTGAACTATTGTATGCCATTGTGTATGCATCCATTACAGGATCGCTCATTGTAAATTCACCCCGTTGAATGTACGGTCTTATGCAGACTCCCGCAGCCTCTCTAAATAAACAAATCCTTGATAGCTCCTTTGTAGAAGTTTAGAGAACACACTTATGCGGGTTGTTTTTTTCATGCGTATGGACTCAAAACCAATCTGGATGAGTGAAAAAGGGACCTTCCTTAGAGTTATTGTTAAACCAAACTCCAAAGAAAAACAACTAATTGCTGAGAGAAATCCAGATTCTATCTTGATCAACCTAACAGGGCCAGCTAGAGAAGGGAAAGCAAATACAGAATTAGTGAAGAAACTATCTAGATTATTGAAAATTTCATCTAGCGCAATTAGAATTGTTGCAGGACACAAATCACGAGAGAAAATTCTCCTGATAGATGGTCTAAGTCCTGAAGAAGTTGAGCAAAGGCTCTCATAATGATATAGGTAGTTATATAGAGGGTATTCATAAAAAATGCCCCTGCAATCAAGAGATAGTTATTGCTAAAACGAATTCCCGAGGCACATCTTCAATGAAACTAGAGCAGACAAGAGCACTCCAGATACTCATTTTTACAATAGGATTAATCTGGGCTATGTTTGCCATGTTTGTTGGGAGATTTGGGCAGCTAGATGTTCTTATTGCTCTAATAGTCGAAGCCGTTCTCCTCTATCTCTTAGTTTTTGAACGTAAATTGACCGATAGAAATCTTACGATTTTTGTATTCTTGACACTCATTTATATTCCCTTCTCAGTTTTGGGGGGATTTTTCTCTGAAATGGTCTTGATGGTAGTTTCAGGAGTTATCATCTATGGTGTATTCTCTGAACATAACTTATTCAGGAAATTTAGACCAAAATCAGGTTCCACTAAAGTATTACTTGCAGGAATTTACTCTGCGGGGATCTTCTATATCATCCTTGTAATGGCTCTTGGAGATTGGATATACCCTGGCGTTATTCTTGCCCTTGTTATTGAGGTTTTTCTCCTCTACTGTGCGCTCTTTAGACCCCCGCCAAATAAGATTGAACTGGGTATCATCAGTGCATTAGCAATAGTGACACTAATCGTAGGAAGTTTCCCCATCATTCATCATGTTGTGATTATGGCTGTTGCAGGATTACTGCTCTATGGTGCAGTTCTTGCAGAGCCAAAGTTTCCCCTCACAAAACGAGCGTTAAGCACGGGTATTGTTGTAGGTATCATCATGACATTTCTAGGAATATGGTTGGCTCTGAAACTAGGTGTTGTATTCTTAGTAGGAGCGGAGATGTTGGGAGCCATATTTCTTACATTGAGAGGGAAATATACACCAGAGGAGAATACAATCGTTGTAACTATTGCTAATTCTTCAGCTATGGTTACAATTGGAGTTTTGATCACATTTCCTGCAATTGCTATATTCGATCCTGCTAATCCACTTTTTGATATCAATCATATTTACAGTGATTTGTTCAATCCTTGGAACACTATTATTTTCATGATTCTTGTAACAGGTATTAGCGCCATCTTTGGAATTATACTATTAGCACCATTTAGAGACCGATTTGAACATGAAGCATGGCCACAAGTCCAACCCCAGGCATATACGATAAAATCGATTGGGGGAGATATAGAAGCAAAGAAAGCGGTCGGTATTGGTCTTGGAATATCAGCCGCTTGGGTGGGCACAACAAAAATTGCAGAGGGGCTTTCGGGAGCCGATCTAAGCTCATTTCCGAATGCATTATCCCCCGTAATCCCTGCAGCATCAGCAATTCCGAACTGGATTGGAATAAGTAATTCGCCAATGATGGCAGGAATTGGATTCTTTGTAGGATGGAAGAGGTCACTTGTTATAGCTATGGGTAGTCTAGCCTCATTCTTTATCTGGTTCCTTTTAGAAGGAGCTAATCCAGCTGTGGACTTTGCATCCCATATCAAAAGAGCTGAGATTCTCTATATTGCATTGGGGGTCTTTGTGACCGTTATAGCAGGAGATTTCCTAAGTGGTCGAGGAGATAAGGGCAAAGATGAGATGACACCAGAAGAATTTGAGGAGAAAACATCTGTTGATGTAAGTGAGATAGATGGAGCAGTTATTATTGAAACTCCTATCAAGAGTGAAGAATTACCAAGCAAGCTACGGGTAAAGCAGGAGCTATTCTCGATAGAGATGTTCAAAGAAGAGGTTCGTGAGATTATTGCGGACCCCCGAGGGTATCTGAAGTCGAGAAGAGGTCATGTTCCACCTTGGATGGCATTTATTTCCCTAGGGTTGTTTATGGTTGTTGGAATAATTGTCTTCTCGTTCATGGTACCATTTCCAGGGATTCAGATTCCTTGGCTATTGTTCATGATTGGCACACCTATTGCTATGGTTTCAGTTTACTTCACTGCGCGGGCAATTAGTGAAACTGGAATGCTTGCAGGTTACATCACAGATATAGTAGCAATACCTGCAATATTATTGTTCCATGTGGGATTTGCAGTCATTACTACATTCATGTCAATGCTTGGGGCACTTCAGGATGCTGCAATTGCACTCCTTGTACACCTCAAACTAGGGCGCCTGACAAATGTACGTGGCACGGATATTCTGAAGGCAGTAAGCGTAGGCGCTTTACTTGGCACTACAGCTGGTTCGCTCATAACATTCACCCTGTTTGAAACTTACTCAGGTTTTGGTGGTGCAGACCTTCCAAGTCCTGCTGCACAATTATTCGGATTTCTTGTAGTGAGCCTCCAAGGAATTGGAGAGTTTCAGCTCCCAGGAATGAGTCAATTTGGTGATGTTGATCCATTACTAATAATGGCCTATCTTCTTTCTTTCGCCATTGGTGGATTTCTATTAGGAAATGAGTTGAACAAGCGTGGACTAAGCCCCATGAGTCTAGTTGTTGGAGTTCTGATACCTCCAGCAACAGCCGTGGCAATTCTAATTGGTGGCTACATTAATTATAGAGTCAAGAAACAAAAGGGTCCTGAAGAACCCCTTACAGATGAAAGTCATATACAGCAGCAAGTAGAGTTTCAGGATGCTAACTATAATAGAATGAGTAGGATACTCAGCGGAATCGTTGCAGGAGAAGCAGTCGTTACTGTTGTGTGGGTTTTAGGAATTGCACTCTCTGCAATTTTACTTAGAATCTAGATTTCTTCTATTTTCGGTAAACCTCTTCCAACGCCTTGTCCCATTCGTCCACTTCGGTTTCGGTTTCATTGCGTCGCTTTCTTCTAGCCTTTTCTCTTTCTTTACGGGCTCTTGCAGCTTCTTTTCGGCGGCGAGCAAGGTCTTTCTTTCGCTTCTTTTCAAGCTCCTTATCTTCTTTGGTCAATGTTTCTTTCACAACTTCTGCTCGTTTCGAGAACCAACTGATCACCATAGCAATAAATGGGAAGAGAAGAACAACGGGAAGAAAGAGCAGTAACATCATTTCGGGCTGTAAAATCTCCATACTAGCTGATATTCCAATGGGTAGGTCCAAGAGTGAGGTTAGTACTACGGGACTCATTAAAAGAAATGCAATAGCAACTACACTCAGGAATCTAATCGCAAAACCAGTGATTGTAGAGCCAATAACATACATTGATGATGGTGCTGCAGCCTTTGCAGTCAGTTCGTCTCTTGCTTTCGAGTCTGTTTGAAGAAGGTTATCAACATATATCTGAAGACGGCGAACATCTGAAACAGCATCAAGGTTCTCTAGTGCATCTTGTGTGCCTACTACTTTTCGTTCAATTGCCTCTCGCAGAAATGAAAAGGCAGTTACACTTGTGGAACGGCTCATACTCGTACTAGTTACTCTATCACCCCTCTCAATAGCGTCTTGTTTTCTTGTCGCTTGCCTGAGCGCGAGAAGCTGTTTTTTGAGGGTTTCTTCTCGGTCTTCAACAGGCTTGCCCACCGAATAACTGTAAATCATCTGGTAGCTTACTTCCAGGTATGCGAATGAAACGATTGCTAGAATTTGTGCCCAATCACCTAAGAAAACGAGAAAGTCTGTGGGGAACGGGTCCAGATTTGGAACAATTAGTAGTTTGAAAGATGCAAGTATGATGATTGCTTGGATTGAGAGAAAGGCGCCTCCAACAGACTTGTGATTCATCTTTGACAGGGATTGCAGAAAGAGTGCAATACCAAGCCCTGCGCAGAGAAAATACAGGAACAGAAATGTATTGTCCCATAATGCAAAAAGTACCGATGACATATTAGCTCCGAAAGAGGTCCAAACTTGTTGAAGATTAACCAATGGCCCTTCTACGCCATAAGGTTGTATATACCAAGTTTTTAGAACAAGAGTATTGTAGAGTCCCACAACAAGATCATTTGGGAGATCTCCTCCTGCAAAAGCACTAGAAAGACCGCTAATCATTGTACTTGATAGGAAGAAAATAACTAGTGAAAGCAAGCGAAATACAGTGACAATAAAGTCGTATGGGGCATTCCAATGCCAGATATCATTGGAATCTAATAACAAGTACACAAGATATGCCATGGCCGAGAAAGTCACAATAGATGCAATGCGTAGAATCCAAGTAACGACCTTCAAAACATTGCAACCCCCTTCTGTTTTGCTTGATTGTATGTTTTGATTATTGCTGGAAGGAAATCTTCAGGACCTACATTGATAACCTCAATGCCAAATCTTGCCAGGGCTCGAGCTATCTTAGTTCTACGCTCCCAGAGCTCCTCAGATACAGCTTCAGAAAGCACCTTCTCAACAGGTCCAAACTGACCAACAGGTGCTTCGAACCAAGGACCAAATGGGCTAATCACCATTGCTTTGTGACCATTAGCTACCAAGGTCTTCATAGCATTGAGAAGAGGCGCTGGACTCTCTTCAAGATCGGTCATCCAGATGAACAGAGAACGCTTCTTTGTATTATTAACAACATATTGAATCGCAGTTTCGTAATCACTCCAGCCCTTTGGTTCTGCTTCAGCTAGAACTTCCAGTACATTATACATATGATTAGGTCGTGTACTCGGAGGAGCAAATCCATGAACAATATCACTGAACACACATGTACCAACCAAATCCTTCCTCTCAAGTCCTATGTGAGTCAATAGAACTGCTGCGCGGATTGCATACTCTAATTTGGTATTCTCAGGGTATCCATTCCCCATACTTCCGCTAGTATCAACCATACAAATGACTTGGATGTTTTTCTCCATCTCATACTGGCGGATGACCATATCACCTGTTTTTGCACTTGTTTTCCAATCGATTAGTCTGAATTCGTCACCAGGAACATATTCTCGAAATCCTGCAAAATCAGCACCCATACCCACTGTCTTTGTCCTGTGTGCTCCAAACATGAGTCCTAGTTGACGTTGCTTACCAAGTGCTTCCATACGACGAACATCTTTCCATGTTGGATAGACTAGAACCTCAGTCTGTTCCTTAAGCGTTCTCTTGTAATAATGAAAACCTAATCGATCTCTCATGATGACCTCAGTAGGACCGATATAGTATCGACCTCGCATTCTTGCTTGTAGAATGTACGAGAAAGTAATGCTACTTCCGGGTTCAATTCGTGAAGCAATAAAGTTCTCACCAATGGCAAGAATCCAGGTTTCGGGGTATTGATCATGAACTTCTATAAAATCAAAATGTCTACGGGAAACATTCCGGATTGTGACTCTAACCCGGAGAAAATCCCCAGAGAAAACTTTCACTTTATCGATTTGACGATCTACTTCAATTCCAGCGAGATTTGCTGTGAGTGCAAAGAGAGGCAGTGTAACAACTAACCCAATCACAAGATAGACACCTAGGAGTACGAGGTAGAAATTAACGAAAGAGAATCCACTGGTTAACAGTAGAACCCCTGCGAATGTTACTACAAAACCTCTCTGGGTTATCACAGCTAATCTTCTCCAGTTTTACCTAGGACAGTCAACTTCACCCAAGATTTTTGAAACCACACGCTCTACGGTAAGACCTTCCAACTCAGCTTCAGGCTTAAGTATGAGACGATGGTTAAGTGTTTCAATTGTAAGTTTTCTTACGTCTTCAGGAATAACATAATCACGACCAGCCATAGCAGCTCTTGTCTTAGACGCATTCATCAGTACTAACGATGCTCTCGGTGATCCGCCTAGAAGGATCTGAGGGTCATTCCTGGTTCTGACGACTATATCACGAATGTAGTTGATAATATCCTCTTCTAGGAAGACTGTCTGACAAGTATTTTGCATACGAACCAGTGTTGCAGGATCTGAAAGTATTCGAAGGTCAGTTGCCTCTCCAAGATGCTTTCGTCTAACGATCTCTGCTTCCTCTTCCTCAGTGGGATAGTCTAAAATTAGCCTAAACATGAACCTATCAAGCTGTGCTTCCGGTAGTGGATATGTTCCCTCTTGCTCCACAGGGTTCTGTGTCGCAATAATTAGGAAGGGCTTTGGTAACTTTCTGGTCACACCTTCAAGTGATACCTGACGTTCTTCCATAACCTCTAGCAGAGCGCTCTGTGATTTTGGAGGGCATCTGTTAATCTCGTCAGCTAAGACCAAGTTAGAGAACACAGGTCCTTTTCGGAACCAGAATTCTCCAGTTCGTTGATTGAAGACATTGCTACCCAGCAGGTCAGAGGGTAGTGTATCTACAGTCAATTGTATTCTCTTAAAGTCACATCCAAGGATTGAAGCATAAGTCCTAGCCATGTAGGTCTTAGCCAAACCTGGAACTCCTTCAAGTATCACGTGACCGTTTGCGAGCATTGCTACAAGTACATTCGAGAGAATGTCCTTCTTACCGACAATGATTCGGTTGCACTCACGAATAATCTCTGTTGTGAGCTCGCGAACCTCATCAATACTCATTGTCGCTGTTGAGTCGACGGTCGCTGTTTCGTTTGTTTCATCTGTTGCCATTACTTCTACCTCTAATTCATCTTATGTCTATCAATAATGATTGGATATTACGCATAAAGAAGAAGAGCTCCATCATCTCGCTCTCCTTGATTTTTATATTAGAATCTGCGGAAATCTCCTCAATTCGATCGATTATAGCAAAGAACTCAGCCTTCTTCAATTTGGAATCTTTGTACCGCATCATTTCCCATAATTTCTTGGGATCGTACACTGTCCATTGCTGTTGTTTCCTGAGCCCTCGTTTCATCTTTCTATACAACATCTTAACAACTCGGGCATAGTTCCCCTCTGTTCGATAGTACGCCATACGTTCACCAAAATATGTCTGGCCCCGTCTTAGGAATACATCAGAGACATTCTTCACTTCAGGCTTCTTTATTTCAGGTAAATATCTCTTGATACCAAGAGCTGTAACAAGGGGATATAATGCGGAAAGAAGTGGCAATGATGATAGCCATAGAACTCTTCCAAGATACATACCAAAGAAGAACTCACCTGAATTCCATGGAACTGCCAATAGTTCCTCACAGAATACTATAGGTTGTGTAGTGTCAGATTTTGATAACCACTCTATTACATTAGATGCAAATTGGCGATTTCCTGAGAATTGTCCGTACATATCATTAGTGAATATACTCGGGTCACTTACTGCAACGATGCGGCCACCATTTGGACTATCTGCTGTTGAGAAATCTATCGCTCCAACAACAGGCAGGCTACCAACCCATGTTTCGTTGACAGGATCAGGTGTCGGGTCTGTGATATTTGTTTCACACCAAGACCTGGGTGTACTCCAAGCAATACCAGCCTGTCCAAGTAAACAATAAGGACTAATGGCTGATGCCCAATTGAGATGAAGCTCAGTTACTCCCTGAGTAAGAAAGCCTTGATCACTCCTGATCCCGTATGGATTAGTGAAGTCTCTAATTATGGGAAGACGAGGTTCCTTGAGAGGATCATAAGAGTCAAGATCGAGCAGAACACCACCAGTGAATGAGAGTAATCCCTTTGTCTGATTTCCAATTGTAGTACCAGCTAAGAATTGACCCATGAGATAATTCAGTATTGCTAGTGAATTGTTTGCAGAACCAAAGTCATCAGCTATGAGTACGCCTCCTCCTGCAAGTAAATGCGTATAGACTACTAACGTGACATCAAGACTGAAATCCCGAACTGGACCCATAATGATAAGCACAGCAGACCCATTTTCTCGAGTGAGAACACTCATGGATGCCTGAATGCTTCGTACATCACGTGACGTATCTTCGATAGAAACTCTGAATTGACTGAGACCATTCCATTCCTCATTATAAATGGAGAAATCTTGTGTATACACAGGTTCTGCACCTATGACTGTATACCCAGCAAGCATAGTCACTGGTACCCATGCCAATAGGAACAGGACAACTTGCAAGATTTCTTTCCAGCCCATCTATATCGCTCCGTGTTTCTTACTCCATTGGTGCACTTGTGTCAATCCTAGGGTAAAGATCAGTAAAGATTCGTAGTGCCGCTTCATAACGCTCACGTGTCATCTCGTGATGTGAGAAACGGGCTTCCTCGTAAGTTTGAACGAACTGCTCTATTGTGGGTCCATCAAGTGGAATTGACTGCAGCACCCGGTCCAAGTACTCGCGTGCGGTTTCTGAATGGGTTCGTTCGGAGCCCATCTTTGTACCACACATCTGCTCAAAAGTACGATACGCCAGAGTAATGGAAGCACCGTATTTTCCTGCATCTGCAAGTTTCTTGATATTCCGTAGTTTGGTGGGTATATCAATTCCTCTCGATAACACAACTGAGCGAAACATTCCTTTTACAATATACAGATACGCCAGTACAGCAATTACTGCTCCCACTAGCAGGATACCTGCAATGATTAAGTCAATTTCTTGCAATATGTTACCACCTTGTGTTTGAATCATAATTTCAAATGTTACTGAAGTTACTTGTGGGGCATCATCTGATGTAAGTGTGATAGAGAATTCAACAATCCCTTCAATATGACCCGGTTGGTCATAACTGATAACACCTTCTGCATCAGTGGTGAGGGTTGCAATATTTGTTCCATCAACAGTGAGTATCACAGATCGATCAACAATTGCATTCAGGTCAGAGTCAGTTAATCTAAACTCTAAGATAAAGGACAGACCAGGAGTCACAGTAGATGGTGACCTGTTATCGAATGCAATATCTGTGAAGATGTGTATTGAGTCTGCAGAAACATCTGAATCTCCATGGAAATAGGAGCTTCCTGCATAATCAACTCTGATTACAAAATAGCCATTGATAGACCAAGTTGTAGGTATAGTCACAGTAATTACACTACCAGAGCCATCTGATAGGATTACTGTGTCGATTAATGTCATGTTAAGATAGATTTCAATGGATGCTCCATTGATTGGAGCCCCATCCTCATCAAAGAGTTGGAGTTGGATAGTGAAGGTTTCTTCGGGCATAAATGAGGCACTATTCACTCGAACATCAATAGTAGAATCAATAACTACAATTATTATCCAAGATCCAGTTGTTGATAGTACATCACGGTATGGAGAGATTGACTCAATTGTGATGATATATTGACCGCCTGATAGGCCAATGGGAATAACCATCTGAATTGAGAAATTCCCTGCAGTATCTGTGAAATTTGTTTCAGATGTAGAGCCGCCATCAACAAGTGCATGGATTTCAACAGAGAGGGCTGCGAATCCACCATCATTCTCCACATAGCCAGTAATTGTAATTGTATCTCCTCGTAAGAATGTATTAGAAGCTGGTTGAATGTCCATGTAGAGGTCAATGTATTCGCGCACTTCTATATCTGCATAATTTGTAGTGATATCAGGAAATGCTGCAGTGGGTGCGTTGAAGAAAGCATAACCTGACTTCATGCCAAGTGAATCGGTGTAAGGTATAAGATGAGCATAACTAAAGTTTCCAGAACCATCAACTGATTCTGTTGAAAGAAGGTTAGAGTCCCACCAAATTTCAATAGCAAAGCCTGTCAAGGGTGTACCATTCGAGAAATGAGCAGTTCCCGAGATAGTTATTGTTTCACCCAGATGTGCGGTTATAATATCTACAGTTGCTGTAATCACTAGTGAATAGACCTGGATATCAATCGAACGTATTGGTGAAATCCCAAAAGTGGCAATACCAACGGGATCAATGTAAGCCCAAACCTGTCTAATCCCTGAAGTAGTTCCTCCTAGCACTTGAAAAGTGGTTGTGAATGCACCGGTCCCATTTGTCATGACATCCTCCATCCAGAAGTTTGTACCTAAGGGATCACCCCAGTAAAGGGATACTGGAGAGGATGCATACACTGAGCCATTATCCCAAGTCACAATACCTGCAATGGTCAGATTGTCAAGGACAATAACTTGTGCAGGGGCTTCCGGGGATACAGTGAAGGATACAAAGATGTATCCTGGTGCTGTAATTCTAATCGTTGGAACAAACTCTTGAATACCTAGAATCCATGGATATGGTGCTGTAAAGCGCACCGCAAGGTCGTAAAATCCAACAGGCGTATTAGAGGGAATTTTCCAGAACAATGAGAAGGTCCCATCTGATGCAGTAATCGTACTATTAACAGGAGTTCCTAATACAAGCAGTTCTACCGTTACGCCACTATACGGGATGCTTGATGGAACATACAATAGGGTTCCGTTGACTACAACTGTGTCAAGTAGATTGTAAATTCCAACGGGAGTATTCAGACCAAGTAGATTAGTTTGCCATTGCGCTAGTGTTAGAATTGTATGGATAGTTTCGTTGGAGGAATGTAGAGTTGTTCCGGCATAAAATCCATACACATGGATGCCAGTTCTGATAGTATCGTAAGCCATTCCGGTATAGAACAAATCGCCTTGACCGGTTCCATCAGTTGTGATATTGCCGAGCCAAAAGAGTGTTCCATTGTTCCAGTATATGCTCACATTCGTAAGGGTAACTGGAGTACCATTATGGGCATAGTAAAGATAAGCATGAACAGTGAGGGTTTTATTCTGCATTACAGGATTGGGAAGCACTGTAATCTCTAAATTGATTGTATACTTTACAAAGGTGACATCAAAGTATTCTGTAACATTATTATTCAAGAGATCAGTCGCATTGTATTGAAGCCTGAAATTATATGTACCCACATTTACTACCGAAAATGATTGATTGAAACCACCAGTGCTGTTAGTAGGATTGAAACTCCAAAGAAACTGCCAGCTGAATCCGTCCCAATATGTTAGTTCGACTATCTCTCCAACCAACGGTGGACTTCCACCAAGATATGATAGTATACCCTGAATCTCAAGTATCTCATCAAGGTACAACTGTGTAGGAATTATTGTAACTATCTGAAGATCGTATCTGTTCAATTGGATGGGAGGTGCAAGAGTTGAATTAGCGTCAGCTTCAAGCCCAGTCAATGAAGTCCAGTATACGTGGACATTGACTAAACCAGTGTCCATACTTGCTGAAAGATTATATTGGAATTGGTAGTCACCATTGATGTCTGTAAATTTCTCAAATATGAAGGTCCCAGATGCGTTTACCCAGTGGATAAAGACTCGCGCATTCTGAAGTGGTGTTCCATTTGAGAACTGGAGATGGCCCGTAATTTGGACAGTTTCATTCAGATAGTAACTTGTGGAGTCCGAATTGACTGTTATCAGTGTGCCAGCTAATTCGATCTGTAGAGGTTCATGCAGTGATTCTCCATTTGCAATATTGGTGTAAGGAGATGTGAAATTTGCCCAGACATCTACCGTTTCTATGCCATGATTGAGAGGTATCTGGTAATAGAACGCATATCCCCCTGATGAATTGGTCCAGATCGTTCCGATAAGAACACCCAGATGGGTTGAATTTGCCCAGTATATCTCAAGCTGTACAAAGGCGAGTGGAGAACTTGCATTCTCTGGGAGTGTCACTATACCCTGAATTGTGACGGTCTCTAACAAATGGATAGGATCCGGTGAATCAGCTATTGTGATAGATACATCATATCGTTTCACAGTAGTTCCAAGATGTAGTGATTCAGTATCAGTTAGTGCAGGAATTAGCGACGTGAAGTTTGCCCAGTAAGTTACAGCTCCTTCGTCTCCTGCAGGGATTATATAGCTCACTTCGAAATATCCGCTTGCGTTGGTGAAACCTGACCCTATATTGGTCGTTGACCCAGCAGTCCAATATACATCAACCCACTGTGAACCAATGCCCGAGCTATTCGATACATGCTGCAATAATCCCCAAATTGTAACGGTTTCTTCTACAAAGACAGGGTTTGGTAGTTGGTTTAGAAGAATCTGTGTTCCCCCTGCACCTACATCAATAGGAATTGATATACTCCAATTTCCAGCAATATACTGCCATGGTGAGGTCCAATTCGCACGAGCAAAGTATCTACCATCACTTTGAGCTGCAGGAATAATGTACGTCCATTGAAAACCACCAGTCGAATTCAATGGCCGAGTGTCATTATCTTGAGAGCTAAAGAAGGTCCCCACAGTCTGTCCAGAGGGTAATAATGAACCATTCAGAAAATAGATTGCACCATCATAATTGATAGTACCTCCACCAAACGTCGATGTTGGAGTGACGTACAAGTCAAAACCAACTCTTCCCACTACTGTTACTACAGATGTGTTCGAATCCGCTTGGAGTAGGCGCCAGAATTCACCTATGGGGTCCCAGTCACCAGCATAGGAAGACCAAACGTTGTGTTGTCCCACTGTCATTAGTGCCAAATCAAGGGGATCAACGTAGACATCTAATTCATAATAGCCATACTCGTCAATGAAGGCATCACCTACAATAGTAGTATCCCACATAATCTGGATGAATCGATTACCATACTTGGAACTGTTGACTGGAATTCCACCAACAGTCATGACACCATAAACATGCACTGTATCCTCCCATAATGCAACATGAGTATCCAATTCCTGAGATATATTGAGCTCATGAGTTTCCGCTAGAATGACATCTGCAGGCTCTATTGATGCAAGTTCACTGGCAAAGGGTACTGGTGTACCCACAGCATAAATCTGGGTCGTATTGATGACCATGAAATAGGAATTCTGCCAAGTTGCAGATATATTATGGTAAGCTACAGTGGCACTACCGGGAAAAACATAGGTGAGATTTGCGATTGGAGGAGGTAATGATCCTCCAATGACAGCTGTTCCAATCACTTCATTATCAGTTTCATCATAGAAGGAGATTGTATCAGGAGTTGTGATGAAAACACCATCAACAGACATAGTGGCACTCAGTCCAAATGAAGTCCCAATCTCAGCCCAATAGAAACCGTCAGTTGGCCAAATCAGAAGCTCAAGTTCAGGAATTGGTATATTTCCTGGGTCCTCTCCACCACCCATATCATCAGGAAGTGGTGTAGGAATCACCTGAATCCATTCTCCGCCATCAGGATGACCACTCATGGGTATGAAGACTTCAGCCCAGAAGACCATGTGACGGACCATCAAAGTACGCATATCGGCTGTAGGATGTGGCTCCCCAAGAGCAAAACCACTGACAATGCGTGCTGGTATCCCTAGGTCACGCATGAAGACACAGTATGAAGTAGCAAAATCAACTGGGAGTCCATTTCCTCGTTCTAAGAACCAATCAGTAACTTCCCGACCATCTGGTCGATCTAGTAGAGCTTCTACTGTTAAGTTAAGTGTGAAAGTGCTTTGGAAATAAATCTTAACTGCCATGGCAGTTTCATAGGCATTTGTACCAACACCCACAAATTGGCTGATGTTATCATTAACACGCTGTGAGAGGGGTTCGACTAGTGAGAGATCGGTGTAAATATTGGTAAACACGCTTGGCTGTGCTAGAGCCTGAACTTGATCAAGGTCCTGATCCACAAAAGTGACTTGAAAACTGACCATAACATCTTCCCCTGTTACCCCCTCAATCAGAGGACTGAAGAGGAGTGTTCCATAGTCATCAGTTTCTAGATCATAATGCAATAGTCGTGTTGGAATATCCGGCAAGTAAGTATTATTCACAATGGAGTAAGTTTGAAAAGAATCTTCAATAACACGGATGAAAGGGAATAGAGACGGAAGTGAGATAGAACCCACCTCAGCACCAGCAGTAGCATTGAAGAGCACTGTATAAACAAGGTTTGTCAGGTTTGCCACTGCTGTGATTGGAATCAGTTCTGTGGAATCTAATGGGCTAGTTCCCGTAATGGACTTGGTCCAACCAGATCCATCATACTGGTCAAACGAATCCATCCGCCATAACTGACCCGGGTCCGCAGGCGCCACATAGAACACAGGTTCATCCATTCGGTCCAGTAAATCCTCGGGTAAGTCGTCAAGTTGAAGGTCTGTGTAATTCAGATTGTCGAACCAGCTACCGGTACTACCTGCGAATTCATGCGTGTATGGCCAATATTCAATCTGGTCATATTCATAATGAGGGTCCCAAGGTCTTACAACCCCATATTGAACCAGAGCAAAGCTATAGAGACCCCATACAATACTTGCAACGATAAAGATTGAGCTGATTAATGCTGTGATACCCATTCGTTTGCGGGTGGTTCCATTAGCGCTCAAATGTTTGGTCCTCTTGTTTCCCCAGTATGGGGTTGGTGGTGATTATGACAAATATGGCGTATCATGTCACCCTCAATCGTCCGTATTTAGCAATTAAAGGCTATCTTGGTTAACCCCCATTCTCTTTATCGAAACAACCTGAGAGTACAAAAGGTCATAGAAATCATCCCTAGGTATCCTTTAGAAGGCATACAGGAGGACAAGATTCATGTCTGCAAAGTCAAAAATTATAGATTTCATGCGAAAAGAACTCTCAGGTTTCAATAGTGGAGCTCATACTTTCGATCATACAATGAGAGTCTATACTCTATCAATGCAAATCAGTGAAGGACTTCCAGTTTCTATTAGAGTTCTACAAGCTGCGGCTTTGTTACATGATGTAAGTAGACCAAGGGAATCTGAAACAGGTATTTCTCACTCAATACTTTCTGGGGAGATGAGTAAGTCCCTTCTTCATGAACTTGCGTACTCTGAAAGTGAAATCGAACAGATTCTGGATGCAATCCGTACACACCGGTTTAGTGAGGGAATCGAACCAAATTCCATTGAAGGAAAAATACTGAGCGACGCAGACAAACTTGATGCAATGGGTGCAATTGGTGTCTATAGAGCAATTGCGCAGGGAATAACCAAAGGAAGAGGAATGAGTGGATTCCTGCAGCATGCCGATGAAAAACTGCTGAAATTGAAAGATCTGATGTACACGAACCCAGGAAAGCATCTTGCTACAAAACGGCACGAACTCCTTCAGAAATTCGTTGATGAATTGCGAGAAGAATTAGGAGAAGAGGAATTACAAAGAGGTTCGTTGTAAATACAGTTCTAGGTATGATTCTTGCACCAAATCGTTCTCATCCAAACCCATGGTTTTCAAGAGAGAGAGAATTCGTTCTCTAGCTGCATTCATGCTATCTTTACCATCAGCAATCAACTCAAGCTCAATGTATTGCCCTACATCATCTACATCATCTATGCTAGCTGTGATTCCATCAATATCAAAGAACACCCTGTGCTTTGTGATTGTGGCGACATTTTTGAATCCAGTATGTTGCAGAATAGCTGTAATCGGTTCAATGCTACCTAAATCTGCAGTATACTCAATTCTTGTTTTTGTTTTCTTGTCAATCTTCGGTCCTTTGTAAGTGAGTTCGATTGGAGCAAAGCCTGAATCAGAAAGTGATGAATCTCCGAGAGGTGTTCTATGTCTGAGACGAATCGATTCATCAGTTACGGAGAAAGAACGGCATGGATGATCAAAGTAGATATCGGACTGGGTTTCAGAGTTTAGTCTAACTCCTCCAGCCTGTAGGATTGTTTCCTCTATTGATTCTATGCTAGCAATCGGGAGTTTTACTTCTACCTCATAGACCTCTTCCAAAATAATTTCCTCATATTTTCAGTAAAGTTCTAGCTGTTAGATGTTTCCCTGCGTCACGCCACAAGCCAAATAACAAGACTGCAATCAAGAGAGCAAGCTGGTGTAACCGTGTCAAGAATTAGTAGCATCAAGTGTGCTAAATGTGGGAAAGAATACCACGAAGAAAACGTTCCTGCAAACGATGGTTGTGGAGGCAGGATAGATTTCAATTTCAATCTCGAGGCACTCAAAGAGATATTTACCAAACAAGAGCTATTCCAAAGGAGGTCTGGTCTTTGGAAGTACTTCGAGTTGATGCCTCTCAGATCGCGTCGCAATATAGTAACTCTTGGTGAAGGAAATACCCCATATCTCCAAAGTAAAAGATTAGCAGAAGAATGGGGGATGAAGAACCTCTTTCTCAAGAACGAGATTTTCAATCCATCTGGTTCTTTCAAGGATAGACCGATTTGCGTTGGTGTTAGTAGAGCTCTAGAAGATGGGGCAAAGACCGTTTCAGCAGCCTCATCGGGAAATGCAGCAGCAGCTATGTCAAGTTACGCCGCAAGAGCAGGATTGCAATCAGTTGTTTTTGTTCCAGAGGATGCTCCATCAGGAAAGCTCATTCATCTTAGAACATTGGGTGCCAAAGTATTCAGAGTGAGCAAAGTACAGGAAGGTGTTGATCCCACAACGACTCTACTGCGTGCAGCCTGTGCTGAATTCGGATGGACCCCTACTCCATCCTTCGGACCATTCAATTGCTTCCAGTTCGAGGGTACTAAATCTCTGGGTTATGAAATAGCAGAACAGTCTGATTGGAACCTGCCAGATTGGATTCTCTTTCCAACAGGTAGTGGAGGACTCATGGCAGGTACAATGAAAGGACTTTGGGAATTCAAACAGATGGGTCTTATCGATAAGATTCCTCGACCAGTTGTAGTTCAACCCGAAGGGTGTTCACCGATTGTACGTGCGTTCAACGACAGTCAGGACCCGTTGAACATCACTCCATGGAATTCCAATGAAACTGTTGCGGGTGGTCTAGCAGATCCATTCCCCTGGGATGGCGATGCTGCTTTGAAATACTTAGATTTGACAAACGGAGTTGCAGTTGCGGTTTCTGATGATGCAATCGAAGATGCACTAGTTGCACTTGGAAAATTCGAAGGGATATTTGCAGAACCGAGTGGTGTAGCAGCTCTTGCTGGACTACGAGAACTCGTGAGTCAGGGTGTGATTGATCCATCAGATAACATAGTTGTTCCAATTACTGGCTCAGGATTCAAGGATTTAGCGACACCAGACAGATTGACTCCTGGTGTACCGGTGATACCTCCTGAAACATCAGAATTAAAGAAGGCACTGGAAAAGTACTAGAGGTAGGTTAGAAGAATGAGTACACATCAAAAATTCTTGAAAGAAGCAATTGAGGAAGCAAAGAAAGGTTTAGCTGAGGGCGGAATCCCAATTGGATCTGTAATTGTCATTGATGGCAATATCGTAGGGAGAGGACATAATAGACGTGTTCAGAAGGGTAGTGCAATCTTACACGCTGAGATGGACTGTCTTGAGAATGCAGGAAGGCTTAGTGCTAGCGAGTACAAGAGGTCAACTCTCTATTCCACACTCTCACCTTGTGACATGTGTAGTGGAGCAGTTTTACTCTATGGTATTCCAAAGGTAATCATTGGTGAAAATAGTAATTTCCAGGGTCCAGAAGAGTATGTAAGGAGCCGAGGAGTTGAAGTGGTTGTCTTGAATGATGATGAATGCAGCACAATCATGAGTGATTTCATCAAGCAAAAGCCAAACCTGTGGAATGAAGATATTGGCGAATAATTAAGGATGGAGTGATATGTCTACAAAAGAACTGCGGCAGAAAGCAAAGACCCTCGCCAAAGAGCACGAGTATCAACAGTATATGATAGAGAGATATCTTGCTTTATGGGGAGAAGAAGACACACTGCGGTTCCTAGAAGCCTGTGAACAGCCAATTAGAACCTCAATTAGAATGAATACATTGAGAATGGAATCAGAGAAAACTATTGAAAGATTGCAGAAGAAAAGAATAGAACTAGAAAAGATCCCCTGGTTATCTAACGGATATTATGCAGACTTTGAAGGGCACTCCACTCCAGGTGCATTTCTAGAGCATATGCTTGGTTTCTACTATGTGCAGGGCGTTCCATCAATGACTACCGTGGAGGTCTTGGATCCACAACCAGATGAAACAATATTGGACCTAGCCGCAGCTCCTGGAGGAAAAACAACTCATATTGCGCAACAGATGCATAATAGTGGCATAGTAGTTGCTGTTGAGATGGACCGAAGAAGGATATCAAGTCTTGAGAGCAATATTCTACGATGTGGTGTGACCAATGCAATAGTTCTACGGGGTGATGCAAAAAAGGTCGAGAGGTTAAATCTAGAACCAGACAGGATTCTTCTTGATGCACCTTGTTCTGGCGAGGGACTAATTCCCCTCGATCCCACAAGAAAGACAAGCAAGAGCATGGCAGATGTCAGATTTTGTGCAACAAAAGAGGATGAGTTACTAGATGCCGCAGTGAATGTACTTGCTCCTGGAGGTACAATTGTATACGCCACATGTTCTATTGCACCTGAAGAGAACGAATATATCGTTGATGAAATCCTGAAACGACATCCCGACATGAAGATTGTACCAATTCCGCTTGATTTTGGAACACCAGGATATTCTGAACCTTTTGGTGTAAGTCTTGACGAGTCACTGAAACTGTCTAAACGTTTCATTCCACACTTACATGGCACAGAAGGTTTCTTCATCTGTAAGATGATAAAGGAGGGTAAAGCATGAAGCCTGAACTCTTAGACCCTATTGAATGGGAAACCATAATTGAAGCAATCGATAAAGAGTTTGGAATTGGTGTGACAAAGAAACTTCTTGGCAAACTTACTCCAATGGCACTGGTTCATGGAAATTGGAGGAACATCTATCTCATTCCCACATCATGGATGGATATGCTCTTCGAAGATGCCCCCAGTGGATTTGATTACCATTTTGTTGGAAAACAGCTTGGAGTCATGACTCAAGACCGTTTTAGGCTCAGTCTCCAGATTCTTCCGGATTTAGTTAAATTGACAACAAGAGTATTGATAGTTTCAAAGCAAGGTGCTGAGTCCTTCACATATGGGAGAAGTATACTGAAACAGTCAGTGGTCTATATGGATTTCAATCTGAAGAGGGGACAGAGAGTTCTGGTGATGGACGAAGACCACTTTTGCCTGGGAATTGCTGCTCTTTCTATGGATGCTAGTAGAGTGGGTCGTTTAGGTAAAGACAAGCTTGTAGGAAAGAACCTCGTTGACATTGGGTGGTTCATTAGACGTCTTGGTTAAACGAACATGTCACCTGGTCTGTCTGAAGACTCAATGGACTTGCGCATCTTTTCAAGGCGTTCTATCTCGCGAGACTCCTCAAGCAATTGCTCTACATTAGCCTCTACACCATAGACCTCATTGATCTTCTCTAGCATGGTTGCTGCAGACCTTGGATCAGGTCTACCCCTTGTTGCGTATGTAAGAAGTCCAATAGCTGCCTGTTCCTTCATTTCTAGTTCAGCAAGAAACAATGCAAGAGGCCCAGCAACAAAGAGACCTTCCTCAAGTAGTGGGACACCCCAGCGCTCCAACTTCGGTTTGTATGCTGAAGTGGGCACAGCACGCATATCTTCATCATCTTCCTTGAAACTGGCATCCAACCCTCCAAGAAGCAGGGTCTCCTCAAACTCATTCTCTGCAATCCAGCTAGCTAGTTTGTCGATGAAACCCCATTGTTCCGACTGGTGTGGTTGGAATCTAGGAACAAGAAAAACCATCTTCTTGGGCTCATAGGAGTAGATCTCGAAGGGAAGAACAAGCCGTTCGTTTTCCATAGAAACGAAGAGTGGTAACATGTCACTCTTGATGTATCCAACTCGTTCAGCATCAAGGGTTCGAGTTAGATGGGCGGTACTCAGAAAACCTACTTCACCAAGACCATGAAATCCACAGACGAACGTCGAACCGGGCTTAACCTTGAAACCTTTCTTCATAATAATTTGGAAGTTCGAGTCCGTAGTCGCTACAAAAGCCATTTCTATTCAAGCCTCAACAATCAATCATCGAATCTGCTGCTTTTGAGGCTTTGTATGTGTCAGCATAAGATAGACTGTTTTGTGGTATCAGATAATTGAATTGGATTATGTTTTGAACCGTTGAACATTTTTAGAAAGGTATTTCGTAATTTGAAGAAAGTACGCGAAAAACTAATAGCATCAAATACTATCTCCTCATAGTAAATTATGCGCATTTGAAAGACGGAGTGGGATAAATTGAGTACCCTCAGGGAACTAGCACTCCAGCAAGTTGCACCACGCTTATTGGAGCTATTAAGAAGACAAGGTCTTGCAAGCTTGACTGAGTTCCAGATAGAGGCAGTGGATAATGGATTAGTAAGGGGTGCAAGCCAGGTCCTCATTACGCATGATTACAATGAAGCCTATGTCATAGGTGAAATTGCACTACTAAATCGAGTAGCGTCCGATCACCGAGCTAAGGCATTAGTGCTCTGTCCAAATCCACACCAAGCAGAGAGAAGATTCAAGTCTCTGAGCCAAAAGTGTAGAAAGCTAGGAATTGAAGCAACCGCAGTAATAAGAAGAAGAAAGGCAACAGACAAAAAAGCAATTGATGGGCGAGTTATCGTTGCCACATACAAGTCCTTTGACATTGCTTCAAGAATAAACCCTGAGATTCTAGATGGAGTTGTATGTGTTCTTATCGATCGTTTGGACCTTATTGGACAACCTGAGTTAGGAGTTCGATTAGAAACTGCACTTGTGACCATTCTTGGAAGAAAAGATATTCAATACATCGCAATCTCTCCACCACTAGATAATCAGAAGGAACTGAGTGATTGGCTTGATGCAACACCTATTGTGGACCAGAAAGAAGATGTCAAGCGCATCTTCAGTGTGAAGGCTTTTGATGACATCAATGACTCACTAGCAGACCTAACTGAATTTGTTCACTACAAACACGGTCAGGTGATGATTCTCTGTGCAAACATATCTGCTGCCGAAGAGTTAGCAGGTCAATTGTCAGGTGTTTTTGATGGAGATCGCTCAGCCATCCTCGATTTGAGATTGAGTCCAGAACATCGAGATGATTTGAGACATCTATCGAGATTAGTACTGGAAAAATATCCACAATGTTTGATGACTGTTAACTTGGGGGAGATGGTAGCAAACGGCATAGCGTTCATCCATGAAGGAGTTTCAGCATCTCAGAGAAGAATTCTCTCAGATGCATGGGATGATGGACTTCTTCCGGTCATTGTTATGCCAATACGTTTTGCAATAGCAAGTGGGATACGTGCAACTGTTGTATTCTTGATGGGCGTTTTTATGCAAATTTTTGGCAAAGACTTGGTTCATGAAGAATCAGTCACTATGCTCTCTGAGTGGCAACTAAGTGAAGTACTTGGATCTGCAGGAAGACGAGGCGTTGATAATGAAGCCTTTGGAATTGTGGTTGTAGATAACAAGTCTGAACGCACAAGGATTCTTGACAAGTATTTTGACAAGGATCGCGAGGGTAACCTCATACCTCTGCTAGGAGAAGTCGACAGTGCAATGGATGAAACTGAGAATATCCAAGATCTTGTTCTCATGCAGCTTTGTGGAAAACATGGTAGTGAGGAAGACCCATTCTCTGTGATTGAAAGATCATTCTGGGGAAGCAGTAGCAGAGTCACCGATGTAAGTAACATAGAATCAGAGACGCCAGATGATACCTTAGTAGATTCACTTCTTGCAATGCGTTCTACAAAAGCAACGCAAAAGCGAGCTAACGATATACCTGATGATAGTGTAAAACTAGTGTCTGTGAGACCTGACAAGATTGAGGGTCTTGTTCACAGCGGAAGTAGAGAAATATGGCATTACGTTACTCTCCGATCGAAAGATGGTGTTTCATGTTCTTGTGAATCATGGAAGTATCAAGGAATCAGAAAACACAGACTCTGTAAACACTTGGTAAAATTCTCAACTTTTGCATTGAATCAAGATGAAACTAAAGCTTATGCCGGAGGAGTAATCGTTCAGGCATTACGAGGCCTTGAGGTCTTTGGTGAACTAGAGGCAGATGGGCTCATTACAAGGCGTGGCACACAAATTAGTTGTACACCTCTTGGAAAAAATGTAACTGTTCTTGGAGTTCCTGTCAAAGATGCTAAGATAGTAATGAAAGCTATCAGCGACAAACAATCAGATTTGAAATCAATACTAAGAAAGCTAGTCCATGCAAGAAAAGGTATGTCAGACACCATGGTCAAACAAGTACTTGATAAACTACCTGCTAAGGATATTGCCGATCTAATCTGCGAAGATAATATACCAGGAATCATAGAGAACTGCTTGGAAGAATTGGAGTATATCAATTCCATTTTGTACAGGCTCATGAACAAGAAGAATCCTCTAAGAAAAGAGAGCAAGAAGTTAGAGAAGAGTTTGCATGTTCTACTTAGTGCCATGAGGTAACATTTTTACGGAAGCAGGCTCGTGCCCGCTTAGACCTTGGACTAGTTATCAAGCCTTGGTGCGGTGAAAATCAATGAAGCTGTTTGAACATGAAGCGAAGGAAATCTTCCGATCCTTCAATATGCCTACACCACCTGGTGGTGTTGCAAAGACCCCTGCAGAAGCAAAGAAACGTGCTGTAGAGGTGGGCAAGCCAGTTGTTGTTAAGGCGCTGGTTCTCTCTGGAAAGAGAGGAAAGGCAGGGGGAGTTAAATTTGCAGACACACCTGAAGAAGCGGAGAAATTCGCTGAAGAAATTCTTGCAATGAGAATCAATGACTTACCAGTAGAAGCAGTTCTTATCGAAGAAAAACTCGATATTCAGCAAGAAATCTATGCTGGCATCACTATTGATAGAAATGAACGCAAGTATGTGGTGATTGGTAGTGCCGCTGGTGGTATGTCAATTGAGGAATTAGCAGAACAGAGCCCAGAGAAAATTATCAAAATGCATGTAGATCCAAGCCTCGGTTTCCAAGCATATGAAGCACGTGAGATGGCTATTGCAATGGGATTCAAGGGTAAGCAAATCAACCAGTTAGGTAGTTTCTTCCTTAAACTCTGGAATATTGTTGATGCGTTCGATGTGGAACTCACTGAGATTAACCCTCTAATTCTTGCCAAAGACGGACGATTTCTCGCTGCAGATGCACGATTGAATATTGATGATAACTCGCTCTACAGGCACAAGGACTTCATTGAGAAGATTAAGCGGGAACCTGTAGAACAGAACGAACGTGAGCGCCTGGCAACAGAGAATGACATGGCATATGTTGAACTTGATGGAAATATCGCCTGTATCTGCAATGGTGCAGGTCTCACTATGGCAACACTAGACGCAGTTTCTGTTTATGGGGGAAAGGCTAGCACATTCCTTGATCTTGGTGGTGGAGCTGATGCAGAGAGAGTTGAGAGAGGTATCGAGATTGCAATGATGTATTCCAATGTGGAAGCCATCCTTGTGAATATTATGGCGGGCATCACTAGATGTGATGATGTTGCCAAGGGTATCATTTCCGCTCGAGATGATGGAGACATCAAAGTTCCTCTTGTTATCAGAATGGTTGGAACTAACGAAGAAGAGGGACAAGAGATGCTCACCAAAGCAGGAATTCCATTCCTCAAGACGATGGAAGATGCTGCTTCTAAAATAGTTGAGCTCGCAAAGGAGGTTGCTTAGATGGCAATTTTGGTCAACAAAGACACAAGGGTAATTGTACAGGGTATTACTGGTGGTCAAGGAACATTTCATTCTGGTTCTATGCTTGAATATGGAACAAAGATAGTAGCTGGTGTGACTCCTGGAAAGGCGGGAGAGAGCATTCATGGAATTCCTGTATTTGACAGTGTCAGAGAAGCTAAAGATGCTCATGATGCTACTGCATCAATCATCTTTGTACCAGCACCCTTTGCAGGTGATGCAGCTATGGAAGCGATTGCAGCAGATCTGAATCCAGTTGTCGTGATTACAGAACATGTTCCTGTAAAAGACGAGATTCGTATGATTCATGAAGCAAAAAGGAAGGGAATCACCGTTATTGGTCCTAACACTCCAGGAGTTATTACACCTGGTGCTAAACAGAAAGTTGCTATCATGCCAGGACATGTCTTTTCTGCAGGTGACGTCGGTCTCATGTCACGTAGTGGAACACTCACCTACGAGATTGCAGCAGGAATGACTAATGCAGGAATTGGCATATCCACAGCTCTTGGGCTTGGTGGAGACCCTTGTGTTGGACTCACAACAATTGAAGCTGTTAAGTTGTTCGAGCAGGACAAGGATACCAAAGCTCTAGTTGTTGTTGGTGAGATTGGTGGAGATGCCGAAGAACGTGCAGCAGCCTATATCAAAAAGAACTACGACCTCCCTGTGGTTGGATTCATCGCTGGGAGAACTGCACCTCCAGGTAAGAGAATGGGACATGCCGGAGCTATCATCAGTGGTAGTTCAGGGACTGCAGCTGCTAAAATCAAAGCAATGAACGATGCTGGAATTCCAGTAGCTGAAAAACCAAGTGATGTCGCACGACTCCTAAAAGAGAATATGTAGAATTCCGTTGAGTTGGGTTTGTCAGCTTGATAGACCCACTCAATAGAACATTGGGCTAGGTTGAAGCACAAGCTTTTAAAACAGAATATTGGTGGAAAGCCCGAGCGGGCTAATCAGAGAATGCTCTGTGTGCCATCTATAATATGAGGTCTTAATGATGCCGGTAGCTGACATCGAAAAACGTAGGTTAGCACAGCACTATTTGCTGTACAAGTCAATTTGCCGAAACTGTGGAGCAACAAATCCACTGAAGGCAAAGAAGTGCAGGAAATGTAAGACAAAGGACCTCAGACCAAAGAGGCGTGCAAAGAAGTAATCTTCTGAAAAGCCGACATATACGGGCCGGTGGTCTAGCCCGGTTATGAAAAGGTCAAGTTACTTGATCTTCTAATACACGTCGCATTCACATTGCGAAGGCCACGAGTTCGAACAATTTGGGAATTCCCTAATTGGAACAAATCTCGTCCGGCCCACCACCAAAAAACCAACAGAAAAATGGGGTATTTCAATGCCAAAGCAAATCTATGATGTCGACAAGTTCCTCGAAATGACTGAGGATGCAGAGGAGTGCCGAGTAAAGAGGGCAAGCGATAAGGTGAAGCTTAAACTCCGTACAAGCAGATACCTCTATACTATTGTTCTTGACCCCCAGAAGGCTGAAGAGGTTCTACAACAGGTCAAGTGCCAGATTGTAGAAGCTAGAGCTGAAAAAGCAGAAGACTAGATCTCAACTGTTTCATTAAGCTCTCCAACATGGGCTTTTCGCCCTTTCTTCTCTAACTTTTCAACAAGTGCTTCACATGACTCAGACTCACCATGAACCGTGTAGAATTCAGGTTCACCAGGTATTTTCAACAGCATGTCTAACATTCCTCTAGAATCAGAATGGGATGAGAGATGATGTTGACGAACATCAGCAATCACTTCAAACTCTCGATTGCTAACAGTTACTTTTCCTGTAGCGAGCAGCTCTGCACCAGGGGTTCCTGGAATCTGATAGCTCACAAAGATGATGGAATTCTTTGGATTATCGTGCATCATCTTGAAGTAGAGATGTGATGCTCCGCCTTTAAGCATACCAGCAGGAGAGATGATGATTCCTCCTTTCTTGACTGCATTTGTACGTTCACGATTAGCATGAATAGTAATTGAGCGTTTTACTGCTCGTTGGAATGACTTTGGGCTTTGGAGATACTCTGGATGTCGTGTCAGTATATCATTGACTGCTCTTGCCATTCCATCAACATAGATTGGATATTTTCGTGGGATATTGCTTTGCTCCAGGATACACATTATTTCCTGACTTCGACCAACACCAAATGCCGGAATTAAAGCAGAGCCCCCACGTTCAAGGGTCTCCAATACTGTATCAACAAGTCCCTCTTCTGTCTTTTCTCTAGGGGGATTAATTCTGCGTGCGTATGTACTTTCTGTGACAACAACATCATGCTTGGGAAGGTTCTTTCGAGCTCCTGGATTCAATTGAGACTCGGTTGCATTGAAGTCACCTGTGAATAAAATTCTCTTGCCATTCACTCTAATTGACACCAAAGAACTGCCAGGAATATGCCCTGCATTGAACAATGTCAATTCAAAGGGATGACCTAACGGTACGGTCTGCTCATAGGGTGTAGTCTGACACTGACTTCGGACTAGTGCGATATCCTTCTTGTCATAGGGTAACCGTCCTCGAGATATCTTGTACATATCCCGAAGGAGTAGTAAGCTAAGGTCTCTTGTCGCAGGAGTGCAGAATAGTGATGCATCAGACTCCCGAAGAATTCTAGGTACTCCCCCAGAATGGTCAAGATGAGCGTGCGTGATGGCAATGCCCTGAAGATTATCAGTAGGAATCATATCTGGAAATGAGGGGGGATTTGTGAACTTGACACCATAGTCCACTAGAATACTTTCATTCTTTTCCTCAAGATAAAATCCTGAACGACCAACTTCTCTGCAGGAGCCTAGAAATGTGAGTTGTGCCATAAATTGTTACTTCCTTTTGTTCGTCGTCTTGGAGTTCCAAAGAAAAGCCTTTCCTAACAGCATAATCAATATGAAAAGGCTCTACCTTGAAATGTTCGTCATATCTTGATTATTGGGTAGAAACGAAATCTATATCAGATACCAACAGTATCATTACTGAGAAAGGCTACAGTTGTAGGCGGAGAGACGTCGGGTGACGGAGGAAAACACTGGCAAACCATCCAGCAGTAAAAAAGAGGGAACAAAACTGCGGGATAGCACTGGCATGGACTGCATACTAGTAGGTAATAAGAATGTCATGTCCTATGTCTTAGCCTGTGTCACATTGTTTAACAAAGGTGCAAATGAAGTCGTCATTAAAGCAAGGGGCCGACTAATCAGTCGTGCTGTTGATGTCGCAGAAATCACACGTCACAGGTTCATGACCGATCTCGTTGTAAAAAGCATCGAAATCGATACTACCACGGTACAAACCGATAAGGGTAGTGACCTTAACGTGTCGACGATTGACATTACGATTTCAAAATAGAGTGCATCAACAATTCCTCGCCCGAGGTCCTGTCCGCACTGTGACTTCGAAAATTGCGAGGATGAACAAATGCGACTACCGGTCTGTAATTTCGACATAGAATCTGACATGTTGTGTCCAAGCTGCCAAGCGAAGCTTGATCGCGGAGAAATCACTGGGTTTGATATTCAGTTTAGTAAGTGGCTACTTGAGAAAGAAAAGCAGTATCCAAGCTTAGAAGGGTTGACCCTTAGAAAAGCTGCAACTGCTGGAAGTCGTCTGATTCTTGTTGTGAATAAAAAGAACAAAGAAATACTGCTCGCTGAAGAAACCCTAATGCAAGAAATAACTGACGAGTATGGAGAGATAATTATTATTGAGGGGGCTCCAAAACTACGGAGGATAGTCCGAGAATTCATATCTCCTGCAAATGAGGTGGGTGTGAACAGTCTTTGGTCACCAGACGGTACGAAAGAGAGTATTGTAATGCTTCGTGAAGAGGACCGCGAGCGTATCAAATACGACAATAATGAACTAAGAGAGATTATCTCAGCGATTATGGGTGAATCAGTTCTTTTTGAGTATCAGGATGATCGAAGAAAACCAGAGCAGGATAATGAAGAACCGGATGCCTTTGATGAGAAAATGAGAGATCTTACTGAGAGGCGGTTCTAACCATCTAAATTCGATTGAGTGGATGGTTCTTCATCAATTCACGTAGTACAATGGTAGCATAGGATCCTTTTCTCAGGTTGAATTTTACCAAGAGACCCTCATCCTTGATTGAAGCCTCCCAATCAGACAAAGAGATCGAGGTGCGATGTAGACCTCCTGGAGCGTCGAGAGACCGCATCTGGGGATCTCTAAAGTCTTTGAATGAAATCCCTTCAGTTCTTAGGATTTCTTTCAATATTTCTGATTGTTTTGTTGGAGGAAGACGAGTAGCATACCCAGGAGATTGTAGGGCTAATGCATATTCCATCTTCGATACTTGTTGTCTGCGTTCTTCCAACGTTGACTCAGTGACATATATCCAAGAATCTCTTCCAGAATGTGTTTCATCTAAAGCAATCAAGAAGTCCCCAGGTTCGGGAACCACATGAGACAGTCCATTCTTTACTCGCATACTCAGCATACGATTGAATAGATATGATTGGTATGCATGTACCATTAGAGTAAGGATTCTTGGTGAAATCCTTGATACAGCACGTTTGAACTCACCAGGTTGTTTAATCAGCTCATACATTACAACCCGTTCATAATGCAAGTCTTTAGTAAATGCATCAATAATCTTCTCAGTAGGAGTCAAGCTGTCTGCAAGTTCAGCTCTAGCATCAAGTAGTTCTTGGTCTTCGTACTCCCCTGGTGTGCATAATATTGATCGCACCATCCCCTCGAAATCACGCTTGATTAGAAATTTACCTGCAATATGCGTATTCGCACGAGCAATACCAAAGCGTTGAACTCCAAAGTAATTGAGTAGTGGAGAAGACTGGACTTCGTTTGCTACTTCTAGTGCTTTTTCTAATGATACATCTAAGTCACGAAGTAAAATCGTAAATCGATTTCCCCAGAGCTCTCCTATTTGTACAAGGCGACGTGAATACTCTATATCGCGTATCTCAATGTTGGATAACTCAAGTGCACCCAAGCCACTAGCTGCGCGAGTTGGAGCTGACATTCTTTGAACTGTAACAGCGCGTTTATCCTTAAGACCTGCATAGCTAACCAAGTTTCGTGGAAGCCTCAAGGAGGAGGCAATGATAGTGGAAACATCCATAGTGGAGAGTCCCATTTTCTGGACTGTGAATGTAACATATTTTGCTTTCTTACCCTGAAGAATGGGTTCACCGAGTGGTCTATTCAGCCAATCCTTAATCGGTAAAAGTTCACGGGAGGGAGCTATCTCTTCAACAAGAAAATCCTCGTATCTTGTTTTGAGCTTTCCACCAATACCAGAGCAATCTGATGAATAAAGCTCCATCCCAACTGTCTTCTCTAGCGGATGAGATTCTTTCAAGGAAATCCCTCTATAACAGTTTCAAATCCTTTGTTACTTCATCAACCGCTTGAGTCTTTGCTGGTCCGATGCCAATTACAGTTAGAGTTCCAGGGGGTAATTCTGTCATTCCGGCATCTCTGATAATAGCGTGTGGAAGGCTATGGGTGATAGCTTGGCGTCTTAGTTCCAAAACCTCCTCTTCTGATATCACTTTAACTGCGACTTTCTTCTGACCCTCTCTCATCCACGCACGCCATTCTTCTTGCTTGGTAACACGAGCTCTTTCTGCAGCACTTACCGAACCGTGAGCAACTTGTACAGCCATCTTCCCTCTACTCATGCCAAGATCAGTTCTCACAGCAATAACCTGTTTGTACTTGAATTTCTCTACAGTTGACATTGGAACTCAACAGCCTTTTCCTAGGCGAGAGTTAAAAACGTGCCCTCATCTCCATTATATGGGAATTATCATGAAGCATGATGCTATTGTCATTGGTGCAGGACCTGCAGGTCTGCTTGCAGCTAATGAAATAGCTAAGAGAGGGTATGCAGTTCAAGTATTAGAAGAACACGAACATGTAGGCGAACCAGACCATTGTGCAGGTCTTCTGAGTACGTCAGGATTGAAACGACTAGGAATCAAGTTGCCAAAAGATATCATTCAAAATACTGTAGCTGGGGCTAGAATTTATTCTCCTGCAGGACATTCTATTTTGGTAGAGAGAGGAAAAAGAGAAGCCAATGTTATAGATCGGAAACAGTTTGATGCATGGTTAGCCTCAAGAGCAATTGATTCTGGTGCAGAAGTTACTACAAAAGCGAAGGTAATGGAATTTGTTAGAGAAAAGGGCATAGTCAAGGGTGTCCGAGTGAAGTCTGAAAAAGATGCAGAACTAGATGCTCGAGTATTTGTTATTGCTGAGGGGTCTCGCTGTCTATTGTCTGGGAGTGTAGGTCTTCCAGTTGTTCAAAAATCAAATAAATACCCAGCCTTTCAATACGAGGTTTCGAGTGTAGATATTGATGATAACATTGTAGAAATGTTCTATGGAAAACGGGTTGCGCCTGGATTCTTTGCATGGATCATCCCTCTAGGTGAGAATAGAGCAAGAATAGGCCTAGCTGCTCGGGATAAGTCAAAAATACGTCTTGAAGCATTGATGCGGAATCATAATATCATTTCGAAGAGAATGAAGGGCGTAAAAATAGAACGCTCTCTTGGAGGAATTGTATTAGTCGGAACGCCAATCTCCAAAATGACAATCGAGAATGTTGTGGCTATTGGTGATACTGCAGGAATTGTAAAAGCAACCACTGGCGGAGGAGTAATCTTAGGTGGAATGACTGCAAGAGTTGCAGGAAAGATTGTTGCAGATTCGTTATCAACTGATGATGCAGTAAAGAGCACACTTTCTCAATATAATAAAAAGTGTAAATCGATGGTCTTCAAAGAACTTGGAATGATGCACTTAGCACAGAGGGCATTGTCTTCATTGGACGACAAAGGCATTGACTCGGTCATAAAGGATGCAGCAACCATGGGACTTCTTGATGTTGTGAAGAGTGAGGGAGATATGGACCTTCAAAGTAGAGTAATCACAAGATTGCTAAAGGACCCACGGATGATATTGACAGGACTCCGTGCAATTAGATACATCAATCCGTTTTTATGACTAAATAATGGCCATGGAACACCCAGAGGTAAATCAGATGACCGACCCACAAGCAAACGGAGTATTGGAAACTGCTCAGAAGCTAATAGAGCAGCACGTACTCTGTGATCGGTGTCTTGGGCGTCAGTTTGGTTGGCTAAGTACGAATACATCAAATAGTGATAGAGGTCATTCTCTGAAACTTACTTTGTGCATGATAGCAGATGACAACCTGAAATCAAGGGCGAAAGAAACTGGGAGTGATTCAATAAGATTGCTTGCAAGCAATGGGATGTTCGACCCTGCAAAAACTATTGCAGAGAAGAATAGCATCGATTACGAAACACGAAATGCTTGTCATCTTTGTTCAATCGATGAAGAATCAGTATTTGAGAGAGTCCAATTGGTAGCAGAAAGGATTGTCGGATTGGCAAAGGATATTGAGTTTGAAACGTTCTTAGTAGGTTCTATCCCACCACCATTATTAGTAGAGCGTCAGGATGAACTGAGTGGTATTTATTCAATAATGCATGCTGAAACACTGAAGTCTCATTTCAATCGAGAACTTGGAATACACCTGTATGATCTTCTGAATAAACCCGTTAATTTCGAAAAACCAGATGTTGTCTTTGTGTATTCTATGGATGCAGACGAGATAAAACTCCAGATTAATCCGATATTCATCTATGGCAGATACAGAAAACTGGTAAGAGGAATTCCTCAGAGCAGATGGGACTGCAAGAAGTGTAGAGGAAAAGGATGTGACGAATGCAATGAAACCGGTCGTAAATACCCTGATTCACTATCTGAATACGTAGGCGTTCCAACGCAGATTATTGTTGATGGTTCCAGATTCAAGTTCCATGCTGGAGGAAGAGAGGATATTGATGTTCTGATGTTAGGGCAGGGAAGACCCTTTGTTGTTGAGATTACAGAACCAAGAGTAAGAACTCCTAATCTTGAAGAGATTGCAAAAAGTATCAACAGTGAAGCAGAAGGAAAGATAGAGGTACATGACCTAGTTCTCACTGATAGACATCATCTCCAAAAACTCAAAGAGGATGCCTCAACCAATGTTAAGGAGTACGAGGCATTAATCACAATAGATAGACCTGTGACAGATGATGAACTAAAAGCATTGGAGAAAGAATTCAAAGGAGTAGAAATTAATCAACGAACGCCTCATCGAGTTTCTCACAGACGGAGCGATCTAGTAAGAAAGAAGATAATTCATGAGATTTCTCTAGAAAAACACAAAGATGGCCTTCTCAAAGCAAAATTCAAGGTACAAGGTGGAACATACATCAAGGAATTAATCTCCGGAGATGAAGGGCGAACTACTCCATCAATAGCTGAAAAACTAGGAACTGGTTGCATATGTGCTGAATTGAACGTAACAGCAATCTACAGTGAAGGGTCCTAAGGCTGAATGCTTGTACCAAAGCGTGGCTCTTGCGAAATCCTTAAGTGGTGACCTAAGAGGTCTTGCCTGACCTCGGTGTTGTTCAGTCTAGGCATAGCACCGAGAGGCAATAATTTGTAGTGATGTCTTATGGTCAAGAAGAGTCATGGATTCAGAGCCCGCACTCGTAGCCTGATGAGCAAGAGAGTTCGTACAAGAGGTCTAAGTTCACCAAGTAAAGTGCTTATTGACTATGAAGTTGGGCAAAGGGTAGATATTGTTATCGACCCAGGTTTCCACAAGGGAATGCCACATAGAAGATATCAGGGCAGAACAGGTGTAATTACCCATTTGAGGGGAAGAGCCCTCGTTGTCAATGTAAGCCTTGGTAAAGCAATGAAGACTCTTATCATCAGACGTGAGCATCTCCAACCAAGTAAACCTTGAGGGAATAAAAATGCCCAAGGAGATAATCAACGAAGAGGAAATTACCCTTGCTCAGGTCAAGAAAGTATTGACTCAGAGAGGTAAGGAAGGAGAGCTGTCATTTCAGCAATCAATAACCCTTGAACATGCATCATCTTTTTCAAAGATGGCACCTGCAGTTTCTGTAAAAGTAGTAGAGAAATTGATGAAGGACTACAAACTTTCCAGATCACAGGCAGTTCAAGTTGTGAACATATCTCCAATTAACCCCGAAGAGTTGAAGACTATCTTGGATGCACGTTCAACAAATCTTACCGATGAACAAATGATCAGCATTGTGGATTTTATTATCAATAAACGGTCCTAGTCTATCAGATGTTGAATGGCGCAATATATCATTTCTACAGTTCTTAGTCCGATTAGTTTTTATCATTACTTGACAATCAATACATCAATGTACCCGAGTAATACTGGATGTGTAAACGAATGGAAGGACAACAAAACAGGCAGTTTGAAACACATGCATACGTCCTGTCCATCGTTCCTCCGAAAGAGTTCCTTCGGGATTCTCGACCTCGTGGAGACACAGTGATACAGGGCATTGGAGAGTCGCATTTTACACTTCTTGAGATGGTACCTAACAGAGATGTAAAGCCATATCCTCAAGAGCGTGTTTCTATTGAACGAGACGCTAGAAGTAAGATTGACCATGTTAGAAAGCGCATATTCTACGAGGACCTTGTTCCTGAAAGCGTTACTGAGCTACCTCTAGTAATTGAAATGATCGTAACAAAACATGAGCACAAATATGTGCAATTCTTCAATGAAGCAGCTCCTATAACGACAAGAATGCATTCACTTCAGTTACTCCCGGGAATTGGACAGACACTGATGTGGGCGATTTTAGAAGAGAGAAAACGGGAACCCTTCAAGAGTTTTGAAGATATAGCTGCAAGAACAAAGCTTCAGAATCCGAAAAAAATAATGACCGCACGTATTATCGATGAACTCCGTGAAGATGTCAAACGTTGGTTGTTTGTACGACCTCCAAAACGTGATGATGACGAGCAGGACCGATCTCGTCAACACAGAAGATAGATTTGTTAGTACACAGGTGAGCTTCCTGTCAGATGATGAAATTCGTGCACTTCTCAAGAAGTACAAGGTAAGACCAACCAAAAAGCATGGCCAAAGTTTTCTCAAGAGTCATAATGTGGCACGTAGCATTATTAGTGCAGCTGAAATATCAAAAGAGGATACTATTCTGGAGATTGGAGGGGGATTAGGTATTCTTACGAAGCAGCTTGTTCAACAAGCTAATCATGTCCATGTAATAGAAATAGATTCAGGACTTGTACGAGCCCTTCAAAATTCATTGAAAGATTATGATAATGTTAGTATCATTGAGGGGGATGCTCTCAAAGTTCCACTTCCGGAAGTGACAAAGATTGTTTCCAATCTCCCATACAGTATCGCTTCTGAGATTACTTTCAGAATGCTGCGAGAGATTAAATTTGAGCAAGCAATCCTGATGTATCAAAAAGAGTATGCTCAGCGGTTACATGCGACTCCGGGTACCTCAGGATATTCACGACTAACAGTTAACATTAGATACCAAGCTATAGTTGAACATCTCATGGAAGTTCCAGCGGACATGTTCTATCCAATACCAGCAGTAGACTCTGTTGTGGTCAGATTGAAACATAATACTCTTGGGCCTCGTGCAAAGAGTGACAATGTGTTCTTCTGGATGGTGAGAGGTATTTTTTCCTATCCTAACAAACATCTGAGAAAGGCATTGAGAATCTGGTTTCGAAACCTGAATGTGGACAAGAATCTAGCTGAAGTTGTACTTGATAATTGCGAGGGGCATCCAAAGAGTGATGACCGATTAAGAACAATTGATATTGAGGAGTTAGTGACTCTTGCCGATGTGCTTCTTGTTATGATTGATGACGGGAAGATTCCAGATCCGCGAGGGAACTAGTTTTGAGCGAGTCGTTTGATTTCGATGTCTTTGATGGAGTCTATCCACCAGCAGCAGACACATACCTCCTTTTAGATACCATAACTATCAAGCCAACTGACTCTGTTCTTGATGTTGGTTGTGGAGCGGGATTAGCAACACTGGTTGCCGCTTCAAGAGCATTACGAGTAGTCAGCATTGATATCTCCCTGCTAGCAGTAAGAAATACATCGGCGAATCTTAGAAAGAATGGATTGGGGCACAATGTTGCAATTGTTCAATCTGACCTCTTCAAAGGTCTCTCAAATGCAGCAAAGTTCTCTATGATCATGTTCAACCCGCCATATTTACCAGAAGACGATATGAATACCGAGATGGACCATGCTCTTGTGGGAGGAGAGGATGGATCAGAACTTACAGAGAGATTTGTGAATGAAGCATCATCTCACCTCGTTGAAGATGGAATACTCTATGTTATAGTTTCAACTCTAGAAGATACTGACGCAATCATCAGAACTTTTAATGAGAATAATTTCCAAGTTGAACAAGTAAATGAAACTCCTCTGTTCTTTGAAAAGATACAAGTGCTAAAAGGTATCTTCAAAGGACATACGGGCCCTGTAAAATAAGCTAATCAAGTAAGAAATGAAAGCGGCGAGCTTTGGCCGCATCATATGATGCGTAGTAAGTCATGAATCATGTGACATGGCCAATTCGCCTCTTAATTCTTGTATTAAGTCGGACACGCGGAAACCGTTTTATAACACCGTTGCCCAAAACTTACTCGATCTTGGACATTGAGTCCAGGACTGATGTTCGGTTCCTGCTTCATTGAGGCTGCTTTGTAAATCCTGAAGGATTTACGACAAGTCTTACGTCCTCTCCACGGGCTTTTAACGTCCCGTCCAACTGGCGGCGACGGTAGAAGATTCCAAAACTTGGCTCTCGTTTCATAGTTTTTCTACAGTTGATTATCCCTCTTCAGAGTTTATAAGGTCCTACAGGCATTATCAATGAAATCAGAAGAGCTCTCACTGTCCGAGAGGGAGTATCATTGTGAACAGCGTGGGCTTGAAATCGATAGGGATTTTAACGCCGCACTGAATCTGGTCACCGTCAGTTTGCCGGAAACTGAAAACGCTTGCAGAGAAGAAATATGACTCTTAGCGGATTCTTTAAATCTAGAGAGCGCACCCTCGATGAAACAGGAACCGAACATCATCCCGGGATTCGATGTCCAGGTATGTCTAGGTTTCGGGGAACGGAACTGGCCATGTCAGAGAAAAAAACTACTAAAAAATCTTCAAAGAAAGCTGCGTCAAAACCAGCTGCAAAGAAGACAACAAAGAAAACTACAGCTAAGAAGACCACCTCCAAAAAGGCAGCTACAAAGGGTGAAACTGTAGTTAGTGAAAGGAGCATGGTCTATCTCGACTTTACTGCGAGTACAAAGGATAAGGGTATCATTTTCGATACAACTCATCTAGAGGTTGCAAAAGAAGAAGGTCTGTTCAAAGAGAATGACCGCTACGAACCTGCATTGGTAGTAGTTGGTTGGAACTGGCTTCTTGCCGCAGTCGAGGAAGAACTCGTTGGTATGAAGGTGGGAGAATCAAAGACTGTTGAAGTTCCTCCTGAAAAAGGAGCAGGACTGAGAGACCCTACCAAGATCAAGTTGATTGCCAAAGTTAAGCTTGCAAAACAGGGTGTGAGAGGATACAAGGGTGAAGAGGTCACATTCGGTAAAGAACGAGGTGTTGTCACTTCGGACCTTGGTCGCCGAGTAAGAATTGACTTCAATAGTCCATTTGCAGGAAAGACCCTTGTATATGATGTTATAATCAGGGAGATAATTTCAGATACGACTGAGAAACTCAAGGCAGTTCTTAAACGTAGAATTCCTGGAATTCCAGAGGATAGATACGATGTTACTATGAAGAAGAAAATCGTAACTGTTGAGCTACCACAAGAAACTCGATACATTGAGAATATTCAGTACGGTGAAATTGGTATAGCAGCCGATATACTCAAGGCTGATGAAGGTATCAAAGAGGTCAGAATCGTAACATCATTCAAACGACCTGAACCGTCCTCAGAAAATACAACCTGATGATAAGTAGACCCCCGCCGTTTTATGTTCACTGAGAAAACCTTAATAATGCTCCTCGGGACGAATGCTTGTCACTCGTTCTCTACGATTCATCTTTTAGAGGGTGTCAATTACCATGGAACCAAAGATGCAGCCCCCAGCTGAACTAAAGACAGGAACTACTACAATTGGTTTGATTGCAAAAGACTGTGTAGTCTTAGCTAGTGATCAGAGAGCCACAATGGGTTTTCTGATTGCAAATAAAACTGCAAAAAAGATCTTTAAAATTACGAACCGAATAGGTGCGACAATTGCAGGATCTGTTGCTGATGCACAATCAATCATGGATCTCTTGTCTGCGGAAGCTAAACTCTTTGAAATTCAGAGAGGTCGGCCCATCCGTGTCAAGGCATTAACCCGTCTTCTTAGTAACATCATGTTCCAAGGTCGTGGACTCTACATGTTGCAGTGTGTCGTGGGAGGATTTGATGACGAAGGCGCACAAGTCTACTTTACAGATTATGTGGGCAGCGTCATACCTGACAAGTTTGTATCAACAGGCTCTGGTTCTCCGGTGGCACTTGGTGTTCTGGAGGTAGGGTACAAAGATGACCTTCCTAAAAAGAAGGCAATTGAACTTGGTGTTCGTGCAGTCGCAGCTGCTATCGAGAGAGATGCCGCTTCAGGCAATTCAATCCTAGTGAGTGTGATTGACAAGGATGGGTATCAGGAAATCCCAAAGGATACCATCATGAAGATTTGGAAAGGACAATAGTGACAGTGTTTCTTACACTTGTAGCGTGTTAATCATGCTACGCTGTCAGCTCAACATTCTTGTGTGTGCTGATATATAGAATGAGGCCAATTAGGGCATTAATAGGCCGACGATTATGGTGTGACTATCCATGAAGCCCAATAGTGAACATGAATTTGTTGATATTAGAGAAGTCGTCAAGAAGGCACTTCCTCGCTCAGCGATGATTAGTACAGTGGAATTTGAAGGGCCAGAGATAGCCATATACTCGAGGGCACCAAAGATATTGTTGGACGACGGAGACAGGATTAAAGCTCTTGCACGCAAGATGCGGAAGCGTATCGTAGTAAGATCGGCTCCAGAAGTCCGATTAACTCACGCAGAAGCCGAGAAGACTGTTCGTGAGCTTGTCCCTGAAGAGGCTATGATTACAGCGATAGATTTTGACATCTCCAGAGGAGAAGTGATCATTGAAGCGCAGAAACCCGGTCTGGTCATTGGAAGAAGTGGCACTACCCTGCGAGAGATTACACGTCAGACCTTTTGGCGTCCCAACGTCATGAGAACACCACCAATTGAAAGCAAGCTCATCAAGCAAATCAGATACATCATCCAATCTGAGGCTGCAACACGAAACAAATCATTTCGTGAGATTGGAAAGAGAATACATAGACCATCCCTGATCAAAAATGGTTGGATTAGACTTACTGCAATGGGCGGATTCCGCGAGGTGGGTAGATCCTGTATGCTTCTGCAGACTGCAGAGAGTAGTGTTATTGTTGACTGTGGTGTCAATGTAGGAACTCCTAGTAAGGCATTTCCAAGATTAGATATGCCCGAATTCAGCATCGAGAAATTAGATGCAGTTGTAATCACTCATGCTCACTTAGACCACTGTGGAATGGTACCATTCTTGTTTAAGTATGGCTACCGGGGACCAGTCTACATGACTGCACCAACATTGAACCTTGCAACACTCTTGCAATTGGACTATCTAGAAGTTGCCGAACGAGAAGGTAAACTTAGACCATATCGTGATCGGGACGTAAAAGAATCAATCCTTCACACAATACCTCTGAACTATGGAGAGGTCACCGATATCGCTCCTGACATTCGCCTCACACTTCATAATGCAGGTCATATTCTTGGATCAGCCATAGTCCACTTCCATATTGGTGATGGTCAATACAATATGGCGTACACTGGCGACTTCAAGTTTGGAAGGACCAGATTACTTGAACCAGCAACTTTCACATTCCCAAGGCTTGAAACAATGATTATTGAGAGCACCTATGGTCATCCTACAGATAAAATGCCACCAAGGCAAGAAGTAGAGAAGAGATTCGCTAATATACTAAAAAGAACCTTAGAACGCGGTGGTAAGGTACTCATCCCTGTACTTGCAGTTGGTCGTGCTCAAGAGATTATGCTTGTCATGGAAGATCTTGTTTCAAAGGGGCGCATCCCGAAAGTACCTGTGTATATTGAAGGTATGATTGCTCAGGCTACAGCTATTCATACAGCTCATCCTGAGGCACTCAGTAAGAAGATACGTGAGATGATCTTCCATCAAGGTGTGAATCCATTCTTATCCGACATATTTGTTCAAGTCGACCACCATGACCAACGTGAGGAGATAACTGAAGGAGATCCTTGTATCATCATGGCCACATCTGGAATGCTTGCTGGTGGTCCCAGTGTTGATTACTTCAGACTACTTGCTCCTGATGAGAAAAATACGCTCACATTTGTTAGTTATCAGGGAGAGAATACACTCGGTAGACGTATCCAGAAGGGGTGGAAAGAAGTGAATATGAGAAATCGAGAGGGTCAGACAACTGTTGTTCCAGTGAATATGGATGTAACAACCGTGGAAGGTTTCTCGGGTCACTCCGATAGGAAACAAATTCTCAACTTTGTAAAACGTTTGAACCCTATTCCTGAAAGAATCCTATGTGTACATGGTGAAGCATCAAAGGTAATTGGATTAGCATCTACAATCCATAAAGCTCTAAATATCGAAACAAGGGCTCCAATGGTGACTGAAAACATCAAACTGAGATAGGTTCTCTCACAGCTTGACGAATGATGGTGTGATAATCATACATCCATCATTGACTAGAGCAATATCAGCCTGATATCCTTTAGTTGCACCTCTAATCCTCTCAATAATACGTCGTAATTCTATGTGAGTCTGATTGTTACCATCATTCAGACGTGAGATATCTAACAGGACAATATTGCCATCCTTAATCTCTTCAACAACATAAGGTACGTCAGCCAGTGACTCGAGCTTCTTTGATCTAACAAATATCTCTTCGAGCTCACTTAGTCTTTTCAGCTCTCGGACTGGGTCAACCTCGTGGGATTCAGTAGCTGGAGAGAAAATACCAAGGCGAGGGAGAGATCTCTTTGTACTGATTTCTTCGGATGTATCATCACTTTGTTTGCGCCTAAAGATAGACCTCACTATTTTGCCACCTCAGTTATCCAAGATAATGAATTGGCTGTACAAAGAAAAGACCGAGTATTATAAGACGCAGAAACGGAGCCAATCTTTATCACGAGGCGCAGATAAACATCAGTGAGTAAGATGTCTGTGTGTAGTAAGGAGGACGAAGGATTATCTCGATTACGCGGTCAATTGAAAGCCCTAAGTAACCGCCACGCAATTGAGATACTTAAGGTATTGAATCCTCAGACTGGTGAAATAGTACCGACCTTGGGATGGGATAGTATAGTGGAGGGATTACTATCTCTTGATAATATTGTCAAACCCAAAGAAGGCTCCAAGGGGGAGAAGACTCAAGATGAAGCAAATTATGATGAGAAACGACAGGGTCTCATGTCTGGTGGAACAATCTATGAAACTATGAATAAGCTTGTGAAAGTTGGATTTGTGATTTCGTCAGGAGATAGGGGACGTAAGCAGCGCGGTTTTATGATTACTCACGATGGAAGACTTGCTCTTGCATCAGTTGGACAACTCGGTGGTTCTGTTGGGGCTAGCACTGAAGTCCAAAGAGCTGCAAAGACATTACTCAAACATAAGAATTTCATCAGTCTTCTTCCTGCACAAAAGAAGTTTGTACGTGAGTTTGGTGATATTGATGGAAATCTTGTGATTCAGATGCCACCAGGGTCCGGTAAGACCTTCTTGGCAATGATTGTAATTCTGCTCAAACTACAGGAGGGTAAACGATGCCTCTACCTAAGTCCATACACATCCCTAAGTCGCCAAATTGTGGATGAGTATGGAACGCTGCTAAATGACTTGGGATACTCTGTAGTACGCCATGATGGAATCTCACAGGCAACGGATACAGAATTAGAGAATGCAGACCTTGCAGTAGTAATGTATGAGACCTTTGCTGCAGCTTTACTTCAAAAGAAGAAATGGACTGACAATATTGGGTTATCAGTCATTGATGAGTTAACTGAACTTGATTCGACACAACCAAGCGTGCAACCTGAATTTATTGGATCCGATAGAAGTGTAAAACTGGATTTCATCATATCCTTGCTGAAAGAGAGTTCTCAGATACTTACTCTATCATCCAGATTTGGCGAAACCGAAGAAATAACCGACTGGCTCAATGCTTCAATATTTCGACCTGATGTTAGACTAACACCCGACGAATTCATTGTTTCAGAAATAGAGCAGGGAATCAATATCGAAAGTAGCGATGGTACACAGCGAAGTGCTTCACAACACATAGACACTCTTGATGCAATCATGGACCATCTTGAGAATTATGAGGAGAAATCAATACTAATCGTTGTTGGCTCAAGATATAGAGCTCAGGCATTAGCTAGAAGTCTTTCTAAAAGTCATCCACGGTCTGTGAAACAGAAATTCGTAAACCAGATTGTAGGCATTGATGAGAATTTACCTCTGAGTAATAGATTATCTCAGTCTTTACAAGGTGGAGTTGCGTTCCATCATTCAGGTTTAGATTCAGGCGTACGCCAGCGATTAGAACAAGCAATCAATGATAGAATCGTGCGAATGGTTGTATCAACTACAGGAATAACCTCGGGAATGAGTTTACCCTTTGACTGTGTTGTGATTCTTCTTGATCCCAATATGTATTTCCTGACAACGAGGTCTCGATATCTGCAGATTGCAGGTAGAATTGGAGAGTATCGCCTCGGACAATATGGTGGTCGAGTATACATTGTATTTGAGGGGCCATCTCGTGTATTTCCTGATGTCCAATCTATGGAAGAAACTCTGCTGCATAAACCCCTTGAACCACTCAACCCAGGTGCAGTATATCCAAGTCTTGCAGTAAGTGTTCTTGTGCGAAAAATGATTAATGGAAAACCAATAACTCGAGAGGCTCTGAAGAAGAATTTCTTAGAGTACATCAGAAGTACATTCAGGGGCACAATAAATGAGGATTATACAGCCCAGATGAGTAAATTCTTTGGTTCATTATTCAAATGGCTTGTAAAAGCGAAGATTCTTGAAGATAATGGAAAAGGTTTCAAAATAACAAAAGAAACTCGCTCTGCAGTTCTTGCGGGTATCGACCCCATTGATTACTTAGAAACCAAGGATATTCTAACTAACCTTACAGGAGATATTGAGGAATCTCGACTCATTGAGGTTCTTTTCAATTTCAGACTGCCCCAAGAAATTAGACCTAGAACACTTGTACCATCTAAAGATGAATTGAAGGTATTAGGACTTGAGGATTTTAAGGATTGGTACTTGAAAATAATTCCAGAACGTTTGAATATCAAGAAAACGGTTCTTCAAAGATGGGTGGATGAGCAAGAAGTTGCAACCATCATCAGTGAAACTGGAGAAAGTGCAAGAGGTATCAGTCTCGATGAAGGAGACCTAGACTCACTACTTGGAATATGTAGCAATGTTGTAGAAAGTGTGAGCCGCTTCTTCAAAGTAATAAAGAGGAAAGACTTGGCTGAGCGCTTCAATGTCTTCAGTAGACAATTACAGTATGGTGTGCATGCAGATCTAGCAAGTTCAGATTTGCTTGAGCTATATCTAACACAATGTGACAATGCGATATCAAGCCGCTTGTCTAGGTCTACTGCAAGAATCTTGTACGATAATGGTTACAACACGATCTCCAATGTTGTTAGGAAAGATATCGATGCAAGTAAAAAAGGACTGGCAAGGGATAGATTCTCTCAGAATTGTGGACTAGAAGTTGAACGAGGTAAAGAGGTCTACAAAGCAGCCATGGCGCACATCAGAGCTCAGCTTATGGGTGAGGATGATGAAACCTAGATCTTACCAAAGTTCCAGAGATCGTCATTGATGTGATGAATAGATTTCACAACTTTGCCACTAGTTGCAGCCATGAGGTCACTTGCTGAGAGTTTTGATACACCTACAGCCAATGGTTTTCCATGTCTTTCATCGACTATTGCAACTATACCGTTAGCAGATACTGAATCATCAGCCTTTGTTATTCCAGGTCTCATGATGTCTGCACCATTAACAACAAACCTAACAGCACCCATATCCACTGTCACGGTTGGAATCTTAATGATATTAGCGAGAAGCGCCCGCAAAGTGGGAAAGTTTCTTCCTTCATGTTCAAAGAAGAGGATTTCATTGTTAAGAAGTAGAATATGAGAGCCATCATCTAATACCCCACCCTCTAATTTTGTCTTAGAATCAATTCCAATTGATGAACCTAGATCGCTCTCAATACGTTCAATCTCATCCCGTTGCTCGCGTTTCTTCAGTGGATGACGCTTCTTGATTCGTTCTATCTTTGGCATCTCAACTAGATAGAGGTCGACACTCCTTTTGAAGCCTACGAATCGCCTTTTGCAAGCGTCGCCATCGTCATGTTTTTAAGCCATCTCCAAAGGTTAGGCCCGAACAGCATGTGACCATAGGCCACATGATGTATCTTCTGTGATGGTGATTCAATGAACTCAGGTAAACCCATGGAACTACTCCAGACCGCGATTGGTTCGCAAGTACTCGTCGAGTTGAAAGGCAGAAAGAAAATCAGGGGAAAACTTAGAGGATACGACACACACCTCAACCTCATTCTTGAGGATGCAGAAGAGTTCATAATCGATCCTGAAACAGATGAACAAACTATCGTACAACTTGATACAGTGATTGTACGAGGCGACAATGTAGTAATCGTTTCACCTCCGCCAAAATGATCAAGGGGTAATCGTCAATGGGAAAAGGCACTCCATCAAAAGGTAAGAAAAACAATCCACATCACATACGATGTAGAAGGTGCGGTCGGAGGTCATACCACGTTAGGCATAAGAGATGTGCAGCCTGTGGTTTTGGTGCATCACGAAGACTCCGCCAATTTAACTGGGCACATAAGAAGGTTCACGGTACTCGTGTTCGTGGCTAGGACCTAGCAATATCTCCAGTATCTAACGATAGTTCTTCATAGTACCGAAATTACTGATTATGAGAATTAAAGAAAGTTAATCTGATTCCATGATTAGTAGGATTAGGGAGATTCTTGACAATAAGAATACACTTACAGGATGTTGAAGAAGTTGGTAGTCTTATAGATCTCATAAAGAACAACTATGCCAATGACTACCGAAGGATTTGGTCACTAAATGATAGGACAATTGGTATTCTTCTACATGAAACAATTGGGCTATTTGGAGCAGCCTCTACATTTTCTATAATGACCATACTAGATTATTCAATTGGAGAGAGAAGTTGTGAATTATTGATTCGCTATGCAGGTGGAGGGCTTTCTATTCTCGGATCTGGTAGCTCGGAAGAATTTGTTAAAGGGATGACAAACGCTATTGTGGCCCTCGCAGAAGAAGAGAATTGGATATGCAAAGTTGAAAAGGCCAAGATAAGAGCCGCTGGAAGTCAGTGTCCCAATTGCAAAGCAGCTTACAAGTACCCAAAGGAGAAAGTAAGAGAAGACGGAACAGTAGAATGCCAGAACTGTGGAAAACCTTTCATCCTGCAGACATCGTAGTCCATTATTCGAAACATTACATCATTATTGTTTCATTGGGGATTTTCGGAAACATTGTGATTTCTCGGATATGCACGCGTTTAGTAAGAAAACGAACCAGTCTCTCAATTCCCAGACCTCCACCCGCACTTGGTTTCAATAGTCCAGCTTTAGCATATTCAAGATAATATCCAAAGTCACTGAGATCTTGTCCCCTTTCCTTTATCTTTCGTACAAGAATATCATACTGGTAATCGCGCTCGCCACCTGACAGTGCTTCTCGATATCCTCCAGGGTAGAACAGGTCATAGTTCACATAGTGTCCTTTATGCTGTGGATCCTCTTTATCGTAGAATTCTCTCTCAAAGTCAGTAATCCAAAACAGGTCTTTTTCAATTTGAGAAATTTTAGACTCAAATTGAGGCCCATATTCCTCTAGTAGAAACCAGCTCGTATGTATTCGAAATGGTTTCCGTGGTACTCTGAGAGTAGAATCCAGTTTCTCAAGTTCTTCAGTACAGGTACTCTTCACTCTCGTGATTACGAAGACCATCATGTCTTCTATAAGTGACATGAACTCGCTTGCGGATACATCTCTTACTTCGATATCGAGTTGTGAGAACTCCAGAAGGTGTCTATCACTATGAGGTCCTCGCTCTAACCTAACGTTTGGGGAAACAATGTATATTCCTCGAGTGTCAAGAGTAGAAATCGCAACTTGTTTGTGAAATATCATACTCTTCGTAAGCTGAAGTTTCTGACCATTGTACATGATTGATGCATCGCCAACGGAATGGTTCAAAGGATCTGTTACTGGAGACAGAATCACAGGCATGAGTTGTATGAGCCCCTCTTGATAGAGAAAATCATGCATAGCTCTCAGAGCCTCTGTCTGCACTCTGAATATATCGATGTAACTTCCTTTTCCACTGCCGGATAGTAGCGAGGTGTTCGATGCAGGAGTTATAGTCATAGTCATCACAATCAAGATAGTTATTGCTAGGATTACAATCAGTAAACAGAGTACTAAAGAATTTGCAAGAAATAATGGGACAAATACCAATATGGACAACTTTAAGTCGTATTTATGGAATAATTTTCCATTATGAAACTGGATGATAAAGACCTCAAGATATTGGAGTTACTACGTGCCAATGCACGCATGACAACCAGCGAGATGTTCAAGGAGCTTGGAATGCCCCAGACAACAATTCACAATCGTATCAAGAGAATGAAAAAGAGCGGTGTTATCAAGCGCTTTACGGTAGACCTTGATAAGAAGAAGATAGGCAAGAGCCTTGTAGCGTATATTCTATGTACCGTTTCATATCGCACATCACGAGGACAGAAGATCAGTCAGTTTGAAGTTGCTCAGAGGATAGAAGGATTGCCTGAGGTGGAAGATGTGTCCATAGTGACAGGCGAGATCGACCTGATTGTAAAAGTCGCATTGGAAGACGTTGACGAGCTAAATGATTTCTTAATCTACAAATTGCGAAATATAGATGGAATCGAGAAGACGGTCACCAGTGTTGTACTCTCTGAACTATAGTAATCTCTTTCATGTTCGTGCTCGTAGTATATCTCCGGTATCTAAGGTCACTTCTTCGTAGTCTTTCTCATATTTACCAAACAACAGTGTAATGTGTGAAAATTTGAATGGTAGAGGTTCATCTTTGAGAAAATTAATACCATTCATCAATTGATAATGTAGATGGGAATATGTTGTTGATGCTCCAGAGAAACCAATCTTTCCGATTTTCTGACCCCTTGTAACTTTGTCACCTTGAGAAACCATAATACTACCCTGTTCAAGATGGTAGAGATGACTGTATTCTTTCTCGTTATGCTTGATAATGATGTAATTTCCTGCTAGTTCCTGTATCCTATCCTCAGCTATTGCCTTATCCATATTGAAAGGAGTTTCATAGAGATCTTCAAGATTGTTTTCGATTGCAACGATTTCACCTTCAGCTGGAGCGAATACATCGGCACTGTGAGTATAGAACTTGGTGACATCATCAAAGTGGAAATCATAATTCTCAGAATATTGGGATTCCTTCATCCTACGAGTGTTCCCATCATTGCCTAGCAAAGTGAAATCTATGCCATACCGACTGAAGTTTGATGTAAATCGGTTATTGGTCACCGATCTGACTATTGACATTGCAAACCTACGATGGTGGGAATAGAAATCATGACCGTCAAGAATTGTGAGTGTTCCTTTCAAAGGAAGGGAGAGTTTGACTTTCTGTTTGTATACAACGGGATTCACAATTACATTCCCATAGTAGTACTCGGTTTCCGTTTCAGAATCGTAGATTGTGAACATATAGCGTAAGTAGTTAATTGGTAAATCTACTGGGAATCGGTGAAAAGGATTGAAGACATCCAGGGTTTCTCTGCCATTTAGTTTGTAAGTCCCAAGAGTGTGTATACTGGGTGTACCAATTCCGTTGTGATTCAAATGTCTAAATGTAATCAATGTATCAGACTCATCGTAAACTGCAACTTTGATGAATCTGATGACCAGTTTCTTGTCAGTTAGTCCAGTAAGGAGAAAATCAAAGTTTAGATTCAGTGAATCTCTTGCTTCTTCGAAATAGACAGTTTCCGGCTCGATTAAGATATCAACTACCTTTTCATCGGATTCATGGTCTGAAAGAAATCCTTGAAGCATAGGCTTTGTTGGATGACTCGAACTCTTGTTTCGTGACATGGAAAACACATCAAATATAGTCAAGAAGTCAGGACCTTAAAGAAGTAATGTAACTAATCGGACTATTCCATACGAGAAGCACTGTACAGATTATGTGTTTTTATTACAGTGCTCTTCATCTCATCTGAATATTCTACAATCAATTTATTCTTTAGAGATTCTGGAATTTCATCTCCTTCTACCATCTTTTGCCCAGTGAGTCTAATCGCATCAAGAAAATCCGAAAGATACTCTTTACCTTCATCATTAGACAGCATCTGAGAGGCAGGTAGTAAGATTGGCAAAGCTGTGGGATACAGTGCTTTCACTATGTCAAAGTTGTTGAGATCTGGAAATCCACAGGTAGCTGCTAGGACTAAACGGGGGATTTTTCGCTCTCTACTTGGATGGCTTGTTTGTCCATCTTTGGTGGCAAACATCTCTGGAAGGCTTAATGGAAATGTCCGTTCAACCATTCGCTGCATGTAGTGTGTAATGTTGCGGCCATAAATTGGTGTACCAAAGAGCAATATATCGGCTTCAGAAATTTTAGGTATGATCCAGTCCATGTCATCTCTATGAACACAAACTCCTGGAGTTTTCCACCAACAGGTGAAGCAGCTCAAACATCCATTTATGTCCAGATCAACAATGTGGTGTTTGTCAACATCTGCGTTTGACTTTTTGGCACCATCAATGAACGCTTCCATAAGAACGTCAGTAGTACCCTTGGATTTTCTAGGGCTGGCATTAAATGCAAGTATCTTCATTTTGCTCAAGTCTTGATTCGTCTATCATGTTAATATAATGTAGGTCGGCGCACGTAACAATGTGATTAATTTAGCGAAAACCTGAAATTGTTATTTAAACAATATATATTTGGAAAGTTAGTCAGATGAATGAGTATCAATATCGATTAATCGGAAGGGTACTGGCATTTATTGGGATGTTAATACTCCTTTTTCCTATTTTTATCATCTCCGTTTGGTTCTGGTGGTATGGTAGCGTATATATTCCTCAACCACTAGAAATCCTCATACTTGCTGGATTGGTACTCCTCGGACTCATTGTAGCTAGTAGTGGAGTGATTATCCATAGAAGATTCAGAGAGATAGGACCGTTTCTTACTAAAGATGGAGAGCCAATACACTCAGGCAACGTTTGGAAGAAAGGAACTGAGCCGGGGTTGTTCCTTACCTCATGCGGGCGTGTGGTGTCGATTTACCTGGATTCGAGAGAAACAGCGCATGTTGGATACAGAACTGTTATTGCTAAACGTGCTACATGCAGTGATTGTAATCTAAGAGAAGGGAGAGCGATACTGGATTCAGTCCCCTATGGTAGAGGAGGATCATGACAAGATTTCTCCTTTAGATATCATAATGAAGTTCCTTGAAACGCTTTCCTTACTTTTAACTAAGATTTGATATTGAAGAAGTGGTGGACCGAGCCAGATTCGAACTCGTGACGAATGGATTACGAATGCAGTGCAGAAAATTGCATAATCTTAAGTTCGTGGTAACTGATTTACTACAAGATGGTTCACCTCAGGAGAGTGAAACAAGATTGAGAATCGAAAGAAGATTTAGTGCTGCACTGATCATTCTTTTAATAGTAGGAGCAGGAGTGATTCTTTGGTCTGTTCCATTAAACAGAGTTTTGTTCTCATCAGCCGACATGGATCCCCCATTTTATCCCGATTATCTCTTTGGTAGCTTTACTGTTACAGAAGCAGATACAGGAATCCAAGACCCTACCGTGAAGGTCGCAGCTGATCTGAACAGAGATGAAGCTTACATAGACTTCGTTATCCAGTTTTGTTTGCTTAATTATACACTAGAGCAGCTTGAGCAGGTTTCAAACATTTCAACACTTATTGATGATGAGCAGACAGTGGGCTATTTTGGATTTCCGATTGAACCCCCTACCGTAGAGATTCCCCTGCTCAACATCCCTTGTACATACGTGTGGGTCTTATGGATTGAGGTCGAATCCATTCCTGAAACATGGACACTCGATCTTTCTCTTACACTGATATTCAGCATTCTATGACACTTTGGGATAAGTGTCGTATCAGAAATTCAAGTAGAAGAAATGGTGGACCGAGCGAGATTCGAACTTCTCAAAATTATGGGCCGATTACGCACTGAGGGGGGAGCATATTCTCCGTCGGGGCTCTAAATTACTCTCCCTCAAACTGAACGCATTTTACTTTTCCTTCATCCCCTGCTCCAAAACAACGGTTGCAGGATATACATCGAGCAGATTCCTGTTTGCCAATTTTTGCTTCTTCAGTCCAACGATGTAAAAGTGCTGGTTCACTAATCAATGGACGACTAAGCTGAATTACATCGAAAGCAGCTGCCGAGTTTCCATCTCCCGTTAGTAGCTTAACGACGGTTTTCGGAGACCGGATTCCACCTACCAATCCGAATAAGAGACCACTGTCATGTGCAATCGAACGAATAGTCATAGCATCATTCAAGAAATACGCCTCACCAGCATTTTTCGGGTTCTGAGCTGGTTTGGGGCCACTAAATATCACGCAATATGCTCCTACTTCAGCGAGTCTTTTCGTCAGCTCACCTACTTCTTCGGGTCTGACGGTCTTCGAGGTTGAATCCACCTTTACTTGAATTGGAATATCGACCGCATTCTTAATAGCTCGTACAGCATCGACCATTGCCTTGCACCGTCCTTCGATTGTTGATCCTGTATATGGGTCATTCACTGGGCGCTTATTGTACGTTGGGTCAAAGAATTGCCAAAGCCCATAATGATGAGCTCCGTGGAGTTCAATCACATCAAATCCCGCTTCAACTGAACGCTTCGCTGCATCTGCATAAGCCTGAGTGACATTTTCAACATGGTCCACTGTCATAGCCTTTACTTGAACAACTTCACCATCGGATTGAGGGACTTCCATATCACTGGGTCCAAATACTACGTCGGTGCCAGTCAATTTTGGTAAGCTCTGGCTTCCACAATGAACCAATTGAGCTGCTGCTAGACAACCCGAAGAATGAATTATCCCTGTTAGGCGCTTTAAACCTTCAACATCTATAGGCTTTGAATTCGAAATCATACGCGGAATTGTCTGTCCTTCATGCATTACATATTGAAAACCAGTTACTACGACACCTGCTCTGATTTTTCCATATGTTTCGATGATTGTGTTTCCACATCTTCCATTTTCTTCTGCCTGACCCATCCAAGTAGCAGCCCGCATAATTCGGCTTGATGCCTCCATTCCATTTGGCAATTTGAGTTTTTGAAGCACAGTGTGCTCCCAGGTTTCCTGGTCTACCATATTGTCAACTCACACTTTCTAATCCTCCGGACTCGAGAATCTGGCTTTCAGCTATATCTCATCTGAGTATGAAGGAGTTGTTGACAAAATGATATCATGACCTGTATATAGGCTTGATGTGATAGCATACGAAGAAGTGGTGGACCGAGCGAGATTCGAAAGTTCTGTTATTTCATCATATGAATTTCGTTGGCTGAAACTGTTTCATTCCCTCCTGTGTAAATTCAGCATAATTGATTCTTCTCCCATCCATACTTTCGTGCACAATTAGAATAGAAGAATCGGACTATGACTTAGAATCTTGAAGCCAGTCCACAATTCTTTTAACCGTAACTTCCAGCCTAACGACTCGCACAACATGTGCACAACTGTGGGCCGGTAGATCAGCCCGGTAGATCGCTTCCTTGGCAAAGGATTCGCTTTGGCGAACCTACCAAACTGGAAGAGGTCGTGAGACTCCGTATAATTCTAAGATACGGGGCACGAATTCGAATCTCGCCCGGTCCACCACTATTTCTTACTTACACTTCTCAAGATCTAAATCATTCCATATCATCCCAAGGGTATCTCTAGCCCATGTAACCTGTCTGTGACATTTATTGCAAAGGGCTACCCAGTCATCAGGATTCAAATTTCGTAGATATTTGGTTGAAGCAAGGATGCGATTTTCGTGGCGTCTTCCGTCTTTCCTATGGATCACCATCTTCTTTCCCTCCTCGATATCACCACAGAAATGACAACTCTCACCGAAGAGTGACTTACGCACTTCCTTGGCGCTCGCCCTAGCATAAGAACCAGTCATGGGTTTTTCATAGTCCTCACGAGTCAATGGTTTGAGAGTTTCCTTGCTTGCTTCAGATACAAGTTTTCTTTGAAATTTGATGTAATCATAGTCTTTGCTTGCCATTTCCATCAACCAGTGTGTACCCCTATGACATTGTATACAAAGTGGCGCCCATTCCTTCTTGTTCAAATTACTTAGAAACTCCTTTCTCCATAGAGCTTCTTTGTGATGTTCAGATCCATCTTTTCTGTGAATTGCTAATTTACGTCGCTCCCCTTTTGTTTCAACATCGCAGATGTCACATTTAGTCCCAAAAATTGATGCCCTAAGCTCTCGGATTCTTCTCTGTGTTTTCCGTCTACGTTCTTTACTTGCCTCTCGCCGTTCATCGTCACTCTCGAACTTCCTCTTTGGGATGCCGCGTCTTTCGAAACGAGATGTCCACCCTTGCTGCTGAAAGAATCGGCTCAAAGTGGCTTCACCAACCTCGAAACGCTTTGCAATCTTACGTTGAGTCAATTTGTCATCATAATAGAGTCTGTGAATTTCTTTCTCTAAACCATCGAGCTTTTTCCTACGATATTCTGATTGTTTCCCATCTCGGGTGACTATCAGCAGGGGCTTCATGTCTTCTTGTGTTGTCTAACTCTTATAATCACGTAAAAAAGAATTGTGGAGTGAAACAACCGATATCCATTCTATTCTGTTGAATATCATCACAATTCCTACTGAACAGACAGAATAGATTCCCGTAACGCCTCATGAACTGGAAACCCAAATCGGACCAATGTAAGATGTTCGGCCATTTGCTCCTACGATTCGAATGGCATAGTAATCCATTCCTTGAGTGTTCAAAGTAGCGGGGTCGATTGTATTCTTGCTATGGTCATTGATGTAGTAGTTTCCATCAGATCCTTCTATGCTACTATTGTAGCTAGTTCCGGTTATTGCATCAATATCAGAGATAGTAACTGTTCCAGTTGGTGAAGAAACTTCTATCGTCTGCCAAATCAATCCGTTCTTGATTATCTCAATTGTAGCTCCCCAGTTAGGTACCCATCCCACTCCAGCAAAAGCCGCTTGATTCAGACCAGCGGCTGGTGAACCATCTTGAGCAAAGAAGATTGTAAGATTCCTTGCAGTTGTGGGAGTTGAAACAGTTACGGTAGCGTTATAGCTAACAGTTTCACCGTTTATTGAAAAATCAAGAATTGGTCTACCATGATCTGAAGTTCCATAGACTCTTCCAGTATCTAGACCATTGAAGACACTTTCCCTTGTCAAACTGCTAGCATAAACAGCAGTGATTCCGCTAGGATAGGGATGCCCGTTTCGAGCATTATAGAGTGTAAATGGATACTGATGACCAATACTAGCTCTTGTGTGACTAATGCTATGACCAGGACGACCGTCGTGATTGTCCCCATTTGCTATGAATGTCATTCTATAACCCATATTAAGTGCATCAATGACTGAAGACCCAGGAACTGGAACTTCAGGGAGGTCTACAGATCCTCTGTAGTTCAGTGCGTTGTCATAAAGACATTCACCATGAACAGATGTCACTTCAACCATCTTCACGTAATCAGGATTCATCAGAGTCCAGTCTTGGATGAACATACTTCTCACAGTGTGATGAGGAATAGCCAGTGCTCGTGCTCCAGTTGATGTAGTGAATTCATCGAGAACAGTCCAGAGTTCAGGGATGGTGTTTTCAGTTATTGCTGAGAAGAGCGGCATTGAATCATCGCTGAAAATACATGTATAGTGTCCTCCAGAAGCGATGGGAACTGGAACGAACAGGAGGGTTTGATCTACATAATTTGTTGTCCACTCTCCTCCATAGAAAGATACGAACTCTCCGGGAGCGTGAGCATCAGACGTTGCTTGTAGATAATTCTGAAAAGCCGCGTTCCCTGTTTTCTCTCGATCAAATATTGTGAAATGTTCTCCATGGTCAGTAAGTGACATGAAATCGAGACCTGCGATGTAACGACCGTAAAGGTAGGATTCTGTAGCGGTTCCAGAACCGTCGGAAAGTGCAGAGTGTCCGTGAAGGTCGCCCCAGTATATTCTTGGTGAATCAACGGCAAAATCATCTACGATTATTGGATTACTCCAATAGATATTCTGCGTGACCGAATCTTCTACGAGAATGTAATGAAGACCAGGCGTATCAATTTGAAAATCAAAGCTATGTATTCCATAGTCTACTGATCTATCAGAAGCATAAACTGTAAGTCCAGGACTAAATATTCCCCCTGTAAACGTGAATTCATCGGGAATATTCGCAACTACACCTGTCAATGCAAGGCCTGTTGTAAGATTATATGATTGAATAGAGAGCTCAACAGTCCCTTGATAGTTAGCACTTATTCGTTCAAAGGAATCCCAGACCTCTACAGTTACTCCAAACATAGTTCCAACATCAATTGATGAAGGAGCATGCACCCAAAGCAGTGCAGGATTATTATCAAACATCACTCCTACGTCTATATTCACACTAGACCATAGAAAGAGCGGTGCTAGAAATATAATCACGGTCATCAAGGTCTTGAGTTTTAGAGATAGGGGGGGTCTGCTCGTCAGCGCCTGGATTTTTATTCGATTTAGCACCATTATTCGGAACAATGATTCTTTGATAATTTTTGAAGGAGTCGTCTGTTTTTTGAATATTCGGCGGATTCCTGTAATAGTAATTCGAAAAATGACAAGCATGAAAGTACCGAGGAGATACGTAATCAGGAAGAGGATGATAACAAGAAGCACAAGCCAAGCATAGACCGCCATTGCACCTGTATAGATGCTTGATGAATAGGCCAATATGTATCCATGCCTGCGCCAAGCCGGATTTTTCGAAAGTGCAGCTACTCCAATTCCAATAAGTATCCCAAGAACGCTCCAGAAATAGATAAAAAATGTCCATACACCAAAAACATACAGAGCAATACGACTTATTCTCATAATAGCCATAAATACTCGAGATTGCACGAGTGCTTGTAATTTGGTAGTCATGGAAGTATCAAGTGCAGTGGAAGTTTGTCCGCCTTCGCCAATCATTCTATAGACCTAATGAACAGAGCACAACGTGCCATAAAAATTAGTCTGATTTTTCGAATAGAATCTTACTAATTTAATAGAACCTTTAGTATCTCAACGAGAGTGTCTTCCGCCTTAGGTGAATATGATGGAACATTCAGAAAAACTAAGTCGCAGAAATCTTTGGGGCTGGGCTCTAGGTGCAATTCCAACAGGATTGCTTGCTTTTGTCTTTGGTTTGAAATACGTCGAATTCTTCTTTGATAATTTGGGGTTACTTCCTAGCTTCTTCATCGCAGGGCAGGTCATCTATATGACAATCAATGCTCTGAATGATCCATTAACAGGTCAATTGTCAGATCAAACAGATCGTTCGCGATGGGGCAGTCGACGATTGATATACATAAAATATGGAGGTCCAATTTGGGCACTCACCTTTATCCTTGTATGGTTCCCTTGGAGCCTAACCAATCAAATCACAATTTTCATCCACTATGTAGTTTCGATCTGTCTGTTCGACACTCTACTTACGCTTGTACTTCTTGTCTGGCTAGCTGTACTTCCAGAAATGACTACGGATATTGATGAACGGAATAAAGCACAATTCTATGCGGGACTGTTAGGTACAATTGTGGTTCTACCGATATTCATAATGATTGCCTCAGTTCAGCCAAACTCTGAAGGTTTCCGTTTTCTGATGTTGATCTTTGCTTTGGTTTCTACTATTTTCCTGTGGCTCACAGCTCATTATTGTGAAGAAAGACCAGAATTTCAAGACGATAAAAAGTATACACTAATGGAATCGATAAGAGCCACTTTCAAGTCCAAGACGTTTCTCGTCTATGTCGGATTCTATTTCTGCCAGAATTTCATTGGTAGTCTTGGTTTGAGTTACTTCTTTGTGTATATTCTTCTACTCGAGAGAATAACGCCGGGTCTAAACATACTTGTACTATTCTTCGTACTATTCTTCATAGTGGGATACGCAGGTAATATAGCAGCGTTGAGATTGCGACCAAAATGGGGAATGAGGAAGATAATCTTGCGTTTCGGCGCTTTGAGAGCTATCAGTTCGCTAGTCCTGTTTATGATAATTCTCGTTCCGGAATTTGAACACTCATTTGGTACGGTCTCATCATAACCACATTTGCAGGAGGCTATGGTATTTTCCATATTCCAATGCAGTATCTAGCTATAGATGAGGATGAAGTACTGAATGGTTCTCGAAGAGAGGGAATGTTCATTGGTGTAATGGCACTTCTGACAAAACCCGCTACTAGTTTGGGTCCAATTATTGCCACTGTGGTTTTGGTAGCATTTGGATACGTACAAGGTGGAGGACTTGGAGATCAACCAGAATCAGCATTTCTTGGAATTAAGATGATGTGGTTGTTACTTCCAGCTATAATCGCTGGGATTAGCTTGATCTTCATCTACTTCTATCCACTCCATGGTGAGAAACTAGCTGATATGCAAGAAAACCTTGAGATTTTGCATAAGGAAAAGAGGGAGAAATACTTGGCTGCATCAGCTGGGTCTCAAGATACTGAAGCGAGGTCAGATTCCGATTCGTAAGTGCTGGAAGATAGATGCTGGGGTAGCATTTCACCCCAGCTCTAATCTCTAACTGGAAGTTTGTATTGGGTAAGTTCCATATTTTTCTCGCATACGCATGACTGCTTCCCAACGGTCTACTGTAACTGCAGGATTGATACTATGACCACTACTGAAGATGTATCCACCACCAGGACCTAATTCGAGAAGGAGTTTCTTACTGTATTCCTCGATTTCCTGGATTGAACCTTCAGCAAGCATGACTGGACTGATATTTCCCACGAAAGTTAGCTTGTCACCATGTTTCTCATTTAGTTTGAAAATATCATAATCAGGATTAGCAGTAGTTGGTTCGATGGGGTTGAGTGCATCTACTCCACACTTCAGGATATCATCGAAAAGTAGCATCAAGTCACCATCTGAATGGAGGAGGATTTTACTTCCTCGCTTATGGGCAGCATTACAGATTTGTTTCAACCATGGAAAGACGTATTTCTGATAATTCCGGGGAGACATGAATGGACCATTTTTGAATCCATAGTCATCCCAGATTAGAATGAGTTCAGCACCATTTTCTGCAAGTATCTTTGTTAGTTCCAATGATAGTTTACCATGGTCATCAAAGACCTTCTTTGCCTGTTTAGGACGAGCAAGTATCCTTGAGAATTTTTCAAGCCCAAAAGATTCCCAGCTTGCTTCCATCATTCCGTTAATTGCAGGAACTGAGAGAATCTCATCATTCATCTGAGCCTGTACTTCTTTTCCAGCAAGGAATGCAGCCAGTCGTTTTGGTTCATGTGGATCAGGTCGTTCCCAACTTTCATAATCCTCGAAGGTCTTGAATAATCCTCCATGATATGCAACAATAATAGTCCCGTCTTTCTCATATGGTTCGAACTTCATTATACGACCAAATTCATCAATCATCCCACCTTTTGTGAGTTTACGCTGCTGGTGAGTGACAATGCTGATTCCAATGTCAATCTTCACACGGCGTAGAAATTCATACGAATCTACCATACTTTTTACGAGAAAGTTCCTATTACTAATCGCCTTATTGGCAATCCAGTTTTTGCCAGGGAGGTATGTGACAAAGCGTGCAGCACCACTCAAACCACCTGTGACAGGAACACCATAATGAGCCATGATTGTATTATTCGTGAAAGCACTTTCAAACGCCGGGACACGGTCTGGTTCCTCGTGGTTCAAAGTTGTAAGCACTCGAGTAGGTGCATCCATTGAAATTAGTCCTCCAAAAGAGCTTTGATTCGGCGCACTCCTTCAATTGCGTCAGCACCATAATCATCAGCTCCAAGTTCCTTTGCCATCTCCATATTGAGTGGAGCTCCGCCTACAATTATCTTCACACTATCTCTGAGTCCAGCTTCCTGAAGAGCTTCGTGAATAGCGGTTATCTCTCTCATAGTCATTGTGAGAAGACAACTTAGAGCAACAACTTTGGCACTATTTTCTTTCACCGCATTAACAATTTTGTTTGCATGACAATCCATTCCAAGATCTATGACCTTGAATCCGCCCGAAACTAGCATTGTGGAAAGGATATTCTTACCAATATCATGATTGTCACCCTTTACCGTAGCCACAATGATTGGGATTCTCACTCCCTCTTCTTTTGAAGATAGATGAGGTTTCAAAATCAGAAAAGCCTCTTTCATGGTTTCTCCAGCGAGAACCAGTTCAGTAAGGAAATACTCGTTTGTTTCGTATCGCCTTCCAACTTCATCCATACCTTTTGTGAGTGCCCCAAGAATGGAATACGGATCCGCACCTGTATCAAGATGTTCCTGGACAGCTCCAGCAATGTTGTCAACTTCCAATTCAATAATCATGTTTGATATATCATCGAGGCTCATCGAATAGTAGCTCCAGTTTGTTTGACATTGATTGGTTAACTATTACCATCCTAGGTGTGTAAAAGGTTGTAATATTCTTTTCATTTTTCAAGCAGCAAAAGATTAATGCTCCATTTAGATAGGTCAGAGCTTCGTAAAGGTGATTCAGATAACGAGCAAAGCATTCGGTTCAGGTAATTTTGGTAAATGGATTGACGATGAGCACGGTCTCCCAGCATATCATTACACATGCAATCATCTAGAAGACCCAAAAGCCATTACACAAACGAACAAACAGTGGAGACCTAGGAATGAGCACCTGCACCAAGTTGGAAACGATAGGATTGTAGGAGTTGCCTCTAACTTCGGTCATATACAGCTTCGTCAAGATGAAGGGAGTCCAAAATTCCTCAATGACTACAATCCAGATGAGAATCAATATGCTGGAGGGTTTGGATATCTTACAAATGGAAAAGCTATGTTGTCAACCTATTTTCCTGGAAATTCCGATTCTTTTGAGAGAATCTTTGGAATGGGATATTACAGAAAAACCGTACAAGGACAAGGGCTGAAGGTTGACCAGACTATCTTTGCACCATACGGTGACGACCCGCTACTAATCTCCCAAGTTACAATCACAAACGATAAGGATGTTCCAGTAGATGTAACTTGGACTGAATATTGGGGTTGTCAGACATACCAATTCTCATTCAAGGCTCTAGCAAGATCATTAGCTTCCAAGAAGATACATCCGAATCAATTCCGCAGAGATATGTCTAAGCGTTTCTCACATAATATCTCGGTAATCAATAAGAATTCAGGTCTAGTTGATACACAGGTATTCCTAGGACATACCCTTAGAGACAGAATCAGTTGGGAAACTCTTAATTTTGCATTAAAATTTGCAGGAAAGGCACTCACAGGTGGTCGCTCTATGAAACCGCCTGTTAGAGAAGCAGTATTAGAAGATATTACACTACCACCAATTTTTCTCGTATCATTGGACGATTCATTTGATAACTGTGGAACAAATGCAACTGCATTCTTTGGTGAGGGGGGAGTTCTTTCTCCAGAGGGATTGAACCATCTACAATTAGAGCAACCAGATACACCACAGGATTCAGCAACAGGTCTGTTTCTACAAAGAAAACTACAACTACAACCAAATGAGAGCAAAACGATTCATTTTGCCTATGGCTATATTCCTGATGGCTTCGATCTTCCAGCTCTAATAGAAAAATACAAGGATGACGATATTTTCGCAAAATCTTGTGACTCATGGAAGAAGGATAGAATTGAACTTGAATTAGATGAAAAGTGGGTTGATCGTGAGCTCTCTTGGCATAACTACTATCTAAGAAGTAATCTCACGTTTGATAGTTTCTTCAAAGAACACATCCAATCACAAGGACATGTGTATCAGTACGTCATCGGATTCCAAGGTGCAGCTCGAGATCCTCTTCAGCATGCATTACCTTTCATCTATACTGATAGAAACATCGTGAAAGAAGTACTACGGTATACCCTCAAGACAGTAACCGCTGAAGGTGAAATTCCATACGGTATCGTAGGAAGTGGGATGGTTATGCCATCACCATTTCGACCAAGTGATCAAGAGATGTGGCTACTCTGGTTAGCAAGTGAATACGTCTTAGCTAATCGCGACAAAGAATTCCTAGACGAAATTCTTCCAACTTACCCTGTTTATGGTAACAAAGCAGGCAAAGCTAGTGTACGAGATCTGCTTGCTAGATGTTATCGACACTTAGTTGAAAATACAGGAACTGGAAGGCATGGTCTCCAACGACTCTCAAATGGTGATTGGAATGATGCAATGGTAATAGGGTATGCACCACAAGAAGAGCATGACAATGTAGAAGAAGTTGGAGAAAGTGTTCTGAATGCAGCAATGGCAGGTTACACGCTTGACATATATTCTAGATTGTTAGAGTATGTGGGCGATTCAGAATTTGCTAATGAAGTCAAGATATATACAGAAAAACAGCGTCAGGCAGTAAGAAAACAGTGGACCGGAAAATGGTTCAAACGTGCATGGCTTTCTGAAGAGATAGGTTGGGTCGGAGAGGATAATCTCTGGTTAGAACCACAGCCATGGGCAATCATCGGAAGGGCAGCCGATTCTGAAATGGCAGAAATTCTTTCTCACTCAATTGATGAATTACTACGCAAACCTACGAAAGCAGGAGCTATAATTCTTGCAACTCCAGACAAAAAGATGGTCGGAGCTCCGGGAACTGGTACAAATTCAGGTGTCTGGCCTTCAATCAATGGTACTCTGATATGGGCACTTGCTCTTGTCAATGGAAACATGGGTTGGGATGAATGGAAAAAGAATTCACAAGCAGTTCGTGCAGAATCATATCCGGACGTTTGGTACGCCATTTGGAGTGGCCCAGATACTTACAATTCGGATTTAGCGATCCGTCCTGGTGAAACCATGTTATCAGCTGATAGTGGTCTAATAGATGGTGAATTGGACGAAACTGATGATGAATACACTACTGGAGGATTCCTGGGAGTCAATTGGACAGATTTCCCAGTGATGAACATGCACCCACATGCTTGGCCGCTGTACACGGTATCAAAACTTCTCGGTATAGAATTCAATGATCAGGGAATAGATTTAGCTCCAACATTGCCAAAGGATTCATACAGATTCTCATCACCTCTCTTTGAACTGGTGAAATCTAAAAAGGGATACTCGGGTAAATACAATCCAATCGTAGCAGGAAATTGGAAAATCAATATACGATTGGATGAAAAGGAACTTGAACGCTTTTCAAGCTTGACTGTAAATGGAAAAGAGATAGAAATAACACGAAAGAATGGTATGATATTACTGGAAGGCAACAGCTCACCTGGTAGTCCACTCCAATGGTCTCTCAAGTTCTGAGATCTTCTCGAGGGAATAGAAATGAGGAAATAGCTGATGAAGTCACGTGATAGGACTTTAGCAGCAATCGAAGGTACTGCAGATAGGATTCCGTACAATCCGTTTATCATGCATTTTGCTGCAGCAATAGATAATTTGGACTATTCCAATGTTTATTGTAAGGAAGCATCAATCCTCGCTGAAGCCCAAATAAAATGCGCATCCCTCTTTGGTATTGATCATGTCAATGTATCCACTGATGCCTATCGAGAAGCTAGTGCATGGGGTGTGGAGATTGATTTCTCGGGACATACACCGGTAGCTAAAACTCATCTAAACATAGAAGAGTTTGAATCAGTTGATAGTCCAGATCTGAATTCTTCCCCCCGGGTTCAGGACCGAATAGAAGCTGTGCGAATCCTGAAAGAACGAGTCGGGGATGACCAATGTATAGTGGGATGGATTGAAGCTCCATTTGCTGAGATTTGCTGTCTTTTTGGATTGATTGCTGTATTGAAGATGGCTCGCAAATCAAACTGGACAGAGATAATCAGAGGTCTCATTAAACGAATCCTACCAATTCAGAAAGAGTTCGCATTAATGCAGATAGAAGCAGGTGCGGATATCATTGGTGCAGGAGATTCTGCAGTTTCACAAATAGGACCTGGACGGTATCAAGAAACTTGTCTTGAACCGACGAAAGAGTTGTTTCGTGAGATCAATAGACATGTACCATCTCTCTATCATGTCTGTGGAAATTCTTCAGTTATTGACAAAGATGAAAATAATATGCTTAATTTAGTTGCGGAATCTGGAACCTCTGTACTTGATATTGATTATCAGGTAGATATGAAATCAGCAAAGAATTTGATTGGAGATAGAGTCTGCCTACGAGGAAATACCAATACTACTATACTTGGTGACACTATGTATGATGTGTCTGAGGTTACAGAAGCGATATCCCAGACCATTCATGCAGGTAAACGAGGTGGTAGGTTTATGTACGCTGCAGGATGTGAATGGCCTTGGCATCCTTTTGATTTGGCTGCACGGAATCTTAGAATTGCAAGAAAACTAATTGACGAGATTGGAGGATATTGATGTGAACTCGCGAGAACGGGTAATGAGTGCCCTGAATCATAAGCAACCAGATAGGGTTCCACTTGATCTTGGAGGAAATCAATCAGGTATCCATATTATCGCATACAAAAGACTGCTAGAATATTTAGATATTGACGACTCCCACATTTGCTACAGTGATTTTGTGCAACAGGTTGCAAAACCATGTGAGGAACTATTAATACAATTTGACATTGACATCAGGTGGTTACATCCTCCTTCAGCATACTTACCAGAAAGTTTTGTTCCGGAGGTAGAAGGAGAACATCAGGGAATATGGGATCAATTTGGCGTATTCTGGGGAAACAGTGCCGAAAAGAAACTCGAAGAAGTGCTCTACTATGACCCTGTAATTCATCCTCTTAGCGAATTGACAACAGTTCAGGAAATTCACCAATATGATTGGCCTGATGGTACTGATAGAACTCCATTCAATGGATTGAGAGAGCAAGCAAAAAAACTGAGAGAAAGTACAAACTATGCGATTGCTACACATCCACTTGGGTGTATCTATGAATACACAACTTTTCTTTTTGGATTTACAAAAGTGATGAAATACTTACAGAGAGAACCTGAACTGATTATCGCAGCTATGGAAGAGTTAGAGAAGTACTGGACTGATTATGCAACTACGTTTCTGAAAGAGGTGACTTTTGGAGAGGAGTGCTATGTTGACATTGTGGCAAATAATGGAGATTTGGCAGAACAAACGGGTCCTATCATGAGTCCAAAGAGAATCTATGAACCAGTCATCAAACCAATTGAGAAGAGATTTTCAGAAACCATACATCGACTTGCGGATGTGAAAATAAACTACCATTGCTGTGGCGCAGTTTCTCATTTCATTTCCCATTTCTCAGAAATTGGCTATGATGCCATAAATCCTGTGCAAGTGGGCGCGACGGATATGGATCCATGCAGTCTCAAGGAGCGTTTTGGAAAGATGATAACTTTCTGGGGTGGGTTGTGCGATACTCAGAATACCCTTCCATTTGGAACTCCAGAACAAGTACAGAAAGAAGTGGAACATAATATTGCATGCTTGAAACCTGGTGGGGGATATATCGCTTCAAATATCCATAACATAACTGCTGAGGTGCCTCCAGAAAATATTGTAGCGATGTTTGATGCCGCCAAAAAGTATCGATATTACTGATTCGAGTGCAATGTCATGAAGTAGTTACTGAGATAGGTTAATACAAAAAGAGAATATTCACAGGCACTCAGAGGAGGCTTCTGAATGAAACATAAACTGCTATGGGAATTCCCAGGATCTTTAGAAACGGATAGATTGATTGTCAGAAAATACGAAAAGGGAGATGGGGAGAAGTACTTCGCCCTGTTTGAGAGGAACAATAATCGTAAGGAACTCGAGGAGCATGTTGATGAAGCCAAATCTGTGAAGACAGCTGAACAGGCAGAAATCAGAATCAGAGAGTACGAAGCAGAATGGATTGCACGAAAAAGACTTGTCTTAGGGGTATGGCTCAAAGAAACAGAAGAGTGTGTAGGGCAGATATGGATCGAGCCAAACAAGTGGGAAGTACCCGCATTTGAGCTCGGATATTTTATCGATACAGGATATCAGAGAAGAGGTCTTGCTCTTGAGGCATCTATTCGCTCACTGCAGTTTCTCTTCGAAGACCTCAAGGCTCACAAAGCAATCATAATCACACAGGACACTAATGAAAAGAGCTGGAAACTTGCTGAACGTCTTGGTTTTATGAAAGAGGCACATTTTCGAGAATCAAATATCAAAGATGGAAAACGGTGGGGAATGTTCCACTACGGTATGCTGAAGGATGAATACAGAACCGCCTTCAATGAGATAAATGAAGACACATAATCAATATCTTCATTCTTCCAAAAAAGAATTGGTCTCTGAATCTGGGTCCTGTTCGGATGTGTCCAATTCCTCGCTCCATGGAACTTCAACTTTGATTGGGCGAAGAAAGCGAGTAGACGCTAGTACCAATACAGGGATTATCGGAATTGGGAGGATCAGTGAGTAGATTGGGACATTATCGCCCATAGATCCAATTGGAATGAACAACATTGGAAGCATCAATAATATTGCAACTAGCGTGAGCAATAGGATATTTCGAAGATATGATCTTTCGCTGGAAAATCGACCATTAGCATATCTGTACGCTTGATATCCAATGAGTACATAGGGAAGCCAAAATTGAAACATTATTAGTGCCATTGGCGTAAGTCCGCCAACTACAAGAGTACCTCGTCGTTGAAGTACCCATATTGGTGCGTATATCATGAGCGAATCAAATGTTTCTGGACTCCGATAATCAAATAGGTATGGTAACAAGAAGGATAGAGCAAGTATTACTTTTGCAATAGTTACTGATTTCGCTCTAGGTTCAAACTGATCTACTCCAGACATTATCTCCTACCCTAAATCCACTAGTGTGTGAAGGAATATAAAGTTTGAAAGGCAGCTCTGATTTAGACTATCAAACAATGAAGACGATGTGACTACAGCTATGGAAGAACAATCCTCCACCTATACAACCTCAATTCAGAAGATTGCATTGAAACAAATTCAGACTGAAGGATTGATACTAGATATCGGTGGTGGTGGTGAAGGATTGGTTTCTAGGATTGGAGGGGCAAGAGTCTGTGCAGTAGATATTCGAATGAGTGAGATTCGAGAGGCGCAGATTCACAGACCACCATCAAATTGGTTTGTGGGAGATGGTCAGGCTTTATGCTTTCAAGAAAATGTGTTTGACGTTGTCACACTCTGGTTCTCACTGGGCTACATGATGGACTGGTCGATTAAACAAAGAGTGTTGAAAGAAGCGCACCGAGTTCTAGGTGAGAGTGGTAGATTATCGATATTGGCCAGTAGAATTCCGGAATCATGCGAGCGTCTTACTTTTTGGGGACATTTCACATTTCCGGATGGTACAATTTCACAGATCGGATATGGCGTGAAAGGAGGGCAGGAGCAGACTCTAGAGCGAATAACTGAGTTGCTTTCAGATATTGATTTCAAGATACAGTTTCATGAAGACAATAACGAGTGGTTTGAGATTCAGGCTGTCAAAATTTAGCTAACTACTGTTGTTCTTTGTTCCAAAACCTTAAAGTGCGGACCGTTGTCCGCTCTGACATTCAGACACCTGGTGAGAATAATGAGCCTAGCAGTATGGTGGAGACGTGGCAGTAAGCCCGGTTTGATAATGATGTTCTTAGGATTCGCAGGTCTAGTGCAGATTCCAATTCTGTGGCACGCTCAAGTGTATGTTAGTGTTCTGAGCGCAGAGATTCAACTCCTAGTTTCACTAGGAGCCATGGCAGTCTTAGGAGGCGCTTATGTTCTCATTGCTGAGGCAATGTATCGCTGGGCCCACATTGTTTCAAAGAGAAAGAAGAGAAGACGTCAGAAAGCTCAAACGAACTGGATAGCAAGGCTCTCAGCCTTTGCTCGTTCTTCGACCGACATGCCTGCTTTTGTTGGTGTAGCTCTCCTGACTTGTGTATTCTTCTTGTTCTATTTCATACCCTTCGGAATAGCTGATGCAGGGAGCCTACCTTCATTACTTGCTAGTGTTGCATTTCTCGACCAACTTTTCATCTATCCCCTTGCTGTCAATGGTGCGGCTATTGCAACAGCAGTTCTTGCAAGTTACATGAACTACAAGATCAAGTAAAGGATTCAATGATTAATCCTAGAACCACATTTCCTACAGTATTGGTCGCTATTATCATTCACAGTACGACACTTCATGCATCGAATCTTTTGTGAAGAATCAGATCTATCCAAGGGTGTAATCTTGTGACGTGTCGCTGTTACACGAGAGTTACCAATCATTCTTGAACCAAGACCTTTCACACTAATGTGTGATCGGGGTTTCTAAATATGTGCATATGGTGAATCATTAGAAGTACTAGCTTCTATGCGTGTCCTACAACTCGGACAAATCATTGTATCATCTTCAAGTGTTTTTCTGCATTTAGGACATCTCATTTGCTAAACCTCCAAATATGATATGCAATTTCCATCGTTCCTCCTTCGAGGTGTCGCTATGTTTATAAAACTTGGACTTTGACCATCCCAATACACATGCCGAGGTAGATCAGCCTGGGAGATCGCACGGCTGAAGACCGTGATGTTTTTGGGGTAAACCCGAAGACACGGGAATTGTCGTGTGTTCAATCCAATTGGGACTTGTCCCAACGGGGACAGATCACGCCCTCGGCACCATTTTCCTTTATTCTTGAATGAAGAATCCATCAGATTTCAGTTGCATCTTGGATTGCTGAACGTCATCTGCACTCTGCTTTGATAACCAATCTACGATAGCCTTCTCTTTACTGTCAAAATTTGGTCGGATGATTAATGCACTTCTAATCTTTGATTCATACCCGTGAACCCTTGCCTGCCATCTAACACTTGCTCTATTTGATTTCTCGAAATATGATATTCGTGCAGGCTTAAGGCTAATACCGATTCCTAAACTTGTGGATATTGCCTTTTCATTGTCAATTAGTTTATTGTGATACTGTGCAACTGCACTGGACAACTCATTAGCAATCGTAGATATGTGATTATCTTTATGATCTATCAAAGAATCTAAACGACCAATTGGGATGGACTGCTCAGTAACAATACCTTGATGCTTACGCATATGTCGTGAATGCATTAGGAACTTAATTGCTTCTTGAGAGATTCTTGAATTGAATCCAAGTGCTGGTCCTTTCTTACCATCAAACAATGCATGTGATCTTGACCAATTAATTACACCATTTTTGTCAACATTACCTTCTTGGGCAAGCATCTCTTGCATGTAACCACATTTTGCAATTATTGACCACTGCTGAAATTCATCTGGAAGATCATAGTTGAGAATTGTCCGGTCACCGGAAGGTATACCCCAATTATTTAATGCACGAGCGATTGGACTTGCAATGTAGAACTCATAGTCGCCCTTCCTCTTGCGAATAGATCCGCTGCTATAGGTTGAACCAAAATTATCGAGTATCTTCTTGACGCGGTTAATTCGGTCAAGGCTTCCTTCTGTAAGATGCAGACTCCCCACTTTAGGAATATGGCAATCACTTACCGCTATTCCGATAATTCGGGCTTTTAGTGATTCAAGATCATCTCCAACTGGAAACTTAGGGTTCCTAATACCACCATGTCCATTTGCCCCAGATATTTTTTCTATTCTGCCTTCAAGTTGGTCCATAGATATTCCAGCTATATCACATAATAGGTGGAGTGAGGTTCCAGGAATTCGAGGATTATCTTTTGTAATAAGCTCTCGATCTATCTGAGTAAATTGTTTAGATAATTCATAGATATGATGGTCAGCGGCAACCATTGAGCCCAATTCTAAATGAGATGCGGCTTCCTCAAATATTCGATTCAAATCCTGCATTCTATTGAAGTAAAAGTACTGATTACCAAATGCACTGAACAACGAGTTCTTCTCTTGAATCCAAACATACTGTCTATCATCAACAATACCCGGTCGAAATTGGTATCCCAATTCCTCAAAAGATTCCTTGTTTGCTATCGTGAGAGGTTCAGTGGTAGTTGAAAAGATGATATGAGGGGATTTTTTCTTGCTAAGAATGGAAAGTTCAGGAGCTTCATCATTGTTCGTTTCAAGAATGCTCGCTTTCCTGCGATATTCATGGACTGATAATCTAAGATTGGTTTCAGTGTTGTCTTGCTTACCAAAAACCTCAGTATGGACTTTTCGTAATAATTGGTCTCGCTCCTCTTCTGTGAGGTGCCGTTTACGAATCTGCACCCTGAGATCCTCTTCATCATCTTCCAGATCATCAAATTCCCTGAACTCAACCATGAACAGACCTCCTACTTCTGTATAAGCTCAATCCTTTAGATAGACCACTAATTCGAATTGAAAATATTCTTCTGGATTTCATTTCTAGTGGAAGAATCTAAATACGTTCAAACAGAAGCTCATTTGATTACGAGGTTGGAGTTTGTTATGGATAAAGATCAAGTGTTACTAGTAGAAATGCAAGAAGCATGGAAGGACATTCGGAGTTTTAGTTCAACAGTATGGCAAGTAACTGGTCTTAGTCTAACAGCTGTTGGACTTGTTGTAGGTCAGGCGATTGGAGGAAGTTTCAATGGAGCCCCTATTCTAACCTCATTTCTTGGATGGTTGCTTCTACTATTTGCAGTTCTTGTATCAATAATTGCACTATCTGCAATGAACTGGTTATTTGGTGCCGTCATTACTCGTGCAGATATGATCCATCAAATGGAACGGGAATTTCATGATTTCAGCATTGAATTATATTCACAACAATTCAAAGGAGTGTTTCCAAAATCAAGAGGTCCATACGGATTTGGGATTCTCATGATATTTGAGTGGAAAGAACTGCCACTACTATTAGGTACACTCTTCTTAGTAATTGCCAACATAGCAAATCTTGGAATGCAATATGTAGGTTATCAAATATCACCCAATGTATTGCTGGATAATTTGAATACGATATTTACGTTCCTTATTGTGGTTGCACTAGCTTACCAATATTATGGGAATTTACAGATAAGAAATCGATATGTGGATTTTCTAAAACAGAGAGAGATTAGGATAATTAGAGAGAAGTACAAGAATTTTGAAGATGGAAAGGAATCTAGTTGAAAGCGAAAAAGAAAGATACCGAAAAGAGATTCACCTATGGACCTTTTCGACTAACTCAGAAAGGGACTCATGTATTATTGGAAACAAAGTGGAAAAAAGATGAATATCAAGAGTTTATTAAAAATCTTCAAACGCTAAAACCCGAACTTAGGCAATCTATAGGTGAGATTATTGAACGATTGGAGAACCTGATGATTACCTGTAATCCACTAAAGATAATTGTAAATTTCTCGAAATTAGGCATGATAAGGATACCCGGAAGTAATATAGCCTCAGGAGAAGAACAAAGCGAAGCTTTTCTTGAATACCTTATGAGCTTGGCTTTATCAAATCCATTTCCTGAAGCCTCAATGGATCCTATAGATGAAGTGATTAGTGAAATCAGAACTCTTTGGAACGATTTGATTAACAAAGTAGTAACCTATTTTGGAATCGAGATGGTTGAACAAACAAACTCAAAACCGGAAGCTAATCTGAGGTTTCACCTTATTATTTCATATCTATTGAAAAGAGGGGATGCCTATTTACTGCATCTTGATAGAACATTTTTGGAATTATTCAAATCTCACGATCAATTTCTGAAAAGAGTCCTTGGTTTTTCTTCTCAAGATTTGTATGAATTTATGGAATACATCGCCACAAGAATGGAAGCAGCAATAAGAGATGAAATACAGGCATTAAAATCAATTCGAGATACTTTCATTCAATTCAATGAAGATATACGAAGAGGGAGGTCACCTATAACTCCACAAAAACTCAGTCAGAAGGATAAGAAGGTCCTAGATCCATTTTATGCATTTGAAATACAACCTCGTAATAATCTCGATAGGGTAATCCTCGACTCACTCAGTTGTGAATTTGGGATGAATGATAATTTCCTCACCAAATCGAAAGAAATGAGAGGTTGGCCATCAAATGACTCGATTATTTCCACGAATCCGATAATAATCTATGATAACAAATACTACCTCTTTCACATTCATTTAGCATTAAGAAATTGCAAATTCATATTGGAACATCATCTCAAACGTGTAGCACCTGATTATTATCAAAAGAAATATCTTCCATCAAAGGGAGATTATCTTGAAAATAGTGCTATTACCATGGTAAGTGGATTACTTCCAGAATGTAAGTTATTCAAGAGGCTGTTTTATGACATTGATGAAGATAATCAAATTAAGCGGTGCGAACTTGATGGACTTGTTATGTATGATGATTGTCTCATTTTAATTGAGGCCAAGGCAAGAAAAATCTCAATATCGTCCAAGAGAGGTTCAATTAAAAAAATAAAAACGGATATGAAGAGGATTTTGGCAGATGGTCATAAACAAGCAACTCGAGCTCTGAATTTCATTAATTCATCCAAAACTGTCACATTCACTGATAATAGAGGAAAACCTATTCTAAATATTGAAACAGATAGGTTTCAACACAAATTCATAATATTGGTATCCATGGAGCCACTCCACGAATTAAGCACGCACCTGTCGACTGCAAGAAGATTAGGCTTACTCCCAGGAACAGAGTGGCCTTGGTTTGTCTATCTAAATGATTTACGTGTTATTTCAGAGATTAATAATCATCCTACAACATTTCTACATTATCTTATGAAGAGAATTATGTTGAATGATAGTCCCAAAGTTTCTTCCATAGATGAGTTAGATTATTTTATGATGTATGCGAATTCAGGACTTTCTCCTTCCCAAAAAGAGATGAAACAACTAGACAACTATTTAGTCGGACCTCACACACAAGACCTCGATATTTATTACAATAGCTTGTATGACAACGATGTTAAAATTTCAAAACCAAAAATACGAATGAATAAGGATTTCGAAGATTTGATATCTTATTTGGAAAATAAGAGGTCCGTTCATTTTAGCACTATATGCCTCAACCTACTAGATTACGATGATGAGAATAAAAATAAGATTGTAGAATCTATTCAAGACTGTGAGAAAAGACGTATTGCTTCTTCAAAACGTACAGGAAACGTGCTTGATTTTGGTAAATCGGGAGTTCTTCTACTTTGTCTGGAAAGAATTGAAGATCAAGCGATAGAAAGATATGCAGAACGTAGATTTGAAAAAATGAACATGGAAAAACTGAACGTAATATGCTGGACTCCACCCTTGGGTACAGGAAAAATTAAAACATTTTGTCTCTCAGAAAAACATTGAATGTTTTTATCCAACCATTAGCAAATGTACAAGAAATTGGACTGGTTCAAATCACGCTCGCGGCACCATTTCTTCTTATTCTTCAAGAGTATATCTTTCTCTATTCTGAATTTTCATCTTCTTCTTCAATTTCAGTCGCCAATTCAAGATTTTTTATCTCAAAGTGATTGATTGCATTTTTAGTTTTAAAAGCGAACCAATCAAATTCAGAGGTTAGGTTGTATATGAATTCCTCTGCCCATCGGACTATTCGATTGAACAATTTTCGATAGTGTAAGAAACCAAAAATTGTCATCTTGAGATGAGTGGTAAGTTCAATTTGGTCAGCTAAAAGGCGCAAATCTTCATCGCTATGCAACGTAAGGTCCGAATCATTCAGAGAGATTGTTCTGAGTTTAGAATAGAATATTTTCAAAACGATTCCATTTCCGATGATACTAAAACCTCTACATTCATCGGAGCTGATATCTGAAATTTCCATTCCTTTTGGTATACGAATGAAAATATCACGAGAATCAGAGTCACTTGAAAATATAGGTTCAATCTTCAGAATAGGTGATGAATGATCCATAGGAAATACTCTCTTAGGGTCAGTTTCAGTAGTGGATCTAGCATCGAATCCACCCATCTGGTTATCTCGCCATTTATGAGTAATGCAATAGTCTATTTCTTGAATTCCCAAATTCTCAGCCATATACCTCGCATTCTGTAGATAATCAGTAAGAACACGGTCAAATAGCTCGTATACAGGATTATCTGTTGAAGAGTCATTATAGAAAGCAATTATTTTCTCTCGAATTCTTTCCTCTCTTTCCGATTCCTCAAAAGGAATAGTAGGATCGGTCCATACCCTATCTCCATATTTCTCAAAGGTTGCTATTTGTTGAAGTGATATATGCATTAATTTGAATGCATTGGCTAAGTACATTTGTGGTCGATAATGAAAATGAGCACCATCATGATTCTTGAAAGAAAGATAAGGAATTTCTCCATGAGTCGTATCAATCCATACTTGAATTAAAGCATTAATTCTAACATTTCGAATTGTTTGAGCTAGTATCCAGAACAATATTAAAGCAAGTACTGTGAAAAATAGAGTAATTAATAAATAGGGCAAATTGTAATCGAATTCATTTTTTCCAATCGAATCCAAAATTCCACTAATTTGATTAATTAGAAGACTCAATATCACAGTCGTTATAATCATTAATATTAATTCAGGAATTCTTTTCGTTGTACCTCTATCAATCGTAGTAATGTTATCCCTTCCGACCACCTACTGCACCTCTTATTGATTCTACTATTTCTCAATACTGGTAGAATAATCAGGTAATTTCTCCCAGCCACCTGGATCTTTTGGAAGATCTGATTTCTTTATTTGTGGAGAAATTCCTTCCCTCTCTTGACGTCTTAGTATTTTCTGAACTTCGAATGATGTCATGACCCAAAACATAGGTGGAGGAAAATCATCTTTTGGTCGTGAAACAACGAAAATATAGAACAAATCAGCAGAAGCTTTCACCAACTTTGGAAGGTAACTACTACCATGTTTCCTTGTTGCTTTCACTTCAATCTTGAAGGGAGTACCTTTTTGTGAAATAGCTACGAGATCTGTTGATGGTACATTTCCCATTGTAAATGATGTCCAATATCCACGACGAACAAGTTCTCCGGCTACAAAAAATTGGCCAGACCAATGTGACTTCGTCTTCCTATCCATTTTCTTAGTTTTCTTACTCAATTTTGCCTACCACATTCAATTAGAGATGGTATTAGCGTTATCAAGTTATTGAGCATACACCAAAAAGAGAGGGGTCTTGAGTGAAGTACATTCAAATCACGCCCTCGGCACCACTTCTTCTTTCTTCTATCATTACTGAGTAGGTGGTGTTGTAAGAGGGTCTTTCTTCGTTTTCTTTGTTGCCTTCACGCCCTTTTGCTTTACCCAGAGATAAGTAGATGCCACAGCTAAGTATCCAACATAAGCAACTACCTCAAGGGCAGATGGATTACCATTGTATCCAAACAATGCTTTTGCTAATCCACCTATTGCACCCTTATCATGAAGCAATGGATAACTACCGTCAGGCAAAAGTGGTGGATTGATATTCCAGATCTCAATAGGCCCGAATAGGAGCAAACCAGCCTCTTGCAATTCGTGTATTCCGTATGCTATCATTCCGGCTGCAAATAGAATGAGAAAGATAGAGGTCCATTTGAAGAGAGATCCAAGGCTAATTCTAAGAGAGCCCTTGTAGATACCTATTCCTAGAACCACAGCAAGAGATAGACCAAGAGCAATGCCGATATAGATCTGAATTCCATCTTGAATGACAAGCGCCATGCTGAACAGAGATAGTTCGACTCCTTCCCTAAAGACGAGTGAGAAACTTAGAAGTGCAAGACCGATTCCACTCTGTTTAACAACAGAACTCTCCATAGACTCCTCAATTTCCTGAGTGACTCGGGCACCAGCGTTCCACATCCACACTATCATTGTTGTGAGAAGAATAGCTGCGATGAGTACCACAACCCCCTCAAACACGTTCAACATGGATCCTTCAAAGATTCCCCATAACAGTCCAACAACTACAGCTACACCTAGACTTGCTAGTATTGCTACAATTGTCCCGTATATCACATATTTTCGTAGATTTATCTGATTGGTCTTTCTCAGGTAGGATAGCATTATGGCAATTATCAAGGCGGCCTCTATGCCTTCCCTAAGAGAAATGATAGTTGGAGTGATTATCATGTATGTTCATGATAAGTAAAATAACAATCGTTAATAAAATTGTTATATGACCAAAATCGCTACTGAGGAGACCTCATCATATCCCAGTGCGGAATATCTGTGTTAGGCACCACACCCTCAGCCAGAACTTCAAAGCCATAGTGCTCATAGAGCGATACGTTCGATTCACTCTGAGCTTCAAGATAACCATGCATTTTACTCTCGTCAAGATGTGCAAGCATTGGACGAATCAACTTACCGGCGAATCCTTGACCCTGCATTTCGGGGTCTACTGCGAATGAGCCAAGGTGTAAGTATGGAGTTATTGCGTATTTTGTTCTGCGTGTACTTGAGAATTCACCGACCTTCAGCATTTTGTTGATTAATGAGTGACCAAAGATTCTAAGCATCTTGAATCCACCTGATCGAAATTCTCGCCAAAGATTACTGTCGATTGTTTTCGATGGAAGCCAAATAGCAATACCTTCTACTTCTTCAGATGTAGTAAACACTTCTCCGTAATGTCGACCTTGTTTCAGTCTGTACTCGAAGAATAGAGGTAAGAACTGTTGTCGTTGTGTTTCATCCGGAAAGAAATATGCATTCAGTGGATCGTTCCAAAAAGCTTTGGTTAAAACATCAACACACTTCTGAAATGAAGATTTTGAGAGGGGGACTAGTCCATCAAGAGCAGATACCATCGCACTTACCTGGGTGAAATGGATTTTATGAACTCTTCTATAACTGGCGAATGGAGCAATCAAGTGAATAAAAAAGAAGAGAAGTGAGGGACCAGGTCCCCCACTGTACATTATCTATTGTGACTCGTCAGGTTCTGTGTACCGTTCATTGTTAGTTGTACAAACCTTGTAGATTTGTCTATGTTAGTAAGTGTTAAATACGAATTGTGTATAGTAAATTTGAAGCGAAATTAATGTCGAAGAAAAGAATCAAACACGCAATCGATGAAATTAAGCGTCCAAGGCTGAAAAGCTTAGTGGGACGCCACAAGTCATTTGGAAAATACTTTGTGTGGCTAAAGGATATGGCAACGAGAGAAATCTCCGAAACCACCATAGAGATTAAGTTTAGTAATCTTAGCACACTCGAAGCAAACTACGGGCTTGACTTGGACGGCGATGTGGAAAACATATCAGACGTAGCAACTAGAATTACAAACAGCGAACTTGCTAATGCCACTAAGAACTTGTACAGATTATCACTGAGACAATGGTGTGACTTCAGAAAGATTGATCTCGATGAGGACACAACTAAATCAATTGCAGACAAGAAAGCAGGAAATAGTGACAAAGCCCGTAAGCTCACAAGCAATGATTTAATCACTTGGGAAGAGTTCACCGACATTATTGCTCACACTAAGGACCCAAGCCTCGATGCGTTTTTTTCTGTTCTCTATGACACAGGCTCTCGCCCAGGAGAGACAGTCGCGCTCAATGTGGGAGATGTTACCCTTACTGACGCTGGTCATGTGATCTCATTCAGTCACGACGTCAAAACTGAGCACAGCCAACGTGAAGTGATACTTGGAGTCGTAAACGAGAAATGTAATGCCATCTTCGGAAAGTGGTTCGAACTACACCCACTGAAGAACAAGCCAAATGCTCCTTTGTTCCTAAACAGAGAAGGTGGTCGCCTTTCTCAAGATGTTGCAACACACAGGCTAAACTACCATGAGGAGAGGCTAAAGCGAGGCAAAGGCAAAAAGAAGGTAGCACTACATTTGTATCTCTTTAGGAAGACTGCAATCACAATGATGCTCAGACAAAAGCGTTTGACTGAGATTGAGATTAAACTACGAATTGGACACAAGAGAAACAGTAGAGTCCTAGAGACGTATTATGACATCAGAGACGGTGAGGACCAAAAGAAAGCACAGCTAAAAGCAAAAGGCATTGTATTGGAAGATGACGACTTCAGTAGACTGACATGCCTCAGGTGTGGAAAACTGAACGAGGTAAAAATAGACGTGTGTGAAAAATGTGGCTATCCACTAACTTCCGAGGCAATAAATAGAGAGCACAACTTGATGAAAGCTAAAGTGGTTGCTGAGATGAGTGTAAGCATCCGCGAACAGATTGAGCAGGAACTAAACAAGAGGCTTGAGCTTCAGACAACGTATCAACTTGAGGACGAACTCAGACGAGCAAAGGATGAAGCAGGTGAGTACGCGAGAGAGGTTGGCAGGCTTGAGGACAGAGTCAAGGTACTTGAAGACTTCCTAAAGAAGTATCCTGGGTTTGGCGAGTCACCAAGAGAATAATAGAAGTAAATTTGTTGGAGTCAGTAACAAAGAAAAACACCATCGTGAACTGGCTCCGCATTTGTCACATGGAACTTGTGGGAGGGTTTCCTTTGCTCCCACGTGACTATTACAGTAACACTCGTTTTAAGTTCAATGTTTGTCTAAGAAAATAAAGTGGGCAGACAGGATACTCACCGACACGACCATAATAGATGGCACAGCAGAGGGGATAGCAGACCACATCGATGACACTCACAAGCACACGAAGACTTACAGGGTTGCGAACAATGAGTTGGGTGGTCTGTTTAATCAACTCAAGGGCACGAAGAGGAACAACGTTGACACGTTACTGAGTCAACTCTATTATGGTGAATATGGGTCCACCCGGCTCAGTAAGAGAGGTAGTGGTAATCCATACAGAAACATACCACATGGACTCTATGTCACTATGTTCTCAGGTATACAGGAACCGTGGCTGTATATTGACGAGAAGATGGTGAGGCAAGGCCTAGTACGTCGAATGTTGGTTCTATACGTGGAGAAGGGTGGGGTACACAGACCTCCTCTGGACCCAAAGAGAAAGAAGTTGTCGGACTTCCTAAGTATCTTTGCTAAAGAGATAGGACGTGTGATGTGTGAGTATCACAAGCAAGCAAAGGGTGAACTGATTGAGTTAGAGTTTGACGAGAAAGCGAGGACGTATATCAATGAGGTGGCCAAGAAGTTAGACGAAGACATTGATAACAGTCCAACCAATCTCAACATTGTGAGACAGAGCTTGTGGGAGCATGCTGCAAAACTCGCGATGTGCAGGAAGGTTGGAATGGGAGATGACCTTCGCATAGGAGTGATGAGAGACATGAATGTAACACTCAAAGAGATTAACTTGGTACAGCCAATGATGAACCACGTAGAGATGACGCTACCCGAGATAGTCACAAGAGCTGGAGAAGAAAGAGGTAAGGTGAAAGTCTATGAGGAACCATTGGAGGTTAGTGGAGTTGATAGTTCCAATAGAGGGAATCCCTGATCCCCCTGCTATGATCTGTGCATTATTTGCCTCTGTATGTCTGTAGTTTGTCCAAAGAACTAGTATGACATACATTGCTTCGTAATATACTAAGAGTCTTCCCAATGCCTTACGAGGTGCTCCTATAGTTATCTCTCCTTATCTTAAGATGCCACCATCAGATTCTGGATTGGCTAAATCATTTCAGATGATCAAGTATTCAAAAATTTCGGTTATTTTCATGTCTTCATTCAGTGATGAGAACAGAAACCAGAGCTGGACGGTGTCATGAGAAGACTCAATCACAATGGAGTAGGTTCCATCCTGAGATGAATGTTCTAAATTCACCCCTATCTATAATTCATCAACGAGGATCATCATGTAGTTCAAAGTCCATGTGATAGTACTTCACCCTCACCTTGTCACTGACGAATCTTAATGCATAGTCGAGTCTTACATCTTTATCGTGACAGATCACAATGCCCTTGACAAGCTGTGTATCGTCACAAAGATATTCTTGCACCCACCCCATGTATCGCAGTACCTGCCCTACTACCACATCAGACTCCTTTCCTTTCTTCAATTCAATGACAACATAGGAGGAGGTACTTGGATCAAAAGCCAAGATATCTATGATTCCTATAAATGTCCCATCAGGATCTATGAGTCTGTATTGCTGTCCATTGTTTCCCTCAGCATCAGTATAGACCTTGAGGTTTCCATCAAAGACTGCTTCAAAGTTCGCAACAATGAATTCTTCAAGATGCGTTTCTAGTGCAAACTCCAACTCTCCTTCGGTGACTTCCTCCTCCTCCAAAATCTCTCCCGTCACCATCTGTTCAAATCGTTCTTTCCCACCCGGTAACTTGTACATTGTATAAAATGAGAACACGATCTTGTCAAAATCAATCTCCTGTATCTTCCAGTCTACACAGATGAAATGAGGATAGTATCTCGATTCATCACCCAATCTCTCTCTTCCCATGCTCTCATCATAGAAAGCAGTTCTAGTAACCTTGCCAATACCGATTATCCTCTTAGTTCCTTGACGTGCGATTACTGTATCACCAACTGAAACCTCATGATAAAAGTTCCATAGACAGTTGGTATCTCGTGTGATCTGACCCTTTTTCATAGAAGGGTAAGTATCTTCTATCTTTTCCCGTATCTCGGATTTACTAAGCTCAGAAATCTCGCCAAGCTCAGTCCAACCGACTGCAATTGTACTGTTATCTTTGTCATAGCTCCAAGCATGCTCAAACACTTCAGGAAAAGTTGAGTCATAAGGAGCAATTACCCAATAGTCAGCCATTCTTGCGGTTTCCAATGATTCTTAGGTTAAAGGCAATCTATTAAATCTTCTCAGAAATTCGGCTCTGTAAAATAATTCACCTCTGAGCGTACTCAAGGTAGTTGAGTCGTTCGATGTTGTGGAGAACCACCTTGATCAACAATTCTCTTCGACGCTCCATCCATCCTCTCGAACTCAGTCCACCTCCAAACCTCACCTTCAGCATTCCAAACACGGTTTCCACAAGACTCCTCTTTCCATACTGGTGAGTTCGTTTCCACTCCTCGGGGTCTGCTTGATACTCTCTCATCAACTGGCCATATGCTCGATGGCCTCTGGAGTTCACTCCCAGATTCTTCTTCGGTTCGATGGCAGGATAGGCGCCCAGCTCAGCTATGAACTGGACATTCCTTCTCGAGATGTAGGCCTTGTCGCCATAGACCTGCTCAAGACCTTGAGGTGGCACTCGTTTCAGAAGGGGAACCAGCTCCTTTGCATCTCCACCCGGTCTTGCCTTCACCTTGACAGCATGGACCATCAGGGTATCAGTGTCCACAGCTGCGTGAAGTGCTGTGAAACGCCGTTTCAGAGTCTTTTTGAACCGTAGGGACATCCACTCTCCACCAGTGGAGTGGGAGAACCCGGTGGAGTCCACAGCAAGGTTCCTGGGAGGAGGTTTCTTCCGAGCAAGGAGGCGGTACATCCTGTGGAGGAGTCGGGTGTCCAGGCGCTTCAGTGCCTGTTGGAGGATGGAATAGCTGGGAGCTCTTTCAAGATCGAGTCTCTCAAGGAGAAGTGGGTTGGACTTGAGGCCGGACACAAAAGCCCGATACCCAAGCCCAGAGTCAAACTTGAGTCCCAGCAGGACGAAGAGGACGGGAAGAGGGAAGTCCGGAGGTCTTCCGAAGGGGGAGGTTCGGTCAGGTACCATATTGCTAAGCTTGATAAGTTCATCAAGCAAGAACTGAGAGTGACGAGACTTGGCTGAATCGTGTGACACGTAGTAGTTCATGAGTCATGTGATCCAGTCGGTCTGGTCACATCTCTTTGTATTACTTCATCGACTTTTCACACAGAGCCCATATATTGAGAAAATACAATAGATTGCGACTTATAATAGAACCAGACTATTTTGATGGAATGCATATTCACATTCTAAAGCCTAGGATTGTTATAGATATGATTTAGAAAATTGATTGAAACTATGAGATCATTTCTATTTTGATCAATGATGCTTTTGGATGGAAAGCTACCTGGCTGATGCACATCTGCATTAAAGGCAATTCTCAGATTCAAAATTTTTACCCTCTATGATAATCTGATCATTCTGATCTTTTCGAACTCTATAGAAAGCCATCCTTTTCGATGCGGCTTCTTTTTTCAAGTTAATTACTCTAAGTAGTTTCTGGGATAATTCAAGATTTGAGAGGAAAGGTATTTCATCCACAATTATCAGCTCCTATGCTTTTCAAACCTGAAGGGAAACTGGAACAAAGAAAAGAATTTGTTCATCTTAGGGTTAGATCGAGATTGGTCACTTCCTAGCAATTGCTTCCTCCCATTTGTCCTCGAAGTAAAGCATCGCCTCAGAAACCGTGCTTTTTTCAATTGTACATATACCCACTTCAGAATTCTCACGCACGGATGTTGGTATCATGTTTGCAGAATCAATGTAGACTTCTTTATCATCTATAACTATTATCTTTGCGTGAAGCTTTTCATAAGCCTCAACATGAAATCCACTTTGATTAAGTCTGCGAACTGTCATCTTGTGTTCGCTTTCTTTCCCTACCTCCGGTGGTCTCACAAGAATCTTGACAATGATGCGTTTTTCCTTTGCCTCCGATAGAACAGCAAAGAATTGATCAACACCATATATCCATGGTGATGCAATATAGATGCGGTCTTCAGCAGTCTTAATCATCTGGGTCCAAGCATCATGGATGTCTCTGTCTGTGATAAATCGAATATCTTTAGATGCTGTCAGAGAAGGTTCATTCTCAATATCCATTTTATAGGATTCGATGAACCCTTGCAGATCTTCAGATATCTCTTGGATTCCCAAGTATCTTTCTATATCGTAGGACTCATCAGCCTGCTTCAATCCCTTATCAGCGATATCCCTAAGGTGACTAGACCACTGCAGCAATCCTTCTCTCTCTATATACACTATGGTTGGGGGTGGAGGTTTGCTGTCCCAGATATCTTTCATCGCACGAGAAACTTCAAACACTTCCTCGTATCGGCCATAGTACCGCTCTGTTGGTGGATTCACTATTCCCTTCATACCGTGACCATAGAGTCGTTTTCCCCACTTCTCTAAGAGTGTAACCCGTATTGCGACTTCGTTTGCTTTTGTTTTTCCTTGGCTACTTCCGCACGTTGGACATCCTTCAGACTTGAAACAATAGGTCTTACACTTGGGACATTTGATGACTTCTCCCTTTTTGAACATCTGATGATGTTCCATACAAAGTGGATAATACCCGCTTCCTCTACCGCAGACTTGACATACCATGAGTGGAAATCCTCCCGTCAATGAAAGTGAGGAATTCGTTCCTTGTATTCTGTTCCAATATAATAATAGAGAAAGAAGAGTTGTGGATTGGAAGAAGAACCTCTGAAATTCTTGGTGCAGGCATTGTGTTTAAAAGCGGTAATTTCCAATCATTCACGGGCAATAGAGGCATAGGATTTCAGAGGAACCTAGTAATATTACTAGGAGGTATAACAAAAGTGATGAACGAAAATAAGAGCCTCATTGTCAATGCTGTAACAAATCATCTGACTCGTTATGGAATGATGATAGAGGAACAATATGAATTCCCGGTTGTTGGAATTCTTGAGAAGAAATCACTTCAAGTACATAGTATAGTTAGCTATACTATTTGCGATGAAGAAGACTACGAAATCTGTTCACGAATGGATGAATTTGTATCCAATTTTGATCAGGATTCTATTCTCCATTTAGTAGACAAAAGAGATGGAATCAAGATGCATGGAGTTGTGTACTGTACCGGAGAAACCAACTCTACTGAGATGAAAAAACAGTTCACTGAACTGTTTTTCTTTCACATCAAAAGTAAGTATAATGGAACTTACTCAGTAATAGATCCAGATGTGTGGTAGTTTCCAGATACAGTATAGCCACCCAAGCTCTGTCATGGATCTATCATTTGCTAGCCAATTCAATGCAATGATGTGGATGGCTAAGAACAGCAAGGGAAAGTTCACAATGAAGAATATTCATTGTTCGAAATTACGTCCAATTTTCATCAAATCCTTGCTCAGAAGATGTTTTTTTGTAGTCTTCAGTCAGTTTTAGACTAGCCTGATGGTGACGTTGTTTTAGCTCATCCAATTCTTTTATCTTACCCATTTTTGGTAGTAGAGTGATTAATGCACCTAAGAGAACTGTATTGTCAGGATCGAGTTTCAGCCCTCTTCTGTATGCTGATTCTGCTTGTTTGTATCGTTCTAATTTTTGAAGCACATTTCCTAGATTTGAAAAGCCTCTCATATCACTCTTCTCCAAGCGAGAGGTTCTATCGAATACCTTGAGTGCTTCCTCAAATCGCTCCAATTCTACAAGCGCTTTTCCGTAATTATTAAGATACCCGGGATGATTTTTAAAGATTCGATTGAGTCGTTCCCATATTGGTAAGCTTGCATCCCACTGTTCAAGGGTAAGATAAATAATCCCTAGTCGTTCCAAAGAATATTTATCCTTCTCGTTGGACTCTAGGACAATTTTGAACTCAGCAATTGCTTCCGGAAGCTGGTCAAAATTCTCCAAACAACTACCCAGAAGTTTGCGAGCTTTGATATTATCGGGGTTTTTCTCTAAGATAGTTCTACAATAATGAGAAGCATTCTCATACTTTTTTTCTTCATATTCTAAACGAGCCAGAATGTAGTGAGGTGTTTCGATGTATTCATCAAATTGAATAGCTTTTTCGCAAACGGTCCTTGCCATGTCCTTATTTTTTAAATCAAAATTGATTTTTGCCAAGTTTGTCATTATTGTAGAATTCTCAGTCTGTTTATTTAGTAAGATCTCTGTTATTCTATTAGCATCCTGTGTGTGTTTACGGAGTAGAAGCGCCTTAACAATAGAAACTGTTAACACTTCATCGTCAAATCCAACTTCAAATGCTTTTTCTAAATACTTATCAAAAGATTCATCCATCGCAATTGATACTACAATCATAGTTCCAATTGCCTGACTCGATTCCGAATCAATCTTTAAAGCCTCCTCAATCTTAGTTTTTGCTTTTGCATATTCTTCAATTTTTGTGTAAGCTTCAGCCATCTTTAGCTTGGGAGATATTTCATCTGGTCTCAATCGTTCCGATTGAGCTAACCACTTAAGCGCATCTTTGATTCTATTTTCACCAATCAGTGCTGAACCTAACGCTAAGAAAAGATTCCATGTCTTATGTCCTTCTCGAGAAGCTTCTACTACACAGTTACGCGCATTTGAATATCTTTCCAGAGATACAAGCGTTTCTGCATCAGCAGCCCAAGCATCAGCATTTTCTGGGTCTAATGTATGAGCCTTTTCATAGCATACTTGGGCACTTTGATTGTCATTCTTCATTCGATAGGCTCGTCCAAGATTGTGCCAAGCACCAGCATGATTGGGATCAAGAGCTGTTGCAGTCTTCGCACAAAATAGAGTTACACATGCACGATTTTGCTTGCTATAGACAGCAGAGAGATTGACATAAGGTAGCGCATCTTTTTCATTCAATTCAATGGCTTTTTCGAAGTGTTGCTCAGCTTTTGCATACTCTTCTTGGATGAATAAGATTGTTCCCAGATTATGCCATACAAAATGAAAATCGCCTTTGGTTTCCAGTGATTTTGTGTAAGCATCAATTGCCTTTGTGTTGACGTTTTCCTTATAGTAGTATACTCCAAAATTAAATAGCGAAATTGCTTTCATTTCACTTGTGGTTTCATTCTTGCGGCCAACAAGTATATTGTAAAAATCTTCAATCAAATTTTCGTCTTCTATCCTATTCAAATGGTTGGAGAATAGATGCAAGAATCTGTCATCTTCAATTCCCACGATGTTCCCAGGCAGACTCTGAATATACTCAAAGTATGCCTTGTAGAAAAATGATTCAACAGTTTGCTCACCAAGCTTGAGATAAATTCCAAGAGCTGTAGTGGAACCCTTGAAAATATACTCTGCAATTTGAGAGTGTGGGAGACCTATTGGTTGAAGAAGTGCTTTGGGGACTACTCGTTTCCAAACTTGCTGTAAATCAATTAGTGTTCTAATAATATCGTCAATAGAATCACCAAAGATAGAGCGGAGAAATTCGATTGTAACAGCAGAATCAATTTTACTGAACACCGCAATTGCACCAAGTACTACACCACCAAAATGCTTGTCAGAAATCCCTTCCAGTCTTTTTGAAATAACGTAATCCTCTAGTTCATTCCAAGGGTCAAATTCATTTTGCGTTAAACCATCAGATTCTTCCGCTAATCTTCTGAGAACTTCACAGAAGATTGCCATATTACCTGCTCTCTCGAATAACTTTGAAGCTTGAAATGACCTGTGAATATTATAGTGTTCACGAACTTTCTTATAGAAATCTTCAGCTACTTGGGTATTGTACTTCAATAATAGAGCTTTATCAGAAACAAACAATGATAGAAGTGGTCGAAGTTGTTCCTGGTCTCCTTTCTCAGAAGTTCGTCCTATGCAAATAATACGAATAGCTATTTTGAATTTTAATGCGTGATGACGAATGTGTTCAATTATGTCAATAGTATGATTGGGAAAAAGATGAACATCGTCAAGAAAGATTATACATTTCGAATTCTGTCGCAAAACTAAATTGAGAAATGAGTTCTGAAGACCATGTCTCTGAATGACACGCATATTAGCGTAGAGTACATGCCAATTATTTTTCAAAAGTTCATAACCAATTGATAAAGATGCCCAAGTCTTGCCTGTACCTGCAGGTCCAACCATAAGCATATCAAAATAGGATGGATTTCCCTTTGTCTTATCAGATTTATCAATTGAAAGAATCTTATACATATCATCCACAAAACTCGGGCGAATGACAAAATCATTTTCAAAATCAACCATTTTTGGAATTCCAGTTTGTAGACCCCGAAAAGGAGTTGGAATGTCCTGATCTGATGAATCAATTAGTGCTTTAAAACTCTTGAAACCAATTGGTAATTCTTGAAGAGAATCTTCTAATTCCTGACTTCCTGCTTCAGCACCTAAGAGTTCAGTCCACTGATGATTAGCTAGAGTGTCACTGCATTCTTGCCACAAACGCTCTTGATCCCAAAGGTCGATATCTAGGCCATTACTAAAAGTTTTCACCAACTTATCAGTTCCAGGAGGCCATTTGTTATAGTTGTAAACGAAAATCCATTTCTTCATGTCCGGCCAGTGTTCCTTAGCTCCATTGCAATCTTCTTCGATTTTCTTCAAAGTTGTTGCATTACGACTAACTTTCAATTGTTCAGGAGAATACACTGCAAAAACAGTATCATGATTTCTAAGAAGCCCATCAGATTTCCAGTCGCCACCTCCAGAAGATATTGCTATGAAATTGGGATGGATCAACTTCATTATGTTCTCAAAGAAATCTTGGAAAGCAGTTCCAACCTTGCTTCTACACTCTCCCAAGAATAACTTCTTTCGTAGTAGATGTAACTTTTCAGAAGTCAATGAAATCATACCTCTTAGTAATTGATAACTAATTTATGTAGAACCATTTTTGTAATGCTCTCAATAATTCCGAGCATATGATTAGTTTATAATGACAACTAAAATAATTCTCTTATATGATTATAGAAAAAAGTAGCTTGAAGGCAAAGGTTCATTTTAGTTTAGATTTCATTCTAATTTGTAATTCTTTTCCTAAACAATGTAGAGATACCACAATAAGATGCAATTCGAATGAGGGAAAACAATGTCAACACGTAACTATAAAGAAACATTCCCACAGAATTTCCTAACAAGTGTGTCATGCGAAGTTAGGTTTCTCCCGCTCTTAGCGATTCGTAGAATGATTCCTGACATTCAAAGCAAACTAAGGGAAGAATATCCAATAATAGAACAAGGCTTTCCTATTCAATTTGATGGTACCATGCCAACGATTTCATCAGAACTATCGTAATCCAACTGAAATCTTGGATTTTGCTAGCGATGTCATCGAGAAATGCAAAGCAAAACTTCACAAAAAGCTCATCCCAAGGAAAATCCAAGAACAAGAGAATTACATCTCAAACTTGGTCTTTCATCGGATTCCAACCAAGGATGAATTTGATTTCAGAAGAAAACAAAATGAAGCTGCAATTGAATATATTAGAACACTACTTGGTAATGGAGTTGATCCATCAGAAATAATGGTTCTTTCAAGATTTAACTTCGGTTTTGCTGACCTGAAAGAGAAATGTCAGAAGGCAACCGATATTCAAGTTGGTTTTAGGAAAGAGGGGAATTTTGTAAAGCAGAAAATTCAATTCATGTCAATCCACAAGAGTAAGGGACTTGAAGCAGAATATGTTCTCCTTCTCAATGTCTTTGAAGGTACCTTCGGGTTTCCACCAGAGTTCAGCAAAAACCTGGACTTGCGGATAATTAATCCTGATCTTCCTGAACGTCTTGATGAAGAACGACGACTTCTCTTCGTGGCAACGACTAGAGCAAAGATACAGTGTACTGTTTTCACAATGAACAGGAATGAATCTTCTTTCCTTCTGGATAATAAGTTCTATCGAAAACATTTCGATAAGCGAATAGAATCTGAATTTATCGGTCAAATTATCGATGAAACTGAAAAAGCGTTTCTAATAATGGTCCATCTATCGCCTAGCCATAAACCATCTTTTTGGGCTCCTAAGAGTGTGACAACGGCAATTCCTCTTGATAATGAACCTCTTATGAAAATCTATCTCGAGGAATGGTGGTTTGAAAAAGAATGTGAAGAAATCAACAAGGCCATTTAAATCATTACTCAAAGATGTGGAAAAGAAAGAAAATAGGGGAATCTAAGTCCCCCCTCTTGAATCTACAACTGTTTCTCTTGGCGATACGGAAGATACTCAGGTCCGAAGATCGCTTGGACTAATCTTTTCTGCCTTACCGCCAACTGATTTTGTAAAATCATTTCAGAAGGCTCCGATTCATACGATTGACTCTAGAAAGGATTCAATTCCATTAGCATACACAATGCCATCTAGTTCTCGTCCCTCGACAGGTCCCGAATGAGCATTTTCTCCCCATTGATGAGACTGAGATGTCCCAGATAATGACAGTCCTGGCATACGGTTTCGAAGCGTTCTGGATGTTTCAGCCCCTCAAGGAAGCCCTCCTCCAAGACTGTCATGTCGAGAGTGTCCAGACCAACATGGTGAACCTGGAGAATACCGTCCATCTGACCACACCTGACACAGGCTGGATGTTCTGCCAGCCACTCCAGTCTGAACTCCCTCCACTCCGTACTATTATTGAAGGAGCCTCGGAGTCGCTTCCATGCTCTGTCATGAACAACAATCTTGTTCCATGTGAAGAGTCGCTCGACCTCCTCAAGCGTGAGGGGCTCTGCGCCAACGGTTCCCGCTAGGATGTTGCTGTACTCTTGCACGACTTGAGACCGAGT